>Ga0208684_1000012_pt1 | contig 245436 bp, 218 predicted proteins | sample MalvireepMed_b05_FD_184245 | JGI IMG/M metagenome (GOLD analysis project Ga0208684, IMG submission 184245) | Marine viral communities from the Global Malaspina Expedition - Malaspina viral metaG DeepMed_b05 (SPAdes) (version 2) | ecosystem: Environmental > Aquatic > Marine > Oceanic | place... | reverse complement strand
TTCCGCAGTAAAAAGGATGTAAGTTAGTATAGAATTGCATTGAGTCTTCTCCATTTTGGGTTTGGTCGCCTTCCAGCTTAGCCAATAAAATTGGTTAAGCTGGGGAGAAGGCTCAATAAGTATCAAAGCGCTTAAGTCACTCCCTTCGGTCGCTGGGACGCCTATACGCGGGGCGGCTTCGCCATTATGCCCCACATGCCTGCGCCCCTTATTTAAAAGTTATACCCTAGGATGTCTATGAAGTTCTTTTTGATACCGTTATTAGTCTTTGCCAGTTTGTCTTCTAATGCCCAAACAAGCTTTGAGGGTGCAATAATCTACTCTATCTCGGTAACATCTTTGGTTGAGGGCATCCCAGACTCTGAATTCCAAAAAAATTATGGCCATCAACAGACGGTTTTTTACAAAGAGGGATATACAAAAGTTGAGCTAACTAATGGTGATGATGTATGGGAAATTTATATTTCAAAAGAAAATAAACAATACGTCAATTTTCCAGGTTCTAAGAAAGTTGAAGTGTTCGATGGAGCTGATGAAACTAGGACTTTAGCTAGTATAAAAGATGAACCATCCGATTTAAAAGTAATAGGTTATAGAACTAGAAGGCTAACTATTGAATATGAAGATGGCAGTGTGTCTAAATACTGGTATTCATCGAATATCTACATAGACCCAATGCAGTTTCAAAATCTAAAATTTGCATTTCTTAACAAGTATTGGGAAAAGGCTCAATCACCTTATTTAAGGCATGAACGCATTACCGATGTTACTAAAGTTATTTATTTAGCTACAAATATTCAAGAAAAATCGCTGTCTAATAAAATATTTGATGTGGATTGAGCATAACAAACACATTAAGGCGCTTCGCTGGGACAGTAACACGTGGGCTCTGTCGCTTCGCTCGAATTTTAGCCCACGTGTTACTGCCCCTTATGTGGGTGTTATGCGCTCAGAAAATTACGCTAGCAATTCGTAACCCTTAAGGTTACAATAAAATCATGATTAAGAGTTTTATACATAAAGGCCTTCAGAAGTTTTACGCTAAAGGAACCACTTCAGGAATTCAGAAAAAGCACGAAAAAAAGCTTCGTCTTATTCTGTCGAATCTCGATCAAGCCGAAACACCTGATGACATGGATTTACCCGGCCTTTATATGCATAAACTCAAAGGTAACAGAAATGATATTTGGTCTGTTCGGGTAAGTGGAAACTGGAGAGTTACATACCGCTTTGTTGGACGAGATGTTGAAATCGTTAATTACGAGGATTATCTCTAATGAATATGCATAACCCTGCGCATCCCGGTGAGATACTCAAAGATCTTGTTATTGATGCTCTAGAACTGACTATTACTGATGTAGCGCAACATTTAGATGTGAGCCGTAAAACATTATCGAAAGTTCTTAATGGCAAAGGGGCTATTACCCCAGAGATGGCTCTTCGTCTTGAACTCGTTTTCGGTAAGCCTTCTGCGGCCCATTGGCTTCGTTTGCAAAATGCATTTGATTTGTGGCAAACAAGACAATATCAAAGCTCTTTACATGTCTCACCGTATAATTTGGCTACGGTATAAAACGCGCATAACAAAAATCAAGTTCGCCCGCTGCGCGGGCTGGGACTCAAACATGAGGGCTGACTCGCTTCGCTCGGATTTTAGCCCACATGTCCGCGCCCCTTATTTAGAAGTTATTGACCGTCCGTTCATTGTCTTTTGGTGCCAGCCAAAGCTGATTGTAGGTCAACTGTGTACGTAAAGCGGACGCCTAATATTCCTCCCCCTGAAAACACATAACATGGTTTTTCAGGGGAAACGGGGGTTACTATGAATTCTCAGTAATAAGCTGTTAGATTCAACGGAGAACTATGCCAGTGAGGCGTGTTAGATATAAACCAGCATTAAATTCTCACTGTTTGTGTGGGTCAGGATTGAAATTCAAACGTTGTTGTTTCGGTGACAACGATGTTGCTTGTGGGAAAATGATCGACTCCGCTAGAGATTTGATAATTAGGAAAGACTATCGAACTGCACTCAAACACGTTAGGCACGGAATTACCAACTATACAATTCTACATAAGACAAATACCGCACCTTATATTAACAGTAAGAATGACGGTGTGATGTGGCTTTTAGATATTGATATTAAGGCTCTAGCCGAATTGACTGAATCCTTACTCGATTGTTATCGAGGCTTAAATGACTACCAATCATTTGAAAATGACTTAGAAAGATTAAGAGGTAATATTTCTGATGTGCGCTGGCAAAGAAAAATCACGTACTTTCAGATCATAGCTTCGCTTGGTGATCATTGGTCTGAAAAAGTAGGGAAAAGGGAAGTAAAAAAGTTACTCCCCTTAGATGAAGAGAGTGATACTGAAATTATCCAATTGTATCTTCATTTTTGCTCTGAGGAACTTACGTTTAAAAGAAATATAGATATCTTAGACAGGCTTGTTTCTATAATCGAAAAGCCCTCGGAAAAACTTCAATATACTGTAGTCAAAGCTATAAAATATCTTTGTATAGGAGACGAGTCAGAATCTGAGAAGTTAATTGAACAAGCTCTAAATGATTATGAATTGAAAGATTGGAGAAGTGATAACTCATATGGTCACATGCAGCATGCGCGGGCAATAAGTTTATTAGCCGATCTACAACATTCTGCCAAGTTAAAGATGCAATCAATTCAAGAGTTTGAATCTCTTTTAGAAAATCACTCTTGGACAGATTCAGGCATAGCAGATATACATTTTGAAATTGGGAAGTCACTATTTCACATTAAGAAGTTTGAAGAGGCTATAGAGCAATACAGAAAGTCGTTAGAAATCCAGAAAACAGAAATAGTAAAGGTCTTCATGTCTCAAGCCCAGCTTGATTTAAATGATGAGGGAGCAATCAGCACCATTAAGGAAGTAGAAGATAATCTTTCTGAATTATCCGAATCAGAACGGTTGGATTATATTTTCACCTATACTGCTATTGGCATAGCGTTTAAACAAAAAGACATGATCGAGAAATCTTTGGGTTACTTGAATGACATCTCTCCCTTAGCTCCGGTTTTCGAGAAACATAAATCAAAGTTAGCTTCAGAAATATCAGTACTATATAAAACTGGTGAGCTTGAAGAAAAAAGTAATTTAATAAGTACATTAAAGAAACTGTTTGGTTTAACAACTAGGTACTTAATTTTACAGCCAAATATTGCTGGGCTAGGTGTGAATATTAACAAGATGGCAGACGATTTAGTGTCAGAATCTAACAAGAAAAAGCAACCGGACGCGTAAACACGCCACTGTTTTGAGCATTGAAAGTCTGCTGTTTGTCTCAAGGTGCCTCTGACACAGTGGGGCTGAAAAGTACGTGAAGCAGACATTTTACCTTTCCCATGAAAACACAGAGTATGTTTTTTCATGGGAAACGGGTGTTACTATGAAGTCGCAGTAATAAGCTGTTATGCATAAATCATGAAAAATTGCGCTCACGAAAATGTAACTTGTTTAAATCAGTATGATTTGATTCGTAAGTATCACTGCAAGGATTGCAATGAAGTAATGATGTGCTCATGCGATCAAGAACATGGTGAGAGATTTCTCCCTCATCAGCTTAGTATGGGTTCTTGGGAAGGCTCAAGAGAAAGGGTTCCTGTGACAATAGGGTTTCAGGAAAAAGTATGTCCAGTCTGTAGAGGACTAAAGGCTGTTGCCGCACCAAAAGCACCTATGCACGGAGCTACGACGAAAATTGTTAGGTATTACTGGCGTGAAATTTTCTTTGAAACTACTAGAAGGTTTTACGATGCCCACCCAAATCTAGATCCTTTAGATCACAACGCATCTGAATTTAACTTTCCAGAAGAAAGGCGTGTTATTGAAAAGCAGGTTATTTCTGAAATTAAAAAACAGCATGAGATTGCGCCAAAGTATGAATACAGCGAAAGATCTCAACAAGAGATAATCGAAATTACAAATACTGAGGTTATCCTTGTAAACGCTGAGCATCTCAGCACAGGAGAGAAGAAAGTTGGCATCCGTAGTGGAGATAAAATCCTTTCTGTTGAAGAATTTGCTGCTGATTATTTCATTAAGCAAGGGCTAAGTGTCTTAGAGGTTGAAAGTGTACCGTTCCATGTTTTGTTTGGCGTCTTTATGTATTTGGTCATTGAAGATCCAGACGACAGCAAAGGAAGAATTGTTCAATTTGGCAGCAGAAACGACTTCGATACAAATACACGCCAAGAAGGCATGGTTACGACGATCTTGCCTGATGACTTTGGGAGTTCACTGTACTATGAAAGACAGAGAAAACTCATAGATTGGCACATATCGGAGCTTGATGATTTGGAATGGTTGTTCGATTATTGGCTGGAATATAGTTCAAATCTAAGGCAATACCTTTGGGCTCATAGAGATAAAGATGTTACTAAAGCAAAAAAAGTAATGAATGTGCTTGGCCTAGAAAATATCAAGAAAGTTCTGAATTACATGGCAATGGACTACTGGAAAAATTTCTGTGGCTGGCCAGATTTACTAGTTTTTGATGATAAAAGCTTCTTTTTTGTAGAAGTGAAATCTAGGAACGATAAGCTCAGTGAGGATCAGAAAAACTGGTTGCTAGGCAATAAGGAACATATGGGGTTTAAAGCAAAAATATTTAAAATTGGAAGGTCAAATGCGTAACAAGGCGCTGCTGTCGGACAAATTTTCCGCTGCGCTCCAAATTTGCCGCAGAGCGCGGCGTTGACTGTCCGTTCCTTGTCTAAAGCGGCCCACAGCAGCGCGATTGATTACGCTTATAGCTGTCTCCCAGATGAAGGTAAAATCGAATCGCCGAAGCGGTAAAATCAGATATTTACTACTGCCACTTAAAAGAAAAAGCTCGCTATAAAGATAGCGAGCTTTTTTGTATTTCAGGTGTACTTTTACTTCGCTTCTTAGAAGCTAGCGTTGCCCGGTGTGCGTGGGAACGGAATAACATCACGTACGTTTTGCATGCCAGTGACGTAAGCAACAAGGCGCTCAAAACCAAGACCAAAGCCTGAGTGAGGGACGGTGCCGTAACGACGCAGATCGCGATACCACGCATAGTCTTCTTTAGATAAGCCCATTTCATCTAGGCGCGCATCAAACACATCTAGGCGCTCTTCACGCTGTGAACCGCCAATGATTTCACCAATGCCGGGTGCCAATACGTCCATTGCAGCCACGGTTTTACCGTCGTCATTAATGCGCATATAGAAGGCTTTAATGTCTTTGGGGTAGTTCTGCATGATGATTGGCGCGCCAACGTGCTCTTCGGCTAGGTAACGCTCGTGTTCAGATGAAAGGTCGATGCCCCATTCAACCGGGAATTCAAATTCTTTTCCGCAGTTTTGAAGGATTTCGATAGCATCGGTGTAATCCATACGAACAAAGTCTGAATTTACCAGTTTTTCTAAACGCTCTACGGCGTCTTTCTTAATACGCTGGGCAAAGAATGCCATGTCGTCAGGCAGTTCTTCAAGTACGGCTTTACATACATATTTCAGCATGTCTTCAGCAAGTTGCGCCACATCTTTTAGTTCAGCGAACGCCACTTCAGGCTCAATCATCCAGAACTCAGCTAAGTGACGAGAAGTGTTTGAATTTTCTGCACGGAACGTTGGCCCAAAGGTATACACCTTCGACATCGCAGTACAGTAGGTTTCAACGTTAAGCTGACCTGATACTGTTAGGTAGGTTTCTTTACCGAAAAAGTCTTCGGAATAATCAACATTACCTTTGTCATCAAGAGGAAGGTTCAACATGTCGAGTGTCGATACTCGGAACATTTCACCGGCGCCTTCTGTGTCGCTCGCCGTTAAAATAGGCGTAGAGATCCAGTAGTAACCTTTTTCGTGGAAGAAACGGTGAATGGCCTGCGACAAACAGTTGCGTACACGGGTAACCGCGCCAATCACATTGGTACGAGGGCGCAGGTGTGCGTATTCACGCAGATATTCAATACTGTGGCGCTTAGCGGCCATAGGGTAGGTGTCTGGGTTCTCTACCCAACCCACAATCTCAACGTCGGTGGCATCAATTTCAAGGGCTTGGCCTTGTCCTTGAGACTCTTTTACCGTGCCTGTTACCGTTAATGAGCAGCCCGCAGTCAGGCGCTGAATATCGGCGTAATTAGACAGAGAATTCAGTGCAATGACTTGAACAGGATCAAAGCAGCTACCATCGTGAAGTGCTACAAATGATAACCCCGCTTTAGAGTCACGGCGTGTTCTTACCCAACCTTTTACGGTTACCGATTCGCCAACGGCGTACTTGCCTTTAAGTACGTCAACTACGGGCGCATGCGTCATGTTATTTTCTCCGTCTTACTGATTTTATGCTGTTATCTGTCATAGTGACATATCCAACAACAATGTGCCTAGGCACAAATTCTTCACTAAATAATCAATGTTTTAGATTTCTTTGCCGATAACTCGGCATAGCATAGTAATTAACTCGTCTGAACATGCGTTTTTGCAGTTAATATGATTAAGGTATGACCCCATACCCAGCTAACTGCATACAAACAACAATGTAACAGCACGCTAGTATACTCAACCTAACAACGGATGCCAGAGAACAGAGTGACAAATGGGAAATAAAAATACACCGCCAGGCTTTGTGGAAAGGCGTTCTACCCCTCGTACGCAAACCCCGCTTTTTAAAGTTATGCTAACACTGAATGTGATTGGTTGGGTTTCTCTGGTTGTGGCACTGATACTTTTTCATTTCGCCCGACCCGACTTTATCAGTGGCGTGCAAAGCTATTGGGGTGTGGAAGGGAAGAATAGTTGGTCGCCAGAATATGTAAGAGCCATGCTGGGCGTATTGCAACTTGGCTTAGGCGTTAGCTTGGTGAGCATTGTTATCCGCGCTCGCCGCAGCAGGCGGCGAGGGGATACGTTCGGTAGTAATCTCATCGTGCTGGCGGTGATTGCTGCGGTAAGCTTAATTACCATAGTCACCACCTTCGATGTGTTTAAATAAAGGCAGCGGTAATTAACCAATACGTGTAGCCGGTGTAAGCGGCTACTAACACACCACCTTCCAGTCGATTTAGTCGCCCTTGGCGCTTAATACCAATACAAAACACAAACAGCGCCACTGTGGCGGCTAACATCACAATGACATCGCGATATAAAAAGTCTGCGCTAACGGCCATGGGCTGAATAGTGCCTGCAATACCCACCACAGCAAGGGTATTAAACATATTCGACCCTATTACATTGCCAAGCGCTAAGTCATGCTCACCTTTTTTCACTGCGATAAGTGATGACGCGAGTTCAGGTAACGAGGTGCCAATGGCAATGACTGTTAGCCCTATAATAGTGTCGCTCACACCGAAGAAACCGGCAACTTCCACCGCGCCCCATACCAACATACGCGAGCTCGCCACCAGTAAAAGCAACCCCGCAATAAGCCAGATTACGTGGGTTTTTACTGTCCCTTCAGTGGTGTTTAACTCTTCGCTGTACTCATCGGCCAGTGCATCTTTACTGCCTTGCATACCGTGCCAAATGCTCCACGATATTAGCAGTACAAATAACCCTAATAGAGAGAACGCATCGTCTTTGGAAACCTGTTGATCAAGTAACTGCCATGCGGCGAAAAAAGTAATACCCAATAGTACAGGCAGTTCTTTTTTGATGATTTCTGAACGTACCGCTATGGGGCTAATTAACGCGGTTAAGCCAAGAATTAACATAATATTGGCGATGTTCGACCCATAGGCATTTCCCAGTGCAATTCCTGAGTTACCCTGAATAGCAGCAAAAATGGAAACAATGATTTCTGGGGCAGAGGTACCAAAACCGATAATCAGCATCCCGATTAAAAGAGGGGAAACGCCGAAATGATTGGCGACAGCCGCTGCACCACCTACAAATTTACTGGCACTCCACAGCAACACCGGTAGGCCAATTAGAATGGCAAAACTCGCTAATAACATACGTTCTCCTACGTCTACAGCGTTATTACTTTCTGATGATATTTTGTTGTCATTACGATGAAAAAAAGCCGTGCTGAATCCACTTTGCAAAACTTAATTTCGGCGTAAACTTCGCGCCATTCATATGTGATGAATCGTCGTTCGCGTGTTCTATGACATCAGCCAACGATTGTAACTCAACTGGTCTCTTTTAGAAGCGAAATACATGCACAACACCCTGATAGTGGCCGAAGATACAGCGCCATTTCGCCATAGCCCGTTAACGGTACTTACCTTTAATGACTATTTAGCCGACTTTCCTAAATTGAATGAACCTAAGACGCGAGTGATTAACTTATGCGATACCAGTCGCTACTTAGGGGAAGGCTATTACTGTTCATTGTTAGCGCAAGCTCGTCAACATTCGGTTTTACCTGCGGTCAATACGATCAATGATTTACGCCTTGCCGAGGCGCGACGGGTAGATAAAATTCCGTTTTCAGCTCCGTTAGTAAACGGTGACTTCAGCCTCCCTTCGGCACCTTTATTGGTACTTTTTGGTGAAGTTAAAGATCAGCGTTTTAAGCGACTAGCTCGGCAAGCGTTTGAAAAGTATCCATGCCCTATTTTGTTGCTCACCCTGAACGTGTCTCCTCTAGAGCAAGCAGGCATCGCGGGGAAACAAAGCCTTGTGGGTGTGGCTGATGTAGAGGCTTGCGCATTTGCAAAACTAAATGAAGCACAGCAACACGCATGCATTGCTGATATAGAAGCTTATACAAAAAAACAGTGGAAAGCGTCAAAGTCGAGCAAGCGTCCGCGCTGGGACATGGCGATATTAGTCAACCCAGAAGAGCCAACGCCGCCAAGTGACAATAAAGCCATTCGCCAATTTGTAAAGGCTGCTGAAAAACTAGGGTTTCAAGCTAACGTAGTCAGTGGATTATCACCTGAAGAATTAGGCCAGTACGATGCCTTGTTTATTCGCGAAACCACTGCCATCGACCACCATACGTATCGGCTAGCGCGAGCAGCAGAACGGGAAGGTGTGGTGGTCATGGATGATACTCAATCCATATTACGTTGTTGTAATAAAGTGTTTTTGCAAGACGCATTTACGTATCAAAAAGTGCCTGCCCCTAAAGCAACGTTCGTGTCAAAAGTAACGGATGAAGTGTGTGAAAGCCTGATTGAAAGTTTTGGCTTACCTTTGGTGTTAAAACTGCCAGAAAGCGCGTTTTCTCGTGGCGTTTATAAAGCGCAAAATATTGACGAGCTCAAAACGCGGTTGGGTAGCATGCTGAATGAGTCAGCGTTGGTTTTGGTTCAAGAGTACATTTATACCGAGTTTGACTGGCGTATCGGTGTGTTAAATGGGAAAGCGATTTATGCGTGCCAGTACTTTATGGCCCGAAATCATTGGCAAATTTATCATCACCAAGGCGAACGTTTCTCGTCTGGCGGTTTTACCACCATGCCAACGTTTGAAGTGCCAAAACCTGTGATTAATGCAGCACTAAAAGCGGCCAAAGTGGTAGGTAACGGCTTGTATGGCGTCGATATTAAACAAACAGGCAACCAGGTTTACGTGATTGAAGTTAACGATAACCCAAGTATTGACGCGGGTATCGAAGATAAATATTTAGGAAGCGCACTGTATGAAATCATCATGCAGGCATTTGCGGATAGATTAGAGTTACGGGGCCGATGATTCCATTAAGCGAAAAGAACGGGCTAAAAAGCGCGTCTACGACCTTAACGCCGTCTTTGAAAAGTGCGCCTGTAGGTGTTCGGCAAGCAACGCTTGCCGATGTGCCAGCGTTAGTGTTACTGGAGCAGCAATGTTTCTCTACCGATAGATTAACGGCAAGACGGTTTAAGCACTATGTGACAAGCCAACAGGCGGTGCTCCTTGTGGCAACATCAGCGCCGCCGAGCATGTTAGTGGGCTATGCGCTACTTCTGTTGCGCCGGGGCACACAACTTACACGTTTGTATTCTATCGCCGTGTCGCCAGAAGCACGGGGCAGTGGTGTAGCGGCGCGCTTAATAACCTCATTAGAGGAGCAGGCGTTACAGCGGGGAAAGCCCTTTATGCGCCTTGAAGTGTCTATAGACAATAAGGGCGCCATTGCTCTGTATGACAGGCTGGGATTTAGTCCATTTGGTATGTATGAAGATTATTATGGTGACCATAGCGACGCGTTACGTATGCAAAAACGCTTAACGTTTGACATAAAAATTCGCCAAGATATTTACCCTTGGTATCAGCAAACCACGCCTTTTACCTGTGGGCCAGCATCTTTGATGATGGCGCTAAAACAGTTGCGTAAAAGCACAGAAATGAATCAGCGTATGGAACTTGATATATGGCGGGTTGCTACCACCATATACATGACCTCGGGTCATGGCGGTTGCCATCCTATCGGTTTAGGGTTAGCGGCGATACATCAGGGGTTTAACGCGAGAGTACTGATTAGCCACGCTTTGCCGTTGTTTGTCGACGGTGTACGAAGCGCACACAAAAAAGCCGTTATCGCCCATGTAGAAGAAGACTTCTACCGCCAAGCACAGGATAAATCAATGCCGGTTGATATAGGGGCATGGCATCTTGATGACATTGATCATGCACTTACAGCGAACCGGGCAGTACTTTGTTTAATTAGTACCTATGCTTTCGATAAGAAAAAAGCACCACATTGGGTGGTTATTACAGGCGCTGATAGCCTCTGTTTCTACCTTCACGACCCAGACGCAGACACTCACAATAAAATGGAGTTTCAGCATATTCCTATTGCTAAAGAGGACTTTTTACGCCTTGCGACCTATGGCAGTAAAAAAATCAGTGCACTGGTTATCATTGATGCTAAACCATTTTAACCCTTGCTCACGCAATACTGATAATTATGCATCATGCACTGGCGCTTAGTGCGAAATTTGGGACACTGTCACTTCTTTATTTAATGAGTCTAAGCGCTTAACGAGGGTAGACAACTCTTTAATTGAGCCCGAGTAATCAATATGCTTGCTAAACCCTTTCCCTTTAACTGCATTTTCAAACATTGCTTCAGAATTAAAGCAGGCAGTTTGTTCATCAAGGGCGTGCCATTCGCTTTGCAGATCGCTGGGGATACAGTGGCGCTTAGCAGTAATTTTGTCTTTAATTTGCAACATTTTTCCAATGAGTAATTGTGCATCTGTAGGCATTGTTTCACCTTCCTTCTTTTCTTTTTTCAATTAAGTGTATGAAAAGTAATAAAATTAAAACCTGGCGTTCGTGTTTCCCTAATAGGCCACAGTCAATGTGCTGAGGAAACTCGGTTTACCTACAATAGAAATTGCATTAACAGTGCCAATTAGGCCAACTCAGGAATTTTTACCGATAGCTATGGTGAGCGTGTTTTACTTTTTTGACTTGGCAGTAGCAAAAATAGGGGCTCCACAACAAGAGGTTTAATAAGATAGCCGTCACTAAGCTAAATGCCAGACTTGATGGGGATAAGGGAATAGAGGGGGAATAGTTAGTTAACACTTTACCCAAGGTAGGGGTTTTCGACGGGGTAGCCATGTACCAAAGCTTTTCGAAATAATGGCCGTGAGCCAAAATACGAATACCATCTTCAATATCAGTAAGCTTGCTGAACATTACTGCTTTTCTTTGCGCATCCTCACGTACAACGGCTTCTGGATTTTGCTTTAAGGCCTCTAGCATGGCATTAGCAGAGGGGTAGCCATGCTTTTTGGCGAGAGTTGAAAGTGCGGTCACTTCTTCACGGGTGGCGTCATAACAACCGCTTAAATATTGGCGATAATGGTCGGCTAATATGGGCACCTGAAGCGCCAGAATAAAAAGAATAGCAAAAATAAGCTTATCGAAAACCCGAACTAACATGAAAAATTATGCCTTAAACAAACCTAACAAGCGCACGCATCTTGATGTGCTTAGCGCCCCCTGATTGGGCGCATATCACTGTGTTTTATTATCGGCTAAGGTACGAATATATTGCGTCTGTTAACCGAGATAGCTGAGATGCATTGATAACGTAAGGAGGCATAATGTATACCAGCTTACCGAAAGGGCGGATCCACACGCCGCTTTTTACAAAATGCCTTTGTATTTCAGCCACATTCACCGGTGTATAGGTCTCAACTACTCCGATAGCGCCCAAAACGCGAACATCGGCCACCGAAGGTAGGTCGGCACATTTTGCAAGCTCTGTCTGTAATTGTTTCTCAATCGCGGGGACTTGGGTTTGCCATTGGTTTTGATTAATTAAGGATAAGCTGGCGTTGGCCACTGCACAAGCTAGCGGGTTACCCATATAGGTAGGGCCGTGCATAAACACTCCTGGCTCTCCCTGACACACACCTTGTGCAACATCCTCAGTACATAAGGTGGCTGCTAACGTCATGTAGCCACCCGTAATGGCTTTACCCAAACACATAATGTCTGGTGAAATACCAGCGTGTTCGCAGGCAAACAGTTTGCCCGTTCGACCAAATCCGGTTGCAATTTCATCGCATATCAATAGTACATCATAGGTATTACACAATTGCCGACAACGCTTTAAGTATTCTGGGTGGTACATTCTCATACCACCTGCCCCTTGAACAATGGGCTCGAGAATTAAAGCGGCAATTTCATGGTGGTGATTTTCAAATAGCTCTTCTAAAGGCAGAATATCATCTTCGCTAAAGGTGTGATCAAACCGTGTTTGCGGCGCCGGCGCAAACAGTTGCTTGCTAAGTACGTTTTCAAACAAGCTGTGCATACCATTAACCGGATCGCACACAGACATGGCAGCAAAGGTGTCGCCATGATAGCCATTTCGCGGCGAGACAATGCGACACTTTTCACTTCTACCCTGACATGCCCAATACTGTATGGCCATTTTTATGGCGACTTCTACTGATACCGAACCTGAGTCAGCCAAAAAGACACGGGCGAGACCATCGGGCACCATATCAATCAGCGTTTTACATACATCAATAGCGGGTTGATGGGTAATGCCACCAAACATAACATGAGAAAAAGCCTCAATTTGCTGATGCGCAGCCGCATTAATGGTTGGGTGATTGTAACCATGTATGGCTGCCCACCAACTGGACATGCCGTCCACTAGTACTTCACCGCTGGCTAATGTGAGCTCAACCCCTTTTGCTCCTGTCACTTCATAGCAGGGAAGTGGCTGGGTAGCCGAGGTGTAAGGGTGCCAAATATGTTGCTTATCAAATTCTATATTGTTCAAAATATAACCGTTAGTAAACTTTATTAAATGGTCAGAGTTGACAACTTTGCTAGGGCGCATAGACTAAGCCAGCATTCTTAATTAGTAAAGGACAGTCAATGAGTCTGGCTTCAGCGCCAACCGCGCAATCACACACTATTCGTCAAGATTGGACAAAAGCCGAAGTAGAGGCGCTATACGCCCTTCCGTTTAACGACTTGCTTTTTCAGGCGCAGGTAGTCCATCGCCAACACTTTGATCCTAATGAAGTTCAAGTCAGCACCTTATTGTCGATTAAAACCGGTGCGTGTCCAGAAGACTGTAAATATTGCCCGCAAAGTGCACGTTATGACACTGGGCTAGAAAAAGAGCGTCTGCTTGAGATTGAAAAAGTAATAGAGCGAGCGAAAGAAGCGAAGCAAGTTGGGTCTACCCGTTTCTGTATGGGCGCCGCGTGGCGTAACCCTAGAGACAGAGACATGCCCTATATTGTCAAAATGGTAGAAGAGGTGAAGGCACTTGGCCTCGAAACCTGTATGACACTTGGCATGTTAACCCGCGATCAAGCCGTGGCACTAAAGCAAGCTGGGCTGGATTATTACAATCATAACCTTGATACCTCGCCAGAATACTACGGCGATATCATTACTACCCGTACTTATCAAGATAGGCTAAATACCCTTGAAAACGTGCGCGCCGCGGGCATGAATGTATGTTCAGGCGGCATTGTAGGTATGGGAGAAACGCTCGGAGATAGGGCAAGCATGCTAGTGCAATTGGCTAATTTGCCTGAGCAGCCACAAAGCGTACCGATTAATATGTTGGTAAAAGTAAAAGGCACGCCGCTAGATAATGTGGAAGATTTAGATTATTTCGAGTTTATTCGTACTATTGCTGTGGCACGTATCATGATGCCGAAGTCTCATGTTCGCTTATCTGCCGGGCGAGAGGCCATGAACGAACAAATGCAAGCACTATGCTTTATGGCAGGAGCCAATTCCATTTTCTATGGTTGTAAGCTATTAACCACCTCGAATCCAGACACCCATGAAGACGTTTTGCTGTTTAAAAAGCTAGGCATTAACACTGAACGAACCCGAGATTTTTCTGACGAAGCTCACCAGCAGGTGTTAGAAGAAGAAATTGCTCAGCAAAATGAGTCGGACAAGAGTGAGTTGTTTTACGATGCCACCGCGGCCAAGCCGCAGCCGGCTGTAGCGGAGGCATAATGGCCTTTGATTGGCTTGAGCCTGCGCTTCAAGCGCGGGCAGAGCAAGGGTATTTACGGCAACGTCATTGTCAGCAATACGAGAAAGACAATATTGTTTGCATAAACAACAAGCATTATTTGAATTTTGCCAGCAATGACTACCTTGGCATGCGACATCACGACGGGGTGTTGCAAAACTGGGTGGAAGGGCTAGCACAGTTTGGTGCTGGCAGTGGGGCTTCTGCGCTGGTTACCGGGCATAGTCAGGCCCACTTGGCCCTTGAAGCCTACCTGGCAGAAGGGCTCAATCGTGAGGCAGCGTTGCTGTTCAATTCGGGCTATGCGGCTAATCAAGCGTTATGTTTTGCTCTTGCTAATGCGTCTACAGAAGGCGTATCAATATTTGCTGACCGTCTAATGCATGCATCATTTTTAGAAGCGGCCAATGAAAGTAAGGCCATGCTTAGGCGATTTGCTCATAATGATAAAACCCATTTACAAACGCTGCTGAAAAAGCCTGTATCAGGCGATAAACTCATTGTGACTGAAGGCATCTTCAGTATGGATGGAGACAGCGCGCCTACACACGATTTGGTGGCGATAGCGAAGGCCCATGACGCCTGGCTTATGCTTGATGATGCCCATGGCATGGGCGTATTGGGGGAGCGAGGTTTAGGCACCGTTGAAGCTGCAGGGCTTACTCAAGACCACGTGCCCATAGTGATGGGCACATTTGGCAAAGCAATAGGCACCGCGGGCGCCTTTATTGCAGGTAGCCAAGCGCTTATCGATTTTCTGGTCAATTTTGCGAAACATTACATTTACTCTACTGCCATGCCGTCGGGGCAAGCAGTAGCAACCCTTGCTTCGTTAACCTATATTGCCTCTGATTCGTCTAGACGCGATACGCTTTACGACAACATTTCCCACTTTAGAAAAGGCATTGAGCGCGCCTTTGGCCAGAATGCAGGCGTAGATAAAGGTAGCGGGCTTATGACGCAGTCTACCCCTATTACCCTGAAAGCGAGCAACAGCGCCATTCAGCCGTTAATCGTGGGAAGCCCGCAAAAAGCGCTAGCACTCAGTGAAGGCCTTAAAGCTCGGGGAATTTGGGTGCCTGCTATTCGGTATCCTACGGTTCCGAAAGGCGAAGACCGATTACGAATTACCTTAAGTGCGACGCATAACAAACAAGATATTGATGTGCTTATAGATGCCCTTTCGTTAGCTATCGAGGACAGGTCATGAACCTAATACCGCCACAACCGGTCGCGATTTCTAACGATAAAATCGGCACTGAACCCACAACCAAAACACCATCCGCTCATACCTACACGATAGCAGATAAGTTTAGTCGCGCAGCGACTCAGTATGACAAAAAAGCCAATATCCAGCAGTGTATCGCAACCGCCGCGCTTAACAATTTGCCGGCAAGTATTGCGCACAAGGTTTTAGACGTAGGCTGTGGCACTGGGCGTCACACTCAGTCGCTGTTTGAAAAGGGGGCAGAGGTGACGGGTGTAGATATTGCTGAAGGTATGTTGGCGTTTGCCCGTCAATCCTACCCCCATCTGCATTTCGCCCAAGGCTCTGCGGAACAACTTCCTGTGCTTTCTAGTACCTTCGACTGGGTGTTTTCTTCTATGGCGCTTCAGTGGTGCCCTGCGCCAGAGCAAGTTGCACAAGAGTTTTATCGGGTGTTGAATAAAGGCGGGCAAGCAGAGCTAGCAATCATGCTGGACGGTTCGTTTGCCGAACTCCATAAAGCAAGAGCACTGGCTCGCCTGCATCCCGTCAATATTGCTATGCCCTCAGCGGCCCAGTGGCTCACTGCATTTTTGCACGCGGGATTTCGGGTAAGCCGTTTAATTACAAAAGTTTATGTGGATAAGCACAAGGGCATTATGCCGTTATTAGGGTCGATTAAACATGTGGGGGCGGGCGGCACAGCTAGCCGAGCACAATCGTTGACCAAGCGAGATATTGCAAAATTAGATCTTGCGTATCGAAACTTACCGCACGAAGAACAGCAAGAGAATGCCCTTCATCTGTCTTACCATGTCAGTCATTTTAGGTTAGAAAAGTTATGAAGCAGTATTTTGTCACCGGAACCGATACCGAAGTAGGAAAAACCTACGTAACCTGCCAGCTACTGCGCGCTACCCAAGCAATAAGCAAAAGCAGTGTCGGTTACAAGCCTATTGCAGCGGGTTGTGACAAGGTAAACGGTGAGTGGGTAAATGAAGACGCTTTAGCGATACAGCAGGCCAGCAGCCTTAAGTTACCTCTATCTATTGTTAACCCCATCTCCCTTGTACCGCCTATTGCCCCGCATATTGCAGCGGCAGAAGCCGGCGTGAGTTTAAGCGAACACACAATTAGCCAAGGTTTGTCGCAACTTCAACAATACAAACCTGACGTACTTTTGATGGAAGGCGCTGGCGGCTGGCGACTTCCTCTAAGTGAAAGCACCTATTTACCGGACGTTGTGGCTAAACTAAATATGGAAGTGATTTTAGTGGTAGGCATGAAACTAGGGTGTCTCAATCATGCTCTTTTAACGGCGGAGGCCATTACCCATGATGGATTTAATATAAAAGGATGGGTTGCCAACGATATTACCGGCGAGATGCCAAGGTATAAAGAAAACCTGGCTACATTAAAGCATGCGCTACCCGCGCCCTTGTTACTCGAGGTGCCTTATCAGGTAGCGCCAAATAGCCAAGAATTAATCAGCGCGGTTCAACAACTCTGTTAAATCTTGTTCCGGTTGAACAGGCGTTTTATTGTTGCCCTGAAAGATAAACCCGCTTTTTTCTCCAACCAGGGTGAGGGTGCTGCCGGATAACAGCAGCGCTGAGCCCTCTCGAATACCCACCACAGGTATCTCTGGGTTTAATGTGGTGAATTCCGCCAGTCGCTGATCCCGCGTTTCACCGTTATGCCCAGGCGGGTGATAATCTGTGTAGTGGGGGTTAATTTGAAACGGCACCACTTCTAATGCGTCAAAACTTGGCGGCTCAATAATTGGCATATCATTGGTCGTACGAATACTTTGACCACAAATATTTGAGCCAGCGCTCCAGCCCACGTAGGGCACGCCATTACAAATCGCGTGCTTCAGCGGTACCATCAAGGCAAAGCGGTACAAAGAATGTAAGAGATGAAAGGTATTCCCACCGCCCACAACAATTGCGTGTCCATTTTCTGACGCATTGTGAATGGCGGCCACAGGATCATCAAAGGTGTGTAAACCCACCACATTGCATTCAGGCAATGCAGAAGCCACAGCGTCTACATAGCTGTCGTAGCTTTGAGTTACCGCGGCATAAGGAATAAACACAAGGTCGCGAATGTCTCCCAAGTGTGCAAGAATACGCGCCTTGGCGTGCGTGAGGTAGGCTTCGTCGCCTTCACGCGAACTACTTAACATGAGTACATGTGCGGTCATATAAGCTCCACATTTTTCAGGACGGCATATCATACGCGAACTTTTATATAAAGTTTAGTCATGGGGCGGCCACACCATTAAAAGGATGTCATTAATGAGCGATAAAATAGCAGTCTTGTTTGTCTGTTTGGGGAACATTTGTCGTTCGCCTACTGCAGAAGCGGTATTTAAGAAAAAAGCCCACGATGCAGGCCTTGATTTGATCATAGATTCTGCTGGCACACATGGCTACCACATTGGTAGCCCGCCTGATAAGCGTTCACAATCGGCAGGCACAGACCGAGGGTACAGCTTTAGCGGCTTGAAGTGCCGCCGAGTCGATGACGACGACTTTGAAAAGTTTGATTACATTTTGGCTATGGATAATAGCAATTTGAAAAACCTGCATGGGATGTCGCCAAGTGAGCACCACCATAAAATTCATCTATTTCTTAGTTTCTGCGATAGCACTGAAGAAGAAGTGCCCGATCCCTATTATGGGGGGAAAGGGGGCTTCGAATTGGTGTTGGATTTGATTGAACACGCCTCAGATGGCTTAATTTCTCATATTAAGGCGCAAAGTTAAGATAACTTTCTATAATTTCAAGTTGAGGTTTTTATTGCAGCCACCATTTTATGGTAAAATGACCCTCTAAAGTGAATAAACACCTTTGCCCTAATATCAGGAGAAACTCATTGAGCAATTGGCAAGTAGATAGTTGGAGACAAAAGCCCATTCTTCAGCAACCTGAATACGATGATAAAGCGCGGTTGAAAGAAGTAGAACACACGCTTAGTACCTACCCGCCATTGGTTTTTGCTGCTGAAGCGCGAGAACTAAGACGCCAACTAGGTGAAGTAAGCTTAGGTAAAGGGTTCTTGTTACAAGGTGGCGATTGCGCTGAGTCGTTCGATGAGTTCAATGCGCCTAAAATTCGCGATACCTTTAAAGTTATCCTGCAAATGGCCATTGTTCTAACGTTCGCAGGACGTTGCCCTGTGACAAAAGTTGCACGTATGGCTGGCCAATATGCGAAGCCTCGTTCGTCAGATTTTGAAACAGTGAATGGGGTAACATTACCGAGCTATCGCGGTGATATTATTAATAACTTTGAGTTTACTGAAGCGGCAAGAAGACCTGATCCAGATAGGCTTTTAGAAGCTTACCATCGAAGCGCTTCTACCCTGAATTTATTACGTGCTTTTGCTCAAGGCGGTTTGGCTGACTTACATGAAGTTAATCGGTGGAATATGGCGTTCGTGGAGAATAACCCACTAAAAGAACGCTACCACGACATGGCTATGCGTATTCAAGACTCGTTAGAGTTTATGGATGTCATTGGGATAAATTCGCAAACCAGTAGCACACTTCATGAAACGTCATTGTTTACGTCTCATGAAGCCTTATTGCTCAACTATGAGCAGGCGTTGACACGTGTAGATACCCTAACAGGTAAGCCTTACGATTGTTCTGCTCACATGGTATGGATTGGTGAGCGTACACGTCAGTTAGATCACGCTCACGTAGAGTTCTTCCGTGGCATACATAACCCTATTGGCGTCAAAGTGGGGCCAAGTATGCAAGAAGATGAACTTATTCGCCTGATTGACGCGTTGAACCCGAATAATGACCCTGGCCGGTTAACCCTTATTACCCGTATGGGCGCAGACAACCTTGCTGACAACTTACCTCGTCTATTACGTAAGGTGAAATCAGAAGGCCGTCATGTGGTATGGAGTTCTGACCCTATGCACGGCAATACGTTTAGTGCCTCTAGCGGTTATAAAACCCGTAACTTCGATGCTATCTTGAAAGAAATAAAGCAATTCTTCCAAGCCCATAGCGACGAAGGTACACATGCGGGTGGAATTCATTTAGAAATGACAGGCCAGCACGTTACAGAATGTACGGGTGGTGCTTACGAAATTGGCGACGAAGATTTAGCCCAAGCGTATAAAACCCAGTGCGATCCGCGTTTAAATGCGGATCAGGTATTGGAAATGGCGTTCCTCGTTGCAGACCATTTACGCCATGCATAAGCCGGTTTAGTGGTCTAACGTATAAAGCTGCGTAAAACGCAGCTTTTTTTTAGCTTTCTTCCAGAAACAGCTGCTGAATACGCTTGTGATGAACCCTATCGGTGCGTGCTAAAAGCAGACGAACAAAGTCGATGGCAGCCACAGGTTTTCCTGTGCTTTTTTGCCGTTCAAATAACGCGCGAATGGTATCCGTAATGGGTTTGTCGCCAACGAGTTGTCTAAGCTCTGCAAATACCAGCGTAGCTCGAGAATAAACATCTGCTGTCTCAGTCCCATTGATGAAAGCCACAGGTGGCGCGGTATTGCCTTGTTGGTAATGGGCATAACGGCGCGCTTCATACTCAACTAGCTTATTCATTGTGCCCCGCGGCTCAAGCATGACTAATTCAACGTATTTGGCTAATGACTCGACTAAGAACGCACTGTCTGCGGGTAACCCAAAGCCAATCTGATGACCAAACCATTGGTGAGCCACTTCATGTACTGCTCTTCTGTAGCGCTGATCAAAACCATCTTCCATGGGGGTAGCTCGCATCGCGAGCAAATGATCGAAGATAAGTACCTGAGGCAGCGCATAACCACTTGGACCTAAGTCAGGTGCAAATACGAAAGTAAGCTGGGCATAAGGGTAGGGCGCTATGTGCTGTTCAAACCAAGCCAAAGTTTGGGTGGCGGCGCGCAGATGAACATCTTTTGCCTCCTCATTATCAGCGCCAATCAGGTTTACCTCGACGCTCTTGTCTGCAAGGACAGCCGGCTCGTGAGCGTGGGTAAATTCGGTGGCTATCCACGCTGGAATGGCTCTTATTGGTTCGCGAGTCGCATAAAGCGTAGTCATGGTGTGCTCGTCGCCGTCTTGCTCAGTCCATTGCTTACGCTTTTCGCCAGGAGCAAGAGTGAAATAGCCGACTGGAGCAGTGAGTTGAGACGTTACCATTACGGTTTGCGCTTCTGCGCTGATCTCTGCGTTAGAAGCCGTCAAGGCACTCGCAATGGGATATTGCAAAGCCGGTAGCCCTGCCTCTTCACGAAGTGAACTATCCGTCAATGTGAAATAGCGATTAAAGCCAATGCTGGGAATAAGAGGTACACCACGTAAATAGCTAAAAGGCTTGCGGATAACGTGGTGAGTGGGTGACGTCCACAAGTTTTTATTCGCCACCTGTAAAGCAACATTCAGCTGTTTTGATTGTCCGGGGAGCAATGGGTTAACAAGGTCAAATTCACGTTGCTGTGTATAAACGTCGTAATGGTTTAGGGTTGCCCCTTCAACATCGATGTTCTCTGGTGTGAAATCCGGATGAGCACCCACCAATATTTTATCGATACGGCTGTTACTATGGTTGGTTAAGGTAAGAGAAAGTGCAATATCAGCGATGCCGCGTAGGGGGTAAAATCGCACATTCGCCTGAATATGGGTGACCACGGGTTGCGCCTTGTCTTTCCAGTGAAGGTAACGTTTTTCATAGGCCGCTTTTACGTGGTGGCGCTCACTGGGCATCATTAATGCGCGCTCGTCTTTTAGAGCGCTATGCAATATAAAAGTGCCGCTAAAAAGCATCGCGCAAACAGCCACCTTTAATGGGAAGTGACCGCGGCTAAACAAATGCGTATAACCGGTGCCCCTATGGCTTTTTCGTATGGCAAGAAACAGCAGTAAGGTGGTAAGTAAAGCCCAGTAGCTGAAAAAAGGTAAAAAGGCAGACTGACTCATTTGAAAGCCTACGGGAAGTTTGGCTACTTGAAGAGGCGTGCCTGCAATATCCCATAACGGGTGTGGTATTCCTACCATGCTCATAATGGGTGAAAACTTTATGACAATCATTAACCCACAAATAAGCCCGCCAATGAGAGGGTTTGGTGAAAGATGATGCACAACAAGACAGAGCAAGCCGAATAACAATAGGGGTAAACCGGTTAACAATAGGGTTTCAGCGTATGTCTCGTAAGACAGGGGGCTGTTGCACCATAATTGCGCCGTCATAGTCGCTATGGCGGTTACGCCTAAAAAAACTCCCCACATTAAGGTAAGCGAAAAACACTGTGCGGTGATTAAATGACGACTTCCGGTTGGCGTTGCTGCGACCAGCTCTACCATGTGATATCGCTTATCTTTCCAGCATAGTATCCATGCCCAAATACTCATGAGAATGAAACCGACAAACGGCATAAGATTCCATACTACCCTCGCCAGAGCATCCATACTGGTGATGGTTTTCAGCTGAGAAAAAGGCTCGGCATAACCTATACCTGACAGCACTTCAGAAAATACCATACAGGCATAAATGACATACACCAGGGTAAGCGTCGTGGACAAGGTTAATGAGCGCAAAGTTTGCGGGAAAAGCGTTAAACCGCTGTCGCGGCGAGAGAATAAGTGACGTAACACTGAATTTTTTCTGACGAACCCAGATAAAAAAGTGACTGTCCAATTTAGGGGTTTAACGGTTTTGGGCTTGAGTAAAACACGTGTTGGATTACGTGATTCAGCATCAAAGGCACTTCTGGCGATGTAAAAAATACCAGCAGCAACTGCCAGCCACAACCCTCTATTTAAAAGGATTTTAAACGTCAGCGACCAGTCAGTATTTTGTTCTAATTGCTGGTACACGGCCGTGAATCCGTAGGGGTCTAGCCACGACATGAGCGCATACCATTGAGGAGAAAGTACACGACTTCCCGCTAAAAGTGGCGACCCATTAATCGATGCTAGCATGACATAACCCGCCCACATGGCACACATGACAACATAGCTCGGTAAGGCGTTATTGAAATAGCGGGCACAGGCGAGCGCCAATGCAGTGAATAACACTAAAATGGGGCAATATAAAAAAAGGGTACTTTTAAGGGCACTTTGCAATAAGCTAGAGCTTTGTGAGGCGGAGGGAGAAATCATTAAAATTTGCCCGACAATACAAAGAAGTGTTAGCAGGCAAAGTAGGGAGAAAAAAGCTCCTCCACGTAATATAAACTGTTGTTTTGCAGAGGTTGGTGTGACGGCTATCAGTGGGTGCATGTGAGAAAGGGTATCGCGCTGCAACAATGCCGGCGTTAACAGCCCCACAATAATTGGCAAGGTAAGCATCATTGCTGCATTGTTTAGCAGGACTAACCGCTTAGTTAACACGTCGCCGTCAACCGATAACCCTTGTGCTAACAAAATGCCAAAGCCAGCATAAATAATAAAGCTTAACCAAACGCTGGGGTGACGGAGATAAAGACGCCATTCGTTTATCCATCCTGAAAAAAATAGAAGCATTAGTATTGCTCCTTATTTAATTCGTAGAAGTATCTGTCCTCTAGGGTGGCGTCTCGGCTTATTGCCTCGCTGCAAGGGGCCTCGTGATGATAAACACGCCATACGTCTTTCCCGAAATGATAGCTCTCAGACACCAGCATTCCACAAGGTGGTTGCAAAGAGGATTCCCAAATTTTTCCTTGTAGAGGCGCAATCAAATTGGGGATTTCGCCGCTATCGACTATTTCACCATGCATGATAATAGCAGCGTGACCACACAGGTTTTCGATATCTTCCACAATGTGAGTAGACAGTAACACAAGTGTTTGCTTGCTGATTTTTACCAGTAAACTATGTAAACGCTGACGTTCAAGCGGGTCGAGACCTGCCGTTGGCTCGTCCAGAATAATTAATTTCGGGTTACCTAACAGTGCCTGTGCAATACCGAAGCGTTGACGCATGCCGCCTGAGAATTGAGTTACCGCTTTATTCGCGACTGCGGTTAAATTTGTTAATGATAGTAGTGAAGATATTTGCGCATCTACTTTATTTTTATCCACCTTTTTTAGCGAGGCTATGTGTTTTAAAAGTTGTCGGCAACTAAGGTGTGGGTATACACCGAAGGATTGAGGTAAGTAGCCTAATTGGGATCTTAGGGCATTGGGGTGGGCAACAATATCGATGCCATCGAATAACACCGTGCCTGAGTCGGGTGGCTGTAAGCAGGCTAGGGTTCGCATAAGTGTGGATTTTCCTGCACCATTTGGACCAAGCAGCCCTACCATACCTGTAGGGAATGTGAGGGTAATGTTCTTTAGTGCATGTGTGCCGTCTGCATAGGTTTTATTGAGATTTTTTACAGTAAGCATGTGAGCCTTCATCAGTAAAGGTGAATGATATGTTTGCACTATAAATACAAAATAGCGTTGTGAAACTACAGCGTGACTAAAGGGTATGATGGCGTGACGAGAGGCCAAATAAGGGGGCTTTTTTACTTTCATCAGTAAAAAGCGTATTTTCATCACTTTCTGTGTGCAAATATCTGTTTTTGTTGACAGTCTAAAAGCGAAAACTGAAAGAGAGTGACATGACTATTGCCCTAAAAATGGATAGAGGTTTACTGGCCAGTTTGCTGCCATTAGTTGCCGCTATATTGCTGGCGGCTAACTTATCCTTTGTTAACGAGCAGGCGCAGCATGGCTCACGTTTTATTGTATTGCATTTAAAAGCAATACTTCTATCAGTGCCTTACTTAACGTCAGTGGGGTTGTTGTCATGTTTGCATCGTCCCTGGGGCGCGCTGGTATGGTTTAGCGTATGCCTGCTTTATTCATTGTTTCTCTTTTCAGCGAATCTTCCCAGCGAATTACTTTTGCCTTTTTCCGCGCAGCCACCACAACCAACTGCCGCTGTTATAGACCCCTCAGCCGACAGCCTTACCAAATTGGACAGTCATACCAAATTGGACAGTCAAATTGTTTGGTTTTTTATAGTGGGCGCCTTACTTGGAGGGCTACATCATTTTCATAAAACACCGTCGAGCGGCAATGTAAAATCGGCATTGTGGGTTCAACGTGTGTTTTCACTCGATGCAATGGTTGCGGCCACGCTTTTTATTTGGGTAATTGGTTGCACCGGCATATTTTTGTATACCCCCGATCCTATGAACAACCAGCCGCTGGCAATGAAAGTAGATCTCAATCAAGTGGTGGGTGAATTTGATCGCTTTGTGGCGTACTTTTTTCAGTTTTTGTGGCTGGCCGCAATACTTTTTTTTATATACTGGGTTAACCGATACTGGTTAATCCGTAGGGTATTATCTTCACAAGGCTTAATCCCTTATGCAGCCACTGCTCTTGTATTTATTCTGCTAGCTACACCTGTGTTGAGTGCAAGTGCACTGCTGTTGCCATTAAATACGCAGTCGTCGTTGACATTACTTCCCTCTGAAAACAGCAATGCGTTTGATTTGGATAATTTCCGTTTTATGTTTGCTTTTTTAGCGGTCACTATGCCCGTTATTTTGGCGTTCGAGCGTAAGTCGTTTGATGCAACACTCGCCCGTGTAGAAAAGGATAAAGTTCGTACTGAATTGCAATTGTTACAGCAACAGATTAACCCGCATTTTCTCTTTAACACGCTAAATAACCTGTATGCACTAACATTAGAAAAGTCGGATAGGGCACCAACAAGCATAGAGCATCTATCTAATTTATTGCGTTATACGGTGTATAAAGGCCAGCAAGAGTGGGTCGCGTTAGAGGATGAACTGGCGTATGTAAATGATTATTTAGCCCTGCAAGGCCTAAGATATCAAAGCGATTGCGAAATTAATGTAAGCTGGCCTACCTGCAATAAAGGGTATCAAATACCCCCTCTTTTATTGATAGTATTGCTGGAAAATGCGTTCAAACATGGCATAGAAAAAGCGGAAAAGCCGAGTATATTAAATGTGTCGATACGCATTGATGAGTGCGGTGTGCTTCACTTCTCATGCCAAAGCCCATACCTTGCTGAAAGCGCACTGCCTCAACCTGAACACGCCATTTGGTCTGGTTCTCAACAAGCGAGTCACACAGGTTTGGGGTTAACGAATGTTGCCCGAAGGCTTTCACTGTTGCCAGGTGAACATAATACCCTCGATAATGACGTCATAGAGGGTACCTGGGTAGCGAGTTTAACGTTGGATTTACAGCCATGCTAAAAGCACTGATTGTTGACGATGAACCCTTAGCACACACCGTATTGTTGCATCACCTAAAGCAACATACGGATATCGCTATAGTAGGGCGGTGTTTTAGTGCTACAGAAACACTGCAGCACTTGGCAAAACACCACGTGGATCTTCTTTTTCTTGATATTAATATGCCGGCACTAAGCGGCATTGATATGCTTAAAGTCATCGCTCATCCGCCGCAAGTGATTATTGTGAGCGCGTATTCAGAATTTGCCATTGACGGATTTGAACTCGACGTTGCAGATTATTTGCTGAAACCTGTGAACAGCCAACGGCTGTCAAAAGCATTAGATAAAGTTCGAGAACGATGCCAAGGGCACAACCATGCCTCAAAAATACAAGTAAAAGTAGGACGTGAGATACACAGGTTAGACATCGACAGTATTGTGTATCTTGAAGCGTATGGAAACTACGTAAAAGTGTGGACAACACAAACCATGTTGCTGGCAAATAGTACGTTGAAACAACTTATTGAAGGTTTGCCTAAGGTCGATTTTTTACAAATACACAAATCCTATGTGGTTAATAAAAAGACACTGATGTGTCTGAATACCGACACTGTCACCCTCAGTGGGGGCGTAAATTTAAAGGTGGGGAAATCTTTCAAGCTAGCGTTAAAAAGGCACTTTAGCACATTGTGACGGCATGGACTCCTGATGCCGTTGTTATGTTTCAGGCTAGACTACGTCAGTTCACTTCCATGATTTCGCTGGCTTAGTCATCATCGAGTAGGGGCTCAACAACCGATTCCAAACCGTTGAGTTTTATTTCATACATCAATGCCAATTGTTCGCCTAGCTTGCCTTTAGGAAAGCCTTGTTTGTGAAACCATACAAGGTAAGGTTCGGGTAAATGGAAAAGGCGACGCCCTGCATATTTACCAAAGGGCATAATCTGATTGACGGTGGCTTTTATCAGTTCGGGATCCATAACCTGTGCTTTTTTATAACGATTTATTGGCCGAGAAAAACGCCTAAATATTAGCGCTTTCGAGTTGACTGCTGCGTGTGCCATAGTTTGGCATATACACCTTGCTTTTGCAGTAGTTGGCTATGTGTGCCTTGTTCGGTAATCATACCTTTGTTCATCACCAGTATATTGTCAGCATCAATAATTGTAGAGAGCCGGTGGGCAATCACTAAACTGGTATGGCCTTTTGCGGCATCCCGTAGCGCAGCTAAAATGGCCTGCTCCGATTCGCTATCTAATGACGATGTGGCTTCATCAAATATCATAATGGGCGCGCCTTTTAGCAGTGCTCTTGCAATTGCTACGCGCTGTTTTTCTCCCCCGGATAACTTAAGGCCACGTTCACCCACTTTTGTGTTTATGCCATCAGGAAGTTGAGCAATGAAGTGGTTTAAATGGGCAAGTGATGCTGCATGCATAATTTCTTCGTCGGTGGCGTTAGGGTTTCCATAGGCGATGTTGTCTTTCAATGTGGTGTTAAAGAGAACGGTGTCTTGGGGCACAATAGCAATATGACTTCGCAAACTGTTTTGGGTGACTTGACTTATATCCTGACCATTCACGCATACGGTGCCCCTCGTGGGTTCATAAAAGCGAAAAAGTAGCTTCATGATGGTGGACTTGCCTGCGCCACTTTCGCCGACAATGGCCACCTTCTTGCCCGCTTCAACCTGAAAGGTAATGCCATTTAAAATAGGCCGCGCGTCATGATAACTAAAATGTACATTCTCAAATTGGACAGTCGCATTTTCAACACCGCCTTTTAATGTGAGCGCCAGTGAATCAGGTTTATCAGAAATGGCCGGGCGCTGAGCGAGTAGTGAAAATAAATTATCAATGTTAGCCAGTGAACCCCTTATTTCTCGGTATACAAAGCCTAAAAAATTAAGCGGCATAAAAATTTGCATGGTGAAGGCGTTAATGAGCACAAAATCACCAATCGTCATATCGCCGTTCATTACGCCGAATGCGGCATTGGCCATCATTGCTGTCATGGCAGTGGCAATAATACTGGCTTGGCCTGCATTAAGAGCGAAGAGAGATAATCGATTTTTGCGCCTTGCCACTTCCCATTGGGCTAAATCGTTGTCGTATCGGTTCGCCTCAAAGGCTTCATTGTTGAAATATTTTACTGTTTCGAAATTAAGTAGGCTGTCGACTGCACGGGAATTAGTGGTGGAATCGGCTTCGTTCATTTGCTGAACAAATCGAGTGCGCCAGTCGGTGGCTTTCATTGAGAACGCCACATAGCAAATTACACTGGAAATGATGATAAACGCAAATGACCAACCAAATTGAAACAGAAGCAAGCCTACCACAAGCCCAATTTCGAGCAGGGTAGGCACAATGTTAAACACCATAAACCGCATTAAGAAACTAATGCCTGATGTGCCTCGCTCAATGTCTCTTGATAAACCGCCGGTACGCCTGTCGAGATGAAAACCCAAATCGAGGTTATGTAGATGTTTAAATACGTTTAGGCCAATGCGACGCATAGCTCGCTCGGTGACTCTACCAAACAAGGTATCTCTCACTTCCCCTAACAGCACATTGAGTAACCTCAAGGTGCCGTACGCCACAATAAGGCTGATGGGTACTGCCAGGGCAAGGGTGGTTAAATCGCCATTTAAGCTGTCTACCGTGTACTTCAACACATAAGGTAACCCAATGCTGGCGAGTTTTGCGGCCACCAGGCAAAGCAGGGCAAGTACAACTCGCCGTTTAAACTCCAATAAATAAGGGCGCAGTTGTTTCAGCACATGCCACTTTACCGGGGCATTATCGTACACTGTGTTATGGCGTCTTGGCATGAATTGAAATGACTCTTTGTTAAACGGCAAGTAGAAGCGTTAATGTTAACAGGATAGAACCCATTAAGCTGTTACGCCGTAATGAGATAATGCGTTTAAAATATACATAATTTTCGTATGTACAGGCGTCAAGAGGGCTCAGTGCCCCGAACCCCTTAATTAACAAGCGTGTCATGTCCGTACTTGAAAGCCTGGTGGAGAGTTAAAAATAGAAAGAGAACAATTCATTCTTAAATATACATTGCAGATCATTTCAATCTGATGCGCGCACAAGTACACTATAGGGTGTGCGTGAATGAAAACAGACGCGCATAACGCTGAGTGTAGGAGAAAATTTGTTAGAAGATAGCTTTGGAAGACAATTTCATTATTTACGTTTGTCGATAACGGAAGCGTGTAATTTCCGGTGTCAGTATTGTCTGCCTGATGGCTATCAAGGCCCTTCTAGTGATAGCTTTTTATCCGTAAATGAAATTCAAACCTTATTATCTGCCTTTGCGCAGTTAGGCACGTCTAAAGTGCGAATTACCGGTGGAGAGCCTACCCTTCGTCGTGACTTTTTAGATGTATTGCATTTGACGGCGCAAACTCCGGGTATTGAACGTATCGCCATGACAACCCATGGTGCACGAATGTCTGCTCATGCCAAACAGTGGAAAGACGCAGGCTTACATCAAGTTAATGTGAGCATAGACAGCTTAGATCCTCGTCAATTCGCTGCTATTACAGGGCAAGATAAATTAAAAGAGGTACTCGCAGGGCTTGATGCAGCTGCAAATGCGGGCCTTGATGTCAAAGTTAATACGGTATTGCTGAACGACTTCTCTGACGCTCGCCTTCACCGTTTTTTGGCATGGTTAAAAGAGATGCCAGTGACCCTTAGGTTCATAGAGCTAATGGAGACGGGGGACCTTCCACAGTTTTTCAATCAGCAGCATCAAAGTGGCGGGCCTATTAAGCAAACGCTGCTAGCACAAGGTTGGCAACCCATAGTAAAACGAAAAGACGCCGGGCCAGCGCAAGAGTTTTTTCATCCTGATTACGCGGGAAAGATAGGTCTTATCATGCCTTACAGTAAAGATTTCTGTAAAAGCTGTAATCGACTTAGGGTTGCAGCAAATGGCAAACTGCATTTGTGTCTATTCAGTGAGCATGGCATTGATATGCGCCATCTGTTGGCAGATGGCGACGTGGCAGGCCTTAAGCAATTTCTCATAGAATGTTTAGGTCAGAAGCACGAAACCCATTATCTACATGATGGTAATACAGGTGCAACCACGCACCTTGCTATGTTAGGGGGCTAACGGGCTAAAGACGCAACAAAAATAAAGGTTAGGCGCTAACCTTAAATGGCGATCTATAAGGCGTTCGCCACGCCGACAAAAACAACAATAAAAGCTAAATTTGCGATAAAAGGAAGTATATGCATATAGGAAATAGTGCGCGGTTATCTTATCACTACGTTACCGAAAAGGATGTTGAGTTCTTGTGGGAGCTTGACCAAGACGAAGCGGTTATGCGCTACATCAATGGTGGTAAACCTTCCAGCAGAGAAGATATACGCCATATTTTTATACCCCGGGTTCAAGCTTTCTCTAACCCAGCGCTAGGTTGGGGATTATGGCGAGTAGAAGTTACAGAATCTCGGGATAGTATTGGCTGGATTTTAGTTCGTCCGTTTGGCTTTTTCACCCACTCACCAGAAACTGATAATATTGAGTTAGGCTGGCGTTTTAAGCGTTCGAGTTGGGGGCAGGGTTTTGCGACAGAAGCCGCGAAAACAGTGAAAGACAGTTTATATTTAACTGGCATCGATAAATTTTCCGCCATTGCTAACCCAGCGAACAAAGCGTCAATCAAAGTTATGAAAAATTTAGGTATGACGTTTAGCCACGAACTAGAATATAAAGACAACCTGTTCCACGAAAACGTCGTGGTTTACGCAACCTGATTAAGGACGGTTTTCATATTGTTATAGCGCTGTGTTTGCTCTTCTGTTAATTCTGAACTTTCAATCGTTGTGCGACAGCGCTTAACCAAACTGACCACTTTGTTTATTCGAGGCTGACCTTGCTTTGCGCGCATCGTTATTGCCTGCAATAAATTTAAGGCGATGGCCGGATTTTTAGGCATCACTTGGTAGGCTTGTAAAAAGGTATTGAATGACTTGGCTAAATCGCCTTGTTGATAATGCAGCACGGCGGCATTGTTCAGGCTTTTGGGGCTTAAGGGTATAGACGCCTTCTCACGTTTTTCTTGTTTTATATAGAATGAAACAAGATTAGGCTCGTCACTGTCACTGTCACTGTCACTGTCACTTAGCTTTTGTTCTAATACTTCAAGTATCTTTAGGGCATTTCCTTGCAGCCCCACTTCGTGAAAGGCTTTTGCTGAATCGATAAGGGCTTCCGTGGGCTTGTCTTCCCAATGCCTGTAATCTAAGGATTCCATCATCGTTTTGGCTTTTTCACTGTCATTTTGTAAATAGCAAATTCTGGCATTAATAACATGAACTTGTTGCGCCACATCTTCTTTGGGGTAGGCGGTTTTCAATTCTCGCAAATAGTCGTTGGTTTGCTGAACAATATGAGAAACCTCTGAAGGGGATGACGTCATGGCAAAATCTACCCCCGCACGGGCAGCAGTTAAATAGTGCTCTGCGCACTCATGAATGGATTGCTTAGCGTACCGGACAATTTTCCTCGCACTATCAAATTGCTCTTGATAATCATGAGTAATACGAGAAAGTTCCATAGCGGTTTGATGCCGTTTTACGTTTCTTGGCGAAACCTCTCGAGCAATATTGATACACTCAAGGGCATCATCAAATGCTTCCTCTCGAATTTTTAATTCTGCAAGTAAATCATAGGAGGCAAGGTTGCTTTCTAAGTTTAGCGCTAGGCTTAATATAGCCCGCTCGGCGTCCTCAAACTCTTTTAAGTTGACCAAGGATTTACAGAGCCCGTATTTTGCCCAGGCAAATTCTTGTACATTAATGATGCCTTGGAAAAATGACTTTGCTTCATCATATCGCTTGCTCAAAAGTAATAGATCGCCTTTTACCTTTAGCGCTAAAGGAAAATACTCAGCATATTTAGGTTCTAAAATAAATGCTTCTACGGCCATCAGAGCACCCTCTAGGTTACCTTCATCCATATACTGATAGATAGGGTTCAACACCATTTTGCGCGCAATAACTTTTGATAGCCGTTTTTCAAGCTGGTTTACTGAAAAAGGTTTCGCAAGAAACTCATCGGGCTGCAGTTCTACAATGGCATGTACTGCTTCTGGGCTGGTGTCAGCGCTTGTGAAAATAAACCCAGTGGTAAGGGGAACTAGGTGCTGCGCCTTTAGGGTTTCGAACAGGCAATAACCGCCATGATCTTCGCGTAAGTCGTAGGCACAAATTACAGCGTCATAATGTTGCTGACTTAACGCATTGAGTGCTTGCGTAGGCTTAACAACATAATCCACATGCTCAAACCCAAGCTCATCAAGGGCATATTTCATATGGCTTTTCGCTAAAGCTTGGTCTTCAGCAACTAGTACCCGTGCTCGTTTCGCAATGTTCGGTTTCATAACCTTTCCGTAGTGGAAAATAGAGCGTATTCGATATAATAAGTTTAGTCGCAGAAGCCGAGCGTTACCAAAAACGATGACATTAAATAGGCGTTCTGAGCGAATAAAGGTATTTTGACTGTCCAATTTGTTTATTGAACACGACTGTGGCTCGCAACGAAGTTGTTGAAACAGTGATTGGCGTTTAACGTTTTAAGGAATTTTAATAAGACAGAAGAGTGGTGGACGCTACTGGGCTTGAACCAGTGACCCTCGCCTTGTAAGGGCGATGCTCTCCCAACTGAGCTAAGCGTCCATAAAAGAATTGTACTTGAAAACTGTATGAAATGGTGGACGCTACTGGGCTTGAACCAGTGACCCTCGCCTTGTAAGGGCGATGCTCTCCCAACTGAGCTAAGCGTCCATAAAATTTTCAAGTCAAACAAGAATCCGCTCTAGAAGAGTGGTGGACGCTACTGGGCTTGAACCAGTGACCCTCGCCTTGTAAGGGCGATGCTCTCCCAACTGAGCTAAGCGTCCATCTTGTTTGTTTACTTGCCTGGGCAAGTGGGGCGGTATTATAGAGTTGCTTCCGATAGTGTCAACAATAAAATTAAAGAAAAATTACCGTATGCATGAAAAATAATCATTTTGTTGCCATTTTGATTAAATTGATGAAAAGAGCATCATTTTTAGTAACGGTTAAAGCTATAAGGGGCTTTTCTTTTTGCCCGGCAGTAAACAAGGACTCCAATTTATGGCCCGAATATAGGTGTCTGTTAAAGCATCTGGTGGCTTATAAGCGATGTTACTTTCCAAAGATATCAGAATGCCAGTGGCGGAATAATTAGTTGCAACAAGTCAATGATGTGGCTTTTGTCGCAACCGTTACGCTGGTAGAATGCGCCCCACTTAGACTTAAATTAAAGATAGAGAGTGATCATGTCGGTTGTAACACGATTTGCACCAAGCCCAACGGGCTATCTACATGTAGGCGGCGCACGTACCGCACTATATTCTTGGCTTTACGCAAAAAGCAAAGGTGGTGAATTTGTTTTGCGTATAGAAGATACAGATATAGAGCGTTCTACAGAAGAAGCAAAACAAGCCATTTTAGATGGCATGTTGTGGCTAGGGTTAACGTGGGACACAGGCCCTATTTATCAGACGGACCGATTCGACCGTTATAAAGAACTCATTCAAACATTGCTTGATGAAGGTAAAGCGTACAAGTGCTTCATGAGCGCAGAAGAATTAGATGCCATTCGTGAAGGGCAAAAAGAGCGTGGCGAGAAGCCCCGCTACCCAGGTACATGGCGCGATAGAACGGATCACCCAGAAGGGCAGCCTTTTGTCATTCGCTTCAAAAACCCGTTAGACGGTAAAGTGGTTATCAACGACCATGTACGTGGCAAAATTGAAATCAGCAATACTGAACTAGACGACTTGATCATTCAACGTACAGATGGCACGCCTACCTATAATTTCTGTGTGGTTGTTGATGATTGGGATATGGGCATTACTCATGTGGTACGTGGTGAAGATCACATCAACAATACCCCGCGCCAAATTAATATTCTTGAAGCATTAGGTGCTCCTGTACCAGAGTATGCTCACGTTTCAATGATTTTGGGTGACGATGGTAAAAAGCTGTCGAAACGTCATGGTGCTGTCAGTGTTATGCAATATCGTGATGACGGTTTTTTACCTCAAGCCGTACTTAATTACCTTGTGCGACTAGGTTGGTCACATGGCGATCAAGAAGTGTTTACGCTTGATGAGATGATTGAGCTTTTTAGTTTGGATGGCATAGGGCAATCAGCATCAGCCTTTAATACAGAAAAACTGATTTGGCTAAACCAGCACTATATAAAGACATTGCCAGCGAGTGAAGTGGCAGCACATGCGAAGTGGCATTTTGAAACGTTAAATGTAGATTTAACCGCAGGGCCAGCGCTTGAGTCTGTCATTGCTATTCAAGCGGACAGGGTGAAGACATTAAAAGAGCTTGCAGAGATTTCTACCTACTTTTATCAAGATTACGAAGCGTTTGATGCGAACGCGGCGAAAAAGCACCTTCGACCTGTGGCACGGGGTCCGTTAGAGCGCGTTAAAGATAAACTAATGGCGCTGGAAGAATGGAACCCTGAAAGTATCCAGTCGGCGATAAATGCAACCGCTGAAGAACTTGAAGTGGGTATGGGAAAAGTAGGCATGCCGCTACGTGTAGCTGCTACGGGTGGAGGTAACTCGCCTTCTTTAGATGTTACCCTTAATTTGCTTTCAAAAGAGAAAGTTGGCGAGAGAATCGACAAAGCGCTTACTTTTATAGCAAACAGAGAAAATTCATAAAAAAACCGTTGACATGACAGGGGCGGATGCCTAGAATGCGCCCCGCTGTCACGGAACAGTCACACAAAACTGACTGAGACATGATGGGGCCATAGCTCAGCTGGGAGAGCGCCTGCATGGCATGCAGGAGGTCGGCGGTTCGATCCCGCCTGGCTCCACCAATTTTTAAATTGGAGCAAATTTAGGCTGGAGTTGCTAACACAACTTCTGACTGAAAATTTAGTAAGAAAAAGAGCAATTAATTTGTTTGCTTAATCCAACTTTCTAAATACCTCGAATGCAATGTGTTCGAAGAACTATTTTCAGTCCCCTTCGTCTAGAGGCCTAGGACACCGCCCTTTCACGGCGGTAACAGGGGTTCGAATCCCCTAGGGGACGCCATATTTATCGCGTCACAGTCGATTAATACTGTGAAATAGGCTGAAGTTAACGTGTTAGCTTCGGACGGAAATTTCAGTAAGGATAGTGGTTCGTGGTAACGAATTAATCTAGCTTTACAGAAGTTCAGTGAAGTTTTGCTTCACAGTCAAGTTTCTGTCCCCTTCGTCTAGAGGCCTAGGACACCGCCCTTTCACGGCGGTAACAGGGGTTCGAATCCCCTAGGGGACGCCATATTTATCGCGTCACAGTCGATTAATACTGTGAAATAGGCTGAAGTTAACGTGTTAGCTTCGGACGGAAATTTCAGTAAGGATAGTGGTTCGTGGTAACGAATTAATCTAGCTTTACAGAAGTTCAGTGAAGTTTTGCTTCACAGTCAAGTTTCTGTCCCCTTCGTCTAGAGGCCTAGGACACCGCCCTTTCACGGCGGTAACAGGGGTTCGAATCCCCTAGGGGACGCCATATAAAAAAACCAGCCTTTCGGCTGGTTTTTTTCGTCTTACTATCATCAAGTTCATTGGTGAGCCACTTACACTTTTCGACTGTCCAATTTCTGTCTTTTTCAAATAAAGTCAAAAAAAGTGACTGTCCAACAAATAAAGTGACTGTCCAAAAACTAGTTTCAAAAAGCTAGTTTAAATCCAATGTAGTGATAATTAGACTGTCCAATTTAGCGTCCGCAGATATAATTTGTGCCATTGTGCTTTCAATTCATCAATGTAAAAACACATCTGTGTGTACGCCTGCTATCATGCAGTCAACGATTAAGAGGTTTCTATGCAAAATTACGCTATCGGTACTCCTGGAAAGCCATGGGGAACCAAAGAAAAAGAGTTATGGCTAGCAGCACAGGTTGTACAACGTAGTTATCATGATGAAGTGGTGCAACAACTTATGGGGATTGTCCCGACAGGGTTTAAGGTGGTGCAATACGGTTCGCTGCCATACGATGAAGAGCGCTATCCTTTGTACGCAATAGTACCTGAGTGCTTCGACAGCGCTAAGCCCTCAGCGCTGGTTACTGGAGGCGTGCACGGGTACGAAACAAGTGGTGTACAAGGAGCGCTTAAATTTATCAGAAATAACCTTTTGAACTATGCAAAAGATATAAACCTAGTTGTGGTTCCTTGTGTGAGCCCTTGGGGGTATGAAACCATTAATAGATGGAATCCTTTGGCTATTGATCCTAATCGTTCCTTTTACACAGACTCCCCAGCGTCCGAATCATCACAATTAATGGCGTTTACTGCTTCACTAGAACAGACCTTTACGCTTCATATCGATTTACATGAAACAACCGATACGGATAATTCAGAATTTAGGCCAGCGCTGGCAGCGCGCGATGGAACGACGCATGATAATTGGAACATACCAGATGGTTTCTATACCGTTGCCAATACGACAAACCCCCAACTCGATTTTCAAAAAGCGGTGATAGATGCTGTAAAAGTCGTCACACATATCGCCCCAGCAGATAGTGATGGCAAGATAATTGGTGCGCAAGTCGTTAGTGAAGGCGTGATTTGTTACGACAAGAAATCGCTTTATTTATGCGGAGGTATGACTGACGCAATGTACGTTACCACTACCGAAGTTTATCCAGATAGCAAGCAGGCGACCCCTGAGAACTGTAACGACGCGCAAGTGGCGGCGGTTTGTGCTTCACTAAACTTCATGAAATAGACGCTTGAACGTTTAGACGTCTAGATGTATATTTAGCCTCCAGTAATAGGAGGCTTTTTGTGTTTACATTTTCTGCTGTGATTTATGATGGGAATAAACAATCTTTAGTTCGTTATGACGGTAGTGACGAAGAGGCGTTTGAGCGTTACCTCAATGAAAAGTATGGGTGCTATGTATGCCTCTGGTCGAATAAAGAGCTTAGCGAACGAGCGTTGACTACAATAAAATCCTCTGTTGCACTTAATGAGGCAGCAAAAATTAAGAGTGAGTAAACGGTGCATATACCTTCTCCATGCATTGCACAATGCAAATTAAACGATGATAACGTGTGTATGGGGTGTCATCGAACGATGGAAGAAATCGCTAACTGGGCGGGGCTTTCGTCAAAAGACAAAGCCAATGTGTTAGCACGCCTTCATGCAAATACACAGTTAGAGTCCGACAATCAATAGCCTTGATACAGGAGAGCGATTTACCCATCTCTCTACATAAACTTACGTCACACTCAAGTTACCTCATTTAAACTTACCCAAAACAGATTGAAACAGATTGGACAGTCAAAACAAGTTGGACAGTCAAAACAAGTTGGACAGTCACTTTTAGGTTGGCGGATAAAGCAGACAACGAAGCTTCTCACACTGCGACGTGAAAACTTTCTTTTAAGTTCGTGATATTCATGGTCACCAACATGCCATTTTGATACACTCTCGCGCCGAAATTTTGACCTTACTACTAGCGAATTAGCACACAATGAAAATTATGTTAGCGCCGATGGAAGGCGTAGTTGATCATCTAATGCGAGATATGCTCACCCGAGTAGGTGGGTATGATCAATGTGTAACTGAATTCGTGAGGGTTGTGGATCAAAAACTGCCTAAGAAAACATTTTATCGCCTGTGCCCTGAATTGCATCATGGTGGAAAAACACCCTCGGGTGTTCCCGTTCGTGTGCAACTGTTAGGGCAGCACCCGCAGTGGCTGGCTGAAAACGCGGAAACTGCCATAGAGTTGGGCTCTCCTGGTGTAGATTTAAACTTTGGGTGCCCTGCTAAAACGGTAAACAAAAGCAAGGGTGGGGCGGTTTTACTTAAAGAAACTCAAGCGCTTTACGATATTGTTAAAGCTGTTCGAGATGCGGTTCCTTCCCATATACCAGTGTCGGCTAAAATTCGATTGGGTTTCGAGGATAAGAGCTTAGCCGTAGATAATGCAATGGCTATTACAGAGGCAGGTGCTTCTGAGCTTGTCGTCCACGCGCGAACCAAAACGGAAGGGTATAAGCCCCCCGCTTATTGGGAGTGGATAGCAAAAATAAAGCAGCACACTTCTATTCCTCTCGTGGCAAACGGCGAAATATGGAGCGCTTCTGATGCTAAACGATGCCAAGACGAATCTCATTGTACGAATTTAATGGTAGGACGAGGGGCATTGGCTTTACCCAATTTAGCTTTGTGTATTAAAAACAATGAAGCGCCCATGGCATGGAAAGATCTGGCCTCACTGCTTATCCAGTATTCCGGTTACGAAATATTTGGAGATAAAGGCAAATACTATCCTAACCGGTTAAAGCAGTGGTGTGGATACCTAAAAAGGCAATATCCTGAAGCCGAATTATTATTTAACGATATTCGCAGGCTCACGCAATCACAAGATATTGTAAAGGTTTTATCAGAGCACGCCGGTATAGCGCTGTAACTGTATCAGTAACTAAACTTGTTTATTTCCCTATATTTAGCATAATCGTTTTCAACGCTAATTTATTTTGCGTTATTAAAAATAACTAAATATGTCTGGGGAAATCATGAACGTCCAACCAAGTAAGCTATTTCTAGCTGCTGCTTGCATGTGTACGATTGCGTTGTTGGGGTGTAATGACGCGCAAAACAAAGAGCAAAAGCCGAAAGATAAAGTCACTATAAATGAAAATCCATATCCGAGTACGTACACGCCTATTGAAGGCAAACCAACGTTAATCACAAATGTCACCATACTTGATGGAATAGGCAATAAAATTGATAAGGGCGCGGTTCTATTTTCTGATGGGAAGATTGTAGGCTTGAGTACAACGCCACTTGGTGAGTCGCTACCTGCACCTGATAATGTGGTGGTGATTGATGGAGAAGGGAAGTGGGTAACGCCTGGGATCATCGACAACCATAGCCATTTAGGTGTTTATCCTTCGCCTTCAACAAAGTCTCATTCTGATGGCAATGAAATGACCAGCCCTGTTACCGCGCAAGTATGGGCTGAACATTCAGTGTGGCCACAAGATCCGGGGTTTACTCGCGCGCTAGCGGGTGGGGTAACTACGCTTCAAATTCTTCCAGGTAGTGCAAACTTAGTCGGTGGTCGTTCAGTTGTGTTAAAAAATGTACCAAACCGAACCATGCAATCTATGAAATTCCCAGACGCCCCGTATGGCATGAAAATGGCCTGTGGCGAAAACCCCAAACGTGTTTATGGTCAAAAAGGCGGCCCTATGACCAGAATGGGGAACGTAGCTGGGTATCGTCAAGCATGGGCAGATGCACAGGATTATATACGTAAGTGGGAGCGTTACGAGCGTGATTTCGATGCAGGGAAATCCCCCACGCCACCGAAACGAGACCTAAAGCTAGAAACACTCGCAGGGGTATTAAAAGGTGATATTCTTGTACACATGCATTGCTATCGTGCCGACGAAATGACAGTGATGATGGATGTCATGAAAGAGTTCAATTATAAAATTGGAACATTCCATCACGCCGTGGAAGCCTACAAAATTGCTGATACCCTAAAAGAAAACCAAGTTTGCTCAGCCATGTGGGCCGATTGGTGGGGGTTCAAAATGGAAGCTTACGATGGAATTCGAGAAAATATTCCAGCTGTGCATGCCGCGGGAGCATGCGCCATTGTTCACTCTGACAGTGATTTGGGTATACAAAGGTTGAATCAAGAAGCCGCAAAAGCGTGGTCTGATGGCAAACGAGCCGGGCTAAATATCTCTAAGGAAGAAGCGTGGATATGGTTAGCCGCCAATCCTGCTAAATCATTAGGAATTTTTGATCAAACAGGCTCTTTAGAAGCGGGTAAGCAAGCGGACATCGTTCTCTGGAGTGGGGACCCGTTTTCTACCTATACCAAAGCAGAACGTGTGTTTATTGATGGCGGTTTAGCATACGCTTTAGACGCTCAGCAAGATTGGCCTGTAAGCGATTTTGAAATTGGACAAGTAGGTGAAGGAGACAGCAAATGAAGCGTTTAATTGTAATAGCATTAGCGATGCTATCCATTCATTCTACCTATGCAGAAAAACTCGCATTAGTTGGGGCTAAAATTCATACCATGAGTGAACAGGGAGTGATTGAAAAAGGCAGTGTTCTTGTCAGTGATGGAAATATTGTTTCTGTCATTGAGGGAACAGAAGTTCCGTCAGAATATCGGGTGGTGGATGTTTCTGGAAAAGTTATTTCCCCAGGGTTCATTGGCGCGTTGACGTCGTTAGGGCTCGTTGAGGTTTCCTCTTCATCTGGCGTGGTAGATGCGAGTATCGAAACATCGCCTATTACTAAAACAGGTGCGGCACTCGACGTCAGTTATGGTATTAATCCAGACTCTTCACTATTTGAGATCACACGATTAGAAGGCATGACAGCTGCGGCAACCGGTATGATGGGGGGGCATTTCCTGTTTAACGGACAGGGTGCTGTCATTTCTCTAGACGGTGATGAGCCTGTAATAAAGTCACAAGCTTTTATTTCAGTTGACGTGGGCGGTCAAGGAGCAGAAGTGGCAGGAGGCTCCCGCGCTTCTTTATGGGTAATGTTAGAAAAAGTTATCAACGAAGCGGCGAGTACCAAAAGTAATGTGACATCAACCACGCCATGGTTTGGACTTAGTTCTCGTGAAGATTTACCGGTGATTAAACAGGTTATAGCCGGTGATATTCCACTGTTTATGAAAGCAGACCGTGCTGCTGACATACGCCAGGTTATTGCGTTTAAGAAGCGACACCCAAGCATTAATCTCGTGTTGGTTCATGGAGTAGAAGCTTGGCGTGAAGCAAAGGCGCTTGCAGAAGCGAAAATCCCCGTCATCATTGACCCAGAGTACAATCTACCTGGCGGGTTTGACCAAATGGGTGCAACGTTGGCAAACGCGGCTCGATTAGAACAAGCCGGCGTTGAAGTTGCTATCGGTATGGATACCCATAATATTAGGTTAGCAGCGCAACATGCAGGAAATGCAGTTGCCAATGGCCTTTCTTATGAGGCAGGTCTTGCTAGCCTTACACGGGTTCCAGCTAAAATTCTCGGGTTGGACAGTCAAATAGGTGTGCTTGCAAAGGACGCTCGTGCAGATATCGTCGTTTGGAGTGGCGACCCTTTAGAAGTAACGGAAGCGGCTGAAATGGTGATTATCAACGGACAATTTGTGGACATGGAGTCTCGTCAAACAAAATTAAGAGACAGATATCTTTCTCTTATGCAAAGTGACGCTAAAAAACCTTCCTACTACTATCGATAACTCAGATTGGACAGTCTAATTCAGTAATGACTGTCCAACTAGGAAGCCTAAGGTAAGTGTTTGTAAAAAGGGACAGTCAAACTTTGTTTTGACTGTCCCTTTTTGTTCCTCTTTTTCATCATTCCTATTTCGAATTCAACAAAAAAGCGATCGGCAATTGGAAGACAGAATATTGAAGGGCTAGAAGTAAGCTGATTTAGCGAGGGTGATCAACGGTAGTAGGTGTAAGGGCTATTGAAAATAGCCCTTTTTAGAGAGTAACGAGGTGTTTAGCTGTTCGACGTGATGCAAGCTCACATCAAATACCGTGTTGCATTGGTAACATTGGGCGCTCTCCCGTACTGGCACTGCTCAGCGAAGTCTACAATAGCAATGGGCGTCCCGATCGGGCCTGAAAACGTGTCTTCCAACTGGCAAGAAATCGTTAACCAGGCCGGCGCCTCCAACTCTAGCCTATCTAATATAGGCTGTAGTGAGGAGCTAATTGTTCCTTTCTTGTCATTTCTTACGTACCTGCCGGTTTCATCAACCAAACTTAAATAGCTATCTAGCGTGATAGGCAGTGCAGAGCGACCTCGTTTATCAATGCAGCCTGAAAAAGGCTTTAAAAATAAGGGCGATTTTCTTGCTCGACGAGCATTGATGCGGTACTTCACGCTGGTGAAGTCTGATTCTTCAGGCGTGGACGCAAGATTGGCGCGAACAGGGTTTAAATCTGTATATGCCATTGCTGCTATTAGCGCTTTCTCATTCAAAAGCGCCTGAGACCTAAATCTTCGTTCCCAAAAGTAACCTTTGCAGTCGTCTTCTTTATTCGCTTTGCGTGCAATGTACTCGTTTAAAAGACGCATAAACCAGCTGACAGAGCACAATCGGCGGCGATATTCTTCAGCATACTCTAGCAAAATTTTTTCTTCTGCTTCGCTGAATGCTTGATCGTCAATATCATCTAAGTAGCGTTGGACCAATGGAGGGCATTTATAAAAGTTTCGCCATCTATTGAATACTTCTCTCACACTCCAATCTTTGACCCGTTCTCGATTAACGAAAAGGACAACGTGGGTATGATTGTGCATGACTGCATATGCACATAGTTCTATTGAAAATGAGCTGGAAAGCAAATGAAGTCGGTCTTCAATCCACTTTCTTCTATGCTCAAAGTTTCTACCAGTTTCATTATCACAACCACACAAGTATGACTGCCTAACACAACGAGTAGTGCAGTGATAGTATGGGGTGACGTCTACATTAACTTGCTTATACCGAGGTAAGGGCATATCCGTATCTCCAATGCGAATTAAAGATGATTATGCGCCCTTCTTCGGAAGATACTACTGTGCTTCAGTACGGTTTTTATACATAAGTGTCGATTGTTGAACCCACACGAGAATCAGATGAAGGGGCTGAGGCACTTGCTTCAGACGATGTACGCACCTCTTGTGAAGGCTCCTGTCGGCGTTCTATAGGCTGTCGTGGATCTTGAGTGGTGTTTTGAACCACTGTAGACACGGGTGTCGCGTTGGTAGATGAAACGTCCATAAACCCTCCTCGATGATTGTTACTAAGTTAAATCAAAATCGTCGGTAAGTTTAGCACATAATTCGGGTTAATTATCGAACAGCGGCATTAATTGTCTATGCATAAACTCAGCGATCAAAGCCTGTGCTTCTGCATTTGGATGAATGCCGTCTCGCTGCATCAACGACGTGTCGAGCGCAATATTTTGCAAGAAAAAGGGAATAACCGGCACATTAAGTTCTTCACCAACCCTGTCAAAACTCTCACCAAACATGTTGGTATAGCGTTTGCCATAATTTGTAGGTATTTGCATATCTTGCAAAAACACCTTGGCGTCAGCGGCTTGTGCTATTTTCACGAGCGCAACCAAATTGCTTCTAATTTTTTTTACGTTGTGCCCTTGTAGGCCATCGTTCCCCCCGAGTTCAATAAGTACATGGGAGGGCTGGTGTTGGGTTAACAACCTGGGTAGTCTCGCTAATCCGCCATCCGTCGTTTCACCACTTACCGCAGCATTTACAATATCAATCGGAATGTTCTCGTCTCGCCACGTATTTTGTAACAAACTTACCCAACCTTCTTCTTGCCTTAAACCATAGGCAGCCGATAGGCTATCGCCAAGTATCAGTAATTTCGCGTTAGGCTCTTTTTCATCACTATCATGTTGATCTGACTGAGCAAATGTGGGTATTAAAAGTAAAAAGACGAACGCAATGTTGCGCAAACTATAAAACACGAATTGATGACCTCTATGATTAAAACATCTAAAGTAACGAAAGTAGTTTCTACGAGTGAGGGTGAACTTCAGATCCTTAGCCCAATTTCCTTTGAAGTCAAGGCAGGTGAGTCTATTGCAATAATTGGTGCGTCAGGATCAGGAAAATCTACGCTTTTAGGATTGCTTGCCGGCTTGGATGAGTCAACGAATGGAGAAATTTGGTTGAACGGGGCGCCCCTCCACACTATGGGTGAAGAGGAAAGAGCTGTATTTAGAGGGCAGCATGTTGGCTTTATCTTTCAAAGTTTTATGCTGGTACAGAGTTTAACCGCACTTGAAAACGTCATGCTCCCCGCAGAAATAGCGGGCTTGTCTAATGCTAAGCAACGGGCAATGGATATCTTAAGCGACGTAGGATTAAGTCATAGAGCGCACCATTTTCCAAATCAGTTATCCGGAGGAGAGCAACAGCGAGTGGCAATCGCTAGGGCGTTTATCACTTCGCCAAAAATCTTATTTGCTGATGAACCTACTGGTAACCTGGATGCAAAAAACAGTGAAAAAGTTGAAGGCTTGCTGTTCAAAATGAATAGGGAAAAGGGCACGACGCTTGTGTTAGTAACCCATGACAATCATTTGGCAGCGAAATGTGATCGTCAGTTAACCATGACAGCCGGTGAGCTATCTGAGACCAGGCAATCCACTCACCCCGTAGACCGTGAGGTAGTCTAAATGAAGACAACCTCAAGCCTAGCATGGCGCCTTTTTCGTCATGAAGCTCGCCGTGGCGAACTGACTATAATTTTACTCGCTATCATTTTGTCTGTGGGGGCGGTGCTTTCGCTGTCCCTTTTTAGCGAGCGTTTACAAAGCGCCTTAACCTCGCGATCAGCTGAATTTATTGCTGCTGACGCTCAACTGCGATCTGATAAACCCATTGATGAGGCTTGGTTGAAAGAAGCCCAGACACTTGGTTTAGATACCGCCCAGCAAGTGACGGCGCGTTCTATGGTGTTTTATGATGACGAAATGTTATTGGCCGACTTAAGAGCGGTTAACGAAGCATATCCGCTTAAAGGTAACGTAAACGTTGCTGAGCAGGCATTTGGGGCTAAAAAAATTGCGGACCAATTACCGCAAGCAGGGCAAGCGTGGATCCAATCACGACTATTTCAGTCGCTAGGCATTCAGCTTGGCGATGAGATAGAAATTGGAGATGGAGTATTCACAGTAACCAAAGTACTAGTCGATATTCCCGATGCGGGCTTCAGTGTATTTAATACAGATCCAATTGTGTTAATTAGACTGTCCGATTTAGCAAGTACAGCCATAACTGGGCCGGGAAGTAGGGCGCGATATGTTAGCTACTTTAAAGGCGATGGAGATGCACTGAGCGCCTTTTACGATTGGCTGCAGCCTCAGTTGCAAGATGATTTACACAGTTGGCGGACGGTAGCCGATGATGAATCGGCAATTGGTCGCTCAGTTGCGCGTGCAGGGCGGTATTTTTTGCTGGCTAGCCTGCTGGCCATTGTGCTTGCCGCTGTTTCCATTGCCGTTGCCGCGCAAAGATACAGTCAGCGACATTTCGACCCTGTCGCCATCATGAAAACACTGGGCGCAACAAAACAAACTATCCGCACCATTTATTTACTACAAGTTATTTTTATAACCTTATTAGGCATTGCAATTGGGCTTATCATCGGTTTTATCGGGCAACAAGCCGTAGTGTGGATGCTTGCAGATCAGTTAGATGTCGCTATTGGGATTTGGCATTGGAAACCGGTTATCATTGCAGTAATAACAGGGGCTACCTGTGCGTTACTGTTCTCTCTCTATCCACTAATGCAGCTTTTTGCTATTCCTCCTTTGCGTGTACTTCGGCGGGATATGGCGTCAAATTTACGGTCGCGAAGTATTCAGTTTTTAGCGTCCGGATCGGCTGTGTTTCTACTCATGCTTCTCTATAGTCAGGATTTTACGATAAGTTTAATTCTGTTTTCGTCGGGCGTCGCCCTGGTGGCAGGGTTGCTCATCGCTACCTATGGTTTAATTGCGCTAGGAAGAAAGTTAGGAGCAGGTAAAATGGGCGCCTGGCAACTAGCATGGGCTAGAATTAAACGCAGAGCCATGGATAACAGCGTACAGTTAATCAGTTTTTCAATAACAATCATGTTGCTCTTAGTCGTTCTCGTTATGCGCAATGATATGGTTTCTCAGTGGCGTTCTCAGCTTCCCCAAGGCACACCGAACTACTTTCTAATTAACATCACCGACACGCAGAAAGATAAGTTGGACAGTCACTTTTCTGAAAATGGCGTAATTATTGAAGAATTTTATCCCGTAATAAGAGGGCGGTTCGTTTCGGTAAACGATGAAAGGGTGAATACCGAGGTGACCAAGGAGGACAATGCTGATAATGAAAGGCGTAGAGGGTTAGGAAGGGAAGCCAACCTTACTTGGAGTAATACTCTGCAAAAAGAAAATATCATAGTGGATGGGCAATGGCATGGAGATACCTCAGTTGAGCCAGACACCACGGTCTTCCCCGTATCCGTAGAAGAGGATGTGGCTGAACGCCTTGATATTAAACTGGGTGATAAATTAACCTTCAACGTGGGCAGTGAAATTGTTGAAACTGAAGTAACCAGTTTACGCAAGGTTGATTGGCAAACAATGCAGCCTAATTTCTTTTTCGTCATTCACCCGGCGGCTATGAAATCGTTTAGCCCTACTTACATTACGAGCTTCCATTTGCCTACGTCGGAAAAGGCTAAATTGACGGCGCTTTTACAACCTTTCCCATCGCTTACAATGTTTGATGTAGATGCGCGTATAAATCAACTAAGAGACATTGTCGATCAGGTCTCTGTTGCGGTTGAGTTCATTCTTGTTCTTGTTTTATTTGCAGGATCACTGGTTTTGATAGCGCAAGTGCAAGCAAGTATGGATGAGCGAAAGCAGGAAATAGCAATCCTTAGAACCTTAGGCGCAAAAGGAAGCCTGATACGGAAAAGCGTGATTTTCGAGTTTGTTATTATTGGCATTGTCGCAGGCTTTATGGCTGCACTTGCCAACGAATTAAGTTTGTTCCTACTACAAACCTCAGTATTTCAAATGCCAGCAAGCTTACATATGGAATATTGGGTTATTGCGCCATTTGTAGGAGCGTTTGTAGTAGGAACGTTAGGGGCACTTGGTTGCTGGCGACTACTTACTTTAAACACTGCTGCGCTGCTGCGAAAAATGGTTTAGGTCTTGGTAAAAAAATTGAAAACAAAATTGGACAGTCACATATACTTTGACTGTCCAATTTCATTTTTCTACTCTCACTTTGCCAATAATGGTTTTTTATCGAACGAATATGACTGTCCAACATGTCGTTTTATAAATTTTACGTGGCCAAGTTGGACAGTCAAAAAGCGTCCAATACCGACGATAAAAGTACCGGTTCATTATGTGCGGTAGATGTTCGAAAGCGCGTCGTTCAGGGTAGGGTAGTCAAATGTGAATCCCGCGGCAATTAATTTGCCGGGAATAACGTTTTGACCATTTAGGATCATGGTTGAGCTTTCGCCCATGGCGATTTTCATAACTATAGAGGGCACAGTAAATAAGCAAGGCCGTGATAGGTTACTTGCCAGGGTATGGGAGAAATGCGAATTGGTCACAGGTTCAGGGGCGGTCATATTAAAGGCACCTCGACAATTATCATTGTCTAGCAGAAACCTAATTGCCTTCACCATATCGTCAATATGGATCCAAGAAAGAAACTGTTTGCCATGCCCCAGTTTACCGCCTACCCCTAATTTGAATGGTAGTGCCATTTTAGCTAGCGCTCCGCCATTTTTAGCAAGCACAACTCCCGTTCTTAACGTACAAACTCGGGTGTTGTGGCCGTCTACAGTATTGGCTATCGCTTCCCATTTTGCACAAAGTTCATGTGTAAACTCGCTATGTGGGGGTGTTTCTTCAGTGACCGCTTGGCTTCCTTTATCACCGTAAACGCCAATGGCTGAGCCAGATAAAAATACCCGTGGTGGTGAAGACGCGCTATTGATTTTAGCAACCAGCTGCGCAGTGGTGTCCCACCGGCTATTGCAAATACGTTTCTTTTGGCTGGTGGTCCATCGTTTGTCAGCAATAGGCTCACCGGCTAAATTTATTATCGCATGAAAGCGAGCCATGTCGTCTATAGCATCAATACTATCGATAAACGATACTGGAGAATTTTGACTTAAACTATCAAGTGTCTCTTTAGCTTTAGTGATATCTCGTGTTACTACGGTCAGCCTATGCTCACCTGAGAGGCTTTTTACAAGGGCTTTGCCAATAAGGCCTGTTCCACCGGTAATCAAAATATTCATAGCACGTTGCGCCTATTTAAGAGTTAACCTGTTTTGTTACACGATAAGGTGAGAGAAACGGAGTCTGAAAATCGTAATGCATGTGGTTTATCTACTTCTACTTGAGCGTATCGTACAGATGAATGTTCTGCTGCAATACTTAACACATCGGCGGTGAGTTTTTCGAGAAGAGAAAAGCGATTATCTTCCACTAATTTTATTATCGCTTTCGTGATGGTTTTATAGTTAAGTGCATCGCTCATATTGTCGGTGTTGGTCGCTTTCTCTGCGTCGTAATCTATCTTAACGTTAACAACAACATCCTGTTTGTTTTTAATCTCGTCTTCGTTTATTCCAATGTAAGTACGTAATCTCAAGTTTTTGATTTTTATGGTTGCTAGATTGAAGGTCATAGTTTTCTCTGTTTGTAGTTATTTTTAACTCGTTGTAAAGTGGTCGAGTTTTTCTTTAGGAATGTAGCATAAAATGTCCATGGAACTGAGATCGCCGTTTGCAAAAGCGTTATTAGTGTTAGCTTGCCTTGTTGTTTTAATGGCAGGCATTAAAGCTGCGAGCACTATTATGGTGCCGTTTTTTCTTTCTATTTTTATTGCTATTGCATGTAGCCCTATTATCCATTGGACAAGCCGCTTTGGGGTACCAAAGTGGTTATCGATAACATTAGTAATACTCTTAATTGTGGTTTTTGGATTCTTACTCGCAGGTTTAGTTGGACAGTCGCTAACCGAGTTTAGAGAGAATTTACCGCAATATCGTACGCAACTCGATTCTGAGTTTTCTTGGATAGTAGAGAAATTAGCGCAATATAATATTCACATTAATAGAGAGCTGATTGCATCCCATCTAGACCCAGCCACTGCAATGTCGGTAGCCACAAATTTTATCAGTGGTATGGGAGGCGTGCTTTCCAACCTCTTCCTTATTCTATTAACAGTGATTTTTATGCTTTTTGAAGCAGACAGCATTCCTCGACGTTTGCACATCGCTCTTGCCGACCCAGATATGAAACTACAGCATATCGACAGGTTTATACGCTCTGTGAATAGCTACTTGGCTATCAAGACAGTGGTTAGCTTAGGAACAGGGCTTATTATCGGCATTACGTTGTATGCAATGAATATTGATCATTTTATGCTGTGGGCTGTTCTTGCGTTCATGCTTAACTTTATTCCTAACATCGGTTCTATTATTGCCGCACTACCAGCGGTACTTATTGCTTTTGTGCAATACGGCTTGGCGTCTGCTGGTTTCGTAGCATTAGCGTTTGTGCTGGTTAATACCATTATGGGCAATATGGTAGAGCCTCGACTCATGGGAAGAGGTATGGGCTTGTCTACCTTAGTGGTATTTCTTTCCTTAATCTTTTGGGGATGGTTACTGGGCACGGTGGGAATGTTGCTTTCGGTACCGCTTACCATGGTGGTAAAAATTGCACTGGAGTCGCGAGATGAAACAAAATGGCTAGCGGTTTTACTTTCTAGCGAAGGCGAGAAAACTACGCCTGCTTAGTGAATAGGAAACTTCATTATAATTCTAGCTCCACCAAGTGGCGCATCATCAATAATGAGTTTTCCTTCGTAAGCGGATATTAAATCGTTAACTAACGCCATCCCTATGCCTTGACCTTCTGTATAGGTATCAAGGCGTGCCCCGCGCTCTAACAATGTTTGCTTTTGTTCCGGTGCTATGCCTGGGCCATCATCATCTACGGTGATAGAAAGCCAGTTTTCATCGCGAGCGACAGTCACCAAAATACTGTTTTTCGCAGCTTTACACCCGTTATCGATAAGGTTGCCACACATCTCGAGCAAATCAGTTTCATCCCCTCTAAACCGTGATTGTTCTTCAATATCTAGCGTAATCGATATTTGCTTGTCTCTGTGTACTTTATCCATTGCATTGGCCACTTTTTGCAGTACAGGTTCAATGAGAATCGATGTTTGCCAACCCGTGGCGCCAGCGCCCGCGCGCTTTAATTGTCGCTGAATAATACGGTCGATTTGCCCTAGTGATTCACTCGCTTCCTCTGGCAGGCGAGGGGTACCTAAAGCTACCGCTAACGGAGTTTTTAAGCTGTGAGCTAAATCGCCTAAGCTATTTTTGTACTTTACCCGTTGCGCGGCTTCAGAATGTAATAATTCGTTGATGCTGGCTTTTAGCGAAGTGAATTCCTTAGGATAACGGTTATTTAGCTTCTGCTGCTTGCCTTGCGATGTCAGTGATATTTCATCAATAAGGGATCGTACCGGGCTCAAAATGAGGTTGATACCTATCACAATAAAAACAAGAAGGACTAAGGCCAACATTGCTAACCACTGCCATACAGTGGACATGAAGGTGCCACGCTCTTCTGAGAAGTGTGATTTGTCATTGAAAATATAGAAATGAACAGGCTCAAAATCAGCGCTAGAGGCGAATTCAGCGGTGAAAGCATACGCAAAGTAGTCACCTTGAGTATCGAAATGCGTAGAATAATGCTCGACAAAAGCCTCATTCCCAACTTGGGTGATTAAATCGGGAGGCGATAGGGTATATTCCAACGCGGATGCCGACTGCCAAATTACTTGATCACGGAATACGATAAGCCCAAGATATCCTGAACCTGGTAGGTTCAGTTGCTCTTCGTATAAAATTTCCGGCATGTAGGGTACATCGCCATCTAACTCGAAAGCCGAAAGTAAACCCAAATTCATGAGCCTTAGCTCACTCATTTTCGCTTGGGTTAAGCTATCGGTATAGGCTTCGTCGAGGACAAATACGCTGACAGGGGTAAAAATAGCGAGGATACTGACGGCAAAAAGAAGGCTACGAAGCTTAAGAGAAAGTTGCCTCATAGGTTTCTATTAATCCGATAACCTCGCCCCCGTAAGGTGTCTATGGGCTTTAACACACCTGAAGGATCTATTTTTTTGCGTAGGCGACCTATGAAAACTTCAATTACATTGCTATCTAAATCAAAGTCTTGATCGTAGATGTGTTCTGTCAGTTCCGTTTTTGACACCACCTTCTGCGGGTTAAGCATTAGATATTCCATGACTTTGTATTCATAGGCGGTTAAATCTAGCGGCGCATCGTCTACTCTAATTTCTTCTGCCACAGTGTCTAGCGCAACAGGCCCAAACTGAACAACGGGGTTTGCTTGGCCAGATGCCCGGCGAATGAGGGCTTTAGTCCTGGCCAGTAGCTCTTCATTATGAAAAGGCTTGGTGAGGTAGTCGTCGGCGCCAGCATCGAGGCCTTCTACTTTCTCTTGCCATCTATCTCTTGCTGTAAGAATAAGCACTGGGCAGGATACATCTGCCTGTCTGGCCTTTCGAATTACATCAAACCCGTCTAATTTTGGAAGGCCGATGTCAATAATGGCCAAATCGTAAGGGAATTCGTTAAGTTGATAGAGGGCGTGTTCACCGTTATCTGCTAAATCTACGCTATATCCATTTTGTTGGAGTAATGTGTCGAGTTGCGTCAACAAGCGACTGTCGTCTTCGGCAATTAGAATTCTCATTAGTGTTCGCTACTTCCTTTTTGAGAGTCTTTTACTCTACCTGAGCGTTTATCTACATCTACAGACACAACGCGCCCAGATTTTTTTAACATTTTTACACGGTAATTTCTTGAGGTTTGATCAACCCTTAACACACGGCCTTTTTCAACTTGCTTTGCACGTTCTACTGCTTGGCTCTTACTCAGGTCTTTTTCCTTTTCTTGAGCCGCAGCTGTACCTACCGACAATACGCCAGCAACCACTAGTAAAATAGCCTTTGATTTAAGCAATTTGAACATAAAACCTCTCAAAACCCATGTCACTGCTTACTTACCCTAACCATATTAATGATACCAGCTGAATGAACGCTGAATCTCGTATGCTTAGTCTACTCCCAGCCTAATGAAGTGTATATAAAACAGAGCCTCGCACAACTAAACTTTACAACAATAATTATTTAAATGACGAGGGTAGTTTAATCGAAATAGAGAAAGTTGTTTAAAACCAGTCAAAGTTGGACAGTCAAACATGCAGATTGGACAGTCAAACATGGTAATTGTCTAACTAGGTCAAATTGGACAGTCGCAATCTGTTTGTGACTGTCCAATCTCAGGCAATACCCGCCAAATTTTATGACTGTCCAATTTAAGTCGTTGCTTCACAAGCTTAGCCTCACCGTGAAAAATTTTCTGGGCGTAGGGAAAATAGGCACGTTGGGTTGATGGAGTCGCTTTTAGACAGCGTACTTTTGACTGTCCAATCTGTTTGAATCCGCTTCTTTGACTGTCCAATCCGCATACAAATTAGCTGTTATCCACATTTTTAATGGTTTTGGGGCTTTTTCTCATGGTGTTACAGCAGTTGGCTTAGGCTATGCATTCGTTAGGTATAGGTGGAGCAAAGCGAGTGACTTGCTTAACATTTAGTTGATTTAGAAAGGAGTAGGTATGACGACGGACATGAAAAAAGAAATGTGGGAAGCCATGGCGAGCAGTCCTAATGTTATGGTGAGCTTAGTGGGTAAATATCAGCATGCAGAGCCAATGCGAGCACAACTTGATAAGCACGCGAACGGTGAATTTTGGTTCTATACCAGAAAAGATAACCGTATCGCTGAAGGCGGGGAGGCCATGGTTCATTTTTCTTCCAAAGGCCATGATGTCTTTGCTTGCATTCGCGGCGTATTGGTGAGGGAATTACGACCTGAAATTATTGATAAGTATTGGTCAAACCCGGTTGAAGCTTGGTACGACGAAGGCAAAAATGACCCTAATCTGCGTATGCTAAGGTTTGAGTTAGTAGACGCTGAAATATGGCATGCAGATCCGAGTTTGAAGGGCATGTTTAAAATGATGACAGGGAAAACATTGAATGGCGACGAAATGGGCGAGCACGACAAAGTTTCGCTATAAGTCACAGCAATGAAGCTGAATGACGTGTTACAAATGTAGCGGTGATGAAAGTACCGAAAGTGTAAAAGCAGGCAGGTGCAAGGATAATACTTGCACCTGTTTAATCGCTGCTAAGGTAAAACTTTTTTGTAAGGCTTAACCACAACACTCTCATATACGCCAGCGGCAACATATGGGTCGTCATTAGCCCAAGACTGGGCGTCTTCCAAGCTTCCAAATTCGGCTACAACAAGCGACCCGGTAAACCCAGCAGGGCCGGGATCTGGACTATCTATGGCAGGAAAAGGGCCAGCCAGTATTAAACGGCCTTCACTTTTTAACTGATGCAATCGCTCTAGGTGCGCTGGACGAGCTTGAAGTCGTTTATCCAAGCTGCCTTCAACATCAGTAGCACATATCATGTACAACATTTAATTACCCTTTTACTGTTGCCGCTTTCATAGCCTGAACAAAACTACCCAGACTCGTTAACATTGCGTCCGTATCGTCCAAATTCGCGGCGATGATATTAACCGTAGCAGAACCCGAAATAGCCCCTGCAGCGCCAGCTTCAATTGCAGATTTTACTTGCTCTGGGGTTGAGATGCCAAAACCTAGAAGTGCCGGAGCTGCATTGTGTTTATTCAGCCGCTCAATAAGTTCTGACGCTGGAATATTGGCTGCGGTTTCGGCACCTGTAACGCCAGCTCTTCCCAATAAATAGGTATAACCTTTTGAAAACTCGCCTATCTTTTCCATTGTTTCTTCAGTTGCGTTGGGCGGCGCAATCAAAATTTGTGATATTTCATTCGCCGTTGCTGCGTTCTGGAAAGGTGCGGCCTCTCGGATTGGAACATCGGCAATTAAAATGGAGTCTACTCCGGCTTGGTGGGCCTTCTCGTAAAATCCATCAATCCCTTGTGCCATAACAAGGTTGCTATATAGCAATAAACCCATCGGGATCGAAGGGTATTTAGCACGCACGCGGCCAAGTAATGCGAAACAATCTGCGACAGTCACTTTATGGCTGAGTGCTCGAATACTGGCGGCCTGTATGGTGGGGCCATCCGCGATAGGATCTGAATAGGGAATGCCCAATTCTAGCGCATCTGCTCCAGTCTCAATTAGCTGGCAAATGATGGCTTCGGACGTTGCTAGGTCGGGGTCGCCAATCATAACGAAAGGAACGAAGGCACCTTCATTTTTGTCGTTAAGGCGCGCAAACATTTCTGAATATCTATCCATTATACTTCATCCCCAAGTATATTGATTACATGTGCTAAATCTTTGTCGCCGCGACCAGAAAGGTTGACAACGATAAGGGTTTCTTCTTCGGCTTCATCTGCCATATTAAGTGCATGAGCAAGTGCATGAGACGACTCAAGCGCAGGAATAATTCCTTCTTTACGCGCAAGCAGTTTAAACGCATTGAGGGCTTCTTCATCGGTAGCCGCAACATATTCTGCGCGACCTATTTCTGAAAGATAGGCATGCTGCGGGCCTACCGCGGGGTAGTCTAGCCCGGCTGACACCGAGTAACTTTCTTCAATCTGGCCTTCTTTATCTTGCATGATAAAGGTATAGGCGCCATGCAATATCCCTTTTGTACCTGTCACTATAGTGGCGCCATGTTCTTTTGTGTGAATGCCTTTTCCTGCAGGCTCTACACCCACTAAGCGCACTGAAGGCTCGTCGATGAAATCTGCAAACATGCCTATGGCATTAGAGCCACCACCCACGCAAGCCACAACCGCATCAGGAAGGCGTCCCTCTTTCTCTAGTATTTGTGCACGGGTTTCTTCACCAATCATACGGTGATACTCTCGAACAATAGTAGGAAAAGGGTGAGGTCCAGCAGCGGTGCCCAATAGGTAATGGGCTTTATCATAGTTGGCTGACCAATCTCTCATTGCTTCGTTAACGGCATCTTTCAGTGTGCCTGAGCCCGCGTTAACGGGAATAACTTCGGCACCCATTAAACGCATGCGAAATACATTTGGCGCTTGACGCTCCACGTCTTTCGCGCCCATATATATACGTGCTTTTAAACCTAACAATGCGCAAGCCAGAGCCGTAGCCACACCATGTTGGCCCGCCCCCGTCTCTGCAATTACCTCAGTTTTGCCCATGCGTTTTGTTAATAAGGCTTGCCCAAGTACCTGATTAGTTTTATGAGCACCACCGTGTAGTAAGTCTTCACGCTTTAAATAGAGCTTTACTTTGGGGTTGCTGACGAGGTTTCTGGTCAGTGTCATGGCCGTTGGGCGGCCAGCATAGTCTTTTAGTAACGCAAGAAACTCTTCGTTAAAACTCGGGTCTTCTTTGGCGTCTAAAAACGCTTTTTCTAGCTGATCGAGTGCAGGAATAAGCAATTCGGGCACATACATGCCGCCGAAATTGCCAAATTTGGTATCAAGTTGATTCATGGAATGTCCTGTATTTCGTCTTTAATAGCGGCGACAAATTGTAAAAAGTGCTGCAAGCTTGTCAGCGCACTTTTCGCCTGGGGCGGTTTCTACCCCTGAATTTACATCTAGCATGCCGCAACCTGTTGAAATGGCGTCGGCGACGTTGTCCGGATTAATACCTCCGGCAATAATTAGCTTTTCTTTCTTGTCGATGTTTTGAAGTAACGACCAATCAAACTGTTTGCCCGTGCCGCCCTTGCTATTTCCCACTTGGCAATCAAGTAATATGCGTTCTACGTGGTTGTCATTCAACAAGGTGTAAACGTTATTCGGGATGTTGTCGGATACCCCAACGGCTTGCCAAATAGTGCAGTGGGAAGGCAATTTGCTGTTAAGTTGTTCGCGGTAGTTCGCATCCTCGCTACCATGCAACTGAACCGCGCGTAGCGACAATTGTGTGGCAGTTGCAACCACCTCATCAATGGGTTTATCGACGAACACACCCACATAGTGGCCAGGCACCTCATTGACTATGGTGAGTGCCGTTTCTGGCGTTACGTAGCGAGGAGATTTTTCTGCAAAGATAAGCCCCCCATAGCTCGCCCCGGCGGCAAACGCGGTGTTAGCGTACTCAGGTGTGGTTAACCCACACACTTTCACACCGCCATACACTAGGCCTTTAACGGCGACATTCAGGTCTTTTTCAGCCATGAGTGCACTGCCCACCAAGAAACCCTGGCATAAGGGTGATAAACGCAATACATCTTGGTGGGTATAAATGCCTGACTCTGAAATAACCACATAATCATGAGTGGCACTTTCTAGCAGCGGAACTAAGCGTTCGGTGGTGGCCAAATCAGTAGAAAGGTCGCGTAGGTTACGATTGTTAATGCCAATTATTTTGGCTTTCAGCGCGATGGCGCGAGCCATTTCCTCTTCATTACTCACTTCAGTTAGAATATCTAAGGAAAGGGTGTCTGCTACGGCGGCGAGAGATTGATATTCTTCGTCATTCAAAACGCTTAGCATGAGCAGCACAGCATCTGCATTGTAATAACGTGCAAGATATACCTGGTAGGTGTCTACAAAGAAATCTTTGTTCAAAACCGGCTGCGTGACACGGGCAGTGACATATTCAAGGTATTCGAATTTACCTTGGAAATATTTCTCATCAGTCAGCACTGAGATACCTGCCGCATATGGGCTATAGGCTTCAAGGATTTCATCTAAATCGAAATGCTCTCGAATAAGCCCCTTTGAAGGTGAGGCTTTTTTACATTCGAAGATGTACCCTGCGTTGGGTTGGCTAAGCGCTGCAAACAAGCTTTTTTGAGAAGGCACGAGTTCATCTTTAAATGAAGAGAGTGGAAACGCGCGTTTTCTTTCTTCTATTTCATGGCGCTTATCGACAACAATTTTTTCTAGCACATTAGGCATTTGTGCTAACCTCCTGACTAATTTTAGCGACCTGGGATAACACATTCAGCGGGCGTCCTGCGTGCATGGCTTCCATGGCCATTTCAGCGCCGTCTTTAAACGTGTTGGCGTGTCCCGTAACCTTAAGCAATGCCCCACAGTTCATTGCAATAGCGGCGCGGTGAGCCTCTTCACCTTCACCGGCAAGGGCAGCCTCAATGTATTTTCTGTTTTCTTCTGGTTCTCCCCCTTCAATGGCCGCAAGGGGAAAGGATGGTAGCCCAAAGTCTTCTGCGGTAACGGTAAGCTTACGAATATCACCGTGCTCAAGATCGAAAATAGTAGATTCACCGTGCAAGGCTAACTCGTCTAAACCATCGCCATGTACAATCATGGCGCGATGTTGGCCTAGCAGCATAAGGGTTTTTGCGTAAGGTTCAAGCAGTTCCGGTGAGTAAACCCCGAATACACCATGGGTTGGGCGGGCAGGATTTGCCAATGGCCCCAATATGTTAAATAAGGTTCGGGTCTTCAGCGCAGCTCTGACGGGGGCTGCATGGCGCATGCCTGCATGATAAACCGGCGCAAATAGAAATGTGAAATTTGCTTCATCTAAGCATTTTCTAGACGTTTCTGGGGAAATGTCGAGTGCTAAGCCAAACTGTTTAAAGAGATCTGCCGAGCCCGATTTACTCGACACACTTCTATTGCCGTGTTTAGCCACTTTTACACCACAAGAAGCGGCGACGACGCCAGCCGCACTGGAAATATTAATCGTGTTATGGCCGTCTCCACCGGTACCGACAATATCAGCAAAGTCGTATTCTGGCGTAGGGAAGGGCAATGCATTCGCTACCATGGCACTGGCGGCACCCGCAATTTCACCCGGCGATTCACCTTTCATTTTTAAGGCAGTAAGCACTGCTGCAATCATAGATTCACTTTGTTCACCATGCATAATACTGTTGAATAGCGAGTAAGCTTCTGTTTGCGACAGCGATGTTTTGGCTATTAAAGCGTCTAATAGAGTTGTTGCGTTTACCATATGCTTATTCCTGCAACGTTAAATAGTCGATGCTTTGCTTAAGCAACATACTACCTTGCGCGGTTAAAATAGATTCAGGGTGAAATTGAAAGCCAAGCATGCCGTCGGCTTTATTTATCACAGCCATAATAGTCTGCGAACCGTCTTCATCTTCACACGTGGCACAAGCCTCCAGTGCGTCAGGTAGGGTGTGAGCTACCAAAGAGTGATAACGGGCAACGTGTAAGGGGTGTGGCAACTGATTGAACATGGCTGTTTGCGTATGAGAAATGGCCGATGATTTACCATGCATAACATAGCTGGCACGCCCAACTTTTCCACCATAGTATTCCACAATAGCCTGATGGCCTAAACATATGCCAATGACAGGGAAAACGCCAGCCACTTGTTTCAGCAATGCTGGCATGCAACCTGCGTCGCTAGGAGCGCCAGGGCCGGGAGATAGCATTAATAATACGGGGCCTTTGGCTGCCTGCTCTTGCATTTTTGCAAAAATAACCTCTGCGGATACGGTGTTTCGATAAACACTAATCGCCAAGTCTAAGGTACGTAGTTCATCCACTAAGTTGTAGGTAAATGAGTCTACGTTATCAAGTAAGAATAAGGTGGTTTGCGCTTTCATGCTCGTTTCTCCATGGCCAGTGCTGATTGCACCGCACTTATCACCGCCTGGGCTTTTGCGCGAGTTTCGTCCGCTTCGGCTTGCGCTACAGAGTCGTAAACTACGCCAGCGCCAGCTTGAATATAAGCGGTGTTATTTTTGACAAACGCAGAACGTATCACAATGCAGGTATCCATATCGCCTTGGCCGTTGATATAGCCTACCGCGCCACCATAACTGCCTCGTCGCTTTTTCTCAGTCTCACGAATTAGGGTGGCAGCACTTACTTTTGGCGCGCCCACGAGGGTTCCCATGTTCATACAGGCTTGATAGGCGTGTAAGGCGTCTAAATCGTCTCTAAGCTGGCCGACTACCCGTGACACTAAATGCATAACGTGAGAGTAGCGGTCTACTTTTAGTAAATCTTTTACGTAGCGCGTGCCCGGCCGGCTGACTTTCGCCACATCATTACGGGCAAGATCCACCAACATAATGTGTTCTGCTTTTTCTTTTTCATCTTCCCGTAAGTTTAACTCTATACGACTGTCCAAATCGTGATTTATGCTGCCGTCTTCCCGCTTACCGCGAGGACGTGTACCCGCAATAGGGTAAATCTCAACTTGGTTAGTTTCACTGTCGTACTTTAATGCTGACTCGGGTGACGCGCCAAAAATAGAAAAAGCCTCATCCTGCATGTAAAACATGTAGGGGCTTGGATTTTGCACTTTAAGTTGGGCGTAAGCGAGAAGAGGAGACGGACAAGGAAGTGAAAAGGTACGTGAAGGAACCACTTGGAAGATATCGCCAGCCAAGATGTGCTGTTTTAAGGCGTGTACATCGTGACAAAATTCAGCGTCTGTTTTGTCTACTGAAACGTCGCAGGCGTCTGGCGCATTGGCGTTTTTGTTAATGAATGACGGCGTGGCTGGCATGGTATGCAGTTGCTGGTGCAAGGACTCTAGTCGTTGTGATACCGCAAAATACTGTCGAGCCACATCTTCGCCACTAAACACACTGCCTATGAGGTGGGTTTCACGAGTTTGATGGTCAACGGTTATCAGGGTTTCAGCTAAGTAAAACACAAAGTCAGGACAATCGTTTTCACCTTCACCAACCGCAGGTAAGTTTTCGAAACCGGCTAACATGTCATACGCAAACACCCCCCCTAAAAACAAAGCATGAGGGTGTTGTCTGATAGGTGTGATGCCGTTAATTACAACTCGCAGCGTATCCATTACGCTTGCTGCTTTTAGTCGGCTATCTTCGTCTAAGGATGCATCAGCGCTTTCACACAATAAGGTTAGCGTTGCGTCATCATTTTCGATACAGGTTAGCCCTTGAGGCAAATGCTGACTAAATAGTGGAAGCACAGATGCTCCGTTGTGGCTCAATGCGCTTACCATTACTCGGTTGCCATGGCACTCCATTCGTAATGCCGCGTCAACCATCAGCAAACTTTGCAAGTTGTCTTTCGACTCAATTTCAGCTGACTCAAGCAATAACGCATTTGGCCGCTCTGCACACAGATGTGAAAACGCGGCAAGCGGGTCATCAATATAGTGACCAACCTGCTCAATCGTCTCCACTTTTCCTGGGACAGTTCCCAGTTCCGCTAAACTCATTTTTGCCACTCTCCAACTGCAAAAGAATAAAAAAAAGGCCCGTTAAAACGGGCCTTTTGTGTTTTTTTTACGCACCAAAGCGCACACCACCCGTTAATCGAGGGAGTGCCACCACCAAGTTGCAAGCTTAATTGCTGTTGTGATTGTCATTTGATGCATGAATAATCTCGTGTTTATGTCAAACTTTTTCAAACTTCGATAGGCATCGAGTTTGTTAATCCGTATACTCTACTATATAGAAGAAAACAATTTGGCCTTTGTGTCAACCCATTATTTGCATAAAAGTTTGAAAGTAGACCCTTGAAAATAGATTTACACAGTCATACAAAATATTCAGACGGACACCTTACCCCTAAAGAATTAGTGCTTAGGGCGCATACCATGCAGGTGGACGTTCTTGCCATAACCGATCATGATACGGTGGGGGGATTAGAAGAAGCACACCTTACCCAGGCATCACAGAAACGGCCCCTGCACATAGTGGATGGTGTTGAAATATCAACCAATTGGCATGGTTTTGATATCCATATTGTTGGTTTAAACGTAGATCGCAAACACAGTGCCTTTTTAGCCAATTTAGCCGGCCAAGCTCAAGTGCGACAAGACCGCGCCGAGCGCATTGCAGAAAAACTCAGCAAATGTGGGTTTGAAGGTGTACTTGAACGTGCGCAATCCCTCGCTGGCGTGGGGCAGGTAACCCGTGCGCATTTTGCCAGAGTGCTGGTGAACAATTATGGTGTTGCATCTATGGAGGCGGCGTTTAAAAAGTATCTGGGTAAAGGGAAGCGCGCCGCGGTTAAGGCCGATTGGCCGTCTATTGAAAGTGCAATTGCTTGGATACATCAAGCAGGTGGGCAAGCCATTTTAGCGCATCCAGCTCATTATGATATGACAGCTAAATGGCTGCGCAGATTGGTCGATTTGTTCGCTACCGCAGGGGGGGACGGCATTGAAACCGCGTTTCCAGGTATAAACAAAAGTAAACAAGAACTTATTAATGAACTCGCCAAAAGCCATGGTTTGTTAGCATCGGCAGGGTCTGATTTTCATTTTCCTTCGCGTTGGACAGAACTTGGCAAAAATTTAGGCATTAATAGCGCACTTACTCCGGTTTGGCACGATTGGCCCTATGTATCTGGGGCCGTAAATCAAAGCACGCCCCTCGCGTAAAGGAGAGCATTAGTATGAGCCAGTTTTTTTATATTCATCCAGAAAATCCACAACAAAGATTACTAAATCAAGCCTGCGAATTGATTCGATCCGGTGCGGTGGTGGTATATCCAACGGATTCGGGCTATGCCATTGGTTGCCAAATGGAAGACAAGCGGGCTTTAGAGCAGCTTTGCCGAATTCGACAAATTGACAAAGATCATAATTTCACCCTGATGTGTCGAGATATGTCTGAGCTTTCTATTTACGCAAAAGTGGATAACACCGCGTTTAGGCAAATCAAAAACAATACACCGGGGTCGTACACCTTTGTGTTGAAAGCCACCCGTGAAGTCCCTAAACGATTACAAAACCCTAAGCGTAAAACCATTGGATTACGTGTGCCAGACAACGCAATAGCGTTAGCATTGCTTGAAACCTTAGGCGAGCCATTAATGTCTACATCGCTAATTTTACCTGGCAATGAAATGGCTGAGTCAGACCCTGATGTTATACGTGATAATCTTGAAAAGCAGGTGGGCGTTATTATTCACGGCGGATACCTTGGTGAGCAACCAACCACGGTGGTAGACCTATCCGACGATGTACCTGTCATTTTGCGTCGAGGTACTGGAGATACAACCCCATTTGAGTAATCGATGGTGGTTTCAAATACGCTTCATTATGAAGGCATTAACGTGAGGATGAACAGGTGAGCGAAGTAACTACCACTGACGATGCAGTGTCTACCCCTGTTCAGCAACCGCTCCCTTTGGCTTTTATCAATGGCGAAGCCTTAATTGAAAAGCCCGAAGATTTGTTTATTCCTCCCGATGCCCTAGAGGTTATTCTAGATACCTTTGAAGGGCCATTAGACTTACTTTTGTATCTTATTCGGAAGCAAAAATTCGATATAACAAGTTTGCCCGTGGCTGTTGTAACCAAGCAGTACATGGAATATGTCGATGCCATGATGGCGTTAAAGCTTGAGCTCGCCGCTGAATATTTGTTAATGGCGGCAATACTGGCTGAGATAAAATCCCGATTGTTGCTCCCAAAACGAGAAAGTAACAGTGACGAGGAAGAAGACCCACGGGCAGAATTGATTCGCCGTTTAAAAGAATATGAGGTGGTGAAGCAGGCCGCGGAAGATTTAGACGAGCAACCCCGACTAGAGCGGGATATTTTTCTTACACAGGTTGATCTTGATGAGGGGATTGCCCCTGTGAGGGTGGATCCAGAGGTAAGTCTTGCCGAGATCGTCTTGGCATTTAGCGCGGCACTAAAAAGAGCTGCGGCGTTTGAACATCACACTATTGAGAAAGAAGCACTGAGCACGCGAGAGCGAATGTCTATGATTTTGAGCATGGTAAATCGAGACGCATTTACGCCCTTAGACACGTTATTCAGTACTGATGAAGGGAAGGCCGGCGTAGTGGTTTCTTTCCTCGCTATTTTAGAGTTAGTAAAAGAACAACTAATAATTTGTATTCAGACAGGTCCTTATGCGCGAATTCATGTAAAATTAGGCACGAATGAAAAAGATTAATACCACGCAACTTAAACAATTGGTGGAAGCTGCTATTTTTGTGGCCGATAAACCAATAACAAAACAAGAGCTTAAAGAAACTGTTTTAGCTGGATTTTCAGTAGCTGATAGAACCTTAAGCAAAGTTTTGAACGAGCTTAAGCTCGACTATCAGCCTCGTGGCGTACAACTTGTAGAAGTTAGTAGTGGTTTTCGTTTTCAATCGTTAGATGCACTTAGCCCCTGGTTAAGCAATTTATGGCAAGAAAACGCGCCGCGTTATTCTCGCGCCATGTTGGAAACATTGGCACTTATCGCCTATCGTCAACCTATTACTCGTGGAGAAATTGAGCAAGTAAGAGGGGTAGCGGTAAGTAGCAATATTATGAAAACACTCACAGAACGAGAATGGGTAACCATTGTTGGGCATAAAGAAGTACCAGGGAGACCTGCGTTATATGCCACAACAAAAACCTTTTTAGATTACTTTTCGTTGACGTCACTTTCTGAACTTCCTAGTGCAGAAGCGTTTGAAACGTTAGCTGATAATTTAGATACCCACTCGTCGCTTAAGGTGTTAAATGAGGCACCGTCTGAAAGCTAGACCGTGCGACCGTAAACAAGCAAACAAAGAGTGAAATAACCCATGACTGAAAAGTTGCAAAAAGTGCTGGCCAACCAAGGGCTAGGCTCGCGACGAGAAATGGAACGTTGGATTGAACAAGGCAGAGTATCTGTAAACGGTACGCTTGCTACATTGGGCGACAGAGTCGACGGGTCTGCGCAAATTCGTGTAGATGGCCACCTTTTATCACGACAAACCGAACAGCCAGTGTGCCGTGTGCTTATGTACAATAAGCCAGAAGGTGAACTGTGTAGTCGTCATGACCCCGACGGCAGAGATACTGTCTTCGATCGCCTGCCCGCGATTAGATTGGGGCGTTGGATCACCGTAGGGCGGTTGGATATGAACACCAGTGGTTTGTTACTTTTCACCAATGACGGTGAATTGGCAAACCGTTTAATGCACCCGAAATGCGAAGTTGAACGAGAATACGCTGTACGCGTATTTGGCGACGTCACTAACCAAACCCTTACGACGTTGCAAAAAGGCGTTCAGCTGGAAGATGGCGAAGCTAAGTTTTTGTCTATTACAGGTAAAGTGGCCCCTGTAGGGGCGGAAGACGAAAGCATGAATCGCTGGTTTAACGTTACCTTGAAAGAAGGGCGTAATCGCGAAGTCAGACGTCTTTGGGAATCCCAAGGTGTGCAAGTTAGCCGCTTGATAAGGGTAAAATACGGGCCTCTAGCGTTACAAAAACGTTTACCTCAAGGGGCGTGGGTTGAACTTGGGCTGGAGGACGTCAATGCTTTAAGAGGCATTGTGCAATTACCGGAAGAAACCCAGTCTATGATTAATGTTCGTCAAAATAAATTAGACCATGTTCGCTTAAGCCGTATGCGTCGCTCTGTTAAAAAGCACAAAGTGCGTAAAGAGCAAAAAGAGCAAGGTGTGAAAAAGCGGGTGGGGCGTAACACCAAACGTTAATTATCCACATTTTTTGGCGGTTTATTATAAATGATAAACTGCCAAATAGTCTCCTAAGTCATTAATCATCTCGCCTTACCATTCTATAAGACGTTAAAACGCCTTCCCGCGCCTTACATCTATGATTACTTCAGGCGATCTCCACCTAGGCTTCATTCGTAGCAAACGCAAGATACGAATATTTTCAGCGACAAGGAGAGATTTATGAAAGATATGCCACAGTTAGGAATGGGAACCTTTCGTTTAGAAGGGGATGAGGCGACTTCAGCGGTAACCTCGGCACTTAAGGTTGGATTTCGTCATGTTGATACTGCGCAATTCTATGATAACGAAGAGAACGTTGGAGACGCCATCAAAACAAGTGGTCTAGCCCGCTCTGAACTTTTCGTAACCACAAAAGTGTGGCACGAAAACTTAGGCAAAAATGCGTTTATTCCAAGTGTTCACGAAAGCTTGGCAAAGCTAAAGTTAGAGTATGTTGATTTACTTTTGATCCATTGGCCTTACCCTGGTGATGACTTAACCATGGAAGACTATTTGGGAAGCTTAAAAGAAGTAAAACAGCTTGGCTTAGCCCGCCATATTGGGGTATCTAACTTTACCATAGGCCAACTAGAGCAGGCTGAACGCATTCTAGGTGAAGGTGAAATTTACACCAACCAAATAGAATTACACCCGTTTATGCAAAATAGACAGGTAGTAGAAGCTTGTAGAGAGAAAGGTATAGGGGTAACGGCCTATATGCCGTTTGCCGTTGGTAAAGTCATGAAAGATGAAACCCTTAAAGCGATAGCGCTGGATCATGATGCTAGTCCAGCTCAAATTGTTCTAGCATGGATGGAAAAGCGAAAAATCTCTGCTATTCCTTCGTCTACTAGCGAATCTCATTTGGCACAAAATGTAGATTATAGCCGTGTGGTTTTAACTGCGGATGATTTAAAGCGTATTGACGATTTGGATAATGGCGATCGCATTGTTAACCCTGATTTTGCGCCCAACTGGGATTAAGGGCTTGTCACCCTTAGCCATGCTTTATTGAAACTTAAGCCGCGCCTTTACGTTAAAGGCGTGGTGTTTAAGAGGCGTCAGGATCAATCGTTTTGATGATTCGAGCAGGGTTGCCGCCAATAACTAGGTGACTACCAAAACTTTTCGTTACTACAGCACCAGATGCCACAACCACGTTGTTTCCAAGTGTCACACCAGGGTTGATCACTGCCATGCCGCCTATCCAACAGTTATCGCCAATAGTAATGGGTTTAGCAAACTCGACGCCGGTCGCACGCTGAGTGGGGTTAATGGGATGAGTAGCGGTATAGAGCCCGACTTGGGGGGCAAGCATGCAGTTGTCACCAATAGTGACGGGTGCAGCATCAAGAATGACACAGTTAAAATTGGCGTAAAAGCTCTCGCCAACAAAGATGTTTTCACCATAGTCGCACTTAAACGTAGATTCAATATAAAGACGCTTGCCTGTACCACCAAACAACTTTTTAAGCAGTTGGGTACGGGCTTTATGTTCACTTTGGCAGGTGCGATTTAATACATCGAGTTGTTGGCGACAGGCAACCCTCATCATTGTGAGGGTTTTATCTGAGGGGAAATACATTTCCCCCGAAAGCATTTTTTCTAATTCAGTCATAACTTACGATAACGGTGAAAATAGCCAGTGACCTTACTGTTCAACATGGTAACTTTCAACTACTTTCTGGTGATGCGCTGGATTTTCAAAAACCAAGGAGACAGGACGGTTTAATATAATACTGCCATGAATCTTAACGGTTTTATCTATCGTTAATGTTGGTTTGTCATCGGAATCGAACCATTTAGAATCTGGCTTTTTATAGGTGATATCACCGAAGATTACACTCATATCTGAAAGATTAACATCGCCATTTAAGGTTTCAATATCTTCTTTTACCGTTACGCCAACTAAATTTATATCGCCGTTTACAGAAGTAATGCTGTTTTCTATCTGGCTGTTTTTGTGAAGGTTTATGTCACCGTTGACGGTGGCTATTCCTGCGCGCACTTGCAGGTGGTCGCCTGCGTTAATATCACCATTCACAATATCGATTGCGCGTAGATTCACGTGCTGTTCGATATCGAGATCCCCGTTGACGATGCTGACCTGCTCTGCGAGAGCGTGATGGTCTAAAGACACGTTACCGTTAACCGATGAAATTTCACCTGCATGCTCGTGTTCCTCCACATGAATATTGCCAAAGAGGCTGCTTAAGCCGTCTCCATTATTGGCTTTGGCGTCACCAACTTGAATGATACAGCCGGTTAAAAAAGTAGAAGAAATGAGCACTGCGGCCAGTAAGGTACGGTGATGAGACATGATTATTCCTATTTTGTTATTTGTTCACTGAAAAGCACATGATGAGGTATGGCTCCTCGCACAGATGCTAAAACCAAGATGGATATTAGCCAAAGCTGTAAAAAAGTAACCACAAGTTGTGCCAAGTTATATAGTTCATATTATTCAATGGGTTACTGATGTTTTGCCTCTTGTGAGAAATGCGGATTAGTCAGGATGATTACGGAGTGGTCATTTTGACTAACTTATTGAGTTTTCAAATAACTTTCCTGTAGCCGTCTCCAGTACAAAAAGACAGATTGGACAGTCAAACGGAATTGGACAGTCAAAACTGAAGAAGGACAGATTGGACAGTCAAACGGGATTGGACAGTCAAAACTGAAGAAGAAAAAATGGGACAGTCAAAAGCACATATTGGACAGTCGCATGGGGTGTTATTTGATGATTGTCCATATTTTGGTAACAGAGGTAGGATATTGTTATAGCGAATAATTTACGTAAAGGAGATAAGGGTGATTACCATTTACCATAACCCAGAGTGCGGCACTTCTCGCAATGTACTTCAAATAATAAGAGATGCAGGGTACAGCCCGCAGGTTATTGAATATGTAAAAGAAGGTTGGGATCGGGATCAACTCGATTATTTGCTAAGCGCGGCGGAGATAACACCAAGGCAGGCGCTTCGAACCACAAAATCGCCTGCAGACGCTCTAGGGCTTTTAGATGAATCAGTGACGGATGATGTTCTCTTTGAAGCTATGTTAGCTCACCCCATTTTGGTGAATAGGCCTATGGTTTGCATATCAGTTGATGAATATGAGGTTGAGGCGACGAGAGTGCCAAAACGGCCGTCTCAAGAAGTTGTTGCCTTGTGCAGGCCTAGTGATGCTATTTTGGATATTTTACCTCTATGGCCAACGGGCCCTTACCAAAAAGAAGATGGTACGCTAATTATCGATAAGTCAGGGCAGCGAGTTTTACACAAATAAATGAGTAGGTAGGTTAGGAGATCACAGTGCATCAAAAGCAAGTTCAGTTGCGAAAGGCAAAGCAGTTAGCATTGTGGTGTTTAGTGGTAGCCGGGAGTATTTTTGTCGGCACTATTCTGATACCGAAGTTTTTCCCAGAGCTCGCCAGTGCTTGGTGGCTTGGGTTGATAAAAATGGCCAGCGAAGCTGCATTGGTTGGTGGGCTAGCCGATTGGTTCGCGGTCACCGCCTTATTTAAGCCTATTCCTGCTAGATACCCCATTCCCCATACCAATATTGTGGCCAATAATAAGCGAGCAATCGCTGATAACTTATCCCTTTTTGTTAAGGATAAATTTTTTCACGCCACGGCAATTGAGAAGCTGATTAAAGAAAGTGATCCTGCGAAAGGCGCAGGGAGGTGGCTATCTAACGTAAATAACAGTACACGATTAAGTCGCTTCTTGTGTGATGCATTAAGCGGAATATTGCGGGTGATTGACGACAAGCCGGTAAAAGCCTTTATCGCAAAAACGGCACATAAAGGGTTGAAGCAAATCGACTTACGGCAACTCATGGTCACTTCTTTAAATTCGGTAACAAAAGAGCGGCAGCATCAGGTTGTGCTCGATAAGGTTCTTGGCAAACTTGCCAGTTTAATGTCGCAGTCTAGTACGCAAGAGTATATTGCTGAAACCTTAGTGGCGTGGCTAAAGACAGAATATAGCCGGGTGGAAAAAATTCTTCCCTCAAGTTGGTTAAGTGAAAAGGGAGCACTTATCGCTGTTAAGGCCGTTTCCAGCATCCTTGACGATATCTATCATGACGCAGAGCACCCAATTCGACACGCTTTTGATGAACAGGTGCATGAATTTCTTTATGAACTTCAGCACAGCCCTTTAATGGAGGAAAAGGTTAACAGGTACAAAGCGCAATTGGTTAACGACCCCGCCCTAAACGGTTATATTCACAAAAGTTGGCAACGTTTTCACGCTTGGCTTCTGGCATCTTTAGAAGCACGTGAGGGGCTGGTAGAAACCAAGGTTTCTCGCTGGCTTCAAGAGTTGGGTATTAGCCTTACCGAAAACAGTGATTTATCACAGGCATTTAATACCCATATCGGCGAGGCGGCAAAATACATGGCACCAGAATTAGCTGACTTCTTAACCCAGCATATTAGAGATACCATCAACAGTTGGGATGAAAGAGAAATGGCTGAACAAGTTGAACTTAATATCGGGCGAGATCTGCAAAAAGTGCGTATTAATGGCACCCTAGTGGGCGGTTTAATCGGTGCTATATTATTTGCGGTCGAGCGTCTTATTGGGAGTTAACGTGAAAACCAAGTTGTTGGCATTAACTTTACCTTTTAATCCGCCCTCTAGATTAGAGCGCTCTATACATTCAACCTTGTAGTGTTCACGATACAAAGCGGTAACGGTGTCTTCACTTACGCTAAACGGCGGACCAGGCATGGCATTTTGGTCATATTCAAATGACACTATAAGTTGAGGAGCACATTGGGTGAGTGCCACTATATGTTGAGTATATTGTGCTCTTAAGGCCTCTGGTAGTGCCACTAAGGCAGCCCTATCGTAAACCGCAGATATTGGACCTATGTCGTTTTTCGTTAACGTGAAAATGTCACCCACAAAAACGGTTAACGTATTTTTCTGATAAACCTTGCCATGTGCAAATTCCCGAATGATTGGGATAACGCCCAATTCCTCAAATAGTTGCTGTATAGCAATTTCGCTTAACTCAGCGCCTATCACCTGGCACTGTTGAGATAGTAACCATGCAATGTCTCTTGTTTTACCACAAAGCGGTACAAAAATGCGTGGGGGCAGGGCAGGTGATGTATTCAATATCACATCGGCATATTTAACCAAAAATGGGTTACCTGTGGGTTCATGAAAGCCAATCTCATTATTTTGCCACTTACTGTGCCAGAAATTGTGTTCCATAGAATAACCTCACTGTGATGTAGTAAAACGGTAGAGCACAAAAAAGGCAGTTAAGTTAACTGCCTCATCGTTTATGTTAGTTGTCTAGAGGGACGTTAAATTCTTCAGATAGTTCAAAGTCACCTTCTACGGTATCTACTTTGTTATCGACGAAATTAATGGTCATTTGTTTTTGAAAATCTTCCCCACGCTTTCTCATACCTCTTTTCATGTCATACACATAATACCAAGTGTCATCATCAAAAGAGTCTTTAACCACCGGGTTTCCCAGTACATATTTGACTTGCTCTTTCGTCATGCCTACGCGTAGTTTTTTAACGTCCCGCTCATCAAGGAAGTTCCCTTGAGGGACATCAATGCGATAGATCCAGTTCGTACAAGCGGTAGAGGTTAGGGTAATGCCAAGTATTACTAAAAGATGTTGCAACTTCATGCGTTTTTAAGTCCAGTATTGCCTTTGTTAGTGCCTAAAGGTTTATAAAAATCTAAAACCTAAGCTATTTTATTGCAAGCGCGAAGGCATGCTACATTGACAACTATGACCAATCAACTGCATTTTAGTTCGATGATGCGCTTTTAAGTAGCTCTTTTGCGTTCGCTAAGGCTGATTTGGTGACTTTGTCACCAGCCAATAGGCGAGCCAGTTCGTCTATCCTGTCTTGCTTTGTTAGGGCTAGCATTTGAGTTTCTGTACTTTCACCATCGGTTAACTTGGTGACGAAAAGCTGATTGTGCGCTTGTGCTGCAACTTGAGGTAAATGTGTCACACACATGACCTGGTGAGCCTTTCCTAAGCGTCTTAATAAACCACCTACAATAGACGCCGTGGGGCCGCTAATCCCGGTATCCACTTCATCGAAAATCATCGTCGGCGTCGCATGGTTATCACTTGCTATAACCTGAATTGCCAAACCAATGCGTGACAGTTCGCCTCCTGAGACCACTTTTTCTAATTTGTCTGTTTCCTGGCCAGGGTTGGTAGACACGTTAAATTGCACAGTATCGAGGCCATAACTCACCGGTTTTTTCAGTTCATCGTATTCAACGTCGATATTCACTTTTGCATGGGGCATATTCATTTGTTGAATTTGTGCTTCAATTGCACTGGCTAACTTCGATGCAGCTATAGACCGGCTTTCTGAGAGCTTTTTGGTGGCCAGGAGATAAGCGCTGTGGCTTTGCTCAACCTCTAATTCCAGCGTACCTAGCAAAGTCTCTTGTTCACCCAGCGCAGTAAACTCACTGACCAGGGTTTGGTGATGAGAAAACAACGCCTCAGGCATGACAGCGTGTTTACGCGCAAGCTCCATGGCTTTCGCGTACCTAGCTTCAACCTGCTGAAGGCGTAAGGGATCAATTTCTAATTGATCGCAATAACTTCTTAATTCACTGGCGGCTTCTTCAATTTGAATTGAAGCATCGTTTAACATGGATATGATAGGCGTTAAGGTTGCATCGTGCGCTTCTAATTCGCCTAACCTTTCAATACTATTTTGAATGACTGAAAGGGCATTCCCTTCGTCACTTTCATACAAGTTGTACACACTGGTTTGAGCTTGTTCGAGTAAACTTTGGCCGTTGCTTAATCGCTTATGCTCTATTTCAAGCTCTTCAAACTCTCCTTGCTCTAAGGCAAATTCATCCAGCTCTTTGACTTGGTAGGTTAATAACTGCAGGCGATCCTCCCTTTGCTGTGCCTGCGCTTTAAGCGTTGTCAGGGTGTTTTGCTTTTGTTTCCACTGAGAAAATGTACTTTTTACTTCACTAAGCAAGGAGGAGTGCGACGCAAAACTATCCACTAATTGACGTTGATAATCTTCCTTAAGCAGCTGTAAATGGGTATTTTGGCCGTGAATAGCTAACAAAGATTGACCCAAGCCTTTAAGCTGTTGAAGCGAGGCAGGCACCCCGTTGATAAAGGCTTTAGAGCGCCCTTCTTTTGAAATAATACGTCGAATAAAGCAGCTGTTTTCATCTTCGTCAGAAGTGAGTTCATGCTCGTTAAGGAAATGTTTTGCTTTGTGGTTATCGGTTAGCGAAAAATGAGCAATAATTTCTGCTTTTGCTGCCCCTTTGCGCACCGCATTAGCGTCGGCTCTTTCACCCAGACATAAGCTTAAGGCATCAATAGCAATTGATTTACCTGCGCCGGTTTCACCTGTGATGGCGGTTAAGCCATTCTCTAGTTGTACAGATAACTGTTTGACAACGGCAAAATTTGAAATAGAAAGATGCGCTAACATAACCACACTCGCAAACGTTGAACATGATGATATATACAGTACGTGTAAATATATACAGTATTTCGCCAATGTAAAGTAAAAAGCGTTAGGCTGTGATAGCAAGTTAAAGCGATTATTTAATGAGCGCTTTTAAGATCAATGAGTTAGTTAATTGCTATGTAATAACAATAGATAAAAAAATTTTGCACAAAGGGGGAGTGATTGACGTTTCACTGCGGCTCTCTTTTCATTATTTCCATTTGAATAAGCAGCCCGCCTCGTGTCACAACACTTGCACCGTTAAGCACCAGTAATGGCCAAGCTATACTTATCGGCATTGTTAGTGCAAAGGCCAGCGTTGTCAGGTCTTTAATTAATATACTGCGAAATAGATGGCTAGATAAAGTTCCTACAGTATTAGCTCGCCGTAACGTTAACCATTGATGCAGGGTACCTTGAACAAGAATCGCTGTAACAACAAGCATCAAGCCATTTGCGCCAAGTTGTGCAATACCTTCATAGGGTCGAAAAAGCATAGAAACTAAGCCTAGCGTTAATGCGCATAGGGCAGTTATAAATACCCATTTTACAGTGCGGTTATGCCTGTCTTGCCATATTCTAAAAAGAATAAGCAAAATTAAGATTAAGGCGCCGAGTCGGGTCCATACCAAGTAGTGATTAAAGGGGCTAATCGCGATGCCGAATATAAAGTTAGCGTAAAATGCGAAAAAACTAGAGGCAAATTGGTTAGTCGATAGGCTCGCCGTTGCCTTTCCTATTTCTCTTTTTTTTCGTTCTATCACTAGCCATTGATGCGCAAGCCCATACCAAGTGAGTAAAAATGCACAGGCACTTAGCGTTCCAAGAAGGTGATATAACATACAGTGAGAATCATCTAACTAAAATGTAGAAAGGTGGGGGAATGATGACGGAAAATAAAGATAATTGCTATCTTAGGCGATGAAGAATAGTGCGGTTTAGCACCGTTTGTCTCCGCTAAATATTCGTGATTGGAATATGTAATAGAATGCGGAAACCATAGGTTTCCGCTTCCAAACGACGTTGCTTTTTCGTCTTTTGATTATTGACTCAATTCGCCGCTGCCAGACTCAATGTGCGCGCGAACAAACCACTGAAATTGCTCTAAATCAGCCAGTTGACCCGTCACCATATCTTCAGAAACGGGGTCAATGTCGCCAAGACGCTCAATGGCAGTTCTATGATCACCATTAACGCCCTCATAAACTTTATCCAGCGCTTTTAAGTGATCGAGTACTAATCCCTTGCCTAGACTGTAATCTTCCCAACTTCGACCTTCTACGATAGCCTTAGGTGTGCCCTTAGGCACCCCGCCTAGGGTGGCTATGCGCTCTGCAATGGTATCTGTCATTCCTCTAACAGCGTCTACTTGAGGATCTAGCATTTCGTGGACGCCGATAAAATTAGGGCCCACTACATTCCAGTGAATGTGTTTTAAGGTCAGTTGAAGATCGAGCAGCGCCACTAGGCGCTTCTCAAGAACCTCGATAGTTTTTGATGCGGTTTCGTTGTCCATACCTGGGGCAGTAAATTTAATTTCACTGTTACTCATAACATCTCCTATATATCGATTATTGTTCCACACAAAACCGCTATTTCGTCCAGCGTCGCGATCTATTATTTCGCGAGCAGGCCTGTGCTAATGAAAGCGACCTTGCCGACGACAGACGCAGGAAACGTTCACAATTTTGTGTGTAAGAATCTTACTTAGCAGGGTGCAACCCATATGCCGACTAACTTAAAAAAAGGGTAAGTTACCGATATGAAAGGGAAATTGGTGATATATTAAAAAATCTTTAGATTTCAATGTGATAGATTTTGAGAAAAAGGTACGGAGTTTTGTAATAGGGCGTGTAATAAATGCAGAGTCACCCGTCTGGAACTCAGGCGGGAGACTCAGTGTGCTTTAATAAAGTTTACTTCCCCATCCCAGTTTTTTACGTAGAACGTTGAAATAGCTGTAACCCTTTGGATGCACTAAGTGCAATTTGTCTGCGCCCTTATTAATGCGAATTTCGTCGCCGGGGAGAACGGGCAGTACAATATGGCTGTCGCAACTTACCTGAAGGGAGTCACTATTCACTTTCGACACTTTCATTGAAACTTGGCTATCAGCGTCTACCACAATGGGGCGACTGCTAAGCGTATGCGGAAACATAGGAACTAAGGTTAGCGCGTCGAGCTTTGGCATAATGATAGGGCCGCCAGCCGACAATGAATAGGCGGTTGAACCAGTGGGCGTGGCAACAATGAGGCCGTCGCTTCGTTGACTAAACACAAATTGATCATCAATGTAAATTTCAAATTCCATCATGTGTGCAACTTTGCCATGATGCAGCACCACTTCATTCACCGCCGCGTTATTACTTTTCAGCTTTTCATGGCGATAAACGCCGACTTCTAAAAGAAACCGTTCTTCAACCACGCATTGTCCGGCAAAGATTAAGTCGAGTTGCTGACTTATTTCATCTGGATGTATATCGGTCAAAAAGCCAAGATTGCCACGATTTACACCTACAACATGTATGTCGAAGCGGGCTAATACGCGGGCAGCACCTAGCATGCTGCCATCGCCGCCCACTACCACGGCTAAGTCGGCCTCTTTGCCAATCGTGACGAGGTTACAGCTTTGTAGGTTATCTGTGTCTAGCTCTTTAGCTATACTTTCTTCCACCAGCAATTTACAGCCTTTTTCAAGTAGATAATCGGCGAGTATATTTAGGCTATCGTGGGTAGCCGCGTGCTGAGGTTTTCCAATTAGAGCAACGGTTTGATAGGGCATACAGTGCTAATGTCCTTCATTTCCAATGGATTGGACATTAGCACAGGTGTTTAACAAAAGAAACGCATTACCGCGCCGTCCAGCCCCCATCCAGTGCTATTGCTTGCGCAGTAATATTACGCGCACTGTCTGACATTAAAAATAAAGCGGTATCAGCCAATTCATCAATTTCAATAAACTGTTTTTTGGGCATAGGTTCTAACATGATTTTATTAATCACGTCGTCTTCTGTTAGGTTATTTTCTTTTGCCTGCGCTGCGATTTGTTGCTCCACCAATGGGGTTTTTACGTAGGCAGGGCAGAGGGTGTTAATGGTGATGTTGCTGTCACCGGTTTCGAGCGCGAGGGTTTTCGCAAAGCCGAGCAGCCCGTGTTTGGCCGACACATAGGCAGACTTATAGGGTGACGCCACAAGAGAGTGAATAGAGCCAATATTGATTATGCGGCCAAAGTTGTTTTCACGCATGGCGGGTAAAAATGTTTGAGTCAATAAGGCGGGGCCCACCAGCATAATATTGATAAGTTGCTGCCATTTATGGGCTGGGAAGTCTTCTAATTTAGCAACGTGTTGAATACCTGCATTGTTAATAAGCACATCGACATGCAGCTCGCCTAATTTATCGGGTAAGGCAGAAACGCGTTGGGCGTCGCATACATCTACCGCAACGGCACGTATGTTGGCGCTACAGTCAACACCTTGTTGCTCACACTCGTTAATTAGCCGCGATACCGCCTCTTGTGCTGCGTGCTCGTTAATATCGGCGATAACAACATAATGGCCGTTCAACACCATTGACTTCGCGATGCCATAGCCAATACCGCTAGCGCCACCGGTGACGAAAACTGTGCGTTTATTCATTTGGGGTCTCCTTCATTTGGGCGCCTTCTGCCTCAAAATGACGTGCGCTTCCCCCTTCGTGACTTAGCGACTTCAGCATCTGGGTTACCGCTTTAATTTGTTCGCCATCACGGTTGGCATAATCTGATGAGGTGTAGCCCCACCAGTCCCAACATCCTTGGGGGTTTAGCGGCATAAATAACGACTTTTTCGTCTGCGGGTACAATACAACAATGTTATTATCATCCGCCCAAGTATTGATTCCCGTTTGAGTCACATAGGCATTGCCCACCGCATCGTCGTATTGGTTGCAGCCATGAAAACTAATATGTGCTCGACAAGACTCCCCACTAGCACAATTTTCCGGCACATAAACGAAAGCCTCTTTGGCTAATGTGCTGGCGTGTCCTCCAGAAGACGCGTGTTGATCAATGGTGTAAAGTGCGCCCGAAAGCTGATCGTCTGGCGAATTGAGATCGCCCACCAAATGAGAAAGCATCGCGCCCGCAGCGTCATAATTGCACTTTCCAATATAAGGCGCCTTTGATGTTTGGCAATCGCCTCCGTTTTTTTGCGTAGGGAATAGGTGCGCGGTAGGCTTATCATTCACGTATTTTATGTTGTTTTCGTCTACCCACGCTTGGTATTGTTCGTAGAGGCGATCACTCACTTTGCGAATAACGCGAGTGTCTTTGGTTCCATGGTAGAGCCAAACTTTCGCGGCATGAAGGTTTTCTAGTGGCGCAATTTTTCCCTGTTCTTCGTACGTTTTAGCGTGTTTATTTAGCGCAACGATATCAATGGGCGACGCTAGTTTGTCAACACACTTTGCCAGCGCTTGGGTTATATCACCTTGAGCACAATAATAGGGGCCTGCTGCCAGTACGCCCACGCCAGTCACCCAATCACTGTGGGCCAGGTGAAACTGTGTCGCCATATACCCGCCAGAAGAAAGTCCTGACACAGTGACGTTTGTCATATCAAGAGAAAGTGGAGGCGGCACCGTGTTGTCTTGTGCCACACTTGAAGGTGTCATCGTCCACAATGCAATAAGAGAAGTTAAAAGTTGTGCGTTTACTTTCATGACTATTCCTTTCTTTATTCGCTTTCTAAGAAAGCACGTATGCGTTCGGCTTGAGCATGAATACCGGTCACGCCCTCTAAATGGCCTAAATCCCCGTGTAACTCATCAATAAACGTATCTTTATTCATGTCTTTTAACGCGCTGTATGCGGATGTTGATAAATAGGGCATCAATAAAAGATCTGATGAAGACGGAATGAAGAGGGTTTTTGCCCTGATTTGTTCCATACCTGAAGCCAGGGTTTCCCGATGGCCCGCCACAAACAATTGGCAGGCTCTTACTAAATACAAAAGGTGATTGGCATCCATCTTTGCACTACGAGCGCGCGCGCGGGATGCCAGCCAAGAAACAATAGAGTGCGATTGGTTAATGTTTTCAAGAGGCGCTCTTTCGGTATTGTGATACCCGAGTTGAGCACCTTGAGCATTGAAAAATTCAGGGGTTAAGGCATTTTGTGTAATCAGCATAAGCGATGCGGTTAAACCATCAGTGGGGCCGTTATCCCTCGTGTAATCTCCCTTGTTCCACTTGCTATCCAGTTTTATGGGGGCAGCCCAGTGAGCGAGATTTGCGGTTGTCCAAGCGTCGCTTTCTCCAGCGCCAATGACAGAAATCATTCGTGGTACCCAATCGGGGTAGGCGCTAGCCCAATCAATGGCCTGCATCGACCCCATCGATGGGCCAATAACAGCGTGAAGCTTTTTAATACCTAAACTTTCTAGCAATGCCTTTTGAACATTAACAAAATCGCGAATAGTCACGACGGGAAAGCTCAATCCATAGACTTTGCCCGTGCGAGGGTTTATCGATGCTGGCCCCGTGGTTATTACATTGTCATCGTAGGCGTTTAAGTTAACGAGTGAATCAACACTGACAACAAAATACTTTTTGGTATCAATGGCCTTATGAGGACCAATGATGCTATCCCAATAGCCGGCAGAGGCATCGCTTGGCGTGTATTTTCCCGCAGCATGTGATGACCCTGAAAAGTAATGGGTTATTAATATAACATTATCTTTGTTCTCATTAAGGTTGCCATACGCCTCCCATCCAACGTTTATTTCGTCAATAACCTTGCCACCGAAGGTGGAGAAGTTAGCCATAGTGAACACGTGCTTTTTAACGAGAAGCGGGGCGGTGTTTTGGGCGTTACCTAACTGCTTAGCGAAAAGGCTGGGTGGCATTGCTATTAGCATAAAAAGGCAAACGTATTGGGTGAAAAACGACCAGGCTAACCTCTTGTTATGGGGGCTCGGTGTGCAATTTGTGTGTTGTTTAATCGACATAGCTATACCTCCTTAAAGTATGCTGAATAATACAATGGCCATACCCAGCCCAATGAGCGGCACCACCACGGTCAGTGCCCCTACCGCCCAGTAGGCGGCTTGATGGGTTTCATGACAAATGGCGCGAATGGTGGTTACCACATAGCCATTGTGGGGAAGAGAATCCAGTGCGCCCGATGATATTGAGACAATGCGATGCAGTTGTTCAGGCTCTACGCCCTGGTCGAGATAATGAGGGGCAACCAAGGGCAGTGCGATGGCTTGTCCGCCCGATGCACTGCCTGTTAACCCGGCAATAACGCTAACGGCAATGGCGGCGCCAATAAGCTCGTTGCCAGGAATTTGTGTCATAAGAGATACGGTTTGTTGGAAGGCATCTGTATTTTTAGCGATGGCGCCAAACCCCACCACTGCCGCCGTGTTACCGATGGCGATTAGCGCGCCAGTGGTTCCCGTATTAACAGCCATCGATAGGCTATGAAAGTGGGAATAGTTTATGGCCAATAAACACAGTACACCGCCGCCCAAGGCCAATATTAACGCTAATTGTGCCAATGATTCATGAAATAAGAAAGATATCACCAGCACCACCACAAGCGGTATTATACCCGTGAGCGGATGAGGCAGAGCGCGCGCTGTCAGCTCGGGGTCGGTGTCACGTGCGGTAAACTGTTCACCATTGTTGACCGCTTTGCGAATCATTTTGGCTAACCACCAATATCCGAAACATGCCATAAATACTGCGACAACAAGGCTGACCTCCCACGCCGCAAAAGGCGAGGTACCTAAGTATTTGATGGGGATCCAATTTTGGATTTCGGGCGACCCGGCCGATGTCATAGTAAAGGTAACAGAGCCAAAAGCCATTGCGGCGGGTATAAAGCGCCGAGGTAAATTGGCGTCTTTAAATAAGCTTACCGCCATAGGGTATACCGAAAACGCGACCACGAATACACTCACGCCACCATAGGTTAAAATGGCGCATGCTAATACCACGGCCAGCACGGCACGCTGAAACCCAATTTTTGAAATTATCCACCGTGAAACCGACTCAGCTGCCCCCGTGTCTTCCATAAACTTGCCGAAAAGCGCACCGAGCAAGAACATAAAAAACCAAGATGCAATAAAGCCTGAGAATCCGTTCATATAAGTTTCGACAAAGTTAACCTCACCGCTAAACACCGAAATATTATTGGTGATGGCAACCACTAGCGCACAAAGTGGCGCAGCAATGAATAAATTCATCCCGCGAATGGTTAATACAATAAGCAACAGCAGCCCGCCTACCAGGCCAATCATACTTAACATAATTATTTTCCTTTAAGAATCTGTGACCGCAGATAATCCGGAACAGTTAAGTTGATGGGGTTGTATGTAAATGCTTAGCAAGCCAATGACTTTTCTAAACGAATGAAAATTAAACATATGTATTTAACTTAAGCACTGAGTGTGGCGTGACTTTATATAAATTCCCATAGTACGATGGTACTACATACTGTTAACAAATATTTAACTAAAGTGGTTTTGACCGTAGGCAGAACATCCGGCAGTGAAAACAACGTAAAACAAAAAAGGACTCACTCATGTCATTAACCACACACAGCAACCGCACAGCGCGGCTACCTAATACTTCTCTCACTTTATGTGCCATGGCAGTGGCCACAGGACTATGGATTTCACCTGTGCAGGCACAACAAGCAGATGAGGAAACCACGCAAGAAACCAGCAAGCTAGAGCGCATAGAGGTTACCGCGCGTAAAACCGTGGAGTCGCTACAAGAAACCCCCGTGGCTATCACGTCAATTGGTGCTGCGGAACTGGGAGAAAAAGGCATTAGCGTACTCACCGAAGTACAGCAGTTTTCGCCAAATACAACCTTGCAGACAAGCCGGGGTACCAACTCTACTCTTACTGCATTTATTCGAGGTTTAGGGCAGCAAGACCCACTTTGGGGTTACGAGCCGGGGGTTGGAATTTATGTAGATGATGTCTATATCGCACGGCCTCAAGGGGCGGTACTGGACTTACTCGATGTGCAGCGAATAGAAGTATTGCGTGGTCCCCAAGGAACACTTTATGGGAAAAATACCATTGGTGGCGCAGTGAAATACGTCACCCAGGAAATGACGGGTGAAATGCAAATGAACCTTGAGGCTACGCTTGGTAGCTACAGTCAGCGAGATGTAAAGTTAACGGGTCAGTTTCCACTAATCGAAGATACCGTGTATCTGGGCGTGGGGTATGCAAATTTAAATCGTGATGGGTTTGGCGAATATTTAATCAGTGCACTGCCCAATCAGGATAAAGAAAACTACAATAAAGATTTGTGGGCCGCGCGGGTAACGTTAGAAATTCATCCAAGCGATCAGCTCTTCTTTAGGTTTGGCTGGGATAAAACCGAAGACACCTCAAACGCAAAAGGGGGTTACCGACTGCTACCTAGCCTGTTAACCGATGCGCCTGTACCCGACTCAAAATACGACTCATACACCAGCTTGCCAACGTGGAATAAAGTTGAGTTGGAAGGGTACAATTGGTTGGCGCGGTACCAAGTGTCTGACAATTTAGAGCTTAAATACATAGGTTCACACCGAGAAAGTTACTCTCCAACTAACATCGATTTTGATAACACCCCCTTACCTATATTTGACGTGCCAGCTGAATATGACGACAGCAACGATACCCATGAAATTCAGGCGAACTATATCGGGGATCAACTCAGTCTTGTTTCAGGCCTCTATTTCTATGACGGCGAAAGCTGCGGTAACTTTGATGCTATTTTAGGGGTGTTAGGCGTGTCATTAGGGGCAACGGGGTTAACCCGCGAGGTCTCCGGTTGCAACAACTCAACAAGTTGGGCCGCCTATACGCAGCTAAATTATGATGTTACCGATAAACTGTCGCTATCCGTTGGCGCTAGATTCACTGACGAAGAAAAAACCGCTACCGTGTATAACGGGCTGGTTTTCGCCAATGTGTATCCTTATTCTGATTGGGTTGACGGCTATGTGCGCCCGGATGGCGAGTTAGTGCCTCAAGTACTCGGGGCAGACGCCAATGGTGACGATGTGCTTGATGCCCCTGCGGTTGAAAGTTGGTCTCGGTTTACGCCTCGCGTCGGCGTGGAATACCAATTTGACGACAACATGATGTTTTTTGCCAGTTATTCTCAAGGGTTTAAGTCAGGTACTTTCAACCCCCGGGCAACCACCAATGAACCTGGTGTAGAACCCGAAGTGGTAGACAGCATAGAAGTGGGCATGAAAAGCGATCTGACTGACGCGCTTCGCCTGAATGTTACTTTGTTTTCGTACGACCATAAAGACAGACAGTACATAGGGGTAGAAGGGGATTTGACCGACCCGACAGCGCTAGATCAGCGCTTGAGAAATGCAGCTGAAACGGCGGCAAAAGGGGCCGAGTTGGAGTTAACCTGGGTAGCCACAGACAACCTTCAATTTGATGTGGCTTACGGCTACATTGATTTTGAAATCAAGGAAAACAACGCGATTCCCCCCTTAATTGGTTTAGCCAGTACCCCTGAAAATACCTTTAATTTGAATGCAAATTACCTGCTGGAGACCAGCTTTGGTGATATTACATTTAATGCAAATTATTACTACCGCGACGACTACCTTATTTTTGAAACAAGCGATCTTATCCAGCAAGATGCCTATGGCATGGTTAATTTGAGTGCCCGTTGGGAAAGTGTTAGCGGAAATTGGTATGGCGGGCTCCACGTTAAAAACCTTACTGACGAAGAATATCTGGTTGGTGGCTACGACTTTGTCACCCGAGATGAAGACGGAAACTACGGCCCGGGTTTAGGTGGTGATACCACGCTGATAGGTTACTACGGCGACCCACGAACCGTTCATCTCACGGTAGGTTATCGCTTTTAATCTAGAGTAAGTAGGCATTAGCGCAGCGCGCATTCTTATGAAAACAGGTTTCTGTTCAGTAAAATGCGCGTTTGCCTAATTTCTGTTTATCCATCTTGGTAAGACCATGGTATTATTATATTAACAAATTAGTTACAAATGAGTGACTACATGTCAGTTAACATGCTTATTGCCGACGATCATCCGCTTTTTCGAGCCGCTATGTGCCATGCCTTAGGGACCTTGCCGGATATTCAATTGCTAGAAGCGTCGAGTTACCCAGAAACGCTCCAACGTTTACATGCCCATCCCGATGTGGAAATGGTGTTTCTTGATTTGACCATGCCGGGCACTGAGGGGCTTAATGGCTTAGTGGAAATTCAAGCTCAATTCCCTGATGTGTTAGTGGTGATCATCACCGCACAAGAGTCGCCCACTATCGTTGAGAAGGCCATCGCCCTTGGCGCTAGTGGTTTTATCCCAAAGTCGGCGTCGGTAGATTGTATTATTGATGCTGTGGAAACGGTATTGGAAGGGAATACGTGGGTACCCACTGCGGCCTTACTGGATAATGAAACACAAACGCACTTTTGCAATGAATTTTCCAGTAAATTGAAACTGCTTACGCCTCATCAACTTAAGGTGCTTCAGATGGTGGCAGACGGCCTGCTTAACAAGCAAATTGCCTATGAACTTGCTATTTCAGAGTCTACGGTAAAGCAGCATGTATCAGCGGTATTAAAGAAGTTGGGTGTCATCAATCGGACTAAGGCGGGCATTGCATTTAAAAATGCCATGCTAACGAATTAGGGGTAAGTAGCTCACCATTATAACGATGTAGTGTAAATTTAAGTGACCCGATGCTGACATTTCCTCTTTTAATTTTACACTAGGTGACTCGACCCAGGCTAATAAGCTGTGCTAACGTTATTGTTTTCGAACGAAATTTGTACATTGTTAGGTTAAACAAGGAACGTTATGAAGCTAGCTACCTTTGTATTGTCTTTTTTTCTCACTTCTGTTTTTTACTCTTTCGCTAACGCTGCTGTATCTCAGTGGACCGATTTTACTCTCGACAATGGTCACGTGTTCTTTCCGGTAAACATAGAAGGGATCCCCACCCGTGTAATGTTAGACTCAGGGGCGCAAATTAACAGTATAAATAAAGCGTTTATAGGTAAACATCAACTTGAATTGAACAGAGGAAGCAAAGTCAACGTTAAAGGGGTTTACGATGTTGAAACTAGAAACGCGTACAACAATGTGGCAGTGGAAATCTTTGGGTTGCCTATTGAGTTAGACGGTTTAGTTGAAGGGAATTTAGGTCATCATTCAAATGGTATGCTTTTGGGGGCCGGCTTTTTTTCCAACTTTATTGTGCAGTTAGATTATCCCAATAAGAAAATGCGGTTACTCACTCGTGATGTGGTTGATATGCGAGAAATGGCCAATGTGAAAGCCGTCACCCAGAAAGGTAGCGGTATGCCGATTGCCCAAATCGAAATTAATGGTAAGCCAATGTGGTTACGCGTAGATACGGGAAATGCAGGCTCGGTATTAATCGATCGCAGTTCGGCATCCAAGGCGGGCTTACTCGAAAATGTAGAGGGAGCAAATGCGTCTTTCGGCGCGAATAGTATGGGCGTAAACGAATACGCAACAGCTGAAACTGTGCGGTTCGGCCCCTATCAAATTAGTGATGTGCAAATACGCTTTCCCGCAAAAGGTCAAAAAACCCATTTGGAGAGCCAGTTCGAGCAAACGGGCAGCCGTATTGGCGGAAAACGTGTTGTCGGCCTCATTGGCTACGATCTTCTGAAAGATTTTATCGTGACCTTAGATTACAAGAGAGGCAAGTTGCATGTTGCTGTGCCGCAGTAACCTCATTTAATACTGTTTTAGGGTGCGTTTGAGTGCTAATGGTTTTACCGGCTTGGGTAAGTAGGCGAACCCTTTTTGCGCGCTCTCTTCTCGTATTTCTATGCTTCTGTTCGCCGTGATCAGTAACTTAAATGAAAAGGTAATATTGAGGTGCTCCAGCGTCTCAGCCACTTCAAATCCAGTTTCACCGAAGTTTAAATGGTAGTCGGCAATTAACACGTCGTAATCCCGTGCGGTTAAACGGCTTGCGTCACCTTTGTCTTTTAGCCAATGTACCTGTGCTCCCCAATCACTAAGTAAATGTGTCATTGCTAACGCGACTTGCTCGTCATTTTCAACCAACACTATGCGTTTGTTGTAAAGGAAATTTTGGCCTTTATCTAGGCTGCTAGGTGTTTGGGAGAGCGAGGTTGTTTCATTGGAGGTGACAACGTGTTTATGTTCGCTTTCATTATTGCTCACCCTTTCTACACACACGCTAAAACAACTACCTCGGTTAAGCTCAGACGTGATGTCCACACTGTGGTCTAGTAATCGGCATACTTTATCGACAATGGTTAAACCTAAGCCTATACCTTCATTGGTTTTGCTATTGTCTAGCTGATGGAATTCACCGAAGATGTCCTGTTGATGATGCGGTGCTATGCCCATTCCAGTATCGTATACACTGACTTTAACAGTAGGGGAATCGCCTTGTAAGTATGACTGACGTCCCCGCCGTACACCCACCAGAATTTTACCTTCCTGAGTATAGCGCACAGCGTTAGACACTAAGTTTTGAATGACTCTGCGTAACAAATTTTTGTCAGAATACACCCAGACATGCGTTTTAATATAATTCAGTGTGATTCCTTTTTGGCTAGCAATAACCCCAAATTCTTGCTGCAGAGAAGAAAGAATATCATCAAGAGGGAAGGTGGTTTTCTGGGGTTTTAAAATGCCAGATTCCAGCTTGGTCATATCTAATAACATGGAGAGGAGCGTTTGTGCATTGTTCAGAGAATTCACTACGCCTTCGGATAAGCTAGCTAATTCACTCCCCTCGGTCTTTTTGCTTAGCATCGCGGCAAACAAGCTGGCTGCATTGAAAGGCTGCATTAGGTCATGCCCCGCTGCCGCTAAAAATTTGGTTTTACTTTCATTTGCATTCACCGCGTCTTGTTTCGCGGTTTCCAGCTCTAACGTGCGTTGAACCACTCTGGCTTCCAAATCACTTTTTGCCCCTTCCAGGGCTTTCTGAATAGAAATGTACTCAGTAATGTCGCTAAAAGTGGTTACATAGCCGCCTCCAGGAAGTGGAGCGCCATTAATTTCAATCACTTTGCCGTCGGGTTGCTTTCGCACATACTTATGGCGACTGCCATTGAGCATATAACCGACACGTTTCTCTATCTCAGCTTGAGCACTACTATTACTTTCTTCTAACGATATTTCTGCTGCTTTTAACCTGGTTGTGGGCTGATGAAGTGCGCCGAATAGCCCTCGTTTTGCATTAAAGTTGAGAATGTCAGTAATGGGCATGCCCACCTTTAAAAAATGCTTAGGGTAGTTGAACAACTGCACGTATCTATCATTCCACGCTAATAGCCTAAGCTTTTCGTCCAGCACGCTAATACCCTGCTCAATATTCTGAACCGAAGACTGAAGCACCTCATGGTTAAACTGAAATGACTGGGACGCTTCTTCTACCCAGTCCACTAAATCGGGCAGGGTATCACCGCCGGTGTCCGCAATTGCGCCAAGTAAAATACGCGCGCTAGGCGCGCCAACTTGGGCGGCCAGTAGCTTTTCAACACGATTTACCAAAGCATGACTAGCGTAGCCGTTAGCGAAGGCTTGATGTAAATCTACCGACAGTTGCTGAGTCAGTTTTTGATGAGACGACTTATCTAGCACACGCTGGCTGAGAGTAATGAGGTCTCGGACTTTCACAGAGAGAAACGGCGGGATTGATTGCGATTCTTTTTGTCCTTTCCCACTGCTTTTGTTTCGTTGAGAGAGTAAAGCAATAACGATGAACGTGGTGCAATTAACTAACAAGGAGAAAACGAAACCTGAGCCAAGTTCAGCATCACTTGGTGGTGGGTTAAAATAGTAGCTCGACAGTAAGCTAGGATATAAAAGAAAATAACACCAAAACCCTAGACCGCTCAATAATGCGCAAATCGCCGCCCATTTCGTACTCTTTTTCCAATAAAGACCAAACATGAGAACTGGCATGCATTGCGCCAGCAACGCTATGGCAATTACACCACTTTTAACAAGGGGCGCGGCTTGGCTTATGTTCAAGTGATACCAAAGCGCCACAGACAATACCACTAATACAGTCAAACGTCGGATCGCCAAGATTTTCGTGGGCTGCATGGTATGATTGGGCGTGCGTTTAAGTCTGACCTTTAGCCATAGGGGCGTCACCAAGTTATTCGCTATCATAATCCCCAACGCCAGTGTCGCCACAATAACCATACTGGTGGTTGCAGATAAACCGCCGATAAAGGCAAACGCCGATAAATAAAGGTTATTGCTGTAAAGTGGCAGAGCAATAACATACGTGTCCGACGCCATGGTAGTGGGGAGCAACATTTTTCCAGCCAGTGCAATAGGCAGTAAAAACACCGTCATGCCCAGTAAGTAAAGGGGAAACAGCCAACGAGCTGTACGAAGTTCACCCTCCCCATTTTGTTCGATAAAATTCATTTGAAATTGACGCGGCAGCACGAACATTGAGCACACGCCGAGCAAGACGTGAGTTAAATACACCCAAGGGGCACGATCGGCATATAGCACCTCGTTTGCCGCCTGATCGCGTGATGCATGCGCGACTAAATCCAATACCCCATCGAATAAATAGAAGCAGGCAAAAATACCTATGGCACACAGTGCGCAAAGTTTGATAATGGATTCAAAAGCAATGGTTAGCAGCAATCCAGGGTGTTTGTCGGTGAGGTTTAGTGAGCGAGTGCCGAATATTATTGCGAAAAGGGTCATTAACGCTGCCACGTATATACTTACCTTTGGCCCACTGTTTTGTGTGTCTGCCGTGATCAAATTTATCGACTTAGTAATAGCATCAAGTTGAAGGGCAATATAAGGAATGACACCAATAAAGCATAACACGGTGATTAGCGCCGCAATTAAGTGGGAATGGCGATATTTCATGGCAATTAAATCTGCCAAAGAGCTAATATTATGTTGCTGGCATAAGCGACTGATGTTGAGGAGTACGGGAAAGGCAAAGGCCATAGTCAGGACTATACCTAAATAAGTGGGGATAATGGCCCAGCCGTATTCAGCGGCTTGTGATGTGGTGCCAAAGAATGCCCAGGAAGTACAGTGCACACCCAACCCTAAACTGTACAAAATAGGATGTTGCTGATTGTCGCGTAGGTATTTATCGCCCCAAAAGGCAAGGGCAAATAGCGCCACAAGATACAAGCTAACTAAAATACCTACAGTCCAGATACTGAGCATGTAATATCCATATCAAAAGAACGATAAAAAGCAAATTCGTTGGCTACAAGGCGACGAAAATATACTTAACTTTTTATTTACATTTAGTGGCATCGTACCGCTCATTTTCATTTCAATCCATCTAATTGCCATTTTTTTCCCCTTCATCCACAAAAATTATGTGGATACCCTTGAACACCCTAAAACTAGCCCCATAAATAACCGCAACAGATATACAGCCAATGACGAAGCGTCATTGCGCATTGCCCAAATTAAGAAAAACGTTGGAGGTAGGCATGAGCGAAAATCGCGACGTGCAGGCAGAACAAGAGAGTGCAGCAGACGAAACCGTGCAGGCAACGGAAGATGCACAGGTTGAAGTTGAAGTGGCAGAGGGTGAGCAAGCGCCGCTGGATGAAAATGCACAGCGCATTTACGAGTTGGAAACAGCACTATCTGAAGCGCAAGCCACCATTAAAGAGCAGCAAGAAGGTGTACTTCGTGCACGTGCCGATGCTGAAAATGCGCGCCGCCGTGCAGATGGTGAAGTAGAAAAAGCGCGTAAGTTTGCGCTAGAACGCTTTGCTGGCGAATTACTTCCGGTCATCGACAACCTCGAACGTGCAATTGAAATGACCGACAGTGAAGACGAAGCGGTTAAGCCGTTACTAGAAGGTGTGGAAATGACCCACAAAACTTTCTTAAGCACTATTGAGAAATTTGGATTAAGCCTTATTGATCCACAGGGTGAAACCTTTAACCCTGACCTGCATCAGGCAATGTCTATGCAAGAAAGTGCAGATCACGCGCCAAACACAGTGATGGCCGTCATGCAAAAAGGTTATCAAATTAATGGCCGTTTGTTGCGCCCAGCCATGGTAATGGTATCTCGCGCACCAAGTGGTGGTGTCGACACCCAAGCCTAATTAGGTAAAGCGGGTAAAACGATACAAAATTGTCAGTTTTTTTACTGGCAACTATTGAAAAGAACGGGGAATAACCCCACTAAAAGTACAGAATTAAGAAACTTTTTCGGAGACACAAAATGGGTAGAATCATTGGTATCGATTTAGGTACAACGAATTCATGTGTCGCAGTTCTAGACGGCGACAAACCTCGCGTAATTGAAAACGCGGAAGGCGATCGTACAACGCCTTCAATTATTGCATATACAAACGACGGTGAAACATTAGTAGGTCAGTCTGCAAAGCGTCAAGCAGTTACTAACCCTGAAAACACATTATTCGCAATCAAGCGTTTAATTGGTCGCCGTTTCCAAGACAAAGAAGTACAACGCGACATCGACATCATGCCTTTCAAAATTGTAGGGGCTGACAACGGTGATGCATGGGTAGAAGCGAAAGGCGAGAAAATGGCGCCACCGCAAATTTCTGCCGAAGTACTTAAGAAAATGAAGAAAACCGCTGAAGACTATCTTGGCGAAGAAGTGACTGGCGCAGTTATCACTGTTCCTGCTTACTTTAACGATTCTCAGCGTCAAGCAACGAAAGACGCGGGTCGTATCGCAGGTCTTGAAGTTAAGCGTATCATCAACGAGCCGACTGCAGCTGCTCTTGCCTACGGCATGGACAAAAAGCAAGGCGATAACGTTGTTGCGGTATACGACTTAGGTGGTGGTACCTTCGATATCTCTATCATCGAAATTGATGAAGTAGACGGTGAACACACCTTTGAAGTACTGGCGACTAACGGTGATACTCACCTTGGTGGTGAAGATTTCGATAACCGTGTTATCAACTACCTTGTTGAAGAATTCAAGAAAGACCAAGGCATCGACCTTCGTAAAGATCCGCTTGCTATGCAGCGTCTTAAAGAAGCCGGTGAAAAAGCGAAAATTGAACTTTCTTCTTCACAACAGACAGAAGTTAACCTGCCTTACATCACGGCCGATGCAACAGGTCCTAAGCACTTAGCGATTAAGCTAACGCGTGCAAAACTTGAGTCTTTGGTTGAAGACCTAGTGAAAAACTCGCTTAACCCACTTAAGCAAGCGCTAGCTGATTCAGACCTATCTGTAGGCGACATCAACGACATCATCCTTGTGGGTGGTCAAACACGTATGCCGCTAGTACAGAAGTATGTCACTGAATTCTTTGGCAAAGAGCCACGTAAAGACGTTAACCCTGATGAAGCGGTAGCAGTTGGTGCGGCAATTCAAGGTGGTGTACTTTCTGGTGACGTAAAAGACGTACTACTGCTAGACGTTACGCCTCTGTCTCTAGGTATCGAGACTATGGGTGGCGTAATGACTGCGCTTATCGAGAAGAACACGACGATTCCAACGAAGAAGTCGCAAACATTCTCTACAGCGGAAGACAACCAGTCTGCGGTAACGGTACACGTACTACAAGGTGAGCGTAAGCAGTCAAGCGGCAACAAGTCTCTTGGTCAGTTTAACCTTGAAGGTATTCGTCCAGCAGCACGCGGTGTTCCGCAAATCGAAGTCACCTTCGACCTAGATGCTGATGGTATTCTACATGTGTCTGCAAAAGATAAAGACACAGGTAAAGAGCAGAAGATCACTATTAAAGCGTCTTCAGGCTTAAGCGATGAAGAAGTTGAAAAAATGGTCGCCGACGCCGAAGCGAACAAGGAAGCGGATGCGAAGTTTGAAGAGCTAATTCAAGCACGTAACCAAGCTGACGGCATGATCCACGCTACACGTAAGCAGCTTGAAGAAGTTGGCGATGCACTAAGTGCAGAAGATAAAGCGCCAATTGAAGAAGCCCTTACTGCGCTAGAAACAGCGTCTAAAGGCGAAGACAAAGCAGAAATCGAAGCGAAAACGCAAGAACTTATTCAAGCGTCTAGCAAGTTGATGGAAGCGGCGCAAGCACAACAAGGTGCTGCCGCTGGTGGTGCAGAAGGTGCCGAGCAGCAAGCTTCTGGTCAAGCGAGCGATGACGTTGTTGACGCTGAGTTTGAAGAAGTGAAAGACGACGATAAAAAGTAAGCTGTTGCGATACGCCCGCTGACACAGAGCTGGTGGGCTGATTTAGCAGTTGAGGCGCAGCAGGAATTTCTTGTTGCGCCTTTGTTGTGTTAGTGTCGAGGGAAGCATGAATGCAATCCTTGTAAGGACTCACAACTCACAGATGTAGATTCGAGAGTGCCAATTATAGGGGCTGTCGACAAAAAGTAGGATAAGTAAACGATATGTCGAAACGTGACTACTACGAAGTACTAGGGGTAGATAAAAGCGCTGGTGAACGCGAAATTAAAAAGGCGTACAAAAAACTAGCGATGAAATACCACCCTGACCGTACACAGGGCGATAAAGGGCTGGAAGACAAATTCAAAGAAATCCAAGAAGCCTACGAAATACTATCAGACTCGCAAAAACGTGCGGCGTACGACCAATATGGTCACGCAGGCGTCGATCCTAATCGTGGTGGCGCAGGCTTCGGTGGTGGTGCCGATTTCGGAGATATTTTCGGCGATGTATTTGGCGATATTTTTGGTGGCGGCGGTCGCGGTGGCCGACAATCTCGTGCGCGACAAGGGTCAGACCTTCGTTATAACCTAGAGCTTTCTCTAGAAGAAGCCGTTCGCGGTAAGAGCGTCGATATCCGTGTACCCACATTAGTTGAGTGTGACGTGTGCGATGGCTCGGGTGCGAAGAAAGGCTCTTCACCAAAAACATGCCCAACCTGTCATGGCAACGGCCAAGTACAAATGCGCCAAGGTTTCTTTGCGGTGCAACAAACCTGCCCTACGTGTTCTGGCAAAGGTAAGATTATTGAAGATCCTTGCAACAGCTGTCATGGGCATGGCCGTAAAGAAAAAACCAAAACCCTTAACGTTAAAATCCCCGCAGGTGTTGATACAGGCGATAGAATTCGTTTGTCGGGCGAAGGGGAAGCTGGAGAAAATGGGGCACCGGCAGGTGACTTGTACGTACAAGTGCATGTGCGCGAACATGATATTTTCCAACGTGATGGCAATAACTTGTATTGCGAAGTGCCGTTAGGTTTTACCACAGCAGCACTGGGTGGCGAATTAGAAGTCCCCACTTTAGATGGCAAAGTTAAATTGAAGATAAGCCCAGAAACTCAAACTGGACGTATGTTCCGGTTACGTGGTAAGGGCGTAAAATCAGTTCGCAGTGGAGCCATTGGCGACCTAATGTGTAAGGTCGTGGTAGAAACCCCGGTTAATCTATCTTCACGGCAAAAAGAATTGCTACAGGAACTGGAAGAGTCCATGGGTAAAGCTTCAAGCAAGCACAGCCCAAAGGCACAAGGTTTCTTTGATGGCGTCAAAAAGTTCTTCGACGACCTCACTAATTAAAATTGCCAGCCAATTTTATATAAAGCCCTCATTTTGAGGGCTTTTTTATTCCTTTAATCTTTGTTTATCTTAACTTTAGCGTAATAAACCTTGCCAATATTATGGCGATTGTTCAGGATAGAGATGACCGTTTTAATTTTTACAGGAATAGGCATGAACACAGTAAAGAAATCACTGGCTGTATTTTTATCTTTAGGGGCTTTAGCGTCATCGGCAGCAGTGGCAGCTGAAGTGACAGAAGCATCATCGGCTAAGCATGCTAAGGCGGCCACACAGTATCGCCAAGCAATATTCCAGCTTGTAAAGAGCAACATGGGGCCACTTGGTGGCATGGCGAAAGGCGCATTGCCTTATGACGAAAGTGTGATGAAAACCAATGCGGTTCGCTTAGAGCAACTCGCTGATATGATGACAGACTACTTGTCGGTAGATACACGTAGTTTCGACGTTGAAACCGGTGCAAAAGATGCCATTTGGGAAAACTTCTCAGACGTTGCAAGTAAAGCCGATGCATTGAAAAACGCATCACTGGGGTTGCAGGCTGCCGTTGAAACCGGCGATGAAAGTGCCTACCGTGCGGCAATTGGCAAAATTGGTGCAAGCTGTAAATCTTGTCACGACGATTATAAGAAAGACTAAGCTTTATCAATGAGGAGTATAGCCTTACGTACTCCTCACGTATCCCTCTTTTATCCCGTCTTTTATCCCCTGTGGACAATATTTCTAAAATCGTAGCGTTTTGATATTGATACAATTTAGAAACTTCTTGCGAATAAAACGCATTTCTGCTGGAAAAGTGTACAAAAATTCTCTATTGTTGGCGAAATAATGTTCATTTGAATCGTTTGTCTGTGTTCCTAATCTGACTTTCTCAAAGTCCCAAACGATCTTTTTATTTTCGCTTTATTTTTGTCATGCGGTTCATCATGGAAGCCCGTTAGCGGTGGATTATCGTATACCAGAAGAGAAGAGGTGGAGTGGCTCCTTATGCAGTTTAACGATGGAATGTTTGCTTATGTGAGAAACAGTACACATTCCGACCTAATAGAGCACCTTAACGAAGGCAGAGTTAACAGCGGTGCCAGTTGTGTCATCTTCGTGTCTCAGCACCATAAAGAAAATAAAGTCAGTGTGGTATGTTGTGATATTAAGAACACCGTATCAGAAGAAACGGTAATCAGTTTACCAAAGCATGCACACGTGCTTTTGTCTTTAACTACACTCAGTGCGCCGATAAGTGCGAATGAGTTTAGTCTGCCAGCCACACTTGGTGACTACAGCGCCCATTACGTCGTCATGGGGGCAGTATGCGATATTCACGGCAACCGCATTGGTGCGCTACTGCTGATTCATCCCAATTTATCGTTAACTAATGAGCAGCAATGCTTCGCTGATATCACACGTCAGAAAATTGAGCTGCGTTTGCAATATCAATTACTTCAGCACCCTTTCACCGATAAACTCCAAGAGAAAGTTGCTTTACTGAATGAAATTGGCCGAATTTCCCATACCGGCGGTTGGGAGTTTGATGTTGCGCAACGTGAAATAACCTGGACCCACGAAACTTACTGCCTGTTTGGTATGACGCCAGGTAGACAAGTCACGTTAGATCGAGCACTAGGCAACTTTACAGAAAAGAGCCGTAAGCATATTAGGGCGGCTATTCTTGAAGTACTTAGAAAAGGCAACGCATTTACGCTGGAGGCCGAGTTTATCAATGGGGAAGGGCATAAAAGATGGTTGAAAATGACCGGTAAGGCTCAGTGTATCGCGAGTAAAAAGCGCCCCAAGGTGTATCGCATTTTCGGTTCTGCACAAGATATCACCGAAACCAAGCGCCTGTCTGACACGCAACACAATTACACCCAATACCTCTCTACCATCCTGAATAACTTAGGGCATGCACTGCTTACCCTCGATGAAGAAGGCACGGTAATAACGGCCAACAATTTGGTTAGGCAGGTATTTGGTTACGACCCTGACGAAATGATAGGGCAAGAGATATTTATTCTCATGGATAAAAATGAAAGTGGTCAGCTAAGCAGTTATGCCAAAGGATATAGTCAGCAACAGTCGGCGGCAAAAGAAATTAAGGATGTTAGAGATTTTCTCGCCCTAAGCAGCTGTATGAAGGGCGAAAGCATGGCAAAAGCACTGGTCATGAAACGAAAAAATGGCGGCAACTTTTGTGCAGATGTTATTTTTTCAACATTTTTCCTTGATAATCAAAGGCGCACTGTGGCCTTGTGCCGTGATATGACGGAACAAAATTTCCAGTTAGAACAGCTTAAAGATGCTGCCTATTTGGATAGAGTGACCAAGTTACCCAACTTGCACGCGTTCGATACTACGCTAAAGCGTACTATTAGAGAATGCAAGGCTACCCTAGGCTACTTGTTTTGTTTGCGAATTAATATTGTTAATTTAGATCAGTACCGACAAGCCTTTGGTGGAGCTACCACCGATTACATTACTCGTATTATTGCGGCTAGATTAGAGCGTAGTTTTTCCGGCACATACAGGGTTTACAGCGAAAGCAGAGACAGTTACCTAGTGATGTACGAGGCGCCATTGCAGGACGGAGAAAATGGCGCCAGCGCGCTAATTAACGAAGTGGAGTGGAAATTGGTTAACGATGTGTTTGGTCATATTACCTTGCACAATAGCCCTCACTATCTGCAAGCTAACGTGAATACCTGTTGGCTGGAAGGAAAAGATCTATGTTTTGAAAAAGTGAAACATATGATTTTTCAAACGCCGCCTGAAGGCAGCTTACAAAACACCCACGAGAGAGTGCGGTTATACCAAGGCTCTACGGCGCGCTATGAACGTTATCAATATATCAAGCAATCCTTACTTCGCTCGGTAGAGAACAAAGAGCTTTTCATCGTGTTACAGCCTCAATACGGTGATGCGGGAAATATCATTGGTGCTGAAGCGTTGTTACGTTGGCAACATCCACAGTTAGGGCTTATCAGCCCTGGTGAGTTTATTCCCATTGCCGAAGAAAGTGACATTATTGTCGAAATTGGCCAATGGGTGATGAATGAAACCTGTAAGTTGCTATGCGATTGCCAAGAGGTGGGTATTCAAACACGATTAGCGATTAATGTTAGCGCTAAACACATTGCCCGTGCTGATTTTAGTGAAAGTTTGTTGTCCATTGTCGACCGTTGGAAAGTTCCCCCTGGCAGTATTACCTTAGAATTAACTGAGGGTACGCTTATTCACAGCTTTGGATTAGTAAGAAAGCGAATTAGAGAACTCGCCCTGAAAGGCTTCGTTTTTTCTATCGACGATTTTGGTCGTGGTAATTCCAATTTAAGCTATTTGAAAGAGTTACCCATTAAAGAGTTAAAAGTGGATCGTCATTTTATAGATGAAGTGAACCTTGACGGCAGTAAAAGCCTCCTGATAAACAGTATTTGTGACATGGCGAAAATATTCGACCTGCGAGCCGTTGCTGAAGGCATTGAGAATACTCACCAACTTAGGTACGCAAAAGATTGTGGTTGTACGGGCTTTCAAGGCTACTTCCTAGATAAACCTATGCGTGTACACGTTTGGCGTGAAAAACTACTTTCTGAAAAAGCCCACACTGGCGACACTGCGTCGGCAGAACGTCCGCATTAGACAGCCCGAATAGCGGGCTGTTAATGCAGACGACTATTAAAAGTACTCTTCTATTTCTGGTTCAGGGGGGAGCACGTCAATTGCATAGTAAAGCGCAGCTGCACTTAATACAGCAACAATAAGCGCTAAAACCAATTTAGACGATTTTATGGCTGGCGAATGTGTGTCTTTTTTACCATGCAGCATGGCAGGTACGAGTTTTTGCTTCTTGTAAACGGTATAAAAAAGGATTGCCGCTATATGCAACGCAATGACCCATATTAAGATATCAAAAGCCAGGTGATGTAACGTGTTCATGACATCTAGCGTGCTGTCGTCGGCCATTGCCCAATACGGGCCATCTAAAAATATGTCGTCAGTCATAAATAGCCCACTTATCGCTTGAATAATTAATAGGGTAAGCATGACAATGACAAACCACCCCCCTAGAGGGTTATGGCCTGCCACACTTGGGCTATTTTTATCAAAGAGCGTACGTAAATACGCTATGACCTGTTTTGGACCGGTAACAAACTGAGAAAAGCGCGCATATTCAGGGCCAATAATTCCCCAGATTATGCGAAACACAAGTAAGCCCAGTGTGAAGTAGCCAATATAAAAGTGCCACTGAGTCGCATTATCCATCCATTCAGCGGTCGCATATTGTGCCACAATACTGAGCACTAATAGCCAGTGAAATAAACGGGTAGGGATGTCCCAAATGAGTTGTCTTTGCATGGCAGTCAATCCAATTAAAAAGAGTTAAAGCGCTTTTTTCTATGCTAGCGCAAATGACGACTGAAAGACGAGAGAACCAGTAAATATTTACGCCAAAGCCCCCGTTTAAAAGTTTATTTTCGATTTTTCGCTGTTCGCATTGCAATAGTGCAAGCATTTGGCAAAATGCCACCTAGGTATAGCTATTGAAATGAAAAGTTTAACGAGATGAAGGTAGGGTTGTTTGGCGCCAATGGGCGCATGGGAAGAGTGCTAATTGATGCACTGGATCAAAATGAAAACACCGTGTTGAGTGTGGCTACGGTGCGCGATGATTCACCTTGGGTTGGTATGAACGTAGGAGAACTCGCAGGTATTGGTAAAAAAGACGTGAATTGCAGTGCTATCTCATCGTTATCTGAAAATGATGCGGATGTGATGATTGACTTTACGTTACCGGTAACGCTGGAAAGCAACCTGCAGTGGTGCGTAGACACCAAAACCCCCGTTGTTATTGGTACCACAGGGTTGAGTGAAACACAGCTTGGTCTATTAGATGCTGCAGCTCAGCATATTCCTATTGTGTTTGCCGCTAATTATAGCGTGGGCGTTAACCTGATGCTTTCGCTTGTCCGTCAAGCAGCAAGCGTGCTCGGACATTCCGCTGACATTGAAATTACCGAGGCGCATCATCGCTTTAAACAAGACGCCCCTTCAGGCACCGCCATGGCAATAGGTGAAGCGATTGCCGATGAATTAGGGCGTGATTTAAAAACCTGTGCTGTGTATGGTCGCGAAGGTAAAGAACCGGAGCGAGATCAGGGCACCATTGGTTTTGCCACTGTACGCGCCGGCGATATTGTAGGTGAGCATACTGCGTTATTCGCGGATATTGGCGAACGACTCGAAATTACCCATAAAGCGTCTAGCCGCTTAACCTTCGCTAAAGGAGCGGTGCATGCTGCTCAATGGTTGCACGGCAAGACGCCTGGCCTATACTCCATGGTAGACGTGCTCAATTTAAAATTAAACGTATCCTAAAAGGGCGACGTTTAATCGTAAATTGGAAGGGAATAGAGAAACCTTCGAGGCTCTAAATAGTGCTAAATTTGTACGATAAGCTGCATTTTCGAAGCTTCTGAGCAAAATTGCTGATATAAGCGTTATTTTGCATGTTTAACGCAAATAAATTAGACATTTTCGATGAGTCATGTATACTCGCCGGAATTTGCCAGAATTTCGTATTTTGAAGCCAAGAAATTGGCTGAAGAGTGCGGTTTTATTAGCTGCAAAGATCGTAAAACGGGATGTATTGTTTTCATTACCTCCCGTTTTTTGTGGGGTTTGTGCAAATAAGTGCGCAAACACATAGTTATCCTTAATCTGGAGGTTGACTTGGCTAATTCTGCCCTTTTGGTGTTAGAGGATGGTTCTGTCTTTAAAGGTACGGCGATTGGTGCGCAAGGCACGGCCGTTGGTGAAGTTGTTTTTAATACTTCAATGACCGGCTATCAAGAAATCATCACCGACCCATCCTACGCTGAACAAATCATCACCCTTACATATCCTCACATTGGCAACACTGGTACTAACGAAGAAGACGTTGAAGCAGATAAAATCTGGTCGAAAGGTCTTATCATTCGTGACTTACCTCTTGTTGCGAGTAACTTTAGACAACAGCAGACACTGTCTGAATACCTTAAAGAAAAAGGTGTTGTGGGAATCGCTGATATTGATACCCGCCGCTTAACGCGTATTTTACGTGACAAGGGTGCGCAAAACGGCTGTATTATTTGCACCGACGAGCTAGACGAAGCCAAAGCATTAGAACAAGCAAAAGCCTACCCGGGCCTTAAAGGCATGGACTTGGCAAAAGTTGTTAGTATTTCTGAGTCAAAAACCTGGACTGAGGGCAGTTGGAAACTTGGCGAAGGCTACGTCACGCCTGCAGAAGTCAAATACCATGTGGTCGCCTACGACTACGGTGTGAAAAGCAATATACTTCGCATGTTAGCCGACAGAGGGTGTAAAATTACCCTAGTGCCAGCACAAACGCCTGCTGAAGACGTGCTTGCCATGAATCCAGATGGTGTTTTCCTTTCAAATGGTCCAGGCGACCCAGAGCCATGTGACTATGCTATCACAGCGATTAAAACCATCGTAGAAACAGGTACGCCAGTCTTTGGTATCTGTTTAGGGCATCAGTTACTCGCTTTAGCGAGTGGTGCAACCACCGTAAAGATGAAGTTTGGTCATCACGGTGCAAACCACCCAGTTAAAGACCTTAAGCGTAATGTAGTTATGATCACCAGCCAAAACCACGGTTTTGCTGTAGACGAATCTAGCTTGCCAGATAACCTAGAAGTAACTCACATTTCGTTGTTCGACAAGTCGTTGCAAGGTATACATCGCACCGACAAGCCTGCGTTTAGTTTTCAGGGCCACCCTGAAGCCAGCCCAGGTCCTCATGAAGCGGCGCCATTATTCGACCACTTCATTGAACTTATTGAACAACACAAGCAGTAGGAATTAGCCCGCTATGCCAAAACGTACCGACATAAAAAGTATTCTTATCATTGGTGCTGGCCCTATTGTTATCGGCCAGGCTTGTGAATTCGATTATTCAGGCGCTCAAGCGTGTAAAGCCCTTCGAGAGGAAGGCTACCGTGTTATTTTGGTTAACTCTAACCCAGCAACCATTATGACTGACCCTGAAATGGCAGATGCAACTTACATCGAGCCAATTCATTGGGAAGTGGTACGCAAAATTATTGAGAAGGAGCGTCCAGACGCTATTCTTCCCACCATGGGCGGACAAACTGCACTTAACTGTGCCCTTGACCTAGACAAACATGGTGTACTTGACGAATTTGGTTGTGAGCTTATCGGTGCAACGGCAGATGCTATCGACAAAGCGGAAAACCGAGAGCGATTCGACCAAGCGATGAAAAACATTGGCCTTGAGTGTCCGCGAGCAGAGATTGCTCATAGCATGGACGAAGCGCATGATGTCCTTAGCCGCATTGGTTTTCCTTGTATCATTCGCCCATCGTTTACCATGGGTGGCACCGGCGGCGGTATCGCGTACAACATCGAAGAATTTAACGAAATTTGTACTCGAGGTTTAGATCTTTCACCTACTAACGAGCTTCTTATTGATGAATCGTTGTTGGGTTGGAAAGAGTATGAAATGGAAGTGGTTCGCGACAGAGCCGATAACTGCATCATTGTGTGTACCATTGAAAACTTCGACCCTATGGGTGTGCATACTGGCGATTCAATCACAGTGGCACCAGCACAAACCCTGACCGACAAAGAATTTCAAATTATGCGTAATGCGGCGATGGCTGTACTACGTGAAATTGGTGTTGAAACCGGGGGCTCTAACGTACAGTTTGGTGTAGATCCTAAAACTGGCCGTATGGTTATCATTGAAATGAACCCTCGGGTGTCTCGTTCATCTGCACTGGCTTCAAAAGCAACCGGTTTCCCAATTGCTAAAGTCGCAGCCAAACTAGCTATTGGCTATACCCTTGATGAACTTGCTAATGACATTACAGGTGGCCTAACGCCGGCGTCTTTTGAACCGTCGATAGACTATGTTGTAACGAAAATTCCTCGCTTTAACTTCGAGAAGTTTGCGGGCGCTAACGACCGCCTAACCACTCAGATGAAGTCAGTGGGCGAAGTGATGGCCATTGGTCGTAACCAGCAAGAATCACTACAAAAAGCGCTTCGTGGCTTGGAAGTTGGTGCAAACGGGCTAAATTCCATGGTGGATTTAGACGACCCGGAAGCCCGTAACAAGGTGATTTACGAACTGCGTGAGCCAGGTGCTGAGCGCATTTGGTATATTGGCGATGCATTTCGTATGGGCATGAGTGTTGAGGAGGTGTTTAACCTCACGAATATCGACCCTTGGTACCTGGTTCAGTTAGAAGACTTAGTCTTGCTAGAGAAAAAGGTGGCGGAAACGGGCTTGGCAGGTATTGATGAAACCTTTATGCGTCAGCTTAAGCGTAAAGGCTTTTCTGATTCTCGCTTAGCTGAGTTGACCAAAGTTGCTGAAAATGATGTACGTGAAACCCGCCGAGGTTTCGGTATTTCACCGGTTTATAAGCGTGTGGATACCTGTGCGGCAGAGTTTTCTACCAGTACCGCTTACATGTATTCAACCTACGATGAAGAATGTGAAGCTGCGCCTACGGACAAAGACAAAATTATGGTTTTGGGCGGCGGTCCAAACCGTATTGGTCAAGGTATCGAGTTCGATTACTGCTGTGTGCACGCAGCGCTGTCTATGCGTGAAGACGGTTATGAAACAATCATGGTTAACTGTAACCCTGAAACGGTTTCTACCGACTATGACACCTCTGATCGCTTGTACTTCGAGCCAGTAACCCTTGAAGATGTCCTTGAGATTGTCGAAAAGGAAAAGCCGAAGGGCGTCATCGTGCAGTATGGTGGCCAAACCCCACTAAAACTCGCCCGTGCGTTAGAAGCCGCCGGCGTACCCATTATGGGCACATCTCCAGAGGCCATTGACCGCGCGGAAGACCGTGAGCGCTTCCAACAAATGGTGAACAAGCTTAATCTTAAGCAGCCTGCGAATGCGACAGTGACCAACGTCGAGCAAGCCCTAGCCATGGCTGAAGAGATTGGATTCCCTCTGGTTGTACGCCCAAGTTACGTTCTTGGTGGTCGCGCAATGGAAATTGTGTACGACATTAAAGACCTTAAGCGTTACCTGAATGAAGCGGTGAAAGTGTCTAATGACGCCCCTGTGTTGTTAGACCGTTTCTTGGATGACGCAATTGAAGTTGATATCGATGCCATCTGCGACGGCAAAGAGGTGGTGATTGGCGGTATCATGGAACACATTGAACAAGCAGGTGTTCACTCAGGTGACTCGGCATGCTCATTACCACCACATTCACTGTCTAAAGATATTCAAGATGTTATGCGCGAGCAAGTACGTGCCATGGCACTCGAACTTGGGGTGGTGGGTTTGATGAATACCCAGTTTGCGATTAAAGACGGCGAAGTCTACCTCATCGAGGTAAACCCGCGTGCAGCGCGTACTGTGCCTTTCGTATCGAAAGCGACAGGTGTTCCACTCGCCAAAGTTGCAGCACGTGCCATGGCTGGTGTGACACTGGCTGAACAGGGTGTTACTGAAGAAATTATCCCTCCTTTCTACTCGGTAAAAGAAGTTGTACTTCCTTTTGCTAAGTTCCAAGGTGTCGATCCACTATTGGGCCCAGAGATGCGCTCTACAGGTGAAGTAATGGGTGTGGGTGATACTTTCGAGGAAGCGTATGCGAAAGCTAACTTAGGTGCAGGCGCTCCGTTACCCAAGGCTGGAAAGGCTCTCATCTCTGTACGTGATACAGACAAGAGTAAAATCCTTGGTTTGGCGAAAGCGCTAACCGAAGCTGGCTTTAGTATTGAAGCAACCCGCGGAACGGCAGCGACACTTCATGAAGCCGGCATTGAAAGCACGGTAGTGAATAAGCTGTCTGAAGGCCGCCCAAACATTGTTGATGCTATCAAAAATGGTGAATATGCCTATTTGATTAACACCACAGAAGGTCGACAAGCCATTACGGATTCTGTCTATATTCGTCGCGAAGCACTTGTGAATAAGGTGACTTATACCACTACCATGAATGCGGCATTTGCCACTATTCGTGCGAAATCGGCCGATGACCGTAATAAAGTCGCTTCTGTACAAGAGCTTCACGCAAGACTCGAACACTAATGACATAACAAGGGATACGCGGTATCCTATTTATATGACATTTATGTGAATGAATAAAAGTGCGCCAGAAGGCGCACTTTTCTGTTTAAAATTAACTAGCTAGACGAGACTGTATTCATGAGTCAGTATCCAATGACAGCGCGTGGCGCTCAAATGCTGCGTGACGAACTAAATGAGCTTAAAACTAAAACACGCCCACGGATTATCGAGGCTATTGCCGAAGCCCGTGAGCATGGCGATTTAAAAGAAAATGCTGAGTATCACGCTGCGCGTGAACAACAAAGCTTTTGTGAAGGTCGTATCCAAGATATCGAAGGAAAGCTTTCTAACGCCCAAATTATCGATGTCACAAAAATGGAAAATACAGGTAAAGTCATTTTTGGTACTACCGTAACCATTTTAAATGTAGATACTGATGAAGAAACGACGTATCGCATTGTGGGTGATGACGAAGCAGATATTAAAAATAACCTTATATCGGTTAACTCTCCTATCGCTCGAGGTTTAATAGGTAAAGAACTTGATGACATGGTGACTATTCAAACGCCCGCTGGCACTGTTGAAGTCGAAATCATAGAAGTTGAATACATCTGACAAACCGTATGCCAGTGGCTCAGGCCACTGGTTTCACTCCGTCTTCTCGGCACCCCTTGTGCCCGTCATAGCTTCATTTCTCATTCATTGTTAAGTCCCTCTTTATCTCCAAAAATATCTGTGCAACGCCCTGCAATGTCGACAAACCTTAAACTAATTGATAGATGTGAAATACACCGATAATAGGCTACTTTTTGAAAGTGTATGTGTTATTTAGCAATAACCTGATGCGTTTCCCGTATTGCCAACATGGTGTTGATTAAATGACAGAACCCGTTACCCCTATCTACAAAGAGGCTGTCATTCGGTATGGCGTTGAAAAAACTTTCGGTGTTACAGCTTACCATTTTAGGTACAGCCTGCTTGTTCATATCAATTATGTTCCTCGCTTACAAAGACATAAGCGCCTCTAGAGACGTTTTATCTTCTGCTAATCGAGACATTAAACTAGTGACAATTATTACGGCTGTAGAGCGAGTGGCTCATCATCATGCTGTTGAACGGGGATTAACGGCAGGTTTTTTAGGTAATCCAAGTGACGCATCTAGAAACAAAGTGATAAGTCAGAGAAAGAAAGCCGACGCAGCGGTTGAAAAAGTCAACAGCATAATGGACTCAGACTGGTCGGAGTCACCGTCGATTAGCGTCATTCTTTCACCGGTATTGGCGCTATTAAACGAAAAGGCTGAAGTGAGAAAGCAAGTAGATGAGGCGAATGGGAAGCACGCCTTTACCTATTACAGTAACCTGAATAAACGCGCGTTAAATGCCACCAACGCACTGACCATGCTAGTCAATGCCCCGGATGCTAAACGGGCATTGTCGCAAGCCTTGCTATTTGCACAAGCCAAAGAAAAAATGGGGCAGCGTCGAGGCAAAGTGAACGCCGTATTAGCCGCAAGACGTATCTCTAATCCGGTTAGCCAGCAGATAGCGGCTTATACGAACGAAACCCAGTACATAGAAGAAAAACTGCTGCTGAATTTAGACGGCGACCCATTAATGAGGTTTAAGGCGTTGATGAACAGTGGCACAAGCCAACAAATTACACAAATAGTCAACGATGTCACCTCCGATAACCCTGACTTCTCTACACTGCCCACGAGTACAGAGTGGTTCGCCATGGCCACAGAGCAAATCGGTGGAATTGCAGGCCTGCTAAGTGAGCGGTTTGATTACGTGGTCAATAATGTTAACGCGAAAGCAAACCGCGCGAACACAAACCTAGTGGTAACATTCGTAGCCATTGTGCTACTCACGCTTTTTATTTTTGTCATATATCGCACTTTGCACGGCATCATTACGCAACAGTTAAATAAGTTGGTGGCAAACCTAGATAAAATAGCCAAGGAGGGTGATCTCACCATCGATTTATCAATGAGCACCAAGAACGAACTGGGTGAAATATCTCGTTCAGTTAATGCCACCATTCTCGCATTGCGAGATCTTGTCCGTGGGTTAGGCCAATCCATTTTGACGAGTACGCGACTCTCTAATCAATTAGAAGACTCCAGTGGCGAAATGCTCGAAGATGCTGGGAAAACCCAACAGCTTACGGCAAATATTGCTTCAGCCATTGAGCAAGTCGCGGCAACCAGTCGAGAAATTGCTAAAGCAGCGGTAGATACGTTAAGTGCCAGTAAGCAGTTAGACGGATTAGCTGAACAGTCGTTAATGGCGAATGACAAAATTCGTCATAGTATGGAAGTATTATCTAATGATATTAAAGGTGTACAACAAAATGCCGCCGACATGGAGCAGCAAGTGACAGAAATTGGTTCTATTCTGGATACCATTAACTCGCTTTCCGATCAGACTAATTTATTGGCGCTAAACGCAGCTATTGAAGCAGCCCGTGCAGGTGAGCATGGCAGAGGTTTTGCTGTGGTTGCCGATGAAGTAAGGAAGCTTGCGCAAAGTAGTCGTGCTTCCTCTGATAAAATCTCTAGTTTGCTGTCTAATTTAAAAGATGCCAGTGTGATAGTCGTTGCTGATATCAATAAAAACGTGGCCTCTATCACCAATTCTATGGAAGTGACCAACGAAGGGCGCTCCACCGCGGAAAAAGTAAAGGAAGCTGCCACCAATGTAGAAGGTATGGCTAACACCATGTCATCTTCCGCAGAACAACAATCTGCAACCACTTTAGAGATAGCACAAGATGTGGTAAATGTTGAAGAAGCGGCCCGACATGAAGTCAACATTGCCACACATTTATCTGAATTATCTGGCGAAATGAAGGAGAATAACCTTCTGCTTCAACGCACAATAGACGGATTTAAAGTGGACAACGAATAGGGGCAACGTGTTATTAACTGAATAATGTTGCCTTTACGCATTGTTTATACGGTTTTGCGTCTTTACACTGGTTTTATTTAAACGTGAAGAGTAAAGCAATGAAAAAGGACATTGAAACATTAGCGTCTCGTACCGTTTACAAGAATAAATGGCTAACCGTTAGAGAAGATAAAATAGTCAGAACGAGCGGCAAAGAAGGCCTTTACGGCGTGGTGGAAAAGCCTGATTTTGCCATTATCTTACCGGTACACAAGGATACCATTTATCTTGTTGAACAATATCGCTATACCATAGGCTCTCGCCAACTCGAATTACCTCAAGGGGCTTGGGAAGACGACCCAAATGCCGATCCCTGTGAATTAGCGAAAGGTGAGCTTAAGGAAGAAACGGGAATGCTTGCCGGTGAAATGATCTATGTGGGGTTTCAATATCTCGCCTATGGTTTTTGTAATCAGGGCTACCATATTTATTTGGCAAAAGGTCTGACCCAAGGTAAGCAATCGCTAGATGTTGAAGAGGAAGATTTAAAAATCGTACCCATGCCTCTACAAAAATTTCATGAAAAAGTGGTCGGCGGTGAAATAAAAGATGCGTCAACCTGCAACGCTTATGGGCTAGCGAAGCTGAAAGGTTTACTCTAATCAATCGGGAATGACAAAAAACGGCGCCATAAGGCGCCGTCAAAAACCAGGGAACATGAAGAGCAATTAGTTGTTTTCAAGCAACCTTGAACCAATTTCAATTTGTCTTGGTTTCTTCGCTTCTGGAATGACACGCTCCATATCGATGTGTAATAAGCCATTTTCCATGTCGGCCGCGAGTACTTTTACATGGTCGCCCAACTGGAACTTACGTTCGAAGTTACGCTCTGAAATACCTTTATGTAAAAACTTACGTTCAGTGGCTTCCTTATCTTCAGTGGCCTTTTTACCCGTAATCGTTAACGTATTTTCCTGAACTTCTATGGTGACATCCTCTTTGCTGAAACCAGCAACGGCCATAGTGACACGATATTTATCATCGTCTAGAAGTTCGATGTTATACGGAGGGTAAGTGCTTTGTTTTTCAGCACGAGACGCAGCATCAATTAATGAAGCTAGGTGGTCTGAACCAATAAATGAACGGTAAAGTGGAGATAGATCGATAGTACGCATAGTCATATCCTCAATATAAAGCAATATGTTTAAAAAATTGTGCCCCGATACTTCGGCGGCATTTCTGTCGACCTGACCTTTCAGCGCCGACAATTCATATATAGGGTGAGGAAATGGCTTTTCAAGAAAAAATAGCAAAAAAAAATTAAATTTTTTTTGTCATCGTTATTTTTCGTTCAGTGAAAGGAGTAATTATTAACCCGGTTGTTGAGAATTACTTTCATTTAAGATGTTGTTTTCATGATATTTAAGCTACAATTAAAACTATTGTTTACTAAGTGAAAATGCCCAAAATTGTTTCACTTATCCGTGTTTGTATTGTTAACTTCATACCTTAAAGTGATCGAATGAAAAGAGACGTCGTTGTTTTAAATTGTGGGAGCTCATCGGTTAAATTTGCCATCATAGATGCAGATACCGGTGAAGCAGGATTATCAGGGATAGCGGAAAGTTTAGGAAATAGCGATGCTAGTCTCACTTTCAAACATAATGGCAGTAAAAATAAAGTGCAATTGTCGCCTAATGCGGGCCATACAGAAGCACTGAATGCGATTCAAACGGTGATTACCGATACTGGGGTCGCGCCCATTGCAGTTGGACATCGCGTCGTTCACGGTGGTGAGCGTTTCAAGCAAGCAGCATTGGTGGACGACAGTGTACTCGCTGATGTTGAAAAGTACGCGAGTATGGCACCTTTGCATAATATGGCGAATTTAAAAGGTATTACAACGGCGCAAGAAGCCTACCCAGATTTGCCTCATGTGGTGGTTTTCGATACCTCCTTTTTTCAAAAGATGCCTGAAAAGGCGTATCTTTATGCGCTTCCGAAAGCGTTGTATCGCGATCACGGCATTCGACGCTATGGCTTCCACGGCACCAGTCACAAGTTTATTTTAGACAGTACGGCTGCGCTGCTAGATAAGCCAGTAGCACAAACCAGTATTATTAGTGCTCATTTGGGTAATGGTTGCAGTGTGACAGCCATAGAGCAGGGGGTTGCCGTTGATACCAGCCTTGGTTTTACTCCGTTAGAAGGGCTCATTATGGGGACCCGAAGCGGGGATTTAGACCCAAGCCTACCCGGAACCCTGCAAAATAAACTGGGCAAAACGGCAGATGAAATTAATGATTTGCTGAACAAGTCGTCGGGTTTGTTAGGCATTTCGGAGTTAAGCAACGATTGTCGAACATTAGAAGATGCTGCAATTGAAGGGCATGAGGGGGCGAAATTAGCCATAGAAATGTTCTGTTATAGGCTAGCCAAATATATTAGCGGGTACATGATTGCGGTGCCATCACTAGACGCCATCGTATTTACTGGCGGCATTGGGGAAAACTCGTCCCTTATTCGTGAGACCACTATGGGTTATTTTTCTCATTTAGGTGTAGATATTGATACCGACAGAAATCTACAGGCGCGGTTTGGTAAAGGCGGCGATATCGCGTCTGATTCATCCAATAAGCGTGTTTTTGTCGTACCCACTAACGAAGAGTGGGTGATTGCTGCTGAAGCCGCAACCTTCGCCTAATTTACCAGGAGTTTATATGTCACGCAGAATTATGTTAATTCCAGTAGGTACCAGTGTGGGTCTTACTACGGTTAGCATGGGGTTAGTTCGCGCTTTAGAAGAACAAGCCATCAAGATTAATTTTTTCAAGCCACTAGCCCAACCACGAAGAGGTGATAATGGTGAAGAGCGCTCTACAACCATCATTAGTCACCACTGCAGTGTAAAGCCAATAAAGCCATTTGAATTAGGCTATGTGGAACAGATGATCAGTAGCGACAATACTGATGAATTGCTTGAAGAGATTATTGAGCGATTCGAACAGCATCAGCAAAGTGACGCGGTCACGGTGATTGAAGGGCTAGTGACCACTCGCCACCACCCTTATGCAGAGCGATTGAACTTAGAAATTAGTCGTGCGCTAGACGCCGATATCGTATTTGTGTGCGTACCAGGCAATGAAAACCCCGTGGATATTAACCATCGTCTTGAAATTGTGGTGGACACCTATGGCGGCCACAAAAGTAAGAAAGTGGTAGGCTGCATTTTCAATAAAGTGAATGCACCATTAGATGAGCATGGAAGGCTTCGCGCTGATATTGGTGCAATAGACGCGCCTGAGCACGATGAAGAAAGATGTGAAGCGCTTCGTTCATTGCCTATTTTCTCTAAAGGTTTAGCCTTTTTGGGCAGTGTTGATTGGAATGCTGATTTAGTGTCGCCTCGCGCTATTGATGTGGCGAAACACCTCGACGCTCAGTTAATAAACGAAGGGGATATTGCCTCTCGCCGTCTAAGCAGTGTGACGTTTTGTGCGAGAGAAATTCACAATATGACACATGCGCTTAAGCCCGGGGCGCTATTGGTACTGTCTGGAGATAGAAGCGATGTGTTCGTTTCTTGTTGCTTAGCGGCGCTCAATGGCACCAAGTTAGGCGCACTATTGCTTACCGGCGGTTATAGTATTGATGAGAATATTCAAAAACTCTGTAACCAAGCCATGGAAACCGGGTTGCCAGTGATGTCGGTGAATACTAATACCTGGCAAACTGCACAAGGCTTGCACGCGTTTAATCAAGAAGTCCCTGTTGATGATAGCTTACGTATCGAAAAAGTCATGGTGCACACCGCAGAAAGTTTAGACGCTAGCTGGGTTACCTCGCTAACAGAAAAAGTGTCTCGTCAGAAAAAGCTTTCTCCTTCTGCCTTTCGTTTTTATCTCACGAATCGTGCTCGACAAGTGAATAAGCGCATTGTTTTACCCGAGGGTAATGAACCAAGAACAGTGGTAGCTGCTGCGATATGTGCAAAGCGTGGTTTGGCACGGCCAGTACTTTTAGGTGAAGAAGCCGAAATTCAAAGGGTGGCAGCACAACAAGGTGTTTCCCTGGGTGAAGGGGTGGAAATTCTCTCACCTTCAGCTATTCGCGGGCAGTACGTGGAAGGATTGGTCGCGCTAAGAGGTCACAAAGGCGTTACCGATGTGGTTGCTAATGAACTGCTGCAAGACAATGTCACCTTAGGCACAATGATGCTTCAACACGACGATGTCGATGGATTAGTCAGCGGTGCGGTCAACACCACTGCGAATACGATTCGCCCCGCTTTGCAGCTTATCAAAACCGCTGAAAATGCGTCGCTAGTGTCTTCAGTGTTTTTTATGTTATTACCAGACCAAGTTCTGGTTTACGGCGACTGCGCCATCAACCCCGATCCTAATGCACAGCAGTTGGCTGATATTGCAATACAATCTGCTACATCGGCAGAGATGTTCGGCATCGAGCCACGGGTGGCCATGATCAGTTACAGTACTGGCGACTCAGGTGCAGGCTCTGACGTAGAAAAGGTAAGAGAAGCCACTAAAATTGCACAGTCGCTACGCCCTGATTTACTTATTGACGGGCCGCTTCAGTATGACGCTGCTGCCATTGAAAGTGTGGGGCGCAGTAAAGCGCCAAATAGCCCCGTGGCGGGCAAGGCCAATGTGTTTGTATTCCCAGACCTAAATACGGGTAACACCACTTATAAGGCTGTTCAGCGAAGCTTTGATCTTGTTTGCATAGGGCCCATGCTACAAGGTATGAGAAAGCCGGTTAATGACCTAAGCCGTGGCGCTTTAGTTGATGATATCGTCTTTACCATTGCACTTACGGCTATTCAAGCGGCGGGCGCGTAATACAAAGAGAGTGCTCATTTGCATGGATAAAAGCGGAAATGACCTCGTCATTTCCGCTTTTTTGTTGCGTCATTACCTGTTCACCTTGCGAGTCAAACCGCTGAACTAGCTAAATAAACGTCTGTGCTTTTTGCTGGTGATGCTAACGATGAGCAATAGCGTTAATAATATCCCCATAGGGAGGTCGCCAAGTTGACGATAGGGAGTAAGCCCTTCGGTTGCCGTGACCGGTGCCGTTAGGCTACCCGCTTCAAATTGAGGTAAGCGGGCGGTAATTTGTCCTTTCGCATCAATAAACGCAGAAATACCGTTATTGGTAGCCCGTAAGACTGGCCGCCCGAACTCTAGGGCGCGCATACGGGCTATTTCTAAATGCTGGGCAGGGCCGTGAGAACGACCGAACCAGGCGTCATTACTGACAGTAATAATCATATCCGTATTAGCATAAAGGTTTGCTGCCACTTGGCGAGGAAAGGCAATTTCAAAGCAAATTGCAGGGGCTAAGTGAATGCCATTTGCCTCTAAATTAGCTTGTTGATACGCCCCTCTAGCAAACGAAGACATAGGTAAATCAAACAAGGGCGCAAGAGGGCGCAACCAGTCTTCAAAAGGAACAAATTCACCCACAGGTAACAGATGGTGTTTTGCAAAGCGATTATTATGAAAGTACTGGTAATCAGGAAGTGTCGCCGTAGGCGTGCGTTTACCCAAAACAATTAAATTGTTCCACGCTTCTTGGGTTTCCCAATTAAAGTTAACGATGCCTGTAATTAGCGCGGTATTTTCGTTAAATGCACGTTCATTAACCCTAGCCAAATAGGGCTGTGCCAGCGGCTCTAATTTTGGCACAGCGGCCTCTGGCCATATAATTAAATCGCTATTCCAAAGGGGCTCGGTAAGGTGTAAGTACTTATCCATGGTGGGTTGATCTTGCTCAGGCACCCAGCGTAAGGATTGTGGAATATTACCTTGTACCATGGCGACAGAGTAAGTCTGTTTTGGCGAAACCCAAGCATGCTGTAAAGCCAACCAGCCACTAACGTAAATGGCCAGTGATATTAATCCGCCATAGAGGGTTGCTCGCTTAAACCCATTACAAGCAAGAAGTGAAGCGGCAATAAGTAACAGGGCCGTCAACCCTGTTTCACCAATAATAGGCGCCCAACCCGATAAGGGGCTGTCAATTTGACTGTAGCCTAAGGACAGCCAAGGAAAACCAGTCAACAACCAACTACGCAACCATTCACTTAAACACCAGAAAAACGGGAGCGCTAATGGCCACAAGTTCACCGTGAAAAAGCGGGAAGTGAGGCTAAAGGCCAATGCAGGAAATAATGACAAGTAACCGCAAAGCAACGCCATGATAGCTAGCGACCCTACCAGCGGTAGGCCACCAAAATCGGCAATACTGACATGTACCCAACTAATTCCCGCACCAAACCAGCCCATGCCAAACACCCAGCCAGCCAAGAAAGCTCTGTGGCGAAGTTTGGCAATTTGGCGAATAGCCAAGGCCAATACGGGAATCACTAGGGGCCATATACTAAAAGGTGCAAACGCTAATGTAAGGCTTGCACCGCAAATGGCTAGCAACAAATACGCGAGTAATGTCTTCAGAAGAATTACTCCAAAGAAGGGACTGAGACTTTCAGTTGAATAAGACGACGCTTATCTGAGTTTGTCACTTTAAACTGAATATCGCCAATGGTGACTTCATCATTGGTTTCTGGCATATGGCCAAATGCCTTGAGCACAATACCACCAATAGTATCGGCTTCTTCTTCACTGAAGCTGGTTTCAAAGAAGGAGTTAAATTCGTCCACGGGCGTGAGCGCTTTCACCGAATAGGTCGATTTGTTCAACGGGCGAATATCATCGGTACCGCTTTCCTCGGTATCAAATTCATCTTCGATTTCACCTACGATAATCTCAAGAATATCTTCAATCGTCACTAAGCCTGACACACCGCCGTATTCATCGACCACAATGGCCATGTGATAGCGTTGTTGGCGGAATTCTTTCAAAAGCACATCAACACGCTTGCTTTCAGGCACAATAACCGCAGGGCGCAACACATCGCGCAAATTAAATTCCCGTTCAGCATTAAACGCATAGCTAAGCAAATCTTTCGCTAGCAAAATGCCTTCGATATGGTCTTTGTCTTCGCTAATAACAGGGAAACGTGAGTGGGCAGATTCCAACATCACGGGAAGAAAGGCTTCTACGTCTTGCTCGACATCAATAGTGGTCATTTGTGCCCGCGGGATCATAATATCGCGCACACGCATCTCGTTAACACCTATCACGCCTTCAATCATTTCCCGTGTTTGCGGGTCAATAATTTCGCTACGCTCGGCTTCAGAGATAACTTCCACCAGTTCTTCTTTACTTTTCGGCTCGCCAGAGATTGAAAGCTTGAGTTTATCTAACCAACTTTTGCCTGAGGAGCCGTTGGTAGAGTGAGGATTATCGTCGCTCATAGTGTCCAGTTTTTTATTAAATCAACGCCAACGTTAAATGTCTTACGACAGGTCGTCAATGCTTTATTGATTGAAAGTGTAAAAACATACATTAAGTGATTACTTTGTAGCAATAGTATGGGCAAATCGGCAAGAAAAAACGGTTAAATTCGAATAAAAAAGGAGAGCGGTAAATGCTCTCCTGATGTGAATGGTTGCACCTGAAAAAAGCGACTAATACGCGTTCTTGTTAATGAACCCATTGAACACTGTCATGAAAATAATTTTCAAATCTAACCATACAGACCAGCGATGAATATAATCAAGGTCGTATTCCACACGCTTCACCATTTTGTTTATGGTTTCCGTCTCACCGCGCAACCCATTAACTTGCGCCCAGCCGGTAATGCCGGGGCGTACTTTATGACGAAGCATATAGCCTTTAATCAGCTTACGATATTCTTCATTGTGCGCAACAGCATGGGGGCGGGGGCCCACAATTGACATTCTCCCCTGTAAGACATTAATAAACTGAGGCAGTTCGTCTAACGAAGTTCGACGTAAAAAAGCACCGAGTTTAGTAATTCTTGGGTCGTTCTTGGTGGCTTGCTTCACCACGGGGCCATTATCCTGTACCTTCATTGAGCGGAACTTATAAACAAGAATTTGCTTACCATCTAAACCATAACGTTTCTGTTTGAAAATGACGGGGCCGGGAGAGGTGAGCTTGACCGCTGCGGCAATACATAGCATAGGTAATGTAAGCATAAGCAAAATAATGCTACTGAGTACAATATCTTCAGCGCGCTTGAGAAGGTCGCTGGCCCCTTGAAACGGGGTATCGTAAACACTAAGCGCCTGCACTGAACCAATACTTTGCCATCGCGCGTTCATCAAATTATAAATAAAGAAGTTAGGGATAATATAAACGTTTGCGGTGGTGTCTGCGCACTTTTCTAAAATGTCGCGGATGCGATTTTCCGCACTCATAGGAAGGGCAATATAGATGTAGTCCACTTTATTCGCTCGCGCCATTTCAATGGCATCTTCAATACCACCAAGTACTTGGTTTTTGAACTTGTGTGGCAGCCTATCTTCGGCGCGATCATCAAACATGCCTTGAAAATTAATGCCCAGCTGTTCGTTATCAACAATTTGATGCGCTAAGCTATACCCAGTTTTGGTGGCGCCAATAACAATGGCTTGGCGGGTGTTCATGCCGCTTTTTCTAATTTTAAATAGGAAGTTTCGCATGACGAAACGCCAACTGAGTAATGCGCCGGCAGAGGTGACGAACCACGAAATCAAAACAGCATTGTTTAAGGTGTTAATACCCAATATAAAATACGCAGTCAGTGAGAGGATACAGGTGATACTCCAGCAGTAGCCTGTATTTTTCAGTATTTCAGTGGTGCTATATCCGCGCCAAGAGCGGTATAAGTCCATAGCTTCTGCAACTAGTTGAAATATAACTGCAAAAATGAGTAGGGCAACAATGCTATTGTCGGGGATAAAACTGACGAGATAAAGGTGGCAAACATAGAATATGCAAGTGATGATAACTAAGTCAACGAGTCTATAAGCAGTAGAGAAGCCGCTTTGGTTTCTTACTATAAAGCCCCCTTTTGACGATGTGTTTATTTTATCGGGGTCCATGTCGCTGTGCACTGCTAAAGCCTCTTTATCCATTTTTAAAACTCTCGACCAAATATTGTTCAGTAAAAAGCGTTTTTAAGGGTAGCCGAAATATAGTATGGAGTAGCATGATTTTTGTAAGAATTTATTTTTCATCGGCCATCATTGATTAAAGCATATTGTGGAAGTAATTACATCACATATCAAAAAGTGTCGTTTTTTGTGCCCACAAAAATTAAAAGATTGCTTGAATCAATCGCTTCAAAAAGGGATAGTATAATTTATTAACTCAAGGGAAAGTCATATAGATGAAGGTTCTAGTAACTGGGGCGGCTGGGTTTATTGGTTCGGCTACTTGTAAAATATTGCTGAAAAACGGACACAGCGTAGTGGGTTTAGATAATCTCAACTCATATTACGAAGTTAGTTTAAAAGAATCTCGCATTAAAGATATCCAGTCAATGGATCAGGCCTCTGCGTTCACTTTTGTTGAAGCAGGAATTGAAGAACGAGAGTTAGTTCAGAAGTTGTTTGATACTGAAAAGTTCGACAAGGTTATCCACTTAGCTGCACAAGCTGGCGTACGTTATTCTCTCGAAAATCCACACGCTTATGTTGACTCAAATTTAGTCGGCTTTGTAAACGTTTTAGAAGGTTGTCGCCACAACAATGTCAAACATTTAGTTTATGCATCTTCAAGCTCCGTCTACGGCGCTAACGAAACCATGCCTTTCGTTGAATCTGATAATGTGGACCACCCAGTAAGTTTGTACGCTGCATCCAAAAAAGCGAATGAGCTAATGGCTCACACCTATAGTCACTTATATAGTTTACCTACCACAGGACTGAGATTTTTTACAGTTTATGGCCCTTGGGGGCGCCCTGATATGGCATTGTTCAAGTTTACCAAGGCCATCCTAGAGGGCGAAGAGATTCAGGTATATAACTACGGCGATCACTATCGCGATTTCACTTATATTGACGATATAGTAGACGGGATCATAAAAGCGCTAAATGACGTTGCAAAGCCAGACACTGATTGGAACGGTAAGAACCCTAACCCCTCTACAAGCAAGGCACCTTACAGAGTTTATAATATCGGCGCTCATGACCCCGTACATTTATTAAGTTTTATAGAAACTTTAGAAGAAGCACTAGGGGTGAAAGCAAAAAAACAGTTACTGCCTATACAACCTGGTGACGTTCCAGCCACTTATGCAAATGTCGATGCTTTAGGTAATAGCACCGGATATCAGCCAAAAACGTCCGTTAAGGAAGGCGTCCAAAACTTCGTTGCTTGGTACAAGGATTATTACCAAATTACTTAATTTGATAGGGGTCGTCTATCTTCAATGTGGCTAGAATTGAAATTTCTTTTGCTTCCATGGCCTCCGCTTCGTCATCTTCAATATGATCAAAGCCAAGTAGATGTAAGATGCCATGAACAACCATGTGAGCGTAATGGTGCAAATGAGGTTTGTTTTGTTCTTCTGCTTCTCGCATTATCACAGGGGCACAGATAACAAGGTCACCCAGCAAATTCATTTCTATGCCTGGTGGCGCTTCAAAAGGAAAGGAAAGCACATTCGTGGGCTTATCTTTTCCTCTGTATTCATAGTTCAGAGACTGCGATTCCTCTTCATCGGTGAAACGTACCGTAATTTCATGTTCACCTAAACCCTGACATTCAAGTACCGCATTTGCCCATTGCTCTATTTGTGGCAAAGAAGGGATTGCACTGGCTATCCCTTCATCACCTTCAAACGCTTGTTGGTAGTCAATTATCGCAATCACTGCTTGTTTTCGCTACTGTCAGACGCTTTAGCTTCAGCATCCCGTTGTGCTTGCAGCGCTTCTTCTTTGCGTTGTTTTCTTATACGTTCCTGATCCGCTTCGTATTGCTCATAGGCCCTGACAATACGAGCGACCACTGGGTGGCGGACAACGTCTTCAGCGTTAAAAAAGTTAAATGATATATCATCAACTTGGCTCAACACTTCAATGGCGTGGCGCAAACCAGACTTCACGCCGCGAGGTAAGTCTACTTGGGTGATATCGCCAGTAATCACGGCTTTTGAATTAAAGCCAATACGGGTAAGGAACATTTTCATCTGTTCTACCGTGGTGTTTTGGCTTTCATCTAAAATAATAAAGGCGTCATTAAGTGTACGGCCTCGCATATAAGCTAATGGTGCAACTTCGATGACGTTGCGCTCCATGAGCTTTTCTACTTTTTCGAAACCAAGCATTTCGAATAGGGCGTCGTACAGTGGGCGTAAATAAGGATCTACTTTTTGCGACAAGTCACCTGGTAGAAAACCAAGCTTTTCACCCGCTTCAACGGCTGGGCGTGTCAGTAATATACGGCGAATTTCTTGACGTTCTAAGGCATCTACGGCTGCGGCAACGGCAAGGTAAGTTTTTCCTGTACCCGCCGGCCCAACACCAAAAGTAATGTCGTGATTGACAATATTAGCCACGTATTGAGCTTGGTTGGGGTTTCGTGGCTTAATGACACCACGTTTGGTGCGAATATTAATTTCTTTGCCATAACCACCTTCAGCATCTTGCTCGATAACGCGAGACGCTTGAATAGCCAGGTGAACTTGTTCGGGCTCAAGTTCAGGAATACGCCCTTTAATGGGCTGAGTTTCCACATACAGTGATTTAAGTAACTCTGCAGCACTGCTCATTTGTTGTGGTTCACCTAGCACCTTGAAAGCATTGTTTCGGTAGGTGATTTCTACACCTAGCCTGCGTTCAATTTGCTTAATATTGTCATCAAATGGGCCGCACAAACTCGACAAACGCTTAGTATCTGCCGGTTCTAATTCAAATTCGTTACTTACCAATGTACTCAAACTACTGTATTCCTCACTTTTCTTTGTGGTTAGGCAGGGGTGAAAGTACCCACACCTAATTCATCAGGTTGCTCAGCGTTATGCTTTGCCATTATAGATTGGGGCGAAACCGCGACTCGCAAGCCCATTTCACTTTCTCTACGTATTACATCGCCGCGTAATGAGTTGGTGAAAACGTCGGTAATGTTAATATCAACAAACTCACCAATCATGTCCGGCGTGCCTTCAAAGTTTACCACTCTGTTGTTTTCAGTACGTCCTGAAAGCTCCATTGGGTTCTTTTTCGATGGCCCTTCTACTAACACCCGTTGTTCGGTGCCTACCATGTGGCGGGCAATTCTCAATGCTTGTTGAGTAATGCGCTGTTGTAAAAGGTGTAAGCGTTGTTTCTTCGTCTCTTCGCTAACATCGTCTACTGCGTCAGCGGCGGGGGTACCTGGACGAGCACTATAAATAAAGCTGAAGCTAAGGTCGTAATCAACGGCTTTAATTAAATCCATGGTTGCTTCAAAATCGGCATCCGTTTCACCTGGGAACCCAATAATAAAGTCGCTCGACATACTGATATTCGGGCGAATTTTACGAAGCTTACGGATTTTTGATTTATATTCTATGGCGGTGTGGCCACGCTTCATTAAGTTCAAGATACGATCTGAACCGCTTTGCACGGGAAGGTGCAGATGATCGACCAATTCAGGAATAGACGCGTAAGCTTCAATAATATCGTCGGTAAATTCAACGGGGTGCGATGTGGTATAACGGATCCTGTCGATACCGTCTATAGACGCAACAAGCTCTAAAAGTTCTGCAAAGGTGCATATTGTTCCATCAAAGTGTTCGCCTCTGAACGCATTAACGTTTTGGCCTAACAGGTTAACTTCACGCACACCTTGACCCGCTAATTGGGCTATTTCTAAAAGTACATCGTCTACCGGGCGACTCACTTCTTCACCACGTGTGTAAGGCACTACGCAGAAAGTACAATATTTTGAGCAACCTTCCATAATGGAAACAAACGCAGTAGGGCCTTCTGCACGAGGCTCCGGTAAGCGATCGAATTTCTCAATTTCTGGAAAGCTAACATCAATAACCGATTTAGCGCCACCTTGTAACTCGTTAATCATTTCTGGCAAACGATGCAGAGTTTGAGGGCCGAATACTAAGTCCACGTAGGGAGCGCGTTGGCGAATAACATCGCCTTCTTGTGATGCCACACAGCCGCCCACGCCAATTAATAAATCGGGTTTGTCCTGTTTTAAATTTTTCCAACGGCCAAGTTGATGAAACACTTTCTCTTGCGCTTTTTCGCGGATAGAGCAAGTATTCAACAAGATCACGTCTGCCTCTTCCGGGGTTTCTGCAGGCGTGTACCCGTGGGTGGAATCGAGCAAGTCTGCCATTTTTTCCGAGTCATACTCGTTCATTTGGCAGCCCCAGGTTTTGATATACAGCTTTTTAGTCATAACAACTATTCTATAACCTGTTAAAGTTCCCGTAAGCTATTGCCCAGCCATTAAAAATGAACACGTTAGGTGTTGATACACAAAGCCGGTGCGCGCAGATTTGGGAAGATGTTCAAAATAGCCGCATATTTTACCTGTAATAGTCTCAATTTCCCAGCGTATTCATAGGATTCCTTGATAAATCCTTCAGCTGATGACATGACTAGGTTTTCATTTCCACAGCTTAAGCTTTTACGACATAATGCAAGCGTATGATTTAATACTAATTCGCACACCTTAACGGCAGCGGGAGACGATATGTACGATTTTTGTATAAACGGTGGTGGCATGGTGGGTGCCGCCCTAGCATTGGGGCTTGCGCAGCAGCGGTTCAAAGTTGCAGTTATCGAACCTACGCTGCCTCGAGAGTTTAATGCGGAAGATGGCCCAGACCTTCGGGTGTCTGCCATTAGTGCGTCATCGGTAAGTTTGTTGCGTAAACTCGGTGCATGGCAATACATTGAATCCATGCGTTACAAAGCGTATACCGGGCTGAGTGTATGGGATGCACCGCAGCATCGTACCGATTTCACTTCACAAAGTGTGGGCGAAAAGCAGCTTGGCTATTTTGTCGAAAACAGGCTCATCCAACTAGGTTGTCATAAAGCGCTAGAGGCATGTAGCCAAGTCGATATTTACAGCGGCCAGTCGGTAAAACATATCGAGCAAAGTGACAGCGGTGAAGAAAATAAACAGGTTTCGGTAGTGCTTTGTAGTGGGGAGGGCGTGAGTGCAACCTGGTTAATTGGCGCAGATGGCGCGCACTCTCAAGTGAGGCAAGCCATGGGAATTGGTAGCTCGGGCTGGCAGTATCAACAACTGGCAATGGGCATTACCATTTTATTGGATAAACCGGTAAAGCCCATCACTTGGCAACAATTTACACCACAAGGCCCAAGAGCATTTTTGCCCATGTTTGGCAATTATGGTTCGTTGGTTTGGTACGATAATCCTGATGTGCTTGCGAATTTGTCCAAGCTTAATAATGCGCAGTTATCCTCAGAAATCATGAATGCGTTTCCTTTAGAACTCACCGCTGATGGAAATGGCTTCACTATTGTAGATAAAGCCGTATTTCCTTTGACTCGCGCCCATGCAAGTGAATATATAAGAGGGAATTGTGTACTCATTGGTGATGCTGCACATACGATTAACCCGCTAGCGGGGCAGGGGGTGAACCTAGGTTTCAAAGACGTTGAGGCGTTATTGGCAGTATCAGCCCAATATACTGCGTTATCTTCAAATGGATTTCGTGCTGCGCTTAAAGCTAACTATGAAACGCCTCGGCGACGTGACAATGCGTTAATGATGAGTGCCATGGATGGGTTTTATACCTTGTTTAGTAACGATCTTGCCCCCATTAAATGGTTTAGAAACCAACTTCTTTCGGTTGTTCAGCGTATTGAACCTGCAAAGAGAGAAGTGCTTAAATACGCGATAGGATTAAGATAATGGAAGTGCTAATTTTACTGGCGGTGTTGTTTGGCGCGCTAGCGTTAATCATTCCTTTAATCGAGCGCTCTAAATTGCGCATTAGTCACCAAGACGCTGCAAAATGGGCAAAGTGGATCTGGCCCCTTATGGGCATATTGCTCATTGCACAGCTATTACGGTTACTATTTTCTTAGTCGCTGATGGTGTGTAAAGAACCGTAGGCTATTCCTAACACGCTCAAGACACACCAGCAAGCTTCAGCACTTGGCGACGGCACATACAGACTAATGTGTGGTATTGGCCGGCCATTGGCCTTTAATATCTAACAACACTTTATCTATCATCGTTTGTATGGGCGCTTCTTCATCTTGCAATAGCGCAAAGGCGCGCATACCGACAAATTGATTTTGAAGCCAGTCAGCGGCAAGTGTAACAGGTGTAGATTCAGGTAACTCTTGCGCTTCAATGGCGGCGTTGACGACATCAATAAAGCAGCCTTTCACTTTTTCCATGCTATCAATCACCGCTTTTTTCGCGATATCGCCTATCACATCCAGTTCAGCGATAGATTTCACCAACAGGCATTGACGCATGTATCGTTGTTCATTGGGGCTAATTAAGGCATTTTCGAAGAAAGCGCGCAGCGCTGCGAGTGGAGAACTTTCATTCGCCACGGCCTTTAATTTTGCTTGGCTGTTTTCTGCATAGCGCTCTACAACAAGTTTGAATAACCCCTCTTTGCTTTGGAATCGCGCATAAATGCTGCCTGGGCGCATATCGAGAGCTTGTTGAATATCACGCATACCTGCCGCATGAAAGCCGCGTTTCCAAAAAAGGGTTGTGGCATTCTCGATGACTTTAGCATGGTCATATTTCATAGCTGCATACCTTATACGTGAATAGTTTGAACATGTGTTCAATTATTACTTGAACGATCGTTCAAGTAAACCTATTATTGATCTCATAGCATTGAATTTGGGTAACGCTAAGTTGCGTTATGCCATATTTTTGTTCACATCAATAGGAGAGTGACATGAGCGATTTTACTATACATTCGAAAGAGTCAGCGCCAGAAGCAGCGAAGCCTTTACTTGATAATTCACAAGCAGCTTTCGGCATGATCCCGAACTTGCATGGGGTTATGGCTGAAGCGCCTACGTTACTTGAAGGTTACCAAGTACTTCATAAGTTAGCGCAAGAAACTTCATTTGATGCAGAAGAATTGACAGTTGTCTGGCAGGCAGTGAATGTTGAACATGGTTGTCACTATTGCGTACCTGCTCACACTGGTATTGCAAAAAGCATGAAAGTACGCGACGACTTAATTGAAGAGTTACGTAATGACGATACACTTTCGGATGCTAAGCTAAATACGCTGAAAGAAACCGTACTGGCGGTAACCCGCAACCGAGGTAACATTGATAGCGCCCAATTAGACGCTTTTTATAGCGCCGGTTATAAGCATCAGCAATTGTTAGAAATTATTTTAATTCTCGCGCAAAAAGTGATGAGTAACTACACCAATCACATTGCTGAGACTCCGGTGGATGAACCATTCAAAAAGTTTGAATGGTCACCTAAATAATACCAAATGAAAAAACGGAAGCTTTGCTTCCGTTTTTTTTCGCCTACATTTCCAGCGCTATCATGCCATACCCCGCATTCTTGCTCGTTTTATAAACCATCCCGTAAAAAGGGTAAATTCATCTTGAAATGTATATACATTAGATATACATTTTAAAGTGAATGGCGTTGTCTTGCCTAACATAGGATTCAAGATGTCTGAAAAAAACAATAAAAAGAAGAAAAAGAATAGTCAGATGATTATTCGCATTAACGATGAAGAGCGAGCAGAATTTATCGCGCTGTGTGAAGCGCTTGATACTTCAGCCGCTCGGGAAGTGAGGCGCTTCATTCGAGATTTCATTGCACTGAACGGTGAAGGACAGAGCGATGAAAATATTAAGCTAAAAAGTGAGTAGTCACTGTGTAGCAAACACAATAATAACGGAAGGAATAAAAATATGGCTAAGAAAAAAGAGCTAAAAAAAGAAATCAAAGCAACGAAAGCTAAAATTTCAAAGCAAGAAGGTAAGCTGAAAAAGTTAAAGAAGAAACTTAAAAAGGCGTAGTGCTCGCGCCACGTTTTTGGTATTCAGCTAAGCAGTGCGGCGGGGAATGGAATTGTTTTAAATAAAGCCTCGCCGCATTTTCTAACGCAATCCCCTTTACTCAGCTTTTTCGGTCGAAGGTAATCTTTCCTCTGTGTGTGTCGACCAAGGCAAAGTCTTCCTTGGGTATAAAGGCATCGTAGTCATGTTGTAGGCGCACCTGTGCTTCTTTTCTTATCTTAGCTCGACGGATGGCCGTCACAAAATGACGCATTTCGTTATGGGTAGCCAGTTCTAATTCGGGGACCTGAACCGGTGAGCCACTGTCGTCTTTCGCCACCATGGTAAAGAAGCTGTTATTGGTGTGTTTTACTTCGTTGGTTTTAATGTTTTCCGTCGTTACCTTTATGCCTACAACCAGGGAGGTGTTACCAACAAAATGTACCGTGGCATCCAAATGCAGCAAATCGCCTACTTCAACAGGTTGTAAAAACTCAACGCCATCCACCGTCACTGTAACGCAATAGGCGCCCGCGTGCTTACTTGCACAGGCGTATGCAACTTTATCCATAAGAGAGAGAATAACGCCGCCGTGAACCTTTCCACCGAAATTCGCAAATGAAGGTACCATCAACTCTGTGAGTCTTGTTCGTGAAAAAGCGACACTTCTTGCAGTCATATAAAACCTCGGGTTAGTTATTCTTGAAAAGCTATAGATATGTATTCATAGTTATTTACCCTACCATAAAATTTAAGGAATGGTTTTGTCGCAAAGTCACTTTTATCAACCTAATGAAGGACATGGTTTAGCCCATAACCCTTTTAATGCCATTATTGCCCCGCGGCCCATTGGTTGGATTTCCACAAAATCAAAAGCGGGAGTGCTTAATATTGCTCCTTATAGTTTTTTTAATGCATTAAATTATACGCCGCCCATTATTGGCTTTTCGTGTGTGGGTAGCAAAAAAGACTCGCTCATCAATGTGCAAGAAACCGGCGAGTTCTGCTGGAACCTTGTTTCTCAAGACCTGGTAGAGGCAATGAATGTAACCAGTAAACCGTTGGCACCTAACGAAAGTGAATTTGAAGCGGCGGGTCTTGAAACGGTAGAAAGTCAAATAGTGAATGTCCCTCGTGTTAAGGCGAGTAAAGTCAGTATGGAATGCAAATTAACCGAAGTGGTTCAGCTAAAATCCTCGTCTGGCGATATGGTGAACAGTTGGTTTATTATGGGTGAAGTCGTGGGAGTGCATATTGATAAATCACTGATAGAAAACGGTGTTTACAGTACGCTAAAGAGTGCGCCTGTCAGTCGTGGGGGCGGGCAGGGCGACTACTACACCATTTCTCAAGAAAATTACTTTGAGCTGCTAAGACCAGAATAGCCATAGATGGGAAAGTGGATAGGGTTGGTTGAATTGTAGGTTAGAAAGAAAAAGGGCTAACAGTGTGTTAGCCCTTTTTCATAACTATGGCGTAAAAAGGCGACTCGTTTTAGTCCCACACGCCGTCTTCAGACTTGCCTTGAATGTCACAGTCGCCAACGTTGTATTCTACCTTTTCACCACTGTCTTTTTTCTTAAAGTAATCTTTGCTTAATGACACTATGGTGGGTGTCATCCACACAATGGCGATGATGTTAATCACGGTCATTAAACCAAGTGCCATATCGGCCATGGCCCATACCTGAGGTAGAGCGGCTTGTGCGCCCCAATAAATCATTCCCAAGTAACCAATGGTATAAACGGCACGGCCAATTTTGTTATCTAGCTTAAACATATGCAAATTACTTTCGCCATAAGCATAGTTGGCAACCACAGAGGTAAAGGCAAATAAACTAATGGCAGCGGCAACAAAGTCAGTGCCACCTTCGCCTAAGTGGCTACTCATGGCATCTTGGGTGAGCCGAATGCCTTCCATTTGATCGGAGCTTGAGCCACCAGCAAGAAGGATGATAAATGCAGTGGAAGTACATAAAATAAGGGTATCTAAAAATACCCCTAACATTTGGATGTATCCCTGGGAAACGGGGTGATTAGGGTTAGGTACTGCACTGGCTGCCGCGTGAGGTACTGAACCACTGCCAGCTTCATTTGAATATAAACCGCGCTGAATACCATTTTTAATGGCTGCACCTAATGCACCAGCTCCGGCTTCTTGAAGGCCAAATGCCGATGTAATGATGTCCATCAACATAGCAGGCAGTTCAGAAATATTAATAAAGGTGATAGCTAGCGCCACTAACACGTAGCTTATGCCCATAAAAGGCACCACAAACTCAGCAAAACGCGCTATACCTCGTAAGCCACCCACAACAATTAATGCAGCCAAAGCAATAATGGCGATCCCCACGTACTCGCTAGGGAAAGCGTAGGCATTGTTAAGCGCATCAGTAATGGTGTTGGCTTGAACCGCGCTAAACACAAATCCGTAGCCGAAGAATAAGCAAAGAGAAAAGGCGACGGCTAACCAGGTTTTATTCAAGCCTTGCTTAATGTAATAAGCTGGGCCGCCACGAAATTCGCCATTTTCATCACGCACTTTATACAGTTGGCCTAATACACTTTCTGCAAAGCCCGTAGCCATGCCTAATAACGCTATCATCCACATCCAGAAGATTGCGCCTGAGCCGCCTAAAGAAATTGCGACAGCTACGCCAGCTAGATTACCCGTGCCTACACGTGCAGATAAACTTGTGCATAATGCCTGAAAGGAGCTTATTCCGTCTTTACTTGCTGTAGTACTGCCTTTGAGTAGGCTAAACATATGGCCAAAATGCCGCAGTTGTACACCGCCAAGTTTAACGGTAAACCAAATGCCACAAGCAAGTAGCATAATAATGAGAACTTGGCCGTCGCCCCATAAAATATTATTCACAAATGAAACGAATTCGTTTATCACGTACTGTCCTTTGTTATTGTTTTAATTCGGGCTGAAATTTCACTATAAAGCGCCAGTGGCAGCTAGAATAAGAGCATGCATGCTTTATTTAGCGTGTTAATAGGTGAAGCCCATCGTTGATTAAAGGTCAATACTAGCATGCCCCTTGGTGAAATGAAGCTAGAAAAGCCAGTTACTAAGTGAAGATTTATGCTTGGTTAACGAAAGTTTATGCAAATGCTAATAGTGTGTTTTATTTCACCTGTTTCTGCTGTGTTCAGCAAACGAAAGGCGAAAAAAAACCGCTCAAGGGAGCGGCTTTTAGAATATGGCTGGGGTAGCAGGACTCGAACCTACGAATGGCGGGATCAAAACCCGCTGCCTTACCAACTTGGCTATACCCCAATTGGTGCGGAAGGAGAGACTTGAACTCTCACGCCGTGAAGCACTGGAACCTAAATCCAGCGTGTCTACCAATTCCACCACTTCCGCGTAAACATACAAAACGATTGAAACTATAAAGAATGGTGGCTACGGCGAGATTCGAACTTGCGACCCCATCATTATGAGTGATGTGCTCTAACCAACTGAGCTACGTAGCCTTTCTTTCTAACTTCATTAAAAAACCGCTCAAGGGAGCGGCTTTTTAGAATATGGCTGGGGTAGCAGGACTCGAACCTACGAATGGCGGGATCAAAACCCGCTGCCTTACCAACTTGGCTATACCCCAAATGGTGCGGAAGGAGAGACTTGAACTCTCACGCCGTGAAGCACTGGAACCTAAATCCAGCGTGTCTACCAATTCCACCACTTCCGCATAGACACTAGCTGACTCAAAAAGAATGGCTGGGGTAGCAGGACTCGAACCTACGAATGGCGGGATCAAAACCCGCTGCCTTACCAACTTGGCTATACCCCAGTTGTGGTGCGGAAGGAGAGACTTGAACTCTCACGCCGTGAAGCACTGGAACCTAAATCCAGCGTGTCTACCAATTCCACCACTTCCGCGCAGCTAGACATTCCTAAAAGAGATATATGAGAAAGTGGTGGCTACGGCGAGATTCGAACTTGCGACCCCATCATTATGAGTGATGTGCTCTAACCAACTGAGCTACGTAGCCTTCTATTTTCTCTTCCCTCTCAGGAAGTGGCGCGTATTATGCGTATTCACCCTGCACCCGTCAACCCCTTTTTAACTAACTTTTTCTAACTGGTCAATATGTGTTCTTTACAAGCCAAACTATCACCAAAATGCGGGTAAATTAGTCAAAATTGCGCTAATCACCCACACTGACTACCAAGGCGTCTGGGTCGCTTTCGTGGTGTAATAACAAACATCAATGGGCCTAGGGGCGTAAACTTTGTCATGAAAGAAAGGGCTCTCAAGGTTTTTCCCTAGTTCTATGCGTTTTTTATATTCACTGTGGGTGGGTAATTGTAGATAAAAAGGCGCCGCATTTTGCGTATCACTTGTTTTTACTTCTTTTGCTGCACCTATATAGGTAGAGACAATTTTGCTTTCTGCGGGGGGGGATTCAATAAAGCCGCTTTTGTCGTTGTCGCCCCGAGGCAGTTTTTGTAACGCGGGCATGCCAGAGACGACTCTACCTACCACTGACATATTCCTGTCTAAATGACGCGGAGCTTGTCCAATTACAATATAAAACTCTGTGCTGCCGGTATCTTTTTCGTTGTCTCGGGCAAAAGCAACGGTACCCGGGCAGTGCAGAGCCCACATTTCTTGTCTTGATTTATCGATGCCTACAGGGAAGCCATGATAAAACCCGGTAGCAGGCGCAAAGGGATCATTGTTTTCAACTACCATTGCTGCTTCCTTCAAAGGAACAGTAAACTCTGCTTTTAAAAGACTGGTTTTGGGTGTGACTTCGTGAGTCTCGTTACTTCCGCCTTGCGCCACAAAGCCATCAACTACGCGGTAAAAATAACGGTCATCATAAAACCCTTCCTTTATAAGGTTTCTAAAACGTGCAACGTGCTGGGGGCCCAGATCGGGTTCAAGGGCAATGGTGACCGGGCCGTAGTGGGTTTGGAGGGTAACAAGATTGTCAGCCACAACTTTCTGCCAATGAGTATTTTCTACTGCATAACTGGGTATACAAGGAATAATGAGGGCCAGTAAGGCAACGAGAGCGGTAGTGAAGCTTCGTGCAGAACTATAAGGCATAGCTTTGAAGTTAACCATCAATGACATTAAGGGTTTAAGGTGCATAAGTATACTCTCTTATTGGTATAGTTTGTTCATACTAACGTAAATGAATGCGTCCCGCTTTTGGTATTTATTTTACAGTTAGACGTAAGTCGATAAGTCATTAAATAGGAATAGCAGATTTATTGTTCGAAGCTAGCCAAAGTCGGCGAGTGCCAAAAATATAGTTAAAGACGGATGATATTTAAGAAACCTTAGCGAGTAAGGCATCATCTGAGCGAATGGGGGTAAAGCCGGTTTTATGTATGTTTTCTGTCAGAATTATTTACAATTTGAAATTTATATCTGATAATTTCATTGTAAATCAGTGCTTTAAAACTTGGCTCGCTTCCTGCTTGGTCTATGCTAGTTCTTGTTAGATTCAGCATAATTTAAAATAAATAAGCGCTACGGCGTTTATTAAATAACCGAGTCCCTAATATGAAAAAAAGTAACCTAATAAAACTGATTGCGCTGCCTGTGCTTTTAGCATGTGGATTTGCAAAGGCTGCGGTTGTAACCGAAACCGTTTCTGGTAGCGTTTCAGGTGGTCCTATTGGGTCTTCGGGATCGCTTTATGATACCTACGAAGATTTATCAATTCCTACATTCGATTCTTCTTTGGGTACATTGGTTAATGTATCCCTATCATTCTCCGGTACAACCTATGGTGAGATTGAACTGGATAATGACGACCCAGATAACGGTTCTAATACAGCGAAAGAGATCACAGCAGAACTCACGTTAAGATTTGGTTTATGGTCTTCCGAAACGGGTAATTCTAACGCTAACCAGAGCAATTTGCTAATGGGTTTGGCGTTAGGTTCGTACGACCCCTTTACAAATAATTTTACCGGTCCAACATATATTGAGATGGTGGACCCTGAAAGTTCAGTTACTATCGGTAATTTAGCTGACGGTGATAGTAGCGATGTGGCTGAAACGGCTTCGGATACGCTGAACATTGATAGTTCGACTACAGGCACTGCTTATACTCTTGGTGATTTTATTGGAAATGGTACAGACACTGTTTCTTTATTCTTCTCAACCTTAAGCCAAACAGTTGCAGATGCATCTGGTGCAGCCGGTGTAAGCTGGGATTATGAAGCAATTAGCTCATTAAATTACGTGTATACTTACGAGAACACTATCGTTTCAGCTTCTGGGCCAAATACCCTTGGCATTTTCTGCGGCGTATTGATATTTCTTGGAATGGTTAACCGTAAAAAAATCAGTTAATAATATAGCTTCTCACTATTTAGAGAAGTGACTTAGTATTATCAAAAAAAGAACTGGCCTTGATGGCCAGTTTTTTTATGCCTGCCACATAGCTATCCTCCAACTTTGATACTCTTTCGCTACTACATAATCAACTACAGCTCACGCACTATCATTTTGCTCACCATGTATTATTTGTAATGTTTATACAACGATTGAAATTATTTTAGGGTGTAGATCATTCTCTTGGTAGGGGGGCCATTTGATGGGAGGGGTTTTGTTTTAACTTACTGTTTTATAACTATTTTATCTATTTTTAGTAAGGTGGCTGTCGGCATAGGTCTTGCTGAATTAATACAGAGAAGGGACGTTTTCTTTGTAAAAAAGTGAGATAAAACATATGGATAAACGGTTAGGAATAGGTACGTTAGCATTAACGGGGATTTTAGTGAGTGGAGCGCTTAATGCAGCCACAATTATTGGCAGTGGTTCCACGGATGCGCAAGTGGACTTCGTTGATTTTTATAACAGTAGTGGGGGGTTAGGTGAAGATGGCGTGCAAGACTTTGGCACACCAGGCGTAAACCCTAATTTTGACACTTTCTTTTTCGAACAATTCGACACTATGGGGGGAACCCGAGTACTAACCTCGGCTGTCCTTACCCTCGATGGCGAAATAATGGGGCAAGCGCAAGCAGAAAATGAAGATGGTCTGGCCCGTTCAGATATCGATTTTTCCGCATTGGTTACCCTTACGTTAAGTTCACCATCAAATAACGCATTATTAACGGTAAACCCAAGCTTTTCGGATTCCTTTCTCGCAGAAACTTATGACGGCACCACTGACTTTTCTGGAACATCTGGTGTGACATACGCATTTTCTAGCGACACGGATGCCGCCTCTGAAACAGTGACTGACGAAGCTATACTCAGTGAGTTTATAGGTAATGGAACCGTGTCGTTGGGGTTAGACGCCACGTCAGTTCTAGAAGCGCTGTTTAGTGGTGGTGATGTGACTTCTGAGATTTTTGCAGACGCTACGGCACGCTCAACACTGGTATACAACTACGATGTGGTAGATGTATCCGCGCCTGGCACTTTCATTATGATGGGGTGTGCATTAGGTGTAGTAGGATTCAGTAATCGAAAGCGTGCTGAAAAAGCGTAGAATTCAATTCTCGCCCCTTCTTAACGAGAGCAGTATCTAAAGCACAAAAAAGCCGATACGCGAGTATCGGCTTTCTCTATTAGGTTTAGTTGGCGCTGCTCAGTTGCAAATCACATTGATTAAACGTTAAATCTAAAGTGAATGACATCGCCATCTTTAACGATATAGTCTTTACCTTCTAATCGCCACTTGCCCGCATCTTTTGCACCTTGCTCACCGTTGAACTCGACGAAATGATCGTAGCTGACTATTTCAGCACGAATAAAGCCTTTCTCGAAGTCGGTATGAATTTTACCAGCGGCTTGTGGTGCTGTTGAACCTTCAGGGAAGGTCCACGCGCGTACTTCTTTTACGCCTGCAGTAAAGTAGGTTTGCAAGGTAAGCAGGTTGTAGCCCGCTCGAATAACGCGGTTCAGGCCTGGCTCTTCTAACCCCATATCTTGCATAAACTCGTCACGCTCTTCGTCATCGAGTTCTGCAATATCAGACTCAATTGAGGCGCAAACAGCAACCACAACGGCATTCTCTTTTGAAGCAATGTCTTTTACCATGTCTAGATAGGGGTTATTTTCAAACCCGTCTTCATCTACGTTGGCAATGTACATGGTTGGCTTAAGCGTCAGCATGTTCATGTAACTAATGGCAGCTAATTCTTCTTTGCTTAGCTCAACTGAGCGCAATAATTCGCCTTCATCCAAATGAGGCTTAATTTTCTCAAGCACTTTTAATTCGAATTTAGCGTCTGCGTCTCCGCCTTTGGCTTTCTTAGCCACACGGTGTAGTGCTTTTTCTGTTGTTTCTAAATCGGCTAATGCAAGTTCTGTGTTAATAACATCAATGTCGTCTTGCGGGCTGACTTTTCCAGAAACATGCACAATGTTTTCATCGTCAAAACAACGTACTACATGACCAATAGCATCTGTTTCACGAATGTTAGCAAGAAATTTATTTCCTAGGCCTTCACCTTTTGATGCGCCTTCGACTAATCCAGCAATATCAACGAATTCCATTGTGGTAGGAATAACACGCTGTGGATTAACGATTTCTGCAAGTTTATCTAAGCGAAGATCCGGAACAGGTACAACGCCTGTGTTTGGCTCAATAGTACAAAAAGGAAAGTTGGCCGCTTCAATACCTGCCTTTGTGAGTGCATTAAAGAGCGTTGATTTACCTACATTTGGTAGGCCAACAATACCGCATTTAAAACCCATGTGATGGACCCTTGTCTAGAAATAGTTAATCTGGCAATTTACGCTTTGTGCGAATGAAGCCGGTTTTGCGCTTGTTTTAAGTCTTCTTTTAACAGTAACTCAGTGCATCGAACCGCTTCATCAATGGCGCTTTCAATGGCTGTTTTTTCGTCCGCTGGCGGCTTGCCTAATACGTGGCCTGTAACCCGACTTTTATGTCCAGGGTGTCCAATGCCTATACGCAGACGCAAGAAGTTTTTATTGTTACCTAATTTAGCCACAATGTCTCTAACGCCATTTTGGCTAGAGCTACCGCCAATTTTGTATTTGGCTACCCCAGGAGGCAAATCAAGTTCATCAAATGCCACTAAAATTTGTTCTGGTTCTATTCGATAGAAGTTTGCTAGGGCGGCGACTGCTTGACCGCTTTTATTCATAAAGGTGGTGGGATAGAGTAAACGAATATCTTTACCCGCCATTGTTATGCGTGCAGTTTTACCGAAAAACTTGGATTCTGGTTTAAGTGGGGTATGGTAGGTGTCGGCTAGTTGGTTGAGAAACCACTCACCGGCATTGTGTCGGGTATTTTCATATTCGGGGCCTGGATTACCCAGGCCCACGATAAGACGAATATCAGACAAGCTGATTATTCCTCAGAAGCAGCTTCTTCGTCGCCTTCTTCTGTGTCAGCTGCTTTAGGCGCAGGCTTAACAGTCACTACTGCAAGGTCGTGAGTTTCGTCGTCTTTTGCAAGCTCAACAGAAGCTACACCAGCAGGTAGAGTCAGGTCTGAAAGGTGAAGGGTTTGACCCATTTCAACAGCAGCCATATCTACTTCGATGAACTCAGGAAGATCTTTAGGTAGACAAGTTACTTCGATTTCAGTTACGTGGTGCTCTGCAATACCGCCAGCTTTAACTGCTGCAGACTTCTCTTCGTTTACGAAGTGAAGAGGTACGTTAGTGTGAACGTCTTGACCAGCAACAACACGTTGGAAATCGATGTGCATGATTTTTGGCTTGTACGGGTGACGTTGCATGTCTTTAACCAGTACTTCAGTCGCTTTACCGTCAACGTTAAGTGTAAGAACGTGAGAGTAGAACGCTTCAAAGTCAGCAGCATTGTTTACTTTGTTGTGATCTAGCGTGATAGAAACAGGTGCTTCTTCACCACCGTAAATGATACCAGGAAGTTTCTCTTCGCGACGTAGGCGGCGGCTCGCACCTTTCCCTAGGTCTGTACGAATAGAAGCGTCTAGGTTAAAAATAGCGTCAGACATTATATGTCTCCAAAAATAAATGTAATGGTGTGAGTTTTTGCGACCAAAACTCACGGTGATTGTCGCAAACATTACCGACCGTTTTTTAATTTAAAACAGCGAATAATGAGCGTCCCCAAATTTTTAGGGCGGCGAATTCTACCACTAGTATTTAAAACTTACAATTATTAGCCAGGCAAAAATGGGGTGATTTGAGTTCAAATTAGTTTAATCCCAAGATGAACACGCTAACCCTAACTAAATTCACTAATGAGTGGGGTTTCCGTCTTTACCTATTACTCTTGACGCGTCCAGTACCTTCACGTGGTTTACCTGTAAGACAGTGCCGTATTGAGTGGTCGTCATCATGTCAGGTTTTGGGTGGCCGCTGATTTCAACAATTAACCCGTTCTGTTGAAATGCTTCGTTTAACCCATGCAAGGTGTAGCGGTTTCCGTCTTCTGATACAAAGGCATAAAAGCCACCTTCTAGCGATTTATAAAAAATAGATCCTGTAAGCGTCACCTCTTCTTTCATTTCATGACCTTGTTGAGGAAGGGGAGTCACGGGGGCGTTCTCCAAAGGTTTCAGTGACTCAGGTTTTAACGGTTCAGCAACGTGAAGTTTGGGTACATGCTTTTCGACTGTCTTGTCGGCCGACTTTCCGTTTTTTGCCTCATCATCACCAGAGCATGAAACAGTAAACAATAAGGCGGTAACAGAAATAAGCCACCGATTGCGGGGAAGCGTCATCATAATGAAAATCCTTCTTTGTCTATAACGTGACCATAAAATGAATCGCGTCTGATTGAAAGCCTCATTCATCGCCGGCTGACTCAATAGGGTATTTTTTTACCCTTGTATATACGTGTGTTGTTAGCTTGGCATGCGTCGTGCTTTATCCATCTTAAGTTAAGTATTTTAATAAGCAACGTTAAGGAGAGAGACATGCTTAAACTTTATAAACTATTTGCCGTATCGGCTGTAGCCCTTGCACTCGGTGCCTGTGATGTAAATAAAACAGAAGAAGGTGAATTGCCCAGCGTAGATGCAGACGGGGGTGAATTACCTGAATATGATGTGGTAAAAAAAGATGATGGCGAAATGCCAGATATCGATGTCGAGGGCGGTAACATGCCTGAATACGACGTAGACACCGCCGATGTTGACGTACGTACGGAAACTAAAGAGGTTGAAGTACCCGTGGTAGACATCGATATGCCAGATGAAGATGAAGAAGAAGTGGACCCTGAGCCGAAAAACTAATGGCCAATTCACTTGAATAAATAAAACAGCCTCTTACGAGGCTGTTTTTGTTTATGAGCGAGAAACCCTTTACCCAGCAGACCTGACAATGACATGGTAAAAAGGAAAGTGGGAATGGAACCGAGAGCCTGTAAAGTTTTCAAAATTTCTCATGAATTGGGTAAAACCAACAATGTTATGTTGCTAATTGGCGCCATTAATTTTCGCGATGTTATAAGCAAAAATGGCTAAGTGTGCAAAAAGTAGCGCTGGAAAATTAATCTTCAACCGTTATTTATGCAGGGCTACAAAACAAAAAAGCGAGCTATTTAATAGCTCGCTTTTTATTGGTCATCAATCAGCGATATAGCTGCTATAAGTATAGCAACGCACTAACTCAACGTTAGTATTCGAACATCGCTGATATAGATTCTTCATTACTGATACGGCGAATGGTTTCGGCCAGCATTTCAGACAAGGTAAGCTGTTTTACTTTGCCAATCTTCTGCATGTCAGCGGCTAACGGTATAGAGTCGGTAACGATAATTTCGTCAATCACAGACTCTTTAAGGTTATTCGCTGCATTGCCAGAGAAAATAGCATGGGTCGCATAAGCGTAAACATTGCGCGCGCCATGGCTTTTCAAAGCTTCAGCGGCCTTCGCTAGTGTACCACCGGTATCAATCATGTCGTCTACTATAATGCAGTCGCGGTCATTAACATCACCAATGATATTCATTACCTGCGCAACATTCGCTTTAGGGCGTCGTTTGTCGATAATGGCAAGGTCGGCATCGTTAAGCAGCTTAGCGGTTGCCCGAGCGCGCACAACACCACCGATGTCGGGGGAAACAACAACAGGATCAGCAAAGTCGCGTTGTACCATATCGGCAAGCAGAATGGGCGTTCCAAATGCGTTGTCTACAGGTACGTCGAAGAAACCTTGGATTTGCTCTGCGTGAAGGTCGATGGTAAGAACACGATCTACGCCCACGTTTGACAAAAAGTCGGCCACGACTTTTGCTGTAATTGGCACCCTTGCTGAGCGAACACGACGGTCTTGGCGTGCATAACCGAAATAAGGAATGACCGCGGTAATACGACCTGCTGATGCACGGCGAAGCGCATCAATCATGACAATCAGTTCCATTAGGTTATCGTTAGTGGGTGCACAGGTAGACTGGATAATAAAAACGTCCGAACCACGGACGTTTTCATGAATTTCTACGCTGATTTCACCGTCACTAAAACGGCCAACTTTGGCGTTTCCAAGTTTCGTATAAAGGCGATCGGCAACTTTCTGGGCAAGTTCTGGTACGGCATTACCTGCAAAGAGCTTCATATCTGGCACAAGTGGGTTCCTCAGTGCGTTGATAAAAGAGGTTTGGCTGGGGTAGCAGGACTCGAACCTACGAATGGCGGGATCAAAACCCGCTGCCTTACCAACTTGGCTATACCCCAATTTTTAGTTCGTGTCCGATGTGGCGTTCACACTATTGTATTTTTCTAGTTTTTCTAATAGCGGTGAGCGATTAACACCTTTTGCCACAAAACTCTGCCATGAACTGGGTAATTTACCCTGAACATCATTGGCTAAAGATTCATCAGAAAAAGGCGCAAATACGCAAGCACCCGTGCCCGTCATTCGCGACGGTGCGTAGTGTACCAACCACTGTAATAATTTTGCAACTTCCGGATAGCGATTAACGACTAATTGCTGACAATCATTTCGAGTTTCTTCGAATTTATAGTCGGCCCAATCTATTGATGGGGTATTTCTGGTTAATTCTTGTGCAGTAAATATTTCGCCGGTACTGATATGCACATTGGGGTTAGCCACCAAAAACCATTGTTCAGGCTGTGGGGCAGGCGTAATTTGTTCTCCTACGCCTTCGGCAAAAGCGGTTTCGCCACGTACAAAAATGGGCACGTCGGCGCCAAGTTGCAGGCCAATATCAGCGAGTTGATGGACAGGTAGCCTTGTACCCCAAAGGGCATTTAGGGCAACTAAGGTGGTTGCTGCGTTGGATGAACCGCCGCCAATACCGCCGCCCATGGGGAGGCATTTTTCTAGGCTAATGTGGGCACCCAGCTTAGTTTTCGTCTGCGCGGCCAACAATTTAGCGGCGCGGATAATTAAATTATCTTCGTCTTTTACGCCTTTTAAGGGCGTCGACATGGCAATAGTGCCTGTATGGTTGATATCAAACGCGAGCTTGTCGCCATAATCAAGCATTTGAAATAGGCTTTGCAACTTGTGATAGCCGTTGTCGTATCGCCCTAAGATATGTAAAAAGAGATTCAATTTTGCCGGTGATGGCCACCAGTCTTTATTTACGGTCACGGTAATGTCCATTGATATATTTTTATTTTTAAAACAGTGGTAACAGGTTTATTACTTGGTGCCTCGTTAATCGGTAACGGGCTTTCCTGTGTTAAGGTTATTGCATGCGGTAACCAAATATCTCCACCTGTGGGCGTGGCCACGTTACCGTAATTCCCATAAGTGACTTGCCAGCCTTCGCAGGCATTGCATTGACTTTCCAGAGAGGCGAGTAGACCTTTGTCATTCAACTGATAACTGTCATTCGCCAAGGGCATTCCTTTAATCCATGATAATAAAGGTGCCACGGGGATCGCCATTCCGGTAGCGTAGTAAATCAGTGGCTCAGGGATGGCGTCTTTATAGGTTTCACCGTCTGCCTCTAAAGTGGCCAGATCATCATCAACCACCAAGTGCACTAGGGTAATGCCAAGTAAATTGGTTAATCGAAAATTAAAATCGTCGCCATCTGTTTTCCACGAAATGTTAGCGCTGGCCGCTTCTTTACCTTGCCTGAAGGCCATCTTTCCGCGCAATTCCCACTGCTGCACTTTTGCCACCTGCTGTAGCTGCGCGCTAAGGTTTACCGCGTGCTGTGGGCCGTCTGGGGTCACCGTACAGGCGCTCACGGTGAGCAACATAATAAGCAAAAAGAGTAAATGTCGAGTCATGATATTTGTCTATAATAATTCTATCAGTTTATGGGAACACAGTTTCACCAACACTTTCAATCATTTTGGCTTTTTCGTACAATGCCGCTCCGACGTTGCCAGCATAGATTTTAATGACACTACTCGCCCTTGGTATTAACCACAAAACTGCCCCCGTCGCACTTCGCGAAAAAGTGGCTTTTACACCAGATTCACTGGTGGAAGCGCTTGCGTCCCTAAAAAAGTTAGAGGGGGTTAATGAATCGGTGATTGTGTCTACCTGCAATAGAACGGAGTTATATGTCAATGCTCAACATGACTCTGCCACGACACTGTTATCTTGGCTATCAGAGTTTCATCACCTCGACGTAGATGAAATTGAGAAAAACAGTTATATCTTGAGTCAAGATGACGCTGTAAAGCATATTATGCGTGTAGCCAGTGGTTTAGATTCACTTATTTTAGGTGAGCCTCAAATACTGGGGCAGGTGAAACAAGCCTTTGGCGATGCCAAGCATTCAGGCATGGTAAGTAGCGAATTTGACAAACTATTTCAGCACACGTTTTCTGTGGCTAAACGGGTGCGCAGTGAAACCGAAATAGGGGCCAATGCCGTGAGCGTGGCTTACGCGGCCGTGCAACTTGCCAAGCATATTTTCGCAGAGTTACCTAAACGTTCTGTGTTATTGGTGGGTGCCGGGGAAACCATTGAGCTTGTGGCGCAACACTTGAAAGAGCAGGGTGTGACCTGTTTGGCTGTAGCCAACCGCACTGTGGCAAGAGCAGAGGCCCTCGCAGAAAGCTTAGATGCCAGTGTGTTTACATTGTCACAGGTGCCTGAACACTTAAAAGATTTTGACATTGTCATTAGTTCTACTGCGAGCCAGCTGCCTTTAATAGGTAAAGGTATGGTTGAAAAAGCGTTGAGACAACGTAGAAACATGCCAATGTTTTTAGTTGATTTAGCCGTTCCTCGCGATATTGAATCTGAAGTGAACGAGCTCGGCGACGCCTATTTGTATACAGTGGACGATTTACAGCATATTGTTCAGAAGAATCTTGCTAACCGAGAGCAAGCTGCACAAGAAGCAGAGAAGCTGATTGAAAAGCAGGCTAGCGACTACATGGGCTGGAAGCAATCTCAACAGTCTATTGATTTGGTTAGGCAGTATCGTCAAAAAGGGATAACGCATCGGGATGAATTAGTTGAAAAAGCCCTTGTGCAATTAGGCGAAGGTAAAGATGCAGAGTCAGTATTAACGGAAATGGCCTATAAACTTACCAATACCTTGCTACATCCCACCACATTGGCGCTAAGAGAGGCCGCAATGCACGACGACCCAGCGTTAAGTCGCTGGTTAGGGCAAGCATTATCGCTATCTGACACCACGTCAGATATTAAAAAATAAGGTAAAAAGAAAAATATGAAAGAGTCGGTGGTCAGAAAGCTCGAAAACCTGGTTGAGCGTTTCGAAGAAGTTCAGGCGTTATTAGGCGACCCAGCGGTGATTGGCGATCAGGATAAGTTTCGTAATTTGTCGAAAGAGTTCAGTCAATTAGAAGGCGTTGTTGCTGGGTTTAATGCCTATCAGCAAGCGCAGGAAACGCTCGAATCTGCGCTAGAAATGATGAACGAAGACGACGCTGAAATGCGTGAAATGGCGCAGGAAGAGATGAAAGAGGCAAAAGGCGAAATAGAGCGTCTAGAAACTGAGCTTCAAGTACTACTCCTGCCTCGCGATCCTAACGATGATAACAACTGCTTTTTAGAAATTCGTGCCGGTGCCGGTGGGGATGAAGCCGCCATTTTCGCCGGCGACTTATTCCGTATGTACAGTCGATACGCCGAGAGCAAGGGCTGGCGTGTAGAACTTGTGAATGCAAACGAGGGTGAGCATGGTGGCTACAAAGAAGTGGTGGCTAATATTAGCGGTGAAGGCGTATACGGCGTTTTAAAATTTGAATCTGGTGGACACCGTGTGCAACGCGTGCCTGAAACCGAATCTCAGGGGCGTATTCATACTTCAGCTTGTACTGTGGCAGTACTGCCGGAAGTGCCTGAATCAGAAGCCATCGAGATAAACCCAGCAGATCTACGCATCGATACTTTCAGGGCCTCGGGTGCGGGTGGTCAGCACGTTAACAAAACTGACTCAGCCATTCGTATTACTCACCTACCCACAGGGTTGGTGGTAGAATGTCAAGACGAGCGTTCGCAGCATAAAAACCGGGCTAAAGCGATGTCGGTATTGCAAGCGCGTCTTAATCAAATTGAAGAAGAAAAGCGTGCAGCTGAAGAAGCGTCAACCCGTAAGAGCTTAGTTGGGAGTGGCGACAGGTCTGAACGTATCCGCACCTATAACTTCCCACAAGGGCGTGTTACTGATCACCGTATTAACCTCACTATCTATCGCTTAGATGAAGTGGTTGAAGGTGATTTAAAGCAATTGCTTGATCCTATCATGCAAGAACATCAGGCCGATTTATTAGCCTCGTTGTCAGACGATTAATGATCACCATTGATGAAGCCTTGAAACAGGCGGTGATTGCCCTTGAAGGAGGGGAATCTCCGTCTGTGGATGCCAAAGTGTTGCTGTGCCATGTACTCGACAAAACGCAAACCTATTTGTTTACATGGCCAGACAACACACTCACTGCTTCTGAACTCAGTGCATACCAAGCACTTATTGAACGGCGTAAGCAGGGTTATCCTGTAGCTTATCTAACGGGGACTCGGGATTTTTGGTCGTTAACCTTGACCACCTCCAAGCATACCCTTATTCCTCGCCCCGATACGGAAGTGCTTGTTGAACAGGTGCTTGCCAATATGTCACAGTTTTCTGGTTCATCACCACTGTTTATTTGTGATTTGGGAACCGGAACCGGCGCCATCGCGCTAGCCCTGGCATCAGAATTACCCGATGCCCGCATTACCGGCGTTGACCTTATACCTGAGGCCGTGTCGCTGGCAAAGGAAAATGCATCGCGGAATAATATCAGTAATGTGGTGTTTAAGCAGAGTAGCTGGTTTGACGCACTTGAAGGTCAACGTTTTCACATCATAGCCTCTAACCCGCCTTATATTGAATTATCTAGCCCTTTTTTACATCAAGGTGATGTAAGGTTTGAACCCTCTTCAGCCTTGACATCTGGAGACGACGGCCTCGATGATATTCGCCATATTATTCAGCAATCGCCCCGCTATTTACACGAAGGCGGCCTGCTGGCGTTTGAGCATGGTTTTAACCAAGGTGACGCCATAAGGGCGCTATTTAGCCAGCGCGGATTTGTCAATATTGAGACACATCAAGACTATAGCCAACTCGATAGAGTCACCGTAGGCTATTGGCAAACTTGCGAATAATCTTATTTGCATTAGTATTTCGTCTATACCCAATGCCTAACAGGATGTTTTAATGAGTGATGACTTGCTTTTCATCGATGAAGATGATGATGAGATAAAAGAAGATTTAGGTGCATGGAAAATCTTGATTGTCGATGATGAACCTGAGGTTCACGCCGTCACCAAGCTTGCCTTAAATGATTTTTCTCTCAACGGTAAAACCCTGACATTTGTTAGTGCGTACAGTGGGGAAGAAGCGAAGCAATGCTTTCGCGAAAATAATGACATTGCAGTGGTTTTGTTAGATGTGGTGATGGAAACCGACGATGCTGGATTAAAGGTTGCCGACTACATTCGAAACGAATTAGATAATCATTTTACGCGGATTATCCTGCGAACTGGGCAACCGGGGCAAGCGCCTGAAAAAGATGTCATCATTAATTATGATATTAATGATTATAAATCAAAGACTGAATTGACAGCGCAAAAACTCTTCACGGTCATTATTGCGTCACTGCGTTCTTATCGTGACATCGTGGTAATTGAAGAAAACCGAGCGGGTCTTGAAAAAATTATCGATGCGTCAGTCGATCTTTTTTCGTCGAACTCCCTGGAAAAGTTCATGCAGGGAATTATTCAGCAATTGGCCTCTATACTGGGATGCTCCCGTGATGCAGCATACATAACCACTGCTGTCGCCGCTACCCCGCAAGCTGCACCAAAGCGAATGCATCGCACAGAAACCAACCAACTTTATGTCTTTGCCGGGAATGGTGAATACGCAGAGAAAGAAGGCGTACCCTTAAAAGACGCTGTGTCGCGTACCGAATATGAGCTGTGCCAGCGTGCCATGGCGACAAGGGAAATTGTCTATGCTGAAGATCACGTGGTGGCCTACTGTAATAGCAAAACCCAGAACGGTGCATTACTTTACTTATCGGGGCTACCGAGGCGCATCGGTGAAGGTGACAAGCATTTAATTAAACGTTTCTCAAATAGCGTACAACTGGCTTTTGATAATGTACTTAAAACCATGGATGTGGAGGAAACTCAGCGGGAGATAATAGAACGCTTGGGTAAAGCCATGGAGCATGAAGAGCAAGGCAGTCACCACCTTACTCGTATGGCAGAAATGGCAGAAGTGCTGGCACAGGGCATAGGTTTATCAGAATCGGAAGTGCACGTTTTTAAACAAGCCATTGTATTACACGATGTGGGTAACTCACGGGTACCGGCAACCATCTTACAAAAGACAGCACCATTGAGCGATGAAGATATTTTTGCCATTCGCCAACACGCTGAGTTTGGTTATCAAATTTTAAAAGATTCTACGCGTCCCACTATCCAGTTGGCAGCCACGCTAGCTAAGCAACATCACGAGCGCTGGGACGGACAAGGCTATCCCGATGGCTTATCAACGAAACATATTATGCTGGAAAGCCGAATTGCCACTTTGCTGGATGCTTTTGATGCCTTAGTGAACAAACGGCCGTATAAAGATGCGTGGCCGGTGGAAAAAGTCATCAGCGTATTGGAGCAGGAAAAAGCGCAGCATTTTGACCCTAGACTGGTTGAATACCTCATCGACCACATTGATGACTTCATGCTTATACAAAAGCAATACCCAGATGTGCCAGACTACGTATAATACGTAGATTAAAAATAATGAAAACGAACAGGACACAATATTTATGTACATGATGGCTAAGCACCTCCATTTAACCGCTGTGGGATTAAGCATTCTCTTTTTTATATTCCGATTTATTTGGTCTCAGTTTGACAGCACAGCACTTAATAAAAAATGGGTGAAAATTCTCCCTCATATTATCGACACTATTTTGCTGGCAAGCGCCATTTGGTTATGTTTCATCTTATCTCAATACCCCATTGTTAACGCCTGGCTTACGTATAAAGTTATCGGGGTCATTGGTTATATTGTGTTAGGCCTTATTGCCCTGAAAAAAGCAAAAACTTCGGTGGGGAAATGGGTGGCTTTTGTTGCTGCCTTAGGTGTACTTATGACGACGGCCATGGTTGCTGTTACTAAGCAGCCATTATTTTAAACTTTACAGGACACACGTAAACACTATGTCAGAGTCTAATCAGGTCATTCGCGTAGGCGATATTGACGTTTCGAATCATTCACCTTTTGTCTTGTTTGGTGGAATGAACGTTTTAGAATCACGAGATCTAGCGATGAAAATCGCTGAGCACTATGCAGAGGTTACCCAAAAACTGGGAATACCGTATGTGTTTAAGGCTTCATTTGATAAGGCTAATCGTTCATCTGTCACGTCATACCGCGGGCCAGGTATGGAAGAAGGCTTACGTATATTTGAAGAAATAAAGTCTACCTTTAATGTGCCATTGATTACGGATGTGCATGAGCCACATCAGGCCGCGCCAGTGGCTGAAATTGTCGATGTTATTCAGCTACCTGCTTTTCTCGCTCGCCAAACGGATTTAGTGGTGGCTATGGCGAAAACCGGCAATGTCATTAACGTTAAGAAACCACAATTTCTTGCGCCTCACGAGATGCGCCATATCATCGCTAAGTTGGGTGAAGCGGGAAATGAAAAGGTGATTTTATGTGAACGTGGTACCAGCTTTGGCTACAACAATTTGGTGGTTGATATGTTGGGCATGGATGCAATGAAAAGTTATGCGCCGGTGATCTTTGATGCTACCCATGCACTTCAAATGCCTGGAGGGCGTGCAACCTCTGCGGATGGAAGACGTGCGCAGGCAGCGCAGCTTGCCAGAAGTGGAATGGCATTAGGGCTAGCAGGTTTATTTATTGAAGCTCATCCGAACCCTGATGAAGCAAAATGTGACGGACCATGCGCGTTGCCGTTAGCGAAGCTAGAACCGTATTTGCAACAAATGAAAGCATTAGATGAATTGGTAAAAGGTTTCGCACCGCTCGATACGAGCTATACTTGAATGTAAGCATCATGGTGAATGCCAGCACAGGAAGTGCTGGCATACCAATCAGGTGTGATGTCGACTTATTCGCTTTCGACTAAAAGCTGTGCGTCCTTTTTAGCCTTCGCCATGGCCAGTAGGTTTTTATGCAACGCTTCTTGAGTTTGTTCGTTCAACATCATGGTGGATTGTTTCTTCACTACAATATGCGCATCATTTTTTGGCAAAACGTCTGCCATGTTGATGCTGATCATTGCATCATTAATAAGTGATTCAAGATTGATCTTTTCTGGTTCTACGTTAGCATTCGCAGCGGCGCTAGCAAACGCCATAACAGAGACGCTAGCGACAAGTAATTTTTTCATGGTTTTCATAATTCACACCTAATTTAATTTATTTAAAAGTTTGTGTTAATTGTTAAATTGTTTAACAATTGAACCTTGTAAAGTTTTGAAATATATTAACTCTTTCAAGATTTGCGTAAATAATAGACACTTATTGAGCAAAAATAAAACGAGTAAATGTATGGGTGTTCATTAGAAAATCTAATGTATATTTAACCAAATGGTCATAGTAGGTTTAAAAGGGCAGCATGCACCGAAGACTCCCCCCTCTAAATGCGCTTAAAGCCTTTGAAGCCGCCGCGCGTCATTTAAGTTTTACCAAAGCGGCAGACGAGCTTTTTGTCACCCAGGCTGCTGTTAGTCATCAAATTAAAGCCCTTGAAGATTTCTTATCAATGAAACTCTTTTTACGGCGGAATCGGACGTTGCTGTTAACGGAAGAAGGTCAAGCATATTTCCTTGAACTAAAAGATGTGTTTAAGCATTTGCACGAGGCGACAGAAAGACTTCTTGCGAAGGGCAGCAAGGGGGCGATAACAGTGGCTATGCCGCCAAGTTTTGCCAGTCAATGGTTAGTCCCCCGTATCAATAAATTTAGTTTGGCCCACCCAGACATCGATGTACGCATTAAAGCCGTGGATTTTGATGAGGGCTTTTTAGAAGATGACGTGGACGTGGCTATTTATTATGGCAAAGGGCGATGGAGCGGTTTACAAGCCGATAAGCTCCATCGCGAGTTTTTAACGCCACTTTGTTCGCCTTTGTTATTTAATAGTCCTAAGCCGTTGGCCAGTTTGGCAGATTTACGCCATCACGTGCTGCTTCATGATTTAAGTCGCTCCGCTTGGAAAAATTGGTTAAAGCATGTTGGCGTTACTGGCGTTAATGTGAATCACGGGCCTGTTTTCAGCCACTCAATGTTGGTACTTCAGGCGGCCGCCTTGGGGCAGGGAATTGCGTTGGGTAATACCATACTTGCTCGCCCTGAAATTGAAGCAGGACGCCTCGTTATGCCGTTCGAAGAACGCGTGGAAAGTCGTGATGCGTTTTATCTAGTGTGTGAAGAATCCCAGGCTGAGTTGGGTAAAATCGCCGCGTTTAGAGACTGGATCTTGGCGCTGGTGGAAGAAGAACAAGAGGATGTTTAATGACTATCGATAAAAGCAGTACCGTCGATATAGACGTTAAGTCACCGCAAACGCCCATTGCTAGGCTCATTTTGGCTCATGGTGCTGGCGCAGGGAAAGAGCACCCTTTTATGCAAGAGATGGCCTCTCATTTGGTCGCCGGAGGCATAGAAGTTGTGTTATTTAACTTTCCTTACATGCAGCAAATGAAGGAAACGGGCAAACGCCGACCGCCAGACAAAGCAGACAAATTGCTAGCGTATTTTGCCGAGGTTATTACCCATACCACTGAAAATATCCATAGTAGCTTACCCACCTTTGTGGGCGGCAAATCAATGGGGGGCAGAATGGCCAGTATGCTGTACCAAGAACATGACGAGATACACGGCGCGATGGTATTCGGTTATCCATTTCACCCTCCGGGTAAACCTGAGAAAACTCGCATTGCCCATATGCCAACGCTGACAAAGCCCATGCTCATTATTCAAGGTGAAAGAGATACCTTTGGCACAGAACAAGAAGTGCTCAATTACACTTTGCCCGCAAGCATTGATTGCGTGTTTTTAGCCGATGGCGATCATAGCTTTAAACCGCGCAAAGCGAGCGGAAAAACACAACACGAACACATGGTTTACGCCGCCAAACTTTGTGTTGATTTCATCTCCCGACTTATCTAATACAAGTGTCAAAAATGAACTTACATACCGATCCTTATTCAACCTTTTCCCGGTATTACTTGGTAATAGGCGCCGCGCTAGCGGCGCTGGCTGTTATTCTTGGCGCCTTCGGCGCTCACGGGCTTAAGCAGGTATTATCGCCAGAAAGTTTAGCTACCTTTGAAACTGGGGTGCGCTATCAGATGTATCACGGTTTAGCTATTCTCGCTTTACCCGCGTTAATCACGTACTCACATAGCCGATGGCTCAATCCCGTCGCTTTGTGTTTTGTCCTCGGTTGCCTGATGTTTAGCGGAAGCCTTTATGCGCTAGCGATGACTGGTGCAAAATGGTTTGGCCCAATAACTCCGTTAGGCGGGGTGTTTTTTATCACCGGTTGGGGAATGTTAGTGGTGGCGCTTTTGAAAGGAAATAAGCAAACAGGCAAACAAAATAAAGGCAACCGACATGAGTAATACAAGCGTACTTGCCTATTGTAGGCCGGGTTACGAAAACGATACGGCGAATGAGCTAACCACCCGATATGGCGAAGCTGCAATTTATGGGTACCCGGTATCGAAAAAACAAAGTGGGTTTGCGTTATATCATCTGTATGACGACACCCAGTTAGAAAATGCAATTACGCAGTTTGCTGTGAGTCAAAGTATCTTTCCTCGCCAACTAGTGGCGGTGTTTTGTGCAATGAAGGATATTGAAAAAGACGACAGGGTGGGGCAAGTTTTAGAAGCACTAAAAGAAGGTGAATTACCCTATTCTATTTTTGGTGCCATCGATGTGGAGTACCCTGATACAGAAGACGGAAAAACACTGGCAAAGTTTTGTCGTAAATTTACGGTTCCCTTACGCCAGGCGCTGCGCAAAGCAGGTTGGCTTACGGCAAAAGAAAATGCGGGTAAGCCAAAACTGCATATTTTCTTCGAATCATTTGAAAACTGTTTTATTGGCTATACCTTACCCAACTATGCCAGTCAGGATCACTTAGGTATATGTCGTCTTAAGTTTCCAAGTGATGCACCAAGTCGTTCCACCCTAAAGCTTGAAGACGCGCTGGTGAATATGCTTAGCAGCAAACAGCAAACGCGCGTATTGCGCAGTGGCGGCCGGGCAGTGGACCTAGGGGCGTGCCCCGGGGGCTGGACCTATCAATTGGTGAAACGTGGCATGTACGTAGAAGCGATTGATAACGGTTTAATTGCTGATAGCTTAATGGCTACAGGGTTGGTTGAACATCATGCAGCCGATGGGTTTGCGTATAAACCACAATTTGGTCGTGTAGATTTACTTGTATGTGATATGATTGAACAACCCGACAGAGTAGCTAAATTAATGGGGGATTGGCTGGTAAAGCATTGGGCCACCCATGCCATTTTTAATTTGAAGCTACCAATGAAGCGACGTTATGAAACCGTAACTCAGGCCATATCGTTGCTGGTAAGCCGTTTAGATGCGCTTAATGATGCATTTTCGGTAAAGGTGAGGCATCTCTACCACGACAGAGATGAAGTAACAGTAACAATTATTCGCACTTCAGAAGATGAGGTGTGATTTTGTTATTTTAAAAAAAGTATCATAACTTAGTAAGTTACTGATACTTAAGAAAAAGAATTGATGGTGGCTTGGTTTTGTGCAAACGATTTTTCTGTTTGTGCTAAAAAAGGTGTAAATTTGGTACAGAAATCCTTATAATCCAGCCGTTTTTTTACTCTGAACCAATTGAAAGTGAACTAATGTCAGACTTATCTCATTACAGAAATATTGGTATTTTTGCCCACGTAGATGCGGGTAAAACGACCACAACAGAACGTATCTTGAAGCTTACTGGTAAAATCCATAAAACTGGTGAGGTTCACGATGGTGAATCAACAACTGATTTCATGGAACAAGAAGCTGAGCGTGGTATTACCATCCAGTCTGCAGCGGTTAGCTGTTTCTGGAAAGATCACCGTTTCAACGTAATCGACACTCCCGGACACGTTGACTTTACCGTTGAAGTTTACCGTTCACTTAAAGTACTAGACGGTGGTATCGGTGTATTCTGTGGTTCTGGTGGTGTTGAACCACAATCAGAAACCAACTGGCGTTATGCTAACGAATCAGAAGTTGCACGTATTATCTTCGTTAACAAACTAGACCGTATGGGTGCTGATTTCTACCGTGTTACTGAGCAAGTACGTAAAGTACTTGGTGCGGTGCCACTAGTTATGACACTACCAATTGGTATTGAAGATGACTTCGTAGGTGTTGTAGACGTACTTACTAAGAAAGCTTACGTTTGGGATGACACAGGTCTTCCTGAAAACTATGAAATCCAAGATGTTCCTGCGGACATGGTAGACAAAGTTAACGAATACCATGAGCAACTTATCGAAACTGCTGTAGAGCAAGACGATGATCTAATGGAAGCTTACATGGAAGGTGAAGAACCTTCTATTGAAGATATCAAGCGTTGTATCCGTAAAGGTACTCGTGATCTTGCGTTCTTCCCAACATACTGTGGTTCTGCATTCAAAAACAAAGGTGTTCAACTAGTACTTGATGCTGTTGTTGATTACCTACCAGCGCCTACAGAAGTTGACCCTCAGCCACTGATGGATGAAGAAGGTAACGAAACTGGTGAGCACGCCATCGTATCTGCTGACGAAACGTTTAAAGCGTTAGCGTTTAAGATCATGGATGACCGTTTTGGTGCACTAACCTTCGTACGTATCTATTCAGGTAAGCTGAACAAAGGCGATACCATCATGAACTCGTTCACAGGTAAGACTGAGCGTGTTGGTCGTATGGTAGAGATGCAAGCTGATGATCGTATTGAGCTAAACAGCGCACAAGCGGGTGACATCATCGCTATCGTGGGTATGAAAAATGTTCAAACTGGTCACACTCTGTGTGATCCGAAGGATAAAGTAACCCTAGAGCCAATGGTATTCCCAACGCCAGTAATCTCGATTGCTGTACAGCCTAAAGATAAAGGCGGTAACGAGAAAATGGGTATTGCTATCGGTAAAATGGTTGCAGAAGATCCATCGTTCCAGGTTGAAACTGACGAAGACTCTGGTGAAACCATCCTTAAAGGTATGGGTGAGCTTCACTTAGACATCAAAGTAGACATCCTTAAGCGTACTTACGGTGTAGACCTTATCGTTGGTCAGCCTCAGGTAGCTTACCGTGAAACTATCACGCAAGAAGTTGAAGATAGCTACACGCACAAGAAACAGTCTGGTGGTTCTGGTCAGTTTGGTAAGATTGATTACCGCATCAAGCCAGGTGAGCAAGGCTCAGGCTTTACGTTCAAATCTACCGTTGTTGGTGGTAACGTACCTAAAGAATTCTGGCCTGCGGTTGAGAAAGGCTTCAAGTCAATGATGGACGAAGGTGTTCTTGCTGGCTTCCCAGTACTTGATGTTGAAGTAGAGCTATTTGACGGTGGCTTCCACGCAGTGGATTCATCAGCAATCGCGTTCGAAATTGCAGCGAAAGGCGCATTCCGTCAATCAATCCCGAAAGCGGGTGCACAACTTCTTGAGCCAATCATGAAAGTTGACGTATTCACGCCGGAAGATCACGTGGGTGACGTAATCGGTGACCTTAACCGTCGCCGTGGTATGCTAAGCGACCAAGAAGCTGGCCTAACAGGCGTTCGTATTAAAGCTGACGTGCCGTTATCAGAAATGTTCGGTTACATCGGTTCACTACGTACAATGACATCAGGTCGTGGTCAGTTCTCTATGGAGTTCAGCCACTATGCACCATGTCCTCAGAACGTATCTGACAAAGTGATTGAAGAAGCTAAAGCGCGTAAAGCGGCTAAGTAATTAGCCCTTACCGTTGAGGGAGTTTATCTCGCTCACTGCTTAAGCATTGTAAAAGCCGGTCGAATGACCGGCTTTTTTGTGGGAGCAATAAAATCGCTGAATAATTTTTGCTAGTATTCCTTCATACTGACGACAAAATTTTCTAGAAAACTAAGCACTGACTACGTCACGTTTCTTGACGATGTATTCCAAGCCACGATAAGTTACGGTATTCAGTGTCAACGCGGTGACAGGTTCATGCAGTTAATAGAAACAGCGCTAGAATCGGATAAGGTGAAGCTTGTGCCAATGCAAGTTACGCACAAAGATGCGCTTTTACAGGCGGCTTCTGACGGTAAGCTATGGAAGTTGTGGTTTACCTCTGTGCCAAATGAGGACGCTATTGATTCCTACATTGATACTGCTCTCGAGCAACAAGGCTTAGGCCTTTCGCTGCCGTATGTGGTGATTGATAAACAAAGTAATACCCTCATAGGTTCAACGCGTTTGTGCAATGCAGACCGCCATCATCGCCGTGTTGAAATTGGGTATACTTGGTATGCACAAAGTTTTCAGCGCTCTTGGGTAAACACGGAGTGTAAGTTATTGCTGCTAACCCACGCGTTTGAAACGCTAAATACCATAGCGGTGGAGTTTAGAACTCACTGGCATAATCAAAAATCTCGTACTGCCATTGCTCGACTGGGTGCAAAACAAGACGGTATATTGCGCAGTCATCAAGTGCTTGCCGATGGTTCTATCAGAGATACGGTGGTGTTTTCAATTATTGCGAACGAATGGCCGGCAGTAAAAAACGGCCTCGTTCACAAATTGTCAGCGTGGCAAAACTAGGGCGCTTTCGTCCTACACGGTTTACCGCACCCCTATTGCTCTAGCGAATGGGTCTTAGATTTCTAGCCAAACAGCCAAACAATAGATAAAGATGCGCTATTGATTGGCCAAGGCAATCCGTTTAATACATTTTGTAGGGTAAGAATTTACCCGACATCACCACGCTCACACGGTCGCCTTTGGGGTCGTTTTCTCGCTGTAAGTCCATGGAAAAGTCGATGGCACTCATAATGCCATCACCAAACTCTTCATGAATAAGTTCTTTTAATGTGGTGCCATACACATTCACGAGTTCATACCAACGATAAATAAGTGGATCGGTAGGCACTTCGGTAGGTAGCGAGCCTTTATAGGGGGCTATCTGTAACCAAGCGACAGCTTCGTCGGTTAACTCAAATAACTCACCAACGGCGGTCGCTTGTTCTTTTGTCATGGCCATTTGACCAAGGCAGGCCGCGGTGCTCCATTCCTTCGACTGTCCAACAACCTCAGCAACTTGACGCCATTTAATGCCCTTGAGCACTTTTGCTGACTGGATCATATCGGTAACTTGGGTTCGGCTAGTAATCATAATATTTCCTCTATGTTGTTAAAGAGCTTTACTGCGAGCTCAGCAAAATTATGGTGACGCAATGACTTATAACTAAAGCAAGGCACAAGCCCTGCCAAAAACGAATAGGGTGCTTTTCGATAAGGGGTAAACGGCCTTTATTTAAGTAAGACGATGTAGGGTTATGAAGGTGGTAAACAAACTCAGAGATAACCTGAAACCGTTTGTCTGGGTTCACCTGCAATGCCCGTTTAAGTGTATCGTCTAACCAAGGGGGGATTTCTCGATGCGGTGACAACACACTGTGGTAGCGCAGACGCTGCTGGGCTGAAATCGTGCGCGCCTTGGCCACATTTGTGCCATAAGGAAATCGGCCACTGAGCATGTAATACGTAAGTACCGCTAATGAAAATAAATCAGAGACTTCTCGGCCGGTATCACCGAGAAAATATTCAGGCGCACTGTAAGTGGCGGTACCTAGTACGTGTTGATCACCATTTTCGTCTTGGTTTAACTCGCTTATTCCTGCCACATAGGCTGCGCCCAAGTCGATAATCGTGCATTTGCCGGCGCTATTTATCATGATGTTTTCTGGGCGAATATCCTGATGCAAAATACCTTCACGGTGAATAGCGTTTAAGCCATTGGCTATCTGTTCCACAATATCCCGCACTTGAGAGACGCTCGGTGTAGGGTTATCGACTAACCATTGCGCAAGGGTTTGGCCCTCGACGTATTGAAACACACTATACTGCTGCGTTGGTGCAGTTTTGCGGGGAGGGCTTTTAATCACGTGGGGGTTAGTTATCCGCTTTGCCAGCCATTCTTCAAGGCTAAATAACGTCACTTGCTTTTCACTTTGGGCAAGTTCAGTGGCTAAGGTTTTTATGACTAACCTTTCTTGTGTATTTGTCTCTTTAGCTAAATACAAAGCACTGCGTGCAGATTGATACAGTAACCTTTCTATAAGGTAACCATCTAAATTTGCGCCTTCCTCTAATGCGTTCGCCAAAGGGAGTGGGGTGTCTTCTATCGCGAGCGGCGCGTTAGCCAGTTGATCAATTGTAATCACCTGACAAGTCAGGTTGTCATCACTTTTATTCGCGGTTGCACAATCTACAATACGCTCGGCAGTGGTGTTATTGAGAGACTCCCCGAGCACCAATTCGCCTAATTGATGCGCTGGCACAAATTCATGCACGCCATCTGTCATCATGACCAGGGTGTCTTTTGTTTCTAACCCAATGCTGTGGTATTCAATATCCAGTTTTGATTTGAACCCTAAGGCATTCGCGAGAAAGCTACCACCATGCTCGCCTACCGTGCGGTGGGCGGACGTAATAATGTCATAATTATCTGCTTTAAAAATACCAATACATGCATCGCCCACGTGAAAAATATGGGCGTTGTTTCCCTTAATAATGATCACGGAAAAGGTACATACATACCCTCTATCTGGCGAGTAGCAATAAGGGCTATCTTGAGTACGTCGATAAAGGGTGGCGTTGATATTGCGAATCACCGTGGTCGCGCTTTGAATGACTGTCCAGGTATCTGGCGTGAGATAGTAACTTTCTAAAAACGTTTTCACAGCGAGGTCGCTCGCGACTTGGCTTACCGAACTGCTGCTGATCCCATCTGAGAGGACAAAGCAATGGCCTTTTAATTGCTGGCTAAGGTTTGATGTAACCGCTGCGACATCAATAATATGACAGCCACAGGCATCTTGATTAATTGGTTTAGCGCCTGCGCTAGAATATTCGCTGTAGGTAAGTGTGGTGAGTTGGTTTTTCATAAGTAAAAACCGCCAGCGAATGGCCGGCGGTTATCTGAGCGTTAAACTACCGCGGCTTTAGTCGCAGGTTTACCTGCTACCGGAATTTTGCGCTTAGGTGCAGTTTTCACGTGGGTGGTATAAATGGTTAAGCCAGTGAAGGCTAAGCCGCCAACCAGGTTCCCCAAGGCTGTAGGAATCTCATTCCATACGAAGTAATCCATCACTGAGAAGTCACCGCCCATGATTAAACCAAATGGAAACAGGAACATGTTCACAACCGAGTGCTCAAAACCCATAAAGAAGAACAGCATGATAGGGAACCACATTGCCAACACCTTGCCACTTACATGTGTTGAAATCATCGCGCCCACAACGCCTAATGACACCATCCAGTTACATAGCATTCCGCGTATAAAGATGGTGATCCAGCCCGCCACGCCGTGTTCAGCGTAACCTAAGGTTCTTGCTTCACCAATGCTGGCTACCTTAGTGGCAATAGCGCCGCCATCGACGTTGTAGCCCATGGTGAAAATGTACGACATCATAAAGGCCACGGTGAGTGCGCCTGCAAAGTTACCCAAGAAAACAAACCCCCAGTTACGGAGAATTTGTGAGGGCGTTACGCCGGGCCGCTTCGCTAACCACGCCAGTGGCGTTAACATGAAAACACCGGTGAGTAGGTCGAAGCCCATTAAGTACAGCATACAAAAGCCGATGGGAAAGAGAACGGCGCCAATGAGGAACACCCCTGTTTGCACGGCAACGGTAATAGCAAATACAGCCGCTAGCGCCAATATAGCACCAGCCATAAATGCGCGAATGAGAGTGTCTCGGGTAGACATGTAAATTTTAGCTTCACCTGCATCTACCATTTTTGTGGCAAATTCAGCGGGTTGTAAATACGCCATAGTTAATTACCTTTGTTGTTGTTCAGTTAAATGTCAGTCACTGCCGTTTTCACCTGCCTAAAACGAAAAAAGACGTCCACAGCGCTCTTCAATGAAGAAAAGTGCTATGGACGTCTTTATCCGAATAAACAAATTGTGAATGCACGTACTGCGGGTGACCAGTGCAGATTCCTCATGTAGCCGCTATTACTTACATCGATGTAAGCACTTACGTCATTGTAAGTCAGTGCGAGTACAAGTGATTATTACTAAGCGAAATTAATGCCATCGCCATTAACTTTATATTTATTCTTTTTATTTCAATTGGTTGTATTTGTGATGTCTGCGATGGAAACAAGGCGAGGACTGCCGCTCTTTTCGAACTTGGTGCAAAATTAGCCTTGACTGCACCAATATGAACACATAAATAACGTCAAGGAAGCAAAGCTGACTTGCCGCTAAAGAGGGGGAAGTGCAAAGCACTTATGAATATCGTCATGGTATTTTCTAAAACGTCCTGGCACTGAGTTACATGTTATTGTCATGTTTAATACGCATAATCTTAAATCCAAGGTGAATCGGTTTTCACCTAATGGATAAAATACTCACCAGATCATAAATAGTGCTGCGTTAGCGAGTTGGGTTGTCTATAATGGTGCCTCATGTTAAGGAAGTAGTTATGAAAAGCATTGAAATAGATGACGATTTATATGCATTTATCGCTAGCCAAACCAAGCATATTGGCGAGAGTGCATCACAAATTCTTCGTAGGTTATTGTTGCCTGAAGATGGCGCAGCGGTAAATACACCACAAGCGACACCCGCAGCACCTAAGGTAGAAACGCCTAAAGCCACGGAGGCAGTAGAGCCTGCACCCGCCGTTAAGAAAACGACCGCGGCTGCGCCAAAGCAGCCCACAAAAACGGCAGCCCCAGCGAGAACGCCGAAGGCAGCAGCCACGGCTAAGCCATCTCAGCAAGCGCCTGTTTCAGAAGATATTCAAACGCACAAGAAAAACGATATTGTCGATGCGGTGTCACAGGATGCGCTTGCAACCTTCACCAAGCGCGTTGATCAATTCTTGTTTATCTTAAGTGCAGCGCACAAACTCAACGCGAATAGCTTTAGTCAGGTTGAGTCTATTGTGGGTAAAAACAGAACTTACTTCGCAAAAAGCAAAGAAGCTTTGCTTGAAAATGGCAGCAGTACCAATCCGAAAGCCATACCTGATAGCGACTATTGGGTTGTGACTAACAACAATACGGCAAAGAAAGTAAACATGCTGGAACAAGTTTTGCGTAAACTGGGTTACGCACCAGAGGTAGTTGAAACGGTGGTGAACCGATTTGCACCGGAAGGTAAATAAAAACAGTCAATACTGAATAAGGACGATTTCATGGCATTACATCCGCAAGCAGGTAAAGCTGCCGCTCCCGAACAACTTATCAATGTTGCCGCATTGGTAAGTCAATATTACAGCTATAAGCCAGACGCTTCTGCACCCGGTGAAGCGGTAAGTTTTGGTACATCAGGGCACCGAGGCAGCGCGGCTAATTTTACCTTCACTGATACTCACATTGCGGCAATTTGCCAAGCTTTGGTTGAGTACAGAGAGCAAGAAGGTATTACGGGCCCACTTTACGTAGGTAAAGATACCCACGCCTTGTCGGAACCGGCCATGATAACGGCAATAGAAGTGCTAGGTGCTAACGGGGTTGATGTTGTTATTCAGCGCAGTGACAACGAAAGTATGGGGTATACGCCTACACCGGTTATTTCTCGTACCATTATTCGACACAACCGCAATAGCAGTGATAAAGCCGATGGTGTTGTGATTACACCGTCACACAATCCTCCAGAAGATGGCGGCTTTAAGTATAACCCTCCTCATGGCGGCCCAGCCGACAGCGACGTCACCAAACAAATTCAAGATCGCGCAAATGCGCTTATTGCTGATGGAAATGTGGCAGTAAAACGGGTAGATATTCGCCAAGCCAAAGCACGAGGCTTGGTGCGCGAAGAAGATTTTATGGAACCCTACATCGACGATTTGGCCAGCGTGATAGATATGCAAGCCATTGCCGATGCCAACCTTAAACTTGGCACCGATCCCCTAGGTGGTGCGGGAGTAGGTTACTGGTCTAAGATTGCAGAAAAGTATGGCCTGAACATTACCGTTGTTAATCAAGCGGTCGATCCCCAATTCGGTTTTATGCGCAGAGATAAAGACGGTAAATTACGTATGGATTGCTCAAGCGCGTATGCCATGGCTGGATTAATTGAATTAAAAGATGATTTTGATTTAGCTTGGGGCAATGATCCTGACTTTGATCGCCACGGCATTGTATGTCCAAGCGCAGGTTTAATGAACCCCAATCATTACCTTGCGGTGGCAATTCAATACCTTTATACCCACCGTCCTCAGTGGCCACAGAGCCTAAATATTGGTAAAACACTGGTGTCTAGCAGCATGATAGACAGGGTTGCAAAAAGTCTAGATAAGCCACTTGCTGAAATGCCGGTAGGCTTCAAATGGTTTGTTGAAGGTTTGTCGCAAAGCAAAATTGGCTTTGCCGGAGAAGAAAGTGCTGGGGGGATTTTTCTACAGCGCGACGGCGAAACTTGGGCAACAGATAAAGACGGGTTTATTCTTTGTTTACTTGCGGCGGAAATCACGGCAGTGACAGGAAAAGATCCGGGTGAACACTATAAAGGATTAACGGAACAATTTTCTGCTCCCGTATATAGCCGCGTAGATGTTGCTGCAACATTGGAACAGAAACAAAAACTATCCGCCATGGACGCCTCTGTGATAACCAGCGATACCCTTGCCGGTGAACCCATTCTTGCTGTGCAAACCCATGCTCCAGGCAACAACGCAGCAATTGGTGGCGTGAAGGTCTCTACGGAAAATGGCTGGTTTGCTGCGCGTCCTTCTGGTACCGAGCAAATCTATAAAATTTATGCTGAAAGCTTCAAAGGTGAAAGTCACTTACAAGAATTGATTGCTGAAGCCGAGGCACTAGTAGGTAAAATCATCAAATAAGGTTAAAAAATAACCTAGATAATCGATGACTTGTAATAAATATGTTAAAAATCGACTGAATGCATACGAATTCAGTCGATTTTTTCGTTTTTTAACCAAATTATCACAACAATATCGTTTAAGTGCTGCTATATTGCTCTCATGTGACGTGCTATTTATGTAATTTAATTACATGTTGGCGTGATGGAAAACCTTCTCTGATAGAGTGAGACCGCACAATGAACGCTAAAGCGAACAACACCCAATCTCCCGCAAAAATTGACAAATCTGACTTCAAAGCCGCTGTAGTCAAGCACCTTCACTGTACCTTGGGTACGGATGAAAACAAAGCGAACAATCACGCTTGGTGGAAGGCCACCTGTGCCGCAATGCAAGAGCATGTGTTAGAGGGGTTACGTAAAACACAGAAAACCCACTATCTTAACGACACCCGCGCTGTGCACTACTTTTCTGCAGAATTTCTTATGGGGCGTTTGCTGTCAAACAACCTGCAAAACTTTGGTCTTTTTGAGGTGGCCAGTGGGGCACTAAAAGAACTTGGTGTTGAGCTGACTGACATCATGGAGCAAGAGCCTGATATGGCATTAGGCAACGGCGGCCTTGGTCGTCTTGCAGCGTGTTTTATTGATTCTTTGGCCACCATGGAGTTACCGGCAATTGGATACGGTATTCACTACGAGCATGGTTTATTCCGACAAGAAATTAAAAGCGGTGCGCAGATAGAGCGTCCAGACAGTTGGCGGGATTATGGTAACCCTTGGGAAATTTGCCGACCAGAGTCTATTCAAGAAGTCTCTCTATTTGGTTATGTTGAAACCAAATATGGCGAAAATGGCAGAGTGCTTAAAGAGTGGCATCCTGGTTCTATCGTAAAAGGGGTGCCTTGGGATATCCCAGTGGTGGGATATGAAGGCAAAACTGTGAATGTACTGCGTTTATGGCAGTCAGAAGCCTCTGATTATTTCAACTGGGATGTCTTTAATGCGGGGGGATACGTGGATGCACAACGAGAAAATGTGCAGGCTGAAACCATCTCGAAAGTGCTTTACCCCAATGATGAAACCGAAGCGGGTAAAGAATTACGACTTATACAACAATACTTCTTTTGCTCGTGCTCACTGAAAGACATTATTCGTCGTTACAAGCGTGCTCATGGTGATGATTGGAGCCGTTTTGCTGACCAGGTGGTGATTCAACTTAACGATACTCACCCAGCCATTGCCATCCCAGAGCTTATGCGAATTTTAGTAGATAGAGCTGAGTTAGATTGGGATCAAGCCTGGGGCATTTGTACACAAGTGTTTGCTTACACGAACCATACGCTATTGCCAGAAGCGTTGGAAAAATGGCCTGCTCGCATGATTGAAAAAATTCTGCCTCGTCATTTAGAAATTATCTATGAAATTAACCACAGATTTATGGCTGAGGTTGACAAAAAGTGGCCTGGCGACAACGCCATGAAAGCCAAACTGTCTATAATCGAGGAAGGCCATGAAAAGATGGTGCGCATGGGCCATTTGTCTGTTATCGGTTCTTTCGCCGTGAATGGTGTGGCCGAAATGCACTCTCGCTTAGTGAAGTCCTCTCTGTTTCCTGAGTTTGACGAATTATACCCGGGCAAACTCACTAACGTGACTAACGGCATCACGCCAAGACGATGGCTGAAGGCGTGTAACCCGTCACTTTCTAAACTGATTGATAAGAAGATTGGCGTAGACTGGCCTAAAGATTTGTACAAGTTAGAAGGGTTAGCCAAATTTGCGTCTAACAAAACCTTCCAAAAGCAATTCATGAAAGTAAAGTTAGAAAACAAAGAATTGCTGGCTGAAGAAATCCGTCAATCGTTGGATTTAGAAGTGGACGTTAATGCCATTTTTGATGTGCAAATTAAACGTCTGCATGAATACAAGCGTCAGCACTTGAACCTACTTCATATCATGGCTTTGTACCGTCGTATTCTTGAGAACCCAGACTACGATATGCACCCAAGAGTATTTATTTTCGGTGCAAAAGCGGCGCCGGGTTATAAGTTAGCGAAAGACATTATCTATGCCATCAACAAGGTAGCAGATAAAATTAACAACGACCCTCGTGTGAATAACAAAATTAAGGTGGTTTTCTTACCGAATTACCGTGTGTCTTTGGCAGAGAAAATGATTCCTGCGTCAGATGTGTCTGAGCAAATTAGTACAGCGGGTAAAGAGGCATCAGGTACAGGTAACATGAAGTTGGCGCTTAATGGGGCCGTGACTATCGGTACGCTAGATGGTGCAAATGTGGAAATCGCCGAGGAAGTAGGCGACGATAATATCTTCATCTTTGGCCTTACCGTTGAAGAAGTGAATGAGCTTAAAGCCAAGGGCTATAACCCTCTTGATTACTACTATAAAGATCCTGAAATTAAAGCGGTATTGGATTGGTTAGAAACGGATTACTTCACGCCGGGTAAGCCAGGCGCGCTGGTCTCTATTAAACAAAGCCTATTGGATCATGGCGACCCTTACATGGTTTTGGCGGATTACAGAAGCTATTCTGATGCACAAATTGCCGTAGATGAAGCCTACAGAGATAAAGAACGCTGGGCTGAAATGGCAATTATTAATACGGCGAAGATGGGTAAATTTACGTCAGATCGCTCTATAAAAGATTACGTCGATAGAATTTGGAAGCTTTCGCCGTGTAAGATTGAGAACTAATCGCACATTTAGGTATCTAAAGGCTCAGAAGTGTTACGCTTTCTGAGCCTTTTTCTTTTGTGGGCTAAGGGTTGACACACCTTGGGTTAGCCAATGAGGTGCCCACATTTGGCCTTAACAGAAAGTAAATGATGCGTTTAGTTAAGTAAAACTTCAAAAATTTATAAGTAGGTATTAAAAAATATACTCTTTTATGCGCCCGGTGAGTAGTCAGGCAAGACAGAGTTTTCTACACTAGCTCGACACCTAGCCGCCGTTTTGTGCAAGGATATAATTATGAGCCGAATGCATTCGACTTTGGCAACCATTCCCAATCGTTACGCCTTTATCAACACCATCGACGCCTCTGCAAATCAGTGTCATTCTTTGTCACTTATGCTTATCGATGTCGTGCGATTTTCCGATGTCACAACGAGTCTGGGTATCACCGTGGGTGATAGGTTCTTGCTAGAGATTGCAAACAGGCTTCACGTACTTTTCAACAACGAAGTGCGTATTGGAAGAATAAGTGGCGATGTTTTTGGCGTAGTGTTCCTTAATACCTCAAATGCAACGTTTCTTCGCGATATGTTTGAGCGACTAGTGGAGCATTTCAAAACACCTATGTATCACGACGAGCATGCCTTTATTGCAGACTTTAATGTCGGCGTGGTGCAGGGGCGGTGTGACGAGTTTGAAATTACAGCATTTGTTTCTCGTGCTGAAGCGGCCTTAAAACAAGCAAAAGAAAATAAGTACGAAAATTACTACGCTTTAAGCATGCATGATAAGACCGAAACCGGCCGTAGTTTAGCGCTAAAAGCCGACCTCAAACGGGCATTATCACAAAACGAGCTAGAGCTGTACTACCAACCAAAGGTCGACCTAAATACCTTGAACGTTATTGGTGCAGAGTGTTTATTGCGTTGGAATCATCCGCTCGATGGCGTGTTGTTCCCCGGGCCGCTCATTGAAGCAGCCGAATCGTATAACATGATGAATGAATTGGGTTATTGGACACTAGAGCAAGCGTTTAGAAGCTTGGTTGAATTGGAAAAGCACGGTCTGCCTATTACACTCTCTGTCAATATCTCGCCAACCCAATTATACGACAATCACTTATTGCCTTCGTTAAAGCTGCTTAGCGAAACATACAGTATGCCGCTGGATCGCGTCGAGCTTGAATTAACAGAAGACGTCGCCTTGTCAAATTCCTTGATGGTGAAAAAGCAACTAGATGAGCTAAGGGCTATGGGGATCGCGATCTCGGTGGACGATTTTGGAAAAGGGTATTCCAATTTAGCTTACATACGAGACTTAGATCTTACCGCCCTTAAAATTGACAAAACCTTTGTGATGGAGCTAACTGATCATCCAGTCAACCGTGCCATTATCGAAGCGGCAAATATCATTGGGAAGGCGAAAGGCTGTGCCGTTATCGCCGAAGGCGTAGAAACCATAAAGCAATTGCATATTTTGCGTGAAGTTGGCGTGCGCCAAGGGCAAGGCTACTTGTTTTCTAAGGCCGTTCCTTTAGGGAGTTTCATTCAATTAGCGCAGCGAGATATTATTGTTGGCACGTCACCTCGCCAAGCCTAACAGTATATTGTATTGAAAAACTAAAAATGGGTTGTGATTAAAACCGTCAAACGTGCAATAGTCCCCGCAAGTCGCTAGACTATCGCCATTCGCAACACGTATGGCTTAATTGATGCAACAACTTATACAACATGGTGAGTTTCTTTCACTCTCTCGAACTGAGCCTCAGCGCTTTCAAACCCCTATTCAATTTGAACTCGATAATCACACGAAAGTTGCTATCTCTGCGCCAGGGATTATTGAATTCACGCCCCTTTCTTCAGGCAACATAAGCACTAAGCATATTGTTTTATCTTGCGGTGTTCATGGCAACGAAACGGCACCAATAGAAATGTGCGATGACTGGGTTAAGTCAATTCTTACAGGGCGGCTTGAAGTGACCCATCGCGTTTTGTTTTTGTTTGGTAATTTACCTGCAATGGATATTGCCAAGCGGTTTGTTGAAGAAAACATGAACCGCCTGTTTAGTGGTGCTCACTCAGAAGGCGAGGGCTGTAACAATATAGAAAGACAGCGCGCAAAAGCATTGGAAGAGGCAATAAACCAGTTTTTCGCTCATGCACAAGCCGACGAACAGGAATTCCACTACGATTTACACACCGCAATACGAAGCTCTAAAAACGAGAAATTTGCGGTTTACCCTTATTTGCACGAGAGGCGCTACAGCAAAGGGCAGCTCGCTTTTCTGGCGGCCTGCGGGGTAAAAACAATTCTACTTTCAGAAAACCCAACGACTACCTTTAGCTATTTTTCGTCACGCCAGCACGGTGCTCATGCATTCACCGTGGAGCTAGGTAAAGTGCGCCCGTTTGGTGAAAACGATATGTCACGGTTTGCGCAAGCGAAAGAGGCGATAACGTCACTGATTAGTCGTGAAGATTTTTCACCGCAAGTGTCTATGGATGAATTGGATATTTTTCGGGTGAATCAAGTGGTGATCAAAAACGCAGATGACTTTACCTTGCACTTTGACGACGACACGCCCAATTTTACCGATTTTACAAAGGGCACTGTGCTTGCTTCTGAGTCAGGTAAAACCTATGTCGCACAGCAAGACGGTGAAGCGATTGTTTTTCCTAATGCTGACGTGGCGATTGGTCAACGGGCTATGCTTACCGTGGTCCCCACCAAGCTGGAGACGCTAGATGTTTAAGTTAGATGAGCGGTTAGATAAAGATACCTTTTTTATAAGTGACTTACCTTTGTGCCGCGTCTTGTTGATGAACGACAACCAGTTCCCGTGGTTAATCTTAGTGCCTCGGGTAGCCGATGTGGCAGAGATTATTGATTTAGATGAAGCCCAGCAACAGCAGTTTTTAAAAGAGTCTGGATTTGTAAGCCATGTACTAAAACAAAAAACACAGTGCGATAAACTTAACGTGGCAGCCCTTGGCAATATGGTGAAGCAACTGCATATTCACCATGTAGCAAGGTTTACCCATGATGTGGCTTGGCCTAAGCCCGTTTGGGGCAATCAACCAGCATGCCCTTACCACATCGAAAAGGCTAGTGTATTAATATCTACTTACAGAGAATCTCTCGCACTTTTTTATTGAGCTTGCTAGCCTAACGTTAATTTACTCTACTTTTTTACATAGTCTGAAAAAGTAGTGGCGTTTAACAAAGGAGTTTGTTTATGATTATTTCTACTACGCCTTCATTGCAAGGTCAGAAAATAGATGAGTATTGCGGCATTGTAGTTGGCGAGGCTGTCATGGGCGCCAATATCTTCAAAGATTTGTTTGCGTCTATCCGCGATATCGTGGGCGGCCGTTCGGGTTCTTATGAAGAAGAGCTTACGCGTGCTAGAAAGCTGGCGTTCAATGAAATTGAGCACGAGGCAAGAAGCATGGGGGCAAACGCCGTGGTGGGAATTGACTTAGACTACCAGGTTATTGGCGATAAAGGCAGCATGCTGATGGTCAGCATCAGTGGTACCGCGGTGAAGACCTCACCATTGTAACCCCTACAATACACTATCTGCGGCTAAATGCCGCAGAAAGGCGAGGGAAATGGCGGATTTCCCTCGCTTGACTTACCACTCGTCTTCTTCGTCATCGAACCCTTTTTTTGCTTGCCCGTTTCCGTTTTTATTGTTGTCTTTGTGTTTCTGGGTTTGATCTTTCACTTCTTGCGGGAATTTAAACTTCGCGCTGTATTTTAGTAGGGTGATATTGCCAATCACCACGCCTAATACCAATACAATGATAACAACGACCCAAGTGGTATCCATGTGCGTATTACTCTCCCAAATTTAGAATGTAGCGACGGTAAATCATGTGGATGTGGTCAAGCACGGTGCTTTTGCCCTCAAGATCGCTATTTTCAATGGCCGTGACTAGGCTTGCTAGGTTTCTTTGTTTTTCAAACAAATTTGCGCTGTCGGCATGGGATAAATGCCAGGGTTCGCGAGCCACGCCACCGCAATAGCGCGCAAAAGGTAAAGTGAAACCATAGTGCGCCATGTTTTCATTTAACCACTGCGCCAACGGATAGCAAGGGCCATCAGCGGCGTATTCCGTTTCAACCAATTGAAAGTCGCCATCCCATTGGGATACCGCGGCTTTATCATAAACGTCAATATCAGACCCCCAATGGTGGCGACTGCCGCCCGGTAACGCTGACCACATTAAAATAGCATGCAGTTTTTCTACGTTGCTTAAACGGTCAGGGTTTAACGGTACGCCATTGATATCAAGAAGCTTCGCTTCTCCTCGCCACTTTCTATTCCAAATGACGCACTGTCGTTCAAAACTGCGGTAGCTACTCACCAATTGTAAGTCTATACCTTCTTGCTTGGCATCCTGCTGCATGGCGCTAAATGCGTCTAATACAGCGGGGAGAAGTAAATGGCCGTTGCCGGCGTCCATCAGTTGGTGAGGCGATATGCCTAACCAACGAGATGAAGAGTATGAAAGGTGGGTTAACATGATATTGGGGCTGAGACTAGGCGAGTAATCGCACAAGAATGCCGTAATAAATATCAGCAAGTTGCTCTAAATCCGACATTTTTACGCATTCATCAATTTTGTGGATAGTCGCATTTACCGGGCCAAGCTCAATCACTTGCGCACCTGTAGGTGCTATAAATCGACCGTCAGACGTACCACCTGCCGTAGACAATACAGTGGGCTCTCCTTTAACCGCTAAAATGGCTTCTTGGGTAGCATCTAGCAATGCGCCAGTATCGGTCAAAAACGGCTGTCCGTTGAATGTCCATTTAATGTCGTAATCGAGTTCATGCTTGTCTAAGATATGGGTAACACGCTCAATTAACTGTTTATCGGTAACTTCGGTAGAAAAACGGAAGTTAAAACATACCTGAAGTTCACCAGGAATGACGTTTCCTGCCCCTGTACCACCGTGAATATTCGAGATTTGAAAGCTGGTGGGCGGGAAAAACGCATTGCCATCATCCCAGTGAGACTGAGCAAGTTCAGTCAGTGCAGGGGTGGCAAGGTGAATAGGGTTGCTGGCCAAGTGAGGGTAGGCCACATGCCCTTGAATACCTTTCACGGTTAAATCACCGGTTAACGAGCCTCGTCGTCCATTTTTAACAATGTCACCCACTTCTGTGGTGGAAGAGGGTTCACCAACAATACACCATGTAATTTTCTCATTGCGGGCTTCTAGCGTATCAATAACACGGGTGGTGCCATTAATAAATGGGCCTTCTTCGTCGCTGGTAATCAGATACGCAATACTGCCCTTATGGGCAGGATAATCCCGCACAAACTCTCTTGTTGCCACAAGCATTGCCGCGAGGCTTCCTTTCATATCGGCTGCGCCGCGCCCATGCAAGAATTCGCCTACTTCAGTTGCGGTAAATGGCGGCGTTTTCCAGGCATCTTCTGGGCCGCTAGGAACAACGTCAGTATGCCCTGCAAAGCAAAACACTGGGCCTTCATTACCCCGGCGAGACCACAAATTAGTGGTATCTTCAAACACCATGGTTTCATTGTTAAAATCTAATGTAGAAAGAAACGCTTTCATCGCTTCTTGGCAACCTTCATCTTCGGGTGTGACCGAGCGGCGATTCATTAAATTCTTTGCAATATCGATAACGGTATCGTTAATCAAAATATGTCCTCATACTGCGCAGGTTTAAAACCAATGTGAAAGGTGCCATTGTGAAGCAAAATAGGGCGTTTAACCATGGCAGGGTGGGTTTCTAGAAGCGAAAGCGCTTTTTCTTTATCTAAATTGGCTTTATCAGCATCATCAAGTTGGCGGTAGGTGGTGCCGCGTTTATTTAGCATCACTTCCCAACCCAATGCGCTTTCAGCAGTGGTGAGGAACGCCGCTGAAATGCCATCTTTTCTATAGTCGTGAAACACAAAATCAATGTTGTGTTCAGTTAACCATTTCTTTGCTTTTTTTATGGTATCGCAATTGGCTATACCGTAAAGCGTCGTGCTCATAATATGTCTATCCTGAAGGTGTAAAATGTGATTTATGTTTTGGCGACCTACCTATTTTACTTACGTTAATAGGTGCATTTATAAAAAAAGCGTGAAGAGACTGTCTTGCATGCCGTCAACGTATTTTTGTTGTGTAGGCAGCAGCCCCTTCAAGGCCTGCGCATTTAATACGGACATTATACAAATATTTGCCACGCCTTGTTGCTTCAACCATGCAGAATTTACAGAAAATAGCAGGCTACCCTTTTTTATTTTATCGCCTTGTTTAACCTCACACTGAAATTTCTCACCCAATAACCCATTCGTTTGCTCGCCAAACTTAACGATGCATTTTAATCCAAACGTCGACTTCAGGGTAATGGCGTAATTGAGGGGATCCACAGCAAGAATAGTTCCTTCGAATGGGGCGCGGGCTTTGCTTTCGGAAGTTTGTATGGCGAAGCCAGGGCCCCACGCGCCCTTTGCAAAGATGGGATCAGAGAGTGTGGACAAGCTCGCACATTTCCCAGACACGGGGGCCGCAATGGGAATGGCGCGTTGAAAAGAGTCTGGCGCCTCTACAAGCAATTTATCTGTGATCAAGACACCATTCCTCTTACTGAATATCCCGCATTCACCAAGGCTTTTTGCGCATCGTTGAGTTTATTTTCTTTCACAAGAAAAAAGTCGGTTTCAAAAGTAGAAACCACGAAAATAGACACTTTGGCTTTTGCTAATACCGCGCCTATTTGCGCCATAATGCCCACCATTGAAAGATGAAGTGGGCCAATAAGTTCAAGTGCTTTCCAATTTTCGTCGCTTTCAAGGGAGTCTATGGAGACCGAATCAGGCACCACAATCGACAGTTCATCTTGGGTTTTGCCGAGAAAAAATAATGGGCTTTTGAGCACCTCAGCAGGTATATCACTGTCGCCATCTAAACTGTGAATGGTAAAAGATTGAGGGAGCACCTCTAGGGTTTGTTTGGGCATGAAAAACCAAGGAAATGTTAACGAAGTAAAGTATCCACATTAAACCACCATCTGTGACTAACTGCCAAGTGTTATCCACTTAATCTGTGGATAAGTTTGTTGAGTAGTTTGGGGCTTAATTATAAGTGCATGAAAATAAACAAATAAATAAACTGTACAAACAATAGTCAGTGGATAACATTCACTGTATTGCAAGCATTTTCCACAACCGCTGTCTATACAATTTTATGAAAATGTTCTTCTATTTTTGAATTTCTTTTCTTGACAGTGCGTATTTTTTGTCGACGAAATAGGCCTAAAAGGGGTAGGGTTTATAATTGTAAAACCGATTGTTAATAAGCAAATCGAAAGACAAAACGATAAAAATAAGGTGACGACAATGAGCGATAGTTTATGGTGCGACCTCACCACTGAAAAGGCAGATACGTTAGCTGATTACTATGTTGAAGTGATGGGATGGAAAAAAGAAGCCATCGACATGGGCGATTACAACGATTACGTGATGATGAAAGCAGACGGTACCCCAGCGGGGGGTATCTGTCATAAAAAAGGCTGTAATGAAAACATGCCCAATGGATGGATCCCCTATTTTACCGTGAGCCATTTAGATACGGCATTGCAAAAAAGTCAACGTTTAGGCGGCACCCTGGTAGGGAAAATTAGACAGTTTGGCGAAGATAGGTTTTGTATTGTGACGGACCCCGCAGGGGTTAGCTGTGGTTTGTTTGAAAAAAACAGCTAAGCGCGGCAACCCAATTCGCCGTGAATATCAGTACGGCCAATTGGGTCTGCACGAAAAAAAGGTAAGGCTGGGTTAACTAGCTTTATCTTTTAACACACCTCGGCTTAGTTGGTCGCGTTCGATGGACTCAAACAAGGCTTTAAAATTCCCTTCACCAAAACCATCATCTTGTTTCCGCTGAATAAACTCAAAAAATACGGGGCCAAACACGGTTTCTGAAAAGATTTGTAGAAGCAGCCTAGGTTCGCCATTTTCCGTCGTGCCGTCTAATAAAATGCCTCTAGCCTGTAATTCGTCAACGGGCTCACCATGGCCGGGCAGGCGTTCTTCTAACATTTGGTAGTAGGTATCTGGAGGCGGTGTCATAAACTTCATGCCTTTGGCTTTCAGTTTATCTAAGCACGCAGGCAAATCGTCACAAGCGAAGGCAATATGTTGAATACCTTCTCCATTATATTGCATTAGAAATTCTTCTATTTGGCCACCCCCACCCACGGCTTCCTCGTTAAGAGGAATGCGAATTTTACCATCTGGCGCCGTCATGGCTTTGGATAGTAGGCCGGTATACTCACCTTTAATATCAAAGTAACGAATTTCGCGGAAATTAAATAAATCAGTATAAAAGTTAGCCCAATACTGCATTCTGCCCCGGTAAACGTTATGAGTAAGGTGATCTAAGGTATGAAAGCCACACCCTGTTGGGTAACGGTCTACCCCTTCAATCCAATGAAAATCAATATCATAAATGGTGTTCTCGCCTTCGTACCTATCAATGAGGTAGAGCATGGCGCCACCTATGCCCTTAATCGCTGGCAGTTTGAGTTCCATGGGGCCGGTATAAGTATCCATAGGCTGGCCACCCCGGCTGAGCACCTCACTGTAAGCATGTTGTGCGTCTTTCACTCTAAACGCCATACCGCATGCAGATGGGCCATGTTCTTCCGCGTAATAACCCGCGTGGCAGTGCTTTTCGTAATTGCTCAGTAAGTTGATGTCTCCTTGGCGCCAGAGTTCTACATCTTTTGATTTATGCCGCGCTACGCGGGTAAAGCCCATGGCCTCGAAAATAGGCTCAAGTATCCCTTTTTCAGGGGCGGTAAACTCTAAAAATTCAAAACCATCAAGCCCAATAGGGTTTTCGAATAAGTCAGCCATTACATCCCTCACATTTTTATGTGCTTACCCTAATAAGCTTTCATCTAGGGTTTATGCTTAATTTGTGAAAATAGTGTAAACGCGAGCAGGTTCACTCAGCAATGGTGGAAGAGCAATAGGAATAGTGAGAGTACGGCACCAAGTGTAACGAATAGTTTTCAGTTCAGAAAAATCCGTATTAAACTTACAGAGTGATTGTTTAACTTATTGAAATTTAAGTGCTATTTCTGCATTTCAAAACACACAAGTGTGCAGTAAAGCGTACAGTGCATGTACGCGTTACTCAGGTTGCCCGGTAAATTGCTTTTTCAATCCCTTCCAACAGTTTATGTAGTCGGTTTGTCGGCAGGGGGTGTTCAATGCAAAAGGCGTGGGCTTAATCACTAAACTCGATTCCAACATAAACGCCAGGGTATCTTTGTATCTTTGAGGGGTCAGTGTTTCTTGGGTTGCTTTATTAAACACGGCGGCCTCAGGGCCATGGGGCGTCATACAGTTGTGAAGGCTAGCACCTCCAGGTTCAAACCCTTTTTCTTTCGCATCATAGGCGCCTTTAATTAAGCCCATAAACTCACTCATGATATTTCTGTGATAATACGGTGGCCGAAAGGTGTGCTCTGCAACCATCCACCTTTCAGGAAAAATAACAAAATCCACGTTTGCTGTGCCCTCATGGGCAGACGGCGAGGTTAATACGGTAAAAATAGAGGGGTCGGGATGATCAAAACTCACTGAATTAATCACGTTAAACGCGTTCAGGTTGTACTTGTAAGGCGCAGAATTACCCACCCAAGCCACCACATCAAAAGGAGAATGAAGCAAAGTGGCTTGATACAGCTGACCGTCAAATTTAGTGACTAACGTATGTGGATTGTCGTTATCTTCAAACCAGGCCACAGGATAGTGAAAATCACGTTGATTAGCGTAGCCATTTGCCCCCACAGGCCCGCGTTCTGGCAGCGTGAAAGGTTGCCCGTAGTTTTCACACACATAGCCGCGGCAATGTTCAGAGATAACGTCTATTGAGAATTTTACGCCTCGTGGAATAACGGCAATTTCCTCCGGCTCAAGGCTAAGCCTGCCGAACTCCGTTTTAATCAACATTTCCCCGTGTTGAGGGATAATTAATAACTCCCCATCAGCGTTATAAAAGGCTTTCTTCTCCATATTGGCATTTGCACTGTAGAGGTGTATCGCCATGCCGATGTGAGTATGCGCACTGCCATTCGCCGCCAGGGTAGTTAACCCGTTTACAAAATCAGTGGGTTCATCTGCAAAAGGGAAGGGGCTCCAGCGCATTGCATTGGGTGGGCAAGGTGTTGTATGAGGGGCTGTGACGATGTTACCTAAAGCCATAGGCTCAAAGTCTGACATGGCAACAGAAGGGCGCAGTCTGTATGTCCAACTACGCCTATTGCTTGCCCTTGAAGCCGTAAACGCTGTAGTACTGAGTTGTTCCGCATACAAGTTATACTCCACCTTTTGCGGGCTAAACTGCCCCATAGGTAACGCACCTGCTAAGGCCTCTGTTTCATGTTCATTATTAAAACCTGTTAGGTATTGCAGTTTTGCCACAGACGGCTCCTTAAACACCTTTACCGCCTTCATGGTTTGTTCGAACGTAGCTTGATGTAAAGAAGGGAGGCGGTAAGTCTGGTTATGATGTGGTTAATAGGCAAAAGAGTAGAGAAGGTGAAAAGGTAAATCAATTGTTAACGTGTATATGATAGGTATTGCTTTAGATTACGGTGTTCTAGAAACTTTACGTTGCAGTTGGGCAGGGTTTACACCGTGTTGAGCTAGGTTGTTTCAAGCCGGCGGAATAAGCGCAGCAAAAAGCATAGAAAGAAACAGCTTGGTTAAACCATAAGCACGATGATTTCTGTTAAATTGGTGTGAAGTTATTACTTTTCTATAAATTACTGGTAAATTGTGCACCACGGTGAACAAATTAGGGTAATTCGTTGGTTCCTTTAGATATTTACGCAGGTGAAGCGGCGCGCGCTAGAATCCAAAAAGAGGGGTTTTCGCCACAACTGTTTCAGTATTTTCTTGGTGCCTCTGGTGGGCCAAAATGGTTTTCATTGGCTGGGTTAGACCGGGTACTATTTCCAGAATGGTTTGCTGGCATTCACCACCAAGTACAAGTCATAGGCTCTTCTGCTGGCGCATTTAGAGCCATGTGTGCCGTACAGCAAGATCCCCTTGCGGCTATTAATCGCTTAGCCAGTGCCTATTCCACCACCACCTACTCAAGCAACAAGCCTACTCCACGAGAAATCACCGCCAAAGCCTTAGATCTTCTCACTTATATGATTGACGATGAAGGCAAGAAAAGTGCGCTGGAAAATGACAGATTCAAAGCGCATTTAATTGTAGCAAAATGCCTAGGTGCCACTCGCTTTGAAGGTAAATTTCAACAATTACGCGGCCTTGCTATGAGCGCGGCAACAAACACCATAGGCCGTAAGCATTTGGCAAAGTTGTATACCCGCTATGTATTTTCATCGCCAGGTAGTAACCTAAGCATAAGCGATCCCTATCATCTACCCACGCAGTATCATCTGTTAACCGAGAGTAATATACATGCGGCTTTATTGGCCTCAGGTTCAATACCAGTGGTCATTGAAGGTGTGACAGACATAGAAGGCGCCCCCCCTGGCATGTATAGAGACGGGGGCATTATCGACTACCATTTCGATATATCCCTTGGCCCTGAAGATGGATTAGTGCTGTATCCCCATTTTTACAACAAGCCAATACCGGGATGGTTCGATAAGGGCTTAAAACGTCGCGTTCCTCATAAGAGCAGTTACGACAACGTAGTAATGATGGTGCCCTCACAAGCATTTATCGCCAGCCTACCTTTTGGCAAAATTCCCGATAGAAAAGATTTTGAAGTACTAGACGCCCCAGCCCGAATCGCATATTGGCAAACCGTGCTGAGTGAAACAGACAGATTAGGCGAGTACTTTATGAAAATAGCGGGAGATGGCAGTATTGTGGATAAAATACAGCCATTCACGTTTGCCCAGCGTGGGGGCTAATTCGTCTATTTGGTTGCTTATTAGGCACTTGAATGCCACGGCGTGAATTTTTTCTTGCAGCCAGCGCGCTGCATCAGTATTATACGCGCCGTTGCTACAACTCTTCACCCTCATGGTTGTTAGCATTTCAATTTGCGTCTATAGCTCAGTTGGTTAGAGCGCTACCTTGACATGGTAGAGGTCCCCTGTTCGAATCAGGGTAGACGCACCATTTCTTCTATACTCAGTTTTCATCATATCTCGGCGGCGCAATTACCTATTGTTCGTGGCGAGCTTTATTGCGTTTGTTCAGTTAGCGTCGTTAATTTCCTTCTAATACACCGAGTGCGTCACATTTTGTCGTATCCATGCTTCATGCTTATTAAAGGTGAGCCATTACGAGTAAAAGCATGGAAAACGTTCAAACCAGTCAAATCAATATTCACGTCATCGGTGTAGGTGGCTGCGGTGGCAACGCGGTAACAAATATGGCCAGTCTGTGCTCTCACGAACGTATCAGATTCAGTTCGATTAATACAGATATCGCCGCTTTACATCGATGTCATAACCATGAAGTGGTGTTAATTGGTGAGGGCACCACTAAGGGGTTTGGCGCGGGCGCTGATCCTGAAGTGGCAAGGCGCGCTGCGAGTCAAAGTGAGGCCGCGCTACAAGTGCTTATTGAGGGAGCAGACCTTATTATCATTGTTGCAGGGTTAGGTGGAGGAACGGGAAGTGGTGCTTCTCCAGTTCTTATTGACTTAGCCAAAGAGAATGAAATTGATGTCATGTGTTTTGTCACTCTCCCCTTTAAAACTGAAGGAGGGCTGAGAGTGGATATTGCTGAGCACGCGCTAGCGGAAATACGTAGCAAAGCAAACGCAACGCTTGTGATGTCTAACGATTCATTGATATCGGCCTTGGATGAAACTGTAGGCCTGCTTTCTGCTTTTCGCCATTGCGATGCCCAAATGCATAGCATAGTGGAAGCCATCATCGTGATGTTAACAAACACTGGGTACATCAACGTCGATATCAATGACTTCAGTCACATTCTCTCCTTAGAGGGTGACACCGCCTTAGGTGTTGGCATAGCAGAGGACGACAGTTCATTGAGCAGTGCACTTAAGCATGCGTTAGAAAACCCGCTGGTTGATAAGCAAAACATAATGGGGGCGCAGGGGGTTATCGCACAGCTAACCTGCAGAGAAGAGCCGAGTTTGGCTATGTATGAAGAAATGCTAGCCACGCTTCAATTACTCGTAGATGGGCCACAAACTCTCATTATTACTGGCGTGACTTTATCCCCCGAGCTACCACATTTTGGTGAAGTGTTAATTATCGCAACAGGGGTGCCTGTGGAGAAACAGCAATTTGACCAAGAGAAAAATGTGATACCGATGAAGCACGCATCTGGCTACCTTGAAATTCCAACGTACTTAAGGCTTCGAGGAAAAGAGCTGCTATGACGCTAATTGCGCCCGAGCATTAGGCCGCTTTATCGTTGATAGCCGTTTAACTACTGCTATCAACGTCTCCCAAATAAGTCATATGCAGTGTGCTCGACAGCGCTTTGAAGTATTGCCGTAACTTTTGCGGCGCAATAACTTCAATGTTGTCACCTAAGCCTCTTAAAAATGCGCGCAGTTTATTGGTATCTTCAACTGTAGCGGTTAACCGCGATTTATCAGCCTGGTTTGACGGAGTAATAACCTGATCATCGCTTAGCCTATAGCCGTGAAGTAAAAATAGGGCGTTGTTATTCACGCGTAGCTCTAGCTGTATGTTTTCTTTATTTTTGGCTGTTAATGTCTGAATATTTTCCAACTCGCCAAAGGCTTGTTGGCAGTCTTCATCAGTTACGGTAACGTTTCTAATGAATTGTAGCGGTAAAGCGTAGCGCCTTTTGTGCAGCGCGCCGAAGGTGCATACAAATAGTTGTCGGCCATCTTGCTTAACCAACCCCATGGGGTTAACCCTGTCGTAGTGCTTCCAAACCATGTCAGTGCTACCGCTAAATATACGTTTAATATCAGCAGAAATTTGCTTCTTAAAGAAGATGGCGCTTTTCAACCGTTCAAAGGAAGTGGCATCTATTTCTGGCGGTATAAGTGGTTGAGAAATTTGGGAGTCGGCCACCGATCTTAACCAGTGCGTTAGCAAAGATTCGCTGTCTTGCTCAAGTACCTGAGACGCTTTTGCAAAATAGGGCTGCATTTCTTTTAACGTAGAATTAGGAAGCGTTGCGCCTGACTGCTCTAGCACTTTAAAGGCTAACGCGGTATTGCCATCCATTAAGCTTACATTGAGCTTTTTAAAATTAGCGTTGATAAACCAACCGTAAGGTTTGGAGCGTTTATCAACGTCTAAACCAAAAAGCCCAATGTTTTCTAAGCTCACTAGGTCTCGTTGAACCGTGCGCATGTCGATATTATGATGCCCACAGTTTTGAAGGTTCTCGAATATTTGCCGACTTGATACCTTTCTAGGCGCAAACGGCACGAATTGGAGAATGTCTAACTTGCGTTGAAATGCACTCATTGTGGTGAACTGACTTTTACGTGAGTAACTTCACGATATCATAGAGATAGGGTGCGACAAAAAGTGTCGCACACTTGATGCGCGTTTTTAGTTCATTTCAAATAAACGTGGCGCATTGCGGTGAACTTCATCTAAATTTGCATTGTTTAGGGTTATTGGCTCCTGCAGCTCTAGCCATACGAGGGGGCCGCTTCAGCCGTTAATTATCTTCTCCTACACGTCTATTTTGTTCTTTAATTTTTATTAGACAAAAGTAGTAAAAAATAAAGGTGTTTTTATTTTTTTAAGCTACACTTCAACGAAGCAACACTGCAACAATTTAAGTTAAGCAATAGCACACCAGCGTAATGGAATGCCATGGTGACGGAGTATTAGGGAATGTTTGAAACAACTTTTCACCATTGTGCGGTGGGTTTGGCTCATGTAAGTCCTTCTGGGGAATTCATACGGGTAAATAAAACGCTGAGCGATTTTCTCGGCTATGACATTGAGGCTTTTTCAACCCTGTCTATTCAGGAAATCACTGCGCCTTCACACCTTGCAACAGATTTAAACCTGCTAAACAAAACCCTTTGTGGTGAAATTGATACCTACAGCCTAGAAAAAAAATACCTGCATAAAGAGGGGCACGAGGTGTGGGGGAAGCTCACGGTCTCGTTAGTGAGAGATAAACAGGGCAAGCCAGATTATTTTATTTCCGTTGTTGAAGATATCGACAACATGAAAAAGGTTGAGTCGGAGCTGTTTCAGGCAGAAGCACTGTTCAGTGAAATTGTATCGGCATTTTCTTCACGTACTTATATATGGGTTGCATCGGCAGATTTAGCTAAACTGCACTATGCCAATGAGGGTTTTCAAAATATATTTGGCCGGGATGTATCCGTGGTAGCGAACGACCCCTTAAAGTTCTTAAGCTATGTGCACCCAGAGGATAGAACGCGGGTGGCGCAGGTTTTTGCAAATAAGCCCCTAGCACCTTGGGATGTACAGTACCGTATTTACGATCCTGACGGTAAGGTTAAGTACATTCATGATAGAGGGATCCCGCTTTATGATGAAGAAGATAAGCTTTCTATGATTGCCGGCACAGCTGATGATATAACCCAGCAAAAAGAGCAAGAAGCAGCCTTAGTGGACGCGGTAGCAAAGTTAGAAGCATTATCGAAAACAGATTCACTCACGGGGTTAGCCAATAGGCGTGAGATGTTCCAGCATCTTGACCAATCTATCGTGCAGATGAAGCGCAGTGAGCTTGTGTCTACCTTGGTGTTCATCGACTTAAACAACTTTAAAGTCATTAACGATACCTACGGGCACAAAGCCGGTGACTTAGCATTGACTTCATTCGCGCAATATATGCAGGGGCACTTACGGGAAACCGACAAATTAGCCCGCCTAGGCGGTGATGAGTTTGTTTTGCTTTTGTACGGTACTAATGGGAATGACACGACACAGTTTTTTAACCGCTTATTGGCCGCGCCTATCAATGTAGAATGCGAGGTTGGCAATACAATTCCGCTTTCTTTTAGCGTGGGAATAAGTGAGTGGAACCCCGATATTAACGACCCCCAACAATGGATAGATGCGGCAGATGCGTCAATGTACGAACAAAAACGCCAGCATCATTCGAATGCTGGCGTGGATAAAGAGGTAGGCTAATCCTGGGCCGCTTGCCGCTGAGCAAACCAAGTCGCAATCTCTTGTCGTTCTTCTTCAGTCATTTGCGTTTTATTCAAAAACGGCATGTCTCTAGTGACGGTTGTGCGTCGAACAAGTTGGGCTGATTGGCGTTCAATATCTTGCCAGTTGTCGAATACAACCCCCAGTGGCGCCACTTTGAAAATGTCGTCGGTAGGCGTGCTCGCGTGGCAGCTAACACAGTGTGTGTTGACTAACTCCTCAATTCGGCTGTCGGTAACCACAGCAAGGGCTTGGTCGCCATGTTCGCTCTTTTCTACTGAGACGCTTTGGCTTGAAGGCCAAGAGACAGCCAGTGCAATAAGCAGCATACCAATAGCACCTGACACCAAAATGGCAGGTTTAGTTTTACCCACATGACGCAGATTGAAAAAGTGTCTAATCCAAGCCGCATTCGCCATGATTGCAATGAGTACTAACCAGTTATACTCGTGTTGGTAAGTCATCGGATAATGATTTGAAATCATGATGAACAACAAAGGTAAGGTGAAATAGTTGTTGTGTACTGAACGTAACTTAGCGCCTGCTCCCCATTGTGGGTCAATGTCACCTTTTTGTGCCACCGCTGCTACCATCTTGCGTTGGTTGGGCATAATGTTGAAAAAGACATTGCCGGCCATAATGGTCCCGATTAGCGCACCTACGTGAATATAGGCACCTCTGCCGCTAAACCATTGTGTCGACAGAAACGTAACCGCACATATCAGCGCGACTAGGCATAAGCCAAACAGTAATGGGTATTTTGCTAGTGGGCTTCTGCACGCCATTTCATACACAAACAAGCCGCCAAATATTAATCCTAAGCCCAAACTAATCGCTTCAGTGGGGCTAAGGTTGTTTACGCTAGGGTCTATTAGATAGGCGGATGCACCGAAGTAATACACCAAGACTAAAAGTGCAAAACCCGACAGCCAAGTGGTGTAGGCTTCCCACTTGAACCAGTGAAGTGTTTCTGGCATTTTTTCTGGGCCATAGGCATACTTTGCTACCTCATAGAAACCGCCGCCATGAATGGCCCACAAATCACCTTTTATGCCTTTGTCTTGCTTCCATTTTGGCGGAGTACGTAAATTGTTATCTAGCCAAATGAAATAGAATGACGCGCCAATCCATGCCACGCCCGCAATAACGTGAAACCAGCGAATAAATAAACTAAACCAATCAAACCATGGCATGGGTTAACTCCTTTTTATTATAACAACAACGCCCGTTTACCCATGTTTCACTTACCGCGCGATCATCACCTAAAATACTAAGTGCGAAAAACACGTCATCGAAGGGGGCGTCAGGTTTTATTCTTAACGAGGTTAATTCGTCAAAATGGGGGTCTAAAATGACAAAGTCCGCTGCGCTTTGCGGGTTTAAATTTCCAATTTCATTTTCCCACTTATGTGCTACCGCAGCCCCTTGCGTCATTAAATAGAAGCCATCGTACGGGTTTATTGGGGCATGACGCAACTGACTTACTTTGTATGCATCCCCATAGGTTTTAAGCATACTAAAACTAGTGCCTGCACCCACATCGGTGGCAAGGGCAACATGAACATCCTGTTGCTTAGCCATTTCCCTATCAAACAACCCACTACCCAAAAACAAATTAGACGTAGGGCAAAAAGCAAGGGTTGCGCCAGTGTCGTGCAGACGCTGCCATTCTTCTTCGTGCAAATGGATACCATGACCAAACACAGCGCGGGGGCGCACCATGTTATAAGTGTCGTACACATCCAAATAGCTCTTTGCATTAGGATACAAACTTTTTACCCATGCGATTTCGTCTAGGTTTTCTGACAAATGGGTTTGAATAAATACATCGGGGTACTGGCAGGCTAACTCACCTAAGCTGGCCATCTGTGCTTCTGTACTGGTGGGCGCAAACCTCGGTGTAATGGCATACCTATTTCGCCCCTTATTGTGCCACTTTTCAATCAGGTCAGCGGAATCTCGTTGCGCCGAGTCAGCACAATCTTGCAAATCTTCAGGGCAGTTACGATCCATGCACACTTTACCCGCCACAATGGCCATGTTGATTTCGTTGGCGGCAGTAAATAAAGCATCACAACAGGTTTTGTGAACCGATGAAAAAACAAACCCAGTGGTGGTGCCGTTTTTCAATAATTGACGTAAAAACACCTGGGCAATATCGCTGGCGTGAGCCGTTTCACTAAATAATCGCTCTGTAGGAAACGTGTAGTTTTCAAGCCAGCTTAGTAATTGTTCGCCATAACTGGCGATGCTTTGTGTTTGTGGGTAGTGCAGGTGGCTATCGATAAAACCGGGCACTAGCCATTTGCCAGAATGATCCACAATGCTTGCTTGTGGAAAGCTAGCGTTAACCTCGTTAAATGGGGCTACGGCAACAATGGTGCCGTTATCAATCACAAGGCCGCCATCCAGAATAATGCTAATATCCTGTTCGGGTTGTTTTGTGGCTGTGGGAAAGTGCGCAATGTTCGCACGAATAAGCTGCATGTTATTTAGCTGCCTCTGTAACTGCTAAAGCCGAAGGGTGAAATAAGTAAAGGCACGTGATAGTGCCCGCCTTCATCGCCTAGTTCGAAACAAATATCAATATGAGGGTAGAAGCTTTTGCCGTGGGTAGAAATAAGGTATTCGTGGCAATGAAAACGCAAGGTGTAAATACCTGCTTCAAATGGGGTGCCCCAATCCTTAAAGCGGCCATCGCTGTCTGTAGTGCCGGTTAGGGTACTGCCGTCTGGACGTGATAGTGTCAGTTTGATCCCCTCAACGGGTTTGCCGCTAGTGGTGTCTAATATGTGGCTAGAGAGTGTGTTCATTCACTTTTTTCCTCTTCTGTTAGTGCTTTATTCAGCCTCAACAAGGTAATTTTTAACTGTTCGCCGGCAGCAATGGTTATTTCTTCATCGGTTGAATTGGGTAAACGTGCTAAAAGCGCGTTTAACATGGTGTCAGCAGACAGGCCCGTGGCACAAATGATAAAAATAAAGCCATGCTTTTTAAGGTAATCTTCATTCGCTTTTTTCAGTGCCAACAGGGTCTCTTCAGACGCTTGCGCGGTGCCTGACTGCTCTCCTGAGGCAATGGCTTTTGTGTTCGCAAACTTCGCACGTAGGGAGTCTACATCGCCAATCATAGGGTGCGCCGTAAAGGCTTCGAGAATATCGTCGTTATTGCAGGCTTTCCAAGCTAGCTTGGCTTGGGTTTCAATACGCGCAAGGCTGTAGTAGGGGCGAGCCTCTACCATCTGAGAAACCCAGTTTTTTGCCGCGCAAGCCTGTTCAAAGTACTGATAGGCCTGGCTGGGCGTCAGCGCATTTAGTTCGTTTAATGTCATGGTGGAGTGTCCTGAATTCGTCATTCTGATGTTATCGAGGTTGAGCATCTCTCATCACGTAGGGTTAGTGCATCAACCTGCTTCTCTACCCCAGGCGCTACAGACGTTGGCGGGCTGTTCAGCATGGTAATGATCTGGGCGGAAATAGATACCGCCACTTCAATTGGCCGTTTTCCTGGAATGGATAAATGACCAATGGGCGTGACTAAACGAGATAACGCCTGCTCATCGAAGCCTCGGTGAGAAAGCTTTGTCGTAAAGCGTTTTGCTTTGGTATCTGAGCCAATTAAGCCCACAAAGGGCAATGCTGGGTACTTAAGCGCACGCTCCACAATACGATAATCTAGTTGATGGTCGTGAGTAAGCACCACAAGCCATGTGTTGTCTTCAAGGCGATTTACCTCGGTTTCGGGCTGCTCCTCAACCACAACCGTCACATTGTCACTCACCTGCTCAGGAAACAACGATGCTCTATTGTCTATCCAGCTAATTCTCACAGGCAGTTGCGCTAAAATGGGCACTAGTGCTTTAGCCACATGTCCAGCCCCGAATATGGCAATATGTTGTGCGTCTAAGTTACACACATCAAATAGCACTTTTACTGCGCCGCCACAGCATTGCCCTAACGCACTGCTTAATGGGTAAGAGTGGGTATAGGTGCGAGACGGTTGATTAGCATCATTGCCCGTGCGTCTGCTTGCACAGTGTTGGTTCGCAAGCATTTCTCTGGCACGTTTAATCGCGTCAAATTCTAGATGGCCACCACCAATGGTATCAATGCTTTCTGTACCGGTTACCACCATTTTACTGCCAGCTTCACGGGGCGTTGAACCTGCCACGCTCACCACGGTAACTAACACATAGCCAATACCGTTTTGCTGACAATGGGCAACGCCCTCGTACCATCTGGATGGTTTCATCATTGGCATGCCTTCCTTATTGCCCTTGCGCTGCAAGCACGGCGTTTAACACGCGCTCTGGCGTCGCAGGTGTATCAAGTTGGGGGGCTAGTTTGTAACCCGACAAACTTGATATGGCATCTTTAAGCGCACACCAAACTGAAATCGCCAGCATAAACGGAGGCTCACCCACCGCCTTTGAGTGATAAATACTGTCTTCGGCGTTTTTACGACCGAACAGCTGCACGTCAAAGTGCTTGGGGGTATCGCCAATTGCAGGAATTTTATACGTGGCCATGTTTTCACTAATAAGTTTACCTGCCTCATTCCAGTGCAAGTCTTCCGTGGTCAACCAACCCATACCCTGAATAAATGCCCCTTCAATCTGCCCTTTATCAATGGCCGGGTTGAGGCTATCACCCACATCATGAAGAATATCAACGCGGTCAACGGTATATTCGCCGGTGAGTGTATCTATTGATACTTCTGACAACGATGCACCGTAGGCAAAGTAAAAGAACGGACGGCCTTCACCGGTATCGCGGTTATAGTGCAGTTTTGGGGTTTTATAAAAGCCGCTGGCTGAAAGCGATACACGCTCAAAGTAGGCGGCTTGAACTAATTCGGCGAACGGTGTGCTGTGCTCGCCCAGAATGACATTGCCATGTTCAAAACGAACCATATTCGCTTGGTCGGCCATGCCGAGAGACGCAGCAAAGCATTCTGCCAAACGGGTGGTTAGCGTGACACAGGCATTTTGAACCGCTTTACCGTTTAAATCGGTCCCACTTGATGCCGCCGTTGGCGAGGTATTTGGCACCTTATCGGTCCGTGTGGCGGTAACTTCAATCATATCTATAGATAAACCAAACTCGTTAGCCGCAATTTGACCAATTTTGGTGTGTAAGCCTTGTCCCATTTCCGTACCACCGTGATTCACTTGAATGCTACCGTCGGTGTAAATGTGAACAAGAGCGCCGGCTTGGTTAAGGTGCTTGGCAGTAAACGAAATACCAAATTTAACGGGGGTTAGCGCTAAGCCTTTTTTAATCACCGGGCTATTACGGTTAAACGCCGTTATCGCTTTTCTGCGCGCCCAATAGTGCCCATCAGTTTCTAGCTTGGTCATTATCTCAGGCAGCAGGTTATGCTCTACTTCCATGCCGTATGGCGTGACTGTGCCAGTGCTTTCTCCGTAAAGATTGCGCTTGCGAATGGTGAGCGGGTCTACTTCTAGGTGGCGGGCGACTTTATCAATTAGCGCTTCGGCCATGATCATGCCCTGTGGGCCACCAAAGCCTCGATAGGCGGTATGAGACACCATATTGGTTTTCAAACGGTGACCTACAATGTGGCTGGCCCCTAAATAGTAGCCGTTGTCCGCATGGAACATAGCGCGGTCAACAATGGCGTCGGATAGGTCAGGCGAATGACCACAGTTACCGTTAATATCCATGTGGGTGGCCAGAATACGGCCGGTGTCGTCAAACCCTACCTCAAAACGGTTTTCAAAGGGATGGCGTTTCCCCGTGACATGCATATCCACTTGGCGAGGAAGTCGACATTTCACCGCGCAGTGATTACGCGAGGCAAGTAAGGCCGCAATACATGCCCACTGGGCTGCCTGCGTTTCCTTACCACCAAAACCACCGCCCATACGACGCATGTCAACCATCACCCGGTGCAGCTTTACATCTAATACTTCAGCCACGAGTTTTTGAACTTCACTGGGGTGCTGGCTTGACGTGTAAATCTTCATGCGGTCGTCTTCATCAGGAATGGCAAGAGAAACTTGCCCTTCCAAATACATATGCTCTTGACCACCGATAGATAAAGTTCCAGACGCTTTATGCGTAGCGTCAGCCATTTGCTGTTCAACATTGCCTTGGCCAAATTCATGGGTGGGGCGAACAAAAGACTGTTTCGCTAATGCGCTATCTACGGTAAGGGTTGGAGAGGTCTCTTCTACGGTGATTTTACCTTTTAATGCGGCTTGTCTAGCGAGATTTACCGATGTGGCAAGTACAGCGAAATAGGGCTGGCCATAAAACTTAATTTCATGATGAGCCAGTAGCGGATCACCCGCAAACACAGGGCCTATGTCTTTGTGGCCTGGTACGTCGTCTATGGTGATGACGTCAACCACACCTTCACTGGCTCGAACGTCACTTAAGTCGATGTCTTTGATATTGCCAGCGGCTTGTTGGCTCAAACCTACCGCGGCATAAAGCGTACCCTGAGGTTCAACGATGTCATCAATGTAGTTGGCACCGCCTTGCACTTGTCGCGCCGCGCTTTCATGCTTAACCGAGGTATGTACTGCCGATTGGCGGTGCTGTCTATTGCCTGCTTCAATGAGTTTACGCATGTTGAACCACCCGAGTTTCAATGGTGTTTTGGGCTTGGTTTTCAAGCCAGAATCGATGCCACAAATTACTTAACACTTGATTACGATAGGCTGCACTGGCACGTACATCATCAATAGGGTTAAACGCGTCTTTCAGCATTTGCTTACCTAGGTGCAAGCAGTCGGCACTTTGCCATTGCTTTCCTATTAGCGCCCGCTCAAGTGTCGGACACGTTTCAGGTGTGGCTGCCACGCCACCAAACCCCGTTTGAAGAGACGTCACCACGCCATCTACCAATGTCAGGTTGAACACGGCGCATACGGCAGAAATGTCATCTTCCATGCGCTTAGATATTTTGTACGCAGCAACGTTATTGTCCTTGGACAATAGCGGGATTTCAATGGCGCTTATCCATTCCCCTTTTTCCAACTGAGTTTGGCGGTAGCCGATGAAAAAGCCTTTCAAAGGAATTACGCGAACCTGTTGTCCGTTGTCGAGATGCAATGAGGCTCCTAAAGCGAGTAACGCGGGTGGCATATCGCCAATAGGGGAGGCATTGGCAATATTTCCCCCTAGGGTTGCTTGGTTTCTAATGGGCAGCGAAGCAAAGCGCGTGATTAATTCTGCCAATTGCGGGAAAGCGGAAAGTAGCGGTGACGCAATATCATTAAGGGGAGCACCTGCACCAATAATAAGTGATTGCTCTGTTTTGGTGCATTTTTTCAAGTTATCCATGGCTGAAAGGCTGATTACCTTCTCAACATTTTTTAGCTGCTGAGTGATGCTCAAACCAAAATCTGTACTACCGGCCACTAATGGGGCGGCGGGGTAACCTTGTATCGCGTTAGCCAGCTCTTCTCTGCTGGTTGGCATAATAACGCCAGATGAGCCTATAGCCGTCCCTGCATTGTCTTGAATGTCTTTCAGTTTAGCGAGTGTGTTTGATGCCGTCTTTGCAAAGTGGTCGGCGGCTTCACCCTGACATGAAGCTAGCGCCGCTTCAATAATGGGGCGGTAGCCAGTACATCGACATAAGTTACCTGACAAGGCGTGTAAAACATCGTCGCGGGTGGGGGCCGTTGCGTTATGATAAAGGGCAAACATGGACATAACAAAGCCAGGTGTACAGAAGCCGCACTGCGACCCATGGTAATCTAGCAGTGCTTGTTGAACGGGGTGCAGCGTGCCTTCATCAGCTAAATGTTCAACAGTAATCAACTGTTTACCATGCACCGCTGACATTAAAGTAATACAGCTATTTACCGTTCTATAGTGTAAAGCAGAACCGTCGTTATTAACTTCGCCAAGCACAATGGTACATGCGCCGCAGTCTCCGGCCGCACAACCTTCCTTTGTGCCCGTTAGCTTACGATGTTCTCGTAAAAATTGAAGTAAGGTTAAATCGGCTCGGGCATCGTCAAGCTCAATTAAGTCCTTATTAATAAGAAAGCGAATCATACCCGCACCTTAAAACTAGAGTTCATTGTTGTACCTACTAATATAGCTGGATTTTTAAAATAAAAGTAGACCATATGGTCAAATAATTGCTTATAAAAAAAGGCTCACTTGACGTAGCCCATAAATGAGGCTGCAAATCGTGCAGTGTTTTAGCCTGGTATGTTTTAAATTAGGCAAGAATCGTGCAAGGATTAACGTATCTAATTCGGTAATAGAAAAGTAAGTAAAATCAATTTTTTACTATTAAGATGTTAAAACGTTAAAAAGAGATTGCATAATTAGTCTTTTAAGCTTGCACCAAAAGCATGCTAACGTGTTGACGTTAAGTACAAACCACTTATGGTTTTGGAAGGAAAGTAGATAGGAATGACAAGAACAAACGGAGCCGACGGTGGCGTTGGCGCAATGAATCGACGAAAAATTCTACAAGCCGCTGAGAAATGCTTTGCTCAGTTTGGTTTCAAAGGCACAGCAGTACAGAAAATTGCAGATGAAGCCGGTTTACCTAAAACCAATGTGCTTTATTACTTTAAATCTAAGCAAGAGCTGTATGTTGCGGTTTTAGAAGAAACCTTATTACTATGGAACTCTCGTTTTGATAGGGCAACGGTAGAAGACGACCCTGCAGACGTACTCGCTGACTACATCGCAGAGAAAATTGAAGTCTCTCGCACTCACCCGCTATCCTCCAAAATCTTCGCCATGGAAATTATAAACGGTGCACCGAATTTAACGGGCTACTTCGATGAAGAGCATGCCAAATGGATGAAAGGCAGGCTTAAGCTTATTAATAATTGGATTGCAGCAGGTAAACTCGCGCCAGTAGACGGCGAATATTTGTTATACACCATTTGGGCGAGCACACAGCACTATGCCGATTTTGCCGCTCAGATAACTCGCCTTAGAGGCAAAAAAATGGTGAAAAAAGACTTTGAAGACGCCAAAGCACAACTTGTGAAACTGATTTTAGGCGGCTGTAAATTGCCAATTCCAGAGAAGTATAGAGGGGAATAAATGACGGCACATTCATCACACTATCCAAGAGATCTTGTCGGGTACGGGCAAAACGTACCGCAAGCTCAATGGCCTAACAAAGCAAAAGTCGCGATTAACTTTGTTTTGAATTATGAAGAAGGCGGCGAAAACTGTGTATTGCACGGCGACGACACCTCTGAAATCTTTTTGTCTGAAATCATAGGTGCGCAAGCCTATAAAGATCGCCATCTTAGTATGGAGTCAATCTACGAATATGGTAGCCGCGCTGGATTTTGGCGCTTGCACCGATTACTCACCAATTATGATATTCCTGTTACTGTGTTTGGCGTCACCATGGCAATGCAGCGCCACCCTGAAGCGGTGCAAGCCATGCTTGATGCTGGGTGGGAAATTGCTAGCCATGCCATGCGTTGGGTACATTACCAAGATATGGATGAAGCCGAAGAGCGAAAGCAAATTGACGACGCTATTTTACTTCACGAGCAACTGACCGGTAGCAAGCCCGCAGGGTGGTATACCGGGCGTACCAGCCCTAATACGCTTAAGTTAATCGCTGAGCGTGACGACATTATGTACTGCGCCGACTCATACGCTGACGATTTACCGTATTACGATTGTCACTACAGCAAGCCCTTGCTCATGGTGCCTTATACCCTAGATACCAATGACATGCGATTTGTAACACCGCAAGGGTTTAACAGCGCAGAGCAGTTTTTTCAGTATCTCAAAGACGCTTTCGATGTTCTTTATGAAGAGGGGAATGAAGCCCCCAAAATGTTGTCCATTGGTCTACACTGTAGAATTATAGGCCGCCCAGCACGCATGGCGGCGTTGAAACGGTTTATTGAGTATGTAAAGTCTCATGACAAAGTGTGGTTAGCAACCCGCGAACAAATTGCCCAACACTGGTTAGCGACTCATCCGTTTGAAGCAAGCGAAAGGTTAGAAGAATAACTAGGAGAATAACAATGAAAGTAAAACTGTTAATTGCCTTATGTGGCGCACTCGCGTTAAGCGGATGCTCTAAGTTAAACAAAGAAAATTACGACAAGCTTGAAATGGGCATGTCTCAAAAAGAAGTAGAAGCGATTTTAGGCAGTGCTGATAACTGCGGCAAAACACTGGGTACAGTGGCTTGCACATGGGGCAATGAAGAAGCCAAGCATGTGAAAATTGTGTTTATGGGAAATAAGGCCGTTACCTTTAATTACGAAGGGCTGGAATAGGCTGCTAAGCGCCGCCCATTTTAGCAAAACAGCGTCTTGACAAAAAAGCCGAAGCCGAGTCTTGAAGCGCACGTACAAGCAGTGCACTTCAAACCGCTTCGGTTTTTTTAAATCAGTTTCATTCAACCCTATTTTAGGTCGAACAGGTAACGCAATATAAAGATGATCGCGAGCGCATAGGTAAGGGGCGTGACCTCTTTAAATTTACCGGTACCGACTTTCACACCCACATAAGTAATAAAGCCCAACGCAATCCCTTCACTGATGCTGAACGTTAGTGGCATCGCTAACAAGGCCACCGTTGCCGTTGCCAGAGCACCCAAATCTTCAAAGTCTAATTGGCGAATAGATTCCATCATTAATATACCTACCATAAGCAGGGCAGGCGTAGTGGCCATTAAAGGAATCACTTTCATCAATGGTGTTAAAAAGAGCGCCAATAAGAAACAGATGGCAACAACCACAGCGGTAAGCCCAGTTCGACCGCCCGCTGACACCCCAGTGGCAGATTCTACATAACTGGTGACCGGCGATGTGCCCACCATGGCACCTAATACACTGGCGGATGCATCTGCGGTCATGGCAGGGCCAATTTTTGGTAGTTTACCCGATTTAGTCAGCAAATTTGCGCGACGGGAAACGCCTATTAAGGTGCCAATAGTGTCGAACATATTAACGAACATTAGCGCAAAGATAAGATCCCAAGTTTCACCGATATGGTCAATGGGGTACCAAAAGTCCATCGCAAAAAAGGTATCTGAGATTGGCTCAGGCCACCCAATAATCGCTTCGGGTGTGGCGGTTAAGGTTCCATTCTCGGTGGGGATGAAAGCACCAATAACGGTGAGTAGAATAATGGAAAGTAAAATGCCTCCAGTGACCTTTTTAACCATCATCACCACCGTAAAGATAATACCTACCAAGGCTAACATAACCGCAGGGTCAGAAAGGTCACCTAGCTGTACGAAGGTGGCAGGGTTATCCACGATTAGCCCCGCATTTTTCAACCCAATAAACGCAATGAACAAGCCTATACCGCATTGCACCCCAATTTTAAGGGTGGGAGGAATCGCTTCGGCCACTTTCGTTCTCACCCCCGTGAGCGATAGCAGAAGAAAAAGTATCCCATTCCAGAATACTATGCCTAATGCCGCTTCCCAGGGAATTTCTCTCGACATACAAATCGTGAACGCGAAGAATGCGTTTAAGCCCATGCCGGGCGCCAACGCGATGGGGTAGTTTGTCATAGCGGCCATCAGTAATGTACCTATACAGGCAGCCAAAGCTGTGACGGTAATTAAACCTTCTACGGGCATGCCACTTAACCCCAAAATCCCTGGGTTCACCACCAATATGTAAGACATGGCAGCAAAGGTTGTTAAGCCGCCAATAATTTCTGTTTTAATGGTTGTGCCATGTTCCTGAAGCTTAAAAAGGCGTTCAAATACGTTGTTGGACATGCAGTTTTCTCTATACGTTGAATCGATTTTTATTATAGCGACACCAAAAATAGTACAAAGCGTCTATTTTACCGTGCCATTTTGAGCGTATTTGCTGCAAATGTTAACAGCAGCGCTTGTTGATATTGTTTGCGTTGCAATAATTTGACCAATTAGTCAGTTTATTGGTGCGATTTGTGCTACGGTAATCATAGCCAGATGACGCTTCGTTAGCAGGACGCCAGCGAAAGAGTGCATAAGCCTTGCAAGTACTTTTACAAGCTTTATGTATAGAGCGTGATATTGCGCTAAAATCCACAATAACAATCAAGAGATTGCACGATTTTGAGCTTTTCATGCTCTTTTATGGTGCAATGCATTCTCGGTACGGAGAGGGCCATGTCGTTTTCATCATTAATACAAAAACTCCCAAAAGCTGAACTGCATCTTCATATAGAAGGCAGTTTAACGCCTGAGCTAATGTGGCACCTGGCAAAAAAGCATAATATCACACTGCCTTATAAAAGCGTGGAGGAAATTGCTGCGGCCTATCAGTTTTCAGACCTGCAAAGCTTTTTAGATATTTATTATGCAGGCGCCGGTGTTCTCATTGATGAAGATGATTTTTTTGCGCTTATGTGGGCGTACCTATCTCGTTGCGCAGAAGAGCATATTACCCATACCGAAGTTATGTTCGACCCGCAAACACACACGCAAAGAGGCATAGGCTTCGACGTTTTTATGCCTGGCTTTTTACGTGCAATGAGAAAGGCGAAAAGCGAACTGGGTATTAGTTGCTATCTCATCATGTCGTTCTTACGGCATTTGCCGGAAAAAGAGGCGTTTGACACCCTCGAGCAAGCTGAGCCGTATTATAGTGAGATTACTGCAGTAGGGTTAGACAGCTCTGAACTGGGCCATCCGCCGTCTAAGTTTCAGCGGGTGTTTGAGCGGGCGCGAGCATTAGGTTTTAAAATTGTTGCTCACGCAGGTGAAGAAGGGCCCGCATCCTATATTTGGGAAGCCATTAACTTACTTCAAGTAGACAGAATTGATCATGGGGTGCGCTGCCAAGAAGATGATGCCTTAATGCGTTATCTTAATGAGAAGCAAATTCCACTGACGGTATGCCCGCTAAGCAATTTAAAGCTTTGTGTTATTGACGATATGGAAGGCCATAATATTCTGGAATTGCTAGAGCAAGGGTTGTTGGTTACCGTCAATTCAGACGACCCTACGTATTTTGGTGGCTTTATGAATGAAAATTTTGAAGCGTTGGCCCGTGCGTTACCCATTACTCAACATCAAATTAAAGCATTGGCTGAAAACAGCTTCAAAGCCAGCTTCTTATCGAAGGAAGAAAAACAGCTGCATTTGAATGCAATAAATCAGGCTTTTGAAGCCTATATCCACGCCGCCGCTGAGTAGCGGCTTAGTCTATTCTTACTCTTCACCCATGGCGGCCAGGGTAGCGGATACGGTAGCAGTAAAAAGGGGCATAACCGCGTTTATATCATCAAGGTTTTGTGCTTTTGCCAGTTTCTCTAGTTCAGCTGCCATTTTATGTACTGCTACTGCGCCAACATCACCGGCATTACCCTTTATAGAGTGGCTAACAAAACGCGTAGCCTCATGATCTCCTTTTTCTAGCGCTGAGTTTAATTCGGCTAATTTGTCTTCCATTTGTGCAATAAACATCCCAGCGATGGTGTTTAATAACGACGCGTTATTACCTAGTCGTCTCAATGCTTCTTGCTTGTCCCAAATCGGCTGGTGATTACTCAGGTTTCGAAATTCATTTTCTGTACGCATGGCTCTTTCCATTTTTGGTTCTATCCCGTATTCAAAACGTTAAATAGCATAAGGTCAATAAAAGTTTATGATGTTAGTCGTTTGGTTAGGTGTTAGTTGTTGTTTGCTAAAAGCTTTGTTAACTTATACTAAAGTACAATAGATGATCTGATTCATTAGCCGATACTTAATGCGTCAAAAAAGGAAATGAGAAGTATTATGGACGACGTTAAGCAAAAGGTTTTTATTGTAGACGATGAACCGGCGAACGTTTTAATCATTGAAACCGCTGTAGAAACACTGGGTACTGTTATCAGTACATCAGAGAGTCATCGTGCAATAAAGCTTATAGAACAACATCGACCCGATGTGATTCTTCTCGATATCAACATGCCTCAACTGACCGGGTTTGATATTTGTACTATTTTAAAATCCGATCCTTCCCTAAAAGATACTCCAGTTATATTTATCACCTCTTTCAACGACACGGAAAATGAACGAAAAGCGCTACAGTTAGGTGCCATCGACTTTATCAGCAAGCCAGTTGATGTAGAGCTATGTAGAACGCGGGTTAAAAACCAGTTGCTTATTCAAAAACAAAAGCGTGAAGTTGCCCGGGTAAATAAAAAGGTTTCAGAAGAAAAAGAGCGCCTAGACATTACCTTAAAATCTATTGCAGATGGGGTAGTGGCGATAGATGTAAAAGGTAAGGTGAACTATATTAACCCGGTAGCCCAGCGCTTAACCGGTTTCTCGGAGGCTGAAGCCACTGGTGTTCATATTGATAAAGTCATGCTATCAGCCGATGCCACCACCAGCGAGCCTCTCGCTAATCCCGCTTTGTTCGCATTAAAGTTAAAGCACCCCGTGGGCATGGCCTATAACGCTAAATTAATAAGCCAACATGGCAAAGAGTTTCGGGTAGAAGATACCGCATCGCCTATTTATGACGATGGCGGTGAGCTGAAAGGGGCGGTTATCGTCTTTCAGGATGTATCGGAAGCGGTAGCAATGGCCGTGCAAATGACTCACCTTACCAATCATGACCAACTCACCGGCCTGCCAAATAGGTTGCTCCTGCACGACCGTCTCGTGCAATCGATTAACAGAAGTCGTGTGGTAAACAAGAGCGTCGCCTTACTACTTATCGATATCGATAATTTTAAGTACCTGAATGACGGGCTAGGACATGAAATTGGAGATGCTATTATTACGTCGGTGGCAAGCAGACTTCAGCAGGCTTGTGGCACCTCAATCACGCTAGCGCGGGTTGGCGGGGATGAATTTGCCTGTTTGCTTGTTGATATTGACAGCAGTTTTTCGGCAGAAAGCACCGCGATGTCCTGCCTACAACACGTCAGGGAGCCTATTCACGTTGCTGGGCATCAACACCAGGTTACCCTGAGTATTGGTATCAGCTTGTATCCTCAAGATGCAGGCAGCTCAGAAGAGATGATGCGTCATGCGGATTCGGCCATGTACCGTTCAAAATCTACGGGGAAAGACAAATTCAGTTTCTTTTCAAAAGATTTGCACTTTGCCATGCAGTCTCGAATAAAAACGGAAGCCAAGCTACGCAAGGCAATTAAGGAAAACACACTTACCTTGTTTTACCAACCTAAATACGATTTGAACACAATGCAGATTATTGGCGCTGAGTGTCTTGTACGATTAATAGACGCTGATGGCAGTGTTATTCCCCCTGACGAGTTTGTTCCAATAGCAGAAGAAACAGGCCTTATTCATGAATTAGGGGCGCAAGTGATGCGAAAAGCATGCGACTTTATTCGCTCGAGTGAGCTGAACGGACGGCCAATTAAACTTGCCGTGAATGTTTCTGCGCAACAAATTGCAAATCAAACTTTCGCTGATGAAGTAGAAGACATTATTCATCAGTTTGAAATAAACCCCTCACTGTTAGAATTAGAAGTGACAGAATCAGCGTTAATGGCTGATTTTAAAGAAATTGAAGACATGCTTACCGCACTAAAAAGTTTGGGGCTATCGTTAGCGCTAGATGATTTTGGTACAGGTTATTCCAGCCTATCATATTTGCGACGGTTTCCGTTGCAAGTGCTCAAAATAGACAAATCCTTTGTAAAGGACATGGATACGAATAGCCAAGCGTTTGACATTGTCAATGCAATAGTGCGCTTGGCACTAAGTTTAAATTTGGAATTGGTTGCAGAAGGGATAGAAACCGAACAGCACCTCACAGCGCTAAAAGAGTTAGGGTGCTTTATCGGGCAGGGTTATTTAATGTGCCGGCCACTGGCTGAAAACGCTTTTTTACGAAAATACCTATCAGAACAACCTTCCGCAACCGCATAGGTAAAGTGTCTTTACGGTTTTTAAAAGTCTTAATGCATGCTAATGGTTGTAAATCTTTAATTTATTGGTACTTTAGACGTTATTGATGAAATAGCTAGACTTAAATTAATTAAATGCAGTTAGAATTGAAGCCGTACATGCAATGTCGCGTGCTTATTGTTGACGATGAAGCAATGAGCCGGACAATATTGTCTAGCATCCTTACCCCTTTTTTTTCATGTGACTCCGCAGAAAGTGGTAAAGAAGCCATTGAATCCTGCAAGCAAATACAGCCCGATTTGGTGTTGCTCGATATGAACATGCCAGACATGAATGGCCTAGAAGTCTGTGAGCACATTAAAAGCATGCCGGGTGGGCAGCATATTCCAATCATATTTGTGACGTCTACCAATGACGTTGAAACTCAAAATGCGTGCTGGGAAGTAGGGGCGTCAGATTTTATTGTAAAGCCCGTTACCTCTTCCACCTTAGTGCACCGAATTAAAAATCACCTGCAAAACAAACTCCGTATGGAGTTGCTGGCGAAAATGACATTTCATGATCAGCTTACAGGGTTATACAACCGATTGTATTTGACCAATGAAGTGCCACTCATGATTAAGCAGGTGGCAAGAGATCAGCAAAAAGTCGGCTTGATCATGATGGATATTGATTACTTTAAAATGTTCAACGACAGATATGGGCACCTTGAAGGTGATATTTGTTTGCAAAAAGTTGCCAGCGCAATTGATAGTCATGTGAAAAGACCAAAGGATGCGGCCATTCGTTTTGGCGGCGAAGAGTTCATTTTACTGTTGCCTTATACCAATCTGGCGGGTACAAAAACAGTGGCCGACAACCTTATTAAAGCTGTGTATGATTTGAATCTAGCTCATGACTCAAGCAGTAAAGGAAGAGTGACGCTAAGTGCAGGCTATTGTAGTCTATCGGCTTCACACGTGCTTGAAGAAGGCATCTCTGATTTAATCGAAAAGGCCGATATCGCCTTGTTCGAAGCAAAAGAATTTGGAAGAAATAGAGCCGTAGGCCGATAAACTCTAGCCTATTGTTTAATTTTCATTAACGCTATTTTCGCTACACTTAACAAGCATTCAGGTTTTTGAATAAACCACTTACTTGTAGAGCAAGCAATAGGTAGCAGTTAATGGTAAACGGTACAGGCCTTCAGCAAGCCATGGCAAGTGAAGATACTACAAAAGTAGTCCGCATCGAACAGTTGTTACGATGTGGGTGTGAGTCGCTTAATGCCTCGCAAGGCGTCGCCTTGTGTCTTGCAGACGACTACACCGATGTGATTGCACGCGCCACACTGCAAAAGCCGCCTTCGTTACCGTTAATGCCTCCCTTGCCATTTGCAAAACCCTCTCCCTTGCCTACGTCTCATGAGCAAGCAGAACCGAGATTTCTGCATTGGGCGAATCTTTACCTTGGGGCTACGTCCTTTGTTTGTGGAGACATTTATGCTTATGGTTCTTACCAAGTTGTATTTATATTTATTTTCGATACCCCTATCACCTATAGCCGTGAGCATAAAGATAAGCTCACGCTGTTAAATGGCTGGCTTAAATCCCTCTTAATCGAAGTAGAATACAAAGACTCATTTAAAAATAACCTCCTGTTTGAAAAACTGCAAAGCGTAGCGAATATAGGTACGTGGGAAGTCGATTTACTCAATAATTCATTGACTTGGTCTAGTCAAACACGGGTTATCCATGAAGTTGATGAGAACTTTATTCCACAACTCGACACGGCAATCTATTTTTATAAAGAAGGGCACGATAGAGACGAGATTTCTAGAATTGTCAGTACTGCAATAAAAACCGGTGAGTCATGGAATGCCACCTTGCAATTGATTTCTGCAAAGGGAAATCCTGTGTGGATTGAAACCCACGGTATGGCAGAAATGGTAGATGGCGTGTGCGTACGTTTGTTTGGCACTTGCCAGAATGTGAATAAGGCCATGGCGCTGCGGTTAGAGTTGGACGAACAGCGTGAAGCCGCAGTGAAAGCGTACAATGCTCGAGGTGAATTGCTTTCAAGGATTAGCCATGAATTGCGCACACCATTAAATGGTATTACTGGCATGCTGCAAGCTATTCGCTTTGAAGACAGAGAGCATATTCGCGCTAGAAAAACAGAACTGGCGTTAAAAAGTTCAGACAAACTTCTTAGCTTAATTAACGATGTGCTTGACTACACAGATATGTCTAGCGGAAATTTTGTACTTGTCACGTCCGATTTTTGTGTGCGTGCACTGGTGGAAGATTTGCTTGATGTGTTCAAGCCGCAATGCCAAGAAAAAGGCTTACGGCTCTATTCGGGAGTGACCTTTCCTCCCAACACTTATATACACAGTGACGCAGCAAGAATAAGCCAAGTTTTGAATAATCTTATGAGTAACGCCGTGAAATACACCGCGCAAGGCCATATTTCCGTGCATGTGACACTCAAAGATGTCGCGGACGTGCAGCACTTACTCATCTCCGTTGAAGACTCCGGTAAAGGAATGTCTGAGGCCACGGTTAAAAGCTTGTTTGTTCCTTTAATTCATGGCGATAAGTTTTCGTCTGTTGAGGGCAGCGGCAGTGGCTTGGGCTTATCTATTGCAAAACAGATCATTGATAAGATGGAAGGGGAGTTAGACATTACCACTGAGGAAGGAAAGGGCAGTTGTTTTGACATTGTTATTCCTATTGAAAAGCCGTCTGCAAAAAAACAAGAAATGTCTGATACAGACAGTTTACCTTCCACGCTACTTGCGTTGCCATTATCTATTTTAGTGGTGGATGATAACGATATTAACCGAATCGTTCTTAGCTCTATGCTCGAGAAGTTTAACTTTAAGGCAGACGAGGCACAGAATGGGCGAATAGCGGTAGAAATGGCCAAGGCCAAACCTTACGATATTATTTTTATGGATTGTTCTATGCCGGTGTTGGATGGGTTGAGCGCCACGAAAATCATCGTGGAGCAGGGCTATCTTCCTGTGAATGGCCGTGTTATTGCGGTAACGGCAAACACCACAGATGACGATCGCCAAGCATGCCACAAGGCGGGCATGGCAGAGTTTCTTGCCAAGCCAGTTGAACAAACGTCGGTGACCAACATATTAAGGCAAGTGCTGCACGATAAAGCCTCAGCCATTCGACAGCACTAGCCAACGGGGGTTAACACATTATTGTGAGGGTGTAGGTAACTGTGTTTTACGTTTATTCCAATGTTTCACTACATCGTCAATGACAACCGAACCCACAAGGTAAGCCGACTCAATCGCTGACAACATGGCGGCATAGCCTTCACCAGAGCTTTCTAATTTTAGGTTTTCTGCCGCCGTTAAATCCCCTGGTTGCATGGTAAAGTTACTTGCTGTTCGTAAAATTAAAAGGCGGTTTTTATCGACTTTTCCTGCATTATCAAGGTATGTCAGTGCTTGTAATGTTGCTGAGTCTTCCATTCCTGACGTCACGAAATTTCCATTGTCTTTTGTCCAGTAAGAGACCCATTCATTGGCCCAATCGTTCAGTAACTTACCGTGCCAAAATGTTGAAGCTGACAGATGCGACCCCTTCATTACCGAAGGTGTTTCCTGTGCATTGGCAAATTTTACATATTTGGCGCGCAGGGCGTCCATTGCTGATGTATTAGGTAATTGAATATTAGCTGTTTTTTCAAATGCCCATTGCATGAGGTCATGGTTAAGCACATACACTTCGCCGTTTGGCGCATTGAGCGGGTTAACGTCCTCTGCATTGGCATACGGAGAATGCGCGAATAAAGGGAAGTAGCCTGTGGACCAGTCTGCGGGTATTTCTCTGGCATCTATTTGGTGTGCTAAATCGCCGTCTACCACATAATCTGTCCATATAGCCGAACCAATGGTGCCATCTTGAGGATCAATCCCTGCAATGCCGGCCACCAACCAATACGCGTGAGTTAAGTCAAAGCGGGGGTCTAACCCAAGTGACATTATAGCTGCCGAAGCGCGGGCGATACCCATTCCCGTCACTATGCCTAAAACACCGGTTTCTTCGTTTACGAAGATATCATGATGAGCATGAGGAAGCGGATAATGGCTGGTTAGCTTTTGTTTCTCTTTCCATAACTGGAATTCACCAGGTCGGTCGCCTTCGTCTTCGCCAATTTCAAACATGGCAACAACAACTGCTTTTATTTCTATTGGTGAAGAGGATTCGGCCAATGCCGTATTAAAAGAAAAAAATGAAAATAATAGAAGGGCGGATAAGCGAATGACTAAGCGCATAGTGGTCCTTTTTCGAGATTAAAAAAAAGGTAAACCTGAATAACAGGTTCACCTTTAAAGTTAAGCACTCAACGTTAAATGCTTAGAATTTGTATGAGAACTTCGCGTTCCAGTGACGTGGTAGTTCAGGTAGTACAATTTGGCTACCGAACAAGTCAGGGAAGTTAGAGCGGAAATATTTCTCATCAGTTAGGTTCTTAACAGTAAGGTTAACACTCCAGTCTTCAGCTTGGTAAGATAAACCTGCGTTCACCAAGGTGTAAGAAGGTAGCGTTACCGCACCAGAGTAACCCGATGCCACTTCGTCAGCATTCACAACGCTAACGCTTGCTGCATAACCGTTAAGGAAATCGTAGGTAGCGGTTAAGCCATACGTGTTTTCAGGAATACCGGCTTTAATGGCTTCAACGTTGTCATAGGCAGTATTACCGTTTGGTGTGCCACCGAAGAAGATTGAAGGATCGTCGATATTCGCGAAGTCTTCTGCACCTAAGAAACCAAACTGGTAGCTACTTGCAACAGCGGTCAGGTTGGTCACTTCAATGTTAGTGTAAACGGCTGACAGTACTAGCTGCTCATTCACTACCCAACGAACCTCAAACTCAGTTCCTTCGTTGTTGGTAGTATTGTTGGTAACCGTAGACTGAGCGTTAATATCAGTACGCTCTTGCTCATAAATTGATAGAGCAAAGTACAAGCTATCGTCTAGGAATGAACCTTTAACACCATATTCAAACAGTTCAGAGGTATCGAAATAGCCACCTGGAATGTTCTCTACGTCAATGTTCGCACCTTGACCTGCTACAATGGTCGCTTGCTCTGCTGCCGTAATGTAAGGAATTAAGCCAATTTCAGTTTTGAAAGAGATACTGGCATTCCAAGAGAAACCGTCTTCTGTATCTTCTGCGCTAACGTCTGCATCGCCACCAAACAGTGTAGAGCCACCTGGTGTAGTACTTTCAACATCTACTGAATCATATCGCACACCTAGAACAAGGTTTAGGCCGCTTTCCCAAGTTAGGTCAGTCATGGCAGCCATACCTAGGTTAAGGTAGTTACCTACGTCGTAGTTTGAGTAACCCCAACCTGCGCGGGTGGCCAGTAAACGTCTATCAAGTGCAGTCGATTCACCGGTAAGGTCACGACGATCGAAGAATTCGTTGATAAAATCGTCCCCACTTTCGAAATCAGTGTAACGAACAGAGGGTGAAAACTGGAATTGTGCCAATAAGGTGTCAGACTCGTATTCTGTACCAAATACAATTTTGTCTTCTACTACGTAAGCATCGTGGAATTGAGAAAAACCATAGGCGTTTTCGTTTAAGTTTTCATAGCTTTCGTAGAAAAACTGGTTTTTGATTTCCCAGCCGTTATCAGTGTAGTAAAGCATGTCGAAGTAGAACGTACTTACTTCGTTTGCAAGTACATCGTCTGCCGCAATTAGCGTTTGATCGCGGCCAAGTTTCGCAGTACCTACGTTAACTAATGCCATAGCATCGCTGAAGCTAGAACCGTCTTCAGTAAGCGGGTCAACTTCAACAAATAAGTTCTCAGCAAAGTATTCCCAGTGACTAATGCTACCATCACCGTCTGTATCAAGAGGCTGTGCATCACCCGTGATGTATGTGCCATTATCGATAAGATCTTGCGTAACACGGTTCCAGCCTGCGTTCTGGTTACCATCATATTTATGGTACATACCGCCAAACTCAATGCTTAGCTTATCAGTAAGATCCATATCAAAAGCCGCTTGAACCACAGTCTGGTCTGTTTCACTGTTGCGGTAGTAAGAGTCTGAATTCTCAATTTCGGCGTAGATGTAATAACCGAAGTCTTTACCAGAGACTTTACCTGGGCCACCGACTTCTGCGGTAACAATATTTTTATCCCACGAACCTGTGGTATACGACATTGCGCCAGTAGGCTCATCTAAATACTGACCACGGCCAACTTTTGCTGATTTAGGGTTAAAGTTTAAGTAACCGCCAATTTTCGCTGGTCCATATATAGGTGAAGCTGGACCACGTACAATATCAACACTACTTGAAGCACCGATAGGCGTAGGGTAGTTACCAGGGTTGTCTAAGCGTCTAACGCCACGAAAGTAAACTTCGCCGGGTGTACCACGTACATCCAATGAACCTGCTACCCCGAAAAACGATTGGGTAAAGGTACCTGGTGCAAATGCCACAAGTTCATCAATATCGGCTACGTTGAAACGTTCCATTTGTTCTTGCGAAATGGTTGAAGCTGAACGCGGCGTCTCAAGGATTGACTTACCAAAACCGAATACAGACTCTACGTCTTGGCCAGGTAAGCTGCCTAGTGAACCCTTAACCTCAATTTTTTCAATATCTGCATCAGAAACGGTCTCTTCTGTTTCTTGCGCTACAGCAAGTGATGACGCAGACAATGCCAAACCTACGGTTAAAGCACGTGCAAGCGGGTTTAATTTGAATGTAGTGTTAATCATGTTTTCCTCATTATTTTTATTAACCTTGGAACAGGTTTTTATGCACGGGATAATAAAAGTATGCATGTCGTTACTTAGCACAATAAGTGCCAGCTTCCTGTCCAACTGGTCAATTTATGAGGTGTTTGTAAGTTATTGATAAATATTGACATTTTAAAGTAAGAAATTTCAGCATATGTTATAGTTTTGTAAAATGTCGGTGGGTTGCCCTAATTGCACCACTAGAGTGATATCCCGTGAAGCATTGCACCAAAAGAGAACTTGCCTCGTACAAAACGGCTTAATCTCTTTTTAGCTGATGCACATTTAGACTTGTGCTATCCCTGCTTTGACGCCAAGATACTGAAACTTCTATCATTCAATATTGAAGCTATGCGGTTATGGTTCTTTTTAATGCAGACACACTTTTCGCCAGTGTTTGGCGTTAGACCGCGTTCGTCAGTTAATCTTTTCACATTCTGGATAGGTATGATCTCTGCAAAATATCAGCGGTTGGTTTTCGCTTTTTTTATGTCGTTATTAATGAGCTTTCTAATGAGTGGAATAATTACCTTCATTAATTTGGGCTGGGTGAGTGATTTTTTTGTTCTCTGGATGGACGCATATTGGAAGGCGTTTGTTATTGCATTCCCTACTATTTTTGTGGTTGCCCCTATTGTACAGAAACTCACGGCGAAGCTTATTATACAGGAGCCCCAATAGTTAATCGCTATGCGGCGTTAACCGCATAGCGATTAACCTTGCGCAGGTTAAAACGTATAGGTGACCGTGAGTGAATACGTTCTGCCTGCAGAGGGCTTAACAACCACAGAGTCGAATAAATCCGCTGAGGTATAATATTCTTCGTCAAGTAAGTTATTCGCTTGCAACAATGCCGTTACAGCGCCGTTTGAATAACTTAATGAACCATTCCAAATACTGTAACTTGGCAGCATAACGGTTTGCATGATGTCGGTGTAGGTTTCATCTACCCAGGTGACCCCTAAGCTACCAGTTACGGCTGCATCACCCATAGGCTGCACCCACGTACCATACAAGCTTACAATGTTGTCTGGCAGACCACCTCTGTCTAAGCGTACGTTGTCGCCAACGAATGCGGCACGCGGGCCCGCAATACGTCCACCGTATACGTCTTCAGGGTTTAGGCCATTTTGTGCTGCAAAGTCGTCTCCGTTTATCACAGCAAGTGCGCTATTACTGACTTCTTCCGTTTTAGTATGGGTGGCAGTGGCAAGTATCGACAAGTTTTCAGTCACTAACGCGCGCGCTTCAAACTCTAAACCTTCACCGTACACGGCAACAAGCGCACCGGTTTGGCTTTCTCTGTAGGTTTTATCTTGGTCATAGTACGCAATAGCGGAATAAAGCTTGTTATCTAACAAGTTCATCTTAAGGCCAATTTCAGTGAGTGTAGACTCTTGAATATATTGACTATTCTCAATAGTGGTAGGAATAATGCCGCCCAACTGATTGGTGCTCAGTGAGTTAGACTCGGAATAGGTTACGTAAGGAATAATACCGTCAGCATCATAGGAAAGTGATGTGTTAAAACTAAACGCTGTATCGCTTCCGCTAACCACGCCGTTGCCTTGCTCTGCCCCCAGCAGACTTACCCAGCCATTTTCAGACTCAACATCAAAATAGTCGTAACGCCCACCAAGCAGTAAATTCACTTTGCCATAGTTAATATCGGTGAGGAAAAACACTCCCGCGTTTGCCGATTTAGACAGGTGCACTTCATTAAAATTACGTTCTAGTGTGCCTTCTACACCGGTGACATTACCTTCATCGTCATAAATAAGCTCAGCATTTTCGTAGGGGTCAAAGGTGGCCGGAGATATACGATCGTTGGCAGTCGGCCCCACGGAAATATCGCGAAAATCGAAGGTTTCATCAAGCCAAGCTGCGTAATTATCGAGGTGTTCCTCTCGATAGTTGACGCCGCCAATGCTGGTGGCAGTAAAATTATCCGCCTCGTACTCAAAGGTTAAACTGCTGCGTAACTCATACAAATAGGCATCTGGGTAATAGGCGGTAAAGCCCCAGCTTTGATACTTTGTGTGGTCTAAATAATCGTAAAATGCCTCATTCTTCCAAATGGTGCCACTTTCAAACTCGTGGGTTACATCGAAATATACCGTGAGGGCGGTGGTATCAGCGTAATCTTCCTCGTCTATGAAGGTGGTTTGATGGTCAATTTGTGTGGTGCCAACATCCGTTAACGCGTAAGGGTTGTCTAAACTACGGTCGGCTAAAAAATTACCAAAACCACCTGCACAACTGACTGATAGCCCGTTGTAAGTGGCGTTTCCACTGTCTGCATCTGCTGCGGTACACCAACTGTTCACATTACTAAATGCATTGTTTAAAAAGCCTGGCGCAAACGGAGTAATAAACGACGACTCTTGAGGCAATAATGTGTTTGCACCTATCCCGTTGTCGGAGTTTAAAGTAGGTGCTGCACCTGTAATATAAGTGCCGTTATCAATTAAGTCTTGGGTAACACGGTTCCAACCCGGAACCTGAATGCTATCTGTCGTCTGATATTGAAGCCCGAATTGCAGGGTGGTGTTGTCGCTTAAGTCAAAATCGACTGCGGCTTGTATTAACTCGCTGCTAGGTTCATAGCCATCAAAATAGGATTCAGAGTCTTCAACTTCCGCGAAAAGCTGTAACCCACCATATTTGCCGCCAATTTGAAGGGGAATGCCTAGGCTACCCGATACTATTCGTTGATTATACGAACCATAGGTTGCCGATATTTCACCGGTAACGTCGTCAATGTATTTGCTGCCGTCTACTTTCGCTGATTTAGGAAGATAGTTAAGTTGGCCACCAACACTACCACTGCCATATAAAGGCGAAACTGGGCCTCGCATAACTTCTAATTTCTCCGCGCCTCGCACGATGGTATTAAAGGCGCCTGGGTTGGCAATACGGCGAAAGCCTCGAAAGTAGTTGTCTGCAGGTTCACCGCGAATATCCATGGCACCTTTTATACCAAAAAATGAACTGGTAAAAGCCCCAGGCGTTAAACGTACTAGGTCATCGACACTGCGCAAGGCAAACTTGTCCACTAAATCTTCACTAATTTCAGTAATAGAGCGTGGGGTTTCGTAAAGGCTTTTATTGAGTCCAAATGCGCCGCTGGAGTCTTCTTCTGGCATTATCGAGTAGTAATCCGACTTTTTACCCAGAACCTCTATTTGTTCAACGTCATCTTTTTCGTCTGAAGTGGTTTGTTCCTGAGCCACGCTTGGTAGGTGATAACTCAATAATGCGATGGCCACAACACGTGACAGACGATTTGGTTTATAGGTAAGTGCCATAAAATTCCCTTTCATTTCAATGTATGTTTTGTATGAGTTAAGTCTGTTTTGTAAAGAAAGAGCAGAAGGCGTGCCAAGCATAACCAAGTGGTCAGTTTTTTATTTTCCGTTGGCTCACAATCTCTTGAATCCTAGGCGCAGAAAATAAATAACGTAAATTCAATTACTTAAGTAAAGTTAAAGAAGGGGGGTTAACAAAAAAGTTGATGGCTAAAACGCAAGAACAAAACTTAGCGATAAAACAGCGGGGAATTTATGCACCAAAATACGCCGATTGCACGATGAATGAACGTATTCTTGCGACAAACGACATATCTGATTAATGAGCGGGTTAATAAGCAGGCCAGTTACAGTTAAGCTTCTTTTTCCTGCTTAAAACGTGGCGGGGCGTTATCAGATTTTTCCTTACTCTGTGGCGTAACACTCGGGCTATCTTCAGTACAAGTGGTTTTTTTAGCCCCGGGCAGGGTAAGGTCAAGGATGACTGCCGTTAAGCCTGCTGAGGTGACCGGTGATAAGAGCACGTTTTTCAACCACAAAGGAAGTTGGTCTAATGCTTCGGGCACCATCATTACCCCAATGGCCATGCCCAAAGCACAGGCAGTAATCAAACTGCTACGCCTATCGAGTGCATAGCTTGCCAGCAATTTTAGGCCGCCTACAGCCACCATGGCAAACATCACCAGGGTTGCGCCACCCAATACTGGCTTTGGAATTGCTTTAAGGATGCCGCCTACCACAGGGAAGAAACTTATAAAGATAAACATACCCGCCACGTAAAACCCGACTTTTCGACTGGCAATACCGGTGAGTTGAATTACGCCGTTATTTTGCCCAAAGGTTGTATTAGGGAAGGTGTTAAACACCCCCGCTAAAATTGAGTTAAAACCATCGCCTAGAATACCGCCACGAATGCGGGAAAGGTAAAGTGGCCCGCTCACCGGCTCTTTGCAAAACAAGCTATTGGCAGTGAGGTCGCCCGCCGTTTCAATGGCAGTAAACAGGTAAATAAGGGCAATGGGTAAAAAGAGGTTTATATCGAAATCTATGCCAAAGGCAAAGGGCGTGGGTACGGCAATGGCGGGCAGTGTAGCAAGGTGAGAAAAATCCATGCCTTGGGTTAGTGCAACGTATGAGGTGCCTATAATCATGCCAATAAAAATGGCCGACAAACGTAACCAATGGTTGGCCGACGCATTTAAAAAGACAATAACCAGTAATACGGCCACGCCAATACCTAAATTCGATAGGCTACCAAAGCTTTCAGCGTTAAAACCACCGGCTAAATCAGTCATACCCACATTGATTAACGACAAACCAATGGAGGTGATCACAATGCCCGTGGTTAACGGTGTAATAATACGTTTTAGGCGCGTAATAAAAAGGCTAAACAATATTTCAACGAAGGCGCCAGCAATGGTTAAACCGAACAACATAGCCAGGATGTCTTCGGCTGTGCCACCGTCGCTTTTCACTTTTGCACCCGCAAGTAGCAGCGCGCTAATAAACGCAAAACTGGTGCCTTGTATGGCCACAAGCCCACTGCCAAAAGGGCCGACTCGCTTGGTTTGAATGGCTGTGCCCACGCCGCTAACAAATAAGGCCATACTGATTAAATAGGGAACATACTCTTGCAGTGAAAGGGTGGCACCAATAATCAGGGTGGGTGTAATAATGCCCACAAAACTTGCTAGCATATGCTGATAGGCCGCAGTGAAACTGGCCAACGTCCCAGGCTTGTCATGCAAGCTATAGAGTAAATCATGACTTTTTGAAGACATTATTGACTATTCCTTTCAGTACAAAGCACAGGTTCAAATTGGCAAATAAAGGGGCTGTAGCGGGGCTTTGTTTTAGTGCCCCGCTGCATGACGCTGTTGCGCTCAAATATATCGAGTGCGTCAGAGAGCTTCTGCAAGTGTTGTGCCTTGTCATTTGGCTGGAGAAAGCTGTAGGCCAAGCTGTTTTCACTTAACTGCCTTAGTTCTGTCCAACTTAAATTAAATTGGGTAACCGCAACGTAATACTCGTCGGTTAAAGAAGAATTCCACATGCCTTTATCATCGGTAGAAAGTGCAGTGGGCACGCCGGTGCGCAAATACTGTGGAAAGGGATGTTCACTAAAACGTTCAATATATTCTAATTTCAAGTTAGAAATAAGGTTGGTTTCTATTAAGTAGCGGTTATTTCTCATTAACAGGTAGGTATCATCATCACTCAGTAAATTAATGCCGTGGCCAATCCTGTCTACGCCAAGCAAAAGTGTGTCTTTAATATTTTCGTTAGGTGATTCAGATTCCCCGGCATGAAAGGCGAGGTTTATTTTAGGGTATTGGGCCCGTAATTGACGTAACACCTTTTTGAATCGCGTTGGGTGGCCTTTGGGATCATCTTCTCTCCCAACCAGATTAATGCCCACATACCAATCACGATGTTGGTCTACAAACGCATATATCCATTTTAATTGTTCATCGGTATTCGGGGTAAACCGTACTAGGGCATATTGAAACCTAACGGTTACTTCCGTAGCTTTGGCTTCTGCACTGTTAAGCATGTCGGTAAACACGGCCAGCGCATCCTCGGGGGTATATAGGGAGCCATCTGGGTACATTTTGTTGCGTATATTCACCTGTGTTTCCAGGTAATATAAATGTTCTTTTTGGTAGGCTTGCATGTTTAACAGCAATATTTTCGCCATAAGCACAGGGTTGGCGGTTAGTTCGTTTAACCGTTGCCAATGGCGCTCGAAAAACTCGTCTCTGCCTTCATGGGGTTTATCTAATTGAATACTATTTATAAAGCCAAGGCGTTGGTTGTGGTCCAATTTCGCCAGCGCAACATATTCTTTTTGTTGGCATTGCGTTAACCCCTGCCATGTAGGCTGGGCGATGGTATGAAAAAGAAAGTGCGGGGTTTCAAAGTCGAATGCATTATCCCCAAAGGCCGTACAGCCGTTATCGCTTACCCGAGTGTAGTAGGTGTAACCGCCATTTTTTTCCGCTGACGACGCAATGTCGTACCACCATTGGCCGTAACCTGAGCCCGATAAATGATGATGCAAATCGCCCCCCTTAGGAAGAGAATGCACAAACTGATATAGCTCTGAGGGTGAAGCGTTGCGCTTAAATTCGCTAAACCAGCTATCCATCGACACCGAGTGAGATAGCGTGTTGGCGAACAGGTGGAAACTAAAGAAGAAAGAAGCAGCGCAAAACAGAAAGAAACGGGTAAACAACATACAAGCTCATAGCGGTGAAAACAGCTAACTTGCAAGATGCTGACCATTTGGTTAGGGGTGTTAAAAATTTGTAATTTGTTGAATTTAAAGAGGTATTATATAACTCTGGAAAAGAGAAGGAACCTTTGAATAATTACTATGCACCATTTTTGTGCAGTAACGGGTGCGTGCGCTATTTTGGCGCGCATCCGTTTACCGCGAACAAAAACACTAGAAGGTGACGTCTGGCGCAAGGGTAACAAAAATGGAGTGTCTTACTTCGTTATACATGGCTTTTGAGCAGTGGCCTTCTCCTTCGGTGTCTTCCAACAGTAAAACATCGCCAGCACCGAATACATGCCTTTCACCGTCTGACACAGTAAATTCTGCACGACCTTTTATGATAAACAATAGCTGACGAGCCGGGGCAGGGTGCCATTTAAAGTCGTAGTCAGCGGGCGTTTCACGGAAAATGATTTTTCCAGCGCCATACTTTTCAGACAACAGCCCTATGGGACCACCATCGGCAAGCGGGATCTCCACCTCGCCAAAATGGCTTTTTCCATGCTCGTCGTTATATATCCTTTTAATTTTCATGCTTTAAATACCTGTTATGCTTAACCCAGTGCACTTATGTTTGAATGCAATGCACCAATAGTGTGATGTAACGCGCTTAGGCTCGCTTCCACGTCTTGATGAGTAATAGACTCAGCAGGATGGTGGCTTATACCGCCTTTACAGCGAGTAAAGAGCATTGCAACTGGGCATATTTCTGCCATGGCCATGGCATCGTGACCTGCACCAGAAGCCAATATTTTTGCGGGAATATTGCTTGCTTCAACACCTTTAACTAAAGCCGCCTTCAGTGCTTCATCGCACAATACCGCTGGCGCGCTATGGGTTTGTTCTATTTCGAGTTTTACATTGCGAAGTGCTGCAATGTGTTCAAATTTCTGCAATATTTCTGCCAAAACGGCATCGCGCAAATTGTCGTCTTCGCTGCGAATATCTAATGAAAATACAGTTTTGCCCGAAATAACATTCACCCCATTTGGGGCATTTTCAATTTTACCTACAGTGGCTACCACGCCCGCTCGCTGCTGGCTGATTGACTCTACCGCCAACAGCATCTCAGCGCTTGCGCAAAGCGCGTCATGGCGCATCGACATAGGCACAGTGCCGGCGTGCCCTGCCATACCTTGAACATTAATATTAAAACGCTTTGCACCGGCAATAGCGCTTACCACGCCAATGGGCAAGTTCTCTTGTTCAAGAACGGGGCCTTGCTCGATGTGTAGTTCTAAGTAAGCCAATACGTCAGTGGCTGGAATAGCGGCACTAGGCACTTCATCAAAGTTAAGACCAAATTCGGCCATGGCTTGTTCTAAAGACACACCGTTTTCATCTTTTAAGCGACGCCACTCATCCTGCCATTTGCCGGTAAGTGCACGACTTCCCAGCAAGGTGGTACCAAACCGGGTACCTTCTTCATCGCAAAAACCAACAATATCGATGTGGTAAGGAAACTTCTTTTGTTCGCCATTAAACAAGGCGACGAGCGTAATGGCGGCGACAACCCCTAACATGCCATCGTATTTCCCACCATTGGGAACGGTGTCTAGGTGGCTGCCCAATATCATTCGCGGTGCGTTAGGAACCGCCGATGAATAGCGCCCCCAAATATTGCCCGCGGCGTCTTGCCAGGTTGTCATACCTGCTTCAATCATCCACCCAGAGGTAAGCTGGTTGGCTAATTTATGCTGCTCTGTGAGATAGCGTCTATCAAGGCAAGAAGGATCTTGGCTTAGTGTTCCCAAGGTTTCGCATCGCGCCATTACCTGAGCAGCAGCATCGGCAAATTCAGTCATTTGCCGCCTCCGTAAACACGGCTAATGCCGCATCTACACCTGCACCCTGTGGCAACGTCATACCTTGCATGCGTAACACGGTTTCTAGCGATTGTAGTGTGTGAAGAACGGCATCTTCACGGGCGTTATAACCCATGGTGCCTATGCGCCAGATTTTGCCTTTAAGTGGCCCAAAACTGGTGCCAATTTCAATGTTAAAGCGTAACAGCAATGCTTCGCGTACGGCTTCACCATCTACGTCGTCAGGAATATACACACCTACCACGTTATACATTTTATGCTTTAAGTCACCAAAGGGAGCCAATCCCATTGCTTGCACACCGGCTAACATGGCATCGCCAGCCACTTTGTGACGGGCTATGACGTTTTCTTGGCCTTCTTCAAGGTGAACCCGTGCGCACTCTCTTGCACAATAAAGCATGCTGGCAGCTTCAGTGTGGTGGTTTAAGCGTTCTTCTCCCCAATAATCCATGATCATAGGTAAGTCGAAATAGTTAGAACGAATTTTAGGGCCGCGAGCACTTTCGTGATGGGCGTCGCGAATACCGGCTTCTACGTGATGACGGGTGCGAACGGTTTTCACAAACTTATCGCTTAAGGTAATTGGCGCGCTGCCCGAAGGGCCGCCTAAACATTTTTGAAGCCCCACTGAAACGGCGTCCAGTTTCCATTCATCAACCTTTAATGGGTTGCCACCCACCGAAGCGGTTGCATCACAATAAAAAAGAACATCGTGGGCTTCACATATAGAACCAATCTCTTCAAGTGGCTGAAGCATAGTGGTGGACGTATCACCTTGTACAATGGCAAGCATTTTCGGCTGAACTTCTTGAATGGCTTTTTCAATGTCAGCGGCAGTGAAGACTTCACCCCATGGTACTTCAATGGTGTGAACGTCGGCATCGGCACGCTCTGCAATTTCTGCGAGAAGGTGACCAAAGCGGCCAAAAATGGGCACTAGCACTTTATCGCCGGGCTCAATGGCAGACACTAACACCGCTTCGATACCGGCTCTTGAGGTACCATCAACCAGGAAAGTCTGTTGGTTTTTTGTGTTAAACACATCACGGTACAAGGCCATGACTTCATTCATATAACCTGTCATGACCGGATCGTATTGACCCACTAATTGGGTGGCCATGGCCGATAACACTCGCGGATAACAGTTTATTGGGCCTGGGCCCATCAATAAACGTGGCGGCGGTGTAAGGGGAGAAAGAACTGACATGAATACGCTCCTATAGGAAAACTTGCGCTAGCATACGCAAGCCAGTGATGATAAGAACTACAGCAAATACTTTCTTAAGCATGGCTGCATCTAATTTACTCGCGATAGTTGCACCAATAGGGGCAAAAAACACGGTGAGGGGAACAATACAAATAAAGCCAAGAAGGTTAACGTAACCATAGGTAGCAAAAGGTGCATCAATAGGGGTTGTTCCGGCGAATAACAGGGTTATGGCGGCAGGGAGAGAGATAATAAGCCCTACAGCTGCTGCAGTACCTACCGCGCGATGGGCTGGGTAGTTGCAAAAGGTTAGCGTTGGCACTGTTAGTGTGCCTCCACCTATACCCACCATTGAACTAAACAAGCCAATGCAAGCTGCCATTATCCACTGGCCAATTCGGCCCGGCAAAGACGAAAATATGGCGTCTTTTTTACCTAATAGCATATTGATGGCAGAGAGTGTCGCTATTACGCCGAACAACAGCGTGAGATAGGTGGCATTAAGCACAGTGACCAAATAACTGCCCGCTAACACGCCGACTAAAATAAAGGGCGCCCATGCCTTTAACAGGGCAAAATCCACATTGCCTTTGCTATGGTGTGCACGAATAGAGCTAACCGATGTAGGTACAATGGTGGCTAAAGACGTGGCAGTGGCAATGACCATGGCACTTTCCGGCGACACGCCAAGTGCCTGAAACAGGAAAAACAACACGGGGACAATAACAATACCGCCACCTACACCTAGCATTCCTGCCAGTAGACCAGCGAAAACGCCGGTGCCAATTAACGATAAAATGACCGTTAAATTATCGAGTATAAACTGCATGTAAAAAGGTCTCTTATTGAGTTGATTAAGGGCTTAGCGGTGACCTAAATAGGCTTTACCGTCACTACGAGGGTCGCTGGCACCACTGACTTCACCTGAGGTCTCACGGATAATAGCACCTGCATGTCCCATAAGTTCATTGCATGGGTCAACGGTAACCATGTCGTGGCCGCGAGCGACTAAACTCTCGCCTACGTATTCCACTAAATCTCTTTCGGCTTTTAGGTTATGACTTTCGTCACCCCATGTTCTGCCCAACAGCCAACGACCTAGCCAGATAGCTTTCGCAATAGGTTGCTTGTGATACACATGGCGAGCAAATATCGCGGCTTGGGTTTGTGGTTGACCTTCGCCCCCCATAGTACCGTAGCTCATGCGTCGTCCATCACTTAATTCAGCAAACGCTGGATTTAAGGTATGGAAAGGCTTTAAGCCTGGTGCAAGATACTGATTGCTGGCAGGGTCAAGGGAAAACGAGGTGCCCCGGTTATTCCAAACGATCCCCGTTTGAGGGCTAACCACGCCAGAGCCGAATTCCCAATAAAGAGATTGGATGTAGCTCACCATTCTGCCTTCGCTATCACAGCATCCCATCCAAATAGTATCGCCAGGCTTGGCAACATGGGGCCACGGCTGCGCGGTGTCTAGCGAAATGTTTTTCGCCATGTCATCGAGCACGGCGTCACTTAATAAACTTTGCAGGTCGACGGGAGTACGTGATGGGTCAGTCACGTTGGCATTTCTGGCGATAAACGCTTGTTTGGTGCATTCAATGAGCAAATGCACCATATCTGCATCACTGCTTCCAAGGTGTTGTACTTTGTCGTATAACGCCAAAATAATGAGCGATGCCACCCCTTGGGTTGGCGCAGGCAAGTTGAAGATCTTACCCTTGCTGGTATCTACCGACAGTGGCGTAACACGTTTGGCTTCGTATTCATGAAAATCTTCAAGGCGAATTGGTGAACCCGCCGCCGCTAAATCTGCTGCTAACTTTTCCGCTAACTCGCCTTTGTAAAAGTCGTCTAGCCCTTTTTCTGCCAAGTGAGATAAGGTTTTCGACAGGGCAGTTAGTTTAAGAATTTTGCCTTTCTTAAGCGCTTTGCCCTTAATTAAAAATTGCGCGAAGTTTTCATCGCCGGCGAGGTCATCGAAGGTTTTATTGCTGGCATCGGTTAAGCTTTGTGTTACCTCAATACCCCAATTGGCCTGGCTAATTGCTGTGTCTAGTAAGGTACTAAGCTTAAGGCCGTCTTGCCATTCGTGGCTTATTTTTAGTGCCTCGTTCCACCCCGCGACGGCACCCGCCATGGTCAGCGCGGCTTTTCCACCACGGCTAGGGATAGCGTCTAGCCCTGCATAAAATTCAGGTGTGGCGCCTTTCGCAGCAATGCCCGATGCATCAATGCCTATAGGTGCTTTTCCAGGTTCGCTTATCAACCAAAAACCATCGCCGCCTAACCCATTCATATGAGGGTATTCAACAGCAATGGATGCTGCCGCGGCCACCATGGCTTCAATCGCCGTGCCGCCTTTTTCAAGTATATTTAAGCCCACTTGTGAGGCAGCAAAGTGAGGAGCTGTAAATGCAATATTCGGTTTTTCAGTCATTGTTCTTTCCACTTGTTGTCAAGGCGTTGATGCAAGCTTATTACAGCGATATTTTCTTTATTGTGTTACGTCTCGTTTTATTTGTTTTAAGGCGCAACTCAGGTATTCGCTAGTTTTTTTGCCATACTAATTAAAGCAAGATCACTGCCTTTTTTGCCCACCAGTGATAAACCACAGGGGGCATTGTGTAGGGTAAATAAGGGCAAATGTAGTTGTGGTAACCCTGCTAGGCCTGCCAGTGCGGTAAAGCCGAGTAGGGTGTTTCTATCTTTTGCCAGTGTGTCATCGTCGGCGTCGCAACGTGGTGCAACGCCAGGGGTGGTAGGAATAACTAATATGTCTATCTCTGCAAATAGCGAATCAAGATGATTAATTATTACCTGTTGTTGGGCCTTGGCGCTTTGAATATCACTAGAAGTGATAGTTTTACACCAGTTGAGGCGCAACATAATATCGTTTGCAATGTCGGGATTGTGGGCGTCTATCCAGTTGCCGTGCTGCTGCCAAATTTCAGCTCCTTGTAAAATACGAAACGTATTTGCGGTGGCCAGTGCCTCTAAATCAAGGGCTGAACTGGGGAGTGCGCTGAGTGTTACTTGGCTTAGCGTGGTATGTTTGGGAAGCTGATCTAACCAATCGCGACATAAATGTTTGTGGGCTACCTGCTTAAACAACCCTTCAGCCACACCCAGTTTAACCTCAGTGGCACCGGGACGCTGGTGCTCTTGATTTAAACAAACCTGAGCTACCGCGTCCAGTGTACTTAGGTCTCTTGTCATCCAACCTACGGTATCGAAAGCAGGCGCTAATGGCACCATGTTGTCACAGGAAATAGCACCATGGGTGGTGCGTAAGCCCCACAAACCTTGGTAGCTGGCGGGAACGCGAATAGACCCACCGGTATCTGTGCCTAGGCCAATATCGGCCAAGTTTTCAGTCACTGCTACCGCTGAACCCGACGAAGAACCGCCTGGAATATGCGCTGGTGCAGCGGGGTTTAGCAATGTGGGATAGTGCTTGTTTTGCCCATGTAGGCTGTAGGCCAACTCATCGGTAATGGTTTTCCCGACAAATTGCGCGCCCGCATCGAGTAAGGTGTCTACCGTGCTATGTGTCTTTTTAGGCAGCGGGTGTGTGGCTAACCAGTCTGGGTTGCCAGCCGCAGTGGGTAAGCCCGCCATGTGGAACAAGTCCTTTACTGCAAGTCTAAGCCCAGTTAAGGGTTGGCTTGTTGCGCTTTCACCACGGGCACTATTAAAAGCCTCGCGGGCGACAGCGTATTCGCTTGAGATACTAATAAATGGAGAAGACACAGCAGACTATTTGGTTAAATTTTCAATATCACCATGAAACAATCGTTTCTAATATTTGTCAAGTGAAACGTTCGTTTCTTTTTCTGGTGTGGGTGTTTCATCCTTACATTTTCACTCGCTTAGTCAGAGAGTTAGGGTGAAACAAATGGGTAAGCTAAAAACCTTGAGGGTTTTGTTCAAGAAACGCTAATTCCTCTGCGGTGGATTTACGCCCCAGCACTTGGTTTCTATGTGGGTAACGACCAAATTGCTGAAGTACAGCGACGTGGCGTTGCTGAAAATCCAACTGAGTTTCTAAGCCTGGGGCAGAGAATAGCTGCTGCGCAATATCGTGAATGGCTAAAGACTCGCTGTGCATAAAGGGCATATATAAAAAGGCGCTTTGTTGTGGCGTAAGGGTTTTGTCGGCTTCTACGCTCACCGCTTCTTGCGCCAGTACAAGTGCAATCCCATCATAGGCAAAGGCTTGTGCGGTATGGCGAAACATATTGCGAGAGAATTGATCCAATACGAGAATTTCCGCTAATCTGCCTGTTGGTGTGGCTCTCCATGGCCACAATTCACCTAAGGCCGCAGACCGGTGTAACGAGTAAAAATGTGATGAGATTGTTCGATCTAACGCAGAATCCTGCGTAAACCATTGCTCCGAACTCAGGTCATCAAACCAGAAACTAAGTACTCGACTTGCTTCTTCAAGCACAAGGTGGGGCTTGTCCATGTAAACTCCAACAACGTAGTAAGGTTGCTTTGGCAGCGCGAGTGGTACGGCACTGGGCAACACGTATTATTAGTAAAAGCGAATGCCTCGTACTTACTATCGGCCGTTATCGCTTAAAGTTTAATCAATTTAATGGATTTTCAAGCCTCTTTACAACTATTTACGTTCAAGTTCGTCTAAAGACGCATACGTTTCCGTAATTGAATTAACGCGTTCTGTTGCTGCATCACCTAAAAGAGAGTAGGTACGATTGCAAATAGCAGACAATAAACTCATGGGCGCAGCGTAACTGTCAAACGGTGCGTCGTTACCTAAATGACAAACAACAAGCTTGCTAACTTGGTTACGATAAATTTGCCCAGTGGGATCGGTAATCAAAATGACTTGAGCGTGCTTAATGGCGCTGAGTACATACTTAAATTGTCGAGTACGACGACGAAAGCCGAATAGAATGACAACATCATCGTCGCCGAGATCCACAATGTCTTCCCCTAATGTTTGCCCAGGTTGTGGGAGTAGCCTAACTGACGTTCGAATTTGCTTTAGTTGTTGTCGAAAGTGTAGCGCTAAGGGGTAGGCATTACGAAAACCAATCAGGGTAATTTGCTTTGCTTTGGCTAAGCGTTCGGCAATATCAAGCAAGGTATCTTCATGAATGCCGGCAAAGGTTTGCGTTAAATTACTAAATTCATGTTCCTGATGGTGACTAAAGGAAGTATGGGTTTTCACTGGTACACCTTGCTCTCGCAACGATAATAAGGTGTCTTTTGCTTGTTGATGGGAGTCGAACCCGAGTTGCCGGAAGAAACGGCTGACCGTGGCTTTTGATGTTTGTGTTTTTTCCGCAATTTGGGCGGTAGATTGAGAAATTACCGCTAGTGGCGTTTGCTGCAAATACTGCGCAATTCGTTTGCCGGCGGGCGATAGCAAAGCGTAATGTTTTTCTATTTGGTTTAAAACATTCGCAGTCTTGTTATTTGGCATAGTTATTACTTGGCATAGTTATCCATTGCCTTTGCTATTCGTTTTAAGGGCGATTTGTCAGGCAGTAAAAATTGCCCGCAGTCTGTTAGGCCTACACATTGTAACCACAATGCGTTTGCCAAGCGCAAAGCCATTCATTTAGCCTCTAGTGTACTCATAATTTAGTGTTTCTGAAAAGCTAATACACACCAATAACTTACGGAATTACTCTAAAGACTAATTCAATAATATCGTCAATCACCGCAATTTGGCACTACACTTTCATATGCACTTTCACAAAAGTGTCATTAGATGGTAATGATTTGGAGTGTGTTGTGGCAAAGTTGTGGGCTGAATTGATCCTGCTTTTTGTAGCGCTTCCTTTTGCAGTACTCTACTGGATAAAACATTTCGCTGACTGGTTAATGCCGATTCTTTGCATTATTGGGGTGTGCTGCTTAGCCGCCCTGTTAGCCGACAAGCAGTTTCACCGCGTACGATTATGGCATTGGGACGACTACAAAACGCATATAAAAAGTACGTTGAAGCTTTTTATTCCCTGGGCAAGTTTACTTGCCCTTGTGGTATACCTCGTTAAACCAGAGTTATTTTTACACTGGCCAATTAACCAACCGTGGATGTGGGTAGTTACCTTACTTATCTATCCTGTGGTCTCGGTGATCCCGCAGGAAATTATTTTTCGTACCTTCTTTTTTCACCGTTACAAGCGTATTTTGCCGTCGCGCTATGCAAGGTGGGGGCTAAGTACGTTTGTGTTTGGGTTGGCTCATCTCGTGTACGGCAATTGGGTTGCCGTGGTGATTTCGTGGGTAGGTGGCGCCATTTTTGGGTACCGATACATGCAAACAAACTCCACACCGGTTGTGGTTATTGAACACGCCATTTGGGGTAGTTTTTTATTTACGGTAGGTTTAGGCTCGTATTTGGTGATATCTACCTAACAGGCGCAAGTGTATTTTGCGTATTCATTGCTTAGCATTAGCGGGCAAATTTATGGACATGGAGGCACATAAACGTGGGTATGAATAATCAGTTACACGGCGTATTCCAGCTACCCGTATTCGAAACACCACAAGTGTTGCTGATGCAGCAAGATATCAACGCCCCAGTGCCGCTAGGAGAAGCTCAATCGTTAATGGTTGAGCTATGGCAAGGGTTTCTCTACCGCTTACCAGGTCTGGCTCTTGGTTTGCTTATTATGGTGCTGTTTATATTAGCTGCGGGGCCTGTTTCTCGCTTATTGTTAAAGCCCGCGGCATCTTCCTCGTTAACCCCGTTAATAAAGTCGGTGGTACAGCGAAGTATCAGTTTAGTGATCATGCTTTTAGGTGTGTACCTGTTTCTGTTTCTCGCGGGGTTAACCGGTTTTGCCGTCGCGGTGATAAGTGGTACGGGGGTAGTGGGGCTAATTTTAGGCTTTGCCTTTCGTGATATTGCGGAAAACTTTATTTCTAGCCTGCTACTCACGGTACAGCGGCCTTTTAAAATTGGCGATATTGTTCAAATAAATGAATTCACCGGCATTATTCAAAAGGTGACAGCAAGGGCCACCACATTGGTGGATTTTGATGGAAACCACATTCAAATTCCAAACGCCACTATTTACAAAGGAGTGATTAAAAACCTGACGGCTAACCCTTTAATGCGCGGGCACTTTGTACTAGGTGTTGGGTACAATGCTGACATAAAACATGCCCAATCATTGGCGCTTAACACAGTCAACGCGCATCCTAATGTACTCGACGACCCTGAACCACAGATACTTATCGATAACCTTGGCGCGTCCACCTACAATTTGAAAGTCTATTTCTGGGTAAACGTAGAGGATACCAGTGTATTGAAAATGTCCTCGGTGTTAATGCGCGAATTAGTTGCCCTTTACACACAAGAAGGTATTAGCATGCCTGACGATGCAAGAGAGCGAATTTTCCCTGAAGGCTTAGTCATACACAATGGGACTTCTGAAGGTGAACATGACAACACCCAAGAGCATGAAAATACTCCTTCGGCAAACGCACCTGCGCCAACTGATAAAGACAACGAAATAGACACCTCTAACGCTACTTCAAATAAGGGCGAGAATACACAGGATATCTCGCATGATGATGTATCTAGCGAAGCCCACGAAATACGTGAACAGGCCCAGCGCGCTCGCGACCCAGAAAGCGGCGACAATATTCTATCCTAGCGGCTTTCTAGGCATTAACTCGCCGTTAGAAAGCGGTGTCGGGCCCGGTTCTAGGCTGTTCGGCAACGTCAACCAGCCACAGGCGCAAGGTTGCAACGAGAAAGAAAGGTTTGCCACATAGTGACATGTGCCTTCATTGACTGTTGATATTGTTGAAATCCGTGCTCTGCGTTACCTTCAATAAAGGCTTTGAACGCAGGTGAAAGCGCCCTTGATTGGCTCCAACTTTGCCATAGTGGATTAAGCTGATAGTGAAATTGATTCACCTTACTGCCAATGGGCTGAATCTCTTCAATAAAGAACAGATAAAAGACATTTCGTAATATTTTAGCCTTGTCGCTGGCGTTACCGTTAGGGCAACTGACAGTCGCAAGGGGTTGCTTTAGTTGCTCAGTTAATTGGTGTAACTCGGTGGCTAATATACGTTGGGTTAGCCATATTTTTGCCGGTAGACGTACCGAACCAATCATTTGAAGTTGAGCTTCAAGTTCCGTGCTGTCTAATGGGGTGGTGGCATGCTGAGTTTGGCGTAAATGATCAAGGTAAAACAGTGCATTAACCGCGCTAACACCTTCGTTTCCATCACGGGTATTTAAAGGGGCGCTAGCCAAGCTAAGGCCTTGCTTCATTTCAGTACTATTTTGAATAAGCTGTGCCCAAACTTTTGGCCACTGAGCCTGCTTTTGCTCTAGCCAGCGTTCAATTTGTGTCGACAGCTTTTGATTACCCTCGGCGCTTATTGCGGCACATTTGGCCAATACCGTCAGTAATTTTTGTTCATAGATAAAACGCTGCGATGGCAGCTGAGTTTTTCCTAATGCCGTGTTACGCTCGGCGACAATTCGGCCTAATTCACAATCTTGAATGGCGTAAAAGTCTCTAAGGTTGATGTTCATAGGAACTATGTTCACGTTAAGTGCAGAGGCAGTAGGATAGGCAAGGGCAAACGTAAGCGAATCATCCCATTTAGCAGCCGGAATAGAAATACCTAACACCCGATTTAAGCGAGCTCGATATTCATTTACCGCCGACTCAAGCTGAGATTGCCCCGCACAACCTAATACTGCGCAAAGCAGTAAACTCACTATTATTGCAGGAACCCATGAACTCCCCACTATAGGCACACCCTTAAGTTTGCGATGAACGTGAGTGATTAACATTGCGGCCTGCCACCTGTTATAAGCCACAATTAAGCACTCGCACCGGTATGCAAGCTTCTGCCCCCATCCACGTACACAATTTGACCTGTTATGTAGGGTGAATTCACTAAAAACGCCATTGTTTGTGCAATGTCTTCACTGCGACCTAGCTCCCCCAATGGGATGCTTGCCAACATCTGTTGTTTTTCTTGCTTCGTTAATGCGCGTTCGGGTAGTAATATTGCCCCAGGCGCAATCGCATTCACACGAACGTCAGGCGCCATGTCTAAGGCGAGTGACTTAGTTAACGTGGCTAACGCGCCCTTTGCTAAACTATATACGCTATGGTGGGGCAACGGGCGGTCAATATGCATGTCAACCATATTAACAATGCAGCCACACTGAGCTTTCAACGCTGCATGTAGCGCTTGAGATAAAAATAGCGGGCCTTGCACATTGCTACCCACTAACGAAGTCCAATCTTGCTCACCAATGTTTCCAAGTGGGGTAGGGTAAAAACTAGATGCATTATTAATTAACACATCAATACGCCCCCATTTTGCTAAACTTTGCTCAGCCAGTGCTTCTACTTGCTGTATGTCGCAAAGGTTTGCCTCCAAGGCCACTGCACTGTTACTGCGCAGGGCATTAAACGTAGCCACCTGGGTAAGCGCATCTTCTTTCGAGCCGCCGAAGTGAACAATAATATTGTAGCCTTGTTGATGTAAGTGGGTGGCCATGGCTAAGCCTAATCGTTTGGCAGCGCCTGTCACTAAGGCAACAGGAGAGGAGGCGTTACGGGGCATAAAAAGAAAACTCCAATCAATAGCAATGCTTCATTCACGTTAGAATTATTCAGTACGTACTACGAGCGAATCGTGTTAATGATATCTTTAGCTTGGGCTAAATAATGCCCGCCAAATAATAACCCGTGATTAAGAATATGGTACAGCTGATAAAAAAGTTTTCTTTCAGCATAATGACGACTAATGGGTTTTACCTCAGCGTAGGCGTGAAAGAAGTCGGCGGGGAAACCGCCAAATAACTCAGCCATGGCTAAATCTGACTCGCTGTCGCCTACATAAATAGCAGGGTCGAAAACCACAGGGCCTCTATGACAAAACCCCACGTTACCGTGCCATAAGTCGCCGTGCAGCAGTGAAGGGTGAGGTTGGTGATGAGAAAAATACTGCTTGGTGTCATCAACAAAATTATCGATATTAACGATGTAATGCCCTTGCTCTGCTAAGCGCTCTAACATACTGCCGATACGGCATTCAGCAAAAAACGCGGCCCAATCACTCTTTCTTCCGTTGCGCTGTATGCTAAGCCCAATGTAATTGTCGTGGGGCCAGCCATAGCTTGAAAATCCATTGTATAAATGCAGGCTGGCTAACTGTTCACCAAGTCGTTGATAAGCGTCTTGGGAAGGCGTGATAAATTTCACATAACTTAATACGAGATATTCCATTTCAGGCGATTCGTCCCGTGTTACGCCATGGCAGATAACCGAGGGTGTAAGTACACATTGAGTACCACCTAATTCGGTAAGTCCTTCAGCTTCGTGGCTAAGCTGCTGGGTGTCATCATATGGGCGGGTTTTAACGAAAAAGCGATGCTGGTGGTCATGAATAATATAGCAAGCGTGGCTATCTCCCCCTTGCGCCACACGCGCATGCTCACAAATAAATAACTGCCCAGTAGCCTGAGAGATATGTTCGCTAATAAAATGCCACATACGTATAGCTGCCCCAAAGGGTTAATTCACTGATAAGTATGGATGAAAATGATAGAAAACCCCAAAATTCACCAATAGTGACTGCCTCCTTTTCGAAATTCCTGTTTTGCCCATTGCAGTTGACCTATGAGCCGTTATAATCCGCAACAGCTTTTTGTATGCGTAGCCGCACTAGAACGGCTAGCTAAAACCGTTGACGTGCGCATAACGCACGCATTTTATTTAAAATACGCAAGTGGCGCAGAGTAGGCGTCACCACTGTAAAGGAATTCAAATGCCAGTAATTACCCTTCCTGATGGAAGCCAACGCGCTTTCGATAATTCTGTTTCTGTACTAGACGTTGCAAACGATATTGGCCCTGGTTTAGCCAAAGCAACCATTGCAGGAAAAGTTAACGGCGAGCTTGTCGATGCCGTTGATATGATTGATAGCGATGCGCAGCTTCAAATCATTACTGCTAAAGATGACGAAGGCTTAGAAATACTTCGTCACAGCTGTGCCCACTTATTGGGGCACGCCATTAAGCAACTTTGGCCAAATACCAAAATGGCGATAGGCCCTGTTATCGACAATGGTTTTTACTATGACGTTGATATGGAAGAGAGCCTCACCCAGGAAGATTTAGCCAAGCTAGAAAAGCGTATGCTTGAACTGGCCAAAACCAACTATCAAGTGGTGAAAAACAAAGTAAGCTGGCAAGAAGCTCGCGATGCGTTTGAAGCGCGCGGCGAAAGCTACAAAATGGAAATCCTAGATGAAAACATCAGTCAGGATGACCGCCCAGCACTTTATCATCACGAAGAATACACAGATATGTGTCGTGGCCCTCACGTGCCTAATATGAAATTCTGCCACCACTTCAAATTAATGAAAGTGGCGGGCGCATACTGGCGCGGTGATAGCGACAATAAAATGTTGCAACGTATTTACGGTACCGCTTGGGCTGATAAAAAGCAGCTTAAGTCTTACCTTCAGCGCCTAGAAGAAGCTGAAAAACGTGATCACCGAAAAATTGGTAAGGCATTAAACCTGTTCCATTGGCAGGAAGAAGCGCCGGGTATGGTGTTCTGGCATAACGACGGCTGGTCTATTTACACCGAGCTTGAAAGCTTTGTGCGTAAAAAGCTGCGCGAATATGGTTACGACGAAGTGAAAGGCCCGTTAATGATGGACCGTTCACTTTGGGAAAAGTCAGGCCACTGGGACAAATACGCAGAAAACATGTTCACCACAGAATCTGAAAAGCGTGAATATGCGGTTAAGCCCATGAACTGCCCGGGTCACGTGCAAATTTTCAATCAAGGCTTAAAATCGTACCGCGATTTACCCCTTCGTATGGCTGAATTTGGCTGTTGTCACCGTAACGAACCTTCAGGTGCGCTGCACGGTTTAATGCGCGTTCGCGGCTTTACACAAGACGATGCTCACATTTTCTGTACAGAAGAACAGATCCTAGAAGAGGTGAGCGGCTGTATTAAGATGGTGTACGAAACTTACGCCGCTTTTGGTTTTGAAAATATCAAAGTGAAGCTGTCTACGCGCCCTGAAAAGCGTGTAGGTGCAGATGAAATTTGGGATAAATCAGAAGCCGCGTTAGCCGATGCCCTTAAAGCCAACGATATCGAATTTGATTATCAGCCAGGCGAAGGCGCATTTTACGGCCCTAAAATTGAGTTTACGCTACACGACTGTTTAGATCGTGCATGGCAGTGCGGTACGGTTCAGCTTGATTTCTCAATGCCGGGTCGTTTAGGTTCTACCTATGTAGCAGAAGATGGCGAGCGCAAAGTACCGGTTATGATTCACCGAGCAATCTTAGGGTCGCTTGAGCGTTTCATTGGTATTTTAACCGAAGAATTTGCTGGTTTTTACCCACTGTGGTTAGCACCGCAGCAGGTGATGGTAATGAATATTACTGACAAACAAGCAGATTACGCCGCTAATTGCGTAAAAAAACTGCAAGAAAGTGGATTTAGAGCAAAGTCTGACTTGAGAAATGAGAAGATTGGCTTTAAAATCCGCGAGCACACCTTAAAGCGTGTTCCGTACATGCTGGTGGTAGGCGATAAAGAAATGGAAGCGGGCGAAGTAGCAGTACGCTCTCGTCGCGGCGACGACCTAGGCAAAATGCGCTTAGAAGACTTTATTGCAATGGCTCAACAAGAAGTAATGGAAAAGACCATTAAGTAGTTGAGCAATTTTTGTGTATAATGCACAGATGGTGTCTGCTTTTGGTTTTTAGTTTCAGGTTCATACGAACCACCCAGAAGCAGACAGAAGAATTAAATGTTTGGAGGAATAGCACATTAAAGGCGCTAACAACAAGGCTCAGGGCGACAAAGCCCGCATAAACGATGAGATTAAAGCCAGAGAAGTAAGATTAATTGGCAAAGACGGTGAACAGGTTGGTGTGGTTTCGCTTGCAGAAGCAACGCGTACCGCTGAAGAAGCGAGCCTAGATCTAGTAGAAATCAGTCCGAATGCCGAGCCGCCAGTCTGTAAAGTTATGGACTATGGCAAATTCCTCTTCGAAAAAAGTAAAGCTCAAAAAGAGCAGAAGAAAAAACAGAAGCAAATTCAGGTCAAGGAGATTAAATTTCGCCCTGGCACTGATGAAGGCGATTACCAGGTCAAACTGCGCAACCTGCGTCGCTTTCTTGAAGGTGGTGATAAAGCCAAAGTCACAATCCGTTTCCGCGGACGTGAAATGGCGCACCAAGACATCGGTATCGATCTCCTTAATCGCGTTAAAGGCGATTTAGAAGATATCGCTACCTGCGAGTCTTTCCCACGTCGTGTGGAAGGCCGTCAGATGATCATGGTGCTAGCCCCAAATAAGAAGTAGTAACGGTCTAAAGTTTTCAGGAATCTGCAACCTGAAACACCTTGCTGCTAAACATTAACCGACATTAACGCGACTGCACGCAAATTATGTCGATACTTAACAATGCGGAGTTTTAGCAATGCCTAAAATGAAAACTGTAAGCGGTGCCGCCAAACGTTTCAAGAAAACGGGTTCTGGCCGCTTTAAAAGCAAACAGTCTCACTTACGTCACATTCTGACTAAGAAGAGCACTAAGCGTAAACGTCACCTACGTGGCAAGAAATTGGTTCATGACTCTGATACTAAATTAGTTCAGCGCATGCTGCCTTACGTTTAAGACTTAGGAGACTGATAAATGGCTAGAGTAAAACGCGGCACTATCGCACGTGCTCGTCACAAAAAAGTCCTCAAGCAGGCAAAAGGTTATTACGGTGCTCGTTCACGTGTTTATCGCGTAGCGGTACAAGCCGTAACTAAAGCTGGTCAATATGCTTACCGTGACCGTCGTCAACGTAAACGTCAATTCCGTCAACTTTGGATTGCACGTATCAACGCTGCGGCACGTCAAAATGGTATGTCATACAGCCGTTTCATTAACGGTTTGAAGAAAGCGTCTGTTGAAATCGATCGTAAGATCCTTGCCGACATCGCAGTACATGACAAAGCAGCTTTCAGCGCATTAGTCGAAGCGGCTAAAGGCGCATTAGCTTAATTATTAACTAATTAAGTTTAAGTTCTTTCGGAAAAAGGCGAGCAGGATGCTCGCCTTTTTTCGTTTCTGTGTGTCTTATCTTTAATGCTGACATAAACAGAAGGTACTTATGCCAGCATTAAGTAATCACATATTCTAGTAAGCGTTCTTATTAGCCAAGCCACCGAACACCGTCATAAAGATAATCTTAATGTCGAACCACACAGACCAGCGGTGAATGTAATCTAAATCGTACTCTACACGCTGAACCATCTTATTGACGGTTTCTGTTTCGCCCCGTAAACCGTTGACTTGTGCCCAACCGGTAATGCCCGGTTTCACTTTGTGGCGAAGCATATAGCCGGTAATGAGCTTTCTGTATTCTTCATTATGTGCAACCGCGTGAGGGCGGGGGCCTACAATAGACATACGCCCTTGCAGTACATTAATGAACTGGGGAAGCTCGTCTAAGGAAGAACGGCGCAAGAAACCCCCAATTTTGGTTAAGCGGCTATCATTTTTTGTGGCTTGCTTAACGACCGGCCCATTATCTTGCGTGGTCATAGACCTAAACTTGTATACCGTGATTTGCTTACCGTCTAACCCGTAGCGCTTTTGCTTAAAAATAACAGGCCCTTTAGAGGTTAATTTTACTGCGGCAGCAATACCTAGCATGGGCAAAGCCAGCATAGTAAGGAAAAACGAACTTAAAATAATATCTTCGGTACGTTTCAATACGTTACTAGCACCCTGAAAGGGTGTGTCGTAAACACTGAGTGCCTGAACAGAGCCTACAGATTGCCAGCGCGCATTTAACAAGTTGTACATGAAGAAGTTAGGGATAATATAAACATTGGCAGTAGTGTCACTGCATTTATCTAGAATGTGCCGTATTCTGCTCTCAGCACTCATTGGCAAGGCAATATAGAGATAATCAACCTCGTTCCGCTTTGCCATCTCTATGGCATCTTCAATTGTGCCTAAAACTTGATTTTTGAATTCATGCGCTAGTCTATCTTCGCTCCTGTCATCAAACAGGCCGTTAAAGGTAATACCTAAATGACTGTTTTCCTGTATCTGATGTGCGACATTATAGCCAAGCTGAGTCGCACCTATAACAATAGAACGTCTAGAGTTAAGCCCTCGCTTTCTTAAACGGAACAAAAATTTCCGCATAACAAAACGCCAAATAAGTAGCGAGAAAAAACATAACGCTAACCAACCTAAAATAAGCACCGGCGCTAAATTGACCTTCGGCGAAAAAAGAAAACCCAAGGCAAAAGTACCTAATAAGCTTAACAGCCAGGTGATTGCTGCTGCCCTTAATAATTCTGGGGTTCTAAAACCGCGCCACGAACGGTAAAGCTCCATACCTTCGGCGGAAAGCTGGAACATAATAATGTAAGTACATACAAGTAAAAGATTTTCCGTAGTAACCGACGTGTGAGAAAAGCCTGTAACCACTAAAAACAAGAACGTGATAATAGAAATATCAACAAGGCGATATAGCGTAGAAAACCCATTTTGGCTTTTTACAATAATGGCTCCGTTCTTACTACGCTGAACATGGTGCTCCTGATTCAATGTAGACTGCTCCCTTTTGTGAATCTGAATAGTGTCGCTAACGTGGTTATTTAGCTATTGGGGCTAAATGTGATCGTATTTATCGCAAAAAAGGTAATAAACTTTCATAATTATGGCTGTGGGTACACTAAAGTATAAGCAAAACTGATTCCACAATCGGCTTTTGTTGAAAGTATTTTTATTTTTAGTATTCCAAGCTTATCAACAATATGTGACACTATCGTAACGGTATTCATGGTCTGTGCAGTACACGAAGAACCTTGCAATAAAGTTGCAATGTTTCATAATTAGAGTAGTAGACAGTGGCATGTATTTAGCATAGCTATGTTGGCTTCCGTTTTCTCGAAAAAACCTTTATTTTAACCACGTTGAAACGCTTAATGGTGCAATGGTAGTTAATATTGCACGGTTTTAGTTCATTAAAGCCGATATTAATTATTAGGAGCAAATATGATTGTAAGGATTAATAAGTTAGCTGCCATGATGGCAATTTTTGCCACCGCAGCCACCCAAGCACAGGACGCAGGACGTATTCAAGCCGGTAGTTTTGATATCATCCCTACGTTTACTTCTTCTCTAGCTTACATAGATAACGTTACATATAGCCAAGATAGCGAACCCCAAATAGACAGTTGGCGCGCGACCTTCGCGCCACAGCTTACCTTTGCTACGCAAATAGACAGTAACCCTGTGCGACTCAGTTATCGCGTAGCAAGAGGTGAGTATTTCACCAGCACAGATGATGACTACACCGACCATTTTGTTTTCGCCGATGGTGACTTTGAATTAAATAGCCGTCATAGAGTGAATCTTTCTGGTGAATACGAAGATGGCCATGAAGAGCGGGGTACGGGTTTCTCTATAGGCACTGGTGAAGAGATTACATCTCCAGATACTTTTAAACGGTCTTTTATTGAAGGTGAGTACAGTTACGGTAGTTTCACATCAGACGGTATGCTTACTTTTAGAGCGAGTCGCTTGAGCCGCGATTATGACCGAACAGACGATGAATACTTATATCGAGATCGTGTACAGAATAAAATAGGCGCTGAATTCGATTATCAAATAGCTCCCGCAACTAATATAGTGATTGATATCTCCGAAAAGTATGTAAGGTATGACTTACAGGAATCAGAGACCGCAAATCGAGACAGCAATGTGTTGCGCATTTTAGGTGGCGTGAGATGGGAAAGCACCGCGGCCACAACAGGGTTTGCAAAAATTGGTTATACAGAGCGTGAATTCGAGTCGGCGAGTAGAGACACCTTTACCGGTACCGATTGGGAAGTGGGTGTAGACTGGACGCCCATTGAATATACCCAGTTTAGATTTGTAACAAATGCGGATACGCGAGAAACCAACGGTGACGGCGACTTTATTCGGAACAAAGACTACTCGGTTATTTGGCAACATGAGTGGCGCCAAGACCTACGCACAGAAGTTTCTATAACATCCACCGACAGTGAATACATTGAAAGTGTCGATGGGGTAGAAGATAGAAAAGACGATACTATGGTCTACGATGCATCGGTAAGCTACCAAGCACGTCGTTGGTTAAGTGTAACTGCTTTCGCTCGATTTCAAGAAAGAGACAGCAATCGTGATACCATCGGGAATGACAGAAGTATTGTTGGATTACGTGCTGAGGTAACCTTGTGAAGTTAAAGTGGTTAGCAGTAATTGCAATAGTTATTCACGCTATCTTAAATGTAAATGTAGCGTTCGCTCAGCAAGGCAATTTGAGCATGAGCCAGTACCAGTTGGGTTCCGGTGATAAAATTAAAATCTCAGTGTTCGGTGAAAGCGACCTTTCTATAGAAGTTAGGTTGCCCGACGTAGGCACCATAAACTACCCATTCTTAGGCGAAGTAAAGCTTGTGGGGTTAACAGCCGCAGAGGTAGAGCAGCTTATTTATACGGGGTTAAAAGGGGATTATTTAATTAACCCATCTGTTTCTGTGACCATAACAGAATACCGCCCATTTTTTATAGATGGTGAAGTAAAAAGGCCAGGGGGTTACCCTTATCAACCAGGGCTAACAGTAAACAAAGCGGCTGCATTAGCGGGGGGCTACACCGATAGAGCGAGCAGAGACAATGTGATAATTGTCCGCGAGCATGATGGCACCACAAACGAAATAGATGTAAACGTAAGTGATATGATTCAGCCTGGTGATATTATAACAATCAAACAGCGCTTCTTTTAGTATAGCGAATAGTGGAATTAAAAAATGGTAGTACAAAACAAGGATGAAGTCATTAATGGTATTGTGGAAAATGAAACCATTGACATAGGCTATTACGCGGGCATTCTTAAACGCTACTTTTTCCGAGTTGTTTTATTGGCACTTGTATTTACAGGGTTGGTAGCCTTGTTTGTAATGAGAATGACGCCCTTATATACCTCAACTACAACTATTCTCATAGAGTCTGATAAAACTAATGTCGTGTCTATAGAAGAAGTATATGGGTTAGATACGAAGCGTAAAGACTACATGCAAACCCAGTATGAAGTGTTAAGTTCTCGTCAAATAATGGAAAAAACAGTTGACGCACTTAACTTGCATGAAAATGATGAGTTTATGCCTGAAGACACTGGTCCAAGCTTGGTATCTCAAATTAAGTCGTATGTAAAAGACATGCTGCCGTTTTTACCACAAGAAGAAGCCGTGGTGCGTACCCCCGAACAAATTATTGAAGGTAAAAAGCGTAAAGCGGTGAATGTTTTAACCAAAGCGGTTGAAATAACCATGGTGGACAATACGCAACTGATGAAAATTGCCGTAACCACTGAATCGGGTAGGCTTTCAGCAGATATAGCCAATACCATTACCGACGTGTATATAAATAATTACTTAGAAGCTAAACTGGAAATGACGGCAAAAGCGACGTCTTTCCTTACCGACAGCCTAGAAGGCCTTAAAAGTAAACTAGATACTGCAGAGAAGAATCTCGCCGAATTCTTTGAAGCTAATCAGGTTGTGAATATAGACGGTGTACTTGGTTTAGCTTCTGATGAGCTAGAGCGCTTAAATACTCAGTTGTTAGACGCACAAACCGCATTAAAACTAAACGAAGTTATTTACAATCAAACCAGAAATAATGCCTCACTGGACGAAATAGCGCGTTTACCAGAAGTGCTAAACCACCCGACAATTCAAAGTGTACGTCGTGATGAAGCGAAAGCGATGACCAAGCAATCTGAATTAAGCAAAGTGTACGGTCCCAAGCACCCTAAAATGATTGCTATTAATGCTGAATTAGATGCAATCAGGGACACATTGAATATTCAAACTCGCGACTTAATTTCTAGTATTACTACGCAATACCAAGTGTCGCGGGAAAGAGTACAAAGGCTAAAAGCAGAGGTTGAAATAGCGAAAGCAGAATTTAGACAGCTTTCATCGCTAGACAATCAAAGACGTGGGCTGCAAAGAGAAGTAGATATTAACCAACAGTTATATAACTCGTTTTTTACCCGCTTAAAAGAAACCGATGAGTTAGGCGGTTTTGAAACCGCAAATGCAAGAGTATTAGACAAAGCCATTCCTCCTACGTATTCTGCCAAACCAAATAAAAAGTTACTGATAATAGCAGCGTTAGTGGTAAGCACTGGGTTTGGTTTCTTTCTAGCTATTGCGATGGAAACCCTTAATAATGGAATACGCTCCAGTGAAGACGTAGAGAAAAAGCTAAATCAGCGCATGCTTGGCTTAATACCTTGGTTAGATCACGAGAAGAAAACTGACTTACCCGTGCGTTCGTTTTTCGATACGAAGAAAACACAATTTTCTGAAGCAGTGAGAACGCTTCGCACCAGTTTGTCGTTGCTTAATATTGGAAGTGAAAAACGCTCAATACTCGTTACATCAAGCGTGCCTAAAGAAGGTAAAACGACAGTTTCGTTAAACCTTGCGTTTGCGTATGGGCAATTGGGCAAAACGCTAATTATAGATGCCGATTTACGCAGGCCAAGTGTTGGCAAGCAATTTAATATACCGTCTTATCACCCAGGAACGTCGAATATCATATTAAATACGCACAAATTTGAAGAATGTATAGTAAGAGACGAAGCCTCCAACGTAGATATTCTGGTTGCTGGTACAGTGCCCTCAAATCCGCAAGAGTTGTTAGCGGGCAAGGGCTTTGAAGAATTAATGGAGCACGCTAAGTCACACTATGACTATGTGATTGTAGACACAGCACCGACGCAAGCGGTAAGTGACTCTATGGTAATTGCGCGTTCGTGCGACTCTATTATTTACGTAGTGCGTGCAGACAGCACCAGCGAAAAAGTGATAAACAACGGTTTGTCTCGATTTATTCAATTTGGTCATCGCTTAGATGGTGTTGTATTAAATCAAGTAGATTTAAACAAATCGGATGCAGCGGAGCGATATCGCGGCTATTATGATCAGTACGGTTACACCAGCAGTACTAATAATAGTTAGGCAGTTTATTGAAAGATCTCCACAGTCATATCATCCCTGGTATCGATGACGGCGCAAAAACCATGCATGAATCGTTGCTGATGGCAGAGCAAGCTGTAAGCAACGGTGTTACCCATATGGTTTGCACTCCCCATATCCACCCTTCATTCTTTGATAATAACCGGGTAAATATTGAACAAGGCTTTATTGCTTTAGCTGATAATGTAAAGCAGGAAGGTATTCCCTTAAGCTTGTCGTTTGCTGCCGAAGTGCGCGTTAACGATTTAATTCCAATATGGTTAAAGAATAACGAGTTGCCATTTATTGGTACCTACGAAGGTAAAAACGTTCTTTTACTTGAAATGCCACACAGTCATGTGCCATCAAGCTTAGACATGCTTATAAAGTGGCTAATTAATAATAATGTTCAGCCTCTTGTCGCTCACCCAGAACGCAACAGGGATATACTAAAGCAACCTCACTTACTGCAATGGTTACAGCGGTTAGGGTGTCTATTTCAGGTGACGGCGGGCGCGTTTACTGGCCGTTTTGGAGAGCATGTGCAAGCTTTGTCTAAGCAAATGCTTGTTGATAAAGCATTTCACATTGTTGCTTCAGACACGCATGATACTCACCGCCGACCAAATGAAATGAAAAAAGCCTATGACGTGGTGGCGAGCTATGATGAAGCCTTCGCACAAACTGCGTTTTTAACATTGCCCAGCAGAATTTTAAGCAAGAAAAGTGGCTAATTTAAACAATAAGAAAAGTAGCAGTAAAACCCTTTTGTTACGTATTTTTCAGTTAACGATTATGGCCATATGCGTTTTTGGTTTGTATTGGACTTCCCATTTTTTAATAGCAAGTAACAATTATTACCATGCAAAAAATGCAGTAGTGAATATACGCACAAATACTACTGCTCGTTCGGTTGAGAGTATTAATGCTGCGCTAGAGCATGTAAACATAGCCATTCAGTATTTTCCGCAAAAGTCTGGGTACTATTTGTTAAGAGCAGAATTGTACGAGTGGAAAGCAAACGTATCACCCAATGAGCGGTTAGATTATTTAACTGAGGCGTTTAATGATTTTATTTTAGCACTTGAATATCGCCCATTATGGCCGCCAACTTGGGCTAATTTGGCAGCGATAAAGTGGAAGCTCGGCGAAATAGACGACGAATTTTATCATTACTTCAATACCGCGATTGAATTAGGGCCACAGCATGAAGTCGTCCATATATTTGTTGCTGAATTTGGCTTGGCTATGTTTGCGGAGCATTCTAGAGAATTTGGTAAAATTAATGTGGTGTTACGTAGGCATATTAAGCAAGGTTTGAAAAACTCTTTAAGTAAAGAGCGAATTGTTAAAGCTATTGCATCGCATAAACTTGAACACGAAGTTTGTCGGTGGATGGTAGACGCTGAGTATCGTGTTAGACGAGCAATACCTGGCTGCGTCGTTTTTAAGTAAAGCTTGGTTTAAAAAGAGTTACTTTATCCAATCCCATAGCCCCAAAGAATAATTCTCAAACAAGTTAATTCCCATCCACGATTTTAAAATATAGAGTACGAGTAAGCCAAATATCGAGCAACATATGATAATACCGAAAAGAAGTAACGATACCCCAAAGCTGTTTATATTTCTTAACGTTCTAGAAGCTTCTCGTTTGTCCTTACCGCCTAATACAACAAAGTAATAGCGACTGCTTAAGAAAGAGAGGGTGCCACGTATATCTAATTTATGTTGTCCCCATCGTCTACCTGCAAGGGCTAAATTGATTTGTGTAAGCTGTTCGTCGGTAAACGATTGCGCTACCTCGTTAGGCATTTTGCTTAAGAGGTTTTTCACGTTTGGCTCATCCCTTATAGGGTGCTCAACTTTTAGCATTTATGCGTACCCTTTGTATCGAGACTTTACTGGCGCTTTTATTTGATTACTTATTAATCCTATTGTCAGAAGGCAAATAAAGGTAGCAGCATTTGCCGGCGCTTGAAGAGGAAAGTCTACACTGGCGTGCAATGCCATACCTATAATAGCCATAAACGACGCAAAGGCGGCTCCTCTTGCCATATTATGACGCCTTCGCTTTAAAGCTTTAAGGCTACTCGTTAAGCACATGCCAACGATAAAAAATAAACTTAAAAAACCAATCGCGCCAAACTCAATAAAAAACTGTAGGTATTCATTATGAGCATGGTCATAGGCTAAGTTTACCTGACTACTCTGGTATTTAGGATACATAGTGTAAAAGCTTCCACCACCCGCTCCTAATGCTGAGTACTTTGAAATTAAAGGAATGGAGTCGACAATAATCTCGTCTCTTGTTTCTTCTTCAATACTTGTTTGTTCTATTCTGGTCTGCACTTCTTTAAGCCCAAAAATACTACTGATAATAGCAATGTCTATTACAAGCATACTTACAAATAATAACGTGTAACTTTTTAATCGGGGTTTAAAGTAAAAGAAACCAATGCAGGCGGTTAATGTCATGCTAATGAAAAAAGAGGAGTTTCCCATCCTTGAGCGCGACATAACAAGCGCAATAACCATACAAATAATGGCTAACCTGAACACTACCTTACTACTTAGCCAAAAAGAAACCCAATGCCTTAGTAAATCTTTTCTGGTGTAGGGGGGCGTAGCCTTTAACGTGCTAATTAAATAGCCTATGGCGGCACTTAGCGTTAATAATAAATAATTAGCAAAGTGGTTCTTATAAATAAAACTACCCGTAGCGATATGGCTTACGGGTAGGTCGAAAATAAGGCTGCGATCAATCCCAGACAAAACTTCAAATGCCCCATAAAATGCCTGAACGAGGCCACTCATACCTAACACGGCAATTAAAATTTTTAGCCTGAATATGCTTTTAACTAAGGTTAGCAGCGCCAAAAATAAGCAAAAAAACGACAATGATTTAAAAAGTGCGATATACGATTGGCCGGTATCAAAGGACAGCGAATAGGCAGGCGCTGCATTCAAGCTTACTAGTGGGTTAACACGCTCGGGGCGCATGTGAGCAACAAGTTCCTGCGGTAAAGGAATTAGCAAAAACGCTTGAAGGCCAATAAATATTACCCATAACGTTATTATGACTTTATAGCGTTTGAGTGTAACTAATACACTGCCAGGGCTGGTTAAACACAAAAGTGCAGTAATTAAAAAGAAGGAAATCTGCATTAGCGCCCACGCCCAGGGCCTGTTAGACCCCAGCGGCAAGGGTAGCCACACTAACGTGAAAAGCAAAAAGCCGAAAATAAGAATTTCGGCTTTTTTAAAGTTAGAAATCAATCCGTTGAATCGCTCATTTAAATAACGTTAAACTTAATTTCCTGAAGGCGTAGTGCCACCTTCGCTAGTTCCGTCAGCTAATGTGCCGCCAGCAAGTGGTGTAATAGTCGTTCCATCAGCAGCTGTGGCTGCAAGTAATTCAGTAATGTCGGCGCCGCCAGCAATCAAGGCTGCTTGTGCATCTTCTTGCGACATATAGCCTAGGCTAACTAAATAAATTTCAGTATCGTCTGACGGAAATAGCATTGTTGCTATTGTAACCACTTCCGATTCAAAACCAGACAATGAGCTATCTTCCAATGCATTTGTAGCTAGCAAAGCACCCGTTGGATTATTAACCAAAATTTTCATCATGGTAATAAACACATTCATATTATTGGTAAAGTACTCTAATCGCGCATCGGTGGGTTCAACGTCTAGCGATTCTAGAATTTGAACCACAAGTGCCTCATCGATATTGTCGATGTTGTCTGCTGAGCCAATAAGTTCAAGCAAATCAGCGCGCAGTTCATCGCCCAATTCGTTTGCTGCCACAGGCGTTTCGGTAGAAGATTCAACATCCAGTGCGCTATCTTGCGCTAATGTAATTTGAAACGACGAAATAAATGTAATCGCTAATAAACTAGCTAATTTTTTGATGAGCATGACTATTCCTTAAACAATATAAAAACTAGCGGAAAACTGCGGTAATACACTTCTAAGTATAACTGCCAATATAGGCTCTGTATACAAAACAACCGCGTTTAAATTAATATTCTTGCTATTTTTACTGCGTTACATTGATACCGTTGATTTACCACTGTACAGGTTTACTAAAAAGGTAGCCTTGTTGAAACATAACGCCTACTTTAGTAAGTGCAGTCGATTCTTTTTCTGTTTCTACTAACTCTGCAATAACTTGAATATTTAACCCGTTTGCTATGCTTACTAAACTACTCACAAACAGCTGGTTGTCTCTACTTTCTTCGATGCCTTTCGTTAATTTACCAGATACTTTTAGGAAGTCAGGTTGTATGGCTCTTATTCCAGCGAGAGAAGCTAAATTTTCGCCAAAATGCTCAATGGTTATTTTACAACCTAGTTCTCGAACGGCGTGGCAAAATGCAAGTGTTTCATTTTTATATTGAACAATAGTCATATCCTCAATTTCAAACACGAGTTGTTTAGCTAATGAAGGCGTTAGTTGCAGAAGCGCTGTAATCCACTTTCTGAAGTCGTCGCTTGCAATTGAAGCCATAGAGAGGTTAATGCCAATTGGCTTACAGTCAACCCCTAGCTTATCGATGGCGAGTTTACACACAAGCTTGTCTATTTCTGGAACCAAATTTAATCGTTCAGATGCGGGAATTAGCTGAGACATAGGTATGTAGCCTTCAGCCCCTCGGCCTTTGAATCGGGCTAACACTTCATGGTAACGGACAATAACTTCCGACGAATTGGTAATGGGTTGAAGTAATAATTCAGCGCGTTGTTTTTCTAGAATGAAATTTAGTCTTTCTCGCCATTCAGTATTGCTGTTGATAAAAGAGAGTTCAGACGCAAATTGCCATCCCTGCTCAGTTTTAGATGCCGCGAGTAAAGCGCTATCAGCTCGTTCCATAATTTCTGAAAGTGCGTCGTTATTCGAAAATATCGACGCGCCTAGCCAAGCAGCCTTATTACCTGTTTTTAGCGGGTCTATAGAACCTAAATTTGTGCTAATTTCACTTAGTTTTATTTCACAGTCTTCTTTGTTTATGCCCTCGAAGACCACGGCGAAATCGGCGCCCGAAATTCTGAATATTGCTGTTTTGGATATTTGCGAGGTGGTGCATTTTTTTAACGTGTTGGCGATGTTACTCACATAGGTATCGCCGGTATTAGCGCCCAACTTGTTATTGACTTCCGCCAGTTGAGAACAGCGAACTAGCAGTAGATAACCCCCGTCGTGAGAAGATGATTCGCTAAGTAGGGCACTCATGTGTCGTATAAACGCATTCCTATTTAGTAATTTCGTTAAATTGTCTTCAAAGGCAATAGATTTAAACTCTTCGGCTCTGGCGGTGAGTTCAGCAAACATGCCCTCAATAGAGCGTGACAGTCTATTAACGGCGTTGGTAATAAAAGACAACTCTGTAGTAAAGGGTTTATAGTTAATCTGAGAGAACTTCTGATTTTGGATGTCGTTAATTTTCTCTACAACGATGCCAAGCGGTTTAGTGATAGTTCTTATGATAAACAGCAAAAATATATAAGCGATAATAAACGCACCGAAAAACATGACAGCGCTTTGCGTTATTGTTTCCCACAACTTTTCGTTCGCTAGCCCAGGGTGGCTTTGAACATAAAGTTCTCCCGCCATTACCCACCCATCATTAATCTCAGTTTTTTCAACTGGAGGCGTTACTTTAACGAGTTGGGTAAACCATGTAGGGACAGTATCAATTTTATTGGGGTTTTGTTTAGTTAAAACAGTTTCACCATCGCTATTTTTTAATATTATTTCCTTGTAATAGCCTCTGTCGAAAATAGCATTCACCATGGTTTCAGCCACAAACATACCGCTATCTTGACCCATATAGGGGGAAATAGATAATCCTAACGAAGTGGCGGTATCTTGCGCATGTGTGGCTAATTGTTCACTCACATATTCTTTTGTCATCTTGACATTAATTAAAAACGAGCCAACGAATACAGCCAGTAAAAAGACGAGTAAACTACTACTGAGTTGGGTAGATAATTTCATTGTTTTTATGTATCTCCGTTAATACTGGTATTAAGTCTGTCGATCATGTCGTCCCACATTTTCATGGGCCCGCTGCCTCGTAGCTTCTTTCCGGTTCCCATCGACTTTGCAGTCCATAGGCCGTTACCATTGAAGCTATATACAGGCGCTAAATCTCTTCTTTTATTGGCAGGAAGAATTCGTTTATTTATATTGTCTAAAACCAAAGGAATCGACTTGGGTGTAGGGTAGTAAGCAAGTACCATATGCGGTTGGCGTTGCCTCAATGCGGTAACGTACATTAGCCGTAAATTTTCCTCTGGTATACCAAGCTCTCTTAGCGAAAAGTACTTAGCGATGGAGTAATCTTCACAGTCGCCAGCGCCTGTAGAAATAAACTCTATTGGTGTAGCCCAGTAGTCTGTTGTACGCCAATGCTCAATATCGTCTACAAATTTAAATCTATTAAAGTAGCGGTTAACTTGATACAGTTTTTCTTCTATATCTTCGTTGGCAATGTCGTCGAGAAGCTCGCGCCATTCAACAATGCTTTCAGCGGCCTTTTTACCATAGCGTGACTCTACCTTTTTTTGCATCTCTGGGGTGAAAATCATGCGGTACTGTGCAACGCTAGTGAGTACACAAGTACTAATAAACACCCCAAAAACATAACGAAGCTTCCGCGGTATATAAAATCTATTTTTGCGAATGTCCAAAAGGGCTGCCTGTCGAAAGATCATGAAGTTAAACTAAAGTATAAAAGACTATGCTTTAGTTCATAGTTCGTCCTTGTTCATGATTTTATAATGTCAAAAATAATGTAAAGTTAAAAGGGGTTTGGTAACGTAGTAACGCATTAATTTTAATTGTAGCATTAATCGGTTGTCGAAGACGTTAATGCTTTATATATTGTGTGAAAGTTATAGTCGCAACGCCTTGATGTAGTGTACTTTTTAAAGGGAAGCTAATTTGAAAATGGAAAGTGAAAATGCCGTGTTCTTGATAAACTCGTTAGAAGGCGGTGGTGCTGAAAGGGTAATGGTGAACATGCTTTCTATTTTAGAGTCTTACTTCAGCCGTAAAGCAATGCGTGTTTATCTGGTTTTACTTGATGATTTACCCGAAGAACATAGCTGCCCTGGGTATGTTCACAAAATTGTGCTCAATAGCCAAGGGAGCTTGCTAAAAGGCTATGGCCAGCTAAGCAATACGCTATGCAACCTCAATCCTAAATTTTGTTTAAGCTTTTTAACACGCAGCAACTTACTGAATGTTGTGCTTGGAAAAAGGCTAGGCTATCCAGCCATTATTAGCGAGCGAGTGCATACATCTAGCCACCTTTCCGGTGGCTTGAAAGATAGTATTACCAAACAATTAGTAAAGCTAACTTACAAGCATGCTATGCATGTTATTGGTGTAGCTGAGGGCGTAATGTCTGACTTGGTAGAGCATTACTCGGTTCCAAGCAGAAAGATTTCCGTGCTGTATAACCCTTATAATATTCCTCGTCTTCAAAAGTTGGCTGAAGAGCATGTTACGGATCTCCCCAACGCTAATTACATCGTAGGCATTGGGCGCTTGGTAAAGAACAAAAATTTTTCTCTATTAATTAATAGCTTTGCGAAAGCTAATTTATCGCTTCACCTTGTGATTTTGGGCGTAGGGGAAGAAGAGGCGTCGCTTAAAGAACTAACATCTCAATTAGGCGTGAAAGATAAGGTGCATTTCATTGGATTTAAAGCTAACCCTTATCCCTATATTGCTAATGCCACATTTTTTGTTTCTACCTCTAATGCTGAAGGGTTTCCAAATGCAATTGTGGAAGCTATGTGCTTAGGTAAGCCAGTGGTTGCAACCAACTGTGAATCAGGGCCCGCAGAAATAATTGCAGAGCGTTACCCATACAAAGTCGCCACAATGAGCATCGAGAAAAATGGCATTTTATGCCCTATGAACAATCAAGCAGCGGTTACTGACGCGCTGAAAGTTATGTGTAGCCCTGAAAATATTGACCATTTTCAGCAGCAAAGCTTAGCGTGTGCTAAACGGTTTTCTTATGCATTCTTTGAAGAGCGTGTGACTACTATTTTAGAAAAAGTGGAAAACCATGTTTGAAGCAATAAAAGTCGTGGTGGGAATAGTCAGCTTTTTTCTAGTTTGGCGAACTATTCGCAATAATTGCAATAAATATTTAGCGTTTGCCATTGCTGCAATTTGGCTCCGTTTTTTCCTGTCAGCATTTCCTAGTATTACTTACCCCCCATTAGTCGCGGGGTTTTCGCTTAACGCGATAGGCTCCATAGGTGTGGTGTCATTAGGCTTGCTGGTTATTCCCTTTAGTTTGTTTAAACTTAAAAAACTCCTTCCTTTTTATGTGTTGTTTTTTGCAATATTAATTAGCGGCATCATCAATATGAAAGTGGGAGGGACAATAAATTTATTAGTTAAGTGGTGCTATTTTTTAGTGTTAATGTTAGCGGTGTTTTTATCGGTGCATTACTATGGCAAGAACGAAACACTGAAGAAACTACTGGTAGCGTTCACCATGCCAGTAGCGCTGCAAGTTCTCTCCATATTGCTAGGGCACACAAAAGCCACAGAAGCAGACGGTTCAACCAGTTTTATTGGGGGCTATAATCACGAGTCTGCATTTTCGATGGTTATAGTAGCCTATGTATTCTTACTTGGAATGATAGAGCGGGGCACCTTGCGAATGCATACTACGCTTTTTACTGTAGCTCTAATTCTGCTAGTACTAGTGAACTACCGAACCTCAATTCTTACCGTATTACCTATCGCCGCCATATTTTACTTTACCCAGGCGGAACAAAAGATAAAACCGTCGCAAAAACCGGCGGTTATGACGGTCATCACCTTGTTTTTAGCTGTTGTTTTGGTAATGCTTTCATTCAGCATGAGGGAACGCTTTACAGACATAGGGAGTTTAATCGCCAATTTAGACGTGGTACTTAAGGCGCCTGAGTATTTAAGCCAAACTGAGCGAAGTTTAATGTCTTCTCGGGTTTATATATGGAGCCAATATATTGATGGCTACAGAAACGCGGGTGTTATACGGCATATATTTGGCTTTGGCGCTGAGTCTTGGCGAGACGCCTTTAACCTTTATGCGCATAATACATTCATTTCTTATTTATACGAGTTTGGTGTAGTAGGTTTTACAAGCCTTATAAGCTTGTGCATTATTATTCTTGGTAATGCATTTCGTATAGTTAATAAAGCTGCATCGAGGACACTGCTTTTTACTTTTATAGGCTTTTTAGCAATGAATTTAGCCACGATGCCATTATGGAATATAGAAGGCTTAATATTCTTTGCCATTTTTAGTGCGCTATTGTCTGCAGAAAATAGCAAAGCTAGAAGTGACGTGAAAAATAGAAGTGCGGAGACTATTAACTATGCGAATTAACAGCAAGAGTGACTGCCATTATTTTTTACGTCAGGATATTAAGGCATTAAACATAGTGCCTAATTTTAAAAATAAATTGACCCACGATATTTGGCAATTCCAAAAAAAACTACGGCTTTTGGAGTACTATATAAATTGTAAAAAGGGTTACTTGTCAAAGTTAATAACGGTTTATTTGCGCTTGTCATTAAGAAAACAGGGGCGCAAGCTGGGGTTTTCAATTCCACCAAATGTTTTTGGGCCTGGGTTATCGATTGCTCATGCTGGAACAATAGTCGTTAACTCAAACGCACGAATTGGCGCTAATTGTAGAATTCACGTATGCGTGAATATTGGTGCAGATATACGAGACGGAAATAAGGCACCGATAATAGGCAGCAATTGTTATATTGGCCCTGGAGCGAAAATTTATGGCGCAATTGAAATAGGCGACAATGTAGGTATAGGAGCTAACGCTGTGGTTAATAAAAGTTTTCCTAGTGGTATAACGATAGCTGGTGTACCTGCGCGAAAAATAGGGGATTCTGGCCCCATGGATTACAGGGAGTCTCAGGAATGAAAATAGCAGTGCTGGGGTTAAGAGGCATACCAAATATTATGGGCGGTATAGAATCGCATTGCCAGAATTTGTATCCGCGGCTAGTTAAACACGGTATGGACGTTACTATTATAGGGCGTTCTCCCTACATAGATGACGATCAATATGAATTTGAAGGGGTTAAAATTAAATCGGTTTGGACGTTTAAAAATAAATTTCTAGAAACCTTTTTACACACTTTTATGGGGGTTATCTATGCGGCGTTATTCGTTAAACCAGACATTATTCATATTCACGCCATAGGCCCGTCTTTATTTGCCCCGTTTGCTAGATTACTTGGTTTAAACGTTGTAGTCACGCATCATGGAGCAGACTACGACAGGAAAAAGTGGAATGGTTTTGCTAAGCGTATCTTGAAGTTGGGTGAAAAAATGGGGGTGAAATTCAGCCATTCAATGATAGTGGTTGGGAACTCACTCACAAAAAAACTAAAACAAGAATACTCATCTAATGCAAATAAGTTAGTGTTTATACCTAATGGAACCTTAACGGGTTTTTCGGACAACATCACTGAAGAGCAGTTACCTACAGACCTTTCTATTCAACCGAATACCTACATTTTGGCTGTGTCGAGACTGGTACCCGAAAAAGGTATACACGATTTAATTTCGGCCTACCAAAAAAGCAATACTGATTTCAAATTAGTCATTGTGGGGGCGGCAGATCACGACGATGAGTATTCTAAAAGTATAAGAAATAGTGCAAGCCAAAATATCATCATTGCCGGTAGAAGAACAGGGCATGCCCTTGCTAGCTTGTACAAGTTTTGTGGTGTATTTGTGTTACCTAGCTACCATGAAGGTCATCCCATTGTTGCGCTAGAAGCCATAAGCGCGGGCAGCAATGTTTTACTGTCGGATATTCAGCCAAATAAAGATATTAGCTTACCATCCGATTGCTATTTCAAAGTAGGGGATACAGACGCCCTAGCAAGCAAAATTACTCAGTTGGACGAACTCAATTTATCTTTCAATAAATCGGCATTTTTAGAAAGATACAACTGGGACAATATTGCAGAGCAAACCTTGCTTGAATATAAAAAAGTTGTGGAGCAATTAAAGTGAAAGCGGGCGCTAAAATAGACGTAATCTATATTCTTTCTGAAAAATCTTCAGGCTCTAGCTTCTTGTTCCGAAGCTTGAAAGATGCGCTTAATATAAAGTCTTACCCTAAAACGATTCATTATGAATCTGAAACCCTTTATTGGACCAAAGCCGCATCTTTGCTTGATAAGCCCCAATTGAAAATGCTTGCTAGTGCTGTACCGTACCCCAAGGCGCGAGCACGTAAGGAAATTCAAGATTTCCTAAAAGAGAATTTAAATCATGACATCGAGTTTGAGAGCGATGAAGACATGGTATTTAGGGGGTGGTTTGAATTAGTACGTCAATTTGGCCCAGTATTTATTGAAAAATCGCCCCATCACCTGCTTCAATGGAGCGCACTTGAACTGATGTTGGAGTTCGAAGAAAGATATAAAAGTGAAATAAACTGCCACTATATTTGTATTATTCGTAACCCTAAAGATGTTTTCCTATCTCAGTTTAGGCGATGGAATGTTGATTTTAAATTGCTAGAAAATCAGTGGTTAATTAATTATATGAACTGGGAAAGGCTGGTCGAAAATGCCGAAAGTTCATCTAACAAATTTAAATTAAAGTATGAAGATTTGGTAAGTAATCCCTTGCTATGCTTGGCGTCCATTACTCAATCACTGTGTATTTCTGCTGAAATCTGCTCAACGGAAAAAGTACGAAAGAGCAAGTCTTCTAAGCAGTCGGAGAACTTTGGTTACGTTCTCTCTAGCTCGATTCTTTCGTTGGCAAAGCAATTTGGCTATTCACAAAGCGAACTTATGAGCACACCTTCAATTAAGTGGTTTCTCTATAGACTTTATATAAGCTACATATATAGTCCGTTAAAAAAGGTATATATTAAACTCAAGTAAAGCTGATAGTTCGCTTGAATTTAATATCTTTTATTTAGTCCGACATAAATAATAAAGGCCAGATTATGAGTACGAAAAGACATGTAACTGTCTTTGTTAGAAGCTTCCCTGTACTATCCGAAACTTTTGTAATAAATCAGATAAAAGGGTTAGTAAGAGAGGGGCTTGACGTAGCTGTGCTATCCGTGAACCCAACAAGTGATGACGGTCAAGCTGAAAAAGAAATATTTGGCACTGAGAGTAAAGGGCACGTAAATTCTATTCTGCCCCATACAAGTAGTTGGAAAACATATGTCTATGTATTCTTTTCTTTTTTTTATTGTCTATCTTCCAGTAATAGGTGGCGTTTACTCAAATTGTTTCTCGAATTATTTCGTAAAGGTAGCCGTTTCCTTGCTAGAGATCTGTTAGCAATAGTATGGTTTTGTAAAAATAAAAAGATTGCTACCACTAACTGTATCGCTCATTTTGGAGTAAACGGCGTAGTATTCGATCATTTACGGCAAGCAGGGTTGGTGGAATGTGATAATTTATTTACTATTTTTCACGGTTATGAAATTAGTAAATATGAACAAATAAATACTTGGAAAAACTTTTATGCCAAGCTAACAGGTACGTTATTACCTATAAGCGAGAAGTGGAAAGCTAGGCTGGTAAAATTTGGAGCAGAAGAGGAGAATATAAAAGTTCTTCATATGGGCGTTAATGTAGATAAATTCACGTATTCTGATAAACCTTTCTCAAACCCTTTGAATATGCTAAGTGTCGCTAGGGCAACGGAGAAAAAAGGCCTTACATACGCGATTGATGCGACCCTTTCTAGCGAAAAAGAATGTAGATTAGTCATTGTAGGAGATGGCCATTTAATGCCCGAGTTAAAGGCGCAAGTAGACAAGCACCCTAATAAATCTCGTATTTTTCTGATGGGCTCCCAGCCACCTAGCGAAGTAAGCCTACAATTAAAAAAAGCCGATGTGTTTATTCTGCCATCAGTCACGGATAATTCGGGGGATATGGAAGGTATTCCAGTGTCCTTAATGGAGGCTATGGCATCTGGCGTTGTTGTTTTGTCAACGTACCACAGTGGTATACCCGAATTAATCCAGGATAATATTAGTGGTTTTTTAGTTCCTGAAAGAGATGTAAATGCTTTGATTGAAAAAATAGAGCTAATAATTGAGCACGATAATATTGCAACAATTAGAGAGCGTGCAAGGAAGAGAGTTGAAGAAGAATTTAACGCTCAAACTCTTAACCTTCAATTGGTTAAATTGTTGAATGGCGAGAACGTAAACTAATACTTTCTCGCCTTAGTCTTATTTTGACTTAATATTTAGACCAAGCCTAATTAGCTCGGAGGCAGTGTTAACGAAGCCAATTTCATCTATAGAAAGTTTCAGGATGGAAAGCTTATCTTTTCTAGTTTTTAAACTAGGCAATATTAACTCAGCTATATGTCGAATATATGCCTGTGTAGTCAGCACATCTCTATGCTTTTTTAACATATCCAAGCGAAGACGATATTGTTCGATAGTCAGCTTAGAATATTTGTTTGTCATTCTTTCATGATCGCCATCGTCGTAGATATAAAGCGCTTCTCTTACGTATGAAAAGTTTGTTAGTTGGGCTATTCTTAGATAAATATCCCAGTCTTGTGCGCGATGCAGAGAGGCATCGAAGGGGGCTTTGGCAAGTATTTCTTTATCGCATAGTAATCCGCTAGTACTTGCTAACTTGTTATTTTCACTTAATTCTTTAAGCGTTATTTCATGATATTGCTCGATACGAGTAATTTTCTTCGTTTTCGTTATGTAACCACAGTGTGATGCTTTACAGTTGTCGTTCAGTGAACTAAGTTGCCTCTCGAGTTTTTTTGGAAACCATTCATCGTCATCGTCGAGAAATGCAATAAAGTCCCCACTGGCATTAGCTATTCCAGTATTTCTAGCAGCCGAACCTCCACCGTTCCTTGTATGTTTAACATACTTGAAGTCAATGTTAGCAATTTTCTCCAGTGTGCTTTCGTAAGATACTTCTGATGCGTCGTCTACAATAATAATTTCTACGTTTTTATATGTTTGATTTAATACTGTATTGCAGGCTCTTTCTATAAATGCAGGCCTATTATAAGTGGGTATCACAACGCTAATAAGTGGATTATCCATTACTTTAGTGCTCTTTTTAATTTATTGCTAAATACTTTTATTATTGGAAGGAAACCGATTTCCTTATAAACGTTTTGCATAAATTTGAACTTGCCGTTACGCTGAAAAATACCATTTAAATAATACTCAGCCATTCGTTCTTTGAAATTATTTTCTCCAATGAGCGCTCTATTTTTGTATGTCATGTGTGCCTTTGCTTGAATTCCTTCTATAGTAAGTTTCGCAAAACCTGTAGTCATACGGCCAAAATGAACAGTGTCGTATATTATGAGTGGCTGCTTTATCATAAAAACAGGGCCTAGTTTCAATAAGCGAATATAAAAGTCCCAATCTTCGGCATGCTTTGCATTTTCATCGAACGATATAGCAACTTTATTGCTATCTATCATTAACTTACTAGGTGGCCCTATTATATTAAAGCAAACGATATCGCTTTGTTCCAAGTGTTCAATATTTGGGCCTATCACCTTTTTACTTATAGATTCGATATGGTGGGAGCTACAAGCTACATATTTGGGATTTTCAGTTAAAAACTTGACTTGAATTTCAATTTTTGATGGAAGCCATTGATCATCATCGTCTAGAAACGCCACATAGGGGCTTTTCGCCAACGAGATTCCCCTATTTCTTGATGCTGCTAGCCCCATATTTTTGTCGTTTCTAAAAAATCTTACATTGTTATACTGCGAGTATTTTTCTCTCACTTCTGCGTAGGATTCTGAAGAGTGGTCATCTATTACGATAATTTCTATATTAGGATACGTTTGATTTATAGCGCTATCAATTGCCCTTGATACTAGACTGGACCGATTATAGGTAGTAATAACACAGGTGACTAGTTTACTTGTTTCCATTACTGACGAGAACTCCCTTCAACTCTTTCTCCCACCATAAAGTGGTTCTGGATGCGTTAACTATAGAGGTGTAAATTAGGTTTATTCGTCTCACTATATGTGGGCTATAATGGGTTGTAAAGAGTTCAGAGATACATAACTAGAAATTGTTAGGCGTGAAGTGTAGCTTTTACAAATCACGCCAAGTATCACGAAATTATATTGATAAAATAATTCCAAAAAAGGGGGGGAGGTTATTTAATTTCAATAGGGATATTGCTCAAATTAGGTATTTCGGATCCAAGTTCTATATCATGGGGATAACTCTTTAAATATAAAAGAGAGTTAATGAATTTTGGGTCTTCGGTTAACGGGTTCTCTTCGTAGTTATCGTAAGAGATATTGAGGACAGGCGCTTTAGAGTTTGTATTGTAAAAAATGTTATTGGTAAAAGAGGAGCCTTCGTACTTTTGCTGATCGTACACTGCGTACCCCACCATGTTATTTCTATTCCGTGTGATGAAAATATTATTTATTAACTCTACCCACATAGTTGTATCCCCCCTAAAGCGCGAAGACGCCAGAGCGTTTCTGTTGGTGATGATATAATTTTCTAAAATGAATGTCTTTCCTGCTGGGCTAGACATTAAGCCTCCTGCTTTAATTGCTGTCCACTCTCGCCCACGCTCATCGCCCAAGTCATGTATGTAGTTGTGGAAAATATAACTTGGGCCTAATCGATTAGGAGCAACACTTACGCCAGCATAGCCTTTAGTCATTTCATTATTGTAAACCAATACATTTTGTTGCCCACCATCAAGTTCAATTAAATCATCGTTAGCGTAAGCTAAATAATTGCCGTATATGGCTGAATCTCGAACAAATCCGCCTTCTCGTGACGCGTTATATCTGCCTTCAATGACGTCGTTAAATCTGTGTGTGGCAGTACCATATAACTTATTATTTCTAATAATGGTTTGCCCTGAGAAGTCTGGGTTTTCGTGTTGCGCGTTAATCAAAATAGCGGTGGGGCCCTTAGGGTGGCCATAACCCCAATGGTTAGCTTTACCGTTGGGGTTGTATATTTGAGTTTCTTCTATTACCACAACCCCTGTTTTTTCTAAATATATGCCCGCATCATAATTAATAGGTTCCTCGCTATTCGTGTTCTCATAACCGACGTTATTTCTATAATCTGTAGCAATTCTGCCGTATTCGGATATGTCACAATTCTTTATCCAAATATGATGTGCGGCATGAGAGAAAATACCATGATACTTCCCGCCTTTAACAATAAGGTTTTCTAAAACAATGTATGATTGAGCGCCTAGGTTAATTGCTGCTAAGTCGTCTGAATTAGCTTCGATAACTTCACCGTTCCCTACTATTTTCGCGTAGCCTTGCTCACTGCCTTGTATGCCTAAAGCTTCAATATCTAACTGCCCACCCGAATAGATATCCGCCAGGTTATATATTTTATCTTCGTCTATAGGTGGCTTATCTGCTTTGGTTTTGAAATCAAACTCATATTTTTGGATGTCACCGCTTTCTTCAGTTACGGTGACTTCTACATCGTATTCAGTGTTGGGGTTTAAGTACATTAAACTGCCGCTTAGTGCGCCGTATACCGGCTCCCATGCAAGGGGCATAGCGGTGCGCCAAGATTCGCTACTAACTTCTTTAAACTGAACTTCATTTTTTGTATCTTCGTTTTGGCCATAAATAACAATACCAGCGGAATGAATAAGTGGTGTTATTTGGTTATCTTGATTGGAAGATGTGCCTGAAAGCGCAACTGTGGGGTCGAGCCCAGCTATCGTTACTGCGTGAACAAGCACGTTTGGCTCTACCTGCATAGATTCGTTGCCTATTCTGACTAGTCGGTATGCGTCTACTGGAAACAGTTTTAATAAAACGGCCAGTTTTTCTGGCTGATGGCTGAGGCTATCCCAATTAACATCACTTAGCCTATGGTTGGCCACACTCGACAGCGTGCCATCCATAAATAATTCAACAACATTCTGGGTATTCTCACTTACTAATTCTTTCAATGGTTTGCTGGTACGCCAATGTGATAGAGAACGCGTTAGTGCTTTAGGCGTTTTGTTATACGTACTTTCAAGGTAGCTTAATACTAAGTCGCCGGATTGATTGGTTGTTTTTGCGTTTTGCCTATTATCGGTGTTTACAGCACATGCATTTAAAAATAGGATAAAACTAAGCATATAAAGGGCTTTGGCTAAGCGTGAAGTGAAATGTTGCATGACGTAGAGCCTTTTTGATGTAGATGAAAAAGAGAAATTAAAAGAAAAGAGGCACTGTCTTGGTTTTATAAAGTAAGGGTAGGCGCTATTACTCCTTCCAGCAAGTGAATGTTTAGAAGTTTAATAATATGGTTTCGCAGCACTTGTAATAAAGTAGCAGATAATACAGAAAGCGATTCAAAGCATTAATTTTACATGTACTACTGCATATATTCTTTGAATAAAGTCCAATAGTCATTTGCTATTTTTTCAATACTGTAATCGGTACTACGCTCTTTGGACTTTAACGTGTAATGGGTGATAAGCTCGGAGTTTTGGAAGGCATTTATGGCTTCTGTGAGTGCTTGGGTGTCGTTTACAGGTACCAATACGCCATATTCAGCCATTTCTACCTTACTGGCCTGGAAAGTAAAACTTCCTGCTAAAATCTCAGCTGGCCCTGAAGGGCAATCTGACATAATCGCTGCTCTGCCTAACACCATGGCTTCTAATAACGCATTCGGGAAGCCTTCATTGGTTGACGCTGAAACATAGTACTTTGCCTTTGCGACGATGGCATATGGGTTTTTAGCATAACCTAGCAGTATAACTTTATCTTGAGCGCCTTGGTTTGAAATATAGGCAGTGAGTTCGTCTTTTAATTCACCTGTTCCCAAAACTACCAAAGGAACCGTCTCTTTAGATGCGAGAAATGCATCTATCAATAATTTTGTGTTTTTACTTTTCGTTAGGCGGCCAACAGACACAACAAACTCATTTGGCAAATGATATTCTGGACGTTCTTGGCCCAGTTCAATGATATTTTCTATGGGGTATGGATTAAATATGGTAGCAGCTCGTTGTTGCTTTACATTATACGACTCAACCAAGTTTTGGGTAACACCGGTAGACACGCCCAATACCGTGTTAGCCAATTGATAACTCACCTTCGGAATGCTTTCGGCAATTCTGCGCTTTAACCCTTTAAACTGATTGTCAAAATGACTGCTCAAGTGCATGCGCTCACAAATAATGGTGGGGTACGCATTTGCTAATTTTCCAACAATAGCATTACACACATTGGCACGAACCAAAAAACTTACGCATAAGTCGGGTTTTATGGCTTTAACATGGCGATAAATATTTAACCCACTTAAAAACAGGCTACGTTTACTGTTTGCAACAATGAGGTTCACGTTTTTGGGAAGCTCTCTTACTATGGGTTCGTCATCTAGTAAAAGAACATGTACTTCAATGCCCTCGTATAAATTTTTTTGGCTTAAAATGTTTACCAGGGCGCGCTCTGCACCCCCATAGCCAATGGAGTTAATAATAATTAGTATACGTTTCATAAAACGACGAAATAATCAAAAAAACTACCATTGCATATGCCTATTAAATTTTCAATGCTTTCTATTTGGCCATGCTATTGACGATAGAATTCATGACGGTATATTAAATGAAAGATAGTTATTAAAACTAATACAAGTTGTCCAGATTTTTTCAAAGGGATTTATCAAATGAGAATTGCGCTTTACCAGCCATGGATCTATCTGTACGGCGGCTTGGAAAAAAGTTTATTAGAAGTTGTAACCCGCTCAGAGCACGATTGGGTGGTTTATACAGGCCACTATGAACCAGAGAACACCTTTCCAGAGTTCAAGAATGTCGATGTACGAGTATTGAACCCTACATCTATAAAAAGAACGCTATTTGGTACCCTATTTAGCGCCATCCAAATTGCCCGACAAAAGATACCCACTGAAGATTTTGATGCTGTAGCTGTATGGTGTGACGGATTGGGCGACCTTATTACTTTTCGTAACCATTCGTTACCCCTTATGAATATTTGTAGTACGCCATTGCGCGCAGCATTTGATCCCGTTTATGAAAGGCAAGCATTAGCGGATAGTGGTTTTTTATATCGCTTAAGTTATAAGCTGTTTAAGCACGCTTTTAGAAAAGTGGATAAAGCAGCGTGGCGGCATTTTGACAGTGTAATTACCACTAGCACAGAAGTGAAAAACAGAATTATCGAAGGGAAGCTTTGCACCGACGAAACTAAAATGGTGATGGCGTACCCTGGAATAGAATATAAAAGTAATTTAGAGAGCATTACTTACGAGCCCTTTATACTTTTACCTGGCAGAATAATGTGGACTAAAAATATTCAGCTTGGCATTACTGCTTTCCTTAAAGCTAAATTACCTCAACCTTGGAAACTGAAAATAGCCGGATTCCTCGACGACAAAAGTGGTTCATATTTAGACGACCTGAAAGTTTTAGCCAACGACGCGCCAAATATAGAGTTTGTTATTTCACCCTCACAAGAAGTGCTTAGCCAACTTTATCAGCAAGCTGCATTTTGTTTATTTCCTCCACTTAATGAAGATTGGGGTATTGTGCCGTTAGAAAGTATGAATTACGCGAAGGCTGTAATTGCCAACGCAAGCGGTGGGCCGAAAGAGAGCATTGAAGATGGTAAAACGGGGTATTTACTCGAACCAGATAATGATGCGTGGGCAGAAAAAATTAAATTGTTAGCAGGTGATACTTCTTTGTGTAAAAGCATGGGGGTTATCGCTAATGAAAGGGCAAAGCTGTTTTCGTGGGGCGAGTTCGTTAAACGCATTGATGAAACCCTATCTAGCAGAATTAAAGGGTAACCTTCTGAAGTTTAGCCATATTACCTGAGAAATCCTAATGCAATCACCTTCCATGGTAGGCCGAATTCCTTCGTTAGACGGAATTAGAGCGGTTTCAGTTTTGCTTGTAGTAATATCGCATTGTGGCTTTGGGCACATTATTCCTGGCGGCTTAGGCGTAAGTGCCTTTTTCTTTTTAAGCGGCCCCGAATTCAGATAATAAGTGCACCACTCATGGTTAATGGGTGACAGACGATCAACTGCCTGTTGGTGGTATTCTAAAGTCGCCAAACAATTAGAGTATTACCATGAGTTACAAGCAGTTGATCGAG
>Ga0208684_1000008_pt1 | contig 285314 bp, 262 predicted proteins | sample MalvireepMed_b05_FD_184245 | JGI IMG/M metagenome (GOLD analysis project Ga0208684, IMG submission 184245) | Marine viral communities from the Global Malaspina Expedition - Malaspina viral metaG DeepMed_b05 (SPAdes) (version 2) | ecosystem: Environmental > Aquatic > Marine > Oceanic | place... | reverse complement strand
GTAACATTCTTCACAGAAAAACGGCGATAACGAGACTTGTCCAACCCTTCTTTGCCATAAACGACACATGACGCATACGCTGCTTCGCCCTGCGCGTGGCTGATGTCGAAGCATTCTATTCGTGAAGGTACAAAATTCAGGCTGAGCAGGTCCGCAACGGCATCAAGCTTGCTCTGTGCTGCCTGACGACCCGACATCACTGACTGAATGCCAGTACGGGCGTTTTCATCCGCCATTGCCAACCACTGCCTGCCATCCCCTCTCAGCCCTCTCTGATGCTGAAGTATGAGCCCACGCTCTTTCAATACCGACACCATAGGAGCAAGAACATCCGACTCAATGTCTGCAATTAGCACCTCCGGAAGCGTATCACTCGCATGCCCACCCAAATAAAACTGCTCAATGTAGGAAGTGAACAATTCATCGAGCGGCACCCCAGTCTTATCTTCCGGAAAAAAGCTCTGAGAGTTCGTTAGGCGCCCTTTGCGGAAGGTTAGGCGCTGAACGCATATCATTGCTTGCCATTCAATTGCAGCCCAGACGTCCGCATTCTTCTCGCCAGACTCCGCCATCTGGCGCTCCTGAATACGCCTGAGTAGCTCCACTCTGTCGCGAAATTCTGCAGCCTTCTCAAACTGAAGCTCCTCTGCCGCTTGCTCCATACTTGTCTGAAGGTCGGAAATCAGCTCACGGGACTTCCCCTCAAGAAACATTCTGGCCCGCTGAATATCGTGCTCATATTCATCTTTTGAAATATGACCGACACAGGGAGCTGAGCAGCGATGAATTTCGTACTGCAGGCAAGGACGGCTGCGATGATTGAAATAGCTATCTTCGCAATTGCGCAGAAGAAAGAGTCGCTGCAGATAGTTCTGAGCCTCACGCGCTGCGCCCGGGTTTGGATAAGGGCCGAAATACATTCCCTTTTTACGGCGCCTGCCACGGGCGTAAGAAAGAAGTGGATAAGGGTGGTCTGAAATATGAAGATAAGGATAAGACTTATCATCTTTGAGCAGGATGTTATAAGGCGGTCGGTGTTTCTTGATCAGAGTCTGTTCAAGAATCAGGGCTTCCACCTCACTGCCTGTAACAGTGACATCAATGTGATCAATCCGACTTACCAGTGCGACCGTTTTGGCGTTCAGGCCACGAGCGCGAAAGTAACTCGACACTCGATTTTTCAGGTTTTTTGCCTTGCCTACGTATAGTAATGACTGATCTTTATCGTACATTCTGTAGACGCCAGCCCTCTGGGTCAGCGACTTCAGGAAAGCCTTAATATCAAATTCAGGCATTAATTTACTTCGTTAGCGTCAATTAATCCGTGCCTCAAGGCAAGATGCGTTAGCTGGACATCGCTTTTCTCAATGCCCAGCTTCTCGAAGATTCGATAGCGGTAGCTGTTTACCGTCTTTGGGCTGAGAAACAACGCCTCTCCGATCAAAGGCACACGCTGCCCCTTGGCAATCATGATCGATATCTGCAACTCTCGCTCAGACAAGGTTTCAAATGGCGAGCCTGCATCGTCCTGAAAGGGGCGCAAGGCTAATTTCTGGGCAATTTCGGGGCTTATATACTTCTGGCCGGAGTTTACCTTTACGATGGCGCGCAACATTTCATCAAAATGCGCCCCTTTGGTCAGATAGCCAGACGCGCCGATTTTGAGGAGTCGTGAGGTGTACGGGTCGCCGTCATATACTGTGAGTGCAATGATCTGCACTTCAGGTTGGCGCTGAAGTATTTTTTGCGTGGCCTCCAGCCCACCTATACCTGGCATGTTGATATCCATAAGAACAACATCCGGCTCAAGGTCACGAGATTTCTGGACGGCCTCTTCCCCGCTCGCTGCATCACCAACAACTTCCACTTGCTCTGCATCGGCAAGCAAGCGGCAAATTCCGGACCGGACCAGATCCTGATCATCAACTACTAAGACACGAATCAAAAAAACATCTCCAGAATTGGCCGAGTACAACAAGTTGTGGAATATATCAAAGCTGTCACACTGGGTACATTCGCTTTGATTGCCATGCGTATTTTTCATTGTTCAGCATCATCGCGACTTCAACAACACCGTCTGCCGTATTTAATCGACTGGAAAAGCCAAGTCGCTGGGCGAGCTTCAGCATCGGTCCGTTTTCGGGAAGTACTGAGCCATAGATCTGTAATACCCCACGATCTTTGAGGTACTCAATAATCCGGCTCATCAGATGAAACCCCAACCTTTCTCCACGCGAGTTGTCGTCAACGATGACTGAGAACTCAGCAGTCACGTCATCAGGATCTATCCAGACGCGCACCACGCCGTAGATATCTTTATCTCGCCATGCAACAAAAGCCATTTCACGGTCATAATCTATCTGCGTCAGGCGTGCCAGTTCGGTGTGATCGAAACGTCGGCGCGCTGAGAAGAAGCGCAAGCGCAGACTTTCAGCGCTGAGGCGATGATAAAATGCGTCCAGCTGTGGCTCATCTTCGCCCCGTATTGGACGAATCTGGTATTCAGTATTCTTCGGTGACGTGTAACTTCCTGAGAGCTCCGTTGGATAAGGCAGAATAGCGCATTTAACTGGCTCGCCAACTTCGGCAGCAACACCTATTACTCGGTAGCGACCGATTTGCTGACGAATAGCGTTCACCTCAAGGCCAGAAAGCCAGGGATGATTCAATGCCAGATGTGATAGTGCAACCAGCCACCTTTCAAGTGTGAGCAGATCTTTCTCTGGGTACTCTGAACGTTCCTGAAGAACTTCGTAGAAATGGGACTTGCGAATCAGCTTTTCAGCCAGGTTGGCGTTGAGTGGCGGCAATGCAACCTGCCGGTCAACAAGAATGTCGGCTGTACTGCCTCCTCCACCAAAGAAGATAAATGGCCCAATCTCATTGTCTCTTCCAATACCAAACGAAAACTGCAGATTATCCAATGCCCGATGCATAGTCTGCACTGTGTAGCCCAGAATTGGGCTGTCGGGAAACCGCTCGGTAATGACTTCAGAGAGAGAATCGATCGCTGGCAGCAATTCTTTCTCATTGTGCAGGTCGCGCACAACACTGCGAACACGCTCACGCGGGTTTGTACCGTAGGCAAAAGGATACAGGTAGTCCTTATGATGGACGCGCAACACCCAGGGTTTCGGAATGGCCTGGGCGTCTTTTATCAGATCACTCGTTGTTTTTCGGAAGATGCTGTCGGCGCAGGAGTATCCGTAGGCTTTTAGCAATTTGTAGGCATCTGGCGGCGACAGATAATCTCCTGTCTTGTAGGCTCGCCGGATCTCTTCGTCGAGACCTGAATGCTGAGCTGACACAGGAATTTCAATACTCTCAGGGGTTTCGCGCAAGAGATCCTGTGTTCTCTGGTGCTGAACCATGTACATGTAGGATTTAATGGCGTTGTCTGGCGTGTCAAACGTAGGGATCTTTGCCCGGTCGAAGCTTGCTCTTGCGCTCTCGACCGAATATTCGCCGATCCAGCTCGTCAAAACCATTTTTTGGGTATGCGCCGCGACCTCAATCAGCGCATCGGCGTTTGATTGAGCGTCAGTGCCCAGGCCAGGAGTAAAAACAACAAGTAAGGCATCGACGTTGCGATCTGTAAGGACCGTCTTGGCGACATTGCTCAGTTGCTCCGGTTTCAGTTCAGGATTGAGGAGCAGAGGGTTCTCAGCCTTCACATAGTCTGGCAGCTGATTTTTCAGCGCCTGCACACCATCTTTGGTAAAGGATGCAAGCTCGCCGCCGTCGTGCAGGAGGCGATCCATCGCGATAATGGCAGGCCCGCGCCCGTTAGCAATGACGGCGAGGCGCGGTCCGAAGCGCTCGCGCCGATTGCTTAAAGCATCTACACAGTCAAATAGTTCGTCGGTGGCATTTACTCTCAAAACACCGGCCCGAGCCAGTACTTCGTCAATAAGATCATCTCTGCGTGCCAGCCCTTTGGGAGACGATACCGGGTTGAGTGGGCTATCGGAGAACCGATTATTCTTTACCGCGAGTACAAGGCGGTGTCGCGACGCTGCCCTCAGTGAGCGCACTAGCGCCCTGCCCGAGCGAATCTCATCAAGCTGAATCAGCAGCGTTCGAGCCTTCGGCTCCTGCGATATGTAGTCAATCAGATCCGAAAGCGTGACGTCCTCACTGCGACCCAGAGTCGCGACATGGGAAAAACCTATCCCCCTGCTGTATGCCCAGTCCATGACGCCGGATGCCAGGGTGCCAGACTGGCCGATGTATGCGATGTTTCCTGGTCTGACAGGAACATGCAGAAAACTAGCGTTAAGTTTTCGGTGCGGAATGACAATTCCCAAGCAGTCGGGTCCAAGAATTCGCATTCGCGTTTGCTTGACGATCCTGTCGATTTTTTCTGAGTTGGGACGAAATTGCCATGAGCGCGCCCGGGCCATACCGCCAGTAAGCACCATTGCCGCTTCAACGCCAATGGAATGCAGCTGCTTAATCACACGTGCAACCGAGTCGGCAGGCGTGCAGATGATGGCGAGATCCGGGGCGCTTTTCAGCTGACTTATCCTGGTTACCGCTGGCAAGCCGCATATCTCTTTGTAGCCCTTGCTGTTGACCGGGAGAATTGTTCCTTCAAACCCGGCTTTCAGCAGGTTTCTGACTATTGCACCGCCAAGACTGCCCTGTCGGTCAGATGCACCGATCACGGCGACTGATTCAGGCTGTACAAAGCGCTCAAGAGATCGGGTACCCATCAAACCTCCATTGGTTTTTGTGTTTATGGCAGCGGAGAGTACACTGAGCAAAAACAAGACGGTCAGGAACAGATGCCATTAGCGTATTACACGTCGGAAGAGCACTTCTCTCACTTTACGGATGAAGACCATCCCGAACATGCCATGCGAATCATGGCCATAGAGCAGGAGCTTAAATCCCAGGGCATCTGGGAGCAACTGATTCATGTCAATGGACAGTCTGCAGACATGCCAGATATTCTGCGCGCTCACAGCAAGGGTTACGTCGAGCAACTGCATCTGATTCAACCCAAGCATGGCCATATATACGTTGATGAAGATACAGCGATGGCGCCTGGCTCATTGAATGCTGCGCTCTGGTCGGCCGGGTCCTGCACTCTCGCACTCGATGATCTGGTTAAAGGCGAGCAGAACCGCGCCTTCGTAGCCACTCGCCCGCCGGGCCATCATGCCGAGCACCGTAAAGCGATGGGCTTCTGCTTTTTTAACAATGTTGCCATCACTGCGTTGAGAGCCGCTGACATCCACCATTTTCAGCGAATCGCCCTTCTTGATTTTGACGCACATCAAGGCAATGGCACCATAGATATCCTTGGGAATGACCAGAGGTTTCTGATTTGCTCGAGTTTTCAGCATCCGTTTTATCCATATACGCACTATGAGCAGTCCAGATTCAATAATCTTATTAATGTTCCACTCTCATCTGGCACTGGCAGCGCGACATTTCGAGCAGCAATAGAAGAGCACTGGCTACCTGCTCTGAAGTCCTACGCGCCTGAGCTGATTATTGTGTCTGCTGGGTTTGACGGGCATAAAGACGACCCCATGGCGGAATTGAATTTGTTGGATTCAGACTATGATTGGCTCGGCCGCATGATTGATGGCATTGCAGCAGCAAGAAACACTCCCGTACTGAGTATTCTGGAAGGTGGATACGACCTCAACGCTCTGGGGCGTTCAGTCGCTGCATATCTGACAGGCCTACAATCAAACTAGCGCGCTTTATTTACCCGACCCTGTCACACTCTGAGTGCAAAACTTACCGTCTGTCACAGAAAGCCACAGAGGTACGCACGATTTCCCCGATTGCAGATGGCATGATTTCAGCAGTTCACAAAAACAGGGCACTGCTATGAGACCAAAGCAAGAGACTGGAGTTATTTACGCAATTGTTGCAACACCAGAATCACTGTCGCGCGTAACGAAGGCAGAGATGGCGCTTATCGCATTAACGGCGTGTGTGAGCACATCTGTTCTGATCGCCGCAGCCCGATCTTTGTTTTAGAACGGTGCCATGCACAAGCAGAAACAAAAAAGCCCAGCAAGAAGCTGGGCTTTTTTGTGTAAATAGTGGCGGAGGGATAGGGATTCGAACCCTAGATAGGCTACTAACCTATGCCGGTTTTCAAGACCGGTGCTTTCAACCGCTCAGCCATCCCTCCGAACGGCGCTTATATTACCTCTCTCATTTTCCACGTCAACTTCTTTTTTAAAATCAATTCGTTACCGCCTTACCTTTAGAGCTGACAGCACCCAACCACAGGGCTATCATGGGTGATAAATCTTGGGGGCTTCAGTGAACTACACCATACTCATATCCAGCTCACCCTTTCAGGGAAACCAGCATCAATTAGCCATGCGGTTTATACGTGCGACTCTGGAAAGTGATCATTCGATCAAGAGGATATTTTTCTACGGCGATGCTGTACTCGCTGCAAATCGCTTTCAGACCCCACCACAAGGGCAGAAATCGATCGCGCAAAGCTGGGCAGAGCTCGCAGAAGAAATCTCTATCCCTTTGCGCGCCTGCATTGCTAACAGTGTACGCAGAGGGATCGTTGATGAGCGGGAAGCTGAGCGCTATAACCTTGGCCCATCATCGATACATCCCTCATTCACTCTCACTGGGCTTGGAGAAATGACCGAGGTTATTCATGACAGTGAGAAAATGGTGCAATTCTGATGAGCTCTTCCATTCTGATTAACATCACTCGCCCGCCGACAGCTGACTGCGAGGCGCTGGAGTATGCGCTGGCTATGGCGGCTTTTGATATCGACGTGAAAATTCTTTTCTCAGGTCGCGGCATTGATTGGCTTAACGCGGGTCAGGCTTCGCGCAAACCCGGAGGAAAGTCCCCGGCTAAGCTGCTTGCAGCACTCCCGATGTACGGTATTGATGACATTGCCGTCGTTGGCGGACCAGCGCTCTCAGACGAAAACCCGAAAACTTTCGACGCCTGTCAGACTATTTCGCAGCAGGAAGCGGCAAACTGGGCCAGAGGCGCCCATCATGTGGTATCTTTCTGATCATGATTGTTCACACCCTATTTTCAGATTCGCCTGACACCCTGAGCCAGGTTGTAGCCGCACTATTACCAGGGGACGTAGTCCTGCTCGCAGGAGACGGCTGCTACCAGAATGCGAGAGCAAAGCAGGTCACCCCAGACGCTGATCTCTTTATGCTGATAGAGGATGCTCGAGTCCGCGGGGTCAACGATGCGACTGCTCGTCTGATCAGCGACACTGAATGGGTGACCCTGACAGCAGAGAGTCAGCAAGTAATGAGTTGGTTCTGAGATGACAACCCTCAATGACCTAACTCTCGACAAGGACGGCTTTCTCGTTGAACTCAGCGACTGGAATGCTGATGTAGCTTCAGTGCTTGCGCAAGATGAAGGCATCACCCTTACAGACAACCACTGGGAAATCATCAATGCCATTCGCGCCTTCTACGATGAGTTTGACCTCGCACCAGCGATGAGACCCCTCTCCCGCTATATAAAGCAGACACTCGGCGCTGAAAAAGCAGGGAGTATTTACCTGATGACATTATTCCCTGAAAGTCCGGCGAAAAAAGCCGCGAGAATAGCTGGCCTACCAAGACCGGAGAATTGCCTGTGACACAACATGCCTTAGCCGATTACGTACGCATCCTTGCCAGAGGGAAGAACGCCAGCCGAAATATGACGTCCGAAGAGGCGCAATTCACAATGAGCGAAATGCTTGCTGGGCGTTATGAAGATGTTCAACTTGGTGCTATCTTCATGCTCTTGCGCGTACTTGAAGAAACACCTGACGAAATTGCAGGGTTTGCATCAGCCATTAATGGTTACTGGCCCGAGCCTGCGGGACATTTTGACCTTGTCTGGTCAAGTTATGCAGGAAAACGCCGCCAGCCTATGTGGTGGGTGCTGTCAGCATTGCTCCTCACTCAGATGGGTCATCGCATACTTGTTCATGGCACTCTGGCGCACACTCCGGGGCGAGTATATGCGCATGAAGTCTTTCGGAAACTGGGCCTTCCAGAGGTCACGCGCGAATCCTTGGGTACCACCTCTGCCTCGCTGGTATATCTGCCTTGCTCAGAAATACATCCCTCACTGCAGCAATGGCTCAGCCTCAAAGCAGTGCTTGGTGTCCGCTCGCCCATCAATACTGTTCTTAAGACCATCGCTCCGCAAGGCGTTCCTTCGGTACAGGGGATTTTTCACCCCGACTACAGGACAACTCATTCCGTCGCTGCGAGCATTAATCAGGATACAGCCGCGATCATAAAAGGCGAAGGCGGAGAGTTTGAGGTAAATCCTGAGCGTCCCTGTCAGGCGACAGTGGTTGTTGAGGGTGAAGAAGCCCAGTTTCGGATTGCGAATGATTCGTCCCATTATGATGATAAAGCCGCAAGCCCGAATACCGAACATCTCGTCAAGCTCTGGCAAGGTCAGGACCACTCACAGTACGGGCACGATGCTGTGCTACGCACCGCCGCCCTAGCCTTGTGTGCCATGCTTAAAACAACAGACTACGTGTCTGCTCTATCACAATGCAGCAAAGCCTGGGCAGAACGGGATAAAAGCTTACTGGCCTGAGCGCCAGTTAAGCGTCTGATGCAGGCTGACGACGCTCCCCACAATGGTCAGCGTGGGGGCGTGAATATCCCGCCCCGCAACATATTCAGGCATCGTCGCCAACGTCCCCGTATGTACCCGCTGATCTGGCAGTGTGCCTTTCTCGATAAGAGCAATTGGAGTTTCTTTCGGCATGCCATGAGCAATCAGCTGACTGCAAATTTCCGGGAGCCCGACCAGCCCCATGTAAATCACAAGGGTCTGCTGAGGGTGGATCAACTCATTCCATGGGAGATTGCATGTGCCATCTTTCATGTGCCCAGTGACGAATCTTACGCTCCGTGCATGATCACGATGAGTTAAGGGTATGCCAGCGTACGATGAGCAGCCACTCGCGGCAGTGATGCCGGGTACAACCTGAAACGGAATGCCCGCCTCTGCAAGCTGCTGAATCTCTTCGCCGCCACGACCAAAAATAAAAGGGTCCCCGCCTTTCAGGCGCAGGACTCGCCGTCCTTTCAGAGCTTCATTAACTAACCGCTGGTTGATTTCACCCTGCGGGACAGCATGGTCGCTTCTCGCCTTGCCAACGTAGTGACGCTCGCAATCCTCGGGCAGCAGGCCAAGGATCGCCGGACTGACCAAGCGGTCGTAAAAGACAATGTCTGACATCTGAATCAAGCGCAACGCCCGGAAAGTCAGCAAGTCTGGATCACCCGGGCCAGCCCCGACAAGAAATGCCTCACCGGCAGTAACTTCTTGGCCAGAGAGTAATCCTTCAACAATTTTGTTGGCTGACTCTTCTTGTCTGGCTAATACCTGATCCGGGGCCTGAGATTGCATCAATCGTCGCCAGAATGCGCCCCGCTCTTTTGACGAGCCGTCACCTCTCAAACGCAAGCGCAGCGACTCCAGCCACTGGCCGAGTCGGGAATAATCGTTAGGAATGAAGGCTTCGATGCGATCTCTTACTAAGCGTGTCAGTGCCGGGGTCGCCCCTCCGGTGGAGATCGCGATTTTCAGGGGCGCGCGATCAACGACCGCAGGAAATGAAAAGTCGTTGTCTTCCGGTTCGTCCGTACGACAAACCAGTGCACCTGCTTTTCGTGCGAGCCTGGCCTGGTGCTCATTGGTTCTCGCGTCATCTGTTGCAAGAATAACGTAATCACCCGCCTGATACGCTTCATCACCGGCAACGCGCTCGAAGCAGACTAACTGCTCACCAGCAAGACTAAGTATTGCCTCATCGATGTGCGGAGCGATGACGGTGACCTGTGCTTTCGCCGCGATCAGCGTCTTTACCTTTCGCTTAGCAACAGCGCCGCCACCGATGACAAAGAAGCGCCTTCGTCTTGCATCGATGATGATGGGTAGATGGCTATCGCTCACGCACCTTTCCGTTCAGTAGCAATCCGCTCGACACCACCCATGTAAGGGCGAAGCGCTTCAGGGACAGTGACAGAACCGTCTTCTTCCTGATAGTTTTCAAGAATGGCCACCAGAGTGCGTCCAATGGCAAGGCCAGAGCCGTTTAGTGTATGAAGCAGCTCAGGCTTTCCGGTTTGCGGATTACGCCAGCGAGCCTGCATCCGGCGAGCCTGGTAGTCACCAAAAGTACTGCAGCTCGATATTTCGCGGTACTTCTGCTGACCGGGAAGCCAGACTTCGAGGTCGTACGTCTTAGCGGCAGAAAAGCCAAGGTCACCACCACACAGAATCACCTTGCGATACGGCAGGTTGAGCTTCTGTAGAATCGCCTCTGCATGCCCCGTCAGCTCTTCCAATGTTTTCTCTGAATTTTCGGCTTTAACAAACTGAACCAGCTCGACTTTGTCGAACTGGTGTTGGCGAATCATGCCTCGGGTGTCACGACCGTAACTACCCGCTTCACTGCGGAAACAAGGAGTATGAGCGACTTTCTTAACCGGCAGCTCGACATCATTAACGGTGTCGCGCAACAGATTGGTTACGGGCACTTCGGCGGTCGGGATCATGTACAGATCCTTGTCTCCCTGCGCCTGAGGAATCTTGAAGAGATCTTCTTCAAACTTAGGTAGCTGCCCGGTTCCTTCCAGTGCCTGGCGATTAACCAGATAAGGGACGTAGGTTTCTTCATAACCGTGTTCAAGCGTATGCGTATCAAGCATAAACTGAGTCAATGCTCTGTGCATTCTTGCAATCGGTCCGCTCATAACAGCAAAGCGAGATCCCGCCACCAGAGCGCCAGCATCGAAATTGAGGCCGTGCGGTTCGCCCACATCGACGTGATCTTTTGCTTCAAAGTCGAACTCTCGTGGAGTGCCCCATTTCAGGACTTCAACGTTGTCGTCCTCGTCGTTGCCTGCTGGCACTTCAGCCAAAGGAACATTGGGTATCGCCATGAGCATTTCGCGAAGGTCGGTCTCCACCTGTTTAGCGGCCTGCTCTGCACGCGTAATGTCGGCATCAAGGCCGCTCATCACCTGCGCTTTGGCCTCTTCCGGTGACATGCCCTGCCCGATCAGTTGACCGATCTGTTTAGATGCCTTTTTCTTTTCTGCCTGCAACGACTGAGCTTCTGTCAGTGCTTTCTTGCGTGCGTCGTCAAGTCGACCGAATTCCACATCATCAAATGAAAAACCCTTCTTTGCGAGGGCATCTTTAACATCATCTATGTTGTCGCGAATGTACTTAATATCGAGCATTTTTCTTCTTAAACCAAAGATTTTGAGAGCCACATTCCTGCGGCCGTAGCAGCAAGACACCCCAGCAGGCTAACACCGATATAGGCCAGAAACGCCTCATATCGTGCCTGCTGAAGCAGAGAGATACTTTCCAATGAGAAGGTGGAAAAGGTAGTAAATGCACCCAAAAAACCGACCATCGCCAACTGGCGGTGGTGATCGCCACCAAACCCATTTTCGACGAGCCAGATATAGGCCACGCCAATGGCGAAGGAGCCTAACAGGTTCACAGAAAGCGTGCCATAGGGGAAAGGTCTGTCAAACCACTTAAATACCGCCGCTGCCATACTGAATCTAGCAACCGCGCCCAGAGCGCCGCCCAGAGCTATCCATAAATACGCCAAAGTTATGTACCGTCGTTTTTATAACGTTTCTTGCTGCTATGACGGTTAAGCTCCCGAAGATGATCCAGTTTTGCACCAATCTTCTGTTCCAGTCCGCGAGCAACAGGTGTGTAGAAACGCTCGTTCGCCAGGGCCTCCGGAAAATAGTTCTCTCCAGCGGCAAATGCATCAGGTTCATCATGGGCATAACGGTACTCAGCACCGTAATCCATGTCCGACATCATCTGCGTGGGGGCGTTTCTAAGATGTAATGGTACCTCATAGCCCGGCGATGACTGCACCAGTTTCCTTGCCGCTTTGTACGCTGTGTAAACTGCATTGCTTTTCGGGGCGCACGCCAGATACACCACCGCCTGAGCCAGGTTCAACTCACCCTCTGGACTGCCTAACCTCTCTTGCGCTTCCCATGCGGCCGTGCACACAGAGAGCGCGCGAGGGTCTGCATTGCCAACATCCTCGCTGGCCATGCGAACGAGACGCCTGGCTACATAGAGCGGATCACAACCGCCATCCAGCATACGACAGAACCAATAGAGGGACGCATCCGGGTCGGACCCCCGGACGGACTTATGCAGTGCTGATATCTGCTCATAGAATGCGTCTCCGCCCTTGTCGAACCGGCGAAGACTGCTGACCATTACCGCGCGAACATCGTCTTCGCTCAGCGGGGAGCCGCCGTTTAACTGAAGCGCTTGCTCAAGAAGATTCAGAGCACGACGAGCATCGCCATCAGCAGCCGAAGCCAGAACGGAAACGGGCAATTCGTCGCCCTGATCAACGCCTTCGGATTCAAGACCTCGACGTATGACCCTGATTAAATCACTGTCCGTCAGTGACTTCAGAATATACACCTGCGCCCTGGAGAGAAGCGCGTTATTAAGCTCGAATGAAGGGTTTTCGGTCGTGGCGCCGACGAAGATAAAGGTTCCATCCTCAACATACGGCAGAAACGCATCCTGCTGAGATTTGTTGAATCGATGGACTTCATCAATAAAAAGCAGCGATTTCCGGCCACTCGCGGCTGCCTGCCGGGCCTGGTCGACAGATGCTCTGATTTCCTTAATGCCTGCCATGACCGCGCTTAACGACAAAAACTGGGCATCAACATAACTGGCAATCAAGCGAGCAAGCGTTGTTTTACCGACACCCGGTGGCCCCCACAGAATCAATGAATGAATCTGGCCCGCGTTTAACGCGTTTCTTAACGGAGCGCCATCACCGACTACGTGCTCCTGGCCAATGTACTCATCCAGCGACTCCGGTCTAAGGCGAGATGCCAGGGGCTCGTATGGCTTACTCTGAGAGAATAAATCAGCCGCCATGTCTTCCGTCGATCACATCAACATCATCAGGTACAGCGAAGGTAAACGCAGCAGGGTCAAACTCAGTATTGGTTTCTTGCGAGGTAAAGCGAATTTCCGTGATCTGACCTGCGGCATCAAAGATGCGCATAAACTCGACCTCGTCGTCAGCGTAGTCAAATTCGAGCGCTTCAAAGAGCTGGCTGGCATCCAATGGCTTAAGCCTGTATCTGACAACATCCCCTACCTGTTCCTTGCTTGCGGAATAGCTGTCAGCGATATTGCTGACGTCACCACTTAGCAACAAGGCTGGAGTCTCCTGAAGCTTCGCTTCGAGGTTACGGATGGTTACTTGCTCAAGATCCATATCGTAAACCCAAACAGAACTACCATCAGACACAACCAGCTGTTCGTAAGGCGGATTTGTTTGCCAGCGCATTTTTCCGGGGCGCTGTACTGACAGTGTTCCCGAAAGACTTTGAAGCACCTCCCCGTTCTGATCCATAGTGACCTGTGAGAATTCAGTACTCATTGAGTCGAGTGTCTTCAGTCTTGAGGTGAATTCCTCAAGCGCCTCTCCAGCCTGAAGGCTGAGCGAAGCAACCGAAAGAATTACCCCGCCAGCAAATGCGGTCAGTTTCGAAATCATATGTAGGCTCTTATCTGTTTAATTTTAAGCGGGAGGTGGTGCAATAACTTCACGGCTTCCGTTGTGAGCTGGCGGCGAAACAACGCCAGCAGCCTCCATGGTTTCTACCAGCCTTGCAGCCCGGTTGTATCCTATGCGTAACTTACGCTGCACTGATGAGATTGAACACTTACCGGACTCAGTGACAAACGCGACCGCCTGATCATACAAATCGTCTTTTTCCCCATCAGCATCGTCACCACCCATTCCCGGTATTGCACCATCTTCACCTACCTGTGTGATTTCTTCGATGTAGTCTGGTTCCCCGCGCTGTTTCCACTCGGCAACAACTCTATGAACTTCGTCGTCATCAACAAAAGCACCATGCACCCGCTCAGGTAAAGCGTTACCCGGCGGCATAAACAGCATGTCACCGTGACCGAGTAACTGTTCTGCCCCACCCTGATCAAGAATGGTCCGCGAGTCGATCTTTGATGAAACCTGGAATGCGATCCGAGTTGGCACGTTCGCCTTGATCAGGCCCGTAATGACATCTACAGAGGGGCGCTGAGTGGCCAGGATCATATGAATACCTGCTGCACGCGCTTTCTGAGCGATCCGAGCAATAAGTTCTTCTACCTTTTTGCCCACCATCATCATCATGTCGGCAAATTCATCGACGACGATCACGACATATGGCAGCGGTTCGAGCGTGGGTGGCGTGGTATCGAACGACTGATCAATCTGCCATAGCGGGTCCGCTAACGGGGTGCCCGCTTCGATAGCGTCTTTTACTTTCTTGTTGTAGCCCGCAATGTTACGAACACCCATGGCAGCCATTAGCTGATAGCGACGCTCCATTTCAGCGACAGACCAACGAAGGCCGCTTGCCGCCTCCTTCATATCTGTAATTACCGGCGTCAGTAAGTGTGGAATACCCTCGTACACCGACAGTTCGAGCATCTTCGGGTCAACGAGAATTAATCTCAGTTCTTCGGGGGTTGACTTAAACAGCAGCGACAGAAGCATTGCGTTAACACCGACCGACTTACCTGAACCTGTCGTGCCAGCAACCAGCAGGTGCGGCATTTTAGCCAGATCGGTAATGACCGGGTTGCCCGCGATGTCATGCCCGAGTGCAAGCGTCAGAGGGGATTTTGAACGGTCGTAATCTTCTGAAGATAAAACTTCACCCAATGTCACCATGGCCCTGTTTTCGTTCGGGACCTCAATCCCCATAACCGACTTCCCGGGAATGACTTCGACGACACGTACTGCAACCATGGCCATTGAACGTGCAAGATCCTTTGCCAGATTGGAAATCTTACTTGCTTTCACCCCCGGTGCCGGCTGTATCTCGAATCGTGTAATTACTGGGCCTGGAGCCACTGCGGTTACTTCAACCTTTACGCCAAAATCCGCAAGCTTTTGCACAAGCAGCTCTGACAGGTCGTGTAGGCGCTCTTCTGAGAAGCCAGCTTTACCATCGCTCTTAGGAGGATCAAGAAGGGCAATAGATGGTAATGGCTCGCTGCCTTTGAATAGCGAGCCCTGAAGATCCCGTTTTGCCCGATCGCTTGGGCGGGACTCCCGTTTTTCCAATGGCTCGATTTTTAGTGACTTAACATCCGCAACTGTTTCCTCAATTGCCTGACTGTCTGATTTCTTCGCTGCTGGAGCATTTGATGCCCGAGGCGCGTCCGCTCCGCTGAACGCATCAGGAGACGTAGGGTTTGCAGGGGGTGTTTTCTCAGAAGTACCTATTTCTGAATGTGGTGGCAGTGCAGGTTCGGCATGCCACGGCACATCGTCAGAAAGAGAATCGGCCACCTGATCGTCCAGAGCACTAAACCCTTCAAAACTATCCAATGGATCGTCTTCTGATGCGAGCTCACTCGCCGCTGAATTCCCATTGCTTCGCGATATGTGCGTCTCGACGGTTTTTGGTGATGCAGCGGCCCCATCATTAGGATCTGATTGACGGGCATCGCCAGTCTGGCGGTTTCTTGCGCTCGCAAACAGTCTTTGCAATAAGCCTTTGCGACCGGACGAAGGTGGCTCGTTGTTTGATCTTGCCGGTTGTATTGTTGATTGGCCTGCTGATTCAATCACCTCTGGTCTTTTTGTGCTCTTACTGTTGCTTGCTGCTCCTGCAGCACGATCAAACATGGATAAGGCAAAGCCGCCAACGCGCTCAAAAAACATCAGCCAGGAGAACTCCAGAAACAGCACAAGGCCGAGGGCCAGAGCTACGATAAGAATCGAAACCGAACCAACAAAGCCAAACAATGGGATCATCAGGGAGACAACCCCTTCACCGATGATGCCGCCAGCACCTGCAGGCAAAAGCTCCCCTTGCCATATGCTGACATCTGCCAGCGCAGCGAGCGAAACAAGAATAAGTAACAGACCGCTGGCCCTGAGTACCCAGATACGTCCTTCGACGGCTGGCGCCTTACGGAAGAGAAGCCAGGTTTTGGCCATAATCAGTGCCGGAAAGAAAAATGCGAGATAGCCAAGCCCATGGAGCAGAAAATCAGCCAGATAAGCGCCGACGCGCCCGATAGAATTATCTGCAGTGCCACTGCCGACCACTGACCAGGCGACATCCTCAGGATCGTAGGAAAAGAGCGCAAGAAACAGGAGTACACAACCCAGGGTCAGTAAGAGAAATCCAACATCGTGGCGCTTCCGCCAGCCGTCGTCCGACATATTTTTCTGTTTACTGTCGATTTCAGAGTGTTGCGATGACAAAATATCGTCCTGCTAATGGTCAAACGTCCACAGTCTATCACGGCTAAACGAGCCTGTTCATAACTATGATTGATTGGTTAGATGAGTTTCGCCCGCCGGAATTCCCAGATACAAGCCGGGCTCTGGAAGAACCTGCCGGACTCCTCGCCGCAGGTGGTCACCTTAGTCCTGCCTGGCTTGATTGCGCTTACCGCAAAGGCATATTCCCCTGGAACGACCCAGAAGAAGCCAGGCTGTGGTGGACGCCGATGCCTCGCGCGGTCATTCTTCCAGAAACGTTTCGGGTACCCAAGAGAATTGCTCGCGAAGTACGTAATACCACGCTTCGAGTTACAGCAAACCTTGACTTCAAAGGTGTGATGACTGGCTGTATGGCGCCACGGGCAGACAGCGAAGGCACCTGGATTGATGACGAAATCATAGATAGCTACCCACGACTACACTCGGCAGGTCGGGCAATATCCATAGAATGCTGGGACGAGAACGGCCTCCTTTGCGGTGGGTTCTACGGTCTGACCATTGGGCGAATTCTTTTCGGAGAGAGCATGTTTACACAACACAGCGGCGCTTCAAAGGTGGCCTTTGCTAGCGCGGCGCCAAAATTGTTTGAACTTGGATTCGAAATGATTGATTGCCAGATGCGAACGTCGCACCTGGAGAGATTTGGCCTTATTGAAATGGAGCGCAACGAGTTCGAACGTCGCCTTAGTGAAGGCATTAGCAAGACTTCTCCTGCCCCTCTTGCGGGGGTGTTAAATTGAGATCGATCCCGCTGTTCACTCCCGCAGAGACTCACAGCTGTCCCTATCTGGAGGGTAGAGAGGCTCAAAGTCAGTATGTGGACCCACGAATAGAGCCAGATCTGGACACAATGAGTGCCCTTAGTCGCTTGGGGTTCAGGCGAAGTGGAAAGCTCATATATCGCCCTTCATGCCCCTCGTGCCGGGAGTGTCAGTCGATTCGAATACCGACAGCCGAATTTTCACCGAGCAAGAACATGAGACGAGTCCTCGCCCGAACCCGCCATTGGCGCGTATCAGTGTGCGACTTATCGGATAGCCCGGAGTTCTTCGATCTCTACTGCCGTTATATCAATGCCAGGCACAAGGATGGGGATATGTATCCGCCATCGCGGCAGACTTACGATGAGTTCATCGGAGAAAGCCAGGGAAATACCCAGCTTCTGCTAGCTGAAGATGACACAGGCGTAATCGGAGTGCTTGTCTTCGATAAGTTCAACGACGGACTCTCCGCTGTTTATTGTTTTTATGAGCCAGAAAGAGAACATGAATCCGTGGGCACCTCGATGATTCTTCGCCTGACACTCATCGCCCGAAGTCTTGGGCTTCCGTACAACTACCTGGGCTACTATGTCGAGAACTGCCGAAAAATGAGTTACAAAGCACGCTTCTCCCCACTGGAAGTTCTCAGTGATAACGACTGGATACGCCTAAATCCCGCCTAAACTTTGCCATGGCGAGTGATTTAGGGCAGAATGCGCGCGCATTGAACAAGTTTCAGACAGGTGACGAATGGCAAAAGACGATCACATTGAAATGGAAGGCGAAGTCATCGACACGCTTCCTAATACAATGTTCCGAGTTAAACTGGAAAACGGTCACGTAGTGACCGCTCATATTTCCGGCAAAATGCGTAAGAACTACATCCGTATTCTTACTGGCGACAAAGTTAAAGTGGAACTGACTCCTTACGATCTCAGTAAGGGACGCATCACTTACCGCGCTCGCTGATCCTCGCCTTCGGCAATTTGCCGGCCATCAGGCCGGCATTGCCTCAGGTAATTCCAAAGAAAGCTCACCGTCAACTACGGTAATTTCGATCTCTCCGCCCTTCGACAGATCCCCGAACAGAATTTTCTCTGCCAGCGGTTTCTTGATTTTGTCCTGAACCAGGCGAGCCATTGGGCGTGCACCCATTTTTTCGTCATAGCCATGCTCGGCCAGCCAATTGCGGGCATCATCATCGACATTCAAAAGAACGCCCTTATCATCCAACTGCCCTTGCAGTTCCGCCAGGAACTTGTCTACCACATGCAGTGTGGTATCTGGCGTTAGAGGCGCAAACTGAATGACACTGTCGAGACGGTTTCGGAACTCAGGCGTGAACAGTTTCTTCAGCTCTTCAGCACCATCAGTTGTATGATCCTGCTGAGTGAAGCCAATACTTGCACGACTCATCTGAGCCGCACCTGCGTTGGTCGTCATAACCAGAATCACGTTGCGGAAATCCGTTTTACGCCCGTTATTGTCTGTCAGCGTGCCGTGATCCATCACCTGAAGCAGGATATTGAACACTTCCGGGTGAGCCTTCTCAATCTCATCCAGCAGCAACACACAGTGAGGTGTTTTATTGACAGCCTCCGTCAGCAAGCCACCCTGGTCATAACCGACGTAACCCGGAGGCGCACCAATCAAACGTGACACCGTGTGACGTTCCATATATTCGGACATATCAAAACGAACCAACTCCATGCCCATCACAGACGCAAGCTGCTTTGTGACCTCAGTTTTACCGACACCTGTTGGGCCAGCAAACAGGAATGAACCGATAGGCTTCTGAGGACTGTTCAGACCTGCGCGGGACATTTTAATCGCAGTAGACAGTGTTTGAATGGCTTCATTCTGACCAAACACAACCATCTCGAGCTTATCTTCAAGACCAAACAGCAGTTCTTTGTCAGATGCGGAGACAGATTTCGGTGGGATGCGCGCTATCGCAGCAACGACCTCTTCCACCTCGCCGACATTGATTGTCTTCTTGCGCTTGCTCGGCGGCACCATCTGCTGCAAAGCGCCAACCTCATCAATGACGTCAATGGCCTTGTCAGGCATATTACGGTCGTTGATGTAGCGATCGGCCAGCTCTGCAGCGGCTTTCAGAGCCTTGTCGGTGTACTTAACTTTATGATGCTCTTCAAAGCGCGATTTGAGCCCTTTAAGGATTTTATAAGTATCCTCAACGGACGGCTCTGCGACATCGATTTTCTGGAAACGACGGGTCAGAGCGCTGTCTTTCTCGAAAATGCCACGGAATTCCGTAAATGTGGTTGAGCCTATGCATCGCACCTCGCCCGAACTCAGCAGCGGCTTCAGCAGGTTGCTCGCATCCATTACGCCACCAGAAGCGGCGCCAGCACCAATAATGGTGTGAATTTCATCAATAAACAGAATACCGTGTGGTTGACGCTTAAGCTCAGCCAGAAGCGCCTTGAAGCGTTTCTCAAAATCACCCCGGTACTTGGTGCCCGCTAGCAGCGCACCCATATCAAGACTGTACACGACAGCATCACTGATAACGTCCGGCACTTCCTCATCAACGATTCGTTTGGCCAAGCCTTCGATAATGGCGGTCTTGCCAACACCCGAATCACCAACAAGGAGAGGATTATTTTTACGGCGACGCGCAAGAATCTGCACCAGGCGATTAACTTCGAATTCGCGTCCAATCAATGGGTCAATCTTACCCTCACGGGCCAGACGATTGAGATTGGTGGCATACCCTTCAAGAGCAGACTTTGACCCTGCCTCTGCTTCTTCATCCAGATTCTCTTGAGCTTGATCAGCCCCCTCTTCAGGGCCACTCACTTTTGAAATGCCGTGAGAGATGTAGTTCACCACATCAATGCGGGCAATATTTTGTTGTTTGAGGAAGTAGACAGCCTGGCTTTCCTGCTCACTGAATATCGCAACAAGAACGTTGGCGCCAGACACTTCTGTTTTGCCGGACGACTGAACATGAAATACCGCCCTTTGCAGTACACGCTGGAAGCCTAATGTCGGCTGAGTCTCCTGCTCGCCATTCGTTTCGGGAATGAGGGGGGTTGTGGAATCCACAAAATCATCGAGATCTTTACGGAGTTTAACAATATCAGCACCGCAAGCCTGAAGCACGGTCGATGCCGCATCGTTATCCAAAAGCGCCAACAGCAGATGTTCGACTGTCATAAATTCGTGACGCTTAGAACGAGCCTCCTTGAATGCTTCATTCAGGGTTTGCTCGAGTTCTCTATTCAGCATAAAGCCTCCTGGTTTCAGTCGTCTGCCGGGGCTATCTCACACATCAATGGATGTTGGCAGTCTTTGGAGTATTGATTCACAATTTCTGCTTTAGTTTCAGCAATGTCTTTAGTATAGACGCCACACACAGCACTGCCTTTCATGTGGACCGCGAGCATAATCTCCGTTGCCTGCTCTGGCGTTTTGCTAAAGAACTGTTGTAATACCTCTACAACAAATTCCATTGGCGTATAGTCGTCATTCATCATCACCACACTGTACATCGACGGGCGTTTCAGTTCCGGCAGGGACTCCTGAACCGCAATATTACCGTCGTCCTCGTGGTGAGGATCCTGACTACTTAAGCTTAGTTGATATTTATACATGACGCGTCGATGGGATTCTGTGTTTGCCAAATCAGTCACATGATAACGCTGTCAGGCCAACCCGACCACTCAGGTATGCCACCTTAGTCGAATATGTGATTAATCGGGTCATTTAGTGTCTTGACGGGCCACAATGAGCGGCGTAGGTTCTATACGGACAGGGCACATAAACCCTATCCACTAAAAACGCACCTATATATGTAGTTATAAGGAGATTTGCGATGAAAACAGGGACTGTAAAGTGGTTCAATAACGCCAAAGGCTACGGTTTTATCCTTAGCGACGAAACCAACGAAGACTTATTTGCACACTACTCAGTCATTGATATGGACGGTTACCGCACCCTTAAAGCAGGCCAATCTGTCCAATTCGACATCAAACCCAGCGATAAAGGGCTGCACGCGATTAATATTCGCGCACTGGATGCCTCTGAAGGTTCTCCAGCATTGGCGGCCAAAGCTGAGCAGGCAGAGCCTGCCTGAACTCATTCAGTTCAAGCAAAAACAAAAAAACCGCCGATTGGCGGTTTTTTTGTTCAGGCCAGGCTCAATGCTGATCAATTAAAGCATTCAGGGTTCTACTTGGACGCATAACCTCTGTGGCTTTCTCAGGATTCGGCCAGTAGTAGCCACCGATATCAACCGGCGACCCCTGCACTGATTTCAGTTCTTCCAGGATCGCAGGCTCGTTCTCATTGAGAGCTTCAGCCAGCGGTTTGAAATGATCAGAAAGTTCTCCATCTTCAGTGTCAGCAGCCAGGGCCTCAGCCCAGAACTTGGCGAGATAGAAGTGGCTCCCTCTGTTGTCTAGGCTGCCCAGTTCACGACCCGGTGACTTCTGCTCCTGCAGGATGCGCCCTGTAGCGGTATCCAAAGTTTTACCGAGAATAGCGGCCTTAGCGTTACCTGTTTTCTCGGCAAGATGCTCCAGTGATGCCGAGAGCGCCATGAATTCACCCAACGAATCCCAGCGCAGGAAGTTTTCTTCCAGTAACTGCTGAACGTGTTTTGGTGCAGAGCCACCGGCACCTGTCTCGAATAAGCCGCCGCCGCTCATTAGTGGTACGATCGACAGCATCTTCGCACTCGTACCCAGTTCAAGAATAGGGAAAAGATCCGTCAGGTAATCGCGTAGGACATTACCCGTCACTGAAATAGTATCTTTGCCGTCCTTCATACGCGCTAGCGTGAAGCGAGTTGCAGCTTCTGGCGCCATGATGCTGATATCGAGGCCGTCTGTATCTGCTTCTGCGAGGTATGCCTCGACCTTCTTGATAAGCTCTGCATCGTGCGAGCGTTTTTCATCAAGCCAGAAGATAGCTGGAGTCGAAGTTGCACGGGCACGGTTAACAGCGAGTTTTACCCAGTCGCGAATCGGCGCATCTTTTGCCTGACACATGCGCCAGATGTCGCCTTTGGAGACAGTGTGCTCTATCAGCTGCTTACCTGATTCAGTGATGACACGAACCTTGCCGTCTGCGGGTATTTCGAACGTTTTATTGTGCGAGCCATACTCTTCCGCCTTTTGAGCCATCAGGCCGACATTGGGTACTGTACCCATCGTGCGGGGATCAAAAGCACCATGCTCTCTACAGAAGTCAATGGTTTCCTGATAAACACCGGCATAGCAACGGTCCGGAATAACAGCAATCGTATCGTGCAAGTCGCCGTCAGAACCCCACATCTTGCCTGATGAGCGAATCATCGCAGGCATGGACGCATCGACAATAACGTCATTCGGCACATGCAAGTTCGTGATTCCCTTGTCCGAATTAACCATTGCCAGATTGGGACGCTCCTCGTAGCACGCGGCAATATCAGCTTCAATTGCTTCGCGCTCACTGTTAGGAAGCTTCGCGATCTTTGCGTATACGTCACCGAGACCATTATTAACATCGACACCAAGTCGATCGAAGGTCTCTGAGTATTTTTCAAATACGGGAGCAAAGAACACTGAAACAACATGACCGAAGATGATCGGGTCGGAAACCTTCATCATGGTGGCTTTCAGGTGAACTGAGAAAAGAACACCTTTGTCTTTGGCTTCCTGAATAGCTTTATCAAGGAAGGCCCGAAGTGATGCAGCGCGCATCACCGAAGCGTCGATAACTTCACCACCCAGAAGCTTCAGACCTTCCTTGAGTGGTGTGACATTGCCTTCAGTATCAATAAACTCGATATCTACGACATCGGCTTCCGTCATCGTCATGGATTGCTCGCTTCCGTAGAAGTCGCCTTCATCCATGTGCGCAACAGAGCTCTGCGAATCTGATGACCACTCACCCATTGAGTGTGGGTAGCTGCGTGCGTACTCTTTTACTGACGCTGGCGCACGACGGTCAGAATTACCTTCGCGCAGTACTGGATTTACCGCACTGCCCTTAATACGGTCGTAGCGGGCTTGCACATCGCGATCTTCATCCGTCGCTGGGTTTGACGGGTACAATGGCACGTCGAAGCCCATGCTGCGCAGCTCTTTGATTGCTTCGCGCAGCTGCGGCAGCGATGCGCTGATGTTAGGTAGCTTGATAATGTTCGCTTCTGACTGACCCGCTAGCGTGCCTAGCTCTGCGAGATCATCAGGAATGCGTTGTTCTTTTTGGAGGAATTCCGGAAAGTTGGCCAGAATGCGGCCTGCCAGAGAAATATCACGGGTTTCAACATCGATGCCGGCAGAGCGGGAAAATGCCTGGATGATCGGCAGCAGAGAATGAGTTGCCAAAGCTGGCGCCTCATCGGTTTCAGTGTAAATAATCCTGGATTCGTTCGCGGACATTGTGTCTCCTGTTGCGTTACGCTATTGCTGTGTCGCATGAACCGGCTTCGCTAACTTTTGATTAGCGAAGAACTCCGGTCCGGTATGACTGCAGACTGGTGATGTCAGTTTGCATCTAAACCGATGCTGAGTAGCTTCTTAAGTGCCGCTAATTTGTAGTTTTTCTACAAAAAATGCAAGCTAGACAAAAGAATAAGTAATTTTCTTACAAAACTATGGCTCGCCTGATACTACTAAACAAACCGTTTAACGTTCTTTGTCAGTTCACCGACAAAAAAGGAAGGCCCACTCTGGCCGACTTCGTAACCACTCCTGGGGTGTATCCTGCAGGGCGGCTCGACTTCGACTCCGAGGGCCTGGTTCTGCTCACAGACTCTGGACCACTACAGGCAAGAATAGCTGACCCTCAGCATAAGATGACAAAAACCTATTGGGTGCAGATTGAAGGACGCCCCGATGATAACGAAATTAGCGCGCTTCGAAGTGGAGTCGTACTAAAAGATGGCCCAACACGCCCTGCCAAAGTGGTCATTATAGATGCGCCAGATGTATGGGATCGCAATCCTCCAATCCGCCATAGAGAAAACGACGTAACCACCTGGTTGCAAATCGAAATCTCAGAGGGGCGCAATCGTCAGGTCCGGCGTATGACAGCGCACATTGGATACCCCACTCTTCGTTTGATTCGAGCATCCATTGGCCCTTGGTCGCTGAATGGCCTCAACCGACCTGGCGACTCAAAGTCGGTAGAAGTACACATGCCAAAAGCTAGCAGTGAGCCGCGACGACCCGCCGCACGCTCAAACAGAGCGTCACGCCGCAACGTTTCTCACAAAAAACGGTAAGTTTCACAGCAAGCAGCTTCCACAGAAGCAGAAGCCCCCATAGCAGAAGCGCCCTCCAAGGATGCCTCACCCTGGCATTTCAGGTAAACTGCGCAGCTTGAATTTACCGGAGGCCTCATGACTGCCGAACGCTGGACACCGCATGCTACCGTAGCCACAATTATTACCAGGAATGATGAATTCCTGATGGTGGAAGAAATGAGCAATGGAGCGCGCGTCATCAATCAGCCAGCAGGCCACATTGAAAAAGGTGAAGCCGTCATTGATGCAGCCGTGCGTGAAACGCTCGAAGAAACCGGCTGGGAAGTAAAACCTACAGGTCTGCTTGGTCTCTACACATACACCGCACCGGCCAATGGCGTGACCTACCATCGGTATTGCCTCATTGCTGAGGCGATCCGGGAGGTTCCAGGTGCTGAACTTGATGAAGGAATAATCGGCCCATCATGGATGTCTATTGATGCGTTACGAAATGCTGATAACCTTCGCAGCCCTATGGTCCTGACTTGCGCTGAGGATTATCTGTCACGCGAACATTACCCGTTAGATCTGATTATTGAGCACCCCTGAATGACAGACACATCCAACACTAAAGTCATCGTCGGCATGTCTGGCGGTGTCGACTCATCCGTTTCTGCCTACCTGCTGCTCCAGCAGGGCTACCAAGTAGAAGGTCTGTTCATGAAGAACTGGGATGAAGACGATGGGACGGAATACTGCACCGCAAAAGAAGACCTGGCAGACGCTCAACAGGTCTGTGACACGCTTGGCATCAAACTCCACCAAGCGAACTTCGCCGCAGAGTACTGGGACAACGTATTCGAGCACTTTCTGCATGAATACAAAGCAGGCAGAACACCTAATCCTGACATCCTCTGCAATCGCGAAATCAAGTTCAAAGCCTTCCTTGAGTATGCCAAAGTGCTGGGCGCCGACCTTATTGCGACCGGACACTATGTGCGCAGAGGGCAGCGTGGTGACGATACGGTTCTACTGAAAGGACTCGACGGCAACAAGGATCAGAGCTACTTCCTGCATGCCGTGGGTGGCAAGGAGATTGCCATGACACTCTTCCCTGTTGGTGAACTGGAAAAGCCAGAGGTGCGACGCATAGCAGAAGAGAACGATCTGGTAACAGCATCGAAGAAAGATTCCACGGGTATTTGTTTTATCGGTGAGCGACGTTTCAAAGACTTTCTCAAGCAGTACCTTCCTGCACAGCCAGGTCGCATAGAAACACCAGAAGGTGAAGACATTGGCCAGCACAGCGGTTTGATGTACCACACTCTCGGCCAGCGTCAGGGGCTTGGCATTGGCGGCCTGAAGAATCACCCGGACGCTCCTTGGTTTGTTGCCGGCAAGGACCTTGAGCGGAATGTACTGATTGCAGTACAGGGAAAAAACCACCCTCTGTTATTTACCGACTGGCTGACGACCTCCGAGGTGTTCTGGGTGAACGCGGCGCCCGACACACCACTGCGCTGCAAAGCAAAAGTCAGATATCGCCAGGATGATCAAGACTGCATCATTGAAACATCCGGTGATGGATTCAGAGTGACTTTCGACAAGCCTCAGCGCGCTGTCACCCCAGGTCAGTCCGTCGTGTTTTACCTCGACGACCTATGTTTAGGCGGTGGCATTATTGAGGCAACAGGAAACAACTGATGACGACACAACAAAAAGAACAAACCATCGCGCTTGCTGCTGTTTTCCAGGCGGCGTCACTGGTCGAAGAGCTGGCTCGAACCGGGGATGTTTCCAGCGAAGCGACTCAGCCTATGATCGACAGCCTCTTCGTCCAGAATCCGGATAACTTCGATAGCATATACGGCGAATCAGCCGAAGGCCTTGGCCGAGGTCTCGAAACCTTGCTAACGGTCAGTGATAAGAGTTCCGGACAAATCAGCCCCGATGTCACCCGCTACGCATTGAGCCTGCTTCACCTCGAAAGAAAACTGAGCAAAGCACCGGGAATGCTGGATGCACTCGGTCAGGGTATACAGCAGGCGTCTCGTCAGGCTGATCATTTCTCCAACACTCATCCGAATACGATTGCTGCGCTGGCGGATTTATACAAGCAGACGCTGAGTCAACTGAGCTTCAGAATTCGGGTGACGGGCAACCCAACGTATTTGCAGAATGCCGCAACCGCAGACAAGGTGCGCGCCATTCTGTTGTCCGGTATTCGCGCTGCCATTTTATGGCGCCAGGTCGGCGGACGCCGCTGGCAGCTACTCTTCAGTCGCCGACGCTACTCTGACATCTGTCGCGACCTGCTGACTGAATCGGACCACAATTCATGAGTATTAACCGCCGCTTCAGCACCGCCCCCATGATGGACTGGTCAGATAAGCATTGCCGCTATTTCTGGCGACAGCTGACCAAAGACACACTGCTCTATACAGAGATGGTTACGACCGGTGCCCTGATTCATGGCAATCGCGAGCGTTTTCTCGAGTATAACGATATTGAGCATCCAATCGCTCTGCAGCTGGGTGGTAGCACCCCGTCCGAACTTTCCACCTGTGCAAAGTACGCCGAAGAATGGGGCTACGACGAAGTAAACCTCAACGTAGGTTGCCCGAGTGATCGTGTTCAGAACAATATGATCGGTGCATGTCTGATGGCCCACCCATCACTGGTGGCAGACTGTATCAAGGCGATGCAGGACAGCACCTCGATTGATGTGACGATTAAACATCGAATCGGCATCGACGATCAGGATAGCTACGAAGAAATGCGAGACTTCGTCGGCGTCGTAGCCGAGACAGGCTGTCGTACATTTATCGTGCATGCCCGCAAAGCGATTCTCCAGGGGCTTTCTCCAAAAGAAAACCGCGAAGTACCACCCTTACGCTACGACGACGTTTATCGACTGAAACGTGAGTTCCCTGACCTTGAGGTTATCGTTAACGGCGGCATAAAAACTCACGCCCAGATAGAAGACATTCTTCCGAACGTTGATGGCGTAATGCTTGGTCGTGAGGCCTATCAGAACCCTTCGATTCTGCTCGACGCAGACCAGCTTTACTTCGACAGAGAAGCGAACGAGAGATCGGCAAAGGATGCCGTCAGGGCATTGTACCCATACATTGATACTCTGCTAGCAGAAGGCGCCCCGCTCCACTATGTCAGTCGCCACATTCTTGGTTTGTTCAATGGTAAGCGAGGAGCGAGACTGTTCCGCAGGTACCTGAGCGAGCGCGCCCATCTACGTGAGTCCGGAACTGAGGTTCTTGAGGAAGCTCTGCAACTGGTCGATTAAATTACTCGGCCATCGCTCCGAACTTCTCACGAGCGTCGCTGAGGCCGCCGACGTTTGTCACATTGGTGTAGCCTTCAGACTCCAGAGCTCTCTTGGCGATACCCGCCCGGTTGCCTGAGCGACAATAGAGATAGATTTCGGCGTTTTTGTCTTCGACCAGACTCGAAATCTGGTCAACAACCTCCCCATGAGGGACGTTGATAGCCGCTTCCAGATGCCCGGCATTGAACTCTCCCGGTGTTCTTACGTCCAACCAGACAGGTTCACCAGCCCATGATGCTGCCGAGAGAAACAATAATGCGATTGCAGTGATTACTTTCATAAGTAGTTCCAATTACCTGTTTTGTATAGTCTTTTACCTTTCTCAACGTTGTTGTCAATTGACCTTCACCTTGAGTTCCTACACTCTAAGATAAGTCAGACACATTCACATTACCAGCCTGGAATATAGAAATGAGCAAACTGGAAGCGCTACGAGGAATGACTGTAGTGGTCGCCGACACGGGCGACATTGAAGCAATCAAAACCCACAAGCCGGTAGATGCGACTACCAACCCTTCGCTCATTCTGAAGGCAGCTGCCATACCGGCTTACCGCCCTCTTCTGGAAAAGGCGGCTCAATGGGCCTCTGCTGCAGATAACGGCGATTCCATGATTGAAAATGCATGTGACTATCTGGCCGTAGCCATTGGCAAAGAAATACTCAGTATTATCCCCGGCCTTATATCGACTGAAGTTGATGCCCGACTCTCCTTTGATACCGATGCCACGATCGCTAAAGCGAAGAAGCTGATCTCAATGTACGAGACAGAGGGAGTTCCGCGCGAACGCGTTCTCATCAAAATAGCCTCGACCTGGGAAGGCATACAGGCTGCGCGCAAGCTTGAGTCGGAAGGTATTACCTGCAATCTCACTCTGCTTTTCAACTTCCATCAGGCGATCGCTTGCGCAGAAGCTGGAGCGACGCTTATTTCGCCATTCGTTGGGCGCATTCTCGACTGGCACAAGTCGAAACTGCCAGACGCTGACTTCTCGGGCGACCTCGATCCTGGGGTTCAGTCGGTCGCACGGATTTACCGCTATTACAAAACCTACGGTCACAAAACCGTCGTCATGGGTGCCAGTTTCCGCAATACTGGCGAAATTGAGGCCTTGGCTGGCTGTGACAAGCTCACCATCAGTCCGGACTTGCTGTCAGAACTCGCAGCTGACGACGCCCCACTGGTTCGTCGCCTTGAGCCCGAGCTGAGCAGTGCCGACGAAGAAATCACCGTCGATGAAGCTACGTTCCGTTGGGCGATGAATGAAGATGCCATGGCGACAGAAAAATTAGCTGATGGCATCCGCAGGTTTGCGGCCGACCAGCAGCTTCTTGAACAGCAATTGATTGAGTTACTATGATCCGGAAGTTTTTTGAAAAGCTCACCGCTGAGCGTTACGAGCCTGAACCAGAAGACTCAGCCATCGCTGCGGCGGTTCTTATGACTGAGATCATAAGGGCCGATCACGATGTTGATGACGCCGAAAAAGAGGCCATGAAGTCGGCACTGAAAAGCCTTATTCCTGAACGGGACGTAGATACTCTGCTTAGCGAAGCGTTCGATACCGTTGATGTATCGAACGATCTGCAGCGGTTCACGTCAGCGATACATGAACAGTGGAGTAACGAGCAGAAACTGGAGTTGTTGATATCTCTTTGGCGAATCGCATACGCTGACAATGATCTCGACAAGTACGAAGAGCACATGATTCGCCGAATCGCAGACCTCCTGTACATTTCGCACTCTGACTTTATTAAGGCAAAAATAACAGCACGTGATCACTGAACTAAAAACGTGCTTTGACAACCTCAAGGCACGCTTAAGTGAACTAAACAACCACCTCACTACTGAGCGCCCTCGTCATTTCTACCCGATGACAGGTGCAGAACGTGCTATCAATTCAGAACCCCTTCACTGGGTGAACGATCATCTTTCTGACCTCTGGTACATGAATCATGAGCAGGATGGACGAACAACCCGGAGTCGTCACGGGGTGATTCTGGCCAGCCCGACAACGCAAGTTCTGATAGCCGAAGTAAACGAGTGCAAGGAGGCGTTCTCTCAAATATCTCGCCAACTCAGAGCCGGCTCTGACACACACCTTAAAGACGCCCTCTCAACACTCGATATGCACGGATCATCCTTCCGCAATCTACTTGGCAACACGAATGAATTGCGTCGCATACACCTGAAACAATGCTCCAGAAACCTCGTATTGCTAGAGGAGGCGCCTGTCAGTTGCCGCTTCACCTGGTACTCACATGGTCGCAGTATCAAACGGATCACTGCCCGGGAGGCCGAACAGGCGCTGCTCGACATCGGTGAAGAAAAACCTCACGTACAAACTCAGTTGAAGATCTTAGGGAGCTTACCTGCCGGAGTGAAACTGGCTCAGGTGCAAACGTTAGCTCCGACCGTTCGTGCAAACATTGTATTCCCAGCGGGTCGACGGTCTCTTAACTGCTCTCTCCCCATGTTTGTCGCTACCGACAACCCTTACGGAGAACTTCCAAAGATCAAAGACGTGCCATTGACGCCGCCCGAAGGGCGCACAAGGAAAAGCAGAGGAGATAACAGAATTAGCGAGGCGCCTGTTTTACCAAGCCTCCGAGTACACACTTACGATTGAAGGCTGACCCCGCTCACGGGGCCAGAAATTCGTTATCAGAGTCTGTTAAGACCATTGAGAGCTGCAACCCGATAAGCTTCTGCCATTGTCGGATAGTTGAAGGTAGTATTCACAAAGTATCGAAGCGTATTCCCTTCACCCTTCTGGTTCATAATGGCCTGACCGATGTGCACGATTTCAGCAGCCTGGTCACCAAAACAATGAATACCCAGCAATTCGAGCGTCTGTCGATGGAAAAGGATCTTCAGCATACCGACCCCTTCACCGGTAATTTGCGCTCGTGCGATATTCTTAAAGAATGCCTGTCCAACTTCGTATGGGATTTTCTCTTCGGTCAGCTGGCGTTCGTTCTTACCAACCGATGAAATCTCCGGAATGGTATAAATCCCAGTAGGAACCTCATCGACGAACCGGAATTCTTCCGGAGACGAAATAATAGCCGCAGCAGCACGCCCCTGATCGTAAGCAGCCGATGCCAGTGCCGGCCAGCCAATAACATCACCAATGGCGTAAACATGCGGAACTGCGGTACGGTATTCACCATCGACATCTACCTGGCCGCGACTGTTTGTTTCAAGACCCACGTTCTCAAGGCCAAGACCTGCTGTGTTACCAGAGCGTCCAGCAGCCCACAGAAATGCGTCCGCCTTTACTTTCTTACCCGAAACCATGGTCATAGTAACGTGACGGTCGTTTGCCTCGACTGACGAGAATTGTTCGCTGTGACGAATCAATGCCCCTTTATCGCGCAGATGATAGCTCAAAGCATCAGAAATCTCATCATCCAGGAAGTTGAGCAGACGATCACCAGGATGGATCAGGTCGACTTTCACACCCAACCCTGAAAAGATCGAGGCGTATTCACAACCAATAACACCGGCGCCGTAAATGATGATGGTACGAGGGGTATGCTCAAGATTCAGGATAGTGTCCGAGTCATAGATGCGAGGGTGATCAAAATCGATACCCTTCGGGCGCCAGGGGCTTGAGCCAGTGGCTATAACGAATTCATCGGCCGTAAGACGGGTATTAGCCTGAGCACCCACCATCACGTCAAGCGTATGGTCATCAACGAACTGTGCCTTGCCAGTGTACACACTGACGCGATTACGCCCGTAGAACTCAGTGCGCAGCTTAACCTGCTTGGCTATGACCTTTTCGGCACTTTTCAAGACCTGAGGAAATGAGAACCAACGAGGCTCACCGATTTCCCGGAACATCGGATTGGTATTGAACTGGATAATCTGTTTAACCGCGTGACGGAGCGCTTTAGACGGAATGGTACCCCAGTGTGTACAGTTACCACCGACCATCTTTTTGTCTTCTACGACTGCGACTTTTTTACCTTTCTTGGCCGCATTCATCGCAGCCCCTTCACCCGCCGGGCCTGCACCTATGATGACGACGTCGTAATGATATTCCGCCATGAATCTAAAACTCCGTTATAGCAATCAGTTATGTCTATTGTAGGCAATAATGAATGAACTGCTGGATTAGCGCTTAGTCGCATCATAAAAATCGGCGCCATCAGATGTCTTGGCTGCCTCTTTGCTCTCTTTTTCGCAACGCGACTTATCGCCACCACAGACATCACAAGCCTGCTCCATGCCGATGGCGCTCATACCACCACACGAACCTGAAATTGGCTTTCGCCCCATAATCACTCCAATGGCCATGGCAGCGACAATGGTGAGCATAACACCGAAGGCAACAAGAATTGTCGACATAATCAAACTCCAAAAATAGTACCGATGATCAATGGCCTGTGGTGCCGAACATCCGGTTAAATGCTGATGAGGAGGCTTCTTTGAAACCGTCACCATCACGAATAATAAAATAGGCTGGAAGGTCATTTGCCTCAGCCAGTGCCATGGCCGCCTCTGGCCCGGCCACATTAAGAGCCGTTGCCCACGCGTCTGCCAGTGAGCACGTAGGAAGAATAACACTGACTGACGCCAGGCCGTGACGAATTGGATAACCCGTCAGCGGATCAATAGTGTGTGAATACCGTTGACCATTTTCTTCAAAATAGTTCCGGTAGTCTCCCGATGTGGCGACCGCATTATCTCCGGGGGCGATGATCTTCTGCGCCGAGTGACCCACTTCCATCACCGGGCGTTCAATAGCGATGCGCCAGTCACCAGAAGGTTTCGCACCACGAATACGAACCTCGCCACCGATTTCAACAAGGTAGTCGTTGATCTCCATGGCTTCCAGTAATAACCCTATGTCATCAACAGCCCAGCCTTTGGCGACCGCTGACAGGTCAATATACAAAGGGGCACTCATCTTAATTTCATTTTTTTCTTTATCGAGCGATAACTTATCCATCCCTACGTTATCTAGTAGTTGGTCTACTTCCGCCTGACTAGGCAGCCCTTCCCGCTCTTCAGGACCGAACCCCCAGAGATTGACCAGCGGGCCAACAGTCACATCAAGACGCCCCATACTGTAGCGATTGATGTAGCTGGCATCCTGAAGGACAGACATAAGTTCAGGACTAACATTAACCGCCTTGCCGACCAGGGTTTCTGAGGTTTCATTTAACCGTGACAGCTCGGAGTTTCTTTCATAAGTAGAAAAGACCGCAATCAGATGCGCCAGTCTGTCTTCGACCTGTTCATGCACCTCTGTAGGCGTTGCCTCACCACCAAACCAGCTGATGTGATACTGCGACCCCATTGTGAAGCCGGAAATGCGACGAAGTTCTGGCTGTGGTTCAGAGCAGGAAGCGACGAGAAACGTACTGACTAAGACAGCGATCACTGCCAGAAGGTGCTTATTCATTGATACAAAGCCTTTCATCATGATTGTGCGAAGTATACAGAGTGACTGTAACTTCCACCACGACAGCTCCCCCTTTTCGTCCTTATAGCCGAAAGCTTGGAAAGGATTACAAAATGGAATGACACAATAACTTAACAGTTATATTCGATTCGCTGGGCATCATATATAATGAGACTGAGAATTACTTTTGAAACGAAACGCCGAGTACGAGACACCATGTTGAAGAATGCAGAGTCGAACAATGCAGAGCCGAGCAATGCTGAACCCATGTCAGATGAAATGCTAGAGCTGATTGCTCAGCGATTCAGACTCCTCTCAGACCCAATGCGCCTGAAAATTCTTCATCAACTTCAGAGTGGCGAAAAATCAGTCACTGAACTGGTCGAAAATACCGGCGCATCACAGCCTAACGTTTCCAAACACCTGTCTACGTTGCGCACGCACGGCCTTGTGAAGCGCCGCCAGGAAGGTAACATGGCATTTTTCAGCATCGCCGCACCGTTTATATTTGATGTCTGCAACACGGTCTGCGACAGCATGAAAACGGAATGGGAGCAGCGCTCTAATCTTCTGGGTAGCTGATTAGCACTTAGCCTGATAACAGGCCTCAAACTAGGAAGGGAGTGACCAGATAGTGCGTGCTCCCTGCCTGACATGCTCTATGTAACCATCCGAAGACCAATCATCCAGCACGCGTCTGAACTGGTTTCTCTCAACCCTGACACCATCCACCGCGTGACTTCCAGGGTTGTCAGACAACAATCTGGCCTTCACTTCGGCCGTCAGTACCTGTTCCATGTGCGTTCTCAGACGATCTTCGCTGGCACCAAGCCGCAACAATGGCAAAATACTGCGCCATATTCTGTCTGTCTTCATCGGTAGTTTGATCAGCTGATGTGCAAGATTTCCGCCGCGATAAACGTTGGCTTGAGCAATCAGCTCAATGTCTTTTCTGGGAGGCGTCCCGACAGGAGTGACCTTAGCGGGAATTGAGCGGGTCGATAGCTGCACCGTCGAGCTTTCTTCGCTCATGCCCGTCAGCGCCCTAACATCACGATCCCAGTTTTTGAGCAAGGTTTTCACGTGTACAGTCAGCTCATCCAGCAAGTGCCAGATCTTGCCAGAGACCTGACTTCGGACCTGCTGTCGCAGCTCTTGCAGTCTGACGTCGCTGCTGCGGTTCCCTTCCATGCCAGTCTGCATCAGATAATAGACCGGTTTATGAAGGGATTGAGCATACACCAGCTCGCGATGCTGAAAGCTGATGCCCGTCGGCGTCGTCGGACCGTAGCTTTCGCCAAGCAGCAGCAAAAAAGTATCTGCTTGAGCAATCTGCCGTTTTACCAACTCCCAATCGTACTGCGCGTAACGCCCATCCCAGGCAAGGCCGGAACCGACGGCACCCGCCAGGGCGATATGTCGATCCACCTCGAAGCGCGCTGCAGCATCATCCGGCAGACTGGATACGTAGATCAGGAGATAGTCTTTTTTCGGCATTTCCGTACGAAAATAGGGTTCTGTGAAGCGGTCAACTATAACAGCCCCGACAGATTCAGAACATAGATAATCGTCGTCACCGTCACACCTGACCCAAGTGTCGACAAGGCAATAATATCGGCTGTGAGTCGAGCATCTGCATCCATGCTCTTAGCCATAACAAACGCAGCAGCAGCCGTCGGGGACGCAAACATCAGCGCAACAACGCCCAGAGAAGCGCCACTAACCCCCAAACTAAAGGCCGAAAAAACAACAACGGACGGCAGAATCACAAGTTTCAATGCTACCGCAAGCCAAACCACAGGGTCGACGACCAGGGCCCTGCTCATTGTCAGAGAAGCACCAATACCGATCAACGCCAATGGCAGCGTCAGCCCTGCCAGGATTTCGCCCGTCTGCAAAAGAACCTGAGGAAGCAGAAGTTCCGACAGGCGAACCACGCTCGCCAGACCGATGGCGATAATGAGAGGGTTGCGGAGAGTCGTCATCAATTGCTGCCCCCAGGAGATTCCCTTATCCCCTGACGCCAACACCCACACCGAAAGCAGATTGTATACCGGAGTAACGACCGCCAGTACCAGCGCCCCCAGTATTGCGCCCTCTTCCGGATACGCATTAAGACAGAGGGCCAGCCCGATAATGCCGAGATTAGAGCGAAAAGCCCCCTGAACAAAGGCTCCGTGTCGCGCAGCAGGCACACGAACAAACCTTGATACACACCATACAAGAGCGAACGCGCCGAGCGCCGCCCCCAGCGAAAACCACACCAGTGGTAAATGCTGGGACACTGACATGTCCGCTGTCACGATCGCCAGGAACATAAGCACCGGCAGAGACACATTAAAGACAAGCCGTGAAGAGGTAGTCACAAAGGCATCATCAATATGCTGTTTGTGACGTAAGTAAACCCCAAGCACGACAAGCAGGACGACCGGGGCTGTGATGGACAGAGTTTGAATAAGCAGAGAGATATACATGACGCGGAGTATACACCCGATGAAAACAGCATGTGACTCCGGTAGAATGGGACATCATTTTTTCGAAGTAGTCACCATGACACGTAAAAAGAAGACCCGCTCTCTGTCTCGCATCCATCAGGTGAAGACCGGCAGTATCAAGAAATTGAAGCGAGAGGCCGGTACCGATCGGCAAAGCGGCAAGCGCACCAGCAAGAAGAACAAATCTGTTTTTGAGAAGTTTCTTGAATCCAATCCGGATGCAAAGAAGCAACTGAAAGCGGATCAAGAGGCGGCCGCCCGCAAGAAAGAGAACACGCAGCGCAATGATTCGCAAAAAGATCGCGAAGACAAGCGTGAAGAAGAGAAGAGAGAGCGCGACCCTGACCTTCTCAGCCTACTTGATAACAACAAGCGCGACGAAGATCTGTACTGATGCCCCACTGGCCTGAAGCCGATCTGGCACTTCGCTGCTATCCCGAAGTGCCAGCAAACATCAGCATGCCCTGGGATGCTGCTGACGGATATATGCTCAACGAGTCTGATGCACCAGTCAGACTAATTTTAAATGATCGGTACGGTGCCCTGTCCTGCGCATTCCCCGAAGCGCAGGTATGGCATGACAGTTTTTGTGCGCGAATAGCGACGCAACAGAATCGCCTCGAAAACGGCCTGCCCGAAGCCACTTTTCTGGAGTACCCAGATTTTTCAGATGCCGACCGTCTGGACAATGTGAGTTCGCGAGACACTCAAGTACTGGTCCGGATACCCAAGCAAAAAGAGCAGCTGTCTGCGCAGCTCTACTACCTGGCAAAAGTATATCCAGACGCCACGATTCTTCTTGCCGGAATGGCCAAGCACATACCTATTCAACTATTGAACTGGCTTGAGGAGAAGGCGGAGCATTACGAACAACTGCCGGTTGTCCGCAAAGCGAGGCTAGTCAAATTACGCGGCCTCAGTAAGTTTTCTGACGTCGCCCCTGTGACCCGACGCTACGATATCTCTGGATTTTCTCTGTCAGCACCTGCGGGCGTATTCTGCGGCGACAGGCCCGACCCCGGCGCGCGAGCCCTGCTTAAACACCTGCCGACAGGGCAGACCGGGACCATCTGCGATCTTGGGTGCGGCAACGGCATACTCTCGGCGCATATAGCGAAAAGTAACCCGCAAGCAACCCTGATAGCGACCGACGATTCTCAACTGGCGACACTGGCAGCAAGATCAAATCTTCAAGCTAACAACCTGCGAGGAGACGTACGACAAGGCAATATCCTGTCCTCCGTGGAAGAAACGCTCGACATGGTCATCTGCAACCCCCCGTTTCATGATGGCCACAAACAGTTAACCTCCATCGCAGAGAGTATGTTTCATGAGAGCTTCCATCAGTTACGCCAAGGCGGAGAGCTTCTTGTCGTTGCAAACCGCCACCTGCCGTACACAAAAGTACTGAAGCGACTATTTAAAGACGTAGCGCTTATTTCTGACGACAAACGCTTCAACATTTATCGCTGCGTTCGCTAATGCTTGTATTCCCACTGAACGGCCACAGCTGCGACACAGACGTCAAAAACAGTCGATTTATCGCTGAAATACTTCCGATCACAGACCCAGAGATTACCAAGAAACGGCAGCAGGCCCTCAAGGAGGCCCACCCCAAAGCTAATCATGTCTGTTATGGCTTTCGCGCCATAAACCCGGAAGGTCAGGTAGTCGAAGGGTTCAGTGATGATGGAGAGCCCGGCGGCACCAGTGGCCCACCCATATTGAAAGTGATGCAGCACCACAACGTAATCAACTGTGCAATTCTGATTACCCGGTACTTCGGTGGTATTAAACTGGGCATGGGCGGCCTTCAGCGCGCGTACGGCAGTTCTGCGTCGGACGCGATCATGAGCTTTGGCAAAGAAAATTGGGTGGAGTGGCGCCCCGTCAAGACGCTATGTATACGCTGCGATTTCAAAAATGAAGCTCAGGCCCGCTATATAGCGATAGAAGTCGGAGCCGCCGTTGAGGAAGAGCAATATTCGGAAACCGGGGTTGCTCTTACACTAACGGTCACAGAGGATCAGGAGACCCTTCTGCGAAATCACGGGGATGCCCGATTATTCGAAATAACATCAGGCACGCCGTAAGATTTCTGGAATATCTGCGCACATCTCACCCATCGGGTGAATGTTAATATTTCCTATGCCAGCGCCCGCCAGACGCTTGTATACATCACAAGGTGATGCCTCAAAACGCAGACACAATACCGACTTATCCGCACAGATGCGCCTGACTGAATGCACACGACAGACGCCAAGACTTTCCAGATAGGTATTCTGTTCATCATTAGACGCGCGCAACTGCATTTCGAATTCCCGGAACCGGCCACTCTCATCCCTCAACTCAGCGAGTTCACGCTGACTGATCACACTCTCAAATCCCATCGGGGTGAGCTGATTAATATCGACTGATAGGTGTGTGCCGGATACATCTACCAGTGTAAGCTCAGTATTCATAGGCCTTGCCGCTTCACTGTACACATATTAGACAATAGACAACGCTGAGATTTATGCAAAGTCAAGACTACATGCCATGCCAGTTTGTAAAACGCGAACTGTCATACATGCTTCACCATGACCATGTGATCAAGCTCTCATTGCTACTTTTTCTGTACAATAAGCACCTACCCATTGATCACGGAGTTTAATACGTGTCATCCGATAACCTTCTAAGCCCGATCGCTCGAAGCACTTGGTGCCTGGCACTTGCCGATAGCTGCACCCCGCACTTAGCGCTCGAAGAAAGCGAGACAGGCGCAAGCTTTGAGCATTGGAAAAAAGCAACATCAAAACTCCGGGCTTTTATCTGTGGAGACCTGAAGTCAGAGTCTAATCTTGAGCGCTTCTACAACGCATTTTCTGACTGGGAAGCAACGTTCGAAAACACCGACTCTCTCAATGGCCGTATCGCCGCCCTGGTATTCTCAGCGACCCATACTGCCTTTGCCGCCCTTTTCGACGAAGACTCCGACGATACTGCGTTAATCCGAGGCAACATCAACGAACTGCATCAGGAGCTCGACGCACTGGGCGGTGATGGCGAAGGCCTGGCGAGCTACTGGCGCGACCTTGATCACGAGTGGACGGCAGCACTGGCCAATGTCAGACAACGCCCTGTTTCTGCAACCGTACTCCGTGCTCTGGCAGACACAGAGATCTCGCCTTTCGGCCTGACCTCCTGACACAGCGGCGGCTGCCAGAAACGCCAAATTATGCTAGTCTCCGCGCTCGAATTTCCGCGGAGGCTACATCATGACTTTCACCCCAGAACTGCTCTCTCCGGCAGGTACGCTGAACAATATGAAATACGCGTTTGCCTACGGTGCAGATGCGGTTTATGCCGGGCAGCCGCGTTATAGCCTTCGCGTACGCAACAACGACTTCAATATGGAGAATCTGGCCACCGGCATTGAGTACGCCCACAATCTGGGCAAGCAGTTCTACGTCGCCAGCAACATCGCCCCGCACAACTCAAAAATTGCGACTTATATGCGCGATATTGAACCCGTCATTGAAATGAAGCCGGATGCGCTGATCATGTCCGACCCTGGCCTGATTATGATGGTAAAAGACAAGTGGCCAGATCAGGTGATTCACCTGTCGGTACAGGCGAACGTCGTTAACTGGGCCAGCGTCGAGTTCTGGCGTCGTCAGGGCGTCAGCCGGATCATTCTCTCGCGCGAGCTTTCCATCGAGGAAATTGCCGAAATCCGCGAAAAGTGCCCAGAAATGGAAATCGAAGTTTTCGTTCATGGCGCACTCTGTATCGCCTACTCAGGCCGCTGCCTGCTGTCGGGCTACATGAACCATCGCGACCCCAATCAGGGCACCTGCACCAACGCCTGCCGCTGGAAGTACGACGCCCACGAAGCAGAAGAAACCGCCGGTGGCGATGTCATCCCGAAAGGGGTGAACGAGTTCGACCCAACACTCGGGCGCGGTGCGACCTCGGATAAGATATTCCTGCTGCAGGAAGGCAACCGCCCTAACGAATACATGCCAGCGTTCGAAGACGAGCACGGCACCTACATCATGAATTCGAAAGACCTGCGCGCCATTCAGCATATCGAGAAGCTGGTCGAGCTGGGTGTTCACTCTCTGAAAATTGAAGGTCGTACAAAGTCGCATTACTACGTCGCCCGGACCGCACAGGCGTATCGCAAAGCCATTGACGACGCAGTCGCAGGCAGAGGCTTTGACCGAGGCCTGATGGATACCCTTGAGAACATGTCAAACCGCGGTTACACCGAAGGGTTCTTCCGTCGCCATGTGCATGACGAGTATCAGAACTACGAGCGCGGGAACTCAGCCTCAGTACATCAGCAGTTCGTGGGTCAGGTGACCGAAGTCCGCGATGGTCGTTTAACCGTTGAAGTGAAAAACCGCTTCCAGAACGGCGACACCGTGGAGCTGATGACCACCGCGGGCAATGTGACTTACACGTTGAATGATATCCGCGACACCGGTGGCAATCCGCGCGACGACGCACCGGGCTCCGGCTTTATTGTTACCCTTCCGGCAGACGGCCTTGAGCACTTGCCGATGAAGCGTGCCATGCTGATCCGCAACCTCCCAGATGCTCCAGACCAAAGCGCAGTGATCGCCGCCGAACAGGTGACGCCAACATCATGACTGAGGGTCGGCACACCTCACGGCGGGATACCCGCCACATACCGAACGACGGCCTGATCCCGCCGCTCTATATCGACGACGACATCATCGTCGTCAACAAGCCTGCCGGCCTGCTAAGCGTGCCGGGGCGGTACCTGAAGGACTCCTGCGTCAGTCGACTCGAGGAACGCTATGGCGAGATTCTGGTGATTCACCGGCTGGATCAGGACACCTCTGGCATTCTGGTGTTTGCCCGCGACAAAAAAGCGCTGAATACCGTCCAGCGCCAGTTTGAAGCCCAGACCACGCGCAAAGTCTACGAAGCGGTCGTGATGGGAGAAGTATCCGGCAATCAGGGGTGCATCAACCTACCCATCATCGTCGACTGGCCAAATCGTCCACGCCAGATGATCAGCCACACGGACGGCCGTTATGCACTGACACGCTGGCAAAAACTCTCTGTGGAGAACGGTAATACCCGCGTCGCGCTGTTTCCGAAGACCGGTCGGTCGCATCAGTTACGCCTGCATATGCAGCAGATCGGACACCCGATTGTTGGCGATACGCTTTACGCAGGCGATGCTGCGGAGTCAGAACCAAGACTTTGCTTGCACGCGAAAGAGCTGGATTTTGGTCACCCAGCAACGGGGGAGCGCATGGAGTTCAAATTGGAGCCCGGCTTTTAAACAGAGTCAGCAGTCAAAGCCACTGATCCTCCCGGCGAACCTCCCGCGCAAACGCCGATGAAAACGCTTTAAGGCGTGATTTCGCCAGGACATTTCGTCCCTCTGCGTTTCGGGTATAGATTAACTCTGCCGGCCCGACATACCGCTCCCAGTTTCGATGAAAGGCCTCAGCATTACTTTTATTCAAGGCCAGCTTCAGCGGTACTGCATGAAAGTCAGAGCGGCCATAACTACCCTTTCGTCTGATCAAGTACCTTGGTGAATCAATTGGGCTGACGACCTCAGCTAAAGCATCAGAAAACATAGACGATTCATAAAAGGTACCACCTAACATTCCAACAAAGTAGGTTCCATCTGCGTGCTTTATTCGCTCTACAAATAGCTGTTTCCTTGGGGTTTCGATGTATCCAGCCTCTGCGAGACTTGAGGCAACCGCTTCACCAATTTGTCCCAGAGAGAGGGTCGGCCGTCATCCTGGAAAAATTCACCAAAGCTGGCCTAACCTACTGTTTTTATTGAAAATATCCGAGACAAGTTTTTAGGTGGCCGGTAAAACTCCCAAATTTAGCCACTTCGAATGCAAACCCCTGGCGCCACTCGATTTTTTGGAAATTACGCGCAATTACGCATGGTATGCGTAATTCGATATAACGCTGACTTCTGCTATCGATTTGCACCGCTCTTTGGGCTAAAATTGCGCAGCCGACCGGGTATGAGCCCTCTCTGTCGGAAAACAGCAATAGGGTCTGCGAAGCGCCTGAGGTGGCCAGCGATAAGAGCAAATACCCTACTGAGCCTGAGAGCAGCAGGTCATCCACTGGCTTCCGGGGTTTTACTTCTTTCTTCCAGTAAACGATTCATCATTTCTGTCTTAATTGAGATTTCCGTTTCCAGCTTGCCAATCGATACAGACGCCTGGGCTTTCCAGGCGAGCAGCTCTTCATTCAGCCTTTTAAGCTTATCGAGTTCCTCTGATTGTTTTTCGAGCTCGGATAGTTGGGTTTTGAGTGACTCGACTTCTGCTGATTTCGACTCCAAATTTGTTATTAGTTTGCGCTGCTCGGCTTCCAGCTTTGCAACCGTTTTCTGTGTGGCGCCAAGCTCAGCTGCCAATCTTCCGTTGTCTTTGTTCAGCTGCGTGATATCACCCTGCTTAACAGAAAGTGTTTGATTTAAAGTCCTGATTTCAGCTTGCAATTGCTGTACTTGGTGCTCATGTTTTCGTTGATCTTGCTCACGCTGATCCTTAACGGATTGCCGGTAATGCTCCATCGCTTCGCGGTTGTGACGATGCTTTTCTTCCAGTGACTCGATCTGAGCCTGCTTCTCGGCTAACAGTACTTGAAGCTTTTCGTTGGCTTGATTGGCTTTGGCAGCATTTGCTTTCAACGTTTCTTTGGCATCATGATCGGAGAGCACGACTTTCAGCTCACGCTCTTTTGTTTCTAAAGTGTTATTTGTGTTGGCAAGCGAGCTTTCGAGTTCTTGAATGCGATCGGTAAGTGACCTTACCTGGCTTTGATGCTTGGTTTGATGTTCTTCAACTAGAGATTGAGCCTCCTGGCGGAGCACTGAGGCAAGGCGTCCGACAAGCTCTTTTATAGGCTGGCTGAGCAGAGCCTCATCATCCAATCGAGCTGACGCCTCTTCTTCGATCTCGCGAAAATAACGATGGATTGTGGACCTAGAGCCGGTATTGCCCAGCTCTACGCGAATTGCGTCCCAAATCGATGACCGATCGGGAATTTTTTAAAATAGATTACTCTTTTTTCTTAAACGTAATGTTTATCGCTCTATCGGGCGTATTTATATATTGGTGGTATTCGAAAAAAGAAGGGTCGATGTCAGCAGATAGAAGTATTGGGGACTGGATATTGCTGGTGTTTACAATCATTGCTTATGCTTGGCTGGCGATTGGTTTGGTGGTGCTCCCACTTGCACAATAATGAATCCATAGTCACGAGAGTAGTCACATCTACAGAATACTTGCTCTAACAGCCACTTAAAAATGCCTAGAGGGAAACGTTATGCTTGATATAGCAGAAGAAAATGAACTGGTCCGAATTAAAGCCAGAGGTACGCCCGGAGGTTCAGATTATGATCGCTTCGTGCCGATTTTCGAGCGCATAGCGGCCAAGGAATCAGCTTCAGTTCCCATGCTCATCGAGCTCGCGTCCAACTTCTCCGGCTGGGACTTAAGCGGCCTTTGGCGCGATTTAAAGTTCGATGCGAAACACCAGGATAAGTTTGGCCGAATTGCTATCGTGGGTAACAAGAACTGGCAGGAATGGGGAACGAAGCTTTTCGACCCATTATTCCCCTCCGCTGAAATGCGCTTTTTTGACTCCAATGAAATAGACAGCGCTGAATTATGGGCGCGTGCTGGTCATGGAGATATTGCCTATGAGTGAAGCCAATTTTGATCTCGATTCGGCTGACAAGCGTCGCACGCTTTGGATTGTGCTCTGGCTAAACGTGGCTATCGCGGTGGGGTTCTTGGCGACGGGTTTTGTCGGTGACTCCAACGCGCTTATCGCCAACGGCCTTGATAACTCATCCGACGCTATTGTGTATGGATTAAGTCTGCTTGCCTTATCTCGTTCTCGCACGTGGAAGCGCGGCGCGGCACGTTTTTCCGGGATTATGCTATTAATCTTCGCCGGCGGCGTGGTGCTAGATGCGATTCGTCGCTATTTTGAGGGATCGGAACCTGCGGGCGCAATGATGATGACGATGGCTGTCATCGCAGCGGTGGTGAATCTTCTGTCACTCTACCTGTTGAAGAAATTGCAAAGTAAAGATGTAAATTTGCGCGCAGCGACCACTTTCAGCATGAATGATTTTGTCGCAAATGGCGGCGTGATACTTGCGGGCATCATTGTTATCTGGACAGGTTCAAATTTGCCGGACTTGCTGGTAGGGATCGCTGTTGCATGCATTGCACTCTATGGTGGCATCGATATTTTGCGGGATGCTCACATGGATAAACATGATGAGCATGGCAACAAGCATGGCGAATAAAGCAAGTATTTACGAGCATCACAAAAACGCAACGGCGATCAATACACTGATTCCACAAGGCGGCGGTGATCATTATCAAAACCATCGCCGTCCTGGAGAATAGATCGCCTGCCGGCAATACCCGAAAGTCATTTCATCCTCCAAAATGTTCGTATTAAAAAGCGCGAATAACTTTGCCCCCTATTCGGATTTATTGGTGGCTGACCGGCGAGAGTCTAGAGTGCTTTGTTGATCAAAGCGTCTATTTGCTCAATAGTCTTTTTGCCCCGTACGACCTTGCCATTAACAACAAACGTGGGCGTACCGATTATATCAAATTCTGTTTTGGCTTGCAGTTGCACGGCTATTATAGCTTGGTCTTGACTCGGATCATTGATGCAGGCATAAAAGTCTTCCTCATCTATGTTGAGGGCGGCAGCCTGCTGAATCAGCGCTCTGTCAACATCATCCGCCTCGGCCCAAGCTCCTACTCGCGCGAACAACACATCTAGCATCTTATAGTATAGGTCACCAGCACAGCGCGCAGCCACCGCGCCGCGTATTGCCGCATTGCTGGTTGGAAAATTACGATAGATAAAACGCACTTGGCCAGTATCGATATATCGTGATTGTATGTGCGGCAGTACTTCTCTGTGAAAATAGATGCAGTAGTCGCATGTTAACGAGCCGTACTCGATGATAGTCACCGGTGCCTGTACGCGGCCAAGCGCAACCTCGTCATCAGCAGTTACCGGATATACTGACAGCATCACAATGGTAAAAAGCAGAAATTGAATCCATAAAGTTGGTATTTTTTTCAAAAGTATTTTCATTATATTTCCCTTGCTTTGAAGTTGCTGACGGCAATTTCAGGCCTCTGTTATTATAAATAATTTAGTACATCAGCTAATCGCCACGACGACTCAGCCGGAGTTAGCTACCCCGGCTTTCGCCGGGGTATGACAATTATTTGCTAACTTTGTTATCTCGGCGGTGGACCCACTGATACAGCACCGGAAGTACGAGCAAGGTTAAGATAGTTGAAGAGATAATCCCTCCAATCACAACTGTCGCGAGTGGTCGTTGAACCTCTGCACCGGTACCGGTATTCAGTGCCATCGGCACAAACCCCAAACTTGCGACAAGTGCCGTCATTAAGACTGGCCGTAGTCGGATCATGGCTCCGTCTACGATGGACTGGGTCAATTCTCCCGTCTCATGCCAAAGTTGACGTATGAAAGCGAGCATCACCAGACCATTCAAAACGGCTACGCCTGATAAGGCAATGAACCCAATGCCAGCAGAGATCGATAACGGCATATCACGTAAATACAGTGATAACACGCCACCAGTGAGCGCGAGGGGCACACCACTGAAAATAATCAATGCGTCTTTGAGTGATGCAAAAGCCATGACCAGTAAACCCAAAATCACCATCAAAGTGAGTGGCACCACAAGGGATAGTCGCTGACTGGCCGATTCCAACTGTTCAAAGGTGCCGCCGTAATCTAACCAGTAGCCTGGAGGGATATCGGCTTGTTCGTGAATTTCCTTTTTTACCTCACTAACAAAACTTCCCAGGTCTCGCCCGCGCACGTTTGCGGTCACCACAACACGTCGTTTCCCATTTTCTCGACTAATTTGTGCCGGAGAAGGCGCAATAGTGAGAGAAGCCACTTCTTCCAGAGGGACATAGTCGCCGCTGGGAAGAGGAACAGGTAAGGATTTCAGTCCTTCGATATCCCGTCTGAGCAACTCGGGAAGGCGCACGATCAGCTCGAAGCGACGATCTCCTTCGTATAAAACACCCGCTGATTCGCCACCTATTGCTGCAGCAATCCAATCCTGTAGTTGAATCACATTCAAACCATAGCGACCGAGCGTTTCTCGTTTAGGACTTACTGATAACGATGGTAACCCCTCAACTTGCTCCATTCGGACATCGGCCGCGCCTTCAATCTTGCTTACAACCTGTAGGATGTCTTTTGCGGTAAGGGTCAGTTGGTCCAGGTCATCACCAAAAATCTTTATTCCTAGATCTGCTCGCACACCCGAAATGAGTTCGTTAAAACGCATTTGTATGGGTTGGGTAAATTCATAATTATTACCGGGTAGTTGCCACAGCGCTTCTTCAATTTCTTCAAGTAATTCATTCTTTGTTTTTGATGGTTCTGCCCATTCATTCCTGGGTTTTAGAATCACAAACATATCAGCAATACTTGGCGGCATGGGATCAGTGGCCACTTCTGGTGTGCCTATTCGAGCAAAGACTTTATCGACCTCCGGAAACGCTTTAATGCGCTGTTCCAGAACCTCCTGCATTTCGACAGATTGTTCCAAGCCTGTACCGGGTATGCGTAGCGCTTGAAGAGCAATGTCACCTTCGTTTAATTGCGGCACAAATTCTGAACCTAGAGTGGTCGCCAGCCAAATGCTGAACGCCACAAGTAGAGCAGCACCTGAGACGACTACCCAGCGAAACTTGAGTGTGGCAAGCAGTAACGGACGATAAACAGATTTGGCTGCGCTGATGACGACGCTTTCTTTTTCACTAATTTTTCCATTCATAATCACCGCGACGGCTGCAGGAACCAGCGTTAACGACAATATCATGGCAGAAATTAGCGCCATCACGACGGTCGCAGCCATCGGGTGGAACATTTTTCCTTCAACGCCAGTCAAGCTAAATATCGGGATGTAGACGATGGTAATGATGGCGACACCGAACAGGCTTGGGCGTATCACTTCGGATGTAGCTTCAAATACCGTATTCAATCGTTCACGAAGATCTTGCCGTCCACTCTGATGCTGTGCTTCAGCCAAGCGTCGAATACAATTTTCAACGATAATTACAGCGCCATCGACAATCAAACCAAAATCGAGCGCTCCCAAGCTCATTAAATTGGCTGACACGCCCGTTTTTACCATGCCGGTTATCGTCATCAGCATCGCCAAAGGAATGACTGCAGCGGTGATAAGTGCAGCACGTATATTCCCCAGCAATACAAATAACACAACAATAACGAGTAGCGCGCCTTCTAATAAATTTTTGCTTACTGTCTTAACGGCCTTATCAACCAGGCTTGTGCGATCGTATACCGCTTCCGCAATAACGCCTTCTGGCAGCGAGGCTTGTATATCCGCCAGTTTAAGCGCGACATCTCGAGCAACAGTACGAGAGTTCTCGCCTATCAACATCATGGCGGTTCCCAGCACTGTCTCCACACCATTTCGCGTTGCGGCACCGGTACGGAGTTCCTTGCCTATCGCAACTTCTGCGACATCATCTATTTTCACAGGCACACCATCATTTTGTTTGATGATGACCTGACGAATCTCTTCAATCGTGGCTAATTGACCTTGAGAACGAACCAATAGTTGCTGACCATTGGCTTCGATGTAGCCGGCACCTCGGTTATCGTTATTTGACCGTAGGGCATCAGCAACATCTTCGAGACTGACCTGGTGGTATAACAGTTTTTCCGGGTTTGGTAGCACATGGTATTGCTTGTTGTATCCGCCAATACTGTTAACTTCGATGACGCCTTTTACTTGGGCGAGCTGAGGTTTAATAATCCAGTCCTGAATCTCTCGTAACGCAGTGGCTGTATACGGCTCGCCATTACTCATGCGCGCAGACGGATCTGCTTGAACCGTATACATAAATATCTCACCAAGGCCCGTTGATATTGGGCCCATCTCTGGCTCTAGCCCTGCAGGTAACACACTTTTAATCGCACCAAGGCGCGCATTAATCAGGTTTCTAGCGAAATAGATATCGGTGCCTTCTTCAAATACCACCGTGACTTGAGATAAGCCATAGCGAGATAAAGAACGCGTGTGCGAAAGCTTGGGCAAGCCGGCAAGAGCCGTCTCAACGGGATAGGTGATCCGTTGTTCCGCCTCCAGAGGCGAATAGCCTGGTGCCGAGGTATTAATTTGTACCTGTACATTGGTGATATCCGGTACTGCATCGATGGGAAGTTTTTGATAACTCCACACGCCAATACCAACAATCACCAAAATAAAACTTAAAAATAGAAAACGCCTCTCTATCGCGAGGCGCAAAATTGATTCAATCATAATGCACCCCTAGTCGTCGTCTTCAGCTTCGGATTTCAAAATATCCGCTTTGATTAAGTAGCTATTTTCTGAAACATATTCGGCCCCATGTTCCAGTCCTGAAACAACCTCAATGAAATTGTCGTCGGATTTCCCTAGTACCAAAGGCGCAAACTCATAAGCTTCACCTTCTTTAACAAACACGCCTAATCGTTCCCCCAATTCTTGTACGGCGTCTTTCGTCACCACCAAAGAAACGTCAAATTCATTGGTATGTATTTTCCCTTTGGCAAGCAGACCTGGAGAAAGCCTTAATTCATCGTTATCAAGCTTGACGCGCGCAAGTACGTATGGTTTATCTTCAGCCGGTATTAGGTGGGCTACATCGGAACGAATAGTCTTATCGTTGATGGTGATAGAAACAGGCTGTCCCGCGCTCACTTTTGCCTGCTTTTCCGGGTAAATACGGAACTCTATCCACACCGTATCCAAGTTGGTAATCGTCAATAACCGCCGTTGTTGTGTCGGTTCACCTGGGTTCGCGTGGCGTTGCACAATAACCCCGGATGCCGGAGCGTGTATTGGATAGCTTTTTAAGCTTTCATTTGACTCAATGGTCGCGATGCGATCCCCTTTTTTAACAGTATCACCGATTACAACATTGACTGATTTGATAATGCCGGGGAAACGCGCATAAATTTCGTGACTGTTCTCAGGCGCTTGTGTCACGTTCCCATAGACGGTAACGGTTTGACTGATTGTCCCGGCAGTTGCTTTTGCGGTAACAATGCCTACCTTGGTAGATAACTCGTCGTTAATTCGACTGATTTCTTCATATTCATCATCGTCGTCATCCGCCAAGGTGCTTTGAATCGGCGCTAAAACGCCAAGCAATAGAAATAGTGTGAGTAAGTATTTATTCATTGTTAGTCCTGTTTGATCCATGTATTGATGGGTCATTTAAATTGTTCAAAACGGTTTATTCAGAGATCGATGCACCGGTTAACTGTTCGATCAGTACCTGGCTTATCTGCACATTCGTGGCGGCATCAATAAGGGCTTGTTTTGTCGCGAGTAACTCTTCCTGTGCTGCGACGAGATCTTGATATCGATATCGTCCGTTTTCATACGCTTTTTTGGTTAATTGAAATGCCTTTTCCAGAGCGGGGATGGCCGTGTCTTCCATCTTCATCACAGCGTCCATGTTTTGGTTTCGTAGAGACCAAGCTTCGAAGAGTTTTGCATGCAAACGCAGGAGGGAGTCTTGCTTGGCATACTCAGTGGCGTTGCGTTCAGCGAGTGCGGCTTTAACTTCACCTCGGTTTCGCTTGGATGCAAACAGCGGCATTGACAGGCCAGCGGTTAACGCAGAATCACCGGTATCTTCAAAGCGCCTAACACCTGCACGCCAGGTAATATCGCTGCGACCACTTGCGCGAGCTAACGTGACTTCCGCATCTTTTATTCGTGCATCACTCGCAAATACCTGAAGAGAAGGCGATGTCTTAATGCGCGCATAAAGCTGATCGAAACTCTCGCTCTTACCAGATTCGAATAAATTTCCATTTAGGTGACTAAATTCGGGAGATGTCTCGCCCCAAAAACGTGCCAGCAGTATTTTTTGTCGTTGAAGCTTTGAGGTCAACGCCGCTAATTGAAGCTCCGCCCGAATGACGGCAGCCTGCGCACGCATAACCTCGGCTTCAGGTGTCGCGCCTTGCCTGGCTCGTGTTTGTACGGCCTTGAACAGTGATCGCGACAGATTCAATGAGTTGTTAGCAAGGTCGATATTTGCCTGCGTTGACAAGCCTTCGATAAATACTTGGGTCAGTTGACCCAAGACATCCAATGTGGCCGCTTGCTGTTCCCAATGATTTTTATTGATTCGAGCATCTACTAGGGACATACGCGCCTTGCGCTTGCTCCCTAGTTCAATAACCGATGAGAGTTGTAGTGTGGTTTCTGCACCGTCAAACCCTTGGGTATCGCCGGATCCCGCAAAGTTTTCTACTTCGAGTTCGAGTTCTATTGCTGGACGCAAAGAGTGGGTTTGCTTTCGAGCTTCAAATATTTCAGTAGCGAGGGTGTACTGATATAGCTGCGGGTTCCGTTCTAGCGTCTGGGCAATGGCGTCTTTTAATGTAAGAGCGGGGTCAGTACTTGCATAGCTAGGAGACGCGGATATACCGGCGACCAAAACTATAGCTGACAGGCAAATCGCCCGACACCGATTAAGTGGGTTAATTCGCATAAAATGATCCTGATTAAGTCAATCTATTCCGCGTTAGCGGAGTGAATAGTTTGTTTAATTAAGATCGTAAGATAGGAGGGCGTAAGAGAGGACTAGGCACTTCAGAGGAGATGCGTTTACGATAATCAGGGACATTTGTTCGTGCTTTTTGAAACGTAAAACTCAACGTTTTAACTAAAATCACGGGACAACCATGTCCATGGCAAAGGCTGCAGTGACTGCAATCGTGCTCCTCTTCAAGCGGATCAATATTTGTTTCAGGCGGATCAATCTCGCCGAGCCCAATTAGAATATTATTAATTGAAAAATTATCAGAGCCTGACTGTGTTATCTGGTCTACATCCCCCATAGCGATACTTGACTGAAAAACCGTCAATACGAGCATCAAATATATTAGGGTGGGTTTTACCATCAGGACTGCCACTAGATTTCGATTAAAAAATACACAATAGGATGTCAAGAATTCACATTTAACTTGGGAACAATAAATATTTCTGTCTCGCGATTTAACACAAAGATGAAGTGTTCACTCTAACCAAGTTTTGTGCCGCTAACCAACCTGCCGCCATAAGCTTTTACTTGAATGGGTGCTAGTTCTATATTGCCTTTCATCAATAAATACAGGCTGTGTATCGCTGCAGGGTAAAAATGTTTTAGCCAATATTCGCGATCTTTCGATAATTGAAATTCCGAAATATTCGCAAATTGTATCGTTCGTTCCTTGCAATAGCGGAAATGCACCTCGATGGAGGAATCTATGTCTGTTGAAAAGTTTTGAAATCCTAACTTAGGTAGGTTTGAGTCCCAAAACCTTAGGGTCCAGTTATAGTCTGCGTCATTGAAATGCAGATCGGCAACATCGAGCCAATCCCCAGTATATGTGGCTGTGTTATTTAGGCGTATTTTATTGGCCTTGGCTTGTTCCTTTAAAGCATTGGTTATATCTTTGGCCGCTTGATCGAAATTGTTTGTTTTTTCCTGTACTACGGGGCTTAAATTGTCAAAAATAATGGCATTCACTGCCTTTTTTTGAGTTAAGTCCTCGATACCAATAGAAGTAATATTGTTTGGCCGATTGTTGCTAACGCAAGCGCAGAGCACGCCACTGATGAGCAATAGCATCAATGGCTTATTGGTGAGTAGTTGTCGGATTGTATTGACCATATCGCGTTTAATTCAGTCGCAAGATGCGAACCGCCCCCCACATAACCAGGCCTGCTATTAATAGGCCGATGACCAAATCTGGCATTTGAGACCCTGTCACCGCCACTAGAACTCCCGCTGTTATCACGCCCGCATTGGCCAACACGTCATTGGCAGAAAATATCCAGCTCGCTTTCATATGGGAGCCTTGGTTTCGCGATTTGAAGATCAACAAGAGACAGGTAATATTTGCTATCAAGGCCACGGCGCCAAAGCTCATCATGAGCACCGAGACCGGTTCACTTCCATATAAAAAGCGTCTGGCAACCTCCGATAGAACACCCAGAGCAAGTGCAATCTGCAGCCAACCCGAAAAGTGAGCCGCTTTGAGTTTAAACTTGGCCGCCTTGCCCACTGCATATAGCGACACGCCGTAGACCGCCGCATCGGCGAACATATCCAGTGAGTCGGCGATAAGCCCTGTCGATTGCGCCACAATGCCCACGCCGAGCTCAAGTACAAACATGAAGGCATTAATGGCCAGCAGCCACTTTAATGCCTGAGCCTCCCGCGTTTCATTGATTGTTGTGACTTCCAAGGCAGCCTGAACCGCATTGTGATCTACTGACTCGAATGAGACCAAGCTTGCCCCGAGGCCAACAGACTTCATGGCTTTTTCCACTTTATCCGCCATATTAGGGTGATATATATGCACCTTGCGTCCGGGCAAGTCGAATTCGAAGACGACGGTTGCTTCAAAGCTAGCAAAAGCCGTACGAATCAAGTTCTCTTCGGATGGGCAATCCATCTTAGGAACGTCAAATACGCTCAGGTGGCTCATTTCAGCCTGAGCATCACTTTCTGCTTGCGATTCAGGTTGCAATGACGTGTCTTGACCGGCATTGCAACCACAAGTCTTCGAGTCTTCAGTCATAGCTGGCTCTTGTTTATACATTAATAGAAACTGTAAACTCTGTAGTAACTATAGAGTCAAGAGGCGGGTTGAAGAAAGATGAAAATTGGTGAGCTGGCAAAACGCAGTGGATGCTCGATCCAGACAATTCGCTACTACGAGAAAGAAGGCTTAATTTCGGCGCCTGAGCGTACCGAAGGAAACTTTCGTTTGTATAACAGTGTGGTATTAGAAAAACTGTCTTTCATCAAAAACTGCCGTGCGCTGGACCTGACCTTAAGCGAAATTAAACACCTGGTATCGTTACAAAACTCGCCGGAGACGCCGTGCGAGGCGGTAAATGAGATGATTGATACGCACCTGCTCGTTGTAGAGTCTCGTATCGAGGACTTACAAAAGCTTCATGGCGACCTCAAGCAGCTACGGCTTAAATGCGGCAACGCGAGATCGGTCGACCAGTGCGGGATATTGGGAGAGTTACTACCAAAACCCGAGCGCTCGCCAAGCGGTACAAGGAAATAGGCATGACAGATGTAGATCACTACATCCGAGCGATAACACTCGGCTAAGTTACCGTGCGGCGATTGAACATTTTGAAAGTCATTGGGGTGGCTTTCTTCCTGCAACGGCCGACAGTGTGGCGAGGTATCTGGTGGATTATGCCAATACATTGTCCGTGAATACACTGCGTCAACGACTAGCCGGTTTGGCAGCTTGGCATCTTGATCAGGGCTTCCCTGATCCCACCAAAGCCCCTCATGTGAAAAAAGTCTTAAAGGGTATTGCCGAATTACACCCGGTCGTCCAAAAGCAAGCCAAACCGATTCAACTTGACCAGTTGTCGCTGTAAGTGACACGAGAACGATTTCAGGAACCGAGGTAACAACAGCTTTCAAAGCTTTCCACCACTCGGCTGTAAGATGGTGTGCCTCGTCCAAAACGACAACCTCTATGCCGCCTTGAGCAATCACAGCCAGTAGCGCCTTAGCATCAGGGGTAGCGCCTTAGCATCAGGGATAGATGACTGATCGTCAGTCTCAGGCGGTTCAGGCTCATCATCAGGTGGAACCTGTGCACCCTGCCTCACGGCTTTTACATGCACTGCCTGATAAGTCGCAGACGTCAACAGAGCAGGCCGGGATAGATCAGTACTTATCCAGTGAAGATCGAACGGTTCACCTTCCACCCCAAAATCCGTGAGGCGACGTATCCACTGATCCCTGATAATACGGGTGGGCGAAAGCACCAGTGTCGGGCGACGCAATTTCCGGAACACTTCCAGACCCAGGACGGTTTTACCGGCACCCGGGGCAGCAACAATATGCAGTCGTTTGTCATCCGGATGATCATCAATTGCTTGCAACACACGCTGCTGATAAGGACGCCAGGAAAATCTGAACTGCATCGTATCGAAAATCACCACAACTCCTTTTTTAGTAAATCATTCGAGCCGCGAACTATAGCAAAAACTGAGAATCAGGCCTGCCGACTCTGCGCGAATCATTTGGCCCGACTAAGACAAAAGCGCCACTGGTCACTCTCTAGTTTGTGTAAAAGCAGGCAAGAAATGATACCAGGCGAGATTGCATATTAACCATACAGGGCTCGTCGATATATGGAGCATGATGGTCATTGTGATGAGCGCACCATCACTGGGGTCCTCATTGCCCAGCACAAATTCGAAACAGGCGACATACGTCAGAAGCAGAGAGCCAACAAGACAAATAAACCATAGCAATTTCAGCCCCAACGAGTCTTTGCCAACCTGATCATTAAAATCCCCAAAGATCAGAAGTCCTGTAATTATCACTGAAGGCAAGAGGGTTGTCGGAATTGCGACGATCGAAAATACAGTAAGATAAGCCCATGACGCGGCACCGACTCCCACTCCAAACACCAAACTCACTACAACCAGCAACACAAGCAATATCACGCAGGGTATAAGAGCTAGTATCAGGAAACTCAGCACGCTCTTTTTTCGCAAATCAACCTCGCCTCAGAAAGCGATGTAAAATCACCAGGTACGCCAGATAAAGCCCAAAACCAACAAAACCAATCGTCGCCCCTATCCCACCGAACAAATCCGGGGCCTTCATCATGGTGCTCATCAGCGATTCCTGATAGTAAAAGAACCATTGATGGTCATCCGGGAAGATCCAGACATGAAGCTGATAAAAGACGGCTTTCGGGCCAGCAATCAAAAGCACAAGAGCAACCGCCCCCAGAAGTCCGCCGAGCAAGAGACCCTGTTGCTTCCATTGAATGGGGATACGACGCCGTATCAGCATAAAGGTACCGATTGCTGCGATTAACAGGCTGACCGCACCCGCCACTGACAGCACATCAATCAGGTTGGCAACGTCCTGCAGATGAACAATTTCGGGCTTTCTCAATAATGGTTTTGTGCGGCCACGACTGTCGGTAAATTCAAGCTCTGCTAACCCTCTGCCCTGGTTATGCACGGCATCAACGATACCGCCGAACAGTTCAAGATGCTGCTCCCGCGAAAGATCGTCAAAGCCACGAATATAGCGGTTTTTAGGGCCGTACTTGTCGATATGCCCGCGGATGTCCATCTGGTCGTACCAGAAGCTGTAACCGTAATCGGCCGGCTTATGCAGCATCCAGCCGGTCGCAAGCGCGGCAAGCAGTGCGGAAATAAGTACAACAAACCAGATTGCCTGCTTAACTACGGAGGCGTTCATCAGAGTCCTTTCCAGAAAGTTAATATCGCGTCAGCAATGGCCGGAGCAGTCTCTTCTTCCAGGTGAAAGTGGTGATGACCTGGCAATTGCAACGAGTCGACATTTTGCAGGTATCCCATTCGATGTTCAAAGAACTTCAGTGGCAGAAGGCCGCTTTCTGCCCGAATGCTCAACACCGGGCACTTTACGGCGCGCATCAGGTGCTCTACCTGGGTCTCGCTCAGACGCAGGTCAGAAGTCAGCTTTAATTGAGGATCGGTACGCCACTCGAAATGGGATTCGCACTTAGCCAGATTGCGTTCTACCAATATCGTCAGTGCACTTTCGCTAAGCTCAGGGGTTGCTTTTTTTCTGGCAGCAACAGCGTCTGCTATCGATGAAAACTGGCGTGAGGGACGCAACTTATCGCGAGACAGCACACCGTCACGCAGTTGCGATGCGATCTGATTTTCGGGTGTCACCATGGGGCCAGGAGCGTCCAATAGAGCGATCGAGCGGACCGTTTCAGGGAATGCAGCGGCAAGGCACAGTGCTAGTGACCCACCCAACGAATGAGCCACCAAATCAACTGGAGACGCCATGGTATCGATTACGGTTTTCAGCTCGTGGGTATAACCCCATATAGGATACCCCTGACCAGGCGAATGCCAACCAGACTTTCCGTGGCCGGGAAGATCTATCGCGACCGTGGTATTACCGTCGGCACCTTGCGTGAGCCGTTCAGCCAGCAACGAGAAGCTTGCCGCATTATCCAGCCACCCGTGAAGGCAAAGAACTCTCTCTCCGCCTTTGCAGGCTTCACCACTCCCACTCCACTGCAAGCCTGCCAACGGGGCATCTTGTAATTCAGCGGCCACCCAGCAACTCCCGGATTGTATGATGAATCAGATCAGCGGTAGGTTCGGGGTTTTCCAGCGGAAACATGTGCGACCCTTCGATCCACTTAAGCTTCATGCCGATGGCTTTCATGTAGGCACCATTGACGGGTTTAAAGTACTCACTGCTCTTTCCGCCAATGACTGCCGCAGGCACCTTTAACTTTCCTTTAACTCGCGAGTGTATATTGTGAGGAATGGTACGCCATATATTGGCCTCAAGTTGCGGGTCGTAGGTCAACTTAAGCACACCATCCTCTTCGCGGGTCCCGCTGCGGATGTAATCATCAAGACATCTCGAATCAAAGTTTCTCATCAAAGATTTACCCGAGAAGTACTCTCGCGCATCATCGAAGTCGGCCCATTGCGTTTTACGTTCTTCAATCCTGCGAATCGGAAAAAGCCTTTCATTGAGTCGCGTCAATTTAAGAAATCGCATACCGTGCGCTTGCCAGGCAGGCATGACTGGTGAATCGAGGATGATAAGCGCCTTAACGAGATCTGGGCGCCGCAGCGCTACCAGTAGGCTCAGCACACCTCCGAGCGAGTGCCCCACGGCAATCACAGGCTGACTGAACTGAGTTTCGAAATGATGTATCAATTCCTGAACGAGATGATTCCAGTTATCCGTCACCGGGTACTTGGGGTTATGCGCAATCTGATTTATGGCGTCGACACGATAGTGTGCAGAAAGACGGTCTGCCAGAACATTATAGGTTCCGCCAGTGAAGCCGTTGGCGTGGGCAATATGTAACGCTTGGGTCATAGCCTGTCGCTTTAGAAATAAACAAACGCCAGACACTACCCTGCCGAATGCAGGACCTCAAGGTGAAAAAGGCCCTTTATTCAGTGATTTGATGCCTCACCAAACGTATTCCCGAGAGCCGGATACCAGATCTGTTCAACCGTCATGCAGCCGGGTGCAAAAACATCTCCACCGAGAACCCATCCTTCTGCCGGCGACCAAGGCTGATCGAGCGCACGACCATCAACGAGTAGCGAAGCGAGACGACCGACCAGCGGGAGGTGAGACACGACGATCACATCACGGGTCTCCTCAATGAGGAATTCCGAGACTGCCGAAGGATCCCCCGACGGTGTCAGCCCTGGCCAGACTTCTGTTTCACAGGGGGTGTTGAGGGCCAGCGCTGTTTGCTGCGCCCGAAGGTAAGGGCTGACAACCAGGCGGGTATCAGCAGAGATCAGAGGCGCCAGCCACTGCCCTGCGCTCCTGGCCTCGCCTTCGCCCAGAGGCGTAAGAGGTCGATCCGAATCGAGATCCATTCCGGGCACTGCCGTGCCATGACGAAAGATGAAGAGCCGAGGCATACATACATCTCCTGTGGTTGCAGGCAACCACAGGGGTTGCCTTAAATTTTGTGACTGGGCAAAGCAAATTCCACGTCCGACGCAAACGCGCCAGTCATTAATCCTTTAGCCACGTCTTTAGGATCAGCATGATTAAAGAGAATCTCATACGCGCCCATTACCAGAGGCATATATATATCAAGTTCCAGAGCTTTTTCCCTGACATAGCGCAGGGTATTCACACCTTCTGCAACTTCACCCAGCTCGTCGACCGACTCTTCAAGTGACTGTCCAGAACCAATGGCGTAACCGACCCGATAGTTACGACTTAGCGGCGACATGCACGTCACCACAAGATCCCCAACCCCCGCCAGACCCAGGAAGGTGAGCGGGTTGGCCCCCATGGCTTCTGCAAAACGACTCATCTCGGCCAAAGATCGCGTAATGATCATCGACTTTGTATTCTCACCCATGCCCAGTGCAGCGATAAAGCCCGACACAATGGCGTAAATATTCTTCAGAGCTCCACCAAGCTCGACGCCATAGAGGTCGTCAGAAGCGTAAACCCGAAAATAACTGCAGCTAAGTGATTCCTGAAGATTTCGTCGTAAGTCACTGTTTCTACTTGCAATTACTGTTGCTGCAAGCTCACGCTTTGCGATTTCTTTTGCGAGATTCGGACCACTAATGACAGCTACTGGATTATCAGGACACAACTCCTCAAGGACCTGACTCATCAATAGAAACCGGTCCGGCTCGATGCCTTTTGTGGTACTCACGAGAGCCTGCTCGGGCTTAAGATCGGAAGCAAAAGAACCAACAACCTGACGCACAAACTTACTGGGAACGGACACAAAAATGACGTCTACCCCTTCAACTGCTTCCTTGAGATCGGTTGTCGCCCTCAACGCCGGGTTGAGTTTGGTATCCGGCAAATAGTCGGGATTCACATGCTCTTGATTGATCGAGTCAGCAACGGATTCGTTTCTCATCCATTGCAGTATTTCGACACCGTTATCGGCCAGAATATTTGCAATCACAGTTCCAAAGCTTCCCCCGCCAATCACGGCAGCACGCTTAATAGCCACACCTTCCCCCTGAGTTTTTTATTCGCTACTTTAGGATATCTATTGTTTATTGGATTAACGGCCCGCTTCGAGCGTATCAACCAGCTCACGAAACGTTTCTTCGTTTTTGTGATTGAGGCTCATCAGTACCTTATGCGCTTCTATCACCTGCTCGCGCGCGCATTCTTCATCAACAGCATCCGCAGCCCAGCGCTCAAAACGACCATCATCTTCGATTTCATTGTCAACGATGTGAAATACCTGATCGAACCCCATACTAAGAAGAATACGGGTGATACCCTCGTTCGGGCTACTAATTGTCGGTGTTATGTCGAACCGCTCCCGACAGAGAATAGAGATTTTAGCGAGCTGGCCGAGCGTCGTACTATCAATACCCTCGGCGGCAGAAAGGTCGATCATTACGTTGTGAAAATGCCCCTGGGCCAGGAATTCATCAACGTAACGCTCAAGGGTAGAGCACAAATTCAACCTGACATCGCCACTCAGGCGAATAACATGTACGCCCTCTTCGAAGGCGACTTCAACCACACCTGATGTCATAAAACACCTCTACACACTGTGGCTACGGCTATGTCGTCCGGCACTTCGTCATGCGCGGCAACGCCTGCAATTGACCAGAAGGCGTCCAACTTACCTTCCGCTTCGCTGGCCATCGCCAGCAACTTACTTTCTTTATCATTCAAGGACGGTTCATCGATTATTTCCAGTATTCCATCGGAAAACATCATAAGACGAAAGTCACCGGCCAACTCAACATCAATCGACTTGTACTCTGCATCTTTGAATAATCCAACCGGCATACCGCGGCCTTCAAAAAACTTCGCTTCGCCGTCACTGATAAGCACAGGCATAGGGAAATGCCCCCCTACAGAATACGAGAGTACACCCGTCGATAACGTCAGCACGCCGTAAAACATCGTCAGATGTTTGTCGAGTTCAGACGCAAGCAGCTCACTATTAATACGAGCCAGCACGAGATCTGGTTTCAGGATGTCGTCACTTGAGCCACGCTGAAAGTTTCGTTTAAGTCGGTAGGTAAGGTTCTTAAGAAGTACAGTAACGAAGGCTGAAGATGCCCCATGCCCTGAGACGTCAGCAATGTAGAACGCCAAACGATCGTCGTCCACTTCCATAAAATCAAGAAAATCGCCACTCAGCATCAGGGATGGCTGCAACTTATGCTCACAGGACACATCTCCCATACTCAGGGGTTCCGGCAGCATGCGCAGCTGGGCGTGGCGACCTGCTTGCTGGTCTGCTCGCAACTCATCAAGGCCAAGCTTTAATTCACGATTGGTGGCCTCAAGATGTTCTCGATAGGCTCTGTTTTCACGCTGAAGAGATTGGTGGCTAAGCGCTTTCCGCAAGGAGTGCACAAGCACTTCCAGGTCAAGAATTGGTTTGACCAGAAAGTCGGCAGCACCGAGGCGCAGGGCGTGCACTACGTCGTCCATTACTCCGGCACCAGAAACAACAATCACCGGTAAGTCAGGATGGTTCTCCCGGAGCTTCTCGAGCAACTGAATGCCATGCACGCCCGGCATCTTAAGATCGCAGACAACCGCATCTGGCACGGAAACTTCTATAGCGTCCAGCGCTTCTTGAGCACTGCCCGCGGACTGCATGTCGTAATCGCAGTCATCAAGGTACGCAACCACACTGTCCCGGACAGTGGAATCATCGTCAATGACCAGCACGGTCGCGGCCATCAGCTTCTCCCCAGCGTCGAATATCTGGCGAACGGTACCTCTAACTCATAACCAGTGCAACGATTATGAGGCAATTGTCAGAAGCGCTGCCGGCTTAACAGGCAATGGCATGAACTCTGCTAGATATCTGCTATGGATTCAGAAGTAGCATTGAAACGTACCGCAGCCTACCGAAGGGGACCGCATGCAAACACTGTCTCGCACCTACGAAGAAAAACGTCGCCACATGAGAATGCAGATTGATGCACCGGCTCAATTAATCACCAACGATGGAGTAACACAGCAAGTGACGTGCATTGATCTCAGTAGCCATGGGATTCAACTCGAAAGTCACACTGCGCTGAAGAACGGTGATCTGGCTGATTTTGTGCTTGCCCCTGGCAGTGGGCCAGTGACGCCCTTGCAAGCCAGAATACGCGTTTGCCGCGTCAGGGAAATAGCACCCCAGGTGTTTCGGGCGGGCGCGACGTTCGAATCGCTGCAATAGGTGATACCCGAGGTAACTGAAGCCGCCCACTGGAGCACACTTTCTGTTACCTCATGACACCTCAACCCAACCCGAAGGCCCATCAGGACTCGCTTTCAGCCTACTTAAAGTAGGCGTTGTCGGTCTGTGTGTGGTCCGTTACGTCGCGCACACTCTGTATCTCTGGTACTTTTGACACCAGCGTCGCCTCGACGCCGTCTTTCAGTGTCATATCAACCGCACTACAGCCCTGGCAACCACCGCCAAACTTCAGAACGGCAACACCCTCGTCTGTCAGCTCAACCAGAGACACTTCCCCACCGTGTGAAGCCAGGCCCGGATTAATCTCAGTATAAAGAATGTAGTTAATGCGTTCTTCGACAGGACTGTCGTCAGTGACCTTGGGCATCTTGGCATTAGGCGCCTTAATCGTCAGCTGGCCACCCATACGGTCTTTGGCAAAGTCGATTTTTGACTCTTCGAGGTATGGAATGCTCATTGCCTCGACATATACCTTGAGCTTCTCCATCTGCTGCAGCACATCGTTCGGGTTCACTTCGTCCGGGCGGCAATAGGCCAGGCAAGTTTCGGCGTGCCGCGTACCCGGCTGCGTGATAAAAATGCGCACAGACATGCCTTCGACAGTCTGTTTTTCCAGAAGGCCAGCCAGGTACTCTTCAGCGTCCGGCGTAATCTCAACGTATGTAGTCATATGACTCCCTCGTAAACTTGCGCACATTGTAACGTATATGGGGCTTCTTACGAAATACCCAAGCAAAACACTCAGGTTTACATCCAAAACATCACATCGACTCGAAAGCAGGACAGATCACATCCACTCTGGTAATATTTGGCGCCATTTTTCGCCAGTTAACCGATAGTGTTATGAGTTCAAACAACGACAACCTGATTCAACAGCGCCAACAACGAATTACGACTCTGAAAAAGAACATGCAGGAGCGTATACATATTCTGGACGGCGGCATGGGCACTCTGATTCAGAGCCATCAGCTGGAAGAAGCGGACTATCGCGGCGAGCGCTTTGCCGACATCCCTCAGGATGTTAAGGGCAACAACGATCTCTTGGTGATCACCCAGCCCGAGATCATCGCAGGCATCCATCGCCAGTATTACGAGGCCGGCGCAGATATTGTTGAAACAAACAGTTTCAACTCTACCCGCGTATCTCAGGCCGACTACGACATGGAAGACCTGGTACCTGAACTGAACCGAGCAGCCGCGGCAGTCGCACGTCAGGTGGCCGACGAGGTCGAAGCAGAAACTGGCATCCCGCGCTACGTTGCCGGTGTTCTTGGCCCAACCAGCAAGACCTGCTCTATTTCACCAGACGTAAACGACCCCGGTTATCGCGCTATCACCTTCGATCAGCTGGTTGAAGAATACATCGAGGCCACCGAAGGCCTGATGGACGGAGGCGCCGACATTATTCTGATCGAGACCGTCTTCGATACGTTGAATGCAAAAGCGGCGGTGTTTGCGGTACAGGAAGTTTTCGAACAGCGCGGTGAAGAACTGCCGATCATGATCTCTGGCACCATTACCGATGCCTCAGGCCGTACCTTGTCTGGACAAACCGCAGAAGCCTTCTACAACTCTCTGGCGCACGCCAAACCGCTGACCATTGGCCTCAATTGTGCCTTGGGTGCAGAAGAGCTGCGCCCTCACGTTGAAGAGCTGTCGAACAAGTCCCACTGCTTTGTCTCAGCACACCCGAATGCGGGCCTGCCAAACGAATTTGGCGAATACGATCAGTCACCTGCGGAGATGGCAGGAATCGTTGAAGAATTCGCTGCCAGCGGCTTTCTGAACATTATCGGTGGCTGCTGTGGTACCTCTCCTGCTCACATCAAGGCCATCGCCGAAGCAGTCAAAAAGCACAAGCCGCGCGTGATTCCAGAGATAAAACCGGCGTGCCGCTTGTCTGGCCTTGAGCCATTCAACTTCGATGAAACCAGCCTGTTCGTGAACGTCGGCGAGCGCGCCAACGTCACTGGTTCTGCCAGGTTCAAACGCCTGATCAAAGAAGAAAACTACGACGAGGCGCTGGAAATTGCCCGCCTTCAGGTTGAGAACGGTGCTCAGATCATCGACATCAACATGGACGAAGGCATGCTTGATTCAGAAGCTGCCATGGTTCGTTACCTGAACCTGATTGCCTCTGAGCCCGATATCGCACGCGTACCTGTGATGGTCGACTCCTCCAAGTGGGAGATCATCGAAGCGGGCCTGAAATGCATACAAGGCAAGGCCATCGTTAACTCCATCTCACTCAAAGAAGGCGAAGAGGAGTTCATTGAGAAAGCCAAGCGTTGCAAACGCTATGGCGCGGCCGTTGTCGTTATGGCCTTTGATGAAAAAGGCCAGGCCGATACCGAGCAGCGTAAGAACGAAATCTGTGAACGCTCCTATCGTGTTCTGGTTGATAAGGTCGGCTTCGCACCCGAAGACATCATCTTCGACCCGAACATCTTTGCCGTTGCCACAGGGATTGAAGAGCACAACAACTACGCGGTTGATTTCATCAACAGCTGTAAGTACATCACCGAGAATCTGCCACACGCCAAGATCTCCGGCGGCGTGAGTAACGTGTCCTTTTCGTTCCGTGGCAACGAGCCGGTACGTGAAGCCATTCACTCGGTATTCCTGTACTACGCCATCCAGAACGGACTCAGCATGGGTATCGTTAATGCCGGCCAGTTAGCGGTATACGACGACTTGCCAGCCGAGCTGAAAGATCGCGTTGAGGACGTCATTCTTAACAAGCGCGAAGACGGTACCGACCGCCTTCTCGAAATTGCTGAAAAGTACCGCGGCGACGGTTCTGTTCAAGAGAAAGAGAGCGAAGAGTGGCGTTCCCTGCCCGTCGCTGAACGTCTGACTCACGCACTCGTTAAAGGCATCAACTCTTACGTTGAAGAAGACACCGAAGAAGCCCGCCAGATGTTCGACCGCCCCATTCAGGTGATCGAAGGTCCGCTGATGGACGGCATGAACGTGGTCGGTGACCTGTTCGGCTCAGGTAAAATGTTCCTGCCACAGGTGGTAAAAAGCGCCCGAGTTATGAAACAAGCCGTCGCTTACCTGCTGCCCTATATCGAAGCTGAAAAAGACGGGAAGTCTGAGTCTCAGGGCAAAATCCTGATGGCGACCGTAAAGGGCGACGTTCACGACATCGGTAAGAATATCGTTGGCGTTGTTCTGCAGTGCAATAACTTCGAAGTGGTTGATCTGGGCGTAATGGTCCCTGCCGACAAGATTCTGAAAGTGGCCAAAGAAGAAAACTGCGACATCATCGGCCTCTCGGGTCTGATCACGCCTTCTCTGGATGAGATGGTGCACGTCGCTCGTGAGATGCAGCGCCTGGACTATCATGTACCGCTGATGATCGGTGGCGCCACCACATCCAAAGCACACACTGCCGTTAAAATTGAACCACAGTTCCAGAATGACATTGCTGTCTATGTGCCGGATGCTTCGCGCGCCGTGGGTGTTGCTCAGAAACTGGTTTCTCCTGAGGCCAAAAAAGTGTTCATCGAAGAGCGCCGCGAAGAGTACATTGCGGTGCGTGAACGCAACGCCAACCGCAAAGCGAAGGCCCTACTGCCATACGAAAAGGCCTGCGAGAACGCATTCAGCGCAGACTGGGCGAACTATCATCCGCCGAAGCCAAACAAGCTTGGCCTGAGCGTTTACGAAAATTTCGATCTGGCCGAGCTGGTGGATTACATCGACTGGACGCCGTTCTTTATGTCGTGGGAACTGGCGGGTAAATTCCCTCGTATTCTCGAAGACGAAGTGGTCGGTGAAGCCGCAACCAACCTGTTCAAAGACGCCCAGGCGATGCTTAAGCGCATTGTTGATGAGAAACTGTTCAACGCGCGCGGTGTTGTAGGGCTTTGGCCAGCGAACAAGCGCGGCAATGATGACATCGTAGTTTTCAACGAAGACGGTTCTGAGGAACTCGCTGTACTGCATCAACTTCGCCAGCAGACCGACAAGCCAACCAGTCAGCCTAACTACTCGCTGGCCGATTTCGTTGCGCCAGAAGGTACTGTCAACGGTAAAACAGTGGAAGACTACATGGGCGGCTTTATTGTGACCGCAGGCATCGAAGCAGAAAAACTTGCTAACGAATTTGATGCCAACCACGATGATTACAACAGCATCATGATGAAAGCGCTGGCTGACCGACTTGCCGAGGCGTTCGCTGAGCGTATGCACGAAATCGTTCGTAAAGATCTCTGGGGCTACGCAGCCGATGAGCAACTGGACAACGAAGCTCTGATCAAGGAAAAGTATCAAGGCATTCGTCCAGCGCCAGGCTACCCTGCCTGCCCGGACCACACAGAGAAAGCGACACTGTTTGCTCTGCTCGACGGTGAAGCTAACACCGGTGTTTTTCTGACTGAAAACTTCGCCATGACGCCAGCGGCATCTGTCAGCGGCTGGTATTTCTCGCATCCTGAGTCGAAGTACTTCGGCCTTGGTAAGATCGATAAGGATCAGGTTACCGACATCGCCGCCCGTAAGGATATGGAGCTGGAGCAGATGGAGCGCTGGCTGGCGCCCAACCTGTCTTACGATCGCTAAGAGGGTCTGAACTGATATGCAGTTCAGCCGCCTGCTGCTGTCAAGATTAAGCCGCGTCGAACTGGCGCGGCTTAATCGCATTCTGGTGATCGGCATTCCAATCATCGGCAGCATGCTGTCGCAAAGCATCACCAACCTAATCGACGCCGCCATGGTGGGCCAGCTGAATGACGTCGCCCTCGCGGGTGTCGGCATTGGCAGCTACGCCAATTTCCTCTGCGTTTCGGTGATGATGGGGCTCTCTGCCGCCGTGCAGGCCATAGTTGCCCGGCACTATGGCGCTAAACGCCACCACAGAACCACAGAGCCCTTATTTGCTGGCCTGTTCCTGACTCTGTTGATAGGAGTCCCCTCGACGATACTGTTTGTGGCCTTCGCCGAGCAGTACATAGGTTTTTACACCGACGATGCCGCCGTGGTTGCAGTAGCGTCTGAGTACTTTTCATGGCGCACCGCTGCCCTCACCTTTGTCGGCATGACCTTTGTATTCCGGGGCTTCTGGAGCGGCATCGGCGAAAGCGCGGTATACCTGAAGATCGCCTTGATCATGCACCTGAGCAATATTGTGTTCAGCTACTTCCTGATCTTTGGCTTGACGGTGCTCGGCACAACCTACTGGGAAGGTTTCGGCGCTGTAGGTTCCGGCATGGGCTCCGCGGCCTCTCTGGTACTTGCCGCCACCCTCTTTTACTGGCGCACCTTTGCTCTCGATACCCGCTTCCGCCAGTTGTATCACCTCAGCCGCCACACCATCCGCCAACTGGTACGCCTGGCGATCCCGAATTCGGTCAGTCAGACACTGTTTGCTCTCGGCCTGAGCGTACTGTTCTGGATCATCGGTCTGATAGGCACCCAGGAACAGGCTATAGGCCATATTCTGACACAGCTGTCGCTGATGCTGATCATGCCGGCAGTCGGCTTGGGTATTGCTGGCGCCAGCCTGGTCGGCCATGCATTAGGCGCAGAAGAGAAAGAAAACGCCCATCGCTGGGGTTGGGATGTATTGAGAGTATCCGTGGTGATTATGGCCATCCTCGGTCTGCCGATGTGGGTTGCGCCTCAGGCGGTATTAAACATATTCACCAACGACCCAGCCCTGATTGAATTAGGCACCTGGCCGCTTCGCATCCTTGGTTTCGCCATCGCATTCGAAGTGGCATCCATCATATTCAATCAAACACTGCTCGGTGCTGGTGCCAGTAAGCAGGTGCTCAAAATCAACCTGGTGATGCAGTGGATCGTATTCCTGCCACTGGCATGGTGCATAGGCCCGTATCTGGGCTATGGCCTCACGGGCATCTGGATTCTGCAGGCCTGCCAGCGTATGTCGCTCGCGGTAATCTACGGGGCTATTTGGAGCCGCAAGCACTGGTCGCACATCCGGGTCTGAAGGCCCATGGCGACAGCACAAAGCGTGGTAATCTGCGCGCAGAAACATGGAGCAAATACAAAGTGGCGCGCACTCAGAAACCTGACTCACGACTTATTACTTGCCCGAATCGGCAAGGCGGTTTAGCGTACAGGAAAATCTACTGCTTTCTGAGCTTCTGATATGCCGCTGAACAGAATTAACATCATCCCCTCGGCTTACACCCAGATGAAGCCGGTGATCGCTCATCGCGGCGCTAGCGGTCATGCACCCGAAAACACTGCCGCAGCCATCCGCGAAGCGGCACGCCTGAACGCCGAATGGGTCGAGGTCGACGTCACGATCAGTTCTGATAACGTTGCTGTTGTATTTCACGATTCCGACGTAAATCGTTGCACCGATGGTCGCGGCCTGGTGATTCAGAAAACATTGGCCGAGCTCAAGTCTCTGGATGCAGGCACTTGGTATTCGCCGTTTAATTCAGACGAGAAAATCCTCACCATGACAGAGCTTCTGGCGCTAGCAAACCAGCTCAATCTGAATCTGAACATTGAAATCAAACCGACCATAGGCCGCGAGACGGAAACCGTCTGGGCGATGAAACAAGCCTTAAAGCAGGTGCCGTTCGAACACACCCTTCTATTATCGAGCTTTAACGTCCACGCTCTCTACGCTGCGCGGGAGTTTCTGCCTGAATATACCCGCGCACTGAATGTCGAGGCGATCCCCCGTGACTGGTTCAATCGTCTGGAGGAAGTCGGCGCCACTGGGCTGCATTTTGCGGCCGACTTCTATGACGAAGCCGTTATCAAAGATATTCATGAAGCCGGAACTCCCATGGCCTGCTACACCGTCAATGATTTTGAAACCGCGCAGAAAATGTATCGTGCCGGAGTTCAGGCGGTATTCACCGATTACCCGGAACGTCTGATTCTTGATGCCCGCCCGGTCGGATTGCACTAAGCAGTCACGACCAGCGCCCCCGGTTCTCTGCAACAATCAAAAATCTTCTCTCAGGATTTTATGAATATTCCTTTCGGCAAGTGCAGTAATCGTCAGAAATGGATTCACCCCCACATTCCCCGGAATCAGCGAACCATCAACGGTATAAAGGTTGTCGTACCCCTTCAATCGGCCATAAAGGTCAGTTGCCTTGCCAAGCAGGCAGCCGCCCAGCGGATGATAGGTAAAGAAGTCGGCGTACGGCTGATTGCCCTCGAACAGTCCTCGTCGGTAGTGGCAGTAGTTCGCTTTGTTGTAGCGGTCGAATACTTTCTTCGCAGCATCAAAGGAAGGCTGCGACTGATCCGGCCCCCAATGCAACCTTACGTTGTCAGCCGTTGCATCATAGGTCATATACCCCCGTTCAGGGTTATTAGTAATCGCCAGAAACAGACTTGTGTAGGTCTCGATACCCGCCGGAAACGGCGCTATTTCAGCGAACACCTGGGCCTCAGGGTCATCCCAGTTATCTATTCCACGCACCGGCATCCCTGACTGTTTAGCGCCGGTAAGTTTCCACAACGGGTTGGCAATCGACACCATAAAGTTGCCGTTATTGCCCCAGCCCTGGCCAATTTCATCGCTGAGTGCGGGTAGCGCACCGGTTTCTCTCGCACGCATCAGAAGTTCCGTTGTGCCCATCGTACCCGCTCCTAAAAACAGGTACCGACACTGCACGCTGAGTCGTTCGACAATGTCGCCTGCCACATTAATGGTTTCCAGTTGGAGCGTATAAACACCATTCGCACCCTGGGTGATCGAGGCCACTCGTGTCATGGTACGCAGCGTGACATTGCCGGTCCCGATAGCTTGCGGAATGTAGTTTTTATCCAGGCTTTGTTTGCCGTGATTATTGCCATAGATGACTTCGTTCGCGGTCGCGGAGGGCTCGACATTGCCGGCGATTTCTTCGGCCATGTAATCAAAGTCGTAGACGTTCGGCACATCGGAGGTCTGGAACCCGGCTTTGTGCGCGCACGTTTCAGCCATGCGGCTGAACTGATAGTAATCAGATTCGTACACCTCATCCGTGACACTATTAACGTGCAGCATGCTCTGCGCCAGCGGGTACCAACGGTCGTACATATCGTCAGCGCCAACATCCGGTAGTATCTCTTCAAAAAACGCACGCTTAGGCACTACCGCCATGCCACCGTTGACGAGAGAACCGCCGCCTACACCGCGCCCGAGATACACCTTCATATTGTCGTAAGACAAGGTATCTAAAACCCCCGGATAGCGATCAATATTGCGATCGACCAATGGCAAACCGAGTATGTTCGAGACGGGTGCTTCTGTACGGTCTTTGAACCACATAGATCGAGCATCTGCATTGATCATATTGCAATGCACCTTGCCGTCGGACGCCAACTGATCCCAAAGCTGGCCCATTTCAATCATCAGGGTATCTATTCCCGCTTCCCCGAGGCGCAATGCGGTTACCGATGAGCCATAACCCGTACCCACCGTGATTGCCGTGTAATATGGCGCAATACTGACGGGAGTGTGAGGCGTAGCAGGTTCAAACACATCCCACCAACCGGCTTCTGCCTTCGGGCTGATTACTGCAAGGCTCACGGTAGTGGCACCTGCCGTGGCAGCAGCGGTCATCGCCGAACGACCTAGAAATGCCCGACGAGTCATGCCTGATGAATTTTCACCGGCTTTTGTAGATTTGTTGTTCTGAGACGGTTTATGCGTGCTGCTCATGGGAATCCTTATGTATTATTGTGGTATCCAGTCACCTCATTCTCTGCGATTTCACTGCGCCTATCTATCAACAATCGTTTCTTTGGGGGCACGTGTGTCTCATTGTCTTTAAAAGCCTGTGAATTCGCAGCTGCACCCGTAAAACGTTCTGTAAAACCGATTAGTAATATTCGCATTTTCTGATTTTCAGATAAGCCGTTTCAGGCTAAAGTGCGCCCCTATTTCTATAACTCCAATTATTGCAACCGGATCACTATGTACGTATACGATCAGTACGATCAGCAATTGCTGAACGAGCGCGTCGCCCAGTTCAAGGGTCAGATGGAGCGCTATCTGGACGGCAAGATCTCTGAAGAAGAGTTCCTGCCACTGCGACTGCAGAACGGCATTTATGTGCAGCGCTATGCACCAATGCTTCGTGTCGCAGTGCCTTACGGCGCACTTAACTCTGCTCAGGTGCGTAAGCTGGCTTATGTCGCCCGCACTTATGACAAAGGGTACGCACACATCTCGACGCGCCAGAACGTTCAGTTCAACTGGCCAGAGCTGGAGCAGTGCCCACAGATCCTTGCGGACCTTGCCGAAGTACAGATGCACGCCGTGCAGACCAGTGGTAACTGTATCCGTAACACCACGACTGATGAGTACGCCGGTGTTATTGCAGAAGAAATCGTGGACCCACGCCCGTACTGCGAAATCATTCGTCAGTGGTCAACCTTCCACCCGGAATTCGCATTCCTGCCGCGTAAGTTCAAGATCGCAGTCAATGCAGTACCTGGCCAGGACCGTGCGGCAATTACGATGCACGATATCGGCATCAATATCGTCAAGAACGACGCTGGTGAGATCGGTTACCGAGTACTTGTCGGTGGTGGCCTGGGTCGTACCCCAATTCTGGGCGAAGAGATCTGCGCCTTTTTGCCAGAAGAAGACCTGCTGACTTACCTGGACGCAACTATCCGCGTTTACAACCAGTTCGGTCGTCGTGACAACAAGTACAAGGCACGCATCAAGATCCTGGTAAAAGCTTTAGGTATTGATCGCATGCGCGAGCTCGTTGACGCTGAATTCAACCGCTTAAAAGATGGCGAAGGCAAGCTGACTCAAGCTGAGCTTGAGCGTGTTAAACAGCACTTTGTTGACCCTGCATACAAAACACTGACTGATGCGACGGCAGAGCTTGAAGTAGCACGTAACGAGAATAAAGCATTCTCTCGCTGGATGGAGCGTAACGTCCGCAGTCATAAGAAACCTGGTTACGCTGTAGTGACGCTGACACTGAAGCAGATTGGTACGCCACCAGGTGACATCACCGCTGAGCAACTTGATCAAGTAGCCGATCTCGCTGACGAGTACAGCTTCGGTGAGCTACGTTCTACGCATAACCAGAACCTGGTACTGGCAGATGTTGAGCAGACTGAACTGTTTGGTTTGTGGCAGAAACTGAAAGATCTGGGTATGGCCACACCAACACTGGGCCTGCTCACTGACATGATCTGCTGCCCTGGCGGTGATTTCTGTGCACTGGCGAATGCTAAGTCGATCCCTGTTGCGGAAGCCATTCAGGCGCGCTTCGAAGATCTGGATTACCTCTGGGATCTGGGCGAGATCGACCTGAACATCTCGGGCTGCATGAACGCCTGCGGTCACCACCATGTCGGTAACATCGGCGTATTGGGTGTCGACAAGAAAGGTGAAGAGTTCTATCAGGTATCGCTGGGTGGCAACTCTGGTGGTAACGATGCGGACGGTTCTTCTCTGGGCAAGATCCTCGGCCCGTCATTCGCACGCGAAGCGATGCCAGATGTCATCGCTAAGATTCTCGATTTCTATGTAGACCAGCGTAACGACGGAGAATCTTTCCTCGAAGTCTACCGCCGCGTTGGTCACACCCCATTTAAGGAGGCTGTCTATGGCAAACCTGATTAATACCCAGGGCCCTGTTCAGGACACAGAACTCAAATCTGTCACCCTTGAACAATGGCAGGAAGAGAAAGGCGCTTTAGCAGGCCAGTCGCTTGAACTGACAGTATCAAGCGAGCAGACAGCAGACCTGTTTGGTGAAGACGCAGACAACTTTGCCCGCATATCGATCGACTTCCCTAAGTTCGCCGACGGCCGTGGTTACTCCGCCGCACGTCTGCTACGTGAGAAGTACGGCTATAAAGGTGAACTGCGTGCTGTGGGTGACGTTCTGATTGATCAGGTGTTTTTCATGAAGCGCTGCGGCTTCGACACCTACGCGCTGCGTGAAGATCAAATTGTTGAGGATGCCATTGCAGCCTTCTCAACCTTCACAAACCCTTACCAGAATGACGTCAATGATCAGCGCCCGCTGTTCAGACGCCGCCTGAGCTAAAACTGGCTCTCTTTTCTGTGGCGCTCCTGCCTTATGTGACTTAACCTTAAGTCACATTTGGGGGAGTTATGCCACAGGATATCGTTTTTTCTTTCTTTCTTATTTTCGCTGGAGCGCTCGTTCTCGCGACATTCGCACTCTACACGCGCCAGCCTATTCTCGTTGCTTATATTGCCCTCGGCGCCATCGCAGGCCCATACGGCATGGGCTGGATTGAGCACCCTGATGAGCTCACTGACATGGCTCATATCGGCATCATATTTCTTTTGTTTCTGCTTGGGCTCGACATGCAGCCCTCTTCCCTTTTTGCTGTATTAAAGAAAGCAATGTCAGTGGCATTGTTGAGCTCACTGGTCTTTTTCGGCATCGGCGCAGGCATTACCCACCTGCTGGGATACGGCATGATGGACGCTGTGATAGTCGGGCTTGCGTGTATGTTTTCCAGTACGATCATTGGCCTCAAACTCCTGCCAACCACTGTGTTACACCACAAACATAGCGGCGAACTGATGGTTGGCTTACTCCTGATTCAGGATATGATCGCCATCCTCACCCTTATTCTCCTCGGCGTAATGAGTGGCGATTCCGAGCATCCGGTCTGGCAGCCATTTATAGCACTGCCAATACTCGCTGGCGGCTGCTACCTGATCGTTAAGTATCTTCTCTTACCATTGATCCAGCGCTTTGACCGCTATCAGGAATATCTTTTCATCATGGCGATTGGCTGGTGCCTGGCCGTCGCTGAAGGTGCTGCCTATGTTGGCCTGTCTGAGGAAATCGGTGCATTTATTGCGGGCGTCACTCTGGCAACCAGCCCTATCGCGCAGTTCATGGCCATCAGCCTCAAGCCACTGCGTGATTTCTTTTTGGTGATGTTCTTCTTCACTCTCGGTGCAGGGGTCAATCTGGGAATGCTTGAGGATGTACTTCTGGGAGCAGCACTTCTCGCTGCCGCAGTACTGATTCTGAAGCCACTGACCTTCCGGCTGCTACTTGGCCGTTTCAGTGAAACACCCCGGCTTGCGTGGGATGTGGGTTTCCGTCTCGGGCAAATCAGTGAGTTTTCGCTTCTGGTGGTCTTTGTCGCAATTGAGAGCGCGCTACTTAGCGAGCGCGCTTCACTGCTAGTACAGGCAACGGCGATTATAACGTTTGTTCTGTCCAGCTATATTGTTGTATTCAATTACCCCAACCCAATCGCAATCAGCGATAGGTTGAGACGCGATTGAATCAGTCTTTATTCAGGTTGACGCGATAGCGGCCGACGCCTTCACCTTTGATGATCCGGGCAAGAACGTCCGGAAGTTCTTTGCGGCCAATTTCGGTCGTCATACTCTCAAGGCTGTCCAGCTTCCAATCGGCTGCGGCCTTATCCAGTACCGCCTGTTTATCCGCTCGTGGAATCTCAACAGAATCCACACCAAGAAGGCTGACGCCACGCAGAATAAACGGGAACACACTCGCTTCCACTTTAACTCCGGCAATCATACCGCACGTTGTCACAGCGCCTTCAGGCATCAGTTGCGGCAATATGGCTGACACCATATCCCCACCGACCGTATCAACCGCAGCCTGAAAGACAGGCTTCGCCATCGCCTTACCCTTCAGTGACAGCACGTTATCACGGCTTACGATGCGTTTTGCACCCAGAGATTCAAGCCAGTCGTTCTTATCTGCCTTACCGGAAAGCGCAACAACACTGTAGCCAAGCTTAGACAGCAGAGAGACCGCCACAGAGCCAACACCGCCAGTAGCACCCGTAACCAGTACTGGACCGCGATCTGGAGAGATACCTGCGCGTTCAAGCTTTTGTACGCTCAGGGCGGCTGTAAAGCCTGCAGTTCCCCATGCCATTGCTTCTGCCGCCGAGATGCCTGCTGGCTTCTTAAGCACCCAAGCCGCTGGCACACGGATATGCTGGCCGTAACCACCACTCGTATTCATGCCGAGGTCATAACCGAAAACGACGACTTCATCACCCTTGGCAAATGCACTATCGCTGCTTTCAAGAACAACCCCTGCAGCATCAATGCCTGGCGTATGGGGGTATTCTTTGGTCACACCGCGATTACCGCTGGCCGAGAGCGCGTCTTTGTAGTTCACCGAGGAGTAGGACACCTCAATAAGAACATCACCTTCTGGCAAGTCAGCATCACTTTGCTCAACCCATGAAGCGTCAAACTTTTTGTCTGCTTCGACTACCCGATATGCTAAAAAACTCATCGTCTTACCCCTTCGTCTGCATCTGATTCTGAACAGCGGTCAGCACACGTGTAACAGCACGCTCAAATCCAGCCTGGGCGGCAAAGCCCATGCGTTCCTGAAATGAGCGGCGATACTCATATGCGACGGTATACACATCCGCGCGCTCGCATGCTGAGACAAGATAGTCGTCACTTGTTCCCACTTCGTCTATCAGCTTTTGGTCGAGTGCCTGCTGGCCATACCAGATATCACCCGTGGCAACCGCATCGATATCTACGCGTGGACGAAACTGTTTAACGTGTTGCTTGAACAGCACGTGAGTATCGTTCAGGTCGGACTGAAACTTCTCCCGCGCTTTATCGGTGTTCTCCCCAAACATGGTCACTGTGCGCTTGTATTCGCCCGCAGTGAACATCTCAAAATCGACATCGTTCTTCTTTAAGAGCTTATTAAAGTTCGGTAGCTGAGCAACAACACCAATCGACCCTACAATCGCGAAAGGCGCCGCAACGACCCGATCGGCAAGGCACGCCATCATATATCCGCCACTGGCAGCCACTTTGTCGATACAGACTGTGAGCTGTATGCCCTTGTCGCGGATACGTTTCAGCTGTGACGCTGCAAGGCCGTACGAGTGCACCATGCCGCCACCACTTTCGAGACGAATCACGACCTCATCGTCTTTGGTGGCCATGGTCAGCACTGCTGTGATCTCGCGACGCATAAGATCAACATCAGACGCTTTGATGTCACCGTCAAAGTCGATAACGTAGACACGTTTGGTTTCTTTCGACGCATCTGCACCGGCAGAAGCCGCTTTCTTTTCTGCCTTCTGTTTGGCTTTTTCTTCTTTCTTACGCTCTTTCTCAAGATGCTTCAGAGTTGCTTCTGTATTGATTTCACTCTCGAGCTGCTCTTTGTAGTCTTCAAGCTGCTCATTGAGTTTACGAATCTTAAGCTCACCCTCAGACCCCGACTTTTTTTGTCGACTGCCGAGAGCAATCATTCCACCGACGATCACCAAAATGGCCACAACCAATGTGACGGTCTTCAACAGAAAGCTGCCGTAATCTGCAATAAACTCCACTCAGATATCCTTTAATCCTGTATTTGGGAAAAGCCAGCATAACGAAAACCCGGCAGGCCGCAAGCTCTGTCAGGCAAGAGAAGTCACCGCCGTTTGAAATTCAAACAATCGTTCGAATTTCGTTGACACCTTTTGGAGGGCCACTTAGAGTGTCGACAGGCCTGAACAGGCACGAATCAACGGCAGTACTTTCGCCGCCGTAGAACAATACGTAAGTAACCGAAGGATATTGATATGTCATCTGCTGCTGAATTCATCAATGAAATGAACGCTAAATTCAACCCGGCTGCCGCTGAAGGCCTGGACCTGGTTTTCCAGTTCAACATCGAAGATGCGGACAACTACCACCTGATCGTTAAAGACGGCGCCTGCGAAGTTGTTCAGGGTGAAGCGGGTGATCCTAACGTCACTCTGATCATGAACAGCGAAACACTTCAGGGCATCGTTAATGGTGATCTGGACGGTATGATGGCATTCATGTCTGGCCAACTGAAAGTTGAAGGCGACATGATGCTGGCGACTAAGCTGGGCGAACTGTTCCCTGCTTAATAATTGCCAGATTGAAAAAAAGCGGCCTCAGGCCGCTTTTTTTGTATCTCTGTTCTGCTTTTTGTTTCACCACTGACTAGCGACAGCAGTTTCTGCAACGTCATTCACTGGGCGGGCAACCAGACCTTTTGTCGTGCGGACAACACTGAAGACCGCTCCGTTCTCCATAGGCATGTAGACTGCGCTTCCGAAATCAGCGTCCAGCCAAAGATCGTAGTTACGCAACCAGCTCCAGATATCAAAACCCTCGGAGCCTCCGAAGCCATAGACCGTTCTCGGTGAATTACGCTCTTCCTCAAGACTCAGATATCTCCCAGACAGTCGGTCAAAGCGATACAGAGGCTCTTTACCGAGGGCAAGCAGCGGGCCGGTCCAGACAAGCATACGAACATCAAGCTGCCACTGGTCGCCTTTCACAACGAAACGCTCTTCTTCACCCTCAGAATCAACCAGTGTCAGGTCAAACACCTGCGGTTCAATCTCATAGATGCTTACTGTGGCCAATGGTCGTTCCTGAATTGCAGAGCGATAACTCGCCAGATCCCAGACAACCAGCCCCAACCATATCGCGCCAGCAATCAGCACCATGCCCGCTGTACCGCGCAGCCATTGCCTGAACCATCCTTTTCTGGCCCACAGAAAAAGTGCGACAACAACCGCGATAAAAATAGCGACACTACTGATAAGTGTCAGACTAGTTTGCAACATGACCAGCTCTCAGTTGCACCATACTTTCTTCGGCCATACGCAACGCATCACTGCCTCCGGAAGCGGGTGAATCATAAGTATCCAGATAGTACTCAACTGCAGTTACCGCGTCAGCAAATGCATCCATATCCTGAGCCGAAGGTGCCACTCTCGAATCCATCACCTGATGCTCGACGAACTCTTCAAGCTCAAGCAACATGGAGCGAAGGTCTGCCTTACCTAGAAAAATAACAGCACCACTGACATCACGCAGACTCTTGCCCACGTTCTTAACGTGCAGCTTATCACCGCTATCTACGTAAGAAGCTACCGCTCTCTTAACCATAACAAGAGCAGTAACGGACTCAGAAACCACAGCAATGTTTGCTTCTTTGAGCGTTACCGGATCAATAACCTGAGCGCCCTTCAGGCTATTAGACTGAACAATTGCCTGAACATCCTGCTCAATGCGAATAATATCGTCCGCCAGGCCTTCAATATCTGTCTGCCCCGAGCGAATCTGGCGAATGACCCCATCGGCTAATTCAGCGGTTGGGTTCATATCAACCATAATCAGCGTGTCGGAGATGCGCTCCAGTCGCTCAATCAGCTCTGAGTCTTCAGCGGCCAGCTCTGGATTTCGCTGGCTACGATCAATAATATCTTTCAGCGCTTCGATTTCATCCTGAAGTGCGCGAGCAAAAGACACCAACGCAGACTGATCAGGACCACTCAAATCATTACGGGTGACTCGCAGCTCCCGCTCACGAACGTGATCAGTCAACTGGAAGCTGCTGTGCAGCACCTTCAGCCGATCAGATTCTGGCTGCGCCAACGCGACCAGGTATAGAAATTCTTTCAGCAGCGCATCCGAGGGTTGTTCATTAAACGCGCCCCCTTCTGATGCCTGAAGTTTGCGGACCTGTCGGTCCAGCTGCCCGACCAGCGATATACGCTGCGACGTCACTTCGAAATCTTCCTGCTGCAATGCATCCAGGGCGCCCGAGACCACTTCCCAGAAAACCCAGCCATGTGTGCCTCTGGCAGCCTGCTCAAGCCGCTCTACTGCCCTGACCAGCACCTGCAGCGGACCTCGTTTACCTGAGCCACGAATAAGACCCAACAAACCCAACTGCAGCATCTGCCGCACGCGACGATACGCTACCGTACGGTTGGCAGACGCAGACGGCTGATCCAGTTTTGGGCGTAAGTTATTAAGGAAGAAATAGCCTTCAGGCAATCCCTTCTCGGCACGCTCACGACGTACCAGATTGATCGTGGGTATCAACAAAGAAGGTGCAACATCCTGACCAGTAATCACAAACTCAATGTATCGTTTCAGATACACCACAGCCTGAGTGCTGGCTTCAAGAAGGCCCTCATTAACACCGGAGTTGAGTGATCGACGAATAGTCTCGGTCAGTTCTTCACACAAGCGTTCGCCTGCGCGGAAATCGAGCATTTTAAACGTGCCGCGCAGCTGCCGGATTTCTTCGAGGAAAGCGCGGATGGTTTCTTCACTGCCATCGCTGCTGTAGTTATCCAGCTGAACCGCTGCATGGTCCAGCGCGTGTTCAATCTCTCTGCGCACGACGTGTAACGACGATGCAAACTGATTTGAAACTTCTGCGCTAGGTAAATCTGCCATTTTTATTGTCTTCCTGTCCGACTCATACTGCTGCCGGTTTGTTTATCACTGATTAGTCGCTCTGGCGGATTCTACCGAAGTGATGAGTGTTTTCACCTATTGGCAGACAGACGCACCGATATCCCGAAGAAGCGGCATAATTCAACATAACCTGACCGGGTGATAAATCCGTGCTCGCCTTCTCAGTTTCACTATTCAGCTTTTTATTATTAAGAGCGGCGCCACAGCGCCCCTTCACTTTTCTTGTCAATCAAGTCCAGAAACGCCTCATGAGCTGCGGTTTCTTCGTTAGTCGCCTTCACAACCTTCAACGCCGCGGCATCGATATTAATGTCCCCAAGATCCAGTTCTACGACCTCTGATTCTGACTCGTCCTCCCCAAGGGCGAGATCAGTCTGGCCGCCTGTCATCATCAGATAAACATCGGCCAGGATCTCAGCATCGAGCAACGCTCCGTGAAGCTCACGATGCGAGTTATCTATGCCGTAACGCTTACACAAGGCATCAAGACTCGCACGCGCCCCAGGGTGCATCTGGCGAGCCATCACGAGAGTATCGAGAATGCCACAGAAATCCCGTGTTGGCGTCATATTCAGTCGCGAGAACTCGGCATCCATCATGCCAACGTCAAACGGCGCGTTATGAATGACCAGTTGAGCACCATCAATAAACGAGCGGAAGTCATCGACCACCTGACCGAACACGGGCGCGCCCTGCTCTATCAACCATTCATTAGTAATACCATGAACTTCTGCCGCCTCTTCATCAATCGGTCGCTCCGGATTGATATAGACGTGATAATGCCGTCCGGTCAGCTTGCGTTTAATAACCTCAACACAACCAATTTCGATGATTCTGTGACCATCACCAATACCGGTGGTTTCCGTATCAAGTACTACCTGTCTCATTTAACTGCCTCTGCTGCACCACGATTTGCCAGTTGATCAGCACGTTCATTTCCGTCGTGACCGGCATGGCCTTTAACCCAGTGCCATTCTACCTGATGGCGCGCGCATTCTTTGTCCAGAGCCTGCCACAAATCCTTATTTTTCACAGGTTGCTTTGACGCCGTCTTCCAACCGTTCTTCTTCCACCCGGCCAGCCACTGATTAATACCTTGTTTCACGTATTTAGAGTCTGTAGTCAGAATGACCTGGCAAGGACGCGTCAGTGCTTTCAACCCCTCGATGGCTGCCATCAACTCCATGCGGTTGTTTGTCGTGTTGTCTTCACCACCCCACAGCTCTTTCTCATTTGCGCCGTATTTTAACAGTGCGCCCCAACCACCAGGGCCAGGGTTCCCCTTGCACGCACCATCGGTGAACAACTCTACCTTCATGACTTACATTGACCCTTTTGTTCTGGATACTGGCTTTCGGGTTGCTGGAATCGCAAACCCCAGCTTTGATTCGCGGCGCACTTTACGCTCTGAACGGATCGTTGTCATGCCCGCTACTGTTTTACGTGCAACCAGAATATACACATTACCCGCAAAGATCCGGTTGCCCGCCAGAACCCGGTCAACGCGACGACTCAGGGCCTCCGAGCCAATCTTTATAGGCCAAAGGTGTGCCGCAGTAGTGACATTTTCGACCCGAAAGTCCAGCAACATTAACCAGTCTGATAAGCGCAATGGCGCGACCGGATTGGACACCCAGGGCAGCTCCGTAGACATGGTCCGCAGCCACCGGGCACCACCCCAGGCACTGTAGGGATTGAAGCCAACGACCACCAGATAGCCACCAGAGACCAGCGTACGGGTTGCCTCCCGCACGAGCTGGTGTGGCCGGTTTGTCATATCAAGCGCATGCTGCAGAACAACAACATCTAACGTCTCGTTGGGGAAAGGCCAATGCGTATTGTCGATTCGAGCCTGACAGTCAACCAAACCTTTTTGCCAAGGCATCCCAACCCGAAAGGTATGGTCCGCTCTGCTGCGACTGAGGAACTTAGGGTCAGTATCGACGCCGGCATACAGCAAATGGCGCCCTCGGAGGTGTGAGACCCTTTCTTCCAGCCAGGAACCTTCAAGCGCCATCAGTCGCTGTGTGTCCTTGCGGCTTAACCACCGCTTCTGAACCTGAGTTTTTATTCTGTGGCCGTGTTTCATTTGACACTGTTCGCCTTGCGGGCATGGATTATGCTGATAGACTGACAGGAAAACGTAGTCAGACACCAGTTGTATGAAGTTATTGCAAGTATGCCTGCTGACAGCAGTCCTGTCAGCGTGCAGTTCCATCGCCCCGAAAAACGAACCTGCCTCCGAAGACACGATCGCCGGCGCCGCGCCAGATCAGCCAGTCAGTCAAGCCACGACAGATATCACGATAGATACCCTGACAGAAGCAGAGGCTGAAGATGAGGTCACAGAGCCTCTGTCTCCGGCAACCTCCTGGGACCGGGTAGTACGTAATTTCGGGTTAGAACTCGATACATCGAATGCGCGTGTGAAACGCCATATGGATTGGTACATCAAACACCCGAGGCACCTTGAGCAGGTGTCTGATCGCGCGCGTCGCTACCTGCATTACATTGCAAGCGAAGTTGAACGACGTGAAATTCCTGGTGAGTTGGCACTTCTGCCAGTGGTTGAAAGTGCTTTTGACCCTTTCGCGTACAGCCATGGTCGCGCATCTGGCGTCTGGCAGTTCATACCATCCACCGGGCGCGCCTACGGTCTGCATCAGGACTGGTGGCACGATGGCCGCCGGGATATCCGCAGCGCTACCAATGCCGCCCTCGACTATCTGGAATATCTCGCTGGTCGGTTTGACGGCGACTGGATGCTAGCTCTCGCGAGCTACAACTCAGGCGCTGGCACCGTGAGAAAGGCCATCAGAAAAAACAAGCGTAAGGGCTTAGATACCGATTTCTGGAGCCTCGACCTACCCAAAGAAACCCAGGCTTACGTACCAAAACTAGTCGCAATTTCTTACTTATTGCAGAACAGAGAAAACTATGACATCGCCTGGAAAGACGTCGAAGATGCTCCTTACTTTGCCGTTGTTCCAACAGGCGGACAGATCGATCTGTCACAGGTTGCCGAACTTGCAAACACCGACCTGGATGAAATATATCGTCTGAACCCGCAGTTCAATCGCTGGGCGACGCATCCTGAAGGACCGCATGAAGTTCTGATCCCAGCGACACAGGAATTTCTTTATCTCGACAACCTCGCAAACCTCGACGAGAACGCCCGACTGAAGTGGCAACGCTACACCGTACGCTCTGGCGATAGCCTTATCACGATTGCGCGTAAACACAACATCACCGCAGACGTTGTCCGCAGTGCCAACCAGTTACGATCAGACACCATTTACGCAGGCCAACAGCTGCTTATTCCGTCTGCGCTAAAGGCCGGCGGAGAGTACGGACTCAGCCTGAGCGAACGCCTGACCCGCAAACAGAATGCAGGTCAGACATCGAATCGTTCTCAACGCGTTGATTACCGTGTTAAGAACGGGGATAGCTTCTGGAAAATCGCCCGCATGTACGATACCTCAGTCAACAAGCTGAGCCGCTGGAATGGCATGGCCCCCGGCGACCCATTAAAGGTTGGCCAAAAGCTGACGATCTGGACGACGGAATCTAACGGTCAGCGCGAAGAAGTTCGCAAGGTGTACTACAAAGTACGCAGCGGCGACAACCTCAGCACCATTGGCTCACGGTTTAATGTCAGTATTTCTGAAATTAAGCGCTGGAACTCCAGCAAGCTGGGTGGACGCTATCTCAAGCCCGGCCAGAACCTGACGCTGTATGTAGATGTCATTCGCTAGAGCAGCTCTGGCCATACTGGCGCTCTGGTCGACTCTGAGTGCCTCAACAACATACGCTCTGGACGTCTTCGCCGAAGACGCAAAGACACTCCCTGAGCTCCCTGTCATTGACGTCATAAAGCCAACGCCCGCAATGAGAATTGCGGGTGCGTTCACAACACTCGCCGCGACCATTCCCAAAAACTGGAAGCGGTTGCCTTCAGCGCCGTCAGACGACCTGCTCGACGACCTCTATGTTCCGCTCGCAGGAAAGCCGGATTCCAGCGGGCTGAGAGCGCCCTTATTAGCAGCAAGCTGGCACGACGAACCTGAGAAACACCGGATTATTTTCCGCCTTCATCCATCCGCCATCTGGAGTGACGGTATTCCCGTGACCACAAAAGACGTGGTCTACACCCTCTTTTACCTCTCTGAACTGACATCCGGAACCCCCTACCAGCGTCAGCTCATCGATCAAATGCTGACCGGCATCACCCAATACGATGCTGAGCACTTTGCACTACATTATTCAACAGACTATGACGAGGCACCTGCCGCCTTGTTTGGGCTGCGGATCATGCCCGGACACGCAGCCGGACTGGGGGCCGATGCACTACCTCCCGTTAATGGGCCATACTTACCCGTCGACTTGAATGATACGACCATGAGTCTTGAGAGAAATACAGACTGGTGGGGGGACAACATTCCGGCATTGAGCAACCGCTTCAGTATTCGTCGATTGATCATACATAGGGCCTCCCCTGACAGGTTTGATCAATTTATTCAGGGCCAGGTTGACTGCATAAGCACAACAGCCAGGTCAGACATGCCAGACGCCTGGCTAAAAGCGCTTCTTGATACTAAAAACATCACTCACATCGTCAGCGATGCAGATCCCGCATTAAAGGTGTTGCTGATTGCTTCGAGCAGCCTTGATAAGCGTCGATTCTCTCTTCTGACAGAACAGGTCCGCGACGCGATCAATGGAGAGAAACCGCAAGAGCTGATCGCTGACGTCATTTTCAGCCCTGCGCCAACACTCAGGTGGGCAGGACAGGCTGGCTATTCACAGATACCGTCGCGCATATTCAAGTCACGGATTCGCACGGGTTTCTTCGAAGCGGCCATCATTTCTCTACCGCAGAGCAATGCGGCTGAACCCCCTGAGAGTTACGCTAACGATCTTCAATATCTGACGGCGAACGATAGCAATCTCCATATTGCCGCTCTATACGACATTCCCTATTATCAATATGCTTGCTGGCCTTGGGTAACGCTCCCCGAGCCCGGAGAGAAGAAGGGAAATCTTCTTTCCCCGTCAGATATTTACAGTGGCGGTTATATCGGCCTGGACCGGCGTCAAAGAGCGCGCGTTCTGGGCAGGCCAGATCGGGATGACGACGAAGAGCCGGTAATCATTCGCTATCCCGCAACGAACAATACGACACAAACAAAATAACAGGAGCCTATCGTGGGTCTACTCAGTGGCAAAAAAGCCCTTATTGTTGGCGTAGCCAGCAAACACTCTATCGCCTATGCCATTGCAGAGGCATTTCACAGAGAAGGCGCCGAACTCGCTTTTACTTACCAGGGCGACAAGCTTGGCGACCGTGTGAAAAAAATGGCGGCAGAATGGAACTCAGATCTTTGTTTTCCGTGTGACGTATCCTCGGACGAGGATATTCAAGGCGTATTCGACTCGCTCAAGCAGCAATGGGACGGCATCGACATTCTCATCCATTCTGTTGGATTCGCGCCTGCTGAAGAACTTAATGGTGATTACCTCGACATCACCAGTCGCGAAGGTTTCCGCATTGCACACGACATTAGCTCATACAGCTTTGTGGCACTCGCCAAGCATGCAAAACCTATGATGGAAGGGCGAAATGGCGCCATGCTGACCCTCACCTATCATGGTTCTCAGCAGACGCTGCCGAACTACAACGTCATGGGGCTCGCCAAAGCCTCTCTGGAAGCGTCTGTCCGCTATCTTGCGGGCTCAACCGGCCCAGACGGCATTCGGGTAAACTCCATTTCTGCTGGGCCAATCAAAACACTTGCAGCATCAGGCATTAAGAGCTTCCGCAAAATGCTCAAGAAAAATGCAGAGCGCGCTCCGCTGAAGCGAAACATCACTGCCGCTGAAGTGGCCAGTACAGCCGTATTCCTGTGTTCAGACATGGCATCAGGTGTGACGGCTCAGAACATCTATGTTGATGGGGGGTTCAACACCTGCGCAATGAGTTTGGAAGAGATGGAAGACTGATCACCAGACCACACTCAGCGACCAATAAAAAAGGCAGCCAATGGCTGCCTTTTCTTATTCAGGACAAGATACAAATCACTGAACAATCTCAGTGTTCGCCTTTGACCATGCCTGATAGCTAACCATATCGTCTCGAGCGGACTGGTTACGAACAGCCGTTTTAAGCTCTTCGGTCACAGCCATGTCGTCCCAAGACTTACGATCTACTGATGTCAGCTTCACGACGGTATAACCCACAGGTGAAGACACAACATCAGACTCACCTTCAGCCAGAGCAAACGCCTTTTGCTGTGCTACGCGAGGCGCTTCCGTTGACTGGCGCAATGTGGTGGTAGCTTCATTCCATTCAGCATCTGCAACACCTTCAAGAATCGCTTCTGCTTTATCAGAAGCAGCCTCAAGGGCTTTCTGACTGGTAAGCGCAGCAACGACCTGGCCACGTACTTCATCAAGTGGTTTAGGCTGGGCATCCTGATAATCATCAACGACAAACACCATAGAGCCAGATTCCATATCCACCAGATCACTCAGCTCACGATCAAGCTTCATGTTATCTTCAAAGGCTGTGCGACGAACCTGATCTGAATCAGCAACACCCTGACCGCTTGTTTGGGTAAAGTAATCGCTGGCCTGAACTTCCAGACCTGAACTTGCTGCAAGCTCTTCAATAGTCTCTGCCGAGAAGGCCGAATTCGCAAGCTCCTGGCTGCGCTCCGCGAACAGGAAGCCAGCCTTCTCCGCTTTCACAATATCGACCAGTTCATCACGAACCTCAGACATTGCGGGTACATCTGCCGACTGCACTGACACAGCTTTAATAATATGCACACCGAACTCAGTGACGACCGGCTCTGACACACCGCCTTCTTCCAGAGCATAAAGAGCATCATCAAACGCTGGGTCAAACGCACCGCGTGGATTCACGCCCAGAGAGCCGCCCATATCGGCTGAGCCACCATCTTCTGACAAGTCTGCCGCAACAGCCGCGAAAGACTCACCACTATCCAAACGAGCGCGAGCTGCCTCAGCCAGTTCAATGGCTTCGCTTTCTGAGCGATCTTCAGTCAGGAACAGAATATGTGCAGATTCGCGCTGTTCAGTCTGCTCAATGTCAGCAACATAATCCTGGTACGCCACATCGAGATCTTCTTCGGTGACTTCTTGTGCGTTTTCAATGCTATCGCGAGACAAAAGAACGTAGCGGATTCGCGCACGCTCTGGCGTCATAAAACGTTGAATGTTTTCGTCGTAGTACGCAGTAATTTCGTCGTCAAGAACTTCTACAGAATCCTTGAACTGATCAGCCGACACGGACGCGTAAGAGAATGTCCGCTGTTCGTTTTCAAGGGACTGACGAAGTTGCATTTCGAAGGGAGTTTCAATGGTCGACAGCATAAAGGCTGCACGCACCTGGTTCTGACGAACACTATCGGCAAGCATAGCGCGGTACTGAGCAACGGAATAACCGTTCATGCGCAACACCAGTTTAAATTGTTCAGGATCGTACTCACCAGCCGTCTGGAAGGACGGTGTATTTACGATCATCTGATCGATAATACCTTTTGCAGCATACAGATCCAGCTTGTCGGCCTGAGTTTGAGCAACCTTCTCGTTAATTAATTGCTCTACCGCAGACTGTTCAAGAAACTTGTCGTTGAACAGGCCTTCATCATACTGGTCGCCAAACTGGCGGCGCAGTTGATTTTTCTGTTCAGCAATTTTCTGCTGCACTTCAACGCGGCTGATCTCGTAGTCGCCAACCGTCGCTACGGGTTTTTCACCACCGCCCAGATTTACGATGCTTTCGACACCCCAAAGTGCGAAAACAACAATAATAAAACCTACGATGATTTTGGCGATGATGCCCTGCGCATTATTACGCATGGTCTGTAGCATGTTTCCTCCCTAATGCCCGGTACTTCCGGGCTTAGTGCCTACCGCGACAGGCGGCATTAATAATTATAAGAGCTGATCGTCAGCAACAGCACTATACACAAAAAAAGCGCATCTAGGATGCGCTTTATTCTGGCGGACCGGACGGGACTCGAACCCGCGACCCCCGGCGTGACAGGCCGGTATTCTAACCAACTGAACTACCGGTCCTAACCCTTAAAACGGTGTCTTAGTTGACAGCGTCTTTCAGCGCTTTACCAGGCTTGAAGCCAGGTACTTTAGCCGCTTTGATTTCGATCGGAGCGCCAGTCTGCGGATTACGACCTGTACGAGCGGCACGCTCTTTAACCAGGAAAGTACCAAAGCCAACCAGAGCAACCTGATCACCTTCTTTCAGAGCACCGCCCACTGCCTCAATCATGGCATCCAGAGCACGACCAGCCGCTGCTTTTGGCAGATCAGCAGAAGCCGCAATAGCATCAATCAATTCAGACTTGTTCACACTTATCCCCTTATTGCATCCATATCTTTAGTTTTGTTGTGCGACTGGATGATCGCTACAGAAACTTGAGAGCGTTGATTTATACCAACTACCCCCAAGAGCGTCAAGCGGCCTTAGTGGGTACTTGGCCGACCTGAGTCATCTTTTTTAGTGTTCGCATCATCAGTGGTCATAATTTCACCAATCACGTCCTCTGGTTTGCTCTCCAATGCGACATCAAGAACTTCATCAATCCAGTCCACAGGAAGCACCTGCAAATCTGCTTTAATGTTATCCGGAATGTCTTTCAGGTCTTTTTCATTCTCTTTTGGAATGACGACCGTCTTAATTCCACCGCGATGCGCCGCAAGAAGTTTTTCTTTCAGCCCACCAATCGCCAGTACCTTGCCACGCAACGTGATCTCACCCGTCATAGCAACATCTGCCCTAACCGGAATCCCCGTCATAACAGACACAAGAGCCGTGACCATGCCGATACCTGCGCTCGGGCCATCTTTCGGTGTCGCCCCCTCAGGCACGTGTATGTGCAGGTCGTGCTTCTCGAAGTAATCTTCCGCGATCCCCATACCCGCAGCCCGCGAACGAACAACAGTCAGCGCCGCCTGAATCGACTCCTGCATCACCTCGCCCAGCTTACCGGTTTTCACGATACGGCCTTTACCCGGCGTCGCAGCACCTTCGAGTGTCAGTAGCTCACCACCCACAGACGTCCATGCGAGGCCAGTAACCTGCCCTACCTGATTATCAGACGCGGCAAGGCCGTAAGAGAACTTGCGCACTCCGAGGTAGTCCTGGAGCATTTCTTCACTGATTTCGCGCTGCACATCTGACTTATCGAGCATATTCGCCTTAACCACCCGGCGGCACAGCTTCGCTACTTCGCGCTCAAGGCCTCGTACACCGGCTTCGCGAGTGTAGTAGCGAATAATTTCGCGCAGGCGCTCATCAGACACCTCAATTTCGCTATCTTTCAAGCCATTCAGCTTGATCTGCTTCGGCAGCAAATAACGACGAGCAATGTTAACTTTTTCATCTTCGGTATAACCCGGAATACGAATAACTTCCATCCGATCCAGCAGCGGACCTGGAATATCCATACTGTTCGATGTGCAGACAAACATCACATCAGACAGATCATAATCTACTTCAAGGTAGTGATCAGCGAATGCCGTGTTCTGCTCCGGATCAAGCACCTCAAGAAGTGCCGATGCCGGATCACCGCGATGATCCATACCCATCTTGTCAATTTCATCCAACAGGAAGAGCGGGTTCTTCACTTCAACCTTGGACATTTTCTGAATGAGCTTACCCGGCATAGAACCGATATAAGTGCGACGGTGACCGCGAATTTCTGCCTCATCACGAACGCCACCCAGAGCCATTCTTACAAACTTACGATTGGTCGCGCGGGCAATGGATTTACCCAGTGACGTCTTACCTACACCTGGAGGCCCAACCAGACAGAGCACCGCGCCTTTCACCTTCTTCACGCGGCTCTGGACGGCCAGATATTCAAGGATGCGCTCCTTCACCTCTTCGAGACCAAAGTGATCAGCATCGAGGATCTCGCTCGCTTTGGTAATGTCGTTATTAACCCGGCTACGTTTTTTCCACGGAATATTGATCAGCCAGTCTAGATAACCTCGAACCACTGATGCTTCTGCCGACATCGGTGACATCATGCGCAATTTCTTGAGTTCGGCATCAGCTTTCTCACGGGCGTCTTTACTCATGCCCGACTCTTCGATGCGATTAGTCAGCTCTTCAAACTCATTAGAGCCGTCTTCCATATCGCCGAGTTCTTTCTGAATGGCTTTCATCTGCTCATTCAGATAGTACTCCCTCTGGCTTTTTTCCATCTGTTTCTTAACGCGACCGCGTATGCGCTTCTCAACCTTAAGAAGGTCAATCTCAGATTCCATCAATTCCATCAGGTGCTCAACACGATCTTTTGCGTTCAGAACTTCCAGAACGTCCTGCTTCTCTTCAAGCTTGAGCGAAAGGTGGGCAGCAATGGTGTCAGCGAGTCGACTGGCATCTTCAATGTTGGATATTGTCGACAGAACCTCACTCGGGACTTTTTTCGACAACTGAACATACTGTTCGAAGTGACCTGTTAAAGAACGGAGCAGAACTTCGTTCTCTCGCTCGCTCAGGTCTTCTTCTTCGACAACGGTAATATCACCGCGATACATATCCCCGGCATCGACCAGATTGTCGAGGCGAGCACGAACATCACCTTCAACAAGTACTTTCACCGTACCGTCAGGGAGCTTCAGCAGCTGCAGGATGGTCGCAAGCGTACCGGTCTCATGCATACCTTCAAGAACAGGCGCATCGTCGGCGGCATCGCGCTGCGCGGCCAGCATGATGCGCTTATCTCCATCCATTGCCTCCTGCAGTGCGTTGATCGATTTTTCACGTCCGACAAACAGAGGAATGACCATCGCTGGAAACACCACGACGTCACGAAGAGGCAACAACGGAAGGTTTTGCTGTGACATATTTACAACCTGTTCAAAGTATCTGTAACACTATTGATATTGGGGATGGCAACAGAGGATTACAAGGGGATAGAAAAAGAAAAGGAGCCAATCGGCCCCTTCTCTGTAAAGCAATTCTAAAAGTGTGGATCAGTCGTCATCTGGTGAGACTTTACCAACATCATTGCTTTCATAGATGATCAGAGGTTCTGCCTCGCCGCGAATCACAGAGTCTTCCACGACGACTTTAGCAACGTGATCTTCGGAAGGTACACGATACATACTATCCAATAACGCGGCTTCCAGAATCGAGCGCAAACCACGAGCACCCGTCTTGCGTTCCATCGCCAATTTGGCGATAGCATCCAAGGCAGAATCACGAAGTTCCAGCTCGACATCCTCCATCTCGAACAAACGCTGATACTGACGAACCAGCGAGTTCTTAGGCTCAGTCAGAATACGTACCAGTGCATCTTCATCGAGCTCATCGAGCGTTGCCACAACCGGCAGACGACCGATAAATTCTGGAATCAGACCAAACTTAACCAGGTCACCCGACTCAATTTCACGAAGCACGTCACCGACGGCCTTCTCATCTTCTTTGCCTTTGACAGTGGCAGAGAAGCCAATTGAGCTTTTCTCAGAGCGGTCGCGAATGATGTTGTCGAGTCCAGCAAAAGCACCACCACAAATAAACAGGATATTACCCGTATCTACCTGCAGGAACTCCTGCTGCGGATGCTTACGTCCACCCTGAGGCGGAACCGATGCAACCGTACCTTCAATCAGCTTGAGCAATGCCTGCTGAACACCCTCACCCGACACGTCACGAGTGATAGATGGATTGTCTGATTTACGCGAGATCTTATCGATTTCGTCAATGTAAACAATGCCACGCTGTGCCTTGTCGACATCGTAATCACACTTCTGCAGCAGCTTCTGAATGATGTTCTCAACATCTTCACCCACGTAACCCGCTTCAGTCAGCGTTGTTGCATCGGCGATAGTAAATGGAACGTTCAACAGACGCGCCAGCGTTTCAGCCAGCAGCGTTTTACCACTACCGGTAGGACCGATCAGGAGAATATTACTCTTAGAAAGCTCTACGCCAGTCTTGCCACCATCGTGCTGCAGGCGCTTATAGTGGTTGTACACAGCAACAGCCAGCACCACTTTCGCCTTATCCTGGCCAATGACGTATTCATCCAGTGTCGCCTTGATCTCCTGCGGAGTCGGCAACTGGTCTGAGCTCCCTTTTGTTTCGGCGTCCTGTACTTCCTCACGAATGATATCGTTGCACAAATCAACGCATTCGTCACAGATAAACACCGAAGGCCCGGCGATCAACTTACGGACTTCATGCTGGCTTTTACCGCAAAAAGAGCAGTAAAGCAGCTTACCGTCGTCGCCTTTGCCTTTTGTTTCGTCGGTCATTCGACTGCCTCGTCGTCTTACTTACTGTTTATTCAAAGATGGATGCTTCCGACGGCAATTTCAAGCCGTCGGAGAGAATTAACGCGGAATATTTCGTTATGCCCGTTTTGTCAGGACTTCATCGACAATACCGTAAGCTTTAGCCGCTTCTGCATCCATAAAGTTATCGCGTTCAGTATCCGCAATGACTTTGTCCAGCGGTTGGCCCGTATGTTCCGCAAGAATGCGATTCAGACGGTCTTTCGTGTCCTGGATGTTCTGAGCATGGATAAGGATATCGGTCGCCTGGCCCTGAGCACCACCGCTTGGCTGGTGAATCATCACTCGTGAATTCGGCACGCTGTAACGCTTACCTTCAGCACCCGCCGCAAGCAGGAATGCGCCCATCGAGCACGCCTGACCAATAACCATAGTGCTCACATCCGGCTTAATGAACTGCATGGTGTCATAGATCGACATGCCTGCAGTTACCGAACCACCCGGTGAGTTAATGTAAAGGTGAATATCTTTATCCGGGTTCTCAGACTCAAGGAACAGCAGCTGAGCTACGACCAGGTTAGCCATATGGTCTTCGACCTGACCCACCAGAAAGATGACACGCTCTTTCAGCAGGCGTGAGTAGATATCGTAAGAGCGCTCGCCGCGCGCGGACTGCTCTACCACCATTGGTACCAGAGCGTTATCGATAATTTCTGATTGTTGCTTCATGGAGTCAAACATTCGACCCTGCACTCCCTGACGTGAGTAAAAAGAAAAACAGCCGTTATCCTTAAAGGATAGCGGCTGTCTTTCAGTTTAGCCATGTCTCGGCTGAAAGTCAGGTCTGAATGGTAAGTTCTTACGCAGGCTGGTTAGCCAGACGCACAACTTCCTCATAATTAGACTCAACTTCGCTCACCTGAGCAGACTCAAGAACCTTCTCTACTACCTGGTCTTCAAGAGCCAGAGCTTCAACCTGAGCTTTCTGCTGCGGGTTGCTGTTGTAGTATTCGCGAACCTGTTCTGGCTCTTGGTAAGCAGACGCCATTTCTTCAATCAGCGCTTCAACTTTCTCTTCGTCTGGCTTCAGATCTGCAGATTCAATGGCTGCATTCATCAGCAGGCCGATAACAACACGCTTTTCAGCCTGTTCTTTAAACAGTTCAGCCGGAAGCATGCTTGCATCCATCTGCTGACCACCACCAAACTGCTGAACAGCTTGCTGACGCAGACGATCAATTTCCTGATCAACCAGTGCAGAAGGAACTTCAACTTCGTTGTTTTCCTGCAGACCAGCAATAACCTGCTGCTTGGTCAGGTTGCGGATCGCACGACCGAGCTCACGCTCCATGTTCTTACGAATCTCAACCTTGAACTCTTCCAGGTCAGCAGTTTCGATACCGAAACCTTTGAAGAAGTCTTCGTTCAGCTCTGGCATTTCAGGCTTCTTAACCGCTTTAACAGTCACCTTGAACTGAGCCGGCTTACCCTGAAGGTCTTCTTTGTGGTAATCCGCTGGGAAAGCAACATCAAGTGTTGTTTCTTCGCCTGCTTTCTTACCAACCAGACCGTCTTCAAAACCTGGGATCATAGAGTTAGAACCCAGAGTCAGGTTGTAGTCATTTGCCTGACCACCTTCGAACGCTTCACCGTCGATAAAGCCTTCAAAATCTACAACAACCTGGTCGCCATCAGCGGCGGCTTCTTCGCTTTCGTTCCACTTAGCCTGCTGCTTCTGCAGATTTTCCAGCATAGTGTCGAGGTCAGCGTCAGTGACTTGAGCGCTGCGCTTCTCGATTTTGATGCTGTCAAAGCCAGCCAGAGCGATCTCTGGGTACACTTCGAAGACTGCTTTGAACTCAAGATCTTTTCCTGCTTCATCAACAGTAGGCTCAAACTTAGGCATACCTGCCAGCTTGATTTCCTGCTCCTGAACCGCCTTGAAGAAAGTCTGCTGCATCTGGTTGTAAACAGCTTCCAGGCGAGCCTGCTTACCGAAACGCTGCTTCAGAACCTTCGGAGGCAGAGGCTTACCAGTACGGAAGCCAGGAGTTTTCTGGTTTTTCTGGCTTTGTGCGATGCGCTTTAACTCTACAACTTCTTGCGCTTCTACTTCCGCAGCGGGTACACCAACGGTCATGCAACGTTCAAGACCAGAGGTTGTCTCAATGGACACTTGCATAGATGCCTCTCATATCAGTTTTCGTGGGAACGGCGAGCCTCCGGCCAACCGTCAATAAATAAAGGTCGCGGATTATAGCTCAAGGAGCAATACGTTAAAACCACCAGAAACAGAGGAACGAAGAAAGGCCCGAAAGGCTAGAAAACTATCAAGACGAGGAGGAGAAAGTGGGGTGGCCGACGGGGATCGAACCCGCGACAACAGGAATCACAATCCTGGACTCTACCAACTGAGCTACGGCCACCACATAGACTGCTGAGCTGCCATTAAAATGGCGCACCCGGCAGGGCTTGAACCTGCAACCCTCGGCTTAGAAGGCCGATGCTCTATCCAGTTGAGCTACGGGCGCATGTCCATCTAATCCGAGAGATTAAATGGTCGGGGTAGAGAGATTCGAACTCCCGACATCCTGGTCCCAAACCAGGCGCGCTACCAGACTGCGCTATACCCCGATCTAACAACTTAAAAGGCTGTGCCCCTCAAGTGGATGCGCATATTATAGATGGCTTAGATTCCCGTCAACGGGTTTTTCAAAAAAATGTTTAAAAACAAATGCTTCGGTTAATTTCTCACCAGACTGATGAAAGTCTGCCCCGCCCCCTTTGTTTTACGGCCCGGGCATGAGAAAATCGCGCGCTTTACAGCTTACTGTTAGGGTTGATACTCAATGACCGCACAACTGATTGACGGCAACGCCACCGCCAAAGCCATGCGCGAATCCATTAAAGAGCGTGTTGATGCACGCCTTGAGCAAGGCAAGCGTGCTCCCGGCCTCGCCGTCATTCTGGTTGGTACCGACCCGGCATCTCAGGTCTACGTATCGCACAAGCGCAAAGACTGCGAACAGGTAGGCATAAACAGCAAAGCATTCGACCTCCCGGCAACAACCAGTCAGCAGGAATTGCTCGATCTTATCGACCAACTCAACAACGACAACAACGTCGATGGCATTCTGGTTCAGCTGCCGCTACCGGCAGGTCTTAAATCTGACGAAATTCTTGAGCGTATTGATCCAACCAAAGACGTCGATGGTTTCCACCCATTCAACGTTGGCCGTCTGGCTCAGCGCATGCCTCTTCTTCGCCCATGCACACCTGCAGGCGTGGTTGATCTTCTTGATGGCACTGGCCAGGACATTACCGGCATGCATGCAGTCATCGTAGGCGCATCGAACATTGTAGGTCGCCCTATGGGCCTTGAGCTTCTACTGAAAGGCTGCACAGTGACCACCTGCCATCGCTTCACAAAAGACCTCGAAGGCCACGTAAGACAGGCAGATATCGTCGTTGTAGCGGTCGGCAAGCCTGGCATCGTTAAAGGCGAATGGGTGAAAGACGGCGCCATCGTCATCGACGTAGGCATTAACCGTCTAGACAGCGGCAAACTGGTTGGCGACGTTGACTTCGATGCGGCAGCAGAGCGCGCATCACACATCACCCCTGTTCCGGGCGGCGTTGGCCCAATGACCCGCGCCAAACTGCTTGAGAACACCCTCTTCGCTTGCGAAGAACTGCACGACCAGTAATCGCAATAGAAGTTACACATCAAAAAGGGCGCACATGCGCCCTTTTTATTTAGCTCTACAAACCAACTCACGCCTCAACGATTATGAACACCTTCTAAACGCTCAGCCAGCCAGACCTTAATAATAGATTGGCGTGTCACGCCGAGGCGAGAAGCCTCCTTATCCAGAGATTCAATCATCCAGACTGGGAAATCGACATTCACACGCCGCTGGCTCTGATTTGGGCGCTTTAGTGCGGCCAAGTCCAGGTTATCGGTGACATCCACCTCGCCGGCGTCAAACTTTTCATCAAACTGTTTAGCTTTCATACAAAGCCACCTCTGAACGACGCGAACGTCTGACCGAAATAATCCGTACGTTACCACCTCGATAGGTGATCACCGCCGACCAATGCTTATACCCAAGACGGGCAACGATCAGGTATCGCGGCTCATCTGCAACCAATGCAGGAATCTCTATCAAATTTGGGTCATCCCAGAGTTCCTGCGCAGCATTAAAATCTATACCGTGCTTAGCGAGATTAGCCTCACTTTTCGCCAGGTCATATTCGAATCCATTCATGTATAAAAATTATACCTTTTTTGAAAACAGCGCAAGCGCCGGGCGCTAGTCAAGCCTCCACAGCTCACCCGCATCCGTAGCAATAAAAATGAAGCCTTCACTATCTTCAAGCAACGCACGTAGCCTCTGACCACGTTCTTCAAAGTAGCGCTCTTCACCCACAGGCTTACCGTCCTTCATAACAATTCTGTTGAGATGCGTCAGCTTGAGCGCCCCAGACAACAAATCGCCCTTCCAGCCGTACTTGTCGCTTCTGACTGAGATCAGGCTCCCCGGCGCAATCGACGGCACGTAAACTTTCGCCGCTGGCTGCATTCCATCCTTCTCCTTAACGCCAACATCAAAAGGCCCCCAGTATTCCTTACCCTGAGAAACCACTGGCCAGCCATAATTCTCACCTTTAGCAATCAGATTCAGTTCATCACCACCCCGCGGGCCGTGCTCAATAACCCACAGACGCCCCTCTGCATCAAAAGTAATACCTTGAGCATTGCGATGCCCATACGACCAGATTTCATCCAGCCCCTGCTCCGACTCAATAAAAGGATTATCCTCAGGCACAGAACCATCGCGCTTCAACCGGATCACAGTGCCAGCGTGTGTCCTGAGATCCTGGCCATTTTCACGGACACCGCGATCACCGACAGTAAAAAACACGTGATCGTCATCAAACGCAATACGACTGCCGAAATGGCGGGATGTGTCCGATACCGAGGTAGTCACCAACAAAGTCTGACGGTCAGTCAACATACCGCTTTTGAGATTTAACTTTGCTCGCGCCAGAGCGGTTGCAGCCTCACCCTGAACAGGGGCGCTGTAGGTAAAATAAATCCAACCACCGGTTTTATAATCACGCGGAACAGCCACATCGAGAAGACCACCCTGACCATTCGCGACGACCTTGGGTGCGCCAGCGATGTTACGTGCATCCCCGGACTTCACATCAACAAGAACGAAGTTACCCCCCTTCTCAGAGACCAGCAGCTTACCCGGCGCAACCTCAGCCATCCCCCACGGACTATCAAACCCTCGATAGACGACCTGAACCGAAGGCGCAGCGGATACAAAAGAAGAGAAGCCTGCCAGGAGAACAGACAGACCTAAAAGAAAGAAATTAAAGAGACGCATAATCCATCATTGCCCTGCTTAAGAGTTTCTGTTTAATGGCCACTATATCGGCATCGTGTGGTCACTATGTCGACAGCAAGGTGCAAAATAGGTTCGCAGCTTTCCTATGAGCCAGTACTGACAAGTCATGCCAGTCTCATCAGACCAAGCTAATCAGACCTAACTAATCAGACGGGCCACAACATGCGGGTTAACTCTTTTGCAGAAACTTCACGACAACCGCTTCTCTCCGTACCTGACCACAAGGGCGTAAAGTCAGGGCGACCTACCCCCTCCGCCGCGGTGCGCAATGGGCCTAACGCCACTGAAGCGTAAGGAAACTCAGGAACTTCCGCAAAGACACAATTAAGATCGCTCATCACCCGGTTTTTAATTCCGCGAGCGAGACGCCCGGAGAACACATTCGTCAGTGCCGTGACCGAGCTTTCATCCCTAATCGCAGCACGATGCAGAGCACTGGTCTTTGCTTCAGTGCAAAGCAAATAAGACGTACCAACCTGAACCGCTGCAGCACCCTGCCCTAAAAGCGCCTTCACATCAGCGGAAGAGGCAATGCCACCGGCAGCAATCACAGGGATAGACAATTCAGCGACGAGCCCCGAGAGCAACTCTGCCAAGGGCAACTGAGAGTCAGCATCGTCGGTAAGAAACATCCCTCGGTGACCGCCAGCCTCAACCCCTTGGGCAATCACAGCATCGGTGCCATTCGCCTGAAGCCAGACACCCTCTTCAATGGTTGTTGCGGTCGAGAGAACAACCGAACCCCAGGATTTCACTCGATCAAGCAACTCAGGCGACGGAAGACCAAAATGAAAACTGACGACAGGCGGCTTAAAACTCTCAAGCGCATCCGCGACCTTATCGTCAAACGGCAAACGAAGGCCTGACATACCTTCTGAAGGCGACACGTCAAACTCGTCATAGTAGGTAGCCAAGGTTTTCTTCCAGGCACTTAGCGCAGACTCATCAACGCCCGGCATCTCATGACAGAAGAAATTCAGGTTGTAAGGTTTCGTGGAGCGCGCGGTAAAACTCTCTACCTCAGACACGATCTGGTCGACCGACAACATACCGCACGGGATAGAGCCCAGCCCGCCCGCTTCTGAAACAGCGAGAGCCAGCTCCCAATTCTGAACGCCCGCCATCGGGGCCTGAATAATGGGGATATCAATACCCAGAGTTTCACAGATGTCCATTTAAAGCACTCCTGATAACAGTAGCTCAATCCTAAACGCTCTTAAGCGGAGAGTCTTTAAGCGCAGACTCTTTGCTTTTCACCCGAACACTCAACCATATCCTTGGTGGCATTCGCTCTACCTTCAGCAATCCCAGCCGTCCCGAGGTTCTTTTCTGAGATGAATATGCCTGACCAGCCGGATCGACGGACGAATCAGAAACTGAAAACTCCCGAGAATAAACAACCAGATCGCCGCATGCTCAAATTGAGGAAACAGGAACAGAATGCTGCCTACCAAAAACCAAAGAGCAATCACAAAGTCATTAGCGATACTGATCACTTCGTATCTACGCTGAATGATCAGCCTCTCCTGACCGATACGCAACGTCAGTTGATCTTCAGACTCAGAGTTATTCATGTCACCTCCCCTGTTTAACCAATCGATAAACCTGGCGCGTTAAATAACGCCGTAGGGGGTCGACAGCAATCAGCGAGAGATGTTCAGGTGAAGGGTGAGAAAGCAGAATTTAGAGGGGCTTACAGCAATTTAAAATAGTTCCTAGCAGATCAAGAGGCTACTGCCTCACTCGTGAGATGTCTACTTTTCATGGGTAACTCGGCCAGTCAACGTTGAGCACAGCGGCGCGCGGGACGAGAGTCCGGCGCTGCAGGCGCGTACTGATGCGGCCTGTTATGTGAGTTCATAGCTCAACGACTCGAACTGCTCGCTTGTAATCTCCACCATCAGGCTCAACAAAATACCTAATTTTGCAGTCCGGGCATTCGACTGATGTGTTTTCGCTTGGCCCTTTTATCTGACCCGACTTACCGATAAGTGGCAAGATTCGCTCGCAGCTACAGTGCCAACTAGCATTGTTACCCGTGGCCACAGCAGAATTTAATGCTCCGTTTGATAACACTAAAGAAATCAGTCTTTGCTCTTGTGTCATCTGCGCCTCCGGTAGTCCCTCTTAATATGCATCACGACCCTCTAGGAGGCAAGCAAAGCCTAGCGTTGGCAGTCCCGTAAGCCCCTAACGATCGTAACGTATTTGAACATCTTGTTATGTGAATTTTGATAACTTCTTCAACTCCAAAATTGAATCTTGCCCTACCAACCTAGTAGTACCGTCTTCTCTTTCTACACGGTAGGACTTTGGAGTTTTCTTTATACATTTAACACAATTTTCATATTCTATTTCATAGCGGCCCGTCGAAAAAACCACATCGTAAATTTCACCTATCTCCATGACCAACTGACCTCTACGTTACGTTCATTTCAGTTATAAATAATCTCGAGCCAGACGACCTTATACATGTAACTGGTCTGAGTGACACTACTGTGATTTTCTTTGTACGATTTCCGTTAACTTCACATAACGCCAACATGCGCTTGTTAAATTTAGTGTGACTTAGACCCGATGGGTAGGTGAGGACCACAATAGCCTATGACAATAACTGATTTTTTACTATCCCAATGAAAGTGAACCCGGATAGTCTCTGCTATATTGTCCGCAACGCCGATTCTTAAATGTTTAAACATATATGTATCTTCACCATTGTAAGTAAACTGTCTGAACTTACTTAGTTCTGGGCTTTTTTCTACTGTTTCTGACTCATTGGCTGAGTACGACTTTCCAAAGATATCTTTTGCTTTCGAGTCACCTCCTTGCGACAAAACATCAATATATTCTGTTGCCAACTTAAACAAAAGACCGATCAGCTTGCGGCCTTGCCTGAATGAAATTGAATCCCTTGCTGACGTTAAAGCACTATCAAGCACTACAATTCTAGATGGATATATGGCCTCAACTAACATCAAACATTGTTCTGGACTGGGATCATAAGTTAATGTATCAGATAGAATTTGAATTAATTCGGCATCTAATACCTGGTCTCCAGAATTAGCACTTCCTAGTTGTCTTTTTAGTTCTGAAATAGTGTAGCTATTTGATCTGATTTCTTCGCTTAATGACTCATTTTTGTCTTCAAGCTCCATTTTTTCCATTTCGAAAGAATCGACTATCTGTTGATGCTCGTCTTTGAGGGCTTCAATCGTACTGTCATACGAATCTATTTGCTCAAACGCCTCATTCAAAAGCTCTTCATAATCACCCGATTGCTGAAGCTCACTATACTTTTGCTTTAGAAATTCTCTGTGATCTTTTTGCCGTTTTGCTCGGACATCTGTTGGGCTGAAGTGGAGCCTTTTTCTATACCCATTTGTAGTGTGAGTAATAATAGATAAAAGCTCACCAATGAGATATTTATCATTACCTTTTAGCTCTTCTAAGTGTTCGGCTAATAGTAGTCTTCTCGGGCAAACGAACCTATTTCTAATTGGAAAAATGACATTAATAGCGCCACCCCAAGCAGAATAACGCCTCCCCAAGGTTCTTTCCATTTCCCAACTATCAACAGACTGATCACATACAACAACCTGCGCTAATCCTATAAGCTGCTCTTGTAAACTTCTTGGATTTAGCAATGGTTTACCACTTGAATCACAACTAACAAGAACGACCGGGTGTTTCCGATCAGGCCTTTCTAGCTCAGCAAGAAGGGCTCTAAACACCTCTTCATCGTTGCAAATATTTTTTAGCCTAAGACCGATTGTATCTTTTGAAATATTGCAGTTATTCTGAAGATATTTGACGACTTTAGGTCTTGATGATTGAGGAATATCAGTAACCTGTGTACTAATATCGCTAGTCTCTAGAAGAGTTGTAAAAAGCACCCCGTCGGATTCTACCCTAATACCAATTTCTGTAATCCATTGGCGACCATGAACCTCGGAGTCTGGGTTAGAAAACAATATGGAATAAAGAAAGGGTTCTGCTTGGGAAGCGTTGTAGGTTCTAACTTTCTGCCGGCCAATAATATAATCTTCTGATATCTTCAGTTCTTCAGGCGTAAAGTGTCTTTTCGTTAATTCTTTTAACCACCCTGCAACAGTTTTTAAGGTTCCATCAAGAGCATTAGAGCCAGTAACCTTAATCTGATTTACATATATTAGCATCTTATATCCTTAGATTTGTCTCGATGACTGGACAGAAATTTAACGCTGCCAACAGGGGCGTGCGCAGCGCGTCTGATCTTGCCCCGATAAAACGGACACGTTCGTTTTCATGCTGCTATTCGCTCGTATTCCATTGGTGAACAGTAACCTATTCCCGAATGCAGCCGTTTTCTGTTGTAGTAATCATTAATGTATCTCGCCAAAGCATACTTCAATTCCTCCGCTGAATGGAATGTCTTATTGCGAATCAATTCAGCCTTCATTGAATGGAAGAACGATTCCATGTGGGCATTATCAGTACACTTTCCTGGTCTGCTGAGGCTATGTGCGATTCCCTGTTTACGAAGTTCCTTCTGGTACTCTGATCCCCGATATTCAACTCCACGATCCGTATGCAGCATAAGCCCTTCGTCTGGCCGGCGCTTTCTTACTGCTGCCAGTAGCGTTCTGCGGGTAACCGCTGTCGTTCTTTTAGTGTCCAGACTCCAGCCAACGATTCGTCGTGAATAAAGATCCATGATGACCGACAGATAGTGCCACTGCTTTTTAACTTTCAGGTACGTCACGTCGGCCACCCAAACCTTGTCCTTAGATTCAGGAACTGCGCCATCTGATCGAAGGTTCTCTCCAGACACCAGAAAGCGTCTCAGACCTGGAGCGCGATACGTTACCTTAGTTACCCGAGCGACCAGGCCCATCTCCTGCATCAGCCTTGCGATGCGCTTCCTACTGACCTGAAAACCCTGCTTTAGCAGTGCTTTCCAGATTCTCGGGCTTCCGTAGCGTCCTTCGTTTTCATCTGAAATACGCTTGATATGGAGGCGCAGTTCCTTATCCGACTGATCACGTTCAGATGATTCTCTATTAAGCCAAGCATAGAAACCACTTCGCGAAACTCCCAGCCATTCACATGTTCGCTTAATGCCGAGTTCTCGTCCGAATTTCTCGATAAATCGATATCTTGCTGATGTTCCTCCGCAAGAAACCGTTGCCACTTTTTTAGCAGATCAAGCTCCTGTTTCAGCTTCTTGTTCTCTGCCTCTAGCTTCTTAACCTTCGATATTTCCTTTTCTTGCTTGCTAGTCGCCTCGGTTAGCTTCTTACGTTTATCTGCCACGATCTTGCCTTCACGGTATTCTTCGCCATCGTGACAGCATAAAAGGATGTACGTCGAGAGTATTGGCTACTTCCTGAACCTGAATCCCTTCAATCAGGCTTAACTGAACTGCTTTAACTTTAAACTCGTTCGAATACTGCCAAGTCTTTCTTGGCTGAGTATATTTTGGCATTGGGCACCTCGTCAATTTGACTTTGGTGTCCGTTTTATCGGCGCAAGATCAGCATCCTAATTGACGCACTTGTTAAGTCATTATTAATCATCATCACTGGACTCGGGCAGTGTAAGTATAGGATCACCATCAAGTTTCATATATTGGATGTTCTTTGATGCACTAATAATGGCATTAGTGATTTCCTCAGGCATCTCATCATCGATATCTTCATCACCAATATAAGGCTCTATACGAACATCAATCCCATAACCCCTATCAATTCTTTTGGCAAGTTTATTAAGAGCGTATTTAGTCTCAATTCTAAGTTCGTTTTCTCTCCCAGGATCCTCATTTTTATGGAATTTTTCGATCAATTCCTCAATCAAACCAGTTAAGCCACGCTCCATCAAGCTATTTGCGTGAGCATCGATACCTGCGGTCCCTTCCTCTGGTACTCCTTGCTTTTCCAAATCGCCCTTCAACTTCCTTATTTCTAGTAGCTGTTTATAGAGTGCAATAATCCTTTCTATAGAGATCGCCGTACAAGCTGCAACCTCCGGTAGAAACTCAAGAAACACCGTTAAATCACTGGACGAAATAGTCCGTATTTTGAAACTCTCCCTCGATCCAGTAGCAAGCTCAGAAAAAACACTAAATATTTTGTTCAATTCAATGAGTTCTTTACCAAAATTAGGCAGGGCGTTATCTACTTCTGAACGAGGCACCACAACTCCCAACTCACACTCACCTGGCTGTAACTGTTCTGTACCTATATTTAAAGCGTCAAAAGAGATTATTAGTGGGTTTAGGGCAGCTAGAAATTTTGATAGCTCATTTTGAATTTCATTAAGCTCTTCATGTGCTAATGAAGGAGTAATATTATTTCTTTCAAATATGCTCTGAATTTCTTCTAATAGTACATTACCTATAAACTCACCACCTCCAATTTCTTCGACAACTTGATTCCATGCAGGGGTGAAATCGTTGGTTGCTGATTTTTCTAAAGCAACTACAAGAGATTGTAAATTATTACTGACATTTTGTTGGTGAGTGGGCTGATTCGGCTGACTCACTTGATTCTGCAATGAATTCACCAAAGACTTAAGTATGTTTTGAATATTTAATTTATTAAAATCATCACGTATTGCTATTGCAATCACATGCAACCTTTCTGCATTCAATTTACAACTCCTATAGATTTAACGTCGCAAATAACCGGGCGAAATGAAGCGTAGCGTAATTTTCGATCCGTGTTAGTTTTCATTGTTAGATTATTTTTTACATGGGAAGGCCTTCTTTAGTGCATCAATCACTAATATTTTCCCTGGTTTGTGCCATTCTTCCGGGTTTTCCTTCATATACTTGACAACGACCTCAGCTGCCTGGCTCATTTTCACTTCCGATTCCACGCAAAAGTAAACACCATTATAAGAATCTTGAACACCTGCGAAGTACCCACGAATCATGGAGTTGCTTTCAAAATATTTATTATTCCATGAGTCCATAATGTCGTTTCCCGTGAAATAGTCTGCGCATGAGTACAACGGGATAAACGCGAAAAACAATGCCATCAGAACTTTTTCCTTCATACGAATACCTTTTATTGAATCTAACAGCTTTTTTGTGCATGTGCGTTTATCCTGGGACACTCTTTCGAGGTTTCTGGGATAACTCATTAACCGCATTGAAAAATCTTCCATAACTTAAACCTCCCTTCCAGAAAAACGCGCACGCCTGTTATTTCGGTAGTCCTGCGCACATAAACTTGTAAACCAAGCTTGTAAGTTTCTGATTCGTATGGCGTTTACCGTACTACCCTGCGGCAAAACGCGCAAGCTCGAGTGTAAAGCGTGCCAGATTTCCGCGATTCTCGGAAATACACTGTTGTTATATACAGTACATCTTTACATTCATGAGATACAAAAACGCCGGGCACTGCCCGGCGTTTTATTCGTTAATCTAGTACTTTTCTATTAGATTACGATTTCGACCAGGTCGTCCCTTCTGGTCCGTCTTTCAGCACAATGCCTTTCGCAACCAGCTCATCGCGTACAGCGTCTGCTGTCGCAAAGTCTTTTGCTGTTTTGGCTTCGGCACGCTTCTGGATCATTTCTTCGATCCATTCTGCTTCGTCGCCAGCACCCGACTGCAGGAAGCTTTGCGGGTCAGACTGCAAGCAGCCCAGCACGCCGCCTAAATGACGAAGCTGGCCCGCCAGTGCGGCCTGCTCTTCGCCTGATGCTTTGTTCAGGTCGCGCACCAGATCAAACAGCACAGCGATAGCAACCGGCGTATTGAAGTCGTCGTCCATCGCTGCGTGGAAACGTGCCCTGTAGTCGTTATCAATATCGCTGACAGAACCCACTTCAACACTCAGCAGTGCATTATAGAAACGTTCGAGCTTAGTCTGCGCTTCTTTCAGGCTGTCTTCTGAGTAGTTGATTGGGCTGCGGTACTGGCTCGACAGCAGCAAGAAGCGAACGACTTCTGCCGGGTACTTATCGAGAATTTCACGAATAGTGAAGAAGTTGCCCAGTGATTTAGACATCTTCTCGCCATCGACACGCACTGCCCCAGCATGCATCCAGGTATTGACGTATTTCTTGCCGGTTGCTGCTTCTGACTGAGCGATCTCGTTCTCGTGGTGCGGGAATTTAAGATCCGGGCCACCGCCGTGAATATCGAAGGTATCGCCTAAGCAGCAGGTCGACATCGCAGAACATTCGATGTGCCAGCCCGGGCGACCAATACCCCATGGGGAATCCCAGTGTGGCTCTTCTGGCTTAGCCGACTTCCAGAGTACGAAGTCGAGCGGGTCTTCTTTAACGTCACCCACTTCTACACGGGCGCCAGCTTCGAGTTCATCAAGGACTTTGCCAGACAGTTTGCCGTAACCTTCAAACTTACGAACCCGGTAATACACGTCACCATTATCAGCAGCGTAGGCAAAACCCTTTTCGATCAGAGTTTCAACCAGCTTGATAATGTCACCGATGTGCGCGGTGGCTTTGGGCTCCGCGTCTGGCTTTTCGATACCGAGCAACTCTGAGTCTTTGTGCATTTCTGCGATAAAGCGCTCAGTCAGTGCGTCAAAGGCTTCGCCATTTTCGTTAGCACGCTGAATGATTTTGTCGTCGATGTCGGTGATATTACGGATGTAATTCACATCGAAACCGCGATGGCGCAAATAACGCGCAATAACATCGAACGCGACCATGACACGGGCATGCCCCAGGTGACAGAAGTCGTAGACCGTCATGCCACACACGTACATGCCGACCTTACCGGGTACGAGGGGTTTGAATTCTTCTTTCTGTCGGGTCAGGGTGTTAAAAATTTTTAACGTCATGACTTAGCCTTGTGTCAGGGACTTATCTTCACGAAGTCCGATGGTCAAATTAAAGATTGGACGATCTGCCGTATGATCAAAGCGATCAGCCACATAATAGCCCTCACGCTCAAACTGGAAGTTTGCTTCAGCATCCACTTCGGCCAGTGCCGGCTCGATCAGTGCAGTAACAACACTCAATGAATCTTTATTCACGTGATCCATGAAGTCGCCCTCGCCCTTGTCTGGCGTCGCGCTGGTGAAGAGTCGCTCATACAGACGCAGTTCGGCTTCTTTGTGATCGGTGGCCGACACCCAATGAACAACACCCTTCGGATTTACGCCGTCTTCCGGATTTTCACCGAGGGTGTTTTCAATCAGCTTCGCCTTAACGAGCGTGACATTGCCATCGGCGTCTTTCTCGTAATCGGTTGCTTCAATGACATAAGAGAAACGCAGACGGATGCGTTTGCCCGGACAGAACTTCTTCTTGAACTTTTTGCTGTACTCTTCTTTGAAGTCGTCCTGATCAATAAAGATTTCACGCGTAAATGGCATCTCACGCTCGCCCAGATCCAGCTCTGGATGGTACGGCGCTTTGAGCATTTCTTTGTGATCTTCGGGCAGATTTTCTATTACCACTTTCAATGGCTTGAGCACGGCCATGGCGCGAGGTGCATTCTGGTTCAGGTCGCTACGCAACGCGTGCTCCAGCATGGCTACATCAACCATGCCATCACTGCGGGTTACGCCAATCATGTCGCAGAAGGTGCGAATTGAGCTTGGGGTAAAACCACGGCGGCGCATACCAGAAATAGTCGGCATACGCGGATCATCCCAGCCAGCGACCACGCCTTCATCAACCAGGAACTTGAGCTTACGCTTAGACGTTACTGTGTAGTCGAGGTTCAGACGGCCGAACTCGTACTGCTTTGGCTGCGCAGGTACCGGCAGGTTTTCGATGAACCACTCATACAATGGGCGGTGATCTTCGAATTCAAGCGTGCACACAGAGTGAGTGATGCCCTCAATCGCATCCGACTGACCATGAGTGAAGTCATAGGTCGGATAGATGCACCACTTATCACCGGTCTGGTGATGGGTGATCTTACGAATGCGGTAGATGATCGGATCACGCATATTCATGTTCGGCGAGGCCATGTCGATCTTAGCGCGCAGAACTTTCGCCCCCGTATCGAACTCTCCCTCTTTCATACGAGCAAACAGGTCGAGATTCTCTTCGACAGTGCGCTCGCGATATGGGCTGTTCTTACCCGGCTCGGTCAGGGTGCCTCGATATTCGCGCGCTTCTTCGGCGTTCAGGTCACAGACATAGGCTTTGTCGGCCTTGATCAGCTCAACCGCCCAGTCGTGCAGCTGGTCAAAATAATCAGACGCGTAGTGAATGTCGCCCTTCCACTGATAGCCCAGCCAGGTGATGTCGTCTTTAATCGCATCAATGAATTCCTGGCTTTCTTTCTCTGGGTTGGTGTCATCGAAACGCAGATTGCATGCGCCATCAAACTGTTCTGCAACGCCGAAGTTGAGGCAGATGGATTTCGCATGGCCGACATGGAGGTAACCATTTGGCTCTGGCGGGAATCGGGTCTGCACCGATTGTACGCGCCCGGCATCAAGGTCTTCCTGAATGATTTTGGCGATGAAATTATTACTGGTGTTCGATGTCGTATCAGTCATATTGGTCCGTATCTGTACAGAAACGATAGCCGCCCCATGTCGGGCCGTGGAAAAAGGCGGTATTATACGCGCCGAAAGCCCGTAAGGGATACCCGAACACACTATTTGAGCTGAGAGAAATCATGATCCTGCTGAAAACCAACTTTGGTGACATCAAAGTCGAACTGAACCACGAAAAAGCTCCTAAAACTGCCGCGAACTTCGAGCAGTACGTTAAAGATGGCTTCTACGACGGCGTTATCTTCCACCGCGTCATCGACGGTTTCATGATTCAGGGCGGCGGCATGGAGCCTGGCATGAAAGAGAAGGCGACTCGCGAGCCTATCGAAAACGAAGCTGACAACGGCCTCAAGAACGAAGTTGGCACCCTGGCGATGGCGCGCACCATGGACCCACACTCTGCCAGCGCGCAGTTCTTTATCAACGTTGCTGATAACGCCTTCCTTAACCACACCAGCAAAGACATGCAGGGTTGGGGCTACGCAGTATTCGGCAAAGTAACTGAAGGCATGGATGTGGTTAACCGCATCAAAGGCGTGCGCACTACGATGGCTATGGGCCACCAGGACGTACCTGCGGAAGACGTAATCATCGAGAAAGCTGAAGTCATCGCTGACTGATCCGGTTTCTATGACGCATTACTTTATTTCTGACCTGCATCTGCAGGGCAACCGACCAGCCATGTCCGAAGGCTTCTTCGGACTGCTGGACCGGCTCAAAGGCGCAGAGACACTGTATATTCTCGGCGACTTCTTCGAAGTCTGGATCGGTGACGATTACTCCGACTCTCTGGTTGAACGCATTCAAACCTCACTGAAAGCTCTCGCAGATCAAGGCGTAAAGATTTTCTTTATGCACGGTAATCGCGACTTTCTGATGGGCGATGTATTTGCCAACGCCTGCGGCGCGGACATGCTCGCTGAAGGTACGGTTATTACCGTTGGCGATCAGCAAGCGCTGCTGATGCACGGTGATAGCTTGTGTACCCGTGACGTTGCTTACATGAACATGCGACAGCTGTTCCGCAACCCCGAGTGGCAGGCCGATCTGTTGAGTAAGTCGATCGAAGAACGACTGGCCATTGGTCAACAGGTCAGGTCAGAGAGTAAAGCTGGCCAGCAGATGAAAGCGGACGACATCATGGACGTCACCCCCGAAGAGGTCGACAAGGTGATGGATGATGCGAAAGTAAACCTGCTGATTCACGGTCACACTCACCGGCCTGCGACTCATGACTGGGAAGTTAACGGCCAGGAGCGTCAGCGCATCGTACTCGGTGACTGGGGCGACGATCACGGCTGGCTTATCCGCTGGGATGAGAGCTCAAGCCCTGTCTTAGAAAAGTTCGGGTTTTAACCCGGACTTTTATGAGTTCACCTCCTCACTGGCTTCGCACGCTAGGGCTCACCGCCTTTGCAATGCTTGCCTTTGCCGGTAATTCTGTCCTCTGCCGACTGGCACTCAAAGACGAATCTATCGACCCGGCCGGATACACCCTGGTGCGGCTTATTGCTGGCGCCGTTTTTCTAGCCCTGCTCTCGTTAATCCTGTTGAAGCCCAGTCGACCGAACCAGATTCTGAATTACGGCAATTGGCCCGCCGCAACGGCTCTGTTTATTTACGCAGCGACCCTATCATTCGGTTACATCAGCATTGATACCGGCGCAGGCGCACTTATTCTGTTTGGTTTTGTGCAGCTTTCCATGATTCTGATTGGCGTTTTTCGGGGGCATCGACTTGCGCTCACAGAATGGGCCGGCACTCTTCTGGCCTTTGGCGGCTTAAGTTATATGCTGCTCCCGGGGTCAGAAGCACCTGAGCTTGCCGGCTTCGTTCTTATGGCCATATCGGGCGCAGCCTGGGGCGTATATACCCTGATCGGGCGAGGCTCTGCTACGCCTCTGGTCGACACCAGTGGAAACTTTTTACGCTCGTGCATACCTGCGCTGATTCTACTTTTTTACTTTTTGGGCGACGTTTACCTAACGGAAAGAGGCCTGTGGCTCGCTATCGCATCAGGCGCACTTGCATCCGGTGCAGGCTATGCAGTCTGGTATGCCGTCATCAGCCACCTTCGGGTATCTCAAGCGGCGGTTGTCCAGCTCTCAGTGCCGGTCATTGCCGCCGCTGGTGGATTGCTATTCGCGGCAGAGCCCATCACCAGTCAATTCGTCATTGCCTCTCTGCTAGTGCTCGGCGGTATTGCCATCGTCACGTTTACAAAGAAGCCTATCCGCCAATAAACTGAGTTTGAATGCCCCGTTTCCAGTAACCAGAGACTTTGATGTAGTTCCTCGACCAGTGCAAATCGTCCGCGATGTGGGCCGCACCTTGATATTCTGAATAAACTGAGCCGAAACCTCAGTCAGTAAAGAGTTGCGGCTCAGGTTCGAGGTGAACACCAAAGCGTGATTCGACTTCTGTCTGCACCAGGCTTTGCAAGCGGGCGACATCCTGTAGCTCAGCCTCCCCCGGAGCGGTCAGCACGAGCGCTTGTTTTTCATACATGGCAACGGGCCCGTACGCTTTGCCTTTAAAGCCACACTGCTCAATTAACCAGCCTGCCGCCAACTTAGCACTCTGGGGAGCACTATGAACCGGATAAACAGGCAGTGTTGGGTGCAGGTTTTTGAGGTCGTCGGCGGTCTCAGTACTGACAATCGGATTTTTAAAAAAGGAGCCAGCATTAGGAATCAGCCCAGGATCTGGCAGTTTTGCAGACCGGACGCCGACCACAAAATCGATCAAATCCTGAGCAGACAAGGCATTTGGTTCAAGTGAATTAAGCGGCGCATATTCAAGATTTGGCGAAAAGAACTTATTCAATCGGAACCTGACACTACAAATAACAAAATTATTTTTCAGGCGATGTTTAAAAACAGAATCCCGATAGGAAAAATCGCAATCTGCTTTTTCAATTGTCAGCATGCGCTGTTCTGCAATACTGAACCCAGTCACAGAGACAAGAAGGTCTGACACCTCAACACCATAAGCACCGATGTTCTGCACGGGCGAGGCGCCGACCGAACCTGGAATCAGTGCAAGATTCTCAAGGCCATGGCCATACTGAATGCTTTCTACCACCCAGTCGTGCCAGCACTTCCCGGCCGCCACATCTATAACGACTGAGTTTTCATCTTCAGAAACGACCGATACCGTTTCATCTTTTGACTGAATAACGAGCCCCGGAACAAACTCAGGCATAAGGACATTGCTTCCCCCGCCGAGGACGCGGATCGCAAGGCTTTTCTGCTCTGCCCAGTGAACAAGCTCCGCAAGTTCATCACTTGAGGTAAATGTTGCGAAGTACTCCGCACACGAAGCCAGCCTGAGCGTATTTTTATCGTGGAGTGAATAGTGTTCAGAAATGACCGGCATCTGAGACATCAGGCATCCATCTTCTGCCGGATGTCGGCCAACAAGCCGTCACATGCATCTTCAACCAGATCAAGCACATGACGAAACCCTGCCTCACCCCCGTAATACGGATCAGGCACTTCGTGCTCATCATAACTACGACCAAAGGCTCTGAGAAATAGCTTAGGTTCAGCCCCCTGTCTACCATTACTCACATAAAGCGCTTTCAGATCTTCAAGATTGGAGCGATCCATCGCGAGAACGTAGTCGAATGTCTCAAAATCTTCTGCAGAAACCTGACGCGCGCGCTGGTCGGATATATCAACACCGCGCGCGAGGGCCGCTTGCTGGGACCGAGGGTCGGGTTTTTTGCCAATGTGCCACCCTGCCGTACCGGCGGAATCAACAAACACCCTGTCGCTCAGCCCTTCACTCTCCAATAATCCCAGCATGACACCATGAGCTGTTGGAGAGCGACAGATGTTGCCGAGGCATACAAACAGAACCCGAATCATTCGGCTGGTTTCACCGCTTTCGCTTTCTCAAGCTTTTCTTCCCCGCTCATTTTACGAGCTTCGCCCTCGAGCATTACGGGCACGCCATCCTGAATCGGGTAGGCCAGACCATCGAAGGTGCACAGCAGCTCCTGAGCCTCACGGTCATATTTCAGTTTGCCTTTGCACTCAGGGCATACCAGCATGCTCAATAACTTTTTATCCATGACGGATTGCTCCCAATTTTCTTAATAACTGCACAATGTTTTCTTCGGCTGCTTCAGTCGCAACGGCACTTACCCGAAGAAAACCTGCATTTGGTAAATCAAAACTACGACATTTTACCCAGTCTTTCTCTGTCATGACGACGGGTAAATCATCATTAAACACAAGGTCTTCTTTTACAAACGCATGATGATCAGAAAAAGCGTGCTCTACAACCTCAGCGCCCAACTGCGTCAGTGTGGTAAAAAAGCGTGCTGGGTTTCCGATACCTGCAACCGCGTGAACCCGCATACCGCGCAAACTGGCCAGTGGCAATTTACCCGAGATGTCGAAATACTCTGTCGGCTGCACCGTAAAATCGACACCATTCACGAGATGGAGATCGCACGTAGTGATTCTCGAAACGGGTTCGCGCAGCGGACCAACCGGCAATTGCCAACCATTGCCGAAGCCTCGGGTGACGTCGCTGACGACTATTTCAGCGTGTCTTGCCATCGCGTAATGCTGTAGACCATCGTCTGACAGGATCAGGTCAACCTTGTCTTTCAGTACGTTTACGGCCCTTGATCTTTGAGGATCTACCACCACAGGTAAGCCCAGACCTGCAAGCAGAGCTGGCTCATCACCCGACTGACCGACAGGCGTATCCATATCAACACTCAGAGGGTACTGGTCAGCGCGACCACCGTAACCGCGAGACACGACTCCGACACGCATCCCCTGTTTTGCGGCGAGATCAGCGAGCAAGGTAATCAACGGCGTTTTTCCAGTTCCTCCGATGGCAATATTACCAACCACAAGAACGGGCGTGCCTGTGGAGGCCGCAGGAAATATCCGGTACTTCATTCGCCGAAGCGCACTGATCAAAACAAAAAGAAACCACAGCGGTAGCAACCAAAGGTTTCCCAGTGCCCGGCCGTACCAGTTCTTTTCAATACGGGTCGCTAACCCCACGATCAGTCGTCCTCTGCAAACTGCAACTGATGAAGCTGAGCGTAAGCGCCCTGTTGCTGCAGAAGCTCCTGATGAGGGCCACTTTCAACAACCTGACCATCATCAATAACGACAATGGTATCGACATTTTCAATGGTGCTCAGACGATGGGCAATGACGAGCGTTGTGCGCCCTTTCATGACCTCTTCCATCGCCGCCTGAATATGTCGCTCGGACTCGGTATCCAGCGCCGACGTTGCTTCATCGAGAATAAGAATCGGCGCATTCTTAAGAATGGCACGAGCTATCGCCAGACGCTGACGCTGGCCGCCTGACAACATGACGCCATTTTCACCGACCTGTGTGTCATACCCTTCCGGAAGCTTCTCAATAAACTCATGCGCATGAGCGGCTTTGGCCGCTGCAATAACGTCATCATCACTGGCATCAGCAAGACTGCCGTATGCGATATTCTCACGGATACTGCAATTAAATAGGGTCACGCTTTGCGACACGATGGCAATCTGCTCTCTCAGTGAATTAAGCGTCAGCTCATTGATTGGGTGGCCGTCTATGCTGATGCTGCCCGACGTCAATTCGTAAAAGCGCGGTAGTAGATTCACCAGAGTGGTTTTACCACTGCCAGAGCGACCGACAAACGCGACCGACGTACCAGCTTTAATATTCAAGTTGACGCCTTTAATAGCATCGGTTTCGGCCTGAGCATAACGGAAACGGACATCTTTAAACTCTACCGCATCTGTGCTTTTTCCTAACTCTTTTGTGCCGGTATCCTTCTCAGTCTCAGTATCCAGCACACCGAACACCGACTCAGCAGCAGTCACACCCTTCTGAATCACCGAGTTAACATCAGTAAGCGCACGAAGAGGTTTAGCAATCAGAGACGCAGCGGTAATAAACTGAAGAAACTCGCCCGCATCCATTGTGCCGCTGGCCACTCGCTGGAACATCAGATAAATCATCACACCAAGGCCAGTAGCAATTACCTGCTGGGATAAAGGCACGTTAATCGCATTCGTTAAGGCGAACTTCATCACCTGCTTGCGGTTTTCATTACTTGCCTTCAGAAAGCGCTGTTCTTCAACCGAAGTGGCATTATAGGTGCGAACTTCCCGGTAACCGCTGATGGATTCATTGGTCACCTGAGTTACCTGGCCCATGGATTTCTGGATACGGCGGCTGTATCGGCGGAAGAATTTACTTGCCAAAGAGACGAGACCGCCAATCACTGGAATAACGACAAGAAAGATCGCCGTCAGGGTGTAATCTAACCAGATCAGATACCCCATCAGTAGAGTAACTGTAAGACCTTCCTGAACAACAGTTGTCAGAGCTTTTGTGCTGGCACCGTTGACCTGCTCAACATCAAAAATAACCCGAGAGATTACGCGCCCGCTGGATTCGTTGTCATAGTATTGGCTAGGCAAGCGCAGCATGCGATTAAACAGTTGAGTACGCAGCGCATGAACGATCTCACGCCCGACCAGCGCGGTAAAATACTTACCAAGAAAGGTACCGACTCCGCGAAACAGGTAAACGGCAAATAACGCAGACACCAGAAGAAAAATATTTTCCTGCGTGGGTTCATTCAGAGTCTCTTCCACGACGCCCATCAGGTGGGCAAGCGCCGGCGCGGAAGCCGCAAACATGGCAAAGCCGATAACACTCAGCAAAAAATACCATTTCTGCGGACCAAGATACGTCAGCAGGCGCTTATAAATAGCGCCTGCAGTTGCTTGAGTAGCCATATTTTTAGTCACCACCGGCAGACTTGCGTGTCGTAATGCTGAGATTAATCAACCCCAGCTGACCAGCCGCATCCATGGCCCGCACAACAGATTCATGAGACGTTCTGGCATCCGCTGAAATAACCACGGGAGCAATGTCACGTCCGTCTAAGGTTTTCTCAATGGCGCGCTTAAGAGTTTCTACCTTGGTATTCACCAGAGGTTGGCCATCAATGCTGTACTCTCCGCTCTCGGAAATCAGAATCTCGATCGCTTTTGGCGGCTGACCTGTTTCTTCAGAACTGGACTCGGGCAGACTGATACTCAGATGATTTTCTTTCGTGAATGTCGTCGACACCATGAAGAAGATCAGCAACAGGAATACAATATCAATCAGAGGCGTCAGATTGACTGTCACCTCTTCTTTCGACTGACGACGAAAATTCACCCAGCTTTCTCCGGAGTATCTGCCACTTCACGCTCGCCATGAAGTACATCAACGAGTTTCAAAGCTTCCTGTTCCATGTAAACAACAATCTCATCGACACGTCGCTGAAGCATGCGGTGACAGATAAGCGCCGGTATCGCAATAACGAGGCCGGCTGCCGTAGTAATCAGGGCTTCTGAAATACCACCTGCCAGCAAATTAGCCTGACCTGTGCCTTGAGCCATGATCTCGGCAAAGACTTTAATCATACCGATGACAGTACCCAAAAGGCCCATCAACGGAGCAACCGCTGCGATAGTACCGAGAGCGTTAAGGTAACGCTCCATTTCGTGAATTTCGTGCGATGCGACTTCTTCGATGCTCTCTTTCATAATCTGACGACCATGGCGAGAGTTGATCAAGCCAGCGGCCAGAACATTACCAAGCGGGCTGGAGTCTTTCAGTGTCCGGATTTTCGCCGAGTCCAACTGTTTGTTTTTCATCCAACTCCAAACCTGCGACAGCAGATCTGGCGGCGCAATTTTACCCGGACGCAGCGTCCAGAAACGTTCTACGGTAATCGCAAGTGCCAATACAGAGGCGATGATAATTGGCACCATCATCCAACCACCACTCTGGATGATCTCAAGCATGTGCAGCGTCTCCTGCCAGTTTTTGTTTGCGCGCTACTCTAGCACATGGCCGTGAAGTGAAAAATCCCTTTCAGCGTCAGGCTTTGCGTGCCAGTGCGGCATCCATCGAGCACGCATCAGTGTAACCTCGCCATCTGGCGATATTTCGATCAAACCGGACGTCGCGGTATTAGCGTAAGGAATTCCCTCTCGCTCGACACGGTTAATGACGTCAGGATGCGGATGATTAAAGCGATTACGATAACCTGCACTGAAAACCACAACCTGTGGTGCGACGGCTTTCAGCCACATCGAGCTGGTACTGCTGTTGCTTCCATGATGGCCCGCAACAAGCACGTCAGACTTCAGCTGATCAGTACCGGAGGCGATCAGCGCCCGCTCAACTTTGGCGTCAGCGTCGCCCGGAATAAGGATGCTATAGCCCGCCCAGCGCACGCGGACAACGCAACTCTGGTTATTGTCATTGACCATAACGTCATCACTGACTCGAATAAAATCGATCTCAAGGTCAGAACCAACCACAACACTTGCCCCGCTGTCTGCCTTAGAACCTGCCTTAGAACCTTGAGGGCGGCTACCAATCCAAGGATGACAGCTTAGCTGCTCTTTTCGAGAGTTCAGTTTAAGAGGCTGCCCGACATACAGCCGATCAACCGTTACAGATTTGAGAATGTCGCTGGTACCGCCCGAGTGATCATTATCGGAATGAGAAATAACAAGAAGGTCGAGATGGTGTATGCCCTTTTGGCGCATGACAGGCAGAATAGCGGCACTAGCCACTGAAAAAGAGTCAGAGAACGCAGGGCCAGTATCTATCAGTGCCGATGCCTTTCCGTCGCTGATTAAGACCGCCTGCCCCTGACCACTATCAATCACCCACAAGCCAGGGGCCTGAGTTGGGGATATACCAGGAAGAAAGCTTATAGAGAGATATATCGCGGTAAAACTGCCTGGCAGCGCCCATGAGCGCCCGGCCCAAATCCAGACAGCAATACTTGCTGCAAGCAGCACCAGAGCGGAACTGTCAAACAGATCGACCTTTGGCAATTCAGGCAAACCTTCCAACAAACTCCAGAACAATCCATTAAAAAACGACAACACTGGGCCCACCCATTCGAATGGCGATATTGCACTCAGAAGCGCCAAGGGAAGAATGACCAGTGTCACCAATGGTATCGCGAAAAAATTTGCGATCAGGTGCACCGGTGTTACCGCCTGGCCGAAATAGAACATGACCGGCAACATCGCGAACAGTATCAGTATCTGCGGAGCCAGCAAGACGGATATACGGGACGTGCGCCGTCCCTCGAAGAAAAAGACCAGCGCTGCGACAGCCCAGAATGAATACCAGAACCCGGCCTGCGTCCAGCTCAGTGGATTCATGACCATGATCGCCAATGCGGCCAGGAGCAATAACGGGAGGCGACGAATGCGTTTAGGTAACTTCCATATAGCCAGAGCCGCCGCAAACATAAACCACGCGCGTATCAGCGAGATACCAGAACCGGCCAGAGCCACATACGCAGCTGTAATGGCCAGCGCCGATATGACGGGAAGGACCTGCACAACACGAACACCTGCCGCGAATGTCGCCCACGGGAGTGCTGTCGCTAACAGCATCAATAGCCGGGCAACGATTGCGCCAGCCAGCAACCCCATTGCCCCAATCATGCTGACATGAAGGCCACTTACGACCAGCAAATGAAGTGTCCCTGTATCTCTTACCAGCCGCCACTGAGCACTATCGAATGCAGTTTTGTCGCCAAAGACCAAACCTTTCACCCACGGAATAGCCTCTTTAGATAAGCCGGTCAGTGCAGCCTGTTTTACCTGATTCGCCAGAGCATCTGCGCGCAAAAAGCCATGTTCAGGGGGAGTTACCTGCGCTCCTTGTGTCAGGTAGCCCGTCGCATCTATCTTTTGAAACAACATACTAGCGACATAGTCGTAGCTGAGGCCGTTAGCGTAGCTCCGTGGTGGTTTAAGCCTGGCAACCCCAGTGAGACATACACCGGGTGAAAGCCAGTCAGGGGCATTAAACCAACTCACACGAACATTGCGGAGACCTTTTTTTGAAAGAGCATTAGGGTCGAGCACGAGCTTAAATCTGGCTCTTGATCTCAAGGATGAATACGCTTGCCTGTCTACGTCACCGACGACACACCCTTTCAAGGCGACATCTTGACCATGAAGCAGCGGAGACAAGCGATGATCGAGTTGCGTGCCCGTAAATGCGCTACTCCACATCAAGCACAGTGCAATAGAAGCGGCCGGTAGTGAAAATCTTACGTAATGCCGGAGGTGCCCAACGTCTGGGGCGTTGGCAAGAGCGAGAACAAAAACGCAACTCAAAAAAACGGCCGAGATCAAGGCCGCCCATGACATTGGTATGAGTGTCCCTGCAAGCAAAGCTGCAAGGCATCCCATAAGGGTCAGATTCATTGCCACTCCATGGCGTAATGTGCATAATTCAGCCGCGATCAATGAACGGCGACCAGCATGCCCAAAAAGCTTTTAAAACGATTTTTCCCGTCGCCGGAGCAGATCCAGCGAAAACGCTCCCTGCGTTTCCTGTCACCGCTGTTCAGCAAGCCCAATCTCTGGCACGTAAACCGTCGGGCGGTTGCCAGAGCATTCCTCATTGGCGTCTTTACTGCGTTTCTGCCACTGCCGTTTCAGATGGGCATCGCAGCATTTCTGGCATTCTATATCAACGCCAACGTGCCAATCTCAATAGGTCTGGTGTGGATCAGCAACCCAGTAACTATACCGCCTATTTTTTACGCGACCTATTTGCTGGGAGCCCAGATTCTGAACGCCGACCCGCTGGACTTCAATATCGAATTGTCAATTGACTGGGTATTAAATAATCTGGCCGACTTCTGGGCGCCTCTCTTCGTCGGGTCTTTGGTTGCAGGCATTTTTCTTAGCGTTATCGCCTACTTTGCTATCCATCTTGTGTGGCGACGTCATGTCAGCAAGGCCTGGGAGAAGCGTAAGCGTCTGCGTCAACAAAAAGCGCTTCAGTCAGACTGAAGGCGCCCTTCGATAAGGTGATACACCCGGTTCATTCGCCGGGCCAGTGCCTGGTCATGAGTAACGGTAATAAACGCAGTCTCAGCATCAGTCCGCAACTCTGCCATTAACTGCTCAACTTCCGACGCTGTCCCCTGATCCAGGTTTCCTGTCGGCTCATCCATAAGAACGAGCTTCGGCCGAGTGACAAGTGCGCGGGCAATGGCTGTACGCTGTCGTTCACCGCCGGACAGCTCTGAGGGTTTATGAACAACCCTACTGCCAAGACGCAGTCTTTCAAGGCTCTCAGTTGCTCTGCGCTTAGCATCAGATCGCGATACGCCTCCCAGCAGGAGCGGCATCATCACATTTTCAAGTGCCGAGAACTCTGGCAGCAAGTGGTGGAACTGATAAACAAAACCAACGTCCTGATTACGGAGCTTTGTCTTTTCCTGCTCGGAAAGCTGACTTAACTTTCGCCCGCAAATCTGAACATCGCCTGCGTCCATATCATCAAGACCTCCAAGCACATTCAATAACGATGTTTTTCCAGAGCCCGACGCCCCGACGATAGCAACAGAATCACCGGCATCAATCGTCAGGTCGACGTCTTCCCAGACGGTGACAGCCTGCGGACCACTGGTGTAGGTTTTCTTCAGGCCCTGTGCAACAAGAACGGGATTACTCATAACGCAAGGCCTCCGCTGGCTGAACGCGCGACGCACGGTACGATGGATACAAAGTTGCGAGGAAGCTGATGGTCAACGATGCAGACACAACAATCAGGACATCAGATAGCTTTAGCTGGCTCGGCAAATACGAGATAAAGTAAACGTCGGCATTGAGAATCTGAAACTTGAACAGTTTTTCCAGTGCTGCAATTAATTCAGAAATGGTCAACGCACCGATTATGCCGAGTGTCGTACCCAGTAAAACGCCAACCACCCCAATAGACAGGCCCTGCACCATAAATATGCCCATAATAGTACGCGGCGTGGCTCCCATCGTGCGTAGAATAGCGATGTCGGCCTGCTTATCCGTGACAACCATGATCAAAGTAGAAATGATATTGAAGGCTGCAACGGCGACGATCATTAGCAGCAGAAGACCAATCATTGTCTTCTCCATGCGGATCGCTTGAAACAGGTTGCCGTGCGTACGGGTCCAGTCTGTACCACTGTATCGGCCGTCAAGCTGGCCAACGATTTCCCAGATACCCGCGGGGGCATCAAACAGATCATCGAAGCGTATCCGCAATGACTGCACCTCAGCGTCAATGCGCCCTAGTTTGCGGGCATCATCAATATTAATAACAGCAAGATTCGAGTCCAGCTCCGCCCCTACTGAAAATATCCCGGTGACTGTGACTCGTTTGATACGCGGCAGAACACCCGCCGGAGAGAGCGTAGCTTCGGGAAGCATCATGGTAATTTTATCGCCCATGCCTACTTTAAGGTGCCTTGCGAGAAGCTCACCAATCACAACACCGAACTCGCCCGGCTGCAGAGACTCCAGCTCACCTTCTGTCATATGCTGAGGAAGAATAGAAACCCGCTCCTCTACTCCCGGTTCAATACCCGTGATCATCACGCCCTGAACACGGCCACCATAACCCAGCATACCCTGAAGCCTCGTCAGCGGCGCCGCGGCGGCAACGCCCGGCAGGCCCTCAACGCGGGTTGCCAGAACTTCCCAATCCTCGATGCCTCCGTACTTGTACAATACGGCATGAGGAACCATCCCTAATATGCGTTCACGCAACTCACGGTCGAAGCCATTCATGACAGACAGAACCAGAATCAGAACCGCCACACCGAGCGTCATGCCGATCATTGATGACATTGATATAAAAGAAATAAAGTGATTTCTGCGTTTCGCGGCGAGATAACGCAGGCCAATCCAGAGGGGGATATTGGCTCTCATAAGGACTACAACCAGTGATAACAAAGCGTGCGCGCAAGTGTGCCCTAAGTTGTACCCGTGTTCCAGCTTACAGAGAGTTTACGGTTCAGATTCAATTGTTAACTGAAAGGCCTGAAATGCGGCACTAGTGACGCTAATGTACGCTTGTAACTCTGCGGCGTTCCTCTAGGATTAGTAAAACATCATTGGGAGTCTCATCATGAAAGATATCAATAACTTCTCAGTCCTTGCTGGCGCCGTGCTGAGCCTCTCTATCGCTGCATCTCCTCTCACATTCGCTGAAATCACCGAAATTCCGGCTGAAGAGATGACGGAGTCTTACATCCGCGATACAACCGTAATTGTGCGCAAGAAGGCACCCACTCAGCAGAATGAGCGCCGCAGCATTATTCGAGTATCACCACTTGAAGACGATTTCTCCGAGGGCGAGTCAACGTCGCAGTCGACGATTGATATGCGTGAGCAATATGAAGCCATGCCGTACGACATGACAGCTCAGACAGAATATGAGTTCGCACGTATTTCTCAGAGCATCCCTGACACGCCCGTTTATGATCACGACAAGTTCGTCAATGAGGCGGCTCTTCGCTCTGCACTGGGGCTCGAAGAAGGAACTCCGATCGACTACGAAAATCTGAGCCTTTCGAACGCGGTTTACCCAGACGGCGCGGTCCCGCCCTCTGAGCTTGCCATCAGCCCGTATTCATTCGAAATCGTTATCCCGAATGCAGGGAACCTGGCGCCAGAATCGCACTCTACTCCTAACGGTGATTTTGACATCAACGTAACGCCCGATGAGATTCGGTTTCAGTTTAATTCGCCACGTTAAGAAATGTGACGAGAGCAACGATTATTTTTCATAAACCCGGTCGACTCACGTTACGCGGCTAAATTTCACCTTTAAAATCAAAGACATAGAAAGAATTCAATGTAACGTAAAGAAAACATACAAGTGTGGCATTCTGTCTATAAGTGCGATAGAGTGATCACACTATAAGAATAAAGAGTCGACACCATCATGCAGTTTGCCAACTACTCCCCAGCAGCGTTAAAGCAAGCACCAAACATCCAGATGATTGGTGACTATAAGGTTGAGTTTGTTGCCTACGAAAGTGAGGGCAACATGGATAAGTCGCCAGTCATGTTCCTTGGTGGTGCTTTCCAGAGTTTTTCGTCATTCCGCAACGAAGTTGAGCAGATGCTTGAGCACTGCCCTGTCATCCTTGCCGACTTCCCTTCTCAGGGTGGTAACGACCAGCTCGCGCCCGAACTTGATATGGAAGACTTTGGCGACCTGATTGCAGGCTTTCTGACCTCTCAGGGCGTAAGTAAAGTTCAGCTGATGGGTGTGAGCTACGGTTCAGCCATGGCGACGCTTTTCGCATCGGCGTACCCGCAGATGATTGATCGTCTTCTTATTTCCGGCATTACATGCTTCCGTCGTGAAAGTCTGATCACCTTGCTTGAGGATTCTCTCACGCTGCTCGATAGCGGCGACATGGACGCGTTTGCGACCACCGCTGTCTGCAACCTGATCAACCACAATCGCATGGAAGATACGCAGATTGGCGCAACTTACCGTCGTCTTCTGTTCCGCCAGATTGCTCGTCTGAATGATAACGAGCGCCAGCGCTACGCTCAGAATACCCGACGCCTGTTGCGCTTCCAGGGCTTTAAATCATTCCCGACTTGCGAAACTCTGATTGCCACTGGTGAGTTCGACAACTTTACTCTGCCGCAAGAGAACGCCGCAGTAGCGCGCCAGTGTGTTAATGGTAAGTTTGCAGTTATTCGTAATGCTGATCACCTTGCTCAATTCGAGCAGAAGTCAGCCTCAATGGAAGTGGTATGCCGCTTTATGAGTGGTCAGTCTCTCGAAGGCATCCAGGGTGTCGATCTGTATGACCCACAAGCATACGACTTCGCTAACCAGCGTCTGCAAGCACGACTACGCCCTATGGAACAGCCTTACAGCCTGCACGACAAAGCAACAGACAAAGAACACACAGTCCGCATCAGCAACATTAACTTCAGCGGGTGCGAGATCGAGCAGATCAACGTTGATATGACGCTTAACGAAGCTTCAGACCAATTATGGCTTGAGATCCCGGAAACAGGTCACACTTACCATGTTCGTATTCTGGGCAAAGACAAAAAGTCATTACGTTGTTTACTGATGCAACGCGAGATGAAAGGTGCTGAAGCACTTTTGAACTATCTGCAGGACCACCTGCTGATGGTCCGCGAAGATCAGCCCACAGTTGAGGAAGTAGCAGGCCAGCTGGCCTGAGACTAAGTGCACGGCAGGACTGCCAGATACACAGCCCGCTTCGGCGGGTTTTTTATTGCCTTAAGTTTGGCTCTGATATTGGAAAGCCAGACCGGAAAGATCGAATCATACCCGGCGGAAAGGCGGCAGCGAATCGAGTAGCAGCTGACCGTAGCGCGACGAGACCAATCGTTTATCAAGAATACTGACCTTACCGCGATCTGACTCTTTGCGGATAAGGCGACCGCACGCCTGGATGAGGCGAATAGAAGCCGCCGGTAAAGTCAGCTCCATAAACGGATTGCGACCACGACTTTCCATCCACTCAGATATAGCAGACTGAATCGGATCATCGGGTACCGCAAACGGAATTTTAACAATGACAACATGAGTGACGTACTCACCCGGTAAGTCGATCCCCTCTGCGAACGATGCGAGCCCGAAGATCACATTCCCTTTTCCATCATCAATCCGTTCTTTGTGACGGCGTACAATTTCACCTTTCGGAAGGTAGCCCTGACAGAGCAGGTGCTCATACCAATCCCGAATAAAAAAGTCTCTCGTGGCTTCAAGCTGTGCTCGGGAGCTGAACAACACAAGCGTTGCTTCATCAGGGTTTACTGCCTCTTTGAGCCAGTCCTGAACATCACTTTCAAAGGCTTCACTCTTCGGGTCAGAGGCTAACTGAACCACTTCAAGTTGACCGAGTTCTGGATAATTAAACGGGCTGGCTACCCTTTCGTAGACAGCCCAATCTGGCAGACCAGCCTCCCACTTCAATGCATTAAAGCTGTTCAGTGCAGTGAGTGTTGCCGAGGTGACGACCGCGCCATAACAACGACTCCACAAATTCCTTCTCAATTGAGCTGCAACCGAGATAGGTGAAGCTGAAATAGAGATATCCCAGTCGTCTCCATAAGGACGCTTGCTGAGCCAGCGGGCGACAGGAAGCTCACCTTCTGCCTCTTCTGCGGCAATCCATGAAAGGGCCTCTGACAGCTCTTCTGCACGCGCGAGCATGATACCGACCGGCGCCTGCCAAGCCTCGGCGACTTCCCGCTGAAAATCTCCGGTTTCATTCGGGTCGAGAGACTTTTGCAGCATGTCCGACATTTTGTCGAGGCAATGAACCACCGGCTGCAAAGGCGCCTTCATTGTCTGCAAAAGTTCGCGAAGCGATTCAGGTAGCACACCAAATTCGAACCGCTGTCGGTCTTTGTCCTGCATCAGGTCCATGACCAAAGGCCAGACCAGGCTGGCACTCTGAGAAAGCGCCTGAAGATTAGCGGGCATCTCCTGCAGCGAATGCATTAATCCTACAGGCATACCTGCATCTGCGATAAATTGCTCTATCACTTTCTCAAGTTGCTTCAGCCACTGGCGCGTTGAACGTACACCGAACTCCAGACGGAAATGATTCAGCGCTTTATCAGCCAGGTGGTGCCCTTCGTCAAACACGTATATGGTCTTCTCCGGCGCCGGTAAAATAGCACCACCACCGAGAGACAAGTCAGCAAGCACCAGATCGTGATTAGCGACAATAACGTCAGCATCTTCCATTGCACTTCGCGCCTTATAAAAAGCGCAGTTCTGAAAATGAGGGCAACGACGATTAGAGCATTCTCTGTGCGTTGCAGTCAGGTGTGACCACTGTTTATGCTCGATCTCATCATCCCAGCGGTCACGGTCTCCATCCCAATCACCGCTGCCATACTTCACCAGCATTTTCTCGTAGAGTTCCCGGTCCTGCTCTTCGGGCGTCTGCTCGAAAAGATCGACAGTCGAGAGAATGCCAGAAAGTTGCTGTAAGGCTTTATCAAGCTTAGCGAGACACAAATACCGGCCACGCCCTTTCGCCAGAGCAAAGTTAAAAGGTAAAGAAAGATGTTTCTTTAATGCCGGCAAATCCTTATCAAGAATCTGCTCCTGAAGAGCAACCGTTGCTGTCGAGACCAACAGTTTACGTTCCCTCTCGATAGCCACAGGGAGTGAAGCAATAAGGTAGGCCAGTGTTTTACCGGTACCAGTGCCCGCTTCGACGACGGCAATTCCGGCGTCGTTGTCACGTTCATCTTTCTCGCCTTCGTGAATGGCACCGAGGGCTTTTGCAATTTCCGCAATCATGACACGCTGGCCATATCGAGGGCGCAAGTCCAGAGCTTTAATCGCTTCACGATAGAGAGACTGGATACGCTCTTTGGTTTCTTTTTGCAGCATTAGCGGATGGCCTTCCAACCACGTGTCCGGCCAATCACGACAGGCCAACCAGAAACGTCGAGCAAAATACCGTCGCGAGTAATTTCTTTCAGCAATACACCCTCTACCACTTGCTCACCCTCTTGCCAGGCACGGCCATTCATGGTCACTGTTCTTTTGGCAGGCACGGAGCTGAATGTGTGGCCGGTGATATCCAGGTCGGGAATGCGCTCCAACGCTTCAAAAGGTGCACGGGCATCTTTCAACGATGCCTCAGGCGCTGCCTTCGACTCCGCTTTCGGTTCGCCACTCTCCTTACTACTAATGGTGGCACTGGCGCTCTGTTTAACGATATCTTCGGCTGCAACAACGGGAGCTTCCGTGAGCTGCACCGTCGTCACAGGACCAATAGGCTCTGCACGTGCTATTTCGGCCGTATCACCAGCGTCAACCGAACCATTGATTTGATTCAATGGCACGCCTTGGTTTTCAGGCAGCCCAAAGTAAAGCGCTCCACCACCAATGACCGACAGGAGAAACGCAGCGAAAACCACCCCTACGACGGGTCTTTTGCGGGGAGTGAGACTCGCTTTATCTGTTGCTCCGTCTGCTGAGGCGGTGTCAGTTACCAGGCCCTTTTTAGCAGGCATCCGGGCAGCGGGACGCTCTTCGCGCTCCTGCTCCGATTTCTTTAGTGCGTCGAGAATATAAGACAATGCTAATTCCTCGCCTGCAGGTACATCAGGGTTTTTGGCCCGATAATGCGATCAGCTTTCAAACCCTCAGCAATCTGAAATTCAGCCACTGCGCGTTCAAGGAGAGGATCATAAAACTCTTGATTCACTTCAACCTGTACTCCGCCAGGTCCGATACTGGTCCATTCCTGATCCCAGCCAGCGCCGAGACGTGATCTTACCCAGCGGATAACCGGGGCAGTTTCGCCTGGCTTCACGGCATTGGTATAACCCGCTGGCGCCTGCCACAAAACAACAGCTTCGCCTGCGTATCCGCGCTCATGTTCTTCAAGATCGTAGTCTTCAAGGGAGTACCACTCGTCTTTGGAAGTCCCTACCTTAACGACAGCAGTCACGGCCAAATGGCGTAATTCTGAGATATCCCAGTCAACTGAAATGCATCGCCAACCGGCCGAATCGCACGTCGCAGCCCCTTCCGCAAGTGAAGCCTGCAGCACTGTGTAGGGATTACTTCGATCCAGTGAGACCAATTTCAATACAGAAAGACTCTGGTATAGATAAACTCCGGCAACGATCAGTACGGCAGCGAGAAAAACAGCGAGTACGCCTTTCAAAAAACGGTTATTGCTAGCGCCTGTCGGTCTATTGCCTCCGCCAACCTCTGAGGGCGCCAGATAATCGGCACCCAAAACCTCAACGACCGCCTGGTTGGCGATATCTGCGCTGACCAGATGAGAGCCTGTGGCATAGGCACCCAGCAATGCCCTGTCACAAATACTGTTAATCAGTCGTGGCGTCCCTTCACTTGCATGCCAGATCGCCTCAATAGCGGCCGGGTCAAACAGCATCTGATCGCCGCCGGCGCAGACCAGTCGATGCTCAACGTATTCGGAGGTTTCTGTCAGGCTTAGCAGTTCAAGGTGGTAACGGGCAGTAATACGCTGATTCAGCTGTCTAAGGTCATTTCGCTTCAGCATGTCACGCAGCTCAGGCTGACCAACGAGAACCAGTGTGAGTAACTTTTCACGATCAGTTTCGAGATTCGTCAGCAGGCGTACCTGCTCCAGCAAGGCAACAGGCATGGACTGGGCTTCATCAATAACACAGATGACACGCTGGTGCTTTCCGTAGAAGCTGACAAGTGCTGCGTTGATTGATGCATAGACGTCTTTAAGTGTCGCGCTTTTTTCGTAGGCGATACCCAGGTCATCACAGATGCTTTGCATCAATTCAACCGGAGACAGTTGCGGATTAAATATATAGGCGACATGATCTCCTTCAGGGATCGATGCCATAAGCGCACGGCACAAAGTGGTCTTACCCGTACCTACTTCACCCGTAAGGCAGATAAGGCCGCCCTGATCGGTCAGTGCATAACTAAGATGCGCCAGCGCTTCCTGATGCCCCGGCGAGGGGTACAGAAAATCCGGATCTGGAGAGATGGTAAATGGCAGTTTATCTAGGCCAAAGTACTCTAGGTACATGCTGCATCCTGTCTGATTGATGCCGGCATGATACCGGAATTGTGCTCTGTACGCAGTGGTGCCTTAACCCGAAATAACCAGTATCAATTCACCGGCGACCATTCATCAGCGGCCCTTCACCATAGATACTGATACGACAGGCCTATGCGGGCATCCCGCACTTGCTTGATATTGAGGTCATCGACGATATAGCTGGCAGAAAGCCCTTGCCAGTAGAGTGCAGCGCCCAGCTGACGCTTCGACGTCCCCACCAGGCCGAGCTGAGCATTTCCGAACGGATAACGCTTTTCAATCGATAAGTTACGATACACATCGTGCCAGTAATATTGCACGTACACATCAAGCGGCTTATAGACGGCATTCGCAATCACAGTCGACTTAATTGAGGTTTCAAGCACCTTTGGATTGTCGTCGCCGCTGGCTGCTCCGCCACTGGAGCAAACCGGATCTGTCACTTCACCGACCTCAGCGCAGATCGAACGATGACCAGAGTTTCCCATATCAAGGAGATTCCACAGGTCTTTGACCTGCAGTGCGAGATCCAGCTCCTCGGTAGGTGACCAGTTACCTGATACCGATGCGCTGTACCCAAACCAATCCTGGGACGCAGTGCCCTGAGGGTCTTCATATTCGGGAAGTGTATCGAACGAAGGGAAGCGATATTCATCGAAGTAGTATGAAAGGCTGGCTGAAAAGTTCGACCCTTCATCAGCAAAACTCCGCCCTACAAACGAACCAAACTGATAGTGAATCAGTTTGTATACCATAAATGCCGGTGACACCGACCAGTTTTCGCCTTCAAACCGGTAGGAACCACCAATTCCGCGAGCCTGAAATACCTTGGCGACGAGGTTAAGGTCTCTATCCTGCTGAGTTTCAATACCAAATTCGGCATCGAGATACACTGCCGTTGTATCAGGAGAAAACTTAAGCGAGTAAAACCAACGCCGCTCAGCATTTAGCGTGAAGTTCTGGTAAGACGCAGAGGCCACCAGGCTCATATCTGCATAAGCGTACTCACCCGGATCAGCATCCTGCTCCCAACCCTCGATCATCTGATCAATCGGGACAGGCTCTGAGCTGGCCTCTGCAGACAGCGAAAAGCTCATATTTCCTGTGTGCTTGATATTCTGTTCTGCCGCAGCGCTGGTTGTGCTGGCCAAGACTGCGGACAAAATGGCAACAACGCGCGGTTTAATCACCAATGATCATCCAGGTACCGTCGATAAAGCGTGCGACGAATACGTTTTCACGCTCTTCGCGAATGGTGCCGACGAGCGCACCACGCACCGTCAGATAGGCGACCGCTTCGCAGCCATCATTTGAAGTTGCGTCTGTCGGCGCTGCTGCTGATAACTTATCGCGATCATTGAAGCCGCAGGCCGTTTCATCGTTACCTTGCGTGTATTCTGTACGAGTAGCTATCTGAGCAAGAACCGACTGATCTGTGCCACCCATCGATACGTTTGAACGGGAAATCAACCAGTAACCACGCTCGACTTCAATGGTCTTCAGTCCTCCTTCCCCGTCACTGATCTGTTCTTCCGAAACCGACAATTCAACATAAAAGCCCTGAGCATCGCCGCCAGCGACAACCCCTAGCTGATTGCTGATATTTTCATACGTTTCTTCAGAGCCGAAACCATAAGAAGCGCTCAAGGCGAATTCATCTTCAACCTGCCGCTCAAGAGCCAATTCAAAAATGACGGGGATTAACGCGTTTTGCTCTGGATCTTTAAGATAGCTCTCTGCAACTGCAGTAAGGCGATCAATCCCGAGTTCTATATCGTCAAAGAAAGTACCGTTGAACGGGCCGTATTCAACGCCTTCGGTCAGCCCCTGATACTCAGTACCAGATACTATTGCAGACGTTGATAAATCTATCTCATATACCCCGTTACCAGGTACGCTGTATCTCGAAAGAACATTATTCTCATAATTTCTCTCTAGAAGCTCATCAAGAGTTACCTCTCCAGCTAGCTCAATAACAGTGTCGCAACTCTGTTCAACCCGTTCGCCATCAACGATGGAAACATTACATGACTCGGAGCGGGTCGTGTTGGTACTAGAGTCGTAGGGGTACAACTTGATCCGACTAATGAAGTCCCTCCCACGAAGCTCTTCATCAAAATATTCTATAACCCTACCATCAGATAAGACGGTCTGATCGCGATAAAGACTCTTTACTAGTGGCTCGTCCCCCGGCTCTACACCAATCGTCGCTGGAGCATCTGGACGCCCAAGGAAGAACTCATGGGTAGCAGGCCATTTACCGGTTGGGTAATACGATGAAGAATTCGTCGTTCTGAGCTGAACGTTCAGATCAGTCCTGTTTTCTGCATCCGGCTCCAGCGTAGACCTGGCGCGGACGACAAATGTAACTGGGTTATACCTCGTCTGAGAAGCATCATCGAGCGGGTCTTTGACCCCTACCAGGTTGGCCTCAATGAGCGCGTTGAATTCATGTTCACCATTATCGCCCGCCTGGGCGCCATCGATATTGCCTTCAAACCTGACCAACGGCCAGACAATCGCAATCTGCGTTGGCGCAACGTGTGAAGGATCTGAGTCATCCAGAAATGATCCTGCTGGAGGAGACGCATAGCTGTCCTCATAAAACACCCGAACATAAGGACGAGTAGTGATGCTTCCGTCAGAGATGGCCTCCGTGTACCAGTAAAGCCTTCTATCGTTACCAAGTACCAGAGCATTTTTAACGTCGGACGGAATAGCATTAACGTCCTCTTCAGGGTTGTCAGCAGACTCTATCTCAAAATCGAATACATTATAGAGTCCGGCATCCGCATCACTGGTCTCAATCGGCCGCATTACGAGGCGAAGGTTCCCATCAATAAGTACGCGATCACTGGGCAACCCAGACGGGTCGTCGCTGTCAGTCTCAATTGGAAAGCCATCTGTAGAGCAGTCACCATTGCCGAATTCGCATCGTGCGAGGGCCTCCGCCCCTTCAAGAATTTTATGCAGAGCACCAGTAGGCCCAAATGCCTGGTCTGCCACTGTGTTCAAAGCTGTTTCGTGTGCCAGATAATAAGAGTCAACGCGACGTCCATGAACAGGATCGATGAAGCTGGGCTGATTTTCATCATAGCCCCAGAAATTCTTCACTGCCGCCGTGAGGTCCGTCAGAAAATATTTGCTGTTTTCTATTGCAGTACGCCAACCCGCTAACCTGGCTGGCACATCGACATCTACCGATGTTTCAACGTCCTCTCTCATAGAGGCTGCGACGCCATCGAGCCGCTCAAGAGCTGTGACTGCACCAGCAGGGACTCTGGCACCAAGCCCGTTAAAGTAATTGATGTTATCCCGGAGTATTGTGCTGGCCGTAGAGAAAATCTCGAACTTAGTTACAACATCTGGGGACTCACTTTTCTCCAACAACTGCCCGCGCCGATCAATTACATCACCGGTAATTTCACCCAGTTTCGTTACGAAGTCGGTGTTAGCCGAATCAGCGAGATACGGCAGGGCAGCGATCAATGCACCGTAATAAACACCTTCGACCAGAGCATCGCCTGAAACTGTCTCAACTTGTGTAATCTGACTAGGAGCAACCACAGGAGAGGAAATGATATCCGTCAGACCGAAGAGCTCAGAGACGTGAAGATTGGCCAACTCCATCGTGTATTGGTTATACACACCTGTTTTCGCTTTCTCGATGTCATCCAGCACAGCCTGATTGATGTCCGCCCGGTCGTCTGCCGAAAGGCCGTTCGTGACTGCGTCGATATAAACCGTTCTGGCCATACTACTTGCAATATCAGTAATCCAGTTGACATTGACCGTCATGCCGTCGAGCAATTCACCGACGCCAGCCCGGACATCCAGATCATCTGGAAGCGGAACATATTTCCCGTAAGCGAGCGAGTCGCACCCCTGTACTCGCTCACAGCGATAGAACACATCCCCGTTGTCCGTATTCGCGATAAAGATAAACGATCCTGATACGTCTTCGGCCTCTGCCGTCAGCTCGTAAGTACCCGTTTGAGAAGACTGCGAAGCTGCACCATCGTATACAAGATTACCGCTATCGTTTTCTATGAGCGTCGGGCCACCCTCATAGTTGATCGGTGTTGCACTGATTCGGCTACCCCAGGTCGCCGTCCCTATTCGACCGCTAATACCATAAGTCTCCTCTTCACCGCTGACGGTGCGGGTAGAACTGGAGTTCCCTGAACAGGCCTGAAGGAGCACGCCGATAAGGATTACTGAGGTAAGCTTATGAACCATCTTCTTATTACTCTTATTCTGTTCTATGTCATTCTACGTTTGGAGTAGGCACAGGATAGCTCTCAGACAGGTGTTTTACTGCCCCTTTACACAAAAAAACCCGGCATTTGCCGGGTTTTTTACAGTGCTTGACGCTACTTACTGAGCTTTAAACTTCAGTCGGTAAGCGTGCAGCAGTGGCTCGGTGTAACCGCTTGGCTGCTCTTTACCTTTGAAGATCAGGTCAGAGGCTGCCTGGAAAGCGATAGTGTCGAAGCCAGGAGCCATGTTGATGTAAGACGCATCACCTGCGTTCTGACCATCAACAACCGCAGCCATGCGCTTCAGGCTGTCTTCAACCTGTTCGCGGGTACAGATACCGTGTTCCAGCCAGTTAGCAACGTGCTGAGAAGAGATACGCAGCGTTGCGCGGTCTTCCATCAGGCCAACGTTGTTGATGTCTGGCACTTTAGAACAACCAACACCTGCATCAACCCAGCGAACAACGTAACCCAGGATACCCTGACAGTTGTTGTCGATTTCCTTCTGAATCTGTTCTTCAGTCAGAGCTGAAGCTTCTTCAGCGGTCATCAGAGGGATGCTCAGGATGTCGTCAACAGACGCGTGCTCACGGCTCTTCAGTTCGTTCTGAACAGCGAATACGTCTACCTGGTGATAGTGCATCGCGTGCAGAGTAGCGGCAGTCGGAGATGGAACCCATGCGGTGTTCGCGCCAGACTTAGGATGGCCGATCTTCTGCTCCATCATCATGCCCATCTCATCAGGGATAGGCCACATGCCTTTACCGATCTGTGAACGGCCCTGCAGACCTGTTTCCAGACCAGTATCAACGTTCCAGTTTTCGTAGGCGTTGATCCAGGTCTGCTGCTTCATGACAGTCTTAGGTACAAACGGACCTGCCAGCATAGACGTATGGATTTCGTCACCAGTACGGTCCAGGAAGCCAGTGTTGATGAATACAACACGGTCTTTCGCAGAACGGATACATTCTTTCAGGTTAACCGTGGTGCGACGCTCTTCGTCCATGATCCCCATCTTCATAGTGAAGCGTGGCAGACCCAGTGCGTCTTCGATGCGACCGAACAGTTCGTTGGCGAATGCCACTTCTTCTGGGCCGTGCATCTTAGGCTTAACGATGTTGACAGAACCGGTAGTCGAGTTCTGGAACGGGGAGTTACCCTTCAGATCGTGCATAGCGATCAGGGTAGTCATCATGCCGTCCATGATGCCTTCTGGGATCTCGCTGCCATCGGCCAGCAGGATCGCAGGGTTAGTCATCAGGTGACCCACGTTACGAACGAACAGCATTGAGCGACCTTTCAGCTTAACGGTTTCACCGTTCAGGCCAGTGTACTCACGGTCTGGGTTCATAGTACGGGTGAAAGTCTTGCCGCCCTTGGTTACGTCTTCCGCCAGGTCACCCTTCATCAGGCCGAGCCAGTTACCGTAGGTCACGACTTTGTCTTCTGCATCAACAGCAGCAACAGAGTCTTCACAGTCCATAATGGTGGTCAGTGCCGCTTCCATCAGAACGTCTTTTACGCCAGCAGCGTCGGTTGAACCGATTGGGCTGGTTGCGTCGATCTGAATTTCGAAGTGCAGGCCGTTGTTAACCAGCAGAATCGCTTCTGGTGCAGCCATTTCGCCTTTAAAGCCAACCAGCTGAGAAGCATCTTTCAGGCTGGTAGTGCTGCCGTCTTTCAGCGTAACGACCAGTTTACCTGCGTCGATAGCGTACTTAGTGCTGTCAGCGTGATCGCCAGCCGCCAGTGGGGCTGATTCGTTCAGGAAGTTACGCGCATAAGCGATAACTTTGTCACCACGTACTTTGTTGTAGCCCTGACCTTTCTCAGCACCGTCTTCTTCAGAAATGACGTTAGTGCCGTAAAGAGCATCGTACAGTGAGCCCCAACGCGCGTTCGCAGCGTTCAGAGCGAAACGAGCATTCATAACCGGTACTACCAGCTGAGGACCAGCCATCTGGCCGATCTCTGGCTCGACGTTTGCGGTAGTTGCTTCGAAGTCTTCGCCTTCTGGCAGCAGGTAACCGATTTCCTGCAGGAACGCTTTGTATTCTGCAGCGTTGTGAGCCTGACCTTTACGCTCAGTGTGGTAAGCATCGATTTTGGCCTGCAGATCATCACGCTTAGCCAGCAGCGCCTTGTTCTTTGGAGCCAGTTCATTGGCAATAGCATCAAAGCTCGCCCAGAACGCATCCTGTTCAATACCAGTGCCTGGCATTGCTTTGTCATTGATGAAATCGTACAGCTCCTGGGCGATCTGGAGTCCACCCTTCTGAACGTATTCTGTCATTGTTTAGCCTCAACTCTTTTGGGGACACAGCCAAATGTACGGCTGCATCTTAGACCGGTGAAATTTCAGGGCCGGGAGTATAACGCAACTGTTTTCGTATCGCGACCACGTATCGCAGCCCCCCTCTCCGACTCCGTGCCAGATATTCCCGGGCAGCCCCTCAAAAACCTCCATACCGTTGCCTGCCAAAAGCAATACAAAACCTATACATATAATATACAAGGTGTTTATAATGACTCAGGAGCTTGGCCGCACCCGAAGTAACTGACATTGACTCTGCCGTTAGCAGTCTGACTTACAACCAGATCTGACGCGGCGCACAGGAGAACCGATATGGCTTCGAAGAAAGGTGCAGATAGACGTAAAGCAAGTCCCGAAGAGCTTCGTCAACAACTGGAAGCTGACGTACAGGCTTACCTCACGAGCGGCGGAAAGATTCACCGCATTAAAGAAGGAATTAGTGGGGAGACCGGCTGGAAGCGCCCGCGCAACGGATACAATCCCAATACACGGGTGAATATACAGCTTCCTATCTCCTACGGAACACTCTGATTCAACACGGGAACCCCAATAGCACCGGCACTGCCGGTGCTTGCAGAATCAGTTCAGTGACTCCCAGGTGCCATCGATATAACGGATGATCCAGACACCGCTTTCATAGACAATTTTTCCGTAAACCTTATCGCGATAATTCAGCACGTAGACGGCTTCCTGAGGATCGCGACTGAACGAAGGCTCGGCCGTGTTTGACACAACACAGCGACGGTACTCGCCATCATCACCGACGATATAACGATAAACCGGTGCACCGTCGACCAAATCAAGGTTGCTGCCCAGGATAATTTCACTGTCCACCGTGTCGGTTGAGCCATCAGCGAGAGAGAGTTCAACACCGTCTTTAAATACAGACAGGCTCGTGGCTTCAACCGTACCGCTCTCAGTACTGAAATCGAAAATCAGACGATCAAGGTCAGCGCCCACGCCCTGATAGAGACCCGTAGTATTGACGCTCGTATAGTCATGTGACACTGAAAGCGACACATCAACCTGTTCACTGTATGGGGCTGTCACCTGAATATCGACCAGTGTTTTAGGCTCGGTCGCACTTGAGTAATCGAGTACAACTTCACTGGTAAAACGGGCGCTTGAGAGACCCAGCTGAGCACTACGGTACAGAGTGCCGTCCAGAGAAGACAGCGAACCGGGCAGTGACGACAGCGTCAGACAGCCCTGTTCGTCTGCAGCTTCAACAGGCAGTTCGACAAAATAGACACCCTGCCCCGGTACTTCAGGGCGTGAGAATACACCGATCTGCCAAAGTTCATTCACCGCATTCTGGAGGTCCTGCTCGGCATTCAGGCGCTGCTTAGGCTGACAACGATCAATAACCGGAGATTCAGGGCTGCCACTCAGCAAGCACGCCTCGTAATCGTGTGTCGCAATCAACTCCTCGGTGTTGCCATCACCATCCACGTCACTCACATCTTCGCGCATCACGGTTGGGTAGAAGCGGTAGCGGAAATCATCCCCGCCGTCGACAAAATAGTCCAGATACTGAGTCTCACGCCCATTCACTGTCTGAGTTCCAGTACGGTACTGCACCAAGCCATTGGCAACTGTGCCTTCCGGGTACAGCGGCGCTCGCTCAAAGAATGCATTGAACGAGGCAAATTCTGACTCAGGGTAAAACTCCGAGGCCTGATTGGCATTCGCAGTCAAGAACACCGTAGTAATGTTTGCGTCTGTTCCGTTGTCATCTTCATACACATCAGAAATACGACTGTTAAGAACAACTTCTGAAATATTGAATCGACGCTCAGAAACACCATCAGGATCATCCACTCCCTGATACAGAATACTGAACGCCCCCGTCAGCTCGGTTTCATTGGCCGCGCCAACGTCATCAGCATCGTACAAGGTGAAATCCGTCCAACGTATCTGATAGGCCAGCGCAGGATCAGATACCTCATCCTGCAAAACGGTTACCGTATCTTCATAAAAAATGCGTAAACCGCTTGGGCTGCTGATTTCATCATCGCTATACGTGTGATCCAGCTCTAACCGCAGGCCATTGGCAACCAACGTACCTTTCATCAGAATATCGATCGCCCGGGAGCTGCTCGGGGAATTGCTATCATCCAGCAGATTAATATCGGCAACGGCCTGAGATACTTCGAACCCACCCCCATTGAGAGTGAGCACAGGAGCCGAATAGGTATGGCTCTGATACCACTGCCACTCTGGGCTCACCGAAGGACACCCACTGTTCAGATAACAGTCACGATAAAAGCCTGCGATTTCCGTTACTGCTGTGGTAATTTCATCCAGGTTCTCAGCATTGTCTTCGCCAACCCCACGCAGGATATCCGCATAGCTATCGAGCTGAGCCCGGTAACCTTCTTCGAAGAAGCTGTTACCGTAGTCACGAAGCTCCTGAACAAAGGCTTTCGTGCGCTGAATGCCAAGCTGATAATCTTCAAGTTCGTCACCCAACAAAGAACTTAATGACGCTGGTGTGATTGACGTCAGAGCACCATCCACAAAGGCGTCCCGCTCAGACTGAAGTTGAGAAATCACACTGGCCACATAGCCAGACACCGTTGAATCAGTCACATCTAACGCGTTGAGGTTATTAACGGCAGCGTCGTACAGGTCGTACATGGACAAAGTCTGCGAACCACCGCGCTGAATCAGCTGGCCGTCATTAGCAACCAGATCTGCAGCCACCGCAGAGGCGAACGACGGCAGGTCCGTCGTTGATGTATACGACAATTCATATGACTGCCAGGCTGCCAACAACGCGCCGTAGCGAATGGAGTACTGTGCCTCAGTCTGATTAGCGCCCCGCCACTCTTCGATCTGCGTCAAATCGGCTGGCTCACGACTCTGTACCGAATCGATGCCAAATAACCGAGATACCTGCGACTCTGCCTGCAATGTCGAATATACCGAATAAAAGCCGGTGGCTACCCAGCCTGCATCCTGCTGGGTACCTGAGCTTTCACTAAAAACACGATCAAACGCCAGTTGAGCGGCCAGGTCAGTCAGGGGCGTAACCCGGATGCGCTGACCATCTTCGATTCCCGCGGCAACAGAGCGCCAGCCCGGTGCCGCGACAATGCTGTATTCAGAACCAAAAGAAACAGATCCACAGCCGTTGACGACCTGGCAGCGGCGTGTTGTCGATGTGCCGTCATTGCTTTCGCGCCCGTAGACATCGAGATAGACGATTTCCGTACCATCAGCAGTGACTACTGCCTGCCCTTCGTCATCGGTGGTGAAGCGGGCAAAATTGAGAACTCCCGGTTGAACCTCAGAAGGCATACCCGTCTCATCGACGGTCACGCGCCGGACCATGGCCTCATTAAAGTCTTCCTGACCAACCTGGACATCCAGATCAATGGTTGTAACCGACGAACCACTATCGTCGTTACTGCAGGCTGCCAGCGCAGCAATCATAGGAATAACAGCCCAACGACGGACGGATAAAGTGTTAATTACAGCTAAGCGGCTGACAGAATAAAACGGTCTGGTCACACGAGCCTCAAATGAAAAGAGATGTAGATGTGGGCCATCATATCAGTCACGCGTGCGGATGCCACCTGAGACAGCACCGTTTTGACAAAACCCGGCATATCAACAAGTCGCACCGGGCCTGGCTGCGTCTTCGCTATCTTTCCTCTATAATCGCGCCCAACTGCACTGGAGTACTTATGCACTTATTTGTCGAACAACTCACCAACGTCGATTTCAGCTACCTTGACGCCAAACGCGGTGTCGTTGGAGAAACCTGGTGGGCCTCAGCCATTCTTGAGGGAGCGCTGGACGATCAGGGCATGGTCTGTGATTTCGGCATTGTGAAAAAAACGCTCCGCCAATGGCTGGATTTCGAGCTGGATCACCGGCTACTTGTACCCGCCAAAGCTCCGGGGCTTAAGATTGAAACGACAAGCGATCGAGTGAATATTTCAATGCTTACCGGTCGTGGCATCGTTGAGATGAGTGCACCAGCCCAGGCAGTTACGTTAATCGATACTTCAGAGATAACAGCTGAAAGCGTTGCTGACTGGTCAATCCAACAACTGCAGGCGTTCTTTCCTGAGACTATTGACCAGCTGACACTGGATTTCTCCCCCGAAATTATTAATGGCGCCTTCTATCATTATTCGCACGGCTTGAAAAAACATGCGGGCAACTGTCAGCGCATTGCTCATGGCCACCGCTCCCAGATTCAGATCTGGCTGAACGGTGAACGCAGTGATACCGAAGAGACGTATTGGGCAGAGCGCTGGCAGGATATCTATATCGGCAGCAAGGAGGACCTGTCGTCGGAAAACGCAGACACGCTGTCATTTGCCTACACCGCAGAACAGGGCGACTTCTCCCTCACCCTCGCCCGAGAGCACTGCTACATGATGAGTACAGACTCAACCGTCGAACTGATCGCTGACCACCTTGCACAGGAAATTAAGCTTCGCCACCCAGAACAAAACGTCCGGGTGAGAGCATTTGAAGGGGTTAATAAAGGCGCGATGGTACAGCGCTAGCCTACTTCTTCAGGCAGTTTTTTCCTTCAGGCAGCCTCTTCCATGGATTGGCGAGCCCGACGTTGCGTATAGATAAAGGCAATGATGGCGAACGGCAGAAGAAACCAGGCCCACTCGTGGAGCTGCTCACCAAACTGACGCCCTAACAGGTAGGTGGTGGCAAACAATGCCGTCGCCCAGGCAATGATCGACGCGAGATTCGCCAGACAAAACGGCGCCGCCTGCACCCTGGCCAACCCACACGCGATATAACCAAACGTGCGAAGCCCTGGCATACAGCGAATCAGCATTAACTGCTTCCACGGCGATTGCCGTAACGGCTGCACTTGCTTCTGAATAATTGGGTGGCGGATCTTGCGTCTCAGCTTCGGCCAGATAAGCGCCGCCCGACCAAGCAGATACAACGCGGTATCGCCAATAAACATCCCGAGGCAAACCGCAAAAAACGCCACCCCGGGCGCCATTTTCTCGCTTGCCGCGAGCAAGGCAGCACCGATTATGGCTAAATCTTCAAGCATAAAGGTAGAGATAACCACGACCAGTATTGGCCAGGCGGGGTGATCAATATAACCAAATAAACTGTCCAGCATTCGTGGTCCTACTAAAGCCACCAGTGAAAATTGACCGGCGATTGTACCAGAAGTGCCCAGATTGCCTATGTAACTGGCTCTAAATACCCGGATATTAGATTTCACGATACTATTTCACGACAGTTTCACTCCATATTGGCCCTCAGGTACTGAGATCTCGTTCAAAATCCGTTAGAATCCCGCGCCAGAAAACGCATCGAATGCCCAACCTATTACCAAAGATTGAGAGACCCCATGGAACTGTCTGCACTTACCGCTATTTCTCCTCTGGACGGCCGCTACGGCAGCAAAACTGCCTCACTGCGTGCTGTTTTCTCTGAATTCGGTCTTATCCGTGCCCGTGTCGAAGTTGAAATCCGCTGGTTGCAGCGCCTCGCAGAGCACGAAGCAATTACAGAAGTTCCGGCGTTCTCTGCAGATACTAACGCTCAGCTCGACGCCATCGTGGCCAATTTCAGCGAAGCCGATGCACAGCGCGTAAAAGACATCGAAGCAACAACCAACCACGATGTAAAAGCCGTTGAATACTTCATCAAAGAAAAGTTCGCAGACAACGAAGAACTGAAAGCGGTTAACGAATTTGTTCACTTCGCCTGTACGTCTGAAGACATCAACAACCTGTCTCACGGCCTGATGCTGAAAGAAGGTCGCGACACCATCCTGCCGATGATGCAGAAAATCGCTGACGAAATCCGCAAGCTGGCACACGAGCAGGCTGCTCTGCCAATGCTGTCCCGTACCCACGGCCAGACTGCATCACCCTCGACGCTGGGCAAAGAGATGGCGAACGTGGTTGCTCGTCTGGAGCGCCAGATCAAGCAGATCAAAGCAGTCGAACTGCTGGGTAAAATCAACGGTGCGGTGGGTAACTACAATGCTCACCTGTCGGCCTACCCTGATATTGACTGGGAAGCCAACGCAGAAACATTCGTGACTTCACTGGGCCTGACGTTTAACCCGTACACGACTCAGATTGAACCACATGACTACATCGCCGAACTGTTCGATGCGTTTGCGCGTTTCAACACCATCCTGATCGACTTCGACCGTGATATCTGGGCGTACATTTCGAACGGTTACTTCAAGCAGAAAACCATTGCTGGCGAAGTGGGCTCATCGACGATGCCGCACAAGGTTAACCCAATCGACTTCGAAAACTCCGAAGGTAACCTCGGCCTTGCCAATGCTGTGCTCGCGCACATGGCGCAGAAACTGCCGATTTCCCGCTGGCAGCGTGACCTTACCGACTCTACCGTGCTGCGTAACATGGGCGTAGGCATGGGCTACAGCATGATCGCTTACCAGGCGTCCCTGAAAGGCATCAGCAAGCTCGAAGTCAATGCAGCACGCCTGGGCGAAGACCTGAACAACGCCTGGGAAGTCCTGGCTGAGCCGGTTCAGACCGTTATGCGTCGCTACGGCATCGAGCAGCCATACGAAAAACTGAAAGCCTTCACCCGCGGTAAGGCCATCACCAAAGATGCAATGGGCGAATTCATCGCATCTCTTGAGCTGCCGCAGTCTGCGAAAGACGAACTGAATGCAATGACTCCTGCCTCGTACGTGGGTAACGCAGAGGCTCAGGCGAAGAAAGTCTGAATACCTTAATGCCAGAGGTGGATGTGCGGATTAAGGCTCGCCGTAAATCCATCCCTGGAGGCTCCCGTGTGCCGTCCGTGGCACACAGGGCCTGAATCCACACACCCACCTCTATCTTCAGCCACTCCCAAGACTTTATATATGCGGAGCCCTTTATGCACGTCCTCGGCCACCTAACTGTTGAAGAATTCCTGCGCGACTATTGGCAAAAGAAACCGGTACTTATCCGTCAGGCGATCCCAGGATTTGAACCTTTACTGGCTGCCGACGAACTGGCAGGCCTGAGCCTCGAGGACGATATCGAGTCCCGCCTGATCATCGAAGAAGGCAAGACAGGGGCTTGGGAAGTGAAGAAAGGCCCGTTCACCGAGTCAGACTATCGCGCCCTGCCCGAGAACAAATGGACCTTATTAGTTCAGGCGGTAGATCAGTGGGTTCCAGAGGCTGCCGAACTACTGGAGCATTTTCGCTTTATTCCGTCGTGGCGCATCGACGACCTGATGATCAGCTACGCCACCGATGGCGGCAGCGTTGGCCCACATTGGGATCAATACGATGTATTCCTGCTGCAAGCCGAAGGTCAGAGAGAATGGCGGGTTGGCCAGATGTGCTCAGAAAAAAGCAGCATACTTGAAGGCCCGAGCGTTAAGATTCTCGCCGACTTTACCGAAAACGAACGTTGGGTACTGGAGCCGGGCGATATGCTTTACCTGCCGCCCGGTCTTTCCCACTGGGGCATTTCTCAAGGCGAGTGCATGACCTACTCTATTGGTTTCCGGGCACCTTCAACGGCAGAGCTACTCGAGCGCGCCATCGACTCCGCGCTCCCAACCTTAACGGAAGATAACCGTTACTCAGACGCGAGCTTAAGCCTTCAGCATTCGCCGGGTGAGATTACGGCTGATGCCGCCGCGCGCCTTAAGTCTCTTCTCGTCGACGCACTCAGTGATCCCGCTCTGCTCAAAGCAACGCTCGGGCAGCTTATGACCGAGGCAAAGTATGAGGAGCAAGCCCCCACCTTTGATACCTCTGAACAGGGTTGGGCAGAAACTGTTTCAGCACTGCAAGAAGCTGAACAATGGACTCGCCATCCTCAGGCGCGCTTCGCCTATAGCATCAACGACACAGGCGCCGCTTTTTACTGCCAGGGAGAAATCGTCAATCTACCAGCCTCCGCTGGCAAGTCCCTTCAAGTGCTATGTGACGAGGCGAGCTACGACAGTCAATCGCTTATCGAAGCCTTTGACGACTCACACCTTAAAACCTTATTAACCAGTTTAGTGTTCTGTGACCTGATTGTTCCTGTTTAAGTCTGCCTCAGCTTGATGATTCACCCTTAAGCAGCCATTCTTTTTATCAGAGACCAGAATTTTTGCAGATAGACAGGGAAGCAACGACTTGGAAATTCGCATCACAGACTGGCGGGCATCCCGCGACATCATTCGTAAAATCCGGGAAGAAGTGTTCATTAAAGAACAAGATGTTCCGCCCGAACTGGAGTGGGATGAATTCGACAGCGAAGCAATTCACTTTCTCGCTCTTGAGGGAAGAAACCCGGTCGGCTGTGCCCGCCTTATGCACAACGGTAAATTTGGACGAATGGCAGTGCTCAGAGAATTCAGGAAACAGCACTGGGGCTCCCGACTGATTAATGCCATTGAAGATTTTGCTCGCAACGAATTAAAAATACGCGATATACGGGGTGCGGCTCAGGCACATGCCATCCCCTTCTATCAGAAGAATGACTTCAATATTGAAGCTGGTTTTTTCGACGACGCAGGTATCGCACACCTGAACGTATACAAAGCCCCAGGTGCACCTGAAACCAACTATGTTTTTCGTCCTGGCCGCGATAAAAACATTTACCCGCAGAACGATTTAATTTCGCTCGTCGGGTGGGTAGAGATGATTCTCGCCATGCGTCCACGCAATGCGCTCATTACCTGTACCGATTTAACCCACCCGCTATGGTGGAACAAGGCAGCACTGCATGCCGTCCGCGAATTTGCCCTGGACTCACATCGGCGCCGGGTGAAAATCCTGATTCCCTCCGAAAGAGGCGGGATAAATCGTCACCCACTATTGCGGCTTCAGCAACGTCTGAGCAGCCGGATAAGCCTGAGAGTAACTCCTGAAGTGCAGGATGACCTGCTCATTACAGGCCCATGGGGGTTGTTACAGCTCACCACTGAAACTCAGGGAATTGCGACAATGGGAGATGCCAGTCGGGTCAAACGCATGGAGGCCTACTACAAACCGCTCACAGAAACGGGCCAACGACCAAGAGAAGCGCGCAGGCTATCAATATAACCTGCGGCAAAATTATCTAAGCAAGCCCCAGAAAGCGATAACATGACAGGCGCTGACGACCAGAGTCAGTATCCACCTCATCGTGCGGTAGTCTCGTTTATAGCTCTGGCGAAACACCGGTTGACGCTCAAGCCACACCAGCACCCAATACCCGAGCAATAAGCCGGGCAGGCCCACGATATGAGGGACGAAGTACATCAGCCAGCCCCACAAAAACACACCGATGGATAGCCCCAGCTCAGCGGCGGAAACGTGATCGCGGTGCGCCTGCATTACACCCCAACACGCCCCCGCCATAAAGCTCAGGATTAACGCCGAGTACAAGGTGAAGAAATCGGGCGCCCACGCACTCCCGGCAAGCACAGATAAAGAGAAAAAGATGAACGGGATCAGCCCCGCGTAACCTAACTTCTGGCTAATTCCGTTCATAGTAACCCCATAATTTATTTGTGATGGCCTGCCTTCAGGATAGCAGCTACACGCTCAACGTCATGCGGCGTATCAATGCCGTGACCCGGTGCCTGATCAATCACCGACATATGAATACCGACGCCATACCAAAGTGCCCTAAGCTGCTCCAGTGATTCGGTCAGTTCAATCGGACAAGGTGCCATCTCACGATAATCATTCAGGAACGATACACGGTAGCCGTACATACCAATATGACGGTAAACAGGCATTCTACCGGTCACCTCCTCCTGGCTTTCTTTGTACAGGTCGCGATCCCAAGGAATCGGTGCACGGCTGAAGTACATCGCAAAGTGTCGCTCGTTCAACACAACCTTCACCACATTCGGGTCAAACGCGTCATGTGCGGTTGTGACCGGCGTACAGACTGAGCTCATCCCAGCATCCGCATTTTGCAACAGCCCCTGCGCTGTTAACTCAATCAGTGACTTAGGGATCAGCGGCTCATCGCCCTGAAGGTTCACAACAACCGTATCGGCCGGCCAACCCTTAACAGAAACCACCTCTGCAATGCGCTCGGTGCCGTTCTCATGATCAGGCGATGTCATCACGACATCAGCGCCAAAGCCGCGTGCAACATCAGCAATCCTGTCGTCATCAGTCGCGACAACCACATCTTCAGCACCCGCTTCGAGCGCACGCTCGTACACGTGCTGAATCATTGGCTTGCCCGCCAGATCAATCAGTGGTTTACCCGGCAAGCGGCTTGATGCGTAACGCGCGGGAATGACGATTTTATATCCAGACATCATTTGACCTTATAGAAGTCTTTGTACCAGTCAACGAAGGTGCCTATGCCATCCGCCAACGGAGTGTTCGGTGCGAAGTCGACGTCAGCAGCCAGGTCATCAACATTCGCATACGTCGCCAGTACATCGCCGGGTTGCATTTCCATATAATTTTTATCGGCTTCAACACCCAAAGCGCCTTCAATTGTTTCAATAAAGGTGCCCAGCTCTACCGAGTTATGATTACCGATATTGTAGATTTTATACGGCGCTGAGCTGCGTGAGCAGTCACCAGATTCTGGCGTCCAGTTCTCAACCGGCTCCGGCACTTTCATCGCAATGCGTACAACCCCTTCAACGATGTCGTCGATATAGGTGAAATCGCGCTGCATCTTGCCGTGGTTAAAGACATTAATCGTTTTGCCTTCAAGGATGGCTTTCGTGAAACTGAAGTACGCCATATCCGGACGCCCCCATGGGCCATACACGGTAAAAAAGCGTAGTCCGGTGGTCGGCAAACGGTACAAGTGTGCATACGTGTGAGCCATCAGCTCATTCGACTTTTTCGTTGCTGCATAAAGAGACACTGGATGATCCACACGATCACCGGTGCTGTACGGCAAGTGCGTGTTCAGACCATACACCGAACTGGATGAGGCATAGACAAAATGCTCCACCTCATGGTGGCGGCAGCCTTCCATCACATTCACGAAGCCGATCAGGTTACTGTCCACGTAGGCGTGAGGATTCGTGATGGAATAACGTACACCCGCCTGAGCAGCTAGGTGAATAACACGATCAAACTTATGCTCATTAAATAACGCGGCAACCGCATCACGATCGGCCAGCTCCAACTGCTGAAACTGAAAACCACTTAACGGCTCCAGCCACCCCAGGCGGCCGTGCTTAAGTGCAACATCATAATAGTCATTGAGGTTATCGACACCAATAACCTCGTGACCCATTTCAACCAGTTTTTTACTGGTAAAGGCGCCAATAAAACCGGCGGCGCCCGTGACTAAAATCTTCACTTTTTATTTATCCTTAGCGTCATTAAGACTTTCAAACTCTGGCAGCATCGCCTTAATGTAAGCCTCTTCTAACGGCATACGACTGCCCAAAACGATATCCGCGACTTCACGCGCAACACCCTTCCCGCCCGGAGCCTCGGTGATCAGATCTGCACGATCACGAACCATCCAGAAGCCGTCTGCCGGAGATATTGCAAGACCAACGCGAGTCATGACCTTCAGATCAATCACATCATCGCCGACATAACAGACCTCTGAAGGGTCAACCATCAGTTCATCCATCAAATCAGCCAACACCGGCCATTTATCTTTGGTACCGGGAAAGAAGCGATTGATACCCAGATCCGCTGCCCGTTTCGCCAGTGGCGCCGAGTCTTTCGCAGAAATAATGGCAGTATCAATATCAAAGACATTCAGCAGTTTGATTCCCACGCCGTCTTTTACGTTGAAATGCTTAACCTCTTCACCCGAGGCGGAATAACTCAAAGTGCCATCAGTCAATACGCCGTCCACATCAAATACGACAAGACGAATTGCACGGGCTTTTTCTTTAATTGCGTTGGGGAGATGAACCATACCAATCACCGCGATCGAAAGTACCAATTGTACCGACTCCGGCAAGTGATTGGCAGGGTTAGTGCGGGCGGAATCAGGTTTTATGCAACAATTGCGATAAGACCTGAGACTGGATATTAAAGCGAAACAAAAATAGGAATGTAAGCCAACACGGCTTCGAAATAACGTTCAGAAATAAAGATGGCATCCCCAAGGGGATTCGAACCCCTGTTACCGCCGTGAAAGGGCGGTGTCCTAGGCCTCTAGACGATGGGGACACAAGGACAAGCAAGAAGGTTTTGGTGGAGCCTAGCGGGATCGAACCGCTGACCTCAACACTGCCAGTGTTGCGCTCTCCCAGCTGAGCTAAGGCCCCGTCTCAAAACGTGCGCGAATAATAATGACACCCCCCGGCCGTGTCAACTGTTTTACGGAAAAAATTCACATAAACAACAACTTACAACCACCACTCAAACAAAAAAGGCGGCTTAACAGCCGCCCTTCCCGTTCAACTGGTTGACGAACAGATCAACTATCAGCCTGTGCGTTCTCGATGGCGATAAGAAGCGACGTGTACTCTTTTTCGAGCTTCTTCAGCTTCTTCTTACCCGGTGCACCGAGCACATCAACGGCATGGCGCACACGAGCACGGCTCATGTCCGGCCCCAGCAATGCCATAGTATCGAGCACCGAAATAGTTGAAGACGTACCCGCAATCGCAATAAAGAACGGATAAAGAAAATCACGGATTTTCACATCCATCTGCTTCGCCAGCCCGAACAGCGCCTGCTCAATGTTTTCTTTTTCCCAGTGACGAATTGCCTCAAGTTGCCAAAGGCCCATCTGCAGGATGTTGGTTGTTGCTTCTGTATCCAGCACTTTGTGCTCAAAGCTTTCTGGCGTCAGCGGCGTCATGCCCGACAAAAAGTGCCCGGCCAGCGGTGCAACGTCAGAGAAGACCTCTACCCTTGGCTGCACATGCGGAATCAGCGGCAGAACATTTTCAGAACGGAAGCCCCACTGAGCGAACTTCTCAACGAACTGCTCAGGAGACAACTCACGCAGCCACAGGCTGTTAAGCCAGCGCAGTTTCTCTACATCAAATACCGGCCCACCCAGCGACACCCGGTTAATATCGAAGTTACTGAACATCTCATCGCGGCTGAATTTTTCGCTCTCATCCGGCATCGACCAGCCCATGCGCCCGAGATAGTTCAGGACGGCCTCAGGCATAAAGCCCATGCGCTCGTAGAACATGATCGACGTTGGGTTCTTACGCTTACTCAGCTTGCTCTTGTCCGGGTTGCGCAGCAGCGGCATATGGCAGAGCTCTGGCATGTCCCAGCCAAAATACTCATACAGCAGCTTATGTTTCGGAGCCGAACTGATCCATTCTTCGCCACGAATCACGTGGGTAATGGCCATCAGGTGGTCATCAACAACGTTGGCCAGGTGGTAAGTCGGCATGCCATCGGATTTCATCAGAATCTGAGCGTCGACTTGAGCCCAGTCCAGCTCAATCTCGCCACGCAGCATGTCTTTGACAAGACAAACACCCTCTTCCGGGACGTTCATACGCACAACATAAGGGGCACCCGCGGCTTCGCGCTCGTTCACCTCATCATCAGGCAATGCAAGATCAGATACCTTCAGAGCAGTTTGATTACCGCTTTCCTGCTTTTGCTGACGTAAGGCATCCAACTCTTCAGCGGTGCGATAACATTTAAACGCTTTGCCACTATCGAGTAGTTTCTGGACGTGCTCTTCATAGATCGCACGACGCTCGCTCTGACGGTATGGCCCGTAATCGCCACCGACATCAGGGCCTTCGTCCCAGTCCATGCCCAACCAGCGCAAACTGTCGAGAATCGCTTGCTCTGATTCAGGCGTGCTGCGTACCTGATCGGTATCCTCAATACGTAAAAGAAATTGCCCGCCGTGCTGGCGCGCAAATGCGAGGTTAAACAGAGCAATATATGCGGTACCTACATGGGGGTCGCCGGTAGGAGACGGCGCAACGCGGGTGCGGACAGTCATTGGGGATCTCGGTTAACTCAAAACTGCCGCGATTATAGAGAAATACTTGCCCGAATGCATGGCGAATACGGGGCGAATCCAGCGTCGCCCCAAAGATAATCAGCGTGCGACGGCTTCCTCAATTTCAGTGAGAGTGGCAATCACTTCCTGGCTCGCCGTCTCCATCGCCTCCAGGTACCCCAACATCGCATCCCGGTTACCCTCTCTATGAGCCTTCATAGCCTTGAATCCATTTTCATGCACACCCTTGTGCGGCGCATCAAGACGACGGTACGCACTGAGATGACTGTACTTTTCTCGCCCCTCACCTTCTGCGTACCACTTACCCAGACGGCACATAGTATGGTCGGCAAGTTCAGGCAGTTCGACGTCCTGGCTTTGGCTTATGGCTGCATAAACCTGCCCCTTCCAGACGATATGATCCAGTTTTACTGTCTCAAGAAAAGACTCCGCAGATGTCCGCTCAAAGCTCTGACACACCTGGCCGGCAACCTCGCCAACTTCGTTGATATGCGAAGATACAGTACCGACCTCCTCCGAGAGTACTGCGCCACGTTCACCGAGGGCAGCAATGCCGCGAGCAACGCGGTCAACTTCGCCTCCGATGGTAGAAATCAGGGCATCAATTTCTGCCGTCGCGTCAGCAGTGCGTTGCGCTAACGTGCGTACTTCATCCGCAACAACGGCGAAGCCACGCCCTTGTTCACCGGCACGGGCCGCTTCAATAGCAGCATTCAGCGCGAGTAAATTCGTCTGTTCAGAGATGCCCTTAATGAGACTGACGAAATCTTCAATCCCTGATGCCACTGATTTCAGCCCACCAACAGCGGTGGAGGCCTCTTGAGATTCATTCTGGATAATGTCGAGAGATTCGGTGAGGCGCCCGAGCGTTGTCGATATCTCACTGACACGCGCCAGTGAGGCCTGAACGCTTTGATTCTCTTCAGTGAGTCGGGTTGCCGAGCCAGCCATGGTATTGCGGATACTGTCGATTGCATCTGTAGAACTGAACCAGAGGGATTGAAGGTCTTTGACGTACTGATACTGCGTCAGGCCAAATTCACAGCGCATGTCAGCAACGACTTTAACTTTGTGAAGAAGCTCGTTCTCCTGCTCCAGCTTATGAATATGCGCGTCACATTCGGCGGATGGAATTGTCTCTACTACTTTTTTAGGCGATCGAAAGAACACGAGCAGCTCCAGAGTAATACTAAAAAGTTCATCATCCAGAAAGCTTAGTTGAGTTCAGGGGAAATGCTATCAAACGCGCTGGCCGTCAGGCCTCTGACTTACTGACTTCACGTTTCATAAAGTCTGCAGGCTTCTTACCCGTCCAACGCGTAAACGCCCGCGAAAATGACTGAGACGAGCTAAAACCGAGCAACTCAGAGAGCTCTGCCACTGAGTGACCACCCCGAGCGAAATATCCACGTGCGAAGCGCTCCCTGATAACGTCCATTTCTTTCTGATAGGTCGTGCCATCCTCAGCGAGCCGGCGGCGCAACGTACGCCCGCTCATGCCGAGTTCGCTGGCAGCTCGCTCCAGCGATGGCATTGCGCCGTACGAACGAACAAGAAAGTGGCGTAATCGAAGCGGTAAAAACTGCATTGCCCGTGTCGGGATACGCTGGAAAAGTGATTTTTCTGCCGTCATCGCCATTAGCCGGTTGGCCAGGGGTAATTCAAAATCCGCACTGCCCGACTTTCGGATTATCCGGGTCTGAGCACAATCAAACCGCACCGGGCATTTAAAATACCGTCGATATATATGTCCCCACTCGGGCTCAGGGTATGAGAACTCAACCGCGACAGGCTGAAGTTCAGGAACGCGACCCACCAGATCTCTGACAATGTTGTAAAAACTGATGCTATTCAGTTCCATAAAGTAGTGGGTATACGGTGCCAGAGATATGTTTTCATCGATGGCCAACCAAACAAGTCCATCAGCCTCATGCACAGACATCTCGAGAGGAGGAAAAAGCTCACGACAGAGGCGCGCAGTCATTTCACTGCACTCCCGCAGCGTTGGCTGAGTTACACAGGTCAGACCTGCCAGCCCATGATGCGACACCGTCATGATATTGCCCACAAACAAACCCAGATACGGCATATTCATATGCTGTACGGCAATATCTGTTAACCCAAGCACCTGTCTTGCTGTAAGAAAGCGCTCTGAGATATTGCCCTCTGCCAGGTTTACTCCCACGCGACGAAACATGTCCTGATGATCCAACCCCATAGAAACCTGCATTAGCTTATTTAGCTGGACGGCCCTCTCATCTTCACCATAGAGAGGTGCTGCCATTCCGACTTCAGGTTTCTGGGCGATATTAAAATAAGTAAGGATATGACCAAGGGGGATGCAGGGGGTATCAAGGTCCATAGGTGTTCCAGCCAATACGTCGATACCGGAACATAGCAATCAGCTAGTGAGAGTTCAATATTGGCGTCCATGCCTGTCAGACAGCCACTTCAGGCGCAGGGGCAAGAGCCGCATATGTAAGCGCCCCAAGGTAACAGAACGAGTCAGGATGCTTTAATATTGAACTCAGAGCCAATTCTGCGCGCTTCTTCTGCTGCACGACTTCTGATCCTGTCTTCATCCTCGTACATCGCTGAAATAATTCTCAGCTGAATACGCTGAGCCTTCTCAACGGACATTTCCTGATTCTCAATACGCTGAGGGATTCGTGACAGCACAGCCTCACTCAACTGCTCCTTCTCTCTTTCATCAGAAGCAATTTCGAGCGCTTCCAGCTGCTTGTTAAACCGAAGCAGATTTACCAAACGCAAAAGCTCCTGCTCAGGTTCAGCGTTGCGCCCTGCAACTGCTCTGAGCATCAGCCACTCAGCGGGCGATACAAAATCAGGCCGGCTATCCAGAGATTTCAGTTCACCGGCGTCGCCAGCCGTATCTCTGACCGCATAGAGTGCCACACTCTGCATTTCAAGAAGCTGATCTGGCGTCATCGCGGCAAGATCCTTCTGGGAATACTCCGGCTTGCTGATCACTTCTACACTGGAGGAGTCCCGAACAACTTCTGAAATTACTGGAACCTCTGCCCTGAAAACATACAGGCCAGCGGCAATAGCGGCGACTGAAACAATGGCTACTTTCCACATACTTACCTCACTACATATTCAGCAAATGAAAGGCAAAAAACCGGGGAAGGCACAAGGCCCTCCCCGGCTCAAGCAACGATCCAAGGGGAGGATCGAATCAGAGACGGTCTGGTGCTGGTGGAACCAGACGGAAGCTGTATTCCTGACCTGGGCCTGCCACGAGAGCATTAAACAGAGATGTCATCCAACCACACTCAAGTTCTGCAAACTCTGTCTCACCTTCGAAGACGATACCGCCCGCACCGAAGTCAGCAATAGGCCCTTCCCAGTCAAGGTCAAAGTTCGCAGGCTCAGTGGTTTTACAGTTAAATGGCAGCTTCAGCCAACCGAAACCAGCAGCGTTAATAAGAACGTTTGCCTGTGTTGAACCATTAATCGCCAGAATGCCATCACGGCTCAGACGGTTAGTCGCTTCGATCTGACCAACAGGCTCTACTGACAGTGAAACGTCCAGATTAACCAGAATGTTCAGCTCGGCTTCGAAGTCAGGCACATACAAGTCACCTACAAGGCTCTCATCAGTGATGTTTGCATCCGCAGTAATGGTCGTATCTTCAGGAAGTTCAACCGTCTGATTCAGAGTCGCCAGCTGCAGCTCTGCATCCAGATTCCACTCGTCCAGAGTTACGATAAAGTCACCGCCACCCGGGTTCGCATTAGACACTGGGTTCTGCTTCAGGCTGTAACAGCTGTTACGCGGGTTCTGACCAGCAAAACGCTCATCAAGCCATGTAAGCACGCCAGGCGCTGCCTGGAACAAGGTCACGATATGCTCGCTTGGGTATACATCGTAAGTCACTTTATCGAAGCGACCGCAGTAGTCTCGCTTCAGTTGTACGCTCTGCTCAATCGGAATGAACTCATCCGCAGTACCGTGGTACAGAAGCACAGGAACGTCTGCACCATCTTCACCGAGGTTCTGGTCATTAATACGCTGGCCAATTGCTGGCACTTGCAGCAGCTCGTCCAGATCTTTGTTGCCTACAGTATATGAGCTCAGTGAGTCGTTCATGTAGTCGAACAGAAACTCAAAAGTACACTTGGTTTTGTAGTCTTCAATAGCAGCCAGACCATTAGCACTTGCCAGGTCGTTCACTGGGATATCATCAGGGTACTGTTCAGACAGACCGATAATACCGCCCAGGAGGAATGAAGCACCGGTGCTGCCGTTAAGGTAATCAGCGACTGCAGGGAAATCCGCCGGAGTACCACCAGAAGCAACACCTACCAGATCCAGGTCCGGAGCGTATTCATCAGCAATCTGACCTACCCACGCAGCCGTCTGACCACCCTGAGAGAAACCCCATACAGCAGCAGGAGCGTCAGCACTGATGCCAGCACGAGGAATCTGAGAAGCCGCGCGGAAGATATCGAGTGCAGCATGTGCCTGAGACTCACCTGCCAGATAAGTCGGTGTAGCACCTGTGGTGTAACCTTCGTAGTCAGTCACGAGAACGGCATAACCCTTTTCGAGAGCAGCACGAATGTTACGCGCTTCGTAATCAGTGCCAGCTCGCATCTGCATAGAAGGAGCACAGCTCTGCTCCAGACCATGAGTACCAACCGCGTAGCTCAGAGTAGGACGATCACCTGAACCTTCCCAAGGCTTGCTGGAAACCAGAACGGTACCAGTGACAGCGTTCTGCGCACCCAGAGAATCAGTAGAGCGGTACATTACGTTGTAAGCTTTTGCCAGAGACGCACCAGCACCGAGGTTGACTGACGTTTCACGGTACCAGATCAGGTCACCATTCTGCGTAGTATTGATTGATGGAACTTCATAGAAGTCCATGCCGGATGGACCTTCAACAGCAGCGTTAGCAGCTAGCGGAGACAGCAGTGCTGCGCTCAGAGCGATGGTGCTTGCCTTCAATTTGAAGTCAGACATATGAGATCACCTTTGAATATCATTATTTTTATAATGGTCGGTAGATTCCGAACCTGTGATCTACTCTAAGTCGTTAACCCGACCGTCTGCTCGCATTTGCTGGACAGTCATCGGTCTGAAATGGCCACTATCAGATGGTGTTTTCGGCCACCTTCGACCGATGGCCATTTATGGTTATGTCCTGGCCTGAATTGACGCCATATACTCTTTTGGTGACATATCCGTCCAGCGCCGAAACGCCTTAGCAAACGCCGAAGAATCCGCAAAACCTAAGAGATGTGCGAGCTCAGTAATGGAATCTCCACCCCTGGCAAAATATTCACGAGCAAACTTCTGGCGCACGAAGTCGAGTTCTTGCTGATAAGAGGTTCCATCATCCTTCAACTTTCTTCTCATAGTTCGCCCGCTCATCCCGAGTTCACTGGCCGCATTTTCCAGGGATGGAAACGCCCCATAATAACGGATGAGCAACCTCCGCAAGCGCAGCGGTAAATACTTCATTGCGCGGGTTGGGATATTTTCAAAGAGCGACTTTTCGGCAGTCATCGCCATCAGGCGATTCGCAAGCGGGAGTTCATACTCAGCAAGCGATGCCTTTCCGATAATCCGCGACTGGTGACAGCCAAAGACAACCGGGCACTTGAAGTAACGCCTGTAAATGTGGCCCCATGCGGGCTCGGGATACCCCAGCTCCACTCTCACAGGCATCAGCTCCGGATCATTGGCCACCAGGTCGCGAAAAATGTTGTAAAAACTGACCATGTTGAGTTCCACAAAAAAGTGGGTGTAGGGCGCCAGTGACGTATTCTCTTCAATAGAGAACCAGCCCTCGTCACCGTCGAGGGTGATGCTCATCTCCAGCGGGGGAAACAGTTCGCGGCAATAACGTACAACTGCCTGACCGCAGTCCCAGAGTGTCGGTTGCGTCACCGCTGCAAGGCCCGCCATACCATGGTGGGAAACTGTCATCAGGTTGCCCATCGGTAAACCAATGTAGGGCATATCCAGGGCTTCAATAATTTGACCGACCAGGTTGAGCACCTGCCGGGAGGACACAAACATCCCAACACCATCTTCATCGCCTAAGTCGACGCCCGCGCGTGCATACATGGCCGAAGGCTCCAGTCCGGTGATTGCCTGCATCAGCTCATCGGGGTTCTCGGGAGTAATCCCCGTGCGCTTCATCAGCCAGTCGGCATCGACTTCGATGGACTTCTTCAGGTTGAAATAGGTCTGGATGTGACCCAGCGGTATGCATTTTGTGTCGAGATCCATAGTCCCTGCTGCGCTCTTGTTGTTTTTGCTTTGCGCTCACCACAAGAATACACGCCTGTTTTTCAGCGCGACAACATCCATCGGCCATAATTTCGGAGTAATGGCCACATTTAACCGAAACTGTGCCGCAAGAAACTTAAAGAATAGACATACAAAATGAGATTAGAGAGAAGAATCAGCAAGTCGCCGGCCAGAAAAAACCGATTCGGAGCACAACGGGTGGAGTGTGCGTTACGCACCTGAACACCAGCCAATAAAAAACCCGGCCAAATTGACCAGGTTCTTTGAATAATGGCGGTGAGGGAGGGATGACTTACGCCCTTCGGGCCGTCGTCGCAGGCTCCGACGTTGTTTCGCTTCGCTCTACTCGAACCCAGCGAGGGTTCTCACCCTGCCCTCACTGGTCACTGGCAACCTGAACGCCAGCCAATAAAAAACCCGGCCAATTGACCGGGTTCTTTGAATTAATGGCGGTGAGGGAGGGATTCGAACCCTCGATAGGGATAAACCTATACACGCTTTCCAGGCGTGCTCCTTCAGCCACTCGGACACCTCACCTTGTTCGTCTACGTTGCCTGATAACAGGCTGTAAGTCGCACTTACGCGTGCTCGTTACCGTCGTCGTAAACTCCGACGTTCTCTGCGAGTCATCCAATAGGACACCTCACCAGCGCCGCGCACTATACGCATGGCACTGTACGAGGTCAACCATTACTGGCTAATGCCTTGTTTTTTAACTGATTTCACCGGTCCAGGCAGAGACGTATTCAGACAGGTCTACCTCAGGGACGGGTTTTGGCGTCGTATTAATATGGCCAACATAGAGGAAGGCTGTAATGACATCATCAGGGCGTAACCCGAGTGCTTTACGAACACCTTCACATTCAGCCATAGCGCCGGTGCGCCAGATAGCACCAAGCCCCAATGCGTATGCTGCGTTGAGCATATTCTGAACACCGGCACCCGTAGACAGTAGCTGCTCATCCCGAGGGACCTTTGGGTGCTCTTCAAGGTGGGTAATACCGACGATCACCAGAGGGGCCCGTAGCAGCATATTTTTGACCTTTTTGGCTTTCTCCGGTGAGAGGACTTCACGGCCTGCCTGGTATTTATAGAAAATCTTGCCAAGCTCTTCTCTGGCCTCGCCTTCAATCGTGAGGTATCGGCTAGGCCTCATCCACGCGTGATCCGGGGCTCTCATTGCGGCTTTGAAAAGGACCTCTTTTTGCTCTTGAGTGATGTCAGGTCCGGTGAGCTGTGCCACCGACACGCGCTCGGTTATCGCTCTAATTGCGTCCATCAGGGCTCCAATGTATCATTACAGGCCATGCGTAGGTATTTACGCAGTATTGTGACAAATGGGTCAGGGTCTTGCCGTGTCGTCAGAATGTCTATATAAGTATGACTAAGGCAAAGTTATTAGTTCCGCCCCGCTCCGCCACATAATAATAAACAATCGGTGAAGTTACATGTCGAGTTCGCAGGCCCAGGCGCAGTTCCACGAAACGACGCTACCCAAACAAGATTATGTTGCACGGATATTCGGTTATGCAGTGGCAGCCGTCAGTATCTACACGGGCATTCATTTTGGATATTTCCCGGAGAGCAGCGATGGTATAGCGATGTTCGCGCTGCTGTACCCTCACCTTGTTTACTTCGCGAGCGGCCCTTTCCGACGTCGCAAAGCCTACACAACACGCCAATTTCTGATTCACGGAGATGCTCTGCTGTGTGGCATATTCCTAGGGCTCATTAATTTCCCGATTGAGATCGTCGTTCTCTTCGCGGTGATGATAAACACCAGTTTTATTGTCGTAGGTAGTCTCACTGCCTGGGCATTCTGCATTATTTCTCTGGTATCCGGCGCAGGCGCCGCCTACCTTCTGACTGGCTATACACAGCCTGCACCTGTTCCCTACGAAGTATTTGTTGCCACCGCAGCAGGTGTCGGATTTCACCTGGCTTTGACCGCACATAACAGTTACCGACAGGCACGCGACCTCATGCGATTAAAGATGAAGTTTCAGGGCCAGGTTGAGCGCTTCCAGGCCCTCTCGCATCAGGTATCCAAATACGTAGCACCTCAGATCTGGGAGTCAATTTTCTCTGGCCGCCGCCAGGTTCGACTCGAGACTCAGCGCAAGAAGCTCGTCGTATTCTTTTCTGACATCGTTGGTTTTTCGGCACTATCAGAGCAGATGGAGGCCGAGTCATTCACCGACCTGCTCAACACCTATCTGACCGACATGTCTCATATTGCCCTCAAGTACGGCGGCACCATCGACAAGTTCATCGGCGATGGCATTATGATTTTCTTTGGTGACCCTAAAACCAAGGGCACCAAGCGCGACGCCCTCGCCTGCGTTTCGATGGCGATTGAAATGCGCAACCATATGGAAGTGCTCCGCCAGCGCTGGGCAGATCAGGGCATATCTGCACCATTGCAAATTCGTATGGGGATCAGCACCGGGTACTGCACGGTTGGTAACTTTGGTACCGAAAGCCGTATGGACTACACCATTATTGGCAAAGAAGTGAATCTGGCTTCGCGACTTGAAACCGAAGCAAGGTCAGGCGAAATTCTGGTATCGCAGGACACTTACACACTGATCCGCGACAAGATCGATTGCCGCAGTCGAGGCAACGCCATCGTTAAAGGTTTCCGCGACCCCATCCCTACGTTTGAAGTACGTGATTATCGCAATCAGGATGACACTAACGAACGCCAGTTTGTTAAAGAGTCTGAGGGATTCAGTCTTCGCCTCGACCGCGATCAGATGACAGAAGCTGAGCGACTGAGGGCAGCGGAAACGCTGGAAAAAGCAGCTCGACGCCTGCGTTTGAACCAACCTGCAGACGCCGATGACGTGACTACTGACGTTGTAACCGAAAGTTCAACGCTTCGAAAGTTTCCTCTGTCGTCCGGAATGGATTGATATCCAGCCCGCCACGACGAACATAGCGGGCATGCACCGTAAGGCTTTCAGGCGCACAACGTTGCTGAATATCACGAAATGTTCGCTCAACGCACTGCTCGTGAAAATCCTGATGCTGGCGCAGCGAGACCAGATATGCCAGCAGCGACGCCTGATCTATCTCCTGCCCCTTGTAATAGATGTAAATCGAACCCCAGTCTGGCTGGCCCGTCACAGGACAGTTTGATTTGAGCAGATGGCTGCATATCCACCCGTCGAACCGACTGTCAGAAACCACTGCCAGAAGATCCGGTGATGGTGTGTAAGTCGAAATATCGACGTCGACATCATCGATACAGTGGGCGTCCGGCGCGGACGGATATACGTAATTCATCCCATGAAAATCAACCGTTACCGCGCCGCCAGCCGCGCGGGATAAATCTCTCTCCATCACCGCCTTAACGTCAGATTCACTTTCAAATCGTGCCTGGTTAAATGAGTTCAGATACAACTTGAACGATTTAGACTCAACGAGAAACGGGCTATCAGAAGGCACACGAAATTCCGCTACACAAACGACAGGCTTACCTTTCGCAGTTAACCAGGAAACCTCGTAGCCATTCCAGATATCAACGCCGTAGAAATCTATTTCTGAGCGATCATCTCCCGATGCCTTCCAGCTTTCGTTCCTATCGATAGGAAATAACAAACCGGCGTCATAGTGCTCGGGATATTCAGATGTTTTGCCGAGAGGATTAGTCTCACTGTGTACTGACCCCATAATTATTGCCTCATACCTGTGCCCCGTCGCAGCAACCAGATGCTGTAACTACCCAATATAAGAATAAACAAAACCAGCATCCCAAACGCGACGTAAACATTAATATCCGTCACCCCCAGCACACCGTAGCGGAAGGTATTTACCATATAGAGGATAGGATTCAGTTTCGAAACATCCTGCCAGAAATCAGGCAGCAGGCTGATCGAGTAAAACACACCACCGAGGTAGGTCAACGGCGTGATAATAAAGGTAGGCACAATCGCAATATCATCAAACTTGGTTGCGAAAACCGCATTGATAAAGCCGCCCAGAGAAAAAAGAATCGCCGACAGTAAAACAACCCCAACCATCACACCAACGTGATGCACCTGCAGGTCTGTGAAGTACAGCGACAACATGGTAACGATCACGCCCGTTGCAACGCCACGGGCCACACCGCCAGCAACAAAGCCGAGAAGAATGGTGACGGGATAAACAGGAGCCACCATCATTTCTTCGATACTGCGCTGAAATTTATTACTAAAAAAAGACGAAGAAACGTTGCCGTAGGCGTTAGTGATGACACTCATCATAATCAGCCCAGGAACGATATAGGCCATATAGTCGACCCCGCCCATCTCACCAATCCGGCTACCGATCAGATTTCCGAAGATGATAAAATACAACGTCATGGTGATCGCAGGTGGCAATAAAGTTTGCTGCCAGATTCTCATAAAACGTCGAATTTCTTTGGTAACTATCGTCTGAAACGCTACCCACTGAACGCGCATCGGGCTCATGAATTACTCTCCCGTACCAGATTCACAAATAACTCCTCAAGACGATTCGACTTGGTTCTCATACTCCGGACTTCCAGCCCTTTTTCTGTGAGCATCGTAAAAATGCGATTGATGCTCTGCCCTTTTTCTACCGTAACTTCGAGCGTCTCGTCAGCCGGTGAAGAAAACTCAAAGCCTTCCAACGAAAAACCCTCTGGTAACGATTCGCAAAGATCGAAAACAAAGGTTTCAGTCGTCAGCTGGCTCAACAATTCACGCTTACTCGTACACTGAACGATTTCGCCTTTGTTGATGATGGCGATATTCCGGCACAGCTGCTCTGCTTCTTCGAGGTAGTGGGTTGTCAGAATAATGGTCGTGCCTTTCTTATTGAGATCCTCCATGAATTCCCACATCGAACGGCGTAACTCAATATCAACCCCCGCGGTTGGTTCATCGAGAATCAGGACGTCGGGCTTATGAACCAGCGCCCGAGCGATCATCAAACGACGCTTCATACCACCAGATAACATACGTGATGGCGTGTCGCGTTTCTCCCAAAGATCAAGAGCTTTCAGAAGCTCCTCGGCATTCGCGCGAGCTTCAGAGGGCTTCAGACCAAAGTAACCCGCCTGAGTCACAACGATGTCGTAAACCTTCTCAAATTGATTGAAGTTAAATTCCTGAGGCACCACACCGAGTGAGCGACGCGCTTGAAAAGCATCACCATTCACATCGTGACCCATCACGTAAGCACTGCCAGAGCTCTTCTGAACGAGCCCAGACACGATGCCCAGAGTTGTCGACTTACCGGCACCATTAGGGCCTAGCAAGGCAAAGAAATCCCCTTTGGCAACTTCAAGCGTGATACCCTTCAGGGCCTCAAAACCGTTGCCGTACACCTTGGAAAGGTTTTCAACCGCCAGGGCTGCAACCATAAACTGAATACCTTCTGAGATAGAAAATGAATAACCGACTGAAATACCACCTCGAACTGCTGAACGAAACGCTTTCTCGTATCGAAAAGGCCGCAGCAAACGAGTCAGGGGTCATAGATGCCGACATTCTACAACAATTCCGTGACGTTATTGATCAGCTCACAGAACACAGGGATTCAGCCTACGACGCCGGGCAGGATCTGTTCAGCAAAATTGGCACACACCAACCACAATTAATGCCCGCCGTAGACCGCGCGCTGCTGTGGTTCTTTGGTGGAGAGTGCATGCACTTTCTCAGCGATGAAGAAATTACACGCTTTCAGCATCTCGATGAAATGGCAGCAGAGGCCGAAGCTGAAGGCAAAGAATACGACTACCGCTCGGCGGGCCGTAGCCTGCATTAATTTCGACGCTCACTGAAGCTAGTGATACACCGCCCTCGGCATGTGAGGCGTGCTTTCTCGGGACAATAAAAAAGCCGGTACATCTCTGTACCGGCTTTTTAGAATTTGGAGCGGTATAAGGAGGCCGATCGGACTGGCGCCCCAGCTCACGACCTTGGTCGGGAGTTGAGCCTCCATAAACTCGGGACAATAAAAAAGCCGGAACATTACTGCACCGGCTTTTTAGAATTTGGAGCGGGAAAGGAGGCTCGAACTCCCGACCCCAACCTTGGCAAGGTTGTGCTCTACCAACTGAGCTATTCCCGCAATGGCATCCCCAAGGGGATTCGAACCCCTGTTACCGCCGTGAAAGGGCGGTGTCCTAGGCCTCTAGACGATGGGGACACATCGTTTAAGTGCGTTGCATTTTAACTCCATCCCGTTGATTTGCAAGAACTTTTTTCAACAAGATGTTTGCTAACTGCCTAATTGCAAAACACCGATCCTGATTCAGCGTCATGTCACTTTCGTGTGAAATTGGAGCGGGAAAGGAGGCTCGAACTCCCGACCCCAACCTTGGCAAGGTTGTGCTCTACCAACTGAGCTATTCCCGCATTTCACACTTGAAAGTGGCATCCCCAAGGGGATTCGAACCCCTGTTACCGCCGTGAAAGGGCGGTGTCCTAGGCCTCTAGACGATGGGGACGTCTCAATCAAGGAGCGCGCATTCTATGTACGTTCGTAGGAAGCGTCAATACCTGTAAAGCAAAAAATTTGTCCTATACTGAGAAAACAGCCCTATTCCCAGGAAGCGTCCAATGGACAGTACAACGATGATCTCTGTCGCTATCGTCACCGGCATTATTGCCATCGCTGTGGTAACGGTAAAGAAGTGGCTTGATCAGTACCGACTTGAACAGATGCGCAAATCTGTTGAGCACATTGATTCCATCAACATGACCAGTAACGTGGGTAGCAGCCTGCGCCCGTGGTTATCCATAGAAGCGCTACGCGCACTGGCCGAGCTGACGGATTTCCACGCACAACAGGTGAATACTAAGTTCATCACCATGCCGCCACGTACGTCCAAAGCGTTAGATCAGGCTGAAGAATGGCGCAATAACGTTCCACTCCCCTCTCCATCTCCGCTTCCTACACAACCTAAGCAGGCGAAAGAGTTGCGCGACTCACTGATGGACTACCTTGAGCTGATAAAAAGTGGGCACAAAGAACACGTAATTCCCACAGAATCCGCGCGAGAACGCATAAGAGAAGCGACCGTCCTGAACGCCCGGATCTGCGCCAACACCTATCAGGCTCGCGCTAAACAGTCACTCGCGCAGAATGCTCCCAACCAGGCGCTGCACTTTCTGAAACGCGCCGAGAAAACCATACGGAATATAAAAGATCTGCCACAAGATCTGATGACAGAACTGGATGCACTGGTCGAGGCCATTGATGAACTTGAGCAGCATCGAGCCAGCTCTGGCCCCACTCGATTGGCAGAAGGCGCTGAAGAGCTGGCGGAGGCAGAGGAATCCTGGAAGAAGAAAACCTTTGATTAACGCTGGAATTAGGCTTCCAGCGCTTTAAGAATATCGGCTTTCAGAGACTCTGGCGTCGTCGTCGGCGCGTAGCGGTCAATCACCTTTCCATCACGCCCGATAAGGAATTTAGTGAAATTCCACTTAATTCCTTTTGTTCCCATAACGCCGGGCGCTGCGGCTTTTAATTCGTCGTAAATAGGCGCTGCATCGCTGCCATTCACATCGATTTTGCTGAACATCGGGAAGCTGACACCGTAGTTTTTCTGACAGAAAGCACCAATATCATCGGCACTGCCCGGCTCCTGCTTACCAAACTGATTACACGGAAAACCAAGAATGACCAGCCCCTTGTCTTTTAAGTCCTGATACAAGGTTTCCAGACCATCGTATTGCGGCGTAAAGCCACATTTACTCGCGGTATTAACGATAAGAACAACCTTACCCGCGTATTCGCTAAGATCCTGATCTTTCCCGTTCAACAGGGGCATGGTGTAATCAAGTACCGACATTAGGAACTCCATCCGTTAATTTTAAAGCGCTTAAAGTAAACATCAGCCCTTACAGCCGCAAGTGCCGAATGGGCCCAAACCTGTGTGCATTTGGCCCCTGGTGACTAGTAAAAGACCATTAGACTAGTAGAAGACCATTAAGTGATCATCAGCCGTTGTCGTCTTTCGCCTCAAACGTCAGCGCGGCAGAATTAATGCAATAACGCAGACCCGTCGGTGCCGGGCCATCGGTAAATACGTGGCCGAGGTGCGCATCACAGTGTTTGCAGACAACCTCAGTTCTTACCATAAAGTGACTCGTGTCGCTGCGCTCTTCTATATTCTCTTCATCTGCTGGCAGGCTGAAACTTGGCCAGCCACAACCTGAATCAAACTTATCCTGCGACAGAAAGAGCGGCTCACCACAACACACACAGTTGTAGGTACCCTCTTGCGAGAAATCGTAATACTGGCCAGTAAACGGTCTTTCTGTTCCTGCTTCCCGGGTAACCCGGTATGACTCAGCACTTAACTGTTGGCGCCACTCGTCTTCACTCTTGCTAATTTTTTTCATTCTTTGAACCACTTTCCGATAGAGCATCGTAAGAGTATGATTAATCACTTAAATTCAGTTCCGATACAGGCGGCAAAGTTCCATGGAAATCCTCAAATCCAACAAACTGGCAAACGTGTTCTACGACATACGCGGACCAGTGCTGGATGCCGCCAAGCGCATGGAAGAAGAAGGCCATCGGATTCTGAAGCTGAACATCGGCAATCCGAAACCATTCGGGCTTGATGCGCCTGAGGAAATTATCCAGGACGTCATCTACAACTTGCCAGATTCTGAGGGTTATTGCGACTCCAAAGGTCTTTTCTCTGCACGAAAAGCCATTATGCAATACACCCAGCAGAAGAAGATCCCTAACGTCGGCCTCGAAGACATCATCATAGGTAATGGCGTCAGTGAACTGATCGTCATGTGCATGCAGGGCCTGCTGAACAATGGCGACGAGGTTCTGGTGCCTGCACCCGACTACCCACTCTGGACGGGCGCGGTCAGCCTGGCAGGCGGCAAAGCCGTTCATTACCTCTGCGATGAACAATCCGACTGGTACCCAGACCTCGACGATATTCGCAATAAGGTAACCGACCGCACCCGCGCAATGGTGATTATTAACCCGAATAACCCGACGGGGGCTGTCTACCCGGATGAAATTCTGGAAGGCATGCTGCAGATCGCCCGCGAAAACAACCTGATTGTTTTCTCGGATGAGATCTACGACAAAATTCTGTTTGATGGTGTCACCCACACCTCGACGGCATCGCTGGCCGATGACCTGTTAATTATTACCTTCAATGGCTTATCTAAAAACTACCGTCTGGCGGGCTTCCGCTCTGGCTGGATGATAATCAGCGGCGCCAAGCACAAAGCGCGGGATTATATTCAGGGCCTGGAGATGCTGGCGACGATGAGACTGTGCGCCAACGTACCTTCCATGCATGCTATTCAGACTGCACTGGGTGGCTATCAGAGTATTTTTGATCTGGTTAATGGCGACGGTCGTATTGTTCAGCAGCGAGATATTGCGTACGAAATGCTGAACGACATTCCCGGCGTGAGCTGTGTTAAACCCAAAGGCGCCTTGTACTGCTTCCCAAAGGTCGACACCAAAAAGTTCAACATACGTAACGACGAACGCATGGTTCTGGACTTACTTGAGCAGCAGAAAATTTTGCTAGTGCATGGTACGGCCTTCAACTGGCCAGATCCGGATCACTTCCGCGTGGTATTCCTGCCAAGGCCAGAAGATCTGACCGCGGCCATGCAGCGTATGAAGCAATTCTTCGAGAGCTACCAGCAGCTCTGATCCGACCAAAGGCCAGTACGCCAATGCTCGACGTTCATATCGATGATTTCTTCCGGGATGTTGCTGTCACCCTGCTCACAGGGTTGCAGCAATTTCCTGCCCCAAGAACCCTCTTCGTCGAAGATATCTGCGGGCCGGATGACATGGACGAGTTCGGCCTTCACTCACCCCGCCACTTAGCAGCGCTGGGCGCAATTCAGTGGCTTCGCGATGAAGAGTATGTTCGCTTCGGAATTGTAGACCGGCAGGAATCTGTCGATGATTTCGTACTGAGCAGCAAAGCATTCACCCGACTGCTGCGTCAGCCTGACGAAAGCGACGAACCATTGTTCCGCCGCCTTCATTCTGCCGTACAAGAAAGTGATTCTGAGTTAATAAGAAGACTGCTTCGCGAAGAATTTCTCGAAGCATGATTCAGCCGGCCTGGCCTGCGTAGCGATCAAATCGGCCGTTACCGTGAGCGGACATCAAAGCCCGCAGCTTCCAACGCATCCTGCAGATCATGCGCGCGCGCTGGCACACCCACCTTAAGATTAATGGTATCCCTGCGTAGCGGGTATTCTTTGCGCATTCGGTCAAATGATTCGCGCAGATTCTTACTGTGACGAATCACCGAGCGCATCACGCCGTCGTCGACACGTATTTCATAAGACGCACGAATCGCAGTGCGCAATGCCTGATGCACAGGCACTTCTGGTGAGAAATCCACCTTGCGGATACCCGGCTCAGGTAAGAACTGCCCAAGCTTCAGGCGCACAGGTAAACCAAAGAATTCGCACGCGGCCTGGTACACCAATTCGGTGCCGCGCATTTTTCCATCCAGAGAGTACCCGGCAATATGAGGTGTCGCCAGTGCGCAGAAATCCAATAATTCGCGATTCAGCTCCGGTTCGCCTTCCCACACATCAAGTACCGCAACAAAATCCGGATTCTCATGCAGGTGCTTCAGCAAGGCATCGTTATCAACCACCGCCCCGCGACACGCATTGATAAGACAGGCATCCGTCATCATCTGCTGCAACTGGGCTTCGCCGATAAGATGCCAGGTCGGATGATCACCGCCCTTCTCCATCGGGGTATGCAGGCTGACCACATCGCAGGCGAGCACTTTATCGAGCGTCGTCAGCTCGCCGACGTCCTCTTCTTCTTTGAACGGGTCACAGGCGAGTACCGTCAGACCCATTTGCTCAAGACGCTGGCGCAGCAGCAGGCCGACGTTACCGACACCAACAATACCGACACTCAGATCACGAAAATCAATCCCGCGGCTATCCACCACAACACTCAACGCGCTAAGCACGTAATCAACGACGGCCTGGGCGTTGCACCCCGGCGCACTGGCGAAGCCAATACCCGATTCGCTCAGGTAATCAAGATCAATATGATCAGTGCCGATCGTCGCCGTACCGACAAACTTGACCTTGCTGCCGCTAAGAAGTGCTTCATTCACCTGCGTCACCGAACGCACTAGTAGAAGATCGGCATCGGCGACATCGGCCGCCGTCATGGTTCTACCCGGAACCCGGATGATGTCTCCAAAGTCTCCGAAGAACTGATCAATTAAAGGGATATTTTCGTCGGCTACGATCCGCACTGGTGATAATCCTGATCTGACAAGAGAACGTCATTGTGGCAACTGACTGCCACAATGACAACGACTAGCAAGAGTTCAGCGTCATCGACTGACGGCAGCCACCGATACCGGCACTCCGTTCAGCGCTGCATTTCCGGTCAGTCCATCGAGGCGCGCATCATCGGTGAGCACGTTGGTATTCACCCCGCCAGCCTCTCGTGCGGTCTCCAGACGCACACCGTCGACGTTGTGGCCCCAACCATGCGGCAAGCTCACCACGCCGGGCATCACTTCCTCAGTAATCTCAGCTTCGGTCACCAGCTTTCCGACCCGTGAACTGATTTCCACAGTCCCGCCTTCGGCAATACCGAAACGCTCCGCATCCTCAGGATGAATCATCAGGCGATCACGTCTCGGCCCTTTAATCAGGCGGCGGCTGTTATGTAGCCAGCTATTGTTGCTGCGCACATGACGGCGTCCAATCAGCACAAGATCCTCGACGTTCTTGGCCAACAACTGTGGACGCACCCTCTCGAGTTCCTCCAGATACAGATCAGGCGCAAGATGTAGCTTTCTATCCCGGGTAAACAATCGTTCCGGCATGCATGGTCGCAACGGCCCAAGATCCATACCTGACGATGCGGCTTTCAGCTGTTTCAATGTCAGTTTATAGGGGCCGCGTTTGAGCATCGCATTCAGAATACCGGACGGCTTCATCCAGCCCATGATGCCCAGTACGAGACGGCCCTGGAGACGGGTTTTCAGGCTACCACGGCCCATCCGCTTCAGCAGACCGTGAATAATCTGCCAGTCTTCCTTCGCACCTTTGTCCGGTGGGAATAAAGCTGGCGCGTATTTCGCGACGTTACGGACGGCGAAACTGTTGAAGATCAGATCGTAATGGTCCCGCTCCAACGGTCCGCAAGGCGGCAAAATCACGTGTGCATGACGGGTCGTCTCATTGAGGTAATAATCAATCGACACTATGAACTCCAACGAATCCAGCGCCGTCACCAACTGAGCACTGTTGGGCGTCGAGACAACCGGATTCCCCGCCATCGTCAGCAATGCCTTCACCTGCCCCTCGCCGGGCGTCAGAATCTCTTCGGCAAGCACGGATACCGGCAACTCCCCCCCAAATTCAGGTAGACCACGGACGCGGCTCTGGTACCGGTTGAAATTTCCGCGACTGCCGCGTGCAGCCAGAATCGCTGGCAGGTCCACCGCAGGATGAGACAGCATCAAGCCGCCTTCCCGGTCGAAATTACCACTAACGATGTTCAACACCATGATCAGCCACTGACACAGCCCGCCATACTGCTGAACTGATACCCCCATACGGCCATAACAGCTGGCCGACTCCGCGCTCAGCCAGTCACCCGCCAGCTGGCGGATAGCTTCGGCACTGATACCCGTTCGGTCTGCAGCGTGTTCAGGCGTCATACCCGCACAAATAGCGCTAAGATCGGCGGGAGCAACGTAGTCCGGCAATGCCGGTAACTGAGCAAACAGTTCATGCACCCAGACGTGGAGCACAGCCAGCAGCAGCTGAATGTCCTGACCAGGACGGATAAACCAGTGCTCATCAGCAACTCTGGCAGTTTCAGTTGCCCGCGGATCAATCACCAGAACACGACCTCCGCGCGCCTGAATCCCTTTAATCCGACCACGGAAATCCGGCACAGTCATCATGCTGCCATTGGATGCCAGAGGGTTGCCGCCGATGATGATCAGAAAATCCGTACGGTCAATATCAGCAACAGGCTGCAGCAACTGATGCCCCAGCATCTGCAGGCTCGCCATGTGATGCGGCAGCTGATCCACAGACGTTGCCGAGAACTTGTTCTTTGAGCCAATCGCCTTAAGCAGCATCGGGCCAAATAGCAGATTGCCGTAATTGTGAACATTGGGGTTGCCAAGATACGATGCCACCGCATCGCGACCGTGCTGATCGCGGATACGCATAAGCTCGCTGGCGGTATGATCCAGAGCCTCATTCCAGCTAACTTCATGCCACTCATCGCCCCTGCGGATCATCGGCAGGCGCAGACGGTCAGGGTCTTCATGAAGGTCTTGCAGCGCCGTGGCTTTGGGGCAGATGTAACCCTTACTGAACGGGTCATCCTTATCGCCTTTAATCGAAAGAATCTGGCCATCTTCATGCCTGACTTCAATGCCACAGGTCGCCTCACACAGGCTGCAGGTGCGTTTATGCGTCTGAATAGTCATTACTTTTTTCCTGGCTGCTGATCGCCGGATGAGACCGGGCTTATTGTTCTGATTGACTATACGCGTTGCTTACCAGTCCGGAGCAGGCCAATTGTGCCAAAGTGCAGGACGACAGAGTTCAGAATCCACCAGGCCGGACGCCACAGGAAACTGTCGACGATCTGATAAATTGAAAAAATATTAGAGACCTCCATCATAAATACTATGAATAACGCATATCAGGGGTACAAATACGTCTGAGCCTAAAATTCCGGTATACTCCGGCGCTACTACAAGTAGGTGATGCAGATACTTGGTGACTTTTGGCACTAAGTATTACTGCTCACCAGACATAACTGCATGGATGGGGGCTTGCGATCACCTTAGGACGCAAGCCAGCTAAAGTGCAATGAAGTTGCAATCAAGGCTTTGAGAGAGGGTCGCAAATGAGTCTGTATTCAGAATACCTGAAAGAAATTGAGGTTCGTAAAAACGAGCTGGGGTTGAACCCTAAGCCGATCGACGGTGCTGAGCTGCTGTCTGAAATCATCGAACAGATCAAAGACGTAAACAATGAGCACCGTAAAGACTCGTTGAACTTCTTCATCTACAACACCCTCCCTGGTACGACACCTGCGGCCGGTGTCAAAGCAGAGTTCCTGAAAGAAATCATTCTGGGTCAGGCTTCTGTAGAAGAAATCAACCAGGACTTCGCTTTCGAACTGCTGTCTCACATGAAAGGCGGCCCGTCTATCAAAGTACTGCTGGACCTGGCTCTGGGTGACGACGCTGACATCGCCAAAGCAGCTGCGGCGGTTCTGAAAACTCAGGTATTCCTGTACGAAGCCGATACCGAGCGCTTGGAAGCCGCCTACAAAGCAGGCAACGCCATCGCCAAAGAACTGCTGGAAAGCTACAGCAAAGCAGAATTCTTTACCGAACTGCCAGACATCGACGAAGAAATCAAAGTTATCACCTACATTGCTGCTGTTGGTGACATCTCGACTGACCTGCTGTCTCCGGGCAACCAGTCTCACTCACGTGCTGACCGTGAACTGCACGGCAAGTGCATGATCTCTCCTGAAGCTCAGGAAGAAATCACTCAGATGAAAGAAGCTAACCCAGACAAGCAAGTTATGCTGATCGCCGAAAAAGGCACCATGGGTGTGGGTTCATCACGTATGTCTGGTGTGAACAACGTGGCACTTTGGGCTGGTAAGCCTTCAAGCCCGTACGTTCCATTCATCAACATCGCTCCAGTGGTTGCTGGTACCAATGGTATCGCACCTATCTTCCTGACGACTGTCGGCGTAACCGGCGGTATTGGTCTGGACCTGAAAAACTGGGTACAGAAGAAAGACGCAGACGGCAACGTTGTTCGCGACGCGAACGGCGATGCAGTACTGGAAGAAAAGTACTCTGTTAAGACGGGTACCGTTCTGACCATCAACACCAAGACCAAAAAGCTGCTCGACAGCGATGGCAACGAGCTGTCTGACGTATCCGACGCTTTCACTCCACAGAAAGTCGAGTTCATGAAAGCGGGCGGTTCTTACGCGGTTACCTTCGGTAAGCAGCTGCAGACCTTCGCTGCAGAGACTCTGGGTGTTGAAGCTCCTGCTGTTTACGCGTCTTCAAAAGAAATCTCTCACGAAGGTCAGGGCCTGACTGCTGTTGAGAAGATCTTTAACCGCAACGCCGTTGGTGTGAACTCTGCGACGCCACTGCACGCGGGTTCTGACGTTCGCGTTAAAGTGAACATCGTAGGTTCTCAGGATACTACTGGCCCTATGACCACTCAGGAACTGGAAGCCATGGCTGCTTCTACCATCTCTCCAAGCGTTGATGGTGCGTTCCAGTCTGGCTGTCACACTGCCTCTGTATGGGATAGCAAAGCGAAGGCCAACACGCCTAAGCTGATGGCGTTCATGAACGCGTTCGGCGTGATCACTGCACGTGATCCTAAGGGTGTTTACCCTGCAATGACCGACGTAATCCACAAAGTACTGAACGACATTACTGTTGACGATCGCGCGATCATCATCGGTGGTGACTCTCACACCCGTATGTCTAAAGGTGTCGCGTTCGGTGCTGACTCCGGTACGGTTGCGGTAGCACTGGCGACGGGTGAAGCAGCAATGCCAATCCCAGAGTCTGTGAAAGTTACCTTCAAAGGCAACATGAAGCCGCACATGGACTTCCGTGACATCGTACACGCGACTCAGGCGCAGATGCTGAAGCAGTTCAGTGGCGAAAACGTCTTCCAGGGCCGTGTAATCGAAGTACAGATCGGTACTCTGATGGCTGACCAGGCCTTCACCTTCACCGACTGGACTGCAGAAATGAAAGCAAAAGCTTCTATCTGTATTTCTACCGATGACACCCTGATCAAGTCTCTGGAACTGGCTAAGTCACGTATCCAGATCATGATCAACAAAGGCATGGAAAACGAAGCAGGCATGCTGCAAGGCCTGATCGAACTGGCTGACAAGCGTATCGCTGGCATCAAGTCTGGTGAAGAGCCTGCACTGGCTCCAGACGACAACGCTAAGTACTACGCTGAAGTGGTTGTTGACCTCGACGCTATCGACGAGCCAATGATTGCTGACCCAGACGTAAACAACGAAGACGTATCTAAGCGTTACACCCACGACGTGATCCGTCCGGCTTCCTACTACGACGGCCGTAAAGTTGACCTGGGCTTCGTTGGTTCTTGTATGGTTCACAAAGGTGACATGCAGATCATCGCTGCGATGCTGCGTAACCTGGAGAAGAACGGCCCTATCACGTTCAAGGCTCCACTGGTTGTTGCACCACCAACGTACAACATCGTTGACGAGCTGAAAGCTGAAGGCGACTGGGACATCCTGTCTAAGTACGCTGGCTTCACCTTCGACGATGCAAACCCGAAAGAAGCGGCACGCACCAAGTACGAAAACATCCTGTACCTGGAGCGCCCTGGATGTAACCTGTGTATGGGTAACCAGGAAAAAGCAGAACCAGGTGACACCGTACTGGCGACCTCTACCCGTCTGTTCCAGGGCCGTGTTGTAGAAGACAGCGCTGAGAAGAAAGGTGAATCTCTGCTGGGTTCTACCCCAATGGTTGTTCTGGGCACTATCCTGGGTCGCTTCCCGACTCTGGAAGAGTACAAAGCAGCGGTTGAAGGTATCAACCTGACTTCTTTCGCTCCACCATCGAAAGACCTGGCTCGCCCAGCGATCCCTCTGAAAGCTGTTTAATTAACAGTTTAAGAAGGTGATAGCCCACTGCCCTGACCTTTAGGTTGAGGCAGAGGGTTAAGAAAATAAAAAACCGGCACTCGAGAGAGGCGCCGGTTTTTTTGTGTCAGGAATTTACCCACCCGACCCAAAGCACTCGTTCTTCAGTGCTTTTTAAGTTCGAGTGAATGCCCTGTTCAACTTCCTGTGCCCATACTGGCAAAAGGCGTTGCCTCAGGCACTTTCAATAGTCGAGATGGGGAGTTATGCTCGGAAGGGTTTGTAACAAGTATCGAGAATAAGTTTTGGATTTGTTTGAAATTGCAGTGAAGGAGGACCGACTTCATCCGCTATTTAAAAGAATTATTTCCTCCAAGGAGTACGAGCCAACTATTGACGTTCTTAATAATTGGTCGACTGGCTTGCTGGGGCGAAAGAAAGAAGCTAAAAAGTTTATTCAAGACTTCCAGTTATCTTTTAACTCGTCGTTGTGGGAGATATACCTTAACAAGGCATTCACTGATTTTGGCTTAGAGATCGACTACTCAAAGGAAAGCCCGGATTTCAATCTCCATCACAAATCTGGTCGCTCTGTAAACGTTGAAGCAGTTACCTCTAATAATAAAGAAAACCTAAACCCCGAATACTACTTAATGGAATCAATTAGATCCGCCTCAGCAATAAGTAATGATGATTTTTTGAATGAGTCGACAATTAAGCTGGCGGGAAAATTAAAAGACAAAAGGGATCTATTTCTAGGCAAAAATAACAAAAAGAACCCATACCACTCATTAAAACACGTAAAAGGCAACCCTTTTGTTATCGCCATTGCTCCTTTTGACAATCATCTTTCTTTTTCACAGAACAATATGGCTATTAACAGGGTTCTTTATGGTATCAACCCCCCAGCACCAATGGGTGATGGAAAGCGAATAAATCATATATTGAATCGCAATTCAAAAAAAGTTGAGCTTGGTATTTTTACTAACACTAGCTACAAAGAAATTAGTGCCGTAATTTTTTCAACTACGGGCATGTTTGGAAAAGCAGTCGTCCAAGCAGGTTTAAGTAACTTTATACGTGCGACTCGCTACCGCCAACTTAAAATTGACGAGTTCATTAAAATGGAAGGTCCTGACATGCTGGGAACGTCCCATAAGATTATAAAGCCAGGCCATGAAGTTCTATCTATTCGCTTTGAAAACGGAAATTTTGTTTGTGGCTCTGATACATATCTCTATCCATCTAGTGAATATAAAGAGTCTCATTTGGACGGTTTGCATATCTACTATAACCCTTATGCTTCAATCCAATTAGATAGAGATATTTTTTCTGCACATGAGGTCACTCAAAATTACTATGACGTAAAAACACAGGAAATGGTTTGTAATCATAATGATGGCTCGTTAGTTTCAAGGCAAACTTTTACATCTATCGCTTGAACTACATGAGAGAATTACATGATTCAAGGGGTCATGATTCAAGGGGTCAGAGTCTTTGATTTCATGCACTTCCTGAGCAACCCCAAAATCACATAGACGGTCATTGAAAGAACTAATTTCCGATGTCCTGAATTTCTTCGTCAAGCGAAGCTATTGCTCCGCAAGGCGAGAGAGTCAGCCCCTTCAGGTCGAAATCTTCCAGAGCGTGTTTAAACCGCTCGGTACAGTACAGTGATGTGGAGTTATCAAAGTCTGTTTTAAAAACAGGCGGATCGTCGGCCTCCTCTTGAAATCCAATACTCAGAATATTTAGAGGTTTACCATCGTGGTTATCCCAAGCGCTCAACGTAGGGTCTGCGTCTTTTCGACTAAGGCAGTTGAATATCCAATATGGATCAGCTTCATTCATAATTCTTACAGGTAAAAACTCCCCATGAGGCTGGAGTAAATCCCCAAGAAGTCTTCTGGCTTTTGGGCTGAGTACCAATGCAGCTCCTGCCTGCCATACGACTATGTCTGGCACCCTCGGGTTGCTCGCGCCGGAATTTGGAATGAAAGACGTTTCGGGGGCGCGCCACCATGAAGAAAATTGCGTATCCCGCTTACTGAATGACATGATATCGTCGAATTCTAACCCATGACCTAGGGGGACCTTTCGAATGATATCCATGGCATCAAGCGATAACATCATGTACTCATAATCGGTGTACTTCAGAACGTAAAAACTAGGCAACGGTCGTTTCTCCTGCTGTATCGATTATGACTGTTACATTGTTCTGTTGCATAAGTCGACCGATCACCTGGAGTTGCGTTTCTGTTTTGCCCTGTCCATTTGGATTCAAGAGGTCAGTGTCATTGATTTTATGCGGAATTACATGGGCGATCATAGTACGAGACCGCAATATGTAGTTAGAACGGAGGGTTAAAGTGCTTGGTAGTGTTACTTTTGTTGTACTGGCGCTGACTATTACCCTGAGCTTGCTAGGCGTGACGTCATTATTAGACATACCGCCTTTGTTGTCAGGTTTGGTGGTACCAATATTGAATAGCGCTGTTGCATTATTTTTTGGACTGGCAGCATTCAGAGGAAAGGCTTGGTCGATACAGATAACTTTACCATTGGCTGCCTTAGCTTTATCGCATCTGGTTAAATTCGATCTGGCACATATTGCAATATTTCTGGTTAATATCGGACTTGCGGCCTTGTCTTTCTATTTGATGCGGCGCTGTATCGCAGTGCATCGGTCAATACACTGCGATGAGTAGCGATTCAAGGAGGATTCCAAGGAGGATTCAAGGGGTCAGAGTCGTTGATTTCATAAATCACCTAACCGTACATCCACGTCAATCCTTGTATCACGGGCATGGCCTGCTCCTACAGCCTGCTATGATCTGACAACGCCTGTTTTGCTGCTCACCTACATTAAAAAAACACTCCCGGCTCAAATAACAACCCATACTGAGCCGCAAAACTTGCCTTTACGGCTCATATAACCAACAATAATGAGCCGAAAATCTGAGATTTGCGGCTCACGGCACTAGATCTTGCGCATCACTACCACCCGGGCAGCTCATGAACTACATCTGGCGACACAAACACTGGCCCCAATTCAGCTACGACAGCAGTAAGCTGTCGGCTCTGGCTTACCAGTACGCCAAGCAAGCGGCTCAGCTATCTGGCCGGCTGTCGCAGACAGATGACGGCGACTCTATTGCAGCTCAGTTAGACCTGATGGTGGATGAAGCGATCAACACCAGCCTGATTGAGGGTGAGAATCTGAATCCGGCCAGTGTGCGTTCGTCATTACAGAACTATCTCAATCTGTCCCCTACTCCCATCAACGTCGCTGATGTAAAGGCAGAGGGAATGGCGGCGTTGCTTGTGGATGTGCGAAAGCACTTCAATAAGCCGCTCAGCAAAGAGATGCTGTTCAACTGGCACCGTATGGTCTTTTGTGGGGTTGGGGCAGGCTTTGAAGACAATATCCTGCACAGCGAACTGACCGTCGGCCAATGGCGCGACAGCCCAGAACCCATGCAAATTGTTTCAGGGCCGGTTGGTTATGAACGTGTGCATTACGAGGCACCTGCCGCTCAGGATGTCGATGCTTTAATGGCTGAGTTTCTGAACTGGTTTAATCAAGCAGACGTCCTCCAAAACCATCACGAAGACAACCAACAAGTGCCGGGCGTTATCCGCGCGGGTATCGCTCACCTGTGGTTTGAGGTTGTTCACCCGTTTGATGACGGTAATGGCCGTATCGGTCGCGCCATCATTGAATACGCACTGGCGCAGGATCTGGGCATGCCAGTCGTGCTCAGCATGTCGACGCATATAGAAAAGAACAAAAAGGAATACTATCGCCAGCTGAATACCGCGAGTTGCTGCGACTCGTCAGAACTGGAGAACCCTGCCGTACTTGATATCACTGAGTGGCTCTACTGGTTTATCGAAACCCTGATCGCTGCTCAACAAGAAGCCTCAGAAAAAGTAGCGACCATATTTGAGAAAACCGCATTCTGGCAACGACACAAGAATACTGAGTTATCAGAACGCCAGAAGGCAGTGTTGAACAAGGTATTCAAAGCCGGGAAGGAAGGCTTCCCGAACGGCATCAGTGCGCAAAAGTATGCCGCGCTAGGCAAATGTTCTAAGGCCACCGCGACCCGCGACTTAGGCGATTTACTCGCCAAGAACTGCTTACGTTCTGAAGGCGTTGGCCGAGGACTCCGATATTTAATTGCTCTTTCACCTGACGCTTAGGCCTGACATTACCAAAGTTGTATACAATCCCGCCCAAACGGCGGCTGTTTACCTTGATTTAGCCCCTATTGCCGTTAAAATTGCGGACAATCTACAAACATCCGCTCATCCTGCTAGGTATCCAGCATGACTTCAGCCACTCATTTTGACCCATCCAGCTCAATCAAAACGCTGCCAGGCACGTCTCATCGTTATCACAGCCTGCCAGACACCGCCGAACGTTTAGGCATTAATCTGGATGAACTGCCCTTCTCTCTGCGCCCTATCCTTGAAGGCATTGCCCGTAATGTCGGCAAAAACGGCATCACGGTTGAGCAGTTGCAGGCACTGGGTAACTGGCCAGCGCACCAGGGGCAAGAGCCGGTAGAAATTCCGTTCACGGCCGGTCGTGTGATCATGCACGACCTGAGTGGTACGCCTGCGATCGTCGATTTTGCGGCGATGCGCTCTGCGGTTGAGCGTATGGGTCTGAACCCTTCCATCATTGAGCCGCTGGTGCGTGCGGATCTGGTGATCGACCACACGGTGACGATGGATAACACCGGTAGTCCGGCGTCGCTGCGTATTAACAGTGAGCTGGAAGCGGCGCGTAACAAAGAGCGCTATGGCTTCCTTAAGTGGGGTGCGCAGGCATTTAACACGATTCGTATTATTCCGCCTCAGACGGGCATCGTGCATCAGGTGAACCTGGAGTATCTGGCTCAGGGTTACTTAACACAGGTGAATGGGGACCAGGATGAACTGATGATCCCGGATACCCTGATTGGTATGGACAGCCACACGCCTATGGCTAACGCATTGGGTATCGTTGGCTGGGGTGTCGGCGGTATTGAAGCGGGCGCGTCTATGCTGGGCCAGCCGATGGAAATGCTTGCTCCAGAAGTAATCGGTGTTGAGCTGACGGGCGCGCTGAAAGAAGGCGTGACCGCAACCGATCTGGTATTAACCATCACAGAAATGCTGCGTAAGTACCCGCGCGGTGTGGTTGGTAAGTTCGTGGAATACGTCGGTGAAGGCTCCGCCAACCTGTCTCTGCCTGACCGTGCGACCATCGCCAACATGTCGCCAGAATACGGCGCGACTATGGGCTTCTTCCCGTTTGATGAAATCGCTGCTGACTATATAAAGGCGACCGGCCGCGACGGCGATCTGCCACTGGCGTATTACCAGGCGCAAAACATGGCATGGAAAGCGGGCCAGAAGCTGCCGCGCTACACCGACCTGCTGCATCTTGATCTGTCTACCGTTGAACCATCTGTCGCGGGCCCTAAAAAGCCACAAGACCGTCTGCCTCTGGGTGATATCGGTAAGGTATTCCAGCAAACTGCGACCGCAGGCGATCGTACCCCTGAAGAAGTGACCGTTACGCCGGTTAAGGCCGATGAGAACGGTATCTTCCAGTCATTGCCTGAGCGCACCTTAAAAGATGGCGATATCGTGATCGCGGCGATTACTGCTTGTACCAACACCTCTAACCCGGGTCTGCTGATTGCCGCTGGCCTGCTGGCCAAGAAAGCCAACGAGCTGGGCCTGAAAGTGCCAGACGGCGTAAAAACCTCTATGGCTCCTGGCTCACCAGTAGCGACCGACTTCTTAACCAAGGCTGGGCTGCAGGAGCATCTGGATGCGCTGGGCTTTAACACCGCAGGCTACGGCTGTACTACGTGCGTTGGGAACTCTGGTCCGCTGGCGCCGAGCATTGAAGCCGCGCTGCGCGACCACGACATTATTGTGTCTTCTGTGTTGTCGGGTAACCGCAACTTCGAAGGCCGCGTACACCCGGATGTCGACACTAACTTCCTGATGTCGCCACCGCTGGTCGTTGCTATGGCGATTGCTGGCAATGTGAACATCGACGTGACCAAAGAGCCGCTGGGCCAAGACGCTCAGGGTAATGATGTGTTCCTGAAAGACATCTGGCCGAGCAACGCGGAAATCACGCAAACCATGCACGAGTGCATGGACCCGACCGCCTTCCGCGAAACCTATGAAAATTCCATGGGTGGCCCAGAAACCTGGCAGAAGCTGGAATCACCGACGGGCCCTGTGTATCAGTGGGATGAGAAGTCGAGCTACATTCAGGAAATCTCGTTCTTCGATGGCTTCGCACTGGAAACACCAGCCGATTCCCTCAACAACATCAGCAACGCCCGCATGCTGGTGATGTGTGACGACAACACCACCACCGACCATATCTCACCGGTGAGCCGTATCCGCCCTGACTCTCCTCCGGGCGAGTACCTGATGTCGATTGGTGTTGATGAAAACGACCTGACCTCACTCGGTGCGCGTCGTGGTAACCACCACGTGATGCTGCGTAGCATTTTTGGCAATGTCAAAGCCCGTAACCTGATGCTGCCGGGCACCACTGGTGCGGTGACGAATTACTACAACGCCAATGGAGACGCTGAGAAGATGTCGATCTACGACGCGGCCTCCCGCTACCAGCAGGAAGGCACGCCATCGGTGGTATTCGGCGGCAAGCTTTACGGTACGGGCTCATCCCGTGACTGGGCGGCCAAAGGCCCGGCGCTGTTAGGTGTGAAAGCGATTATTGCCGAGAGCTTTGAGCGTATTCATAAATCCAACCTGGTCGGCATGGGCGTATTGCCACTGCAATTGCCAGAAGGCGTGACCCTGGGCTCGCTGAACCTGGATGGCTCTGAAACCTTCGATCTGGCGGGCATTGATAGCCTTGCGCCACGCGGCTCTGTTCAGCTTACGATTAAGCGCAAAGATGGCTCTTCTGAGCAGCATACGCTGGTGTCTCGTGTTGATACGTCATCGGAGCTTGAGCAGATTCGCCACAAGGGCATTCTGCCGATGGTTCTGCGCGATATTATTGCTGCAAACAGCTGATTTATACGCAAAACCCCGACACACAAGAAACCCGGCAATTGCCGGGTTTTTTATGTTGGCTTGTTCTTAGTCGTCAAACAACTCAGAACATGAAAGCAAGACCTGCTGATGCAAAATCAACATCCGCTTTGACATTATCTTCGTCAAAGTCAGCACGCTCATATTCAAGGCGCAGGTTCAGATTATCCAGCAGTGCGATTGATGTACCGACACCGTAGAACATGGCGGTACCTTCGCGCTCATCGCTGTAGCCCAGCGGACCTTTTACATCAGCGTCCCACCAGAACTGACCACCTTTAACAAATACACGAGTGTGGTCGCCAGCAGGCAGACCCAGCATCAGTGACGCAGTTAAACCGCTTGGGTCAAACTGGAAGCTGCCCTCTTTATATTCACCCAGATTCAGGTACTGACCTTCAATACCCACGTAATCGTTTAGCCACACGCCGGCGAAGCCTTTCCAGCTTGTGCGGTCGTCGTCAAATTCGTCAGCATCACCCAGTTCTTCAACTTCTTCACCACCGATAGAGAGGTTTTCCAGTTTGCTGTAACTGATTGAACCACCCACGAATGCGTCAGCATCATATTCGCTTTCTGCCATTGCTGGTGCGCCATACATAGCAGCAGTAAGAAGTGCAGTCGTTGCTGGGATAGTTAGCTTTTTCATATTTGACTCCTTGCCTCATGAACGAGGTCATTAAACATGTGAAAGTGTGAGGCTTGGGAGGAAAGTTCGTTCACTGAAACAACGCAACGGATTGTTTCAGGAACTTTCGGTATTTTGACTTCGCGTCAGGCTGGGCCTATGCTCAGCGGCTGTTTTCACTTTTAAAATAAGAAAAATATGCGCTTAAAAAATTATTCTCTCTTTGGATCTGCACTGCTTTTTTCAATGTTTTCTGTCGCGGATGTCTGTGAATTTGAAGTACCAGCGACTGAAAATTATTCAGAAGCAGCCTATTTTTATCCGTGTGATGCAGACTCTCCTCTACCCGCCATTACGCTTACTGGTGGCTACTCAAACACGTATCACAAGCTGAAATGGATGGCAGAAGCGGTCGCCGAATCGGGGTATGTCGTTCTTGCGATGACCCCTATCGACAAATACGGGAAAGTTGAACAATGGCGGGACGCTCATCTCAGCGGCCAAAAAACACTGGTAGCCACAACGAAAGATGCCAACTCACCGGTTAAGAATCTGATCGATGTAAACCTTCGGGGTATCACAGGCTTCTCTATGGGCGGCGGCGGTACACTTCTGGCTGGCAGTATCCTGCAAGACGACGTCAAAGCACTTGCCGCTTTTGCTCCGTTTCTTTTGAAAGAACAGCGCAATGTATCTCCGAGTGCGCCCACCATGATCCTCGCAGGCGCCAAAGATTTGCTGGTGACCAATGAATCTATCGAAGAGATATATCAGCACGTTGAAACATCAGCCGAACAACACTTTCTTGCTGTCTATGAAAACGGGCGTCATCAGCAGTGGTATCGACCAGAGATAACTACCAACCGTGAAAGCTACATCGAACTTACCCTGGCCTGGCTGGATTACCACTTAAAAGAGAGCAGTTCTGCTGCCACAGTGTTGAGTGAAGCAGGCAGGCAAGCGCCTGAACTCTTCACCAGAATCAGCCATGATCTCTGAGAAACTGTACCTTAGGTAGCAGAAATGGACATGAATAGGACAATTCGTTCCACCTGTGAACGTTCGTAAAATTAGTCCGTGAAAGGCTCGTTCAGCTTGGTACCCTGTCAGCACTAAGAATAAAAACAACACAGGTGAATATATGTCTGTTTCATTCAAGTCCACGCTCCGCTTTCTTCCACTCGCCGCTTCTGTCGCACTTGCAGGCTGCTTTGGCGGTGGAAATCCAGATCCAGCACCTGAAGGCCAGGCTCTGACCAATCCGGGTGACTATGAGATCTGTTCTTACGAGAACAACCTGGACAATAGCCGTTACTCATCTGCTCGAATGACTTACCCATGTGATCTGAGTGCAGGCCCGTTCCCGGCGACAACTCTGACGGGTGGTTTCACCAATAAAAAAGAGCAAATGGAGTGGTTGTCTGAGCACCTGACAAGCCACGGCTATGTCGTACTGACCATGACTCCGACCAACCGCTATGGCCAGCCTCCAGCATGGCGCAGTGCTCAGATTGGTGGTTTCGCAGAACTGGAAGACGAAAACAACCGCGCAGGCAGCCCTCTGCAGGGCAAGATTAACCTCGACAAGCGCAACATCATGGGCTTTTCGATGGGCGGCGGCGGCGTACTGCTTGCAGCGGCAGATATGGGTGAAGCTCCGGCCAGCGTTATTGCACTCGCACCGTGGCTGGGTGACAACAACGTCTACTACAACGGCATTAAAGCACCAACCATGATGCTGGGTAGTGAAGATGACGAACTTGCCTACTACACCGAAGATTTCTACGCTCAGCTACCAAGTAATATTGAGCGTGGCCTGGCCATGTTCGCAGGTCGTAGCCATTACGACTGGTATGGCAACGGTGACCAGGATGCAAAAGCAGAATTCCGTACACTTGTAACGGCATTCCTCGAAGTACAACTGAAAGACGATGACTCTGCTTACAGCTACTTCGAAGGTGCTGAACACGACGAGCACGTTTCAGACGGTTGGTTCTCAGCCTTTGATTATCAGAAGTAACACGCACGCTTCTACTCTTTAAGCCCGCTTACTGCGGGCTTTTTTGTGCCTGCTCACTTCAATCGTTAAATCTGGCCATTGTTAGGACACTCGCTTCCAACTCAATCTTAGTGGCCATATATGACAAGACTGGTTCATACAGCTTGGTATTCTGGATGGGTTCCTTACAAAAATAACTAAAGGTTAACGACATGTCTGTATCTCTGAAAAGCGTATTCCGCGCTCTTCCACTTGCGGCTTCGGTTGCTCTCGTTGGCTGTTTCGGCGGCGGTGATCCTGATCCTTCCCCAGAAGGCCAGGCTCTGGGTGTGCCGGGAGACTTTGAGATCTGCTCTTATGAATCAAATCTCGAGAATGACGGCTACGCGTCAGCGCGTATGACCTACCCATGTGACCTCAGTGGCGGACCAATCCCTGCGACCACACTGACCGGCGGCTTCACTAATACAAAAGAACAAATGGAGTGGCTGGCTGAACACCTGTCATCACACGGCTATGCCGTTCTCACCATGACACCTAACAACACCCTGGGTGTTCCGCCAGGCTGGCGCGACGCTCAGTTCGGCGGCTTCGCTGAATTTGAAGACGAGAACTCACGCTCAGGCAGCCCACTGCAAGGCAAAATCGACCTCAGTAAGCGTAACCTGATGGGCTTCTCCATGGGTGGCGGCGGCGTTATCCTCGCAGCTGAAGAAATGGGCAACCAGCACACCAGCGCGATCGCACTGGCTCCGTGGTTAGGTGCTTACAGTGTTGATTTCGAAGCGATCGAGTCTCCTATCCTGATGCTGGGCAGTGAATTCGACGAACTGGCCTACGCCACTGAACGCTACTACTCTGAGCTTTCACCTAATACAGAGCGCGGTCTTGCTATGTATGCAGGCGGTAGCCACTTCCACTGGTTTGGTAACGGAGAAACAGAATATAAGAAGAAATTCCGTACGCTGGTTACTGCATTCCTGGAAGTTCAGCTTAAGGGTGACAGCAGCGCTTACAGCTACTTTGATGGCGCTGAGCACGATGAGCACGTAGAAGAAGGCTGGTTCTCAGCGTACGACTACCAGAAGTAAGTCGACATTACGTAGAGACAAAGAAGCCCGCTTAAACGCGGGCTTCTTTGTAATTTGGCCTGACGTCGAACTGGTGGTATTTTCGGTACACCAAATTCCCGCACGACAGGATGTTTTAATGTCTGACCAACAGACGCCCAACGGCACACCCGATCCTCGTGATCACTCTCAGTTCAGCCTTCTTAAGAGCCGACGCTTTGCGCCCTTCTTCTTTACTCAGTTTCTAGGCGCCTTCAACGATAACGTCTACAAAAACTCGCTGATGGCGATGATCACCTTCGGCCTGCTTTCCAGCACGATGGACCTGAGCCTGATGAACAATCTGGGCGCCATGCTGTTTATTCTGCCCTTCTTCCTGTTTTCAGCGCTCGCTGGCCAGCTCTCAGACAAGTACGAAAAATCGTACCTGATACGACGCATTAAGTTACTCGAAATCGTCATCATGGTCCTTGGTGCCTGCGCTTTCTACTTCAGCGCCACGGCAGGACTAATGTGCCTTCTCTTTTTAATGGGGACGCAATCCGCATTTTTCGGCCCGGTTAAGTACAGTATCATTCCTCAACACCTGGATAACCACGAGCTCGTTGGTGGTAACGCTCTGGTTGAGATGGGCACCTTTCTCGCGATTCTGACCGGTACGCTGATCGCCAGTGTGATCGCCACCCGTGAAGATGGTGTGATATGGGTAAGCGCTGTGATTATCAGTGTGTCTTGCCTGGGGTATCTTGTCAGCCGCCAGATTCCGTCGGCGCCCGCCGCCAACCCGACACAGAAAGTTCGCTTCAACCCGGTGACTGAAACCTGGCGTACGCTAGGTTATGCACGCCAGACAAAAAGTATCTTCCTGGCTGTACTCGCAATTTCCTGGTTCTGGTTTCTGGGTGCGGCCTATCTCACTCAGATATACGGCTTCGCCAAAGATTTTCTCGGCGGCGACCAGAGCGTAGTCATGGTTTTATTGGCAACCTTCTCTATTGGTATCGCGTTAGGCTCACTGCTTTGTGAGCGTTTATCCGGACACAAAGTAGAACTCGGCCTTGTACCTCTCGGTTCTATCGGTCTGACGATATTTGGCATTGATTTATTCTTACAGGATTTACCAGCTGTCGGCCCAGAGCTTATTAATGCCGGTGAATTCTTCAGCTCCCCCTGGAACCTGCGCATCGTCTTTGATTTCCTGATGATCGGTGTCTTTGGTGGTTTCTATATCGTACCGCTTTACGCCATGGTTCAGGCGCGCTCAGAGCCGCAGCATCGCTCTCAGGTCATTGCCGCGATCAATATTATGAACGCACTCTTTATGGTGGCCTCTGCGATTACAGGCATCATTGTTCTGGGTGTACTTGATCTGTCGATTCCTGAGTTCTTTATGATTCTCGCGATTCTGAATGCGTTGGTATCCATCTACATTTATCGCACGATCCCTGAATTTGCGATGCGCTTTATCATCTGGGTGCTTACGCACACCATGTATCGGGTAAACCACATCAACCTGCATAAAATCCCTGATGAAGGCGCATGCGTACTTGTGTGCAACCATGTGTCATTCGTAGATGCGCTATTGATCGGTGGTGCCTGCCGTCGCCCGGTTCGCTTCGTGACGTTTAAGCCGATCTACAACATGCCCGTTCTGAACTTTATCTTCCGCACGGCAAAAGCGATTCCTATCGACAGTAAAAAAGCCGATCCAGAAGGATATGAAAGAGCGTTTGAGAGAATCGCTGAAGAACTTCGTGCTGGCGAAGTGGTATGTATTTTTCCGGAAGGCAAGCTCACAACCACCGGTGAAATCGACGAGTTCAAAAATGGCATTAGCCGGATACTCGATGAAACACCGGTACCCGTTATCCCGATGGCACTGCGCGGACTTTGGGGCAGTTTCTTCAGCCACAAAGATCGACCTGCACTGACACGATTACCACAACGATTCTGGTCAAAGATTGATATGGTGGTTGGCGATATAGTGCCGCCAGAAGATGCAAGCCCAGGCTACTTAAAAGAGAAAGTCGCCGAATTACGAGGCGATAGGCAGTAATAACACCGCAAATAAAAACGGGCGCTTACTATAAGCGCCCGTTTTTAATCGTGATTGCTAAACCGTCAGATTATTCCGCCGGTTTTGCTTTCTCACGCAGTTTGATGTGCAGATCACGCAGTTGCGTGTTGCTGACTTCACCGGGAGCCTGTGTCATTACACACGCAGCCGACTGAGTTTTCGGGAAGGCAATCACTTCACGGATGCTGGTTGCGCCAGTCAGCAGCATGATCAGACGATCCAGGCCGAATGCCAGACCACCGTGTGGTGGCGCACCGAATTTCAGAGCGTCGAGCAGGAAGCCGAACTTCTCACGCTGTTCTTCTTCTGAGATGCCCAGCACTTTAAATACGGTCTGCTGCATCGCTTCGTCGTGAATACGGATGGAACCGCCACCCAGTTCGCAACCGTTAAGTACCATATCGTAAGCGCGTGACAGCGCTTCCAGAGGTGCTTTTTCCAGCTCTTCTGGTGAACAGCTTGGTGCCGTGAATGGGTGGTGCAGTGCGGTCATGGAACCGTCGTCGTTCTCTTCGAACATTGGGAAGTCAACAACCCACAGAGCAGCCCACTCTTTGGTGTACATGTTCAGGTCTTCACCCAACTTGCAACGCAGTGCGCCCAGTGCTTCGTTCACGACCTTAGTTTTGTCTGCACCGAAGAACACGATATCGCCGTTCTTAGCGTCCAGCTTCTCCATGATCTTCATGGTGTTGTCGTCACCGATAAACTTGATGATCGGTGACTGAAGGCCTTCAACGCCCTTCTCGATTTCGTTGACCTTGATCCACGCCAGACCTTTCGCACCGTAAATACCAACAAACTTGGTGTATTCGTCAATTTGCTTACGTGACAGCTCAGCACCGCCCGGTACTTTCAGCGCTGCAACGCGGCACTTAGGATCTTTCGCAGGGGCTGCGAACACTTTGAAGTCGATGTCCTGAAGGAATTCTTCAACATCAACCAGTTCCATCGGGATACGCAGATCCGGCTTGTCAGAGCCGTATTTGTTCATCGCTTCCGAGAACGGCATACGTGGGAAGTCACCCAGGTCGACGCTCAGCTCTTTGGCGAAGATGTCTTTGATCATGCCCTGAACCATACCCATGATTTCGTCTTCGTTAATAAAAGACGCTTCGATATCGATCTGGGTAAATTCTGGCTGGCGGTCAGCACGCAGGTCTTCGTCACGGAAGCACTTAGCAATCTGGTAGTAACGGTCAAAACCAGACACCATCAGCAGCTGCTTGAACAGCTGTGGTGACTGTGGCAATGCGAAGAATGAACCTTCGTGCGTACGGCTAGGCACCAGGTAATCACGCGCACCTTCTGGAGTAGCGCGAGTCAGGATCGGCGTTTCGATATCCAGGAAGCCGTTGTCTTCCAGGAAGCGACGGGCAGCTGAAGTCACTTTTGAACGGAAGCGCAGCTTGTCTTGCATCTCAGGGCGACGCATGTCCATGTAACGGTACTTCAGACGTACGTCTTCACCTACGTCGGTATAGCCGTCCAGCGGGAACGGAGGCGTTGCTGCCTTGTTCAATACGTTGATTTCTTTACCCAGCACTTCGATCATGCCGGTTTTCATGTTTTCGTTAGTGGTGCCTTCAGGGCGGCCACGAACACGACCGGTAATCTGAACAACGAACTCAGAGCGAACACTGTCAGCGGTGTTGAAAGCATCAACGGTATCCGGGTCGAATACGACCTGTACCAGACCCTCGCGGTCACGTACGTCCAGGAAGATGACGCCACCGTGGTCACGGCGACGATGTACCCAACCGCAGAAAGTTACGGTCTGATCAATCAGTGTTTCGTTGATATCACCACAGTAATGTGTGCGCATCGTTCGGTCCTAAGTCAGTCTGGGAGGACGCTGAACGCCCTTCCCTGTCATCGAAATCCGCCTGGCGCGGTAAAGTTCCGCCGGCAAGTCAGTAAAAGCCGCGCATTATAGCGGATCTGGAGAGCCGCGTTAACCGTCTGCAAGGGGTGGTAAGGGTACTATTTCACTGTTCCATGACACTTTCACACCTTGAGATAGCATGGGCACACAGTAAGCTTTGCAGCCATACAGAAATAACAATCAACAGAAGGTATTCGAGTTATGCAGTCTTATTCAGAGAAAGTCGTTGTTGTCACCGGCGCTGCGTCCGGCATCGGCCGCGCACTTGCACAACAGCTCAGCATGCAGGGCGCTAATCTCGCACTGTCGGACGTTAACATGGAAGCTCTGGAAGAGACCGCATCTATCCTGCGTGGTACAGGCAAAGTGACCCTGCAGAAACTCGACGTGGCCGACCGTGGCGCGTGGGAAGCCTATGCAGAACAGGTAAAAGCGGATCATGGCCAGGTCGATATGATCATTAACAACGCCGGTGTTGCTCTGTCAGAAACGGTTGAGCGTATGAGCTATGAAGACATGGAGTGGATCGTCAACATTAACTTCTGGGGCGTGGTTTACGGTACTAAGTCGTTCCTGCCACTGCTGAAAGAGCGTCCTGAATCTGCCATCGTCAATGTCTCAAGTATCTTCGGCATCATCGCCCTACCGACTCAGGCGGCGTACAACGCGACCAAATTTGCAGTTCGTGGCTTCACTGAATCACTGCGCCAGGAACTGAAAGACACCAACGTCTTTGTTACCACCGTTCACCCAGGCGGCATTAAGACCAATATCGTTCGCAATGGCCGCATGAAAACCAGCATGACTGGCGACAACCAGACGCTGGAGCAGCAGGCGAAACACTTCGAGAAAATCGCTAAAACAACTCCAGCCCAAGCCGCTGATACCATTCTGGAAGGCGTAAAAGGTGGCAAACGCCGCATTCTGATCGGTAGCGATGCACGTCTGATGGATCGCATCCAACGCCTGTTCCCGGTGCGCTACTCTGACATCTTTGGCTGGGCGTTGAAAAAATTAGGCTGATTTCGTGATCTATGCCTAAAAAAACAGGGGTTAGCGGGTTGCTAACCCTTTTTTTTTGCTTAAGAATCGAAGGGCCTGTTAGCACTCATCTCTCTACGCATTTCGGGCAGCCGCTTACTCAAGAAAAGGAAAAACCACTATGGCAGCAAAGAAACCAACGACGGCTAAAGCCGCACCGGCCCGTAAAGTTACAGCCGTTCGTGAAAAATTCACCAAGACTCAGATTCTGAACGAAATTGCAGAGAACACTGGCCTGACCAAGAAAGAAGTCAGCGCCGTACTGGATGAACTGGGTATCGTAATCGAGCGTCACGTTAAGAAGCGCGCCGTTGGTGAATTCACCCTGCCGGGTCTGCTGAAAATCAAAACAGTTAAGAAACCAGCGCAGAAAGCTCGTAAGAACGTGCCAAATCCGTTCCGCCCCGGTGAAACCATGGATGTTGCAGCCAAGCCTGCTTCAACCAAGGTAAAAGTTCTACCGCTGAAAAAGTTGAAGGATATGGCTCTCTAAGTCACATCTTCTCAGAGAGGGCTTCGGCCCTCTTTTGCTATGTCTGACATCCCTCTCAAAAACCTGTTGACCGAAATTCGCAACTGCGACTTTTGCACCCATGACTTACCTCTGGGAGCAAATCCGGTCATTCAAGCATCCAGTACCGCAAAAATATTAATTATTGGGCAGGCACCCGGTACCCGTGTTCACGATACAGGCATCCCCTGGAATGATCCTAGCGGGAATAAACTGCGCCAATGGTTACAGCTCTCCGATGCCGATTTCTATGACGAGAACCAGATAGCTATTATGCCGATGGGCCTGTGTTACCCGGGCAAAGGAAAATCGGGCGACCTGCCCCCACGCAAAGAGTGTGCACCGAAATGGCACCACCAGGTATTTGAGCACCTGCCAGATCTGAAGCTTATTCTGCTTATCGGCCAGTATGCACAGAGGTCGTACTTAAAAGATGGTCATAATACGGTTACCGAGCGGGTCAAACATGCAGCAGAAACTGAGGCGCCCTTTTTTCCGCTCCCGCATCCGTCACCGAGAAACCAGATCTGGTTAAAGAAAAACCCTTGGTTTGAAAGCACGGTGCTGCCTGAATTGCGTAGTAAAGTGCGGGCTGCTCTTAGTAACTGAGCACCTCAACCCTTTTCACCACTGATCCCGAAGCTTTCTCAGCGCTTTGAATACATCGCGGTCGCTTAATCCCAGATGCGGAAACTCCGCTTTTAAACCATCAATGACAGCAGGATGATGTAACCTCAAGAAAGGGTTGTACAAACGCTCCTGCCCCATGGTCATGACAGGCATGTCATCGGGCTGCGTATCGGCAACGTTACTCTGCCACTTGCTGGCATCGTTATTCGACGGCTCACGCGTTAATGCGAATGCCAGATTATTTTTCATGTAGTCGTGCCCCGGATACAACAGAGTATCGTCCGGTAATGGCATAAGCTGTGAAACAAATGAATCGTACATTTCGTCGACATCACCACCATTTCGGCAGTTGCCGGCGCAGGCATTAAACAAGGTATCACCAGAAAAAAGGACTGGTGTACCGCCGTTGTCCTCGGCTTTAACAAGTAAGCATAAATGTACCGGCGTATGACCAGGAGTAAAGAGAACGTGAAGCCTGATCGAACCCAATTCAATCAGATCACCGGCACTCACTCCCCGATCAACATTGGGTATTTTGGCGATCGCGTTTTTGTGCGCAATAACTTCCGCGCCCGTAGCCGCCACAACCGCGGGATTACCCTCGACATGATCGTGATGCTCGTGCGTATTAATAATATATTTGATGGTGTAACCCTGCTCTTCTGCCAGAGCCACCATCGCATCACCATCTAAAGGGTCAAGGGCGATGGCTTGTCGAGTTTCTTCACAACCAATCAGGTAATTAAAATTACGTAACGGGTTGTTCATGTAACGTCGAAAAACTTCCACACTCACCTCTTACCAGTACACGGTATCCTGAATATCGTCGTCTGCTTCAGACTCTTTGATGAAGTGACTGTTCAATAAATTGATCATTTCCTCTGAGCGCGCTTCTAGCTCTTCGTCAGAATAAGCTTCCGCAGGACTGTGCCCCCAGACTGGCCCGGGCCAGGCAGGATCAGTTTTGAATCGCGCAATATGATGAACATGCAACTGAGCAACAACGTTCCCCAGAGCGGCAATGTTCATAGAGTCAGACCCGAAGTGATCTGCCATCTTCTCTGCAACAAATGCAGATTCTTCCATCAACTGAAGGCGATCGTCTTTCTTCAGGTGGTAATACTCGAAAACGTTAGAGCGGGAAGGCACCAGAATCAACCAAGGGTAGCGGCGATCCTTCATCATCAGTACTTTGCACAAAGGCAAGCGGCCCAAATACAGTGTATCGGCTTGCAGGCGTTCATCTAAGCGGAACATAATCTCTCCTGTTTATTGTTTTCATGATAAATCGCCATGCGCGCAAGGTCACTAGGGCACCTCTAAATAATGCAGTCACGCAGCGCGTGAGTGCTATAGTGCTTCAAATCGCGGCGTTGATCGAAGGTAATGACGAGTCCTTGGCGAGATCAACTACAAAGAGATGAAATGCCTACAGATCACGCCCTTCGGGGCTTTCATAATTGCATTAGTCAGAGGTGCCCTGGAGGTTCGCTATAAATGCACGAATTCATTGCTCTTCCGGCCATAAACGCCATTCCGAAAGACCAGTGGGATGCACTTTTGCCAGCCAATGCCGGGCCATTCCTGCGCTACGACTTCTTACATGCTCTGGAGTCCAGCGGCTCAGTGTCAGCAGACACCGGCTGGACACCGTGCCACCTGATCAGCCTTGATGACACAGGGGCTCCCTGTCTTGCTCTCCCTGCCTATATTAAAGACCACAGTTACGGCGAGTACGTATTCGACTGGCAATGGGCAGAGGCCTACGCCAGTTATGGCATGCAGTATTACCCTAAGCTACTTATTGGCGTTCCTTTCACGCCCGTTCCAGGGCCACGATGGTTGAGTACTAATTCAGTAGATCGCGAAAGTCTGGCTCAGGGGTTATCGGAGTTTTGCACAAGCAAGGGGCTGAGTGGCTGGCACATGAACTTTCCCGCGGAAGAACTGGCTCCGAATACAGACGCATCAGAACGTAAAGGGTGTCAGTTTATATGGAGAAACAACGACTTCAGATCCTTCGACGAGTTTCTGGCAACATTCGCAAGCCGTAAACGTAAGAACCTGCTTAAAGAGCGTCGCCGTATATCTGAACAAGGAATCAAAGTTTCGCGCCTTCAGGGAGAAAGAATTACCCCTGAGATGATTGACATCTTCTATCACTGCTACTGCGACACCTACTACCGCAGGCGCTCTCATCCGTATCTTACGGCCTCATTCTTCCATAAACTTCGCGAAACCATGGCAGATTCTATGATGCTGGTGCTCGCAGAAGACGACGAAGGCCCATGCGCTGCCGCTCTTTGCTTCTTCGATGACAGCGCGCTATATGGACGCTATTGGGGGTGCCTGCGCGACTACGACGCTCTTCACTTTGAGGCCTGTTATTATCAAGGCATTGAGTTCTGTATTGAAAAAGGTCTTGAAATGTTCAACCCAGGAACTCAAGGAGAGCACAAGATCTCTCGAGGCTTTGCCCCAGAATTCACGCGGAGCTACCACTGGCTCGCTCATGCCGAGTTTCACCAGGCCATCGGCAAGTTTACTCGCGAAGAAGCGGCATACATCGACGACTACGCCGCGGCAGCCGCAGAAAGGCTACCATTCAGACGGGATTAATCTGGCTGTCACAGTCCAGCTTTGCTATAACCCCACCCGGAGGTAATTATCATGGCTATGAGAGCATACAAAGTTCAGGACATTGTCGTATTTGCATCGCGTGGCACGGAGGCGAAGCTTCTGGCTGCGCCCGAACTACGCCCAGCGGAAGAATGGCGCGAAGACGTTGCAGCCTGGGTAGCACTGCGCGCAGAACGCGCACCAGAGCTGGATGACAAGGTCGCGTCCGAGCGCACATCCCCTTACATTTACGAGCCTGAATAGACTACCAGTGATGCGGAAGCCCTTTTGTCTGTATCAAGGCAGCGAAATCCATCATTAAGGCAATCGACACATGCACCATCACACCGCCCCAGATGGATCGCGACATCAGAGCTAGAACCCCGAGAAAAAAGCCAAAAAGAATCGCGCCAAAAGACTCCGGCCAAAGCTTCGGAAAGTGCAGCATCAAGTACGGCAAACACATCACCGCAATCGACAGACTACCGAACTGGCGCTTGAGTCCATTGACCAGATACCCCCTGAAAAAGAACTCGACAGCAATAAATTGCAAAACGTAGATCACTTCCCAACTTAACAGATCAAACCAACTTCGATGTGCGCGGTTATAGAAGGGATAATGTTTCGAAAAGTCATCACCAAAACTGGCGATAATGGCAAAGATCATAATGGGCGAGGCTAACAGGACGTAACCACGCCAGTGATGGTGCACACTTCCCCACTGCCACCCGTATTCACGCAATGAATCTTTAAACCAGAACCGAATAGCAAGCATCGGAATGATCAGAAATCCGAGTAAATTAATGCCTCCCCACCAGATATACCCTAATAACTCCCGATATTCGTAACGATGGTAGTCACGATATATCGAGGGGTCAGACATTACGTCTGAACACCACTTCACCAGTGCGGTCAGGTTACTGCTGTACTTTCCGTAGTGCACCAAAAGCAGACACACACAGGCGATACCGATAATCTGCCAGACACGGATGCGTTCTTTCGCTTCTTCGGCAGGCGATAAACCAGCCGGTTTACGCTCTTCGTCAATTGCATTCAGTTGACTAAAAAGAAAATCCGGTCTCAGCCAGTGTAAAAATCCCATGAATTTGATCCGTTGGTGACTTCAGTAACGCCAGCAGGCAGGCTGAAGTAAGTCATTAAATTCCGCCACAGTTCGCGTGTAGATGCCGTCGTCCATCGTGATATATCGACTTTCTGTCCGTTCAGTAAGGCATCTGTCATCCGGTCTGCTGCATCGTCAACATCGCCCGGCGTATATCGACAGCAGTCTGGGTACTGTTCGCGGTAACACAAAGCGTCAGGCACGACAGGAATTGCGCCAGCACTCACAGCTTCAATCATCGACAGCCCCTGAAACTCATGATCTGCGGTGCTGACAACCACCCGAGCGCGCCTCAGTAACGCTTCATATTCAACGCGCGGGACCATACCGTCGGCAATGATGCAATCCGCATAGCGTGTACGTATGCGCGACAGTTCCACTGGCACTTTACTGGGCCTTGGACCCAACAATGCCAGCTGAAAATCGATATCTCGTGACCCGACCGCATCAAGCAACGCCTCGAAACGATCGGGCCGTTTATCGTATTCCCAACGATGATTCCACAAAATCACAGGCGCCGAGTCTATTTTCTCTGCAGTCGTATCGATAGTTACTGTATCGATAGTTACTGTATCGACAGGGACAGGTAAAACCGAGCTCTTCGCTCGTAACTGATCAACAACATTGTCGGGGACGGCGTCCGGTAACTTACGCAGAAGCTCTGCGACTCCTTGCAACATAGACTCGAGATTAAAGCGCGAATTAAACAAACAACGCTCAGAGGCCAAGGCCCCGTACAACTGAACCATCTGTGGGTCAATCGACGAGTGCTGACGGTCACCCACTGGGTAAGCAAACTGATTCTCGTGAAAATACAAAGTCACAGGAGTACCTGCGAGTTCTGGGTGCAGCCCTTTGATGGTGGCAATATCCACCATGGATGTTGCGAGAATATGATGAGGGCATTCTTGCCGGAGCGCGTCCCGGAATTCTGCCATCCACGACAACGGGTTACCCCGGATACGCCAGCGGAAGTAGCGGCCAGGAAGTTCGAAGATACGAAAGCGCACCGGCAAGTCCTGCTGATTCGATAGCCAGTTAACCCAGCTGGCGTGGCTTTCGGAACGATAGGCTGACAGTAGCCAGACCAGAGGACGTTCAGGCATTGAGTCAGATCGCCATTTGAGAGCGGTCGCGCTCCTGTTTGGCAGAGTCGGACGCCTGATTGATTTCCGACAAGCGTTTTTCGAGTCCGGAGATATTCTCTCGTTGCTGGCGTATCTGCTCGTTATAACGGTCTGCGCCGGTTTTCATCTCATCAACGATCGCCTGGGCCCGGTTACGGGCATTCGGGCCTGCAAGAGACTTGGCCAACTCAGATTTTTCTTTGATCATGCGCTCGCGTTCATTCTGAAGATCGGTGAGCTTCTTCTTCGCATTTTTCAGATCACGCTGCACGCGAATCCGGTCATTGTTCCGTGATAACTCATCAGCCATACCTTGCAACTCGGCTTCCGAGGCGCCTCGTGACGGCTTACTGGTATCAACCTGACGTTCTTCCTTCACCGAGTATTCTGACGGGCATGGCGTCTGTGAAAACAGGGTCTCGCCCGCTGCTGATTTACAGACATAAACTTTCCCCGCGTGTACCGGCAGAGCAGCCGAAAACACGACCATACCGACCAGTAATAAAAAACCACGCATATTAAGACTCCTTGTTATCAGAAATGATGGCGAAAAGGCCCGGATTCGCCCTGCGCTAACCTGTGGAGTGACTATACTTTAAAGCGGATTGTACTTTCTACCACGGAGCAGGCATGCCTCAGCCCACCCCCAGTATCCCCGAAGCCCCTTCAGGTGATCACTGGCTTTTACAAAAATACGCTCTGGATCAGCACGCGATCGTAGCCGTTACTGACAAACAAGGCCGCATTCAATACGTGAATGATCTGTTCTGCGACATCAGCGGCTACGAGCGCGAGGAGTTAATTGGCCGTACACACCACATCGTCAACTCAGGCCATCACAGTAGCCAGTTCTTCGAAGAAATGTTCGAAACACTGGCTGATAGAGACATCTGGCGTGGCGAGATCTGCAATCGTACTAAGACCGGCGAGCTTTACTGGGTAGAAACCACCATTTCGACCCAGCGAGATGACCAAGGCGACATAACGGGCTACGTCGCATTGCGCACCGATGTCACAGACCAGCACCGCACCCTGGACGCCATGCGCCGCTTGCACGAGATTACCTCTGATCGCCAGGCAACCATCAACACTAAGGCAGAGCGAATTCTTGGTCTGGGCTGCGAGATATTCAACCTGCCCATAGGCATCATCAGTCACATCAGTGACGAGCACTACACGGTTCGCTTCACCCTGAACCCTGATAATGCTCTTAAGCCAGGTGACAGCTTTGAACTGGGCAACACCTACTGCTCTGAAACCATAGGCGGTTGCCACGCCGTCGCGCATCACCATGTTGGAGACAGCGACACCCAGCATCATCCTGCTTACGCCAATTTCGGCCTTGAGTCGTACCTTGCTGCCCCACTGTTTCTGAAGGACAAGCTTTACGGCACAATCAATTTTTCAGGGCCAGAAGCGCGCTCACGGGCATTCAGCACCGGCGAGATTGAGCTCATACAACTGTTCGCGAAGTGGATCGGGGACGAACTCGCACGGGAAGAAACCGACAATGCGCTTGAACGTGAGCGCCTGTTGCTGGATGCCGTCAGTAAACAAGCGCGTATTGGCGGCTGGGAGCTCGACCTCAAAACAGAAAGTCTCTACTGGACGCCAGTCACCCGCTTGATTCATGAAGTCGATGACGACTTTATCCCGACCGTGAAGAACGGCATCGATTTTTACGACGGCGATGAAGCCAAAGAGAGTCTGCGTATCGCTATTGCAGACGCCATAGAGAAAGGCCAGAACTGGGATCTTGAGCTACCACTGAAAACCGCCAAAGGCCGACGGATATGGGCCCGCGCTCTGGGTACACCCGTGATGGTCGATGGTACCTGCACTCGCCTACTCGGATCATTTCAGGACATCACTGAAGAACGTGAACAGGAAGCAGAGAAGCGTGAGGAAGCCCAGCGCAATCAGCTGATGATTGAGTCAACCGCGGTCGGCTTCTGGGACTGGAACATCAAGACTGGAGAAACGTCGTTCAGTGAGCGCTGGGCCAATATTATTGGCTACACGCTCGACGAGTTGGCACCAGTATCTATCGACACCTGGCTGGATGCTTGCCACCCGGACGATCTGGAACGCTCAGGCGAGCTTCTTCAACAGCACTGGGAAGGCACACTGGATCGCTATGAATGCGAAGCCAGAATGAAACACAAAGATGGTCGCTGGATCTGGGTCCACGACACGGGTCGAGTCGTTGAATGGGACGAGGACGGAAAACCACTGCGCATGATTGGTACCCACCTCGACATCACAGAGAACAAGCTCGCACAGACCGAAATCAATATCAGTCATCAACGCATTCAACTGGCGACGGAGTCAGCTGGCATTTGCATCTGGGAGCATAACCTGGCTACCGGAGAAATGACCTGGGATGCCGGGATGCGGGAGCTGTACGCTATCGACCCTGATGTTGCCCCGCCGAACATCAGAGAATGGGAATCCTATATTCATCCAGAAGACCACGACTGGGTTGTCACGCGCCTCAAAGACGCTATTCGGCACAGCAAACCTTTCGACTACGAATTCAGAATCGTGCGCGCGGATGGAAAAGAGCGTCACGTTCGAACGGCTGCAGTCATTCTTGACGACGATCATACGCAGGGGTCCCGGATTGTCGGAATGACCAGCGATGTGACCCAACAGAAAGAGAATGAGCTTGCATTATTAGCCGCAAAGCGAGAGGCAGAAAGCGCAGCACGCACCAAAAGCGACTTCCTCGCGACCATGAGTCATGAGATCCGTACGCCAATGAATGGCGTTCTTGGTATGCTCAACCTCCTGAAAGATACTCCACTCACAGACGATCAGCTTAACCGGATACGCATTGCGCAAAACAGTGCGCAGTCTCTGCTTACACTGATTAACGACATCCTCGACTTTTCAAAAATCGAAGCGAATAAGCTTGAACTTGAATCCATTGAATTTGAGCTTAACGGTGTACTGACAGCCGCTACAGAATCGCTGGCCAGCCAGGCCGAAACAAAAGCCGTGGAGCTATTGGTCGATACTTCAAAACTGCACACCAATACCGTGATCGGCGACCCTGGGCGGGTCCGTCAGATACTGATCAATCTTCTCAGTAACGCCATTAAATTCACCAATGAAGGAGAAGTCACGGTTTCTATAGAACAACTCCTGGTTGATGATAAATGGCAACTGTTGATGAGAGTAAAAGACACCGGCATAGGCATTGACGAAACCAAGCGGGTCAATCTCTTTAATGCATTTAAACAGGTCGACTCCTCCACCACGAGAGAGTTTGGCGGCAGTGGGCTCGGGCTCGCTATCGTAAAAAACCTTTGTGAACGCATGAACGGTTCAGTTTCCGTTCAAAGCACTCCAAATAAAGGCAGTGAGTTTACCGCCACCGTACAACTCGATATTGCCCCCGAAGCGACCCCCCTTCCCGGCCTTAACGGCACTCGTGTACTGGCAATTATTAATAACCCTAAATCCCGCGAGATTACCCGCCAGAACCTCGAAGCTTTGGGTGCCAGAGTGGATGCCGTAGGTTCTACCGCAGATGCCTCCGAAATACTGATAGGCGACCCCGACAGCGTCGACCTTCTGATCCTGAGCAGCAATATTCCGGGGGAAGACTGGAGAGGCAGCTCAGAAGCACTCGCTCAACTACCGGCGATGGATACGGCGCTCAGAGTGTTGATGGTGCCAGTCAGCTTCCGTCAATCTGAGCGCGTGCTTGAATCCGGCAGACTTCACGGGCACGTGTTAAAGCCACTGAACGTACTTAACCTGGTCGAGTACTTCCATACCCGTAAGGAATTCGGCCAGACTGAAGGTTCAGGCCCGAAACGCGATAAGCCTTCCTTCCGTAACAAACGGGTACTATTGGTTGAAGACAACCGGGTAAATCAACTGGTTGCAGAAGAAATGCTCACCGCGCTCGGTATCAAAGTCGTGGTAACAGAAAATGGCGATGAAGCTATTCAGAAAATTAGCTCCGAAGAGTCTCCTTTTGACCTGATTCTTATGGACTGCCAGATGCCCGTCATGGATGGCTATCAAGCGACTCGGGCACTGCGCCACGGGCGAGCTGGCGACCAGCACCAGAGCACTCCGGTCATTGCCATGACAGCGCACGCCATGACTGGCGACAAAGAGAGATGCCTTGCATCCGGCATGAACGACTACCTGGCCAAACCTGTTGACCCTGGTTTACTGACGTCAATGCTCGAACGCTGGTTACTGACAGATGACATAAATCAGGAATCGTCAGTAAGCAACGCTGTCGTCATTAGAAGTCAGCCTCAAGCCGGAGAGACCATCTGGGATCGCCAGCAGGCGCTTAAACGCGTTGTCGGCAACGAGAAACTGCTCAACCAATTAATCGATATGTTCCGCAGTGAACAACCTGTGCGCTTGTCTGAAATGACACAGCTCCTCGATGGCGGCCGCTATGACGCACTCAGAGAGGTAGCACACAACCTCAAAGGCGTCGCAGGCAATCTCGGGCTCGTTGCCCTACAGAAAGTCGCCTCCAAGCTGGATCAGGATATCCGCACTGGCAACACCAGCACTGCCGGTCAGTTGCTTGACGAGTTGCATGAAGAAACAGGGCGGCTGACAGAACTGCTGGAAAACACTAACAATGCCAAAACGCCGACGCCACTTATTGGCCTTAGAGAACAACTGGTTGCAATAAATCACGCTTTGGAACAAAACGACTACATTAGTCAGAAGAGTCTGGAATTCATGCTTAAACCCCTTGGGAATGCGTATTACGAAGCAGAACTGGGGCAGCTTGCACACGAAATCACCGCATTTGAAAACGCAAAAGCTCAGTCTAGGATTAAATCACTGCTTCAGCAGATAACCGAGAGCAATAAAAATGCCTAATGACATTCCGCTATCCACCGTTTTACTCGTCGATGATTCCCCGTCGAATATACGCGTTATGGCCGCTGTACTTCAGGAACGCTACCGAGTAAAAACAGCGACAAGCGGACAGCAGTGCCTGGACATGGCGCTGAAGCACAAACCTGACCTGATTCTGCTAGATATCGAAATGCCTGGGATCTCGGGTTACGAAACCTGCCGCGAACTCAAAGACATGAGCGAGACACGAGACATCCCTATCATCTTTGTCACCGGCCGCGACAATATCGAAGATGAAGAGCTGGGCCTGCGCATCGGTGCCGTTGATTACATTACCAAACCGATACGCCCGGTGATTCTGTCCGCGCGCGTTGATACTCACATCACTCTGAAACGTCAACAGGATCGCCTTCTTCAACTGGCCATGCATGACCAGCTCACGGGTCTGTATAACCGCCACTACATGTTAGAGATGGTCGACCAGCGAATCGCACGGGCTCGCCGCCATAACACACCCCTGACAACACTGATTATTGATCTCGACCATTTCAAAAAAATTAATGACACTCATGGGCACATTGTCGGTGACCAGATCCTTGAGCAGGTAGCAACTCTGCTCGAACGTCAGTGCCGCACCGAAGACACTGTCGCACGCTTCGGTGGCGAAGAGTTTATCGTACTGATGGAACCCTGCAGCCTGAATCAGGCTCACTATAAAGCCGAAGTCATGCGCCACCAGATATCAAAACTCATGCCTTCGGAGATCCCTGTCACGGTGAGTATCGGAGCCGCAGAATTGACCGAGCACGATGAAAACTTCAATGCACTTCTCAAACGAGCCGACGATGCTCTCTATCGCGCTAAGGAAAACGGACGAAACTGTACTGAGCTATCTCACATCGAGCACACGATACAAGCGTCGAAAGCATCCCACTAAAAAGCCCCGCACATATCAGGTACAATCGCCGCCTTGAAATAATTACCCCGGCGGCGAAGGTACCCACCATGACAGACCAACCCTCAACCCCAAGTGTCGGTGAAGGCGATGCAATTCCAAGCAGCGGCAAAGTAGGATTTGTCAGTCTTGGCTGCCCGAAAGCGCTGGTGGACTCTGAGCGCATCCTGACCCAACTCAAACTCGATGGCTACGACGTCGTTAATCAGTACGACAATGCTGATGTCGTGGTAGTGAATACCTGTGGTTTTATTGATGCTGCAAAACAGGAATCACTGGACGCCATCAACGAAGCCATGAACGAGAATGGCCGGGTCATCGTGACAGGCTGTATGGGCAAAGGCGCCGACGCCGAGCTGATCAAAGAAAAAAACCCAGGAGTGCTCGCGGTAACGGGCCCTCAGGCCTATGAAGAAGTGATGACCGCCGTACATGAATGGTCACCCAAGCAGACTGAGCATAACCCCTTTACGGACCTGGTTCCGCCTCAGGGCGTGAAACTGACGCCACGTCACTACTCCTACCTGAAAATTTCAGAAGGCTGTAACCACAGCTGCACTTTCTGCATTATTCCAGATATGCGCGGCAAGCATGTCAGCCGTCCGATCGGAGACGTACTGGAAGAGGCTAAACGACTGGTCGACGCTGGTACCAAAGAACTTCTCGTGATCTCTCAGGACACCTCAGCCTACGGTGTCGACCTGAAATACCGCACCGGCTTCTGGGATGGCAAACCCGTTAAAACCAAGATGCTCGATCTCTGTGAAGAGCTCGGCAAGATGGGCGTTTGGGTTCGCCTGCATTACGTCTATCCATACCCGCATGTTGATGACGTGATTCCTCTTATGGCTGAGGGCAAGATACTTCCGTACCTGGATATCCCCTTCCAACATGCCAGCCCACGGATTCTGAAACTGATGAAGCGCCCTGCCCACGCAGAGAACACTCTGGCGCGCATCAAGAAATGGCGTGAAATCTGCCCTGAGCTGGTATTGCGCTCGACTTTCGTTGTTGGCTTCCCCGGTGAAACAGAAGAAGACTTCCAGATGCTACTCGACTGGCTCGAAGAGGCTGAACTCGATCGCGTTGGCTGCTTCAAATACAGCCCGGTTGAAGGCGCTAAAGCCAATGACCTGCCAGATCATGTGCCAGAGGACATCCAGCAGGAGCGCCACGATCGCTTTATGGAAAAGGCTCAGGAAATCAGCACACGCAAGCTTGCGCGTCGCGTTGGCACCCGCATGACAGTGCTTATTGATGAAGTCGACGAAGAAGGCGCGATTGGCCGCTCAATTGCCGATGCACCAAACATCGATGGGATGGTTTACCTGAACGAATTCTTCGATTGTCAGCCAGGTGACTTTATTGAGGTGGATATCGAGCATTCTGACGAGTACGACCTGTGGGGAACGCCGGTCAGCAGCTAAAGACGACCCGTTTGTATTGCGTAATGGATCTCCACCCCGCGAAGGCGTGGGGCGGGAATCCAATCTCTTCGAGTTACCCCGCAAGAGCAGCTGCAAGATCTTCCTGCGACGGCATAAACCAGTAAGAACCCGTCAGTGCGTCACTGAAATCCATCATGGCATCCGTGATGCCATCATCTTTACCCAGCATGCTATCAATCACGTTCACAAAGCGATCCATATCACAGGCAAATGCCAGAAAATAAAGCCCCTTATCCTGGCCACCGCCGTACGGAGTTCCCCGGCGGTACATTTTCATCGGCACATCATCAACATCGATATCCGTGCGCCCCACGTGTGATTCAGGAGGAAGCGCCGTCCCCTCCAGCTCAATATTCGTCTCTTTGGTGCGGCCGATGACGTTTTCCTGAGCAGTCACACTCAGGCTAAGAAATTCCTGCAGCCGGTGCGTCCACTTTTGGCCCAGAACAAACGAACCGCCCTCTCCCGGTTGGCCTTCAGGAATAATTGCCGCAGCACGCTTTTTCTCCGCCGTTCCGGGGTTGCCTGTACCGTCGACAAAGCCAGTAATAATGCGGGCATCACGAGTTTTATAGCCATCGAGATCCAGCTCAAGGTCAGCAATGCTATTTAATGCTTCTGTGACCTGCACGACGGCATTCATCACATCGCCACGATCTTCGCCCACCACCCAGATAAACATGTCTCGCTGCGAAGCCGGCATAACATGCCCTTTTGCAGAATATTGAGCAGTAAAATCATGCAAGCCATCAGGCGACCAGCCCGGCCCTAATCGCTGCCAGCTGGCTTGATTGAAGGCGACCAGAATATGAGCGCCATCGACAGGCTTCACCGCCTGAGACAAGGCCTGGCGCAACTCGGCATCGGATGTCGAACGGAATTGATATTCGAGGTACTGACTGCTACGACCCGGCTCTTCGAACAGGCCGGCCTGATGTGTCTTCATTGTAACGGCTCCGGTTGTCATCGCCCTCTGTATCTTAAGAGGTTTTAATTATTCTAGCGCCAGACACCCGATAGTTCAGCCGTTATTTAAGTCGAACCCTTTTACCCACTCTACAAATCTCAGTGATGGCATGGAACTCCCAAACAAGAACCCCTGACCGCATCCACATCCCATCTGACGAAGCGTATTAAGCTGATTCTCATTCTCAACTCCCTCCGCCGTAACGTTCATACCGAGAACACCACATAGGGCAAAGATAGCTTTGCAGATTTCTATGTCGTTTTCACTATTGGGCAGATCCATCACGAAACTGCGATCAATTTTAACTCGGTCAAAAGGCAAGGATTTAAGTCGGCTCAGAGAGGAGTACCCTGTACCAAAATCATCGATAGCAAGTCGTATCCCCAAGGCTCGTAGCTCGTCAAGCTGCTGCTTTGCATTCTTATTGTTCTGGATAGCGGTCTCAGTCACTTCCAGCTCGACTCTATCGGCCGGAACGTCATGCTCCTTTAAAAGATAACTGATAATTTCGGGGAAGTTCTTATCCGATAACTGACGAGCAGAAACATTGACCGACACAACGAGGTCATCCAGTCCTTGCAGTCGCCAATGATGCAGCTGGGTAAAGCTCTCACTTAATACCTTTCTTCCTAACTCCAGTATCACGTTGCTCTGTTCAGCGATAGGAATAAACCGCTCAGGCGGGATCATACCCAGATCATGACTGTACCAACGACACAGAGCTTCGGCACCGTAAACACGATTATTTACGACATCGACAAGTGGCTGAAACTCGACACATATTTCGTTGCTGGTTAACGCCCCTTTTATGTTCCGTTCAATGCGATTTCGCTCGACAGATACCATAGCTAGCTCGAAGTCATAGAACTTAAAGCAACTTTTACCGGCGTTTTTGGCATGCATCAGTGCTGTATCCGCCGCAGTGATAACATCTTCATGGGTAATGAGTTCCCCGCCTGAAATAGCAATACCAATACTGGCTGACACCTCAACGACTTCACGCGACAATGTAATGGGCGCTGCCACTGCTCTGAGAAGCTTATTCGCCATGACACGTATTCCTTCATGGTCGCTGAAGTGAGGCGCAACAATAACGAACTCATCGCCACCAACGCGAGTCACCGTATCATCTTCCCTTACTGAACTGACGAATCGCTCGGCAATAATCTGCAGCAACCGATCCCCTTCCGCATGACCCAATGTATCGTTGACGAGTTTGAATCCATCCAGGTCGATATAAAGAATAGCCACTGGCTCTGCTGATTGTCGCTGTGCACGCAAGCATTCGCTTAATGTTCGCTCCAGATGAACCCGATTTCCGACACCTGTCAGAGAATCCAGAAAAGCCATTCTCTGCAGGTTTTTCTCAGCGCGGCGAAGTTCACCGATGTCAGAAACAGTGAACACATAATTTGTGATAATACCGTCATCATCGAACACGCCCGCGATGTGTTCCCATGCTGGGAAGCGCTCGCCCGACTTCGTATTGCAAGCTACTTCACCACTCCAAAAATGATTTCCTTGTTCAAGAAGTTTTGGAGAAAAATGATCTTTATGACGACGAGCGTGAAGAAACTCATCCGGATCACGTCCGGTCACTTCCTCAATGGTAAATCCGGTAATAACCTCTAAAGCAGGATTAGCGGATATGACTCTTCGTTGCGAGTCAGTGATCAGAATAGCTTCGGAGATTGATTCAAATACTACTCTGGCCTGGCGAAGCTCTTCTCTTTCTCTGGCCTCTTTCTCGACGTCGCGAGCAATACCAACGACCTTTTTATGATCTTCTTTATCTGTAACAACTGCAGCAAACAAATCCACACTATGGTAGTTATCGGTGTCTTTGAACTGCAACCTGACCTGGCGCGAAAGCTGGCCCTGGTTATTAAGTGAGGAGATCAGAATTTCTCGGTCATCTGGGTGAACCCGGCTAATAATATCGTCGATAGTACTGGAAAACTTTGTCGCCTCTGACGGGGTCGGCTCCGCCAGGCAACGCTTGTCGTCAGGCTCCCACTCCCAGGCCGACATATTGGCAGCCTCAAGTGCGAGCTTGAGCTTCATGTCACTCTTTTTTATTTCATCGTCAACCTCATGTTTCGCCAGCGCGACCTGAATCGTGGCATCAATCTCACGAGCGTCATAAGGCTTAATCAGATAGCCATAAGGGGTTGACTGCCCAGCTTCCCGAATTACAGATCGATCCGAATAGGCACTCAAGAAAATGACTGGTATATCCAGTTCTTTCGAAATCAGCTGAGCGGCTTCGGTACCCATCATGGCTGTTTTTAAATGAATATCCATCAAAACCAGATCGGGCTTTAGGCGTCTCGCATACTCGATAGACTCCTCCCCCGACGCCACACTACCAACCACTAGGTAGCCTAGCTTTTCCAATGTCATTTTCAGATCGAGCGCAGTGATCCTCTCATCTTCCGTGATCAGTATCTTTTCGCCACTCATCCCTCAGTCTCCCGTTTACTAAAGCGTATTTCGTAGCGAGTTCCATATTCTCTATGCAAGGATATCTCTGCATCCAGCTGCTCCACTAACCCAGGAATCAACTGAAAACCCAGTGAGGTAGTTTTGCCGAGTTCAATACTTTCATCGATACCTTTTCCGTTATCCTCGACAACTACGATATTCGTGTCACCTTTCTGCAACATCGAAATTCGTATCTCTCCATTATTTTGTTCAGTAAATGCATGTTTAATCGAATTTGTTACAAGTTCATTCAGAAGCAAGCCGAAAGGCAATGCCTGATCCATCGTCAAAAGTAATTCCTGGTCGCAAGGTACAAGTACCGTTTCGATATTTAAATTACTTCCGTTAGTATGACTGCGGCTTATGAGGGTAACTAACTCACTACTGTATTTTTCAGCGCTAATACTTTCGTAGGTTTTGTGTTCGTAAAGTTGTTGATGCATCAGTGCCATCGCTTTGACCCGCCCCTGACTTTCAAGAAATGCGCCCTCTAACTCCTTCGGTACGCTGCGAGCCTGAAGGTTCAGTAAACTGGATACCACCTGAAGGTTATTTTTCACACGGTGGTGAACCTCATTCAGGAGCGACGTCTTTTCTTTTAGAGCTTTAATAAGACTCGTCTGAATCTGCTTCTGAATCGAGATATCGACCACTGTTGCGAGAACGCGCGTCCCTTCCGGGAACTGCAACGGCGTCAGTGCAACCTCAACCGGAAACTCAGAACCATCACGACGGCAGGCCATCAGTTCACGCATTGCAGCCATCGCTCGGGGAACTGGGCTTTCCTGATAACGAGACCGCTCCTTGCGGTGCTTATCGCGCAGATGCGCGGGGATCAGATCTTCGATAGAACAAGAGTAAAGCTCAGACAGCGAGTAACCAAACATTTTGGCCATACTGGGATTAGCGAGCATAATTTCGCCGTATTCGTTGATCATTACCAGGCCGTCGGCGGTTGAATCAAATACGCGACGAAAGCGTTTTTCACTCAGTGATAACTCAGCTTCTCGGGTCTTTCTTTCTGACACATCATTGGCCGACGCTACCAGGTGTGTGACTTCGCCATCGGCACCCAGCAAAGGAGTGATCATAAAGTCGATCGTAATCCGGGTATCGCCGACCGTACGAACCGGCACATCGTAACGAACTGTCTCGCCTGCGCCCGCGCGAATGACCGCTGAGCGCAATTGCATCTGGATTTTCGGCGAGTAGTTCCACCAGATGCAGTCCCAGAATCTTTTACCCACAACATCGGCCAGATCAATGCCCGCCGCCTCTAGTGGGGCCCGGTTGGCATCTATTAGCAGACCGTCAGGCGATAAAATGCCAACAAAGGTGAACAGGCTATCAAGAATACGCCGCTGCAGTTCGTGCGACTCTTCGCGAGTGCGCTTGAGTTCGTACTCCAGCGTGCGATTGACCGCCATGACGAGAATTCCGGACACGTGACCGGGTGATGAAAAAATCGGCAGGTAAGATGCCTTCCAGAAGGAATCCTGCCCCTTCACACTGGGGGTTTCACCATAAATCTCCAGGTTTCTTACCGGCTCTCCTGAGTCCAATACTTCCTGCAGAATAGGAATAACCAGAGGGGCGAGTTTTGGTAAAACCTCTGAGACTGTGTGGCCCACATGCTCGTTGATAGACACGCCATTGAAGCGTGCGAGCAAGGAATTCAACTCCAGATACCGCAGTTCGGTATCAAGAATAGCTATTCCCATATCCTCGGAGCTCAACAAGGCGTCAAACGCCCCAGACTTCAGCCCCGTCAAATCCCTCTGTACTGTTACCGCCATTGCCTTCTCCCGCGCTTTTAGCGCCGAATAGCCTCCGTAACATAAGGTTAGTCGAATTATATTTTTATAAAAGGTTTATGGCCTCCATGGCCAAATAAACCAGTAGTCAGACATTACCAGCCAGACTTTTGTTTCGGGAAGTGAAAATTAATCTTTTTACTAAAACTGACTATTCACACTGAACAGCTTGGCGCGAACAGCCCGTCGGTAGTCAGATGGAGCCACGCCCTGCCACCGGCGAAAGATCCGGCCAAAATGGCTGGCATCACTGAATCCACACAATTGAGCGATCTCGGCAACCGATAAGTCGCTGTTCTTGAGCCACTCTTTGCCAAAGCGACACTTGAGATGCAGTAAGTATTGGCCTGGGGATTCCCCGGTCACTTTCTTAAAACGACGACTTAATTGCCTCTCACTCAATCCAGCGATCTCCGACATCCGCCTCATGGACAGAGATTCCTGCCAATGTTGGTGCAACCAACTCTGCGCCAGTGCTATGGCTTCATCAGCGTGCTGCGGGGCTCCTTCTGTAAACACTCTTTTATCAAAGGACATACGCGCTTCTGGCGAGAACTGCTGCTCTACGTACGCTGCTGTTTCGTTGTTAAACAATGTACCGATCAGATGAATCATCAGGTCAGCGCCCGAGTTGATACTGGCGGCACAATAGATACGCCCTGCCTGAGTAAGCAAGTGATCTCGTTGCAGACGAACGTCCGGGAAGTCATGAGCAAAAGCATCCAGTGCATGCCAATGAGTAGTCGCTGCCTGACCATCTAAGAGACCTGCTTTTCCGAGTAGCCAGGCGCCCGTACCGATACTCATAATGACCGCTCCTTCTGAATAGCGTTGCCTGAGCCAATCGCATAATGGGTCTGACGCATCCAGCTTGCGTAGTGGGTTGCGCCACATCGCAGGCACAATCACCAGATCAGTCTCATCTATATCCGCCACAGACGTTCCACTTGCGATCTTAAGTCCACCAACTGGCTGGCAATCATCAGATGTAGAGACCGGTTCAACATTAAGACTCAGCCGGGAGCGGGTGTTGGTCCGATGGTAACTCACCGCGGCATGCAGCATTTCGAGTGGCATCGCCAGACTCGATAACAGCATCTTATCAAGCTGAAGCACGCTGACATGAAAGTCAGATCGATTACGCAAAACTACCTCCCGATGTTTAGAAGCTGTCTTCTTTATACCACCAAATGTCTTTTTCATTCTATTACAGACACTCCATCGCGGAGCACACTGTGTGAGCACACTCGGGTTAACCCCCACAACTCAGCTTGAAAACATACCGGAGGCCACTGTGTCTGATTCAACTTACTCTCCTGAAATCACCGATGTAGTGATTGCCGCGTTCGGCGGTATCAACGCCGCTGGGCGTGCCTCCGGTCATCAGGCATATCGACGAATTATCTACGATGCACTCTCCCCTGTTCAGCAAGCAGAGCTTCAGAACGAACTGGCGAACCTGACCAACCAGCCACCACATGAAGTTCTCAATAACTCCCTCGTCCGCGCTTGGGACGATGACTGCTTGGATCTGCGTGGCTGGAACCCAGAGGCCATGATCTTCAATGAGCTCCAGCGTGAAGATACCGACGCGGAATTCAACATAGATAACGGTATAAATAGAAATATATACCGTGAGACACATAAGCGCTGCGACGTGCAAAGCGCGGGACAGATCCCGACTGGGTTTGATGTTGCCAGCCTCTACAACTCGAAGCATCATCCACGCGGCTTGCAGCTTGCGCTCTACGCAGCGGCCGACGCACTGGGCAACCTCGGCATGAACGCTGACGATATCAAGCAGCACATGCGCCCGGACGACATCGCGGTATACATGGGCTCGACGGCTGGCCAGCTGGATATGCAAGGCTTCGGTGGCATGTTATGCGCTCCACTGCTAGGCCAGCGCAATACATCGCGTCAGCTTCCGATGGGGATATCCACCATGCCTGCTGACTTTATTAACGCCTACCTGCTGGGCAATACTGGTGCGACGGGCAGCAATAACGGCGCTTGTGCGAGCTTCCTATACAACCTGCGCATGGCTCTGGACGACATTCGCAGTGGCCGGCGAAAACTCGTATTAACGGGCAACAGCGAAGCTCCCCTTATCCCGGGCATCGTCGAGGGCTTTAACGCCATGGGCGCTCTCGCAACCGAAGAGCGACTGCAGAAACTGGAAGGCAAAAACTACGACCAACAACCTGACTTCCGCAAAGCCTCTCGCCCTTTTGCGCATAACGTCGGCTTTACTCTGGCAGAGTCGGCGCAATGTTTTGTACTGGTGAGCCGCGACACCGCGCTTGAGCTTGGTCTGAATATACTCGGGAGCATTGGCGATGTGTTCATCCACGCAGACGGCTACAAACGTTCAATCTCGGCACCGGGCATTGGCAACTACATTACCCTGGGAAAAGCCATGGCCAGCGCGAAGCGCACATTAAGCAAAACCGCACTGGGAGATGACGCGTTACAAAAGAGTTTTGTGCAGGCTCACGGCAGTAGCACGCCACAAAACCGCACAACCGAGTCTGATATGTTTAACCGCTTAGCCAAAGAGTTCGGTATCGCTGACTGGCCTGTCTGTGCGGTAAAAGCCCACTTAGGGCACTCCATTTCTGCGGCTTCGGCCGATCAGCTATTAATGACATTGGGCTCATGGAATTACGGTGTATTGCCCGGCATCACCACCGCACAAGAGATCGCATCGGATGTACACACAGAACATCTTGAGATTCCTCTCAGCCATACCAAAGTATCTACCGAGGAGATCCCGGTCTGCTTCATAAACAGTAAAGGCTTTGGGGGCAATAACGCCAGTGCCTGGGTGCTGAGCGGGCAAGCAAGCCGTGAACACCTGAAAACACTCGTCACCGAAGCCGAATGGCACAGCTACATAGCAAGAAATGAGAAGATCCGGGAGAGTCAGCAGCACTACCTGAGCGCTGTTGCGAAAGAGAACTTACCACTGCCCTACCGCGATAAAGAAGCCCAGCCAGAGCCAGATGATATTGAACTCACCGCCGAGGGCATGAAGTTACCGGGGTGGGCTGAAAGAGTGAGGTTCTAATTGATCTAAACGGTAGGAGGGAAGCTTCTTCCCGACATGGTTTGATAACCCTAACATGCTCGGGGATATGATCCCCTCCTACATTCCCACATCCTACTGTCACTCCCGCGCAGGCGGGAATCCACTAAAACGGAATGACACTCCCGTCCCAATGCAACAACCGCCCGCTCTGCTCGGGCGTTAGCGCCTTCATAACGTCCACCAACCGCCCCGCCGTCTGCTCGCGGGTGTACAACTTACCTTCCGCTATTCCGGCCTGAAACGGCTCCGACAACTTAGAATCCGTCGTGCCCGGATGCTGGGCCACAACCACACTGCCCGGCGCCTTGCGCGACCACTCAATTGACAAATTACGGATAAACATATTCAGCGCGGCCTTACTCATACGGTAGCTGTACCAGCCACCCAGGCCGTTATCTTCCATGCTGCCAACCATGGCCGAAAGAGAGACCCACTTAATGGGCGACGAACGTTTTACAAGTGGCTCAACGGCTTGTGCGAGATGAATGTGCGTCTGAACGTTTACCAACATGTTCTGCTGAAGCCACTCCATCGACAGCTGTGACAGCGACTTCTCGGGCATATTCCAACCACCATGCAACAAACCAGTACCACAGAACACCGCATCCAGTGGCCCACACTTCTCAACGAATGCTTTTACCTGCTCGACTGACGACGGTTTGGTCAAATCGGCAACACAGTGCGTCGCCGACGGCTCACCCGCGCGGCTCAAGGTGAATACATAATCCCCTTCATCACGCATTCGCTTGGCGACAGCTTCGGCAATGGCCCCCGATGATCCAGCAATCAACACACGCATTAGTACTCTCCTGAATCCGATCCACAAAAAAGGCGCGATCACCGCGCCTTCATTAATTCAGACTGCCCATTTAGAACGGCACGTCATCATCAAAATCATTGTACGCCTGAGACGGTGCTGGCTGCTGCTGAGCAAACTGAGGCACATCGTCCATACGCTCCACACGCCACGCCTGCAAACTGGTAAAGCACTTCTCCGGCTTGCCTGGTGCATTCCAGAGGCGACCGTTCAGATTGAACTGAACCTTAATCTCATCGCCTGGCTGGTAGCTGTCCATCAGAGCACACTTGTCTTTGATCAACTCAAGAGCCACGTAGTTCGGGTACTCTTCCTTCTCGCCTTCACCGGTCAGTTTGACCACAAACTCACGCTTAGTGAACCCGTTCTGACCGAACGACTGCGTCTCACCGATGGTGTGGATGATTCCCGTAACTTCAAAACCCTTGGCCATGCTGTGCTCCTCGTAAATGATGGTGTCATTGTAAGGAGGTCAGAAAAGCTTTGAAAGCCCGAAGTTAAAGCCAGAATAGGAATAGTCGTCTTCAGAAAGATAAGAAATGAATTCGCCATTCACAGTAAGGCCCGGCTTAATGCCTGCGGTCACTCCCAAGCCATACGACAGGCCCGTATCGCCATCCGTAGTTTCCTCTTCCGTATCGACCACCTCGGCCCTGAACTCTGCCTTACTCACGCCCAGCAAGCCATAAAGCCGGAAACCAGCGATGTCACTGGTCTGAACTTTGGCAAACCCAGAGAACATATTCCCCAAAGAGACATCGACTTCGGTCGTACCGATCTCAGTAGTGTCACCCTCCAGACCGAACGCATAATCCGCTCTCAGGCTGAAATTATCCGTCAAAGGTCTCTCGAGAGAAATCAGCCCCGCTACAGGAGATACGCTATCCCCACCATCTTCTTCATAGCTACCTAACTGAACAGATGCACCCGCGATCAAACCATGCTCGACGACAGGACGTTCAGCGTACGCTATCGATGAAAGTACACAGCAACCCGCTACTACTAGTTTCTTATTAATCATACTCAGCCAAATTATTGTGAAGGATGATTAAAGAGTAGAACGGGTGTTAGAAGGTAGCGAAGAGTGGCCGGAAAAGAGACATAATCAAAGATGTACACCCTCTATAGCTGGTCAGAATTAGTAGACTACCAATTACTGTTCTCCCGCCAATCTCCGATCAACTTCTGACATTGGAAGTTTAAAAACAATATTTTGGTCACTACTAAGCATCATCAGTCCTTCCTCAGAAATCAAATAAGAGCGGTTTTTATCCGCGTAAATTACTTCTGCATCAATAAAGTAGTTATTCACCCTAACCTGACTGCAAATCACCGTAGGTTCCGTAAAACAATAGCCTTTTTGATGGGTCTCTACTGCCATATCCAGACCTGAGAAGTAGCCGGCAACACCAAACAAAAAAATGACTCCAAACAAAGCACCCACAACAATAAAAATAAGCAAGTACACAAAAGGAATAGCAATAAGGGACAGGCAGAATACAGTAACCCCCGAAATCAATGCAAACCGCCCCAGACCAACATCATCAATATAGCTATTGATTCTCGCTTCTATTGAAAAGTCAATGGTATTTCTTTTATCAGAGTAGTAAACCCCAACAAGGACAATCACGCCTAGCACAACACTTACGAGCAATAATGATGGCCAGCTTCTTTCCAACACAGCTGCTACAGTAGAGAGATTAATATCGATGATACCCTTCGCTATACGAGAGAGAAATATCAGTACAAAGCGATAAATATCGACATCAATTGAAATGCTTTGAAAACCATATTTACTGAGTAGTGCTGTGACGTGTAGGTAACCATAGAACGGTACCCATAGCGTTGCTAAGAAAGTCATACCGGCAAATATCTTGAGCCATAAGTAACTGGTCATTTTAAAACCTGTGGGCTTTACTGATTCCTGTCGCCCCATCCATGAACGCACCTTCCCAGACTTCCATGTCCCCACGTTGTTACTCTCCCTTGTTTCTGTCCCGCTCTTCTAACCACAATTTGAATTCGTGCTCGATCTGATCATCGAGTATCAGGCGTGCTGGCTTTTCGGCTTCACTGGAATCTCCAGTATTACGACTCAGCAGTGACGCCAGATCTTCTTTAATACGCTCCCAGCCATCCGCCATTTTTGGATAGGCCGCCAGTAAAGCACCCACGGGCCCGGCAATAGCAGCAGAATAGCCCCAGGCTTGTAATACGAACTCAAGAACAGTGCTTCCTTCCCGCGCCTCGGTCAGTGTCCACAGCAAGCCTGTCTGTTGTTCGGAGTCTGGGTCGGCAAACTCTGCGCCATGCTTGGTAATTAAACTTGCAGCACTTTGAGTAAGCTGAAGATATTGAGTGAAAATACCCTCGTTAATCACACCACGGCCAATCAGCTCGCCCCCAGCCGGATAGCTGCTCAATGACGCAATTCCCTGCTCATACGGAATGGGCAACGTCAGGGTAAAACGAATCAACTCAGTGGCATTACGTGAATATCGCACTTCGTCGCTGAAACGTACTTTAGCGTCACCAAATCGATACGTCAGAGAACCCAGATCAGCCCCGTAAAGATCCTGAGGATCTTCGTTGATACCAATCATACCGGTATCGTCTTCGAACTGTTTAATAATGCCCTTAAGCTCGCCAAGAATGCGCTGGTATATCGCCTTGCGTTCCATCAGTCGTGGCTTGTAATTGAGCGCCGCAAACACTTTTTCGCGAAGCGGATCTTTACCCGAGAAGTTGTAGTCATCCATCATCTGGTAAACTGCATCCCGGTTCAGTTGCTCGCGTTCACACAGCTGGTTGATTGCCCGGCGCTTTTCTTTCTGCCAATAGCCAGCAAAGATATCTTTCAGATTTTGCCCCGGCGTCATGCGCGGCATGTATTCTTCGATAAAACGCTCAATCAGATCGCGTTTACTACGAAGCTGGGCTTCTTTACCCAGCAAGTCCAGCACATCGCGGAGCGCTTTGTCAGATTCGGGTGTCGCCTTACCACGCTGACGTTTGGCATTGATTTCACCCAACAGCTCCAGAATATAGGCAACGTTCACTTCATCGCGGTGAATCAGTTCCAGTTCAAAGTCGAGATCATCAAGTATCGACACGCCCTCGTCTTTTTCTTTGTTGCGGGTACGGTCGTAAATGTCCAGGTACTTACTTTTATAATCTTCGAAGGTCTGCTCAGTAAGGCCAAGATCCTGCCATTTGAAGTCGACAAAAGAGCGCGCCTTATTCAACGTACGGATCAGATTACGGAACTCCTGAACAAACGCTGCCTGAGCGTCTTCGCTCTGCAGTTCGTTTACTTCATCCGGGGTTTCAGCAAGCGCCTTCAGGCGCTCAACGCCATGATTAAAGGTTTCTGTATAAAACTCATAAGGTTCCATCAGCACGTCTTCGTTGGCGTTGGTATCGCAGAACAGTTTGATAGCCTGGTCGGTGTTTTTCTTCAGGTTACGGAAGCAAACAATATTGCCCTGTGACTTCAACTCACCGAGTATGCGGTTTGTGCGCGAGAATGCCTGAATCAGACCGTGGTACTTCAGATTCTTATCGACATACAGGGTATTCAGGCGCTTGGCATCAAAGCCGGTCAGGAACATATTGACCACCAACAGAATGTCAGCGCGGTCGCGATCCTGAAAGCTTTCTTTGTCGCGCTCTTTTATGCGCTTAGCGATATCTTTGTAATAGGTGTAAAACGCCTTACCGTCTTTTACCGACTGATTCGTACCGTACATGGCGTTGTAATCCGCCACATAACTCGCCAGCTTGTCGCGGCTGTGTTTTGCTTCTTCAGAGACCGCAGACGGTTCCATATCCGGCTCGCTGATCAGGCCGTTGGCGTCTTCGTCTTCTTCATTAGGCGTGTAAGTAAAAATAGTGACGACGCGCAGGTCGTGCCTCCCGGCATCTTTTTTCGCCTTAAACGCCTCGTAGTACTTCATCAGCAGTTCTTTACTGCTGACACACATCATGGCTGAAAAATGACGGTTATGGGTTTTACGGTCGTGGTTGGCAATAATCCAGTCCGTGATGTCGTTTACCCGCTTATCGCTTTCGTACCACTCTTTGGTGTTAATCCCCTCAACCTGTTCGTCACTCTCTTCTTTGAGCGTGCCGTCTTTCTTTTTAAGTAGGCCCCAATACTCGACTGAGAACTTCAGTACGTTCTCATCGGCAATGGCATTGGTAATGACATATTTGTGCAGGCACTCGCCAAACAGATCTTTGGTGGTGCGCTTGCCCATGCTGTTTGATGTTGCGTTATCCGCAAAGATAGGCGTCCCGGTAAAACCAAACATCTGAGCCTTAGTAAAAAAGCGGGTGATGTTCAGATGGGTTTCGCCAAACTGAGAGCGGTGACATTCGTCAAAGATAAATACCACACGTTTATCGCGCAGTGCATCCATCGCGGCTTCGTGGCGGGTGCGGGTTATCGCCGTATTGAGTTTCTGAATCGTGGTAACGATCATCTTATCGTTACCGGCCATCTGCTCGACTAACTGGCGGGTGTTATCGGTTCCGTCGACACACCCGGGGCTGAAATAGTTAAACTCTTTCGTGGTCTGATAGTCGAGGTCCGCACGGTCGACGACAAATACGACCTTATCTATCTTAGGAATATCCCTAAGAATCTGCGCCGCTTTAAAGCTGGTCAGGGTTTTACCACTGCCTGTGGTATGCCAGATATAACCATTTTTGCGGCCTTCTTTTACACGGTCAACAATGGCCTCAACCGCATAATACTGATACGGGCGCAGTACCATTAGAATTTTATCGCTCTGATGCAGAACTGTGTATTTACTGATCATCTTAGAAACGTGGCACTTTTCCAAGAAAACATCGGTAAACTGATCCAGCTGAGTAATCAGGTTGTTTTCTTTATCTGCCCAGTAGAAGGTCTGCTTAAAGTCCTGTTTACGGTTGTTGGCGTAGTACTTAGTGTTCACCCCGTTGGAGATCACAAACAACTGAACGTAATTAAACAGCCCGCCTTCTGCCCAGAAGCTGTGGCGCTGATAGCGATTGATCTGATTAAAGGCTTCTTTCAGTTCGATGCCACGGCGCTTCAGTTCAATCTGCACCAGCGGCAGACCGTTGATCAACAAAGTGACGTCGTAGCGGTTTTCGTACTTACCATGCTGTGTAATCTGGTGCGTCACCTGATACTGGTTCTGGCACCACTCAGTGCAGTTAAGAAACTGCAGATAACAGACCGTGCCGTCGTCGCGGGTTAAATCGAAACGGTGACGGAGTTTCTCTGCTCGCTGAAATACACTGCCCGAATTCAGGTGGTTCAGTACGCGGGCGAACTCGCCGTCGCTGAGCGCCTTGCCTTTTATCGAGTCGGCGTTATGGCGCTCTAACTGACGCTTAAGGTTGGCGTGCAGTTCATCGGCGTGAGTAATATTCACTCGCTCGTAGCCCATATTGACCAGGCGGGTGATTAACTCTTCTTCGAGTTTGGCCTCACTCTGGTGTCCGGCGGCTGCGTACTCCATGCGCTGGGATTCCTTGTGTTGTTCTTTCTCATACTGCTGGGCGCTATACAGCTCTACGCCCACTCGTTGAATGTGGTCAGTCAGGTTGGTGTTATCAATATCGTTGTACAACGAGATATCAAAGCCATAAATCAGCTCTAACTCGTCCAGTGCGCCCATTACCTCAAACAGCAGATTACTGCGCTCTGTGCCTTGCGTGAACAGCGTGATATCAATATCTGAGTTATCGCGAAACGTGCCCATCGCCCGCGAGCCATACAACACGGCTTTGCTGATTTCAGGAAAGCCAGCCAACACCCGGCGAATTGCCGCGAGATGTTCCCGGGCTAAGCCAAACTCTGTTGCTGTGCTTCCTGAAGTGTTGGTCATTTCAGATCATCAGCCTTTTGCTTTTCTAACGCTTCTGCTAAACGCTCAAACTGGTAATAATAATCATCGACAATGGCGGTCAGAATTTTTTCGCTGGTTTCACGATTGTAGGTGTGCGTAGTGAGCTGACGTTTTTTGATCATATCCATCCATATCTCGCCGTCTTTGATTAAGCCGCGCTCAAATGCCAGACGAAAAGCATCACGGCTGCCCTGAATATCCGTCACGCCTTGGTACTGATAAAAGTCTTTGATGACGTTCCAGGCCAGTTCGTAATTGTATTCAAAGGCCTGAATCACGCCCTGCTGTTCTAACTCGTTCAGCTCGCGGGCTTCCATAATGGCGAAGGCCATCTCTAATTGCTTGAGCGCCCGTTGAAAGTTGTCGAATCGTTGAATCCAGCGAATATCTTGAGTCATGTGGTTAGCTCCTAAACAAACATCTTTTGCAGCAGGCCTTGTTTAAAGGTCTCCATCTGCGCAATCTGTTGGGCAACGGCGTCTATTTTTTGGTCGATCGCGGAAAGGCAGTCGGCAATTTTTTGTTGTTCGCTCACGGATGGATACGGAATGTTCAATGAAGAGAATGCTTCATAGCTAATTTGCTTACCATCCCTGATGCCAATTACCGTTGCAGACAACTGCATGATAAAACCATCTTTTTTAAAATAGTGGCGATAGAAGTCAGTAAAGATGTCTTTCTTAGGTTTCATAACCGTATATGCCGGACTGGAAATTCCTTCAATCATTGAGCACTCAATGCCTCCCTGAAAGGATCTTAAGCTGATAACAAAATCACCGACGTCAATTTTCTTATAAGTAGACAAGCTATTCTTATCATACTTAATATCAATATTGACCTCATCTCGTGGAATCACCCCTCTATCCTGCGTTACTGAAAGTACTGGGAGGTTTCCATCGTGCTGTTTATTAGATACATTCCGAAACAGGTCTTTAGCTCGAATATCTTCCCACTCGATTAACTCACTTCCATCATCCGATTTAAAACGCCGCTCTTGTGAGAAGAGTTTCTGCATCATACCGCGCTTGTAGGTTTCCAGTAGCTCGCGTTTTTCACGCAGCTTAGTAAGCTTCGAATCGACCGAACTCAGAAAAGAAGCGATTTTTTTTTGTTCTTCATAGGAAGGCAGTCGAATTTTCCACTTAAACCAGTCCGAAAGCTTAAATATCATTTTCTCTACATGCACTCCAATACTCGAATGGAAGCATGTCTGCTGAAAATACGGCGTAAACGAAAGATAAAGCAAGAAAACCGGATCTATAATTGGCTTACAACGTAACACAGAGTATTCGTTAGAAACGATTGCACCATCTAATTCCTCTGGTACAAAGCCACACGCTCCGTGAACAATCTGACGCTTTGAGATAAGAAAATCACCGGACTTCACGTAGAATTGATTTTTTACCGAGATTTTTCTTCCCGGTAAAACCTCCCGCTCAACAACCCCACCTCGTGAACGTTTCACAGTTAGCAGACGATAATGTTCGTCATCCCTCATAGCTACGGGACGCTCTACAACATCAAACAGTTTCCCAATTGACAGGGTCGACCATCCAGATTTTGGCTCGGGGAGTTTAGGAATACCTGGCTTTACAGAGCTGGGAAAACGAGGGTGTGGGCCCAGGCTGCTGGAGTTGCTTACCTCTACCGCTGTCATACCGGCGCCTCAATACCCAGCTCTTTGCAGAACCCAGCAATCGTTTTATCAATCTCTGCCATATCGCTTTCGAGGTTTTTCAGAGCTTCGGCAGTGGCTTTCAGATCGACGGGGTCTTCTTCCTCAAAGGTATCGACGTAGCGCGGAATATTGAGGTTGTAGTCGTTGTCGGCGATTTCTTTCAGGCTGGCGAGGTGGCTGTATTTTTCTTCTTCGCTGCGGTTTGAATAGGTATCAACAATTTTGGCGATATGGCTTGGGTGCAGGTTGTTCTGGTTTTTACCTTTTTCAAAATGCGCGCTGGCGTCAATAAAGAGCACGTTGTCTGGCTGTTCGCGGCATTCTTTAAACACCAGAATACAGGTAGGAATCCCTGTGCCGTAAAAGATATTGGCAGGCAGGCCAATCACGGCATCGAGGCGGTTAAGATCTTCAATCAGATAACGGCGAATAACGCCTTCTGCTCCGCCACGGAACAGCACGCCGTGTGGTAATACCACGGCCATGGTGCCGCCATCATCCAGGTGGTGAAGCATATGCTGTACAAAGGCGAAGTCGGCCTTAGACGCTGGGGCCAGTTTGCCATACTGGGCAAAACGGTCGTCGCTCTCGAATTGTTTACTGGCTGACCATTTGGCTGAAAACGGTGGGTTAGCCACGACCGCCTGAAATTTTTTACCAAGATGCTGCGGCTCTTCGAGGGTGTCTTCCTGGCGCAGGTCGAACTTGCTGTAGTGTACGTCGTGCAGAATCATGTTCATGCGCGCCAGGTTGTAGGTCGTACGGTTCATTTCCTGACCGTAGAAGTCGCCTACCTCTTCTACTTCGCGGGCAACGCGCAACAATAACGAACCCGAGCCACAGGTCGGGTCGTAAACGCTTTTCAGGCGGGTTTTACCGTTGGTGACGATCTTCGCCAGAATCGTAGAGACCGATTGCGGCGTGTAGAACTCGCCGGCTTTTTTACCAGCCCCTGCTGCAAACTGGCCGATCAGGTATTCGTAAGCGTCGCCGAGTACATCGCTCTCGCTGTCGCTGAGGGCGAAATCAATGCTGTCGAGGTGCACCATAATACGGGCGATCAGGGCATTACGCGCGTCGACGGTACGCCCCAGCTTGGTCGAGTTGAGATCGAGGTCTTCAAACAGGTGGTCAAAGTCGTCTTCACTGTCGGTCCCCATAGTTGAGGTTTCGATGTTGCTGAGTACGGCGGCGAGGTCGTCGAGAATAAAGTTGTCGACGATGACATCGGTTTTTGAGACGTCTGTCTCTGCTTGACTGCCCGCCTTGTGCGCACCGCGTGTAGCGATGGCAGAAAACAGCTCAGAAGGCTTTAAGAAGTAACCTAACTCTGGCACGGCTTCTTCACGAATAGCATCGAGCATGTCGGCACCTTCTTCGGTGTTTTCTTTAATATCGCTGTAGCTGACGCTCTCGCCGGAGTTTTTCAGCAGGTTGTCGGCGAAGGTGTGCATTTTCTCAGAGAGGTACTTATAGAAGATAAAGCCCAGACAATAGTCGCGGAACTCATCGGCGTTCATCTTGCCGCGAAGTTCGTCGGCGATGTTCCAGAGTTTTTGTTCGAGTTTTTTCTTCTGATCTTCAGTCATTTGGCGCTTACTGCTCTGCAAAGTAGTCGGTGTCGAGGGATTTTACCTGATAGGTGTCTTTGACGGTAACGCCAAGGTTGTAGCGGATCATCAGCTCGGCCAGTTGCTCGCCATTGATCAGAATGACGCTTTTACCAATTCTGCTGACGTACTCAATCGCTTCGCGACTGAAGCGGCTGGTGGTGATAAACACGCCTTTGTTGGCCCGCTTTGATTCGAGCGCGCCGACAAACGACTGAACATCCGGTCGGCCAATAACGTTATCACTGTAGCGTTTGGCCTGAAGGTAGATGGTATCAAGGCCCAGAGGGTCTTCGTTGATGATGCCATCGACGCCCTCATCGTTGCTTTTTTGGGTGACCTGTCCGGCTTCGCTGCTCCAGCCACCATAGCCCATGGCCAGCATGAGCTCTACGACAAGCTTTTCCATAAAGGTCGGGTCCTGGCGTTTGATCTGTTCGAGCAGTTCGATGGCCAAAGCGTTTTTGATTTCGCCATGGGCCTTCTGCAACTGTTCTTCAGGAGTACTGGGGCTGTCTTCGTTGATATCAGTATCTGATACCGTCGCTGACACTTTGGCTTCAGCCTGCTCTTCGTCTACCTCAGGTAGGTAGGCTTTCAGATCTTTCTTGCCGATAAACTCAGGATGATCGACCAGTGCCTGCTGGCCTGTGGCGGTTATCCGGTTCTGACCGCGCTTGGGGCTTTCAAGTAAGCCATGGTTACGCAGATAAGTGGCTGCCCAGGTAACCCGATTGTAGAAAAGCGGTGTATTGCCTGCCGGGGTGAGCCGCCTGCGTTCTTCGTCGGTGATTTCAAACTGAGTTTCGAGTTTTGATACGAGCCCTTTGAATGATACTTCGTCTTCTTGAGAAAGGATCACGAGCATTGGGCGCATGAGTTCTTGAAAGTTCGGGATTGGCATTCCGTGTCCTCTTGTATATGAGGGCATGGTACCAGAGTTGAGGGAATGGGTAAGGGGTGATTGGCGCGCACTTTCGAGCTATACGAAGAGGTTTCTCTCAGCCCGTCAACTGGTCGTACGCAAAATAGCAGCCCCAGAATGCCAACATGCCGAACATCCAAAACAACACAAGGATAAGCGTGATGTAGAGGAATTTGGCGTAGGTAATGAGCCACGAGGGAACGTCTCGATATGCCTCGGTCAGGCCACGCACTCTCCCTGATGACGGCGAAGCCAGCAAACGAATGAACATTACGTTACGGATCAGATTTGAAGGAAAACCTGAAAATATGATGACCTCTGCCGAGCGGAAATATGGCGGGCAAAAGTATTTTTCCAGAAAGGCCTTCGGCGTAGCTAGCAGGAAGCCGACCGATATCATTGTCCATATCCAGAATGCTGCAAACGAGTACATCATAAGGAGGAAAGCTTGCTCCATCATTACCTGCGACATATCGAACCAACCCCTGTGCCCGAAACAAAATCTACCTTTGCCCCTGTAAGATCATAAGCTGCTCTTGCGCCTTTCCCAGCTAAGTAACCCGCTGCAACTGTACCTGCAGCCAAGACAATAGCTGTCCCCCACCCCACTGGATTTGATATCAAAAACAAACCTACAGCATAACTTCCCGCGGCACCGATGGTCGTGCTTGCGAGAGTTTCAATAAATATCTCATTCTTCTTTTTACTGCTATCCGCATCCGCTATCTGAACACAAGAAGCAGCCACACCAACGCCTGTCAGCACTATGCCCCCGTGCTTTGCCATCGCCGCAAGCTTCTTCAGGTGTTGGGTATTTGCTGCAATATTGGCTGTTGCCGGCACGGCACCGCCCCGAGCGATGCGAATAACCTCGTGAGGAGTTTTCTTTCCGTAGAGTACTTTCTCGAATGGGCCGATGTTTTTTCGGAACTGGTCAAGGGCCAGCTTGCGCTGATAGTCATACTGACCTTTGGTGAGTTTTCCTGACTTGTAGTCAGCGTAAAGCTCACTCACTTTGTCGATCAGGCCGGTGTTGCCGCCACTAAGTAGGTTACCCTGGCCGCCGAGCGCAACGCTTCCCGGGAGGGTCAGATAATTCGCATTGCTTGCTAACCAACTCAACGCATAGAAGTCGGGGTCACTGTCGCGAGGAACCGTACTTAAAATCTGAGGTGCGGGGGCGTTAAACAGTTTTGGCTGGTTCTCTTGTGGAGCAAAGCACATCTGCGGGCCGTCAGCGCCCTTCATGACCAGCAGGTCACCAGCCGTGATCCTGTCAGGGTTCGATATATGGGGGTTTAATTCAATGATATCCGCAACCCGTCGTTTGTATTCATTAGAGCCAAAACCGGCATCGTAAAATTGGGCAAGAATGTATGAGAGTGTGTCGCCCGGTTTCACCCGGTATTCGAGGTATTTAATAGGTTCTTGTGTTGTGGACACGTACAAATCCTTTTGTTCGGGGGTTGGGTCGTGACTATACATTACCGAGGAATATTCGCGAATAGCCTCCGGCTGATTTGCTCCCACGATCAACACAGGCCTGATCAGCGTGAATTTCGCGCATAGCCAGGCAAGCTGGCTGAAGCGCTCCTACAGCGAAGGCAATCCTCAAAGCACGGATCGGGGATATGATCCCCTCCTACAATATGGGTTTTGGGAAGACCTTCAGGCTGATTAGCTCCTACAGAAGCGGATATCTGACATGGGGTCGGGAAGAAGCTCCCCTCCTACATCACAACAAATGGGATCCGGCAGGCGCGTCAGAAATTGCGATTCAGCGCTTCCTGCAGTCGTTTTCGGTAGGCGGCTTTGAGGTCGTCGGGTGCGGTGATAATGACGTTGGGTGCGTAAGAGAGCATGTCTCTAAGCAGTTCGCGCTGGTCGTTGTACGGCAGGTTTAAATGGTATTCGTCACCTTTCCACTGGCCTTTGGCGTCGGGGTGCCATTGTTGTTGGGCAACGAGGTGGGCAGCACCGGGCATGAAAATGAGTTCGGCGGTGTGTTGTTCTCCGCCAGAGAAGATGCCGTAGCTGTTATGAAAGTGGTCGTTAAGTTCGTTCTGATCGAATTCTTTAGCCGCGTCGCCCGTCTGGTAAGCGCTGTTAATCCGACTCAGCATAAAGGTACGGAGTTGTTGGCGCTTATGGCACCAGGCGTCGAGGTACCAGTGGTCGCGGTAGTAAACCAGGGTTTGCGGGCTGACGTTACGTTCGCTCAGGCTTTGGTCGCTGGCGACGTAATGGATGTGCAGTTGTTTCCGTGCAAACAGTGCGTCACTGACTTGTTGGTAGATGTTCTGGTTAACCGGTCGGCGGGTGGCGCTAAGGATGCGGATGCGTTGTGTCAGTTCGCTGAGGTCGACGCCCCGTTCTTCGGTCAGTCGTGATACCTGTTCGTGAATACGGCTAAGCTCGCCACTGCCCTGACCGGGGTTCAGGTCATTAAGGATGTTAAGAACGATGGCCAGGCCACGAAGTTCGGTGGCGGTGAGTTGCAGGCCCGGCAGTTCAAAGTTTTGTTCCTGCGTTTTGCCGTAACGGTAGGTGCGGCTGTCGGTGTCGTATTCGAGCGGTGCGTTGTAGTCACTTTTAAGTTGTTGCAGCGCGCTTTGTAGCTCGGCCGGGCCAACGCCTGTTTCTGCAGCGAGCATCATGGTGTTAAGGCCTGTTGTCTGTTCTGAGAAGAGACGATGGAGTCGCTGGATGAGGTCGCTGCTGGCCATATTGGTTCTTTGTTCCGCTTTTTGGGTTTTCGTGGTTGCAATAGACACCTTCGGCCCATACCTTACTTGATATTCAGACACATCAGAAGGAAGCCCCTGTAATGATTAAAGTGATTATCGAGCGTGAGATCGCGGCCGATATGGAAACCACCTATGAAGCGGCGGTAAAGAATACCTTGCGCGCGATTCTCGAAGCACCGGGTTATGTTTCAGGTGCCAGCTACAAAGATGTTAAGAAAGAGAACCGTCGGATGATTATCACTAACTGGACGAGCGTTGAGGCCTGGCAGGCTTGGGCGAAGTCGCCAGAGCGCGCAAATGTGATTGCGTCGATTCAGCCGATTCTGGAGACTCAAGAGAAGATCACCATTCTGACGGCGTGATTTTCAGCGGTAGGTAGGGGATGCTCCCAGACAGGGTTCGGGGATATGATCCCCTCTTACAAGGGCAGGTTTCGCGAATAGCCTCCGGCTGATTCGCTCCCACATTAACCATCGCCTGAACTCGTGCAGTTTTCGCGCATAGCCAGGCAAGCTGGCTGAAGCGCTCCTACAAAGAGGCTGTACCTCTAGGCACTGGTCGGGGATATGATCCCCTCCTACATGTATGGGTTTCGCGAATAGCCTGCGGCTGATTCGCTCCCACATTAACTATCGCCTGAACTCAAGCAGTTTTCGCGCATAGCCAGGCAAGCTGGCTGAAGCGCTCCTACAAAGAGGCTATACCTCTAGGCACTGGTCGGGGATATGATCCCCTCCTACATGTATGGGTTTCGCGTATAGCCTTCGGCTGATTCGCTCCCACATTAACCATCGCCTGAACTCGTGCAGTTTTCGCGCATAGCCAGGCAAGCTGGCTGAAGTGCTCCTACAAAGAGGCAGTACCCCTAGGCACTGGTCGGGGATATGATCCCCTCCTACATGTATGGGGTTCGCGAATAGCCTTCGGCTGATTCGCTCCGACGATGACAGCAGGCAGGGTTAGCGCATATTTCGAGCATTGGTCGGGGATATGATCCCCTCCTACAGGCAGCGTTTTACGAAGTCTGCGACGTGTTTTGCGGTTGCGTGAAGATGGGCATCATGGGTAAAACCAGATGCCTTTCTTGGTTTCAGGTCGTGGTTGCCGTCTTCGAGCCAGACCAGTTCGAGTGTTTTATCTAATCCGTAACCCGATACCTCTTCTTTTGTTCCCATCGCATCGCGTGTGCCCTGCGCAATTAACGTCGGCGTTTTAAGTGCTAGCAAATGTTCTGTTCTCAGGTTGTCCGGTTTCCCCGGCGGATGAAATGGGTAGCCCAAAGCGATACAGCCTTGCACCTGTGCCGGGACATCACTCCCGTTGGCAAGCATGCTGGCGATTCTCCCGCCCATGCTTTTGCCGCCAATCACGCATGGGGTATCCAGCTCTTTAATAAGCTCTGCGTAGGCATCAATAAGTTTTGGAGCGCGGTCTGGTGGTCGTTTCTTGCCGTCTTGTGCGCGCTTAATCATGTAGGGGAAGTTGAATCGCATCACCCGCACACCGTGCGCCGCGATCTTACCGGCCATGTCGGTCATAAATTCGCTTGATAGGTCGGCACCTGCGCCGTGCGCCAGTATCAGCGTCGGCTGGCCCTCTCTCCCATCAATGATGATGGAGTCGAGTATTTCCTGAATCTGTTCACTGGCCATATGGTGCTCCTCTTCTATTCTTCTGGCTGACGCTTCTCAAGCTTCTTAATTGGTGGTTCTGACGGCGCGTATTCTGGCTTTCAGGCGTTCTGCGTCAAGGCTTGAGCTGGGTCAATACTCCGGTTTACGACAGTAATACCATGCAGGGGCTGCAATTGGGCTGCCGAAGTGCGGTAAAATTGGAGTATGCGCAGGTTGGGTCTGAATTTTACGCCTTGGCGAGGCACGTAAAATTGTCAGACATTCCATCAATCGTCAGTACGACTGATTCTCATTTGATTATCATTCGTGTAAGAACTGCCCTAAGCCGCTGTATTTATGGCACTTTTTTTACATGGATTATTTGCAAATGGGGATGCCAGCGACGATAATTGCGCCGATTTTTTAACCCTCTAACCCTCGCTGTTTAATGGAATCTGATCATGAGCACAGCATTTGACCATCCAGAATACAACTACAAGGTGGTAAGACAGTTTGCCATCATGACTGTTGTCTGGGGTGTTGTTGGCATGGCAGTCGGTGTACTCATCGCTGCTCAGCTGGCATGGCCTCAACTGAACTTCGATACCCCTTGGTTCTCTTTCGGACGTCTGCGTCCTCTTCACACCAATGCGGTGATTTTCGCTTTCGGCGGCTGCGCTCTGTTCGCAACCTCCTATTACATTGTTCAGCGTACCTGTCGTACCCGTCTGTTTTCAGACACTCTGGCAAGCTTCACTTTCTGGGGCTGGCAGGCAGTGATCGTTGCAGCAGCAATCACTCTGCCGATGGGTCTGACCTCAACTAAAGAGTACGCAGAACTGGAATGGCCAATCGATATTCTGGTGACTCTGGTCTGGGTTGCTTACGTCGTGAACTTCCTGGGCACGCTGGCTATCCGTAAAGAAAGCCACATCTATGTTGCTAACTGGTTCTTCGCTGCGTTCATGATCATGATTGCTATCCTGTACGTGGGTAACAACCTGGCAGTGCCTGTGTCACTGACCAAGTCATACTCTGTATGGGCAGGTACCGTAGACGCCATGATTCAATGGTGGTGGGGCCACAATGCGGTAGGTTTCTTCCTGACTGCAGGCTTCCTGGGTATCATGTACTACTTCGTGCCTAAGCAGGCGGGTCGTCCGGTTTACTCTTACCGTCTGTCGATCGTTCACTTCTGGGCGCTGATTTCTATCTATGTATGGGCCGGTGCTCACCACCTGCACTACTCTGCTCTGCCAGACTGGGCGCAGACTTCAGGTATGGTTATGTCTCTGATCCTGCTGGCGCCATCATGGGGTGGTATGATCAACGGGATGATGACGCTGTCTGGCGCATGGCACAAACTGCGTACTGACCCTATTCTGCGTTTCCTGGTTGTGTCTCTGTCTTTCTACGGTATGTCTACCTTCGAAGGCCCGATGATGTCGATCAAGACAGTAAACGCGCTGTCGCACAACACTGACTGGACCATCGGCCACGTACACTCAGGCGCTCTGGGTTGGGTTGCTATGGTTTCTATCGGTGCTCTGTATCACCTGATTCCTATTATGTTCGGCCGCAAGGCTGGCCAGATGTACTCTATCGGCCTGATCAATGTTCACTTCTGGCTCGCGACCATCGGTACTGTTCTGTACATCGCGGCTATGTGGGTGAACGGCATCATGCAGGGTCTGATGTGGCGCGCAGTTAACGAAGACGGTTCTCTGACCTACTCCTTCGTTGAGTCTGTTGAAGCTTCACACGGCGGTTATGTAGTTCGTGTACTGGGCGGTGCTTTCTTCCTGACCGGTATGCTGATCATGCTGTTCAACGTTTACATGACCACCCGCGACGCTAAGAAAGAAGCCGCGGTTGCAGCACACGCTTAAGGAGTCTGGTAAATGATTAAGCACGAGAATATTGAAAAGAACCTGCCGCTCATGGTGGTGCTGATTGTTATCGCACTGAGCTGGGCAGGTCTCGCTGAGATTGTTCCACTCTTCTTTGATAAGAACACTCAACAACCTGCTGAAGGCCTGAAGCCGCTGACTGCACTTCAGGTTGAAGGCCGTGACATCTATATGCGCGAAGGTTGCGCAGTGTGTCACACCCAGATGGTTCGTCCGTTCCGCGCTGAAACTGAGCGTTATGGTCCTCCGTCTACTTCAGGTGAACACGTTTACGAGCACCCATTCCTGTGGGGTTCTAAGCGTACTGGTCCTGATCTGGCCCGTGTGGGTGGTCGTTACTCTGATGAGTGGCACCGTGCTCACCTGTACAACCCGCGCGACGTAGTACCTGAGTCGATCATGCCATCTTATCCGTGGCTGTTCGAAGACAAGGTCGACGGTCGTGATACACCTAACAAGCTGAAAGCTCTGCGTATGGTCGGCGTACCGTACACAGACGAAGACATTGAAGGTGCAAAAGACGCGGTTGACGGTGTCACCGAAATCGAAGCTCTGGTTGCTTACCTGCAGCAGCTGGGCACAGTCGTCACTAAACGGTAACCCTATGGATATTAACGACGTTCGCGGCCTTGGATCAGTATTCGCTCTGATCGCTTTCATTGGCATCATCTGGTGGGCTTACGGTTCCAGCCGTAAGCAACGCTTCAAGGATGACGGCGATATCCCTTTCCGGGATAACACAGAAATGCCCGCGGACGACGATAAAGATCGGAGTAAATAATTATGTTGAGCTCATTTTGGAGTTTCTGGGTCCAGGCGATTGTCATCGGGTCCATGATTGCCTGCGGTATCCTGATCGTTTACACCAGTAAAGGTCAGAAGAAAGAAGAAACAGACGAAACTACCGGCCACTCATACGACGGTATTGAAGAACTGGACAACCCTCTGCCACGTTGGTGGGTAGGTATGTTCTGGGCAACCATCGTATTCGGTTTCGGTTACATCGGTATCTATGGCCTGGCTAACTTCGACGGTGTCGGTACCGTTAAAGTTGACGGCGAAGACGTTACCTGGACACAGACCAACCAATGGAAAGCTGAAGTTCAGGCGTTCGATGAAAAAATCGCACCTCTGTACGAAGGTTACCTGGCAACGCCAATCGCTGAGCTTGCTCAGAACGAAGAAGCGATGCAGACCGGTGGTCGTTTGTTCAAGAGCTACTGTGCGGTATGTCACGGCTCTAACGCGATGGGTGCGCAAGGCTTCCCTAACCTGACAGACCACGACTGGCTGTACGGTGGCGAGCCCGCACAGATCAAACAGACCATCATGTACGGTCGACAGGCAGCAATGCCTGCTTGGGAAGCAGCGCTGGGTGAAGAAGGCACAAAAGACATGGCTCAATACGTGCGCAGCTTGTCTGGTCTCGAACACAGTGCAGAAGCTGCTGCTAAAGCCAAACCACAGTACGACATGCTGTGTGTGGCTTGTCACGGTGCAGACGGTAAAGGTAACCAGCTCGTTGGTGCACCTAATCTGACTGACGAAATCTGGCTCTATGGTGGTTCTACCAAGCAGATTGAAACCACTCTCCGCTATGGCCGTGCCGGTAGAATGCCAGCTCAGGCTGAGATCCTCGGCGAAGAGAAGGTTCACGTTCTGTCTGCGTATGTCTACTCTTTGTCTATGGACAAGTAATCAGGTGGGGGCTCCGCTCCCCTCTTGAGCTAGAGCAAGAAAATCTAAAAAAGCGGCCCTCGGGCCGCTTTTTTTATCCCGGCCACCGACTGAAAACTATATAATCAATGCGTTATATAAGAGTTTTCTAAAGACAAGGTGATCAGTAGTTATGAGTAAAATCCCGGTCAAAGACGTCACCCCTTCTGGCAGTAAATCCGATAAGAATCCGGAGACCGTCAGCCTGTATCAAAAGCGCGAGAAAATTTACGTTCGTGAAGTTGAAGGCTTTTTCCAGAAACTTCGTACCTGGTCACTCTGGGCATTAATGCTGGGCTATTTCGGCACTGCCTGGATCAATCTGGGAGACCGCCAGGCCGTTCTGTTTGATCTGCCTGCACGCCAGTTTCATATTTTTAACGTTACCTTCTGGCCACAAGACTTCATGCTGCTCTCCTGGGCACTGATTATTTGTGCGTTCGGCCTCTTTACCATTACCAACTTTGCCGGACGAGTCTGGTGTGGCTATACCTGTCCGCAGTCGGCATGGTCATTTATTTTCATGTGGATCGAAGAGCGTACCGAAGGCACACGAAACCAGCGAATAAAGCTGGATAAAGCCCCCATGTCACCCGAAAAGCTGCGCAAGAAAGCGCTGAAACACACGGCTTGGCTGATCGTTGCCTTCTGGACCGGCGTTACTTTCGTGGGGTATTTCACACCGATTCGCGAACTGGTTGTCGATATATTCACTTTCGGTGACGTCGGTGCGTGGGGTATTTTCTGGATCGGCTTCTTTACCGTAGCCACATACCTCAACGCTGGCTGGATGCGTGAGCAAGTCTGTATTTATATGTGCCCGTACGCTCGTTTTCAGTCCGTCATGTACGACAACGATACATTAGCTGTCTCTTACGATTACAACCGTGGAGAGCCACGCGGCAAACGCAGTAAAAAAGCGAAAGCCGAAAGCAATACTGAACAACTCGGCGACTGTGTAGACTGCTCAATGTGTGTGCAGGTCTGCCCGACCGGTATCGATATCCGCGACGGCCTTCAATACCAGTGTATTGGTTGCGCACTGTGTATTGATGCCTGTGACGACATCATGGAGAAACTCGATAAGCCAAAAGGCCTGATTCGCTACACCACGGAGAATGAACTTGAAGGCAAGAAGACCCATATCCTGCGCCCTCGCCTCTTTGGTTACGCCGGAGCCATGATCCTTATGATGGGAGGTTTGGGGTACGCGATTCTCGATCGTACACCGTTTGAGTTGGATATTGAGCGCGACCGCGGTCGCCTCTATCAGATCACCGTAAACGACACGATTCAGAATGCCTACACCCTGAAGATGATGAATATGTCGCAGGAGCCTCATACCTACATCCTGAGTGTCGACGGTCTTGATGGTATTCAGCTACTTGGCGACACCGAGTATGACCTGAGTGTCAACGAGCTGAAAGAAACCACGATCAATCTCGAAATCGACCCTGACGAGGTAAAAACCTCAGCCAGCAAGACCGACATCGAGTTCGTCATTACCAACAAGGAAACCGGTGAAGAAGTGACCCGGGAAGAAAGCCGTTTTATCGCGCCACGAGCGATTTAAACGTCATATAACTTCCTGACACAGAAGCACTGGAGCCCTATCGCCCAAGTGGTTACACTTGGGCGATTTTTCATTTTTCTCCCTGGATACTCTGCATGACTAGCGAAAAAACAACACCCTGGTACAAAGAACCCATGATGCTTCTTGTTATTGGGGTACCGCTTGCCGCCGTAATCTGGGGCTTCATAATGTTGTCGCTGGCACTTGATACAAAGGATTCTCTGGTCAGTAACAGCTACTACAAAGACGGTATGAGCTACACCCAGGATCAACGTTTTCACGAAGGCGCCCGTCGTCTGAATGTTCAGGCAGACCTGACCTTTACTGAAGACGAAATTATCGTTAACGCGACATCAATCGCGGATGAAGAGCCCGGCTCTCTGCAGCTACAACTGATTCACCCGACCCTGGAAGATCGCGACCTGACGCTCTTCCTGCAGCGCACTCCGGGGGGCCAATATGTTGCGGCCAATGAACTGGAGCTGCCACAGAAACGTGTGATCTGGCTGACCAGCCCAGATCAGGAATGGCGTGTTACCGCACGCACCGTCATAGAAAATGGTAAGAAGATTCAGACAGTCACTCAATGACGCAAAGCCCTCTTACTCCTTGCTTTCATTGCGGTGAGCCGCTGAAGGCAGGCCAGCAGTGGACAGCCATCATCGATGGCAAAGAAGAACCCATGTGCTGCCCAGGCTGCAAAGCTGTGGCGGAAACCATCGTTGCTTCAGGACTCAAAGACTATTACCGCCACCGCACCGAACTCCCGCAGATCTCACCTGCCAACGAAGACGATGAGGTTCTGACCGCGCGGGAGTCTCTCAGCCTCTACGACAGTGAAGCGCTGCAAAAGCAGTTTGTTGCAACTCAGAGAGATCAGAAAGAAGCGACTCTGATCATCGACGGTATCAGTTGTGCCGCCTGTGCCTGGCTCATTGAGCACAGAATTAACCAGCTTAAAGGGGTCGAACGTGCAACGCTTAACCTCTCGAACCACCGCCTCGTCGTAGCGTGGAATAACAACGACATCGCGCTATCCCAGATATTCGAAGCCATCTACCGTCTCGGCTACAAAGCTGCGCCTTTTTCATCAACGGCAGATGACGCGCAACGCGAACGCGAAGGGAAAAAAGCAATACGGCGCCTTGCGGTGGCGGGTATCGGAATGATGCAGGTGATGATGCTTGCGGTGCCCCTGTACGCAGGGATGGCGGAGCAGTACGAAGTATTTATGCGCTTCGCATCAATGATTCTGACGCTTCCGGTCGTGTTGTACAGTGCCCGGCCCTTTTTTGATGCTGCGATCCGGGATTTAAAAACCCGACATCTGACCATGGATGTGCCTGTATCGCTGGCGATTATTCTCGCCTTTTGCGCCAGTATCTGGAGCACCTTTAATCAGGGTATTGAGGTCTACTTTGACTCAGTCTGCATGTTTACCTTCCTGCTTTTACTCGGGCGCTTTCTGGAAATGCGTGCCCGGCACCGCATGGGGAAAGCCGGTAATAACCTGATGACGCTGCTACCGAATGTTGCCCTTAAGCAAACACCCGATGGCGAAGAGATCATTGCCGCAGGCGACATCACGACCGGCGACCGCCTGTTGCTCAAACCCGGTTACCCAGTTCCTGCGGATGGCGTTGTGATTGATGGCCAGAGCACCGTCGACGAATCGGCACTGACGGGCGAATACATGCCACTCAACAAACAAGCCGGTGACATTCTGATTGGCGGCACCATGAACGTCGAAAGCCCGCTTGTAATGCAGGTTACGGCCACGGGCGCGGATGCACAGCTATCGACCATCGTCCGCCTGATGGATCGAGCCCAGCAGGAAAAACCCAAAGTCGCGCTTATTGCCGACAGCATTGCCAGCCGCTTCGTCGCTGCGGTTCTGATTATCTCGGCCTCTGTGTTCAGCTATTGGATGTTTCAGGGCAACGATCACGCGTTCTTTATCGCACTTTCGGTATTAGTAGTCACATGCCCATGTGCCCTCTCTCTCGCCACACCAACGACCCTTACTGCAGCGACAACAGCTCTGCGTGAACGCGGCCTGTTAATCAGTAAAGGGCATGTATTAGAGACACTGCAGTCGGTAAATCGCGTAGTGTTCGACAAAACCGGCACCCTGACACTGGGTCATCTGACCCTGACGGAAATCCGCCCAGTCGCGGGCGCTAGAGAAAACAATATCGAGCTGGATCAGGATACTTTGGCCTCGGTAGTCGCATCCCTTGAACAGCATGCCAGCCACCCGATTGCTAAGGCGTTTCGTCATTACCCGGTATTTCCTACCGAAGACATTCAGCATCACCCGAGTCAGGGGGTCAGTGGTCAGGTTAATGGCTACAGATTTCGTTTCGGCCGCCCGGATTTCGTCTGGCCAGATGGTATTTTGCCGCCTGAAAGCGTATCCGGCCAATGGCTGTTGTTAGCTGACGATAAACAACCGCTAGCCTGGTTCCTCCTGAACGACACCGTGCGCCGCAGCGCTGGTCCGTTAATAGACACCCTGAAATCTCGTGGAATTGACGTCGCACTGCTCACCGGTGACCCGTCAACATCAGCAACCCTGGTCGCAGATGAGCTCGGCATCACCGATGTGCGCAACGGTCTCAGCCCCGAGGATAAACTAGCGATCGTGCGCGAATGGCAGCAACAGGGAGACACTGTACTGATGGTCGGTGACGGCATTAATGACGTCCCGGTCCTGGCTGGTGCAGACGTGTCACTGGCCGTCAATGAAGCGACTGACCTGGCAAAAACCAATGCAGATACTCTGCTCACCAACGGTCGACTGGAAGTGATTGCTGATGCCCTGTCGGTATCGCACAAAACCCGCAATGTCATTCGTCAGAACATCGGTTGGGCGTTACTATACAACCTGATTGCGTTACCACTGGCGGCAGCTGGTCTGGTTCCGCCCTGGGCGGCAGCCATCGGCATGTCATTCAGCTCTTTGCTGGTCGTACTGAATGCCTTGCGACTCACCCGCCGCCCGCCTGCACTTACTGCTGAGAACTGATCATGGATATTATTTACGTACTGGTTCCTCTGTCGATTGCCCTACTCGCTATTGCAGTGGCTATTTTCTTCTGGGCTGTCAAAGGGGGGCAGTTTGATGATCTCGACTCGCCCGCGCACAAAATACTCTTCGACGACGATGAATACCTGAACGAGCGCCGCGAAGACAGCACTGGTGAAACGGCCGACTCAAAGTCGGACTCTGAATCGCGCAACGACTCAGCCAGTAAGCCAGACAAAACGACGAATGACTGAACCCCTTTCGCTCCTCACCGCCCTTCTGCTCGGATTGTTTGGCGCCAGCCATTGCCTGGTCATGTGCGGTGGTGTCGCAGCGGCCGCTGGGCAGCTTGATACTCAGCACAGAGTACGAGCGTCTTTACTGTTTAATTTTGGCCGCATCACTAGTTATACCCTCGCAGGGCTGCTTGTGGGTAGTCTTGGGCTCTGGCTCTCCAGCCTGCACGATACCCTGATGCTCTCGTTACGCTCAGTCGCAGGAGTGATGCTGATATTGATGGGCCTTTACATCACCCGCTGGGCACTGTGGCTGACGCGCATTGAGCAGTTTGGTCAAGTCTTCTGGCGCAGAATCCAACCCCATGCCCAGAAACGTCTTGGTCGTTCAGATCCTACCAGTCAGTGGATTCTCGGTATGTTATGGGGCTGGCTTCCGTGCGGTCTGATCTACAGCACGCTTAGCTGGGTAGCTGCCAACGGAGAACCAGCAATGGGGGCTCTGACCATGTTTGTGTTCGGTTTGGGTACATTTCCAGCCATATTATCTGCAGGGCTCGCATCGGCATCGGTGATGAACATAATTCGTCACCAGTGGTCACGTTATATTGCGGGTCTATTATTGATCGGTTATGGTTGCTGGACTTTGGCTTCTGTGTGGCAGCCTGCCAGCTTTACAGCCGCCTGATCTATCGTACTTGAGATCGTTCTTGCCTATGAAAACGTCAGTTAATGCTCCGCTACGTGGAGCGCAGCCTCATTGCCAGACCTGCTCATTGAATGCGCTGTGTCTGCCTCTTTCATTGACCGAAAATGATATGGAGCGTCTGGACGATATCATTCGGCGGGGTCGCCCTATCCAGAAAGGTCAGCTGCTGTTTCAGCAAGGCACCGAATTTCAGTCTGTCTTTGCAGTCCGCACGGGCGCCCTTAAGACCTACACACTGGCAAGTAACGGTGAAGAACAGATTACCGGGTTCCACCTGGCGAGCGAGTTGATCGGTTTGTCTGGCTACAACGCTGGCACCTATCCACTGACGGCAAAAGCGCTGGAAACGACCACAGTATGTGAAATTCCGCTACAGCAGCTCGAGCAGCTGGCCGATGAATTGCCAGACCTTCGCCGTCAGCTTATGACGACCATGGGCACCGAAATCCGCCATGATCAGAACATGATGCTGCTACTCAGTAAGAAAAACGCTGAAGAGCGCGTTGCGTCTTTCCTGCTTGATATCTCTCAGCGCTATCAGCGCCGTGGCTTCTCAGCGACGCATTTCCGCCTGCCAATGTCACGTGTCGACATCAGTAACTATCTGGGTCTGGCGGTAGAAACCATCAGCCGTGTCTTCACTCGCTTCCAGAAAAACGAACTGATCGAGACTCAGGGTAAGGAAATTATCCTGAAAGACAGCGACACCTTGTTTGATCTCGCCGGACTTACACGCGCCAACGATGAGTGTCTGCACCAGACAGAGAGCTGATCTCAGTTCTGGCGCTTATAAATATCGCTCAGCACACGGATTGTGCTCATCCTTTTCTCGCTCGCAATATCAGACATTGGTCACACTGCGCAAATATTTGCTTCCCCCTGCGACCTGCATCACTATGCTTACCGTATCAGGCAGTACGATTGAGTAAACACCTGATAGCGAGGGTTTATCTCACGGCCAGCCAAACAGGTACGCTAATTGCTGCACTACCGTTAACTGCCAAAAATTACCCCCTGGAGTTTCTGATGGGTATAGATGCTGAGGATTTCCGGACGTACGTTATTCGTCCGACGCTGCAGAAGCTGGATGCCAACAGCGCTGACGCTGAGCTGTTATTGCTGGGTACTGCCGCCATCGAGTCTGAATTGGGGGCTTTTCTGAAAACAGAAGGACAACGTACGTCGGGTATCTACCGATTGCACGGCCTGACCCACAGACACATCTGGGACGACTATCTCGCCGAGCGGCCAGAACTGGCCAGTAAGGTGCGTGGCATTGCCAGCCAAAGAGAATTTCTGGATAACCCGCATGCCGAACTAACAACCAACCTGGCCTACGCGACTGCAGTCACCTGGCTCGCCTACGTTCGTCACCCACAGTTCACCCTTCCGCGCGGCGCCAGCGTGCTTCATCTGGCAACACTCTGGAAAAACTGCTACCACACCCGTGACGACCTCACCGTTCAGGACTTCGTTCAACGCTACGAAGAGCTGGTCGAATCCAGTCACGCTGTGGCCTGATGTTTATATAATCACCACATTCTGATATAAAGCGCACCCTATGCATGGGGTGTTATATGTCTGAAGTAAACGTGTCTGAATCTGCTGTTTCGCAACCTGAAAAAGGCTATCAGCCTGAGGTCTTCGACCCAGCGACCGTTGAGCCATCTGCGGGAACAACTGAAGCCGCAGAGAATCAAGCTGAACGCAAATCCAGGACCGAATTCAACAAGCTCCAGAAGCGCCTGCGCCGTAATGTCGGCAAAGCCATAGAAGACTACCGGATGATTGAAGACGGCGACAAAATCATGGTCTGTCTGTCTGGTGGCAAAGATTCTTACACCATGCTGGAAATTCTGATGAGCCTGCAGAAAAGTGCGCCCGTCAATTTCGAGCTTATCGCCGTCAATATGGATCAGAAGCAGCCTGGCTTCCCTGAGCACATCCTGCCTGCTTACCTTGAGAAGGTGGGCGTGCCCTACCATATCATCGAAAAAGACACCTACAGCGTCGTGAAAGAGATCATCCCTGAAGGGAAAACCACCTGCGGCCTCTGCTCACGACTGCGCCGCGGCACTCTGTATGGCTTTGCCGAATCCATTGGTGCTAACAAAATTGCCCTGGGCCACCACCGCGACGACATTATCGAAACCCTGTTCCTGAATATGTTCCACGGCGGTAAGCTCAAAGCTATGCCGCCAAAGCTGCTGAGCGATGATAAGAAACACGTTCTGATCCGCCCTCTTGCATATTGCAAAGAGAAGGACATTGAAAAGTTTTCTGCTGAGAAGGAATTCCCGATCATTCCGTGCAACCTGTGTGGCTCTCAGGAAAATCTGCAGCGTCAGAATATCAAAGGGATGCTTGCTCAGTGGGAGAAAGAGCAACCTGGTCGCAGTGAGAATATCTTCGCCGCGGTATGCAACGTTGCTCCATCTCAACTGGGTGACCGTGAACTCTGGAATTTCGAAGGCCTTCAGGATGAGCAGGACAAGAGCCACCTGGGTACCCGAATCGACCTTCTGACGTCGGACGACTGATTCAGATTCAGACTCCGCCGCCCAGCATACGCTTGACGTTGACCTGCATGTCTCCAGGGCCCCGGAGTAGCAGGTCAAATTCGTAACGGCGCTCGTTCATCATATCTTCGGCCAACGCTTTCAGACGGCACGCATCGCGCGCCAGCGTTGGTGATGGCATCTCAATTCTGACCAGATAGTCGTGCTCAAGCGGTTCGACCGCGAGCGTTGATACGGCCGCAGTCGGAGCGCCAGCAATCCCTTTTCGCAACCATTGAACGAACAGGCCGTGACTGCCATCTTCATTCTGCTTGCGGATCAGGCGGATATACCCTTCGGCGTCTTCCGATTTCCATGGACACACCTGAGTCACTGCGTCGACCCACACCGGCATCACATAGGCTTCTGAGAGCGCCTCTTTTGAATCAGCGTTGTGTTTCCCATGATTATCGGCTAGAACCAGGGCCGGTATCGCAAGTAGCATAAGCAGCCATCGTTGCATAATAATGCACCTCCTTCGCTCAAGATTAGTTCATCCAAGCCCCGGCGTCACATTACTCAGCAGATAGCGCTCAAGAGAACTCGGGCATCGGCCGCAAATCCCACTCAGGGCGCTCGTATTGAACGCTGACGATACAATAGGTAGTCTCACCCTTGGGCAAGCGCACCGTCACCTCATCATCAACGAATTTACCAATCAAACCACGCGCCAGAGGCGCATCCACACTGATGTAGCCATGGGGTAAGTCGATTTCATCTTCACCCACGATGCGGTAGCGCAGCATCTCACCCTCTTCGTCTTCCAGTTCAATCCAGGCGCCGAAAAAGACTTTATCGAGATCCGCTGGCGGCCGGTCAACCACGGTGACGGCCTCGATACGCTTTCCGAGAAAGCGCAGACGACTATCAATCTGGCGCAGTCGCTTCTTACCGTAAATGTATTCCGCGTTTTCTGAGCGGTCTCCCAGTTTTGCCGCGTCGGATACTTCCTGAGTTACCTTCGGGCGTTCGCGGCGCCATAAAAAATCGTGCTCGTCTTCTAGTGCTTTCATCCCCCCCGGAGTAATCAGGTGTGCCCGGCGTGGCAGCGGCTTTTTATGTTCGGTCATCGTATTGCAACATCTGGTCAGTAGTTTGAGCGCATACATCACTTGCACGCGCCCTTTGAGGCTTTTCCAAAGCATAACTAATGATTCGACGCAGTGTAACTCTTGTCGGCGGCGTCCTTCTGATCGTTGCCGGGCTACTCGTTCTGCCTTTGCCTGTACCCGTTGGCCTGCTGATGATCATTCTTGGCGTATCGTTACTGGTGCCGGCCATTCCCGCACTGGCGCGCTTCCTGAAACGGATTCGCCATCGTTATCCGATCACCTCACAACGCCTGAACCTTATAAGCCCGAAACTCCCGGGCTTTGTCAGACGGGTCATTGAAGAAACAGACCCCGACAGACAAGGCTGATCCACCCGCACTGTGCTACCTTGTGTGCATGGAAGAAGACACACTTAACCTGGTCACTGACCTGCTGGCGACCTACCTCGCCGAAGGTCACCGCTGCCCGGAATACGAATTAATCCGATGGCTGCAAAAGCCAGAACAAGGCATTTTCCGTGAAGATGCACTGAGCGATTCAATGACTCTGTTCCGTGCTAACTTCATTGTGATGCATGCCCTGTATCGTTTGCGTGATCGCTGGTTTAAAGACGGACGCGGCTACCTTGAGATAAGCGCACTCGATATCGGTCTGGCACCTGTCAACGACACACCGCAAAACGAACTGCCGGGCCAGCATGACCCACTCGCTGAGTATTATCTCGATCTGAACAACCTCAATACAGATAAGGAAGGCGTTGAAGCTCTGTTGAACGATTTCTGGCAACGGATGGTCATACCTGAACATTACGATGACGATCTGGCGACGCTCGAACTGACGCCACCGGTGAATCGCCAGAGCTTACGACAGCAATACCGGCGACTTGCAAATCAACACCACCCGGACAAAGGTGGTGACCCTGAGACCTTCCGCCGGGTAAGCTCCGCGTATCAGCGACTGAAGTATCGTCACGCCTGAGCAGATACCACTGAGGACCCTATGACACAACGATTCGTTTACGCAGTACTCGTTTTAATGATCCTGATTCCGGGCTTAGCCAATGCCCTGGTGATTCTTCAGTATCACCACGTCGATGCATCGACTCCGGCAGTCACCAGCGTATCGCCTGAAACCTTTCGTCGACACATGGCATTACTTGAAGAAAAAAAGATGTCAGTCGTGAACCTTAAAGAGGCTATGCAGTCGGTCATGACAGGCGAGCCCCTTCCTGAACGTGCGGTCGCTATTACGTTCGATGACGCCTATCTGTCGGTTTACGAGAATGCCTGGCCTGAACTTAAAAAGCGCGGTTGGTCATTTACGATGTTCACCAGTACTGACCCGGTGGATAAGAAATACGCCGACATGATGAGCTGGGCTCAACTGCGTGAGATCAAAGATGGCGGAGCTGTTATCGCGAATCACACTCGCAGCCATCCTTATCTGCTGGAGACCCCAGAGGGCGTAGATGCCGAAGACTGGTGGGCGACAGAAATCAAACAAGCGGAAGCACGTATCAAAGAAGAAACAGGCAGCTCGACACGGATGTTTGCCTACCCATACGGGGAGTACACCCTGAAGATGGCTGAATGGCTTGAAGACCACGGCTACATCGCGCTTGGCCAACAAAGCGGTGCCGTTGGTACAAGTGCTCACCCTCAGGTTATCGCGCGCTTTCCGGCGTCAGGGGCATATGCCAACACCGACACTCTCGCAACCAAGCTTATGAGCCTGCCCTTTTCTATCTCAGCCGATCAGGTACAGGACCCGGTACTGGCAGACAACCCACCGGAACTGACGCTGACTATTGCCGTACACGACTTTAAACCCGCTCAGCTGCAATGTTATGCCGCGGGTGCTGGGGAATTAGATATTGAAACATCCATGGATGGCGACGCTATGACCGTTACCATGCAGCAACCTACCAAGATCACTGCGGGGCGTGGCCGTTACAACTGTACGGCGCCAAGCCTCAGTCAACCCGGACGTTATTACTGGTACTCGCAGCTTTGGGTGAATACTGACGTAAGCAATCGCTGAGACCCTGCGTAAAGGATTTCCGACAGCGTTAAAGCAACATCAAACCTGCCTGATTTATGCGCTTGTCGCGCGCGCGCCAATCGGGCAGGCATGAAGTCATACACGCTTTAAACCCCGGGCCGTGATCGAAGTGCTCAAGATGGCAAAGCTCATGCACGACCACCAACTCAATCAAATCTTCTGGAAGTGACAACAGAGCCAGGTTCAGATTGATATAGCCTTTTCTGGACAGGCTTCCCCAACGGGTGCGCATCCGCTTAATTCGAAGCACAGGGCGCTCGCGGCCGGGTTTCGCGAATCTCGGCCACCACTGCTCGATTAAACGTGTATAACAGTGGCGGGCCTCTTCTCGCTGCCACTTATCAAGCGCTTTATCGCGCTTTTCCTGAGGCCACTCCAGCGGCATCCACACCTGCTGATCAGTGACCAGAAACTCCCCCAGAGCGCTCTCCATAATCGGCAGCTCACGGCCATAGAGCATCACAGACGCACTGCGCTTACGGTCACGTTCTTTCACCGCCTCCCGACGCTCGCTCAACCAGCTCTCATGCCGGCGAACAAAGGTCAGTACATCGCTCTTGGGCGTACCGACGGGCACTCGGATATCAACATCACCTTCTGAATTCACTTGCAGGCGAATCGACTTCCGAACAGACGCACTGAGCAGCACTTTTACGCTTTCACCGGCAACATCTAACCATAATTCCTGTCGGTAGGATTTCCGCTGTCTCATAAGCCTGATACGATTGCCCGAATTAAGTAAATCTGAATATTGAATCTATGACTGATCTGAATAGTATCCCAGCCCTTACCGAAGAAGAACTCGAACGACTCGGCACTCTGCTTGAAGACGAAGCTGAGCGCAACGATAGCTTTGATTTCTTCGCTGTTCACGGCTTTATTACCGGCCTTCTTACAGGCCCGTCTGGTGCCTCTGGCACGGATCAACAAACCCTGTGGGATTGTGCGTTTGAAGCGCAGCCGGGCTTCTCGAAGGCTGAGCGTCAGGAAGTTGATACCCTGATGAGCCAGCTCTCAAAAGAAATTCAGGCATGGCTGGATTCTGGGCAGGATTTCCCGGTGCCTACCGACCTGACTCTGATTGATGACGAAAATGAACCGCCCCTTGAGAGCTGGGCAATGGGCTTTATGTCGGCCGTTCTGCTGAATGAAGAAGCCTGGTACGCCGATCGTGAAGAAATCGTCGCTCAGCACCTGTTTCCGATTATGTATGCATCAGGGCTGTTTATGGATGAGCCAGAAATGGCGGATATCGATGAAGATGCTGACCTGTCCGATCGCATGTGTGCAAACATTCCAGCAGCCATCGTCGAACTGTACCTTATGATGCACGGCGCCGCTTGAACTGAGCGACGCGTCCTCAATCGCGAAGCGCTATAGCGCTTCTGCGATTGCATGTGGGGGGCGAATCCAGACCTCCACCCGGCTATTCTTCTGACGACCATCATTGCCTTCAATCCTTGCCAGCGGTGCTTCAGCACCAAAGCCGTCTATCTCGTCCGGATACAATGCTTCTTGCTTCAGTGCGCGACTCACCGCCATAGCGCGATGCTTAGACAAAAGATGAGCACGGTTCAGATCATCGCTCTCGGAGGCATAGCCAAACAACATGACGTCGGCGTCCGGATTTTTACTCAAGTACTTAACCAAGCGATCGACATCGCGCTGCGCTTTATTATCGAGTCGCGCAGAGCCATCTTTAAAGCGGAAATTAACACTCAGGCGATACGCGCCTTCAACACGCTGACGAATCTCGGAGGGCAGACTGGCGGTGTTCTCCGGGCGAACCGCAGAGACATCCTGAGAAATGAAGCCCGTTGCAGCAACCTGCTGCTGACCATCTGTTGCGACAAAATTAAGGAAATCACGCACATAGGGGTTATCCGATTTACCCGCCGTATACATATAGAGACGACGGGAAAGCGCATAATCCTCGGTAGCAACGGTCAGGCGATCAGGCGCCAGAGCAGCCACATCACCTACCGACACAGACAGTAATTTCGACTGACGCACGGCAGGCAGGCCGACAAACCCGATCGCCCCTCGTACACCACTGACACGATCAGACAGGTCATTATTCGATTCAAACCGCTCGGCACTCTCAGCCAATAGGGTTTTGCCTAAAACCATATGGCGGAAGCTATCCCAGGTACCCGACTTATCATCACGAGCAAAAATACTGACTGGCATATCCGGGCCACCGACTTCAGCCCAGTTTACAACCTTGCCAGAAAAAATATCGCGCAGAGCCTCAACACTCAGCGCGTTGATAGGATTCGATGGATCAACAATAATCGCGAGACCGTCGATACCAACAATATGTTCGCTATCGACACTGGTCAGATCGGCGGTGGGTATCATGGCAGCTTCGCTGGCTTTCACCGGGCGTGACGCAGCCGCAATGTTAGTCAGCCCTTTCGAAAGCGCTTTAAACCCCGTGCCAGAGCCGTGGGCCGCAATATCAATAATGACATGAGAGCCAATACTTTCCAGGTAGCCAGTGATGCGGGTTTCGTTTTCAGCCATGGGAACACGCGACAACTCACTTGCTCCGTGGCTCGTCAGCCAAGCTTCGGCTAAAGCTGGACCAAGTTCTGCACCAATCGTGTTAGAACCATCGATTCTGAAAAGATGCTGATAACGGCCAGATGGCATGTCACCGAAGAGTGACGCCGGCTGCTGACCAAAAGAAGGCGCAGCGGAGAAAGATAACAACAGTGCTGTGACAAATACAAAAATGCGCATAGTAAGTACTACTCTATTCACCAGCGCCGGAGAGTACCTGACTTTTATGACAGCAATATTACAAAGACCGAAAAGCCTTTTTAAATCAGTGCGTTATATACTCCCGAGAGGCCGACTGGTATTTTTCATCGACCACCAGCTCGCGGAAATCACGCAAAGTATTCAGGGGGGCTTCAACGACGAAGCTGTTCACCAACCATGACGGCAAGCCACCGCCGGGGTCAGCATGCGCTTCATACGTTACCTTTAACAAACCATCGGCTTGTGGTTCCAGCGTCCAGGTCGCATCAAGTTCGCGCACACGAACATGATCGTCATTCGCTGGGAAAATATCATTACGCGCCTGAATGGTCACAGTCACCACGCCGGTGTCTGCATCCTGAGTGACCAGTGATTCGCTGATATTATCGCGATTTTTCACAGGCCAGGGCATCGAGGTGACGGTGTAGTAAGTAGCGTTATTGGGGGCTAGCTCTTCTATCAGGTCCATCGCCTTACAATTGAATACCCACTCATGTGCGCGCTTAACGTCCTGCAGTAAAGCCACCGGTGCAGTCACTGTACTTTTGATGGTTGTAATGCCCTTAAAGGCTTTCATATCCGAGCCTTCGACAAACCGGGTGAACACGCGAATATCTTCGTCTTTGTCGTAGGCCACTTCTTCCCAGTCACTGGCAGCAGCCAATGATGTGAACACCAGTGCCGTAGCAGCCAGCGAGAGCCTGATCAATTTATCAATCATGCTTGCTGCCCCCCATACACGCGGGAGAATCGGGAATGGTTGAATCAGTCTGCCATTCATCAGGTGTATGAAGATGAAGAGATAAAGCGTGTACCGGCCCTGCCAGCTCATCACTGAGGATGCCATACACCTTTTGATGTCGCACCACAGTGCGGACGCCATCAAACTCAGCAGAGACCAGAGTCACCTTAAAATGGGAGTCCGTGGCTGGACCGGAGTGCATGTGGCTTTCATTGTCGATTCGCAAAAACTGAGGTTCGAGGGCCGATAATTTCTGCTCGATTAGCTGTGCTGTGCGCTCCTGACTCATACATCACCTGACTACTTAGATTAGGCCTATCATAAACGACTATCTCGCAGTTGCACACCGATGAGGGTTATCGCTAAAGTACGCGTTTGCGAATCACTTTACGGACGCCATCAACCATGACCGAGACCACACAGACCCACGCCCTGATTGGAAAATATTACGAAGAAGAGCGTGAGCAACGCGAGAAAGAACTCTCTCTGGCAGAACTGAAGCTGCGCCTTGATGCTAATGATCTGGCCATGCTGGGCATGATTGCGCGCCGTTTCCGCAAAGGTCGTGATGATGTTGCCCAGGAAGTACTCTCGAGTGCGCTGTTAGATCTCTTCTCATGCATTGATGCCACAGAGCGTAAACTGATGGCACGTGATGCCGACGATGCAGCCAAATCAATCGCCGACAGTATCGCGGAAGAGAACGGCGTGCGTGATGTCGAGTTCCGCACAGGTTACTGGGCACAGCAGGATCGCCAGATCGCTAAAGTAGAAAAGCAGCGCGAAAAAGCCGCGAAACAGGCCGAGAAAGAAGCCGCCATGGCAAACAAACAGGAAGCGCCGAAGCCACAGGCTGAAGAGCCGGCGGCAACGCCTGAAATGGCCGCTGAAGACAGCAGCAATGAAGAGTCGACCCACTACCCTGAAACCAGCGCAATCGAAAAAGCACCAGCCGCGCTGGAAACTCAGACAGAAGCAGCGAACGAGTACGATGAAGAACAGCAGACCGCCAACGCAGAATAAGCGGCACGCGAAGCGCAAAAGACTCTGTGCCGCCCACTCTCTTGGGCGGCCTCTGTTTTACGGCAGTGTCTGCCGACTGTTACCTCAACTCAAAATGAGCCAGGTTGGCTATTTACGCCAGATCTTCAATTCCCGGAATTCACCCGGACCGGCTTGCATCCAGAGAACTTCACTCTGATCCGAAAAGACAAAGCGATTTCCAAGTAAAAAACCTTCACGCCGGCGTCCAGAAACGGTTGCCGAGGCGTGTCTGCCTTGCTTGCGCGCAGTATCAATAATGTCTACAGGCAAAAGATCCATAGGTTGTCTCCAATCCCATCATCCTTAGCAATGCTTTGTATCACCTGATTATGACAATCAGAGGAAGGTTACTCTTGCACTGCCATGCATTACAATGTGTCGCTTTCTTGAGCGAACGTCAATCGGGATAGCGCACAATGGCCATTAACTGGTTCCCCGGGCACATGAACAAAGCCCGCAAAAAAATTAGCGAGGCGATGCCAGACATTGATCTGGTCATCGAAGTTCTGGATGCTCGCCTGCCCTTCTCCAGCACCAACCCTCTTGTTAACGAGCTTCGCGGTGACAAGCCGACGATCAAGGTGCTGAATAAAGCCGACCTCGCCGATCCCGCGACAACAAACGCCTGGGTCAGCCATTTTTCGGAACAGGCACACACCCAGGCCCTTCCGCTGGTCGCTGAAGACAGAAAGCAGGTTAAGCAGCTGATTGCCCTGGCTAAAAAAGTCGGTCAGGGCCAACTGGAAAAGAATCGCGCGGTGCGTGTAATGATCATGGGCATCCCAAATGTCGGAAAGTCGACCTTGATCAACGCGCTCGCTGGCCGTTACATCGCCCGCACAGGCAATGAACCTGCAGTCACCAAAGCCAACCAGATGATCGATCTGAAAAACGGGATTGTGCTCTCCGACACCCCCGGAATCCTCTGGCCACGATTTGAGAACGAACTCAGCGGCTATCGCCTGGCTGCCAGCGGTGCAGTGAAAGACACGGCCATCGAATATACCGATGTCGCCATGTTTGCCCTGGATTACTTACGCACAGCCTATGAAAAAGAACTGACGACACGGTTCAAGCTGAAAGACACTCCAGAAAATGCAGAGCAGCTCCTGAATACGATTGCCGCCAAACGCGGCTGCCTGCGGGCCGGGGGAATCGTCGATCTGCACAAAGCGTCAGAAATCGTTTTGCACGAACTACGCGCCGGGAAAATCGGCCGGATCAGCATGGAAACACCTGAGATGATTCAGGTTGAATCGGAAGAAATAGAGCGCCTTAAAGCAGAAGCGGCAGCTGCCAGAGAGGCCGCTGCCAAAGAAGAATCACGCGGAAAGCGGCACCACAAGGAAGAATGATAAAACGAAGAGTAACGCTTAAGCCTCTTCGCTGGTAATACGCCCATGCACCTGAATAAAGGTCTCCCAATCGGGATCTTCATCAGCGACCACCTCAATAGGATACAGGCCGTTGTCGGTTGGAATAGCATCCAGGCCTGTTTTCAGTTGCTCAAGGTCACGGGTATAGATAATCCACTGATTGATGCCATCATGGGTAATCATCATTGCCACCACAGAGTCTTCTTCTGGCTCAAGGCGCGCCTGCAACTGTTCTGTAAAGGCAACGATGCGTGCCTGTTCTTCTGTCGCAGGAAAACCACTGCTTTCATCCCGGCTTTCTGCGTTCCAGGCAATCTGAACGCATAAGCCATAAAGGCCGGAATCTTTTGCCATCTGCCAGTCCTCGCGGAACTGAATACTGATCGGCTTTTCCTTCAGGCTACCGCCTGCACGAACCCAACGGTTGTTCACCAGCATGAAGTTTTCCTTATTGCTTTAGCGTCTGCTGTTCACCTCAGACTAACGGAAGCCGCTGAGAATGCCAATTCCGGGGCACGGATAAATAACAAAAACCCGCATCAGAACTGATTCAGAGGCACTTTCAGGTAACTGACGCCGTTATTTTCTGGCTCAGGGAAGTCACCAGCGCGGATATTCACCTGCAGCGACGGGAAAATCAGGCGCGGCATCGCTAAACCACTGTCTCGCTGGGTACGCATTTTAATAAAGTCATCACGACTGTGTTCATCGCTTACGTGAATGTTATCACGGCGCTGTTCCCCGACCGTCACTGCGCTTCTCAACTCGGTACGCGCCTCTGGCGGGTAGTCATGGCACATATGCAGAACCACATCATCCCCCAGCGATAGTAATTTACGGATCGAATCATAGAGCGTACCCGCATCACCACCGGGAAAATCACAGCGCGCCGTACCGACATCCGGCATGAACAAGGTGTCACCGATGAATACATCGGTATCATTGATAACGTAACTCGCGCATGCGGGCGTATGACCCGGTGTCGCCATACTGTGAATACGGGTATCACCGAGCATTAACTCTGCACCATCCGCCAACAGAATATCGAACTGAGAGCCGTCCGCCCTGAAGGTTTCACCTTCGTTAAAGATCGACGCGAAGGTCGTCTGAATGCCTTTGATTTTCTGGCCGATAACGATACTGGCGCCGGTCTTATCTCGAATGTAGGCCGCAGAGGTCAGATGATCAGCATGGGCGTGGGTTTCCAGAACCAATTTAAGATCCAGTCCACGGGATTCGATGTCACTCAATATCTGGTCGATAAACCCCGTATCTGTCTTCCCTGATTTCGGATCATAGTCCAAAACAGGGTCTACAATGGCACATGAACCTGTTCCAGTATCCACCAGCAGATGCGTGAAGGTCGACGTGTCTTCATGGATATAGCTCTGAATGGTGTGACTCATATCTTCCCCGCGTGGCAACTCATCTTGATAGAATCATTATATTAGAATATTCTTATTCAGCAATAAAGAATAAATAACCCGTTGCGTACGAGGCCAACCTCCATGCAAGACGCCAATAGCCAAAGCCATGGTTCAGCCCATAGCCTGAGCCATGACAATAACCGGGCAGCCGCGGTGCGCTTGCTTAAGGCCATGGCAAATGAACACCGGCTTGGTATTCTGTGTGCGCTACGAAGCGGAGAAGTCTCGGTATCCGAACTCTGCAGCATACTACCGCTGAGTCAGTCTGCCATGTCTCAACACCTGGCCTGGCTTCGTAACGAACAACTTGTCACCTGTCGCCGAAAAGCTCAATCCATGTTTTATCGACTTGGGGATCAACGTGCCGCGGATGTTATCTCCCTGCTCAACCGATTATACGGGCCTGTCAGTAGTGAAGATCAGTAATACGCTCTACCCGCTGCCCCGCCAGGGCCTACTGCCCGACTTTATCGCCGGCCTGGTGGTTGCTGTGATGCTGGTTCCGCAAGCGGTGGCTTACGCGTTTCTTGCAGGGCTTCCCCCTGAAGCCGGACTGTTCTCCTCTCTATTGCCGTTACTGGCCTACGCGCTACTCGGTTCCAGCCCGACACTCGCCGTCGGCCCGGTTGCCATTATTTCGTTAATGACTCTCAGCTCGCTTCATGGCGTGGTCAGCCCGGATGCGTCAGACTACCCCGCTTATGCCACGTTACTTGCCGGTATGACGGGTACCTGGCTATTCATCTTCTTTGCTATCGGTCTCGGTTCCTGGACGTCCTTTATCAGTCATTCAGTCATCTCTGGCTTTACCAGTGCTGCGGCGATCGTGATCATCCTAAGCCAACTGAAGTACTTCACTGGCCTTGATATACCAAGAGGCGGACCTGGCTGGAGCCCGGTAGCCTTTGCGTCGCAACACTGGCAGGACATTGCTCTGTGGCCGCTCGTCACTGCGTTCAGCGGCGCTCTGTTGTTGGTTTTCTGGCAAAAAGTAACTCCCGCACTGACAGCGCGCTTCGCACTACCCGCCCCCCTGAAAACACTGACTAACCGGGCCGGTCCACTGGTTCTGGTCACCACAGGCACACTACTGGTTTTGTTTATTGAGCCACCGCTGGCGACCGTCGGCGCCGTTCCGTCCGGCTTTCCATCGCTATCATTACCTACCATAACCGATCTCAACTGGCAGGCACTGATACTGCCATCTGCTGTTCTGGGCCTGATTATTTATCTTGAGAGCCTGTCTATCTCAAATACCATGGCTCGTGATCAAACCAATCGAATCCGGCCTAATCAGGAATTACTGGCCCTCGGAACGGCGAACCTGACCGCGGCGATCAGTCATGCAATGCCTGTGGCAGGGGGCTTTGGCCGCAGTATGGTCATGCAGTCGGCCGGGGCATTGAGCCAATGGGCGGCGATATTTACCTTTATCTTTATGACGCTCGTGTGCCTTGTCGCTGGTAGCTGGTTTCAGCATCTGCCCCACGCAGCACTCGGTGCCCTGATCGTTGTTGCAACCTGGCCCCTTTTCCGCTGGCGCGACGGGCTGAATGCCTGGAATTTTCAACGCAGCGACGGAATCGTCTGGCTAACGACTTTCGCGCTCGTCATTATCACGGATGCAGAGTCTGGAATCATTGCCGGTGTTATCGTGTCTCTGGTGATTTATCTACGCCGTACCAGTCAGCCTCACATTGCGGAAATAGGTCGTATACCGCGAACGCTGCAGTTCCGTAATGTATTACGTCACGCTGTAGAGACCCTACCCGATGTCACCCTCATTCGCGTCGACGAAAACCTGTATTTCGCCAACAGCGATTATCTGATCGATTACGTACTGGAACGTGTCGTGCGTCGACCCGATATAAAGCATGTTGTCCTGGTGGGTACGGCGATCAACCACATCGACTACTGCGGTCTCGAAGCACTTGAACTTCTCAATAACCGACTCAAAGAACGGTCTGTTCTTCTCCATCTTGCAGAATTTAAGGGTCCAGTTATGGATCAGTTAAACAAAACCCACCTCGCAGAGAAGATTGTTCCCGGACAGGTTTTCTTCACAATTAATGAAGCCATGGTGGCTCTCGGCCACTCAATCGGGGAGGACAGCGATGACAACTACATCATCTGACGTTAGCGGGACAATACGCAAAAGAGATCACAACAAGGCAACCACTGAAACCAGAAACGAGCGCTTTGAGATCAATCGTCATCGCGAGGGAGCGGTTTTTACAGTCCGTTATCGTGAGGGTTCCATAGCCAGACGCTGTTTACTGGATCAATCATAAGCAGCGCGTCTGGAAGCGTAAGGCGGGGTTCAGCCGGCCGGTGACAGAGGTTATCATGAAGAAACTGTTGTTTCTGACCCGAGGTGTTCATGTCACTTGCCACTCTGCTTATCCTTCTCGCCATTCTGGTAATTATTCCCCTCGCCTGGTACGCGTGGCGCTTAACGCGCAAAGTTCAGGCACTTGAAGCGGAGCAGGAGCGTGAGGAAGCAGAAGCAGCGCTGCAGCTTCGAAAGCACCAGGAAGAACTGATTTCAGACATCCGTTTCGTCAGTCGCTCTGTGCTTCAGCAGCAATGCGATATCACAGAGGGAGTGCTGCGCCTTGAATACCTGCTGAAAGGACTCGACCCGGATGTATGGGAGATGGAAGAGCTTGCCAGTGTCCGGGCGCACCACACGGCCACGCGCGCAATGCCGATTCTCGATGAATACAAAGCCCTGACGCCTAAGCAGCAGTTTAAGATTGATAAAGAGCGCCTGACTCTGGAGCATGACAACCGTTTAACGATTGAGCGTGATCTGAAATGGCTGAGTACATATTCATTCCCGCAAGTCACCCTTATTCAGTGACTCTCATTAACAGACCGCATCAGAAAGCATTAAATAAACAAGAAATCGATTCGTAAAGCCTGCCTTGAACCTTGCGGAGATTTCGTGTCAAAGTTCAGACTAAACGTTAACGAGAACCACTTATGAAACTGCTGACCTCCACTCTCCTTATTCTTGCCGCACCGCTAAGCTTCGCTGAATGGACGCTTAGCCCGGACTCTTCGGTGAAATTTCTCAGTACGAAGAACACCAACATCACCGAAGTGCACGAATTTACTCAGGTATCAGGTTCAGTAAGCGATCAGGGCAGTGCTAAGATAACCATCGACCTGAGCAGTGTCGAGACAGGCATCGAAATTCGCAATGAACGTATGCAGTCGATGCTTTTCAATGTTTCTGACTATGCGACAGCGACCGTCTCAGCCAACCTGCCAGACACAATGATGCTGGCGCTAAAAAATGGAGAGACAGCAACGTCGGTATTACCGCTGACACTTGAGCTTCATGGTGAGAAGAAAGAGGTTAAAGCCGACATTCTCGCGACTGCCGCTGCAGACGGCCACGTTGTTGTGACCACACAGTCACCGATTCTGATAAATGCCGACGACTTTAAGCTAGCGAAAGGTGTTGAGGCGTTAAGAGAAATTGCAGGTCTGGATCGTATCTCTACCACCGTTCCTGTGACCTTTACTCTGCTGTTTACCGAAACTCCAGAGTAATCATCACGCTGAGGCAGCTGGCAGGAACTGATCACGGCCAGCCGCCTTTGCTTTGTAAAGGTATTTGTCGAGATGATCGAGTACCTGCTCGACCGATAAGTCCTGATGTGGCCGCGGCGTCACCGCTATAAACGCGCCTGATGCCGTCACGGGCACCCGCTTTCCCGAGTCATTCAATACCGACATCCTGCGAATCGATTCCTGAACCCGTAAAACGACGGCCGTTAATTGATCCGGCTGACAACCCGGCAGAATCAACGCAAACTCCTCTCCCCCTAAGCGGCCGATATGATCGGTTGGACGAATGGTCGCCTTTAATGTCCGGCACAATATTTTGAGAACGCGGTCACCCGTTCCGTGGCCATGAATGTCGTTGACCTTTTTGAAGTGATCGATATCCATCAACACCATCGCAAAAACATGATGCTGACGCTGGCCTCTTGCCCACTCTCTGCGATAAACACGATCGAAACCGCGACGATTTTCAGCGCCGGTGAGCGGGTCAGTCAGCGCCATCAACGCCTGAGCTTCTGACTGGCGAACCATCACCAAACAGGCAGCGATCACCGCCGCCAGGTGTTGCATGAAATCCGTCGCCATACCAGCGGTAAACCGATCTTCACGAGAAGAGAACATACACAGCTGGCCGATGTACTCACCGTTTCGCATCAGAGGCAGGCGTAACCCTGAGCGCCATGGTGGTGGTGTTTCGATCACATCGGCCTTGCTGGTTGGCAGGCTGACTTTGAATTCGATCTGATTGAGCAATGCACCCTGATCGATGTCGAGAGACTGGAGCATAGACGCTTTCAGTTCTCCATCTGGGTCACAGATGCGCAGACTGACAGCGTCGAGATCAAACTGAGAAGGCAAAGCTTCAAGAAGTAAGGTCAGAAAATTCTGCCAGTTCTGAGCTGACAGCAGTTGCAGTTCAAACGCCTGTAGACGCTTCAGCAGCGCTTCATTGCGGCGGGCGTTTTCGAGTAATTCCGCTAGTTCCAAGGTTTGTCCTCTCCCGTTGCACTCAGTGTAGACGCTGTCCTGATTTTTGCCCGGCATGAGCGAAATTTCTTTGATAGAATGCCGGCAATACTGACTAACCTGCGGACTTCTCTTCAGTGGTTACCTCCACGCCTGACACTTCCCGAAATGACAGCATTCTGATTTTTGACTCTGGCGCCGGTGGTCTGTCGATACTTTGTGAGGTCCGTAAAAAGCTCCCCAATACCCATTTTCATTACTTGATGGATACCGCCTGCTTCCCCTACGGCAACCAGGTCGATAGCCATCTTGAAAGCCGTATCCCTGAATTATGCAGGGCCGCGGTCGAACAATTGAATCCTGCAGTGCTCGTGCTCGCCTGCAACACCGCCAGCACGCTCGCACTGCCACTGCTGCGGGAAGCACTGGACATACCTGTCGTGGGGGTTGTCCCTGCTGTACGAGTCGCCGCTGGGCATTGTAGTGAAGCCGGAGATACCTCGTTCGGCTTGCTGGCAACCCCCGCGACCGTGAAACGTTCTTACACTGACAACCTGATCTCAGACTTCGCTGATGGCTTCGAAGTTCACCGCTTTGGAAGCCCACTGCTGGTCAGTTATGCGGAGCGTGCGATCTCGGGAGACGATGTCAGTTCAGAGCTTGAGGCCCACCTTGGGCCCTGGCTGGCACAATATCCGGACATGAAAGCCATTGTGCTTGGCTGTACACATTACCCATTGCTACGTAAAGAGTTAGAACGTCTTTGGCCGACTCATCACTGGATTGACTCGGGTGAAGCCATTGCGCGCCAGACCGATAAAATACTTCGTGTTGCCACTTCATTGAGCAACTCTCACGAAGCGGTAGTAGCAATCAGCCAGGAAAACAGGGCACGTCACACCAGTTTGCACTGGACCGGAAATCAAGTGCCGCAAGGCGTTGCAGGCTACCTGACTGATTACGGCGAGCACCTGGAGTGGATGCCATTCCGCTGGCCCAAGACAGACTAAAACTTATACAAGAACAAAACCCTGTATAAGTTTCTTCAAATTAAGTACCATTACCTGAAATCTGAATAAGCGACGGAACCAAAATGTCGAAATTAGAGTCACTCTACAGTGACGTATTAACTGAACTGGGCGAAGACGTCTCTCGTGAAGGCCTGCTCGATACCCCTAAACGAGCTGCCAAGGCAATGCAGTTTCTGACCAGCGGCTACGAAACTAAAATCGACGAAGTCGTCAACGGTGCCGTATTCAGCAGCGACAACGACGAAATGGTCGTCGTAGAAGGTATTGAGTTTTACTCACTGTGCGAACACCACATGCTGCCCTTTATCGGGCGGTGCCACATTGGCTACCTGCCTAATGGTAAAGTACTTGGCCTCTCGAAGTTCGCACGTATTGTCGATATGTTCGGCCGTCGACTCCAGATTCAGGAGAACATGACGAAACAGATTGCAGAGGCCGTTGAAGAAGTGACTGGCTGCCGCGGTGTAGGTGTCATTGTTGAAGCCAAGCACATGTGTATGATGATGCGCGGTGTGCAGAAGCAGAATTCAATGATGCGAACGTCGGTGATGAAAGGAGACTTCCGCGAGAATCAGGCAACCCGTGAGGAGTTCATGAGGCTCGTCGGCCTCTGATCTTTCGGTACTGGTCTTTAAGCACTTGCTCCACGCAACGGTCGACACTCCCACTTTGAAAGGCGCTGATGCGCCTTTCAGCACGACCTAAGGTTCTCTCAGGAATATTATGGAAGCATTTGCCTGGTGGGCGTGGCCCATCCTTCTGTACATCGGCGGTATCGCCGCCGCTGCTGATGCCTTGTGGCAAGGCAGAACCGCTCAGGGAACGGCTGCTTGGGTGCTCGCCCTTGTTTTATTTCCACTAGGTGCATTGCCCGTCTACCTGTTTTTTGGCAGTCGCCGGTTTCGCGGCTATCGCCGTGCCCGCCGCAAGAAAGACACACGACTCGCACAACGTCAGAGGCAAATCCGAAAAACGCTGAACGACGCTGAGCTATCCCCAGACAAAACTACCCTGCCTCTAAAGCGTCTTTTTCGCGTACCTATGCTCGACGGTAACGACACCGAATTACTGATCAATGGTCACGAGACCTTCAATGCCATCCTTAACACAGTAAGAACAGCTCGACATACCGTCTGCGTGCAGTTCTACACCTTCCGTGATGATGCTCTCGGCCAGTGCTTCGCAGATGTTCTTTGTCAAAAGGCAGCTGAGGGGGTCCGGATCTATCTGCTCTACGACGAAATTGGCTCAGGCGGTCTGGATAAAAAATTCATCAAACAGATGACGGATGTAGGGATTGAGGTATCACGCTTTAATCCGCTGAAACTTCGCAACCGTACCAATATCAACTTCCGCAACCATCGTAAGTTAGTAATTATCGATGATCACATCACCTTCGTAGGCGGCCACAACGTGGGCATCGAGTACTTAGGTAAAGATCCTGAAATCGGCCACTGGCGTGACACCCACATGCGTGTTTCTGGTCCGGTATCTCTGGCCTTTCAGTTGTCGTTCAGCGAAGACTGGATGTGGGCTACCGGTGACGCTCCACTGTTGCGCTGGGAACAGCCTCAGATCATGGGTAAGCGTAAAGTGATGTGCATCAACCCAAGTCCTGCGGATTACTACGACAGCGGCAGCCTCTTTTTTACTCATATGATCAATACGGCCAAAGAGCGTTGCTGGATAGTAAGTCCGTATTTCGTTCCCGATCAGAATGTCTATGCTGCGCTGCAACTGGCCGGTCTGCGCGGAGTCGATGTCAGAATTATTCTTCCGGGTGTCTCAGACAACTGGATGGTGGCACAGGCCAATCGCAGCTATGTTGCTTCTTTGCAAAAAGCTCAGGTTCAGTTTTACACCTACGAACCGGGCTTCCTACATCAGAAAGTTATGCTCGTTGACGACGAATGGTCATGTGTCAGCAGCGCCAACCTGGATAACCGTTCGCTGCGCATTAATTTTGAAATAGGTGCTCTGATTAAAGACAAAGAGTTTGCTGACGAAATTGAAGCCATGATGCTTGATGACCTCGAGCATTGCCGTCCTACTCACGTCGATCAGCGCTGGTGGAAACAGCTTCTTGCACGCCTGCTTCGTTTAATCGCACCCGTACTTTAAAAACCAGTACCAATAAAAAACCGGGCAAGAGCCCGGTTTTCTGTGATCTGGATGCGTTGATTGATCAGAACTTATAGCCGCACGCAACCATAAAGGCGATCGGATCGATTTCGACGTCGAGGCCATCGGCTGCTCCACCCTTCACTTCAGTGTCGATATCAACTTTCCAGACAGAAGCGTTCACCAGCCATTTTTCGTCGATCATATAATCGACCCCCGCGCTGTACGCCAAACCAAAACTTGGTTTCAGCCCATTTGAACCCAGGCCTGCATCGTCCTCTTCGTCAAAGAAGAAGGTGTAGTTCACACCCAGTCCGACGTATGGCTGAATCGCAGAATCCGCGCCCATAGGGTAGTATTGAGCAGACAAAGTGGGTGGCAGGTGTTTCGTAGTCAGAACATCCGCACCATCAATCGCACCACCGTCACCTTCAGCCGTGTGCTCGAACGGTGTTGCTGCAAGCAATTCCACACCGAAGTACTGATTGACCATGTAAACACCAGTCAGTCCGAGTTGGATGTCACTATCGATATCCAGCTCTGAATTCGGCACCAGCTCGCTGGTATCGGCATTGCCATCCTTAGGAATAACGTTGATTACGCCGGCTTTAACGATAATATCCCCGGCTTCGTATGCAAATGCGGGAACAGCAGGAAGGAAAGCCATTGATACAGCACCAGCGATCAGGGTTTTCATCAGTTTCATCGCGCACTCCTTATATCTGTGCAATAGAAAACACAGCCAGAGTACGCAATTGACAATAACGTCATTTGATACAAATCAAAAACAAAACAACAACGAACGGTTCACAGTCGCGAAGCACGATCTATGTCAATTTTCAGAGATATATGTGCGAATGAAGCCAGACAACCGGACCTTTATGAACGCAGGTCGTCAAAGTTTAATTTCTGGCCTATAGTTACAAGATGAGTATAACTTTCATGTTGCAGGACACAGGACTTGAGTAGCCCGCAGAAGACAACAGATCAGGAATTTGTTCAGAAAAGCCACGTTGGCGTGCGTCTGCTTTCTTATCTACTGGCTTTCAGTTTTATTGTCAGCGTTCTTGCTTCGGGCTTTGTGCTCTATTCCGATTATCGCCGGGGCGTCAACCAGTATCGCAGCAACCTTGATCAGATCCATGCAAGTTACCAGGAAAGTATCAGTTACAGCCTGTGGAACTTTGACAATCGCCAGATCGAATCTCAGCTGTCAGGTATTCTTAATTTCCCTGGCGTGGTTTACGTCTACATTGAAAGCCGTGAAAAGCTGGTTCAGAGTGCTGGCGACATCTATGCAGCAGCCGACCTTCACTACTCATTCCCCCTGACCCACCAGAGCGCGTCTCAAGAATACGAACTTGGTAACCTGTACCTGAATGTGAACTACACCGGGCTCTATGATGACCTTAAGCACAAAGCGCTTACCATCATAGGTACGCAGTTCATTAAGACGTTCTCTGTGTCTATTTTCATTCTTGTTATGGTGCGCCTGCTGATAACACGACGTCTTGATGTCATGGCCCAATGGGCGCACACGTTCAGCTTAAATAATCTGGATGACCCACTGCAGTTCCACGACCAACATAAAAGGTCTGACGAGCTCGACATGGTCGCTAATGCCATTAACCGTATGCGCGAAACACTGCGCAATGATGCGCAAGAACGCGAACAGGCTCGTGAACAACTGGTCGAGACTAAAGAGCAACTTACCGTCGCCATCGACAATGCTTCTCTGGGCTTCGCGCGATATTTGCCCGAGTCCGATCATCTGCAGTGCAACAACCACTTCGCTCGCCACCTGGCAACCACCCGTCAGGAGCTGGAATCCATGCCCAGCGCGATGGAGCACATCCGCGACATGGTCAGAGGTCTGAAAGGACCTGAGCAGCGGAAGAAAATCAATCAGTTACTGCTTGGTCGTATTTCGCGCCTGCACGGTGAATTTACCATCGCCAACTTCCGTAACGAGAAATGCTACTTTGATATCACCATGCAGACACTACAGTTCAGCGAGTCGCGCCCTCGTGAAGTGTTGATCTGCATGCTGGATAAAACTCGGGAACAATCTGCGACCCGTCGTGCTCACGAGCTGGCGGCATCGCTTGAAAATAAGGTGACCGAACGCACTGAACAGCTCTATACAGAACAACAAAAAGCGAGAGATACCGTAAGGCGTCTTGAAACCCGTCTTGAGCAGAAGAATGCCCAGATGAACCAGCAGTCGACGAATGAATTTAAAAAGTGGCTGCTTGCAGAAATGGAAGAGCACTACCCTGAAGGTGCTGACCTTCCCGGCAGAATGCCTGTCATGCGTGAATACCTCCGCCACTGTATCAATGAGGGCCAGGGCGCTGTTGATCTGCCAAAACTCTTCGAAGACCTCTTGCGCGAGTCGGAGATTCTCAAGTCCGTTCGCACTGTGACTCAAATGCCCTTCTCTCTGGTGATTTCAGAGCCAGCCGGACTGTTATCATTTTTGATCAGCCTCACCCTTGAGCGAGAACCGATGCTGAAACGAGCCACCCTCCTCAAATCCAGTGCTGAAGTAAAAGGGGCTACCGCTCAGGTACATTTCTCACTGGTACTACCAGAAGGTACGGATGAGGCAACACCTCACCCGCACTTCGGTTTGGCTGAATACATCACCAGGACACGCTTTCATGGCGAACTCACCCGCCAGTTAAGCAACGAGAATACACTCGACATCGATTTGTCTATTGCCTTGTATGATCACTCTGACGAGTCGGTGCACGACGACGATGAAAACGAAGTAGAAGCCTGATCAGTAATTCACTGACAAAAAAACGGCCAGCAATTGCTGGCCGTAATTATTTTTGTTGTTAGCTACTCACAGAAAAGCAAAGCTGTCTTCTTCCATCTGCATCAGAGACTTCGGATCTTTAAGCATCATTTTGCTGTGTGATTTTGCACGAGGTAAAAGTCGATCATAGTAAAATTCCGCGGTCTGAATCTTCGCTTTATGGAAACCAACGTCTTTTCCTTCAGCGATATTCGTATAAGCGGCGTCGGCCATTTTCGCCCAGAAGAACGCCATAACGATATAGCACGAGTACATCAGGTAATCGACCGATGCAGCCCCCACCATGTCGCGATCCTTTCTTGCTTTAAACGCAATACGGAACGTATTCAGGCGCCAGGCGATCATTGCCCGCTTTAAGCGGCGGATAAATGGCTTCATCTCTTTGGTGTTTTTGTGAGTTTTAATAAACTCAGACACCACAGCACGGAAATCATCAAACGACTTCATACGCCCGAGAAGGATCTTACGTCCTAACAGATCCAGCGCCTGAACACCGGTTGTTCCTTCATACAGTTTCGCGATCTGGGTATCACGAATGATCTGCTCCATGCCCCATTCTTTAATAAAGCCATGGCCGCCGTACACCTGCACACCGTGATTCGCTGCTTCATAACCCAGTTCAGTAAGACCCGCCTTCATAATCGGGGTCAGGAAGCCCAGTTTGTCATCCCAGTCTTCATAGCCTTTCATATCGCCGTTGCTGTGCGCCGCCATCATTTTATCGGCCAGAGTGGCAGCGTAATACAACATCGCACGACCACCTTCAGCAATAGCTTTCTGGGTCAGCAGCATCCGACGTACGTCCGGATGAACGATCAGTGCATCAGCCACTTTATCCGGGCTCTTCTTCCCACTCAGAGACCGCATTGAACGACGCTCTTTGGCGTAAGGCAGTGCCCCCTGAAAAGAAAGCTCTGCTGCGCCAATACCCTGAATAGAAGTACCCAGACGTGCCGTGTTCATAAAAGTAAACATGCAATGTAGACCCTTGTTCTCTGGGCCAATCAGAAAGCCTTTAGAACCATCGAAGTTCATTACACACGTCGATGATCCGTGAATTCCCATTTTGTGTTCGATAGAACCGCAGGTCACATTGTTCGGTTCACCATCGCTGCCATCGTCGTTCACATTCAGCTTCGGCACAATAAACAAAGAAATACCTTTTGTCCCTGCCGGCGCATCAGGAAGGCGCGCGAGCACGATATGAATAATATTGTCTGTAAAGTCGTGCTCACCAGACGAGATAAAGATCTTGGTACCGGTAATATTGTAACTACCGTCTGGATTTGGTTCGGCTTTGGTTTTCACCTGGCCCAGGTCAGTACCGCACTGAGGTTCTGTCAGGCACATGGTGCCGGTCCAGCGCCCCTCTGTTAATGGCACCAGGAAGGTCTGCTTCTGCTCTTCAGTACCGTGCAGGTAGATGGTGTTCATCGCACCCAGAGACAAGCCCGGGTACATACCCCATACCCAGTTTGCCGTGCCGATCAGTTCAGATTTGATCACACCCAGAGACAGAGGCAAGCCCTGACCGCCGTATTCAACAGGTGCAGACATCCCCTGCCAGCCACCGTCCATATATTGCTGATACGCTTCTTTGAAGCCAGCCGGAGTCGTAACCTGACCATCGTTAAACTGACAGCCCTCATCGCCGACCTGGTATAAGGGGGATAACACCTCTTCACTGAAACGAGCAGCTTCGCCAATGATGGCGTCAACCATATCAGGCGTCGCTTCATCGCCGCCCGGAATATTTTTGTAGTGGCTCTGATAATCAAATACATCGTTAATCAGAAAGTTGATGTCGCGCAGTGGTGCTTTAAATTGAATCATGAAACTGTCTCGAAAATAGAAAACAAGCTGTTGAAAAAACAGACAGTCAGCATTCTTTCAGTCGAAGAAGTAGCTCGCCATTGGCCGCGATGACCAACACAGAGTGTCACAGTGGTAACTCAGGGGGTTTTCTGGGGGCGTTATTGAGGTAGATCAAGAAACAAAACAGCCCCTGCAGGAGGGGCTGTTTCTTATAGCAGTGAAGTCAGCGCGATTACGCTGGCTCAGCTTCTTTATTTTTCGAAGCTTCTTCGTCTTTCAGTTCGCGACGCAGAATCTTACCAACCGGTGTCATCGGCAGTTCATCACGGAACTCGATGTACTTAGGCTGTTTATAACCAGTCAGGCTTTCACGGCAGTGCGCTTTAATATCGTCCGCTGTGAGGTTTTTATCGGTTGAGATGACGAAAAGCTTCACGGCTTCACCGCTCTTCTCATCTGGAATACCGATAGCCGCACAGTTTTCTACTGCTGGGTGAGCCGCGACAACTTCTTCGATTTCATTTGGATATACGTTGAAACCAGACACCAGAATCATGTCTTTAATACGATCAACGATCTTCACGAAACCATCGTCGTCGATAACAGCAACGTCACCGGTTTTCAGCCATTCACCGTCTTCAGTGAAGGAGTCTGCAGTGGCTTCAGGGCGATTCCAGTAGCCTTTCATCACCTGAGGACCTTTAACGCACAGTTCGCCACGTTCGCCCTGAGCAACTTCATTACCCTGATCGTCAATACATTTAAGCGACGTACCCGGTACCGCCTGACCTACCGTACCAAGACGTTCAAGGCCTGCTGCTGGGTTAACCGCAACAATTGGCGAGCACTCAGTCAGACCATAGCCTTCAGAGATGCCACAGCCAGTGGTTTCTTTCCAGCGTTTGGCGGTGTCGTCCATCAGTGCAGTACCACCAGACAGAGTCAGGTTCAGGTGTTCAAAATTACATTCTTTGAATTCTGGGTGGTTCAGCAGACCAACGAACAGAGTGTTCAGACCAACGAAGCCATCCAGGCGATGAGGTTTGATCATCTTAATGAACATGCCCGGATCGCGAGGATTTGCAATCAGGATGCTGTGATCACCAGAATCCAGCATAGCCATCAGGTGAACCGTGAACGAGTAAATGTGGTACAGCGGCAGTGGTGCAACGACAGTTGCGCCTTCAGCAGGTTTCAGTGGCTTACCGTTGTCATCAACCTGAGCCATGTTGGCGCGCGCCTGAAGCATATTGGCAATCAGGTTCAGGTTAGTCAGTTCAGCGCCCTTGGCAACACCTGTCGTACCACCGGTGTACTGCAGAACGATAGTGCTGTCGTGACCAGTAATGTGGTTCTTCTTGTGCGCGCCCGCAGACTTACCAAGGCTCAGTGCTTTACGGAAACGCACGGCCGTTGGCAGTGAATAATCCGGGATCATTTTCTTGATGTACTTAGCAGCAGCGTTGATCAGCTGACGCTTAGGGAAAGGCAGCATATCGGCAAGACTGGTCACGATAACATGCTTCAAGCCTGTCTCTGGCAGAATGCTCTGCACAGACTTAGCGAACATGTCCATGCATACCAGCGCTTTGGCACCAGAGTCATTGAACTGGTGAAGCATCTCGCGTTCGGTGTACAGCGGATTGGTATTCACCAGAATCATTCCGGCACGAAGAACACCGTATACCGCAATAGGGCACTGCATGATGTTTGGCATCTGAACCGCGACACGGTCGCCTGGCTGCAGAGTCGTGTGGTTCTGGAGGTAGGATGCGAATGCTGCACTGTACTCGTCGATTTCACGGTAGGTCAGAGTGTAGCCTACGCTGGTGAACGCTTTACGGTCAGCGTAACGCTTGAATGCACTGTCGATGCATTCAACAACCGAATCGTATTCATTCACATTGATGGTATCAACGATACCGGGCGCACGTTTGCCGTCCCAGAAAGACGCATCCATAGGTTTTTCCCCTGTTTATTTGATCGTTTTTTATGGCGCCCAGACTATGAAGCAAAGCGAGTTTGAGCGAAAGTGATATTCGTGACATCATTTTGGTCATTTATCGCCACACATTGTATCAGGTTTATAATGCCCGGACGCCAGGAAATATACACAGTTCACCCGCTGTTCACCAACGAGTACCTGATCCCCCTGCTGGAATTGCTGGCTAACCGGGGGATAAGCCCTTCGCAACTGGTCGCTAATACCCGGCTGTCGCCACGGGCGCTCGGACAACCCGGCACACACATCTCAGCACGCGAATACGACCAGATCGTACGCAACGCATATCGCCTGTCAAATGATCCACTACTGGGTCTGGAACATGGACGTAGAATGAGCATCGCCAGCCATGGCTTCCTCGGTTTTGCCGTGATGGCGAGCGAAACACTCGGAGAAGGCCTGTCACTCGCTGTACGTTATGCTGGCACCCGCACCGGACTTGCCCGTATACGCTTCCGTCAGGGGCAGGATGAATGTGCCCTGGAGATCATCAGAGCAGCCGCTCTACCGGATTCCTTTCCTTTTATTGCTCATAACATTTTGTCGACACTGGTTACTATTGCTCGCTTTTTGACCCGCAACAACGAGATTCTGACTCCTATTATCAGACTCGTAGAGTCAGCACAGCGGCCTGTGGCTTTTTATGAACAACTGTTAGGTTGTGATGTCAACTTTGACTGTGATCAATACGAACTTGTGCTCCCCAAAGCCGCTCTGAGTCTTGAGGTATCTACGGCGAACAGCGTCGCGCGCCACAACGCAGAGCAGGAATGCGAACGGCTATTGGCTGAGGCACCGGGTGAGCATGTTGATCTGGCCTCCCGTGTCAGAGCATTGCTGATCAGCTATGGCAGCGGCCTGTCTCTTGAAGACGTGGCAGAGCGCCTGCGTATCAGCGCCCGATCCCTCAACCGGCAACTGGCACAACTCAACACCAGTTTCCGTAAAATGGTTGAAGAAGTAAGACGAGAACAGGCCACAAGGCTGCTTGGCAACTCCAGCATGAAGGTATCTGAAATTGCCGAACAGTTGGGTTACACAGATACATCAAACTTCGTACGTGCGTTTCGAAAATGGATGGGAATCACACCATTAAATTACCGAAAACTGACCAAACATGTGTCCTGAGTCACAATATTTCCAACCACAGTTTCACAACACCTGTATAATAACGACAACTTTGAGGCGCTGATTGTCCATAGGGAATTGGAAGAAACGAGCGTCCGAAAAGCACAGGCTGCGGCCTCATAACAAAAGAATAATGAACATGTCTCACGTACACTTTCAGTCCGGCAAGCGCCCGGTATATCAGGAATTATCTGGAGAAGTGACCCGTTTCTTCAGAGAAAAAGGAATAAAGAAAACCGGCGACGACCGCCTGCACAATAAAGCTATTCTTATCGCCCTGCTATACGTAGGGAGCTACCTGCTTATCTATGGTCTGTCTGGCTCAATGCATTACATTGCATGGGCAATGCACGGCATAGCTACGGCGCTGGTCGGGTTCAATATCATGCACGACGGCGCGCATGAATCGTTCAGTGGCTCGCGCAAGGTAAATCGCCTGATGGCGATGACATTCAATCTGGTGGGAAGCAATCGCTACTACTGGGCCCAGAAACACAACCGCAACCATCACGCTTTTACCAATGTTGATGAGGCCGATGAAGATATCGATGCACTCGGACTGTTCCGTATGAGCCCCCATCAGCCGCACCGTCCGTTTCATAGGTACCAACATGTCTACGTCTGGTTCCTGTATCTGATTACCAGTCTGTTCTGGTTCTTCGCTCTCGACTTCAAGGCCTACGGCAGCCAGAAGATTGCTCGTCGTGATTATTCACACCGCATGAAATTCGCGGACCATGTCGAGTTCTGGGCCTCAAAAGCCATCTACGTGATTCTCTATTTGCTGATTCCGATGGCGGCACTGGGAACAGGCCCTGCACTGCTCGGATTCCTGTTGATGCACGCGTTTCTTGGTTTTCTGTTTGCCGTCATTTTTCAATTGGCACACGTCGTTGATAAAGCTGAGTTTCCCCGCCCTGACGAGCGCGGTGTGTTACCCGACGAGTGGGCAGTACATCAAATGCGGACTACGGTAGACTTCGCAACCGAAAGCCGCTTCCTGACATGGGCACTCGGCGGACTGAATTTTCAGGCTGAACATCATTTGTTTCCGCGGGTTAGCCACGTGCATTACGCAGAGCTTCACCCGATGGTCGAGAAGAAGGCAGCAGAGATGGGCTACGAACTTCGTTCGTACCCAACAATGTGGGCAGCCATCAAGGGACACTATCGCCATATGAGGGCGCTATCGGTACCAGGAACACCAGCCCGGACCGCCAGCGCATATGAGAAACAAGAGGCCGAGTGTACAGAGTGTTCAACCGGAGCTGAGGAACTCAGAGCTTCGTGACTTATCACACTCCTGAAGCTTTTAAAAAGTAACGGAGGCATGATATGGCTACACCTGCACACTCGATGAGTCAGTTATTTGATCAACTGGGTCTGCCATCAGGCAACCAAGAGATCGATAAATTTATTGAGCAGCAGAAGCAGGTAGCAGACAGCAAGAGGATCTACGAGATGGACTTCTTTTCTGACTCGCAACGTACCTTTCTCAAAGAAGTGAAAGAGCACGGTGGCGACTGGGCAGAATTGACTGACACTCTCGATTTCCTGCTGCGGCAACCGGCGGTTGTCAGGCCGTCCTGATCTCTTGATCAGGTAGCCAGGACACTTACCGACAAAAACAATAACAAGCAGGTACTGGCGGCCCTATGCATCAACGGCTGGAGCAACACATTAAGCAACACCTCGGAGAAGATGAAGCCCTGCCTGAAAATTTTCAGGCGCTCCTCCGAGACGTTGACCGAGCGTACGAACTGCTCGATCAGCAGCGTGCCGATCTCATGGAAACCCTTGAGCAAAGTGCTCGCACTATGCTGGAACGGAACGCGATCCTCACGCGCAACCTCGAATCACAAAGAAAGTCGCAGCAGCAGCTGAGTCAGTCTTACGAAGTACTCAATGCCACATTGAATGCATCAAACGAAGGCATTCTCGTTGTCGATAACGACGACTCTGTCGTCGCCTTCAATGACCGCTACGTTAACCTGCTTCGAACCACCCGCGACGAAGTCATCAGCCGCTCGGGTACCGACCTGTTCCACTACTCTTGCTCGCTGTTCAGCGACGAGTCGAAGCTGTATGGACAGCTGGAGGCCATCCGCACCCCGGGCACCTCATCGTTTGACGAATATCGATTTCACGACGGAACGATCCTTGAAATCTACGGACATCACCATGAAGTGGCAGGCTTCATCTGGATGATCCGGGACATCACCGAAGTGCGCGAGAAAGAAGCGACCATCAGCTATCAGGCCTACCACGACAGCCTGACGGGGCTGCCAAATCGTGTCCACCTACAGCAGAAGCTATCTGAAGCGATTAAAGAAGCGACCGATACACACAAGCGGTTCGCGCTTTGTTATCTGGACCTCGACGGTTTCAAGACTATTAATGACAGTCTTGGCCACAGCACCGGCGATGAACTTCTCATCGAAGTATCCCAGCGCCTCCAGGCAGTAATGCGACCAGGCGATACGCTGGCACGCGTCGGCGGTGACGAGTTTATTGTTCTTTTCAATCACGTTGAGCACCACGACGAAGTGTTAGAGTCCGCAGAGCATTTGTTACTGCGGTTGTGTGACCCTATTCGCCTTGGGCGCCGGGAATTCGTTATCGGCGCCTCAATGGGCATCGCCATCTATCCCACCGATGGTGAAGAAGTCGGCATTCTGATGCGCAATGCTGACATCGCTATGTACCGCGCCAAGGCAAACGGTAAGAATTGCTACCATCTCTTTACGCCCTCGCTGGAGCGTATCGCAGTTCAACGCATGTCTCTGGAAACCAGCCTGCGCAAAGCCCTCGAAAGCAATGCACTGGAGCTGTATTACCAGCCTAAGGTATGTTTGCACGATATACGTCCGGGCATGTCGACAGGACATCTTCACAGCTTTGAAGCGTTATTGCGCTGGCCCAAATCCAACGGTGAATTTGTATCCCCCGAGAGCTTTATTCACATTGCCGAAGACGCCGGGATGATAGGTCGCATCGGCTTCTGGATTCTCGAACAGGCCTGCATTCAGGCGAAAGAGTGGTACCAACAAGGCTATCAGGCCAACATCAGTATCAACATTTCGCCCCGGCAGTTTCTGATTCCGAACTTTCATCAGGATATTGTCCGCACCATAAAAGAAATGGGCATCCCAACATCACTGATTTCGGTTGAAATTACCGAGAGCCTGTTGATGCAGGATCTTACTCATGCCCGCCATGTACTTGAGTATTTCAGAGAACACGGAATATTTATTTACCTCGACGACTTCGGTACCGGCTTTTCGTCACTGAACTATCTTAAAAACCTGCCCGTCGACGCCATCAAGATCGACCGGACGTTCGTAAAAGATTTGAGCACCAGCTCAGCAGATCAGGCGATTGCGGCATCAATCATTACATTGGGTAAAAACCTCGATATGCTGATTGTCGCTGAAGGTATTGAGACGGCAGAGCAAGCGGATTTCCTGATCCGCAACGGTTGTGATCTCGCTCAAGGCTTCTATTACGGACACCCAGTGAGTGCATCTGACGCAGAACAATTCCTGCACCCTGACGACTTATTGCACTGCAATATTGCACATCGTCCAGTGGCGAAGTAAATTCGCCGCCTGTTTAACCGATTGATCACTGGAGCCCGCCGTGGAATACCCGTCTTTTATTGCGATTGACGCCAGCTCATATGAAGACACCGCACACCCGGTAGCGATTGCCTGGTCACTGGCTGATGGCACCGTCAAAACCACACTGGTTCAACCCGACGATGACTGGGACGACTGGGACTTTGCTCTTGAAGACCTGCACGGCATTTCACAGGACACCCTATATCAGATGGGGGAAACCGGGTGGTCGGTTATTCGTGAACTGGAAGCCGATCTAGACCAGCCATTTCTGCTTGCAGACAACGCCGAGCGTTGCGAGTTGCTGCTGGAGAAGCTTTACGACGCCTACGGTAAGGAATCATCGATCGAAGTTGGTGCATGCCAGGCTGAGCCGGGACTGGACATGCTGGGAGAATGGTACGAAGACACCAATTTCTGGCACCAGCCATGCGATGAGCGTGTACGTTTACTGCTCTTTAAGTGGAACGAATCAAAAGATCATTAATGATATATAAAACGAAAAAATAAGGATAAGAGATCCAAAACGATCTCTTATCTAATTTAAAATTCTAAACGTCGACTCAATTGAAGCAGCCCAGCGCTCAGGGACGCCCGCCTCACTGGCAAACTCCGACCATTTCCGGACTGTAGCTTCTACCTCAGCAACCAGTTCCCTTACCTTTCGTTCACGAATGTCTGCCGCCTTACCACATTCGATAAGATCGTCGAGAGTAAAACCATCACGCTTGCCGTTCACCGACATCTGATGCATCGACGTCCAGTCGCCTTCAGGATTGTATGCATATGTCACATCATAAGCAGGCGCCAATGACCAGTGCCCCTGCCGATTCATAAGAAAGCCGATATTTTTCGTATGGTCATCCTGATTGCGGATCATAAGGTTCAGCAGCATACGTCTGAACTGCTGCTCCTGAGCGACTTTGGCCTGCGTCTTCACTATCTGACGAATAACCCGGAAACACTGCTCGTAAGAATATCCACCCGCCACATTAAAATCATAGTGAGCGATACCGCAGAGCGTCTGCATGTGCAATTTCTTACCGGAGTCCGACCGGTCGAAACGCTGAGTCAGAAAGTGTGCGCGGCCGTTTTCTTCGAGCAAACGACTCGGCATCATCTCAATGCCCGCGGCCTTCGCCATCAGATAACACGCATATTCAATCCGTGTGTAACCTTGTGGATCTGCCAGTTCTTTGTCCCGGTTTGCTGCGACACCATCGAATTTCAACAGGTAGTGCCTGAAGCCCTGCTCGGTATCGCACTGGCCCGAGCGCACTTCTCCGGTTTCTTCATTCCACGCGATAACGGCCTTTGCCCTTGCGCCGCCGGCCGATGTTCCGACAGCGATGATCTGATTCAAAGCCTGCGCGTCTTCCTCTCCTTCAATAATCTCAACGGCCAGTCCCTGCTTCTGATTCAGAGCCTTATTCGCCAAAGACACGAGTTGCGACAACTCAACGACACTTCCACCTGAACTTTGCTGCCGTGTTGCTGGGGAAAATTCTAATGCCCCCATACCTCTCTGCCCCATGTAGAGTAAACGCTCGACCGGATTGAATGATCCCGGGTCGCGACCTTGTGCCACCAGCCATTGATCAATCAGCAAGTTACCGAACTTATCAGGCAGGGCATCCGCCAACATACCGGGTAAGCCCATAAAGGTTTCATGGGCAAGGCCAGGGAAACTGAAGCGACCGGGTCTCAGCGGCATCATCAGAGGTGATAACGCTATGCCCGAGCGCAGAAATTCAGGAGAATATTCGAACACGCCGAGCTGACGTTCGTTGTCCCACTGTACGGCGCCGATTGTGCGCCCCCAGAGCTGTACTTCTGCCAGACTGATCATTCTTCATCACCCCAGGACCAGCGCTCAGCATCACCCGCCAGACCGGATTCAGGTCTTGCCCGCTGGCGCAAAAGAGGTTCGCTGTAGATGCCCGCGCCTTTTTCACGAAGACTTGCCATAGGGCTGATATCCGGCTCGCGAACCAATGCGTCCAGCAAGTTCATCAGCTCCAGCGCCCGCAGAAGAGCGATCAGATTAAGCAGGCTAAGGTTACCTTCTCCGCTTTCAAAGCGTCGCAACGTAGCAACCCCGACTCCTGCGAGGTCTGCAAGGGCCTGCTGAGTGATATTACGCTGAAGACGCTCACTTCTTAGCCGCCCGGCTAACCTTGCCAGAATCTGCTGATCTGACAATGCTCCAAGATCATATAAACTCATTTATGATCTCCTAATTCAATATATGACAATATTTGATCATATACGATCGTTAGTGAAAAAAGCAATTCTACTATGCAACCTCAGCCAATCACAGTAGAGTACGCACCTTTCGTCTTTGCAACTTACGCTCGGGAATACAGGCATGGCACTGAAAGCCACCATCTATAAAGCTGAACTCATGATCTCAGACATGGATCGCGACTATTATGCGACCCATACCCTGACGATTGCCCAGCATCCCTCAGAAACCATCCTGCGGATGATGACCCGTATCGCCGTCTTTGCCTTAAATGCTCACGAGCGTCTGGAATTTACCCGCGGCATCAGCACCGAAGACGAACCAGACCTCTGGCAACGCACCTACAGCGATGAGACAGAACTTTGGATTGAACTGGGCCAGCCCGATGAAAAACGCCTGCGTAAAGCGTGTGGCAAAGCGCAAGCAGTGAAACTGTACGGCTATCAGGGTAATGCGTTTGATGTCTGGTGGAAGCAGCATGAGAACAAAGTACACGCCTACCCGAAACTGAGCGTGATCAAACTGGACGACGACGCCTGTACTCAGTTAGAAGCGCTATGCTCCCGCACAATGCGACTGCAAGCGACGATTCAGGACGGTACCATGTGGTTAGGGAATGACGAACAATCAATTGAATTCACGCCCGAGACACTCTTCAGTGGAGATCCGTCATGAGTACTTTCCGCAGCCTCCTACACGATGCCAACATACTCAAGCGCCTGGATTCGCTCGGCTACAAAGAACCGACACCGATTCAGGAAGCAGCCATTCCGCATATTCTTGACGGCACAGACCTGATGGCGGCGGCACCGACTGGCACCGGAAAAACCGCCGCGTTCATGCTGCCACTGCTGCAACTACTCAGCGAGCATCCCCGAACTGAAGAAGAAGGCTACCGCTACCCAAGATTGCTGATCATCGCACCAACACGCGAACTGGCTCAGCAACTCGCAGAGAACTTTCGCGACTATGGACGCAACTGCGGTCATCGATGTCTGCTTCTCTGCGGCGGTCAGAATCCACGCACCATCGAAGATAAAATGGCCGAAGGCGCCGATACCGTTGTTGCCACACCAGGCCGCCTGTATGAACTCATGATTCGTCATCGCGTCAGCTTTGAACACCTACAGTGCCTGGTGCTTGACGAAGCAGACCGTCTGCTTGATCTGGGCTTTGCCGAAGATCTGCAGCGCATCGTCCAGAAACTGCCCGACGTTCGCCAGAACCTTCTGTTTTCTGCCACCTTCGACAATGCCGTCCGTGAGCTTGCCTCTGAGCTTATGCCTGGCGCTATCGAACTTGGTCAGAAAGATGCCAACCGCACCAGTGAAAATGTCCGTCAGTGGCTACACCCGGTCGATCACAGCGATAAAGGCAACGCTGTCGCCTCACTACTGATTGAAAATAAATGGAAGCAGGTCATGGTATTTACCAAGACCAAGAAAGGCGCCGACGCGCTGACCGACCACCTGAAAGCAGAAAATATTCAAGCAGAAGTACTGCACGGCGACAAAACACAAAATGAACGGAACGACATTCTTGATGCCTTCCGTGAACATCGCCTGCGAGTACTGGTGACGACGGATGTTGCTTCGCGTGGTATTGATATTGAACACTTGCCTGCGGTCATCAATCATGACCTGCCACCGGTCGCGCACGACTATATTCACCGTATTGGTCGTACCGGCCGCGCTGGAGAAAAAGGCATCGCGATTTCACTGGTCGCCGCACACGAAGTCGACACACTGACCGCCATTGAAACCCTGATCGGCCGAGCCTTACGTCGCGAAGATCTTATCGGCCATGTGCCAAACCACAGCGTACCAGCGACAGGGCCAGGAAAGCTTAACCTGCGTAAGCCATTGAAAACGAAAGCGGGTAAAGAAAAGACCGAAAAGGGAAAATCTTCAAAAGGTAATCAAGGTAAGGAAAGCAGTCAGGAACTGAGCTCTGTGCCTCGCGCTAACCGTGCAAAAGAAAAACCATCCGCGCCACCAACGAAAGAGCCTAAAGGTCGTGGAGGATCTCTCTTCTCTGGTCGTAAGAATGTCACCAAGAGATCGATTGATTAAACACGCGAACACTATGCCTGCGATCTGAATTATTTCGGAGGCAACCGCCCCACAAAGAGATTACAGCGCTGAAGCCAGTATTCCAGATCTTCTGGCTCAGCGACTGCCGCGCCATCAACCATGACCATGCCCTTTAACGGACGACCGGTAAAGTCCATCTCCCGCGTCCCATCTTCGCCGAGCGCGGCGTCATAGTCTTCAGGGCCAACACGCACCATCAACTCGTCGCCGAGCACACCGCAAAGCATATGACCGTTGAGCATGATACAAAGCCCACCGAACATCTTCTTTTCGTCCCAGTGGCCAAAGTGACAGACCACCGTGCGAATACGCTCCGCAAGCTCAGTATCAAACGCCATAGAGTCAGGCCGGATTAATATCCAGCAGTTCAACTTCGAAAATCAGCAACGAACCACCTGGAATCGTACCCACCTGACGATTACCGTAAGCCAGACGCGCAGGAATATAGAATTTATATTTTGCGCCTTTGGTCATCAGCTGCACGCCCTCAGTCCAGCCCGGGATCACACGGTTCAGCGGGAATGAAATCGGCTCACCGCGCTTTACTGAGCTATCAAACACAGAGCCATTCATCAGCGTGCCGTGATAATGCACCAGCACAGTGTCGGTCGCTGCCGGACGAGTATCGCCCTCGCCTTCTGTAAGCACTTCGTACTGCAGACCGCTGTCGGTCTGAGTGACTTCACCGCGTAACGCATTCTCAGCTAAATAAGCATCGCCGACGGTCTCGTTTTCTGCTGCACCCTTACTGAATACACCCGCGCGCTTCAACGCGTAGATCACCAGCAAAACGATGAGTACGATCAGAACAATATTAAAATTCATAATGGCTCCTTAAATTTAACCGACATTATGCCGATTAATCTCAGAAATTACATTTGGAACACTCTGTTTGGCCAAACCTTGCCAATGCGACTGAACTTGTCCTTCTGATCCGCACCTAATTGACTAGGTTATACATCAGCCGCTGTGATGATAGCGGCAGATTAACGGATTTCATGGAGGCCGAGCATGTCGACAGTTAACAGTCTGAATACCCAGTCCACGCTAGAGGTGGATGGCAAATCCTACCAATATCACTCGCTTCTCAAGGCGGCCGAACAACTGAAAGGCATTGAGAAGTTGCCCAAGTCCTTAAAGGTTCTGCTGGAGAACCTGCTCCGCAACGAAGACGGCGACACAGTCACCACGGACGACATCAAAGCCATTGCAGGCTGGTTAGACAAGCACTCATCCGACCGCGAAATTCAGTACCGCCCTGCCCGCGTTCTGATGCAGGATTTCACCGGGGTGCCCGCGGTGGTTGATCTGGCCGCAATGCGCGATGCCGTCGCTCGCGCAGGTGCAGATCCGGAGAGCATCAACCCTCTTTCTCCGGTGGATCTGGTGATCGACCACTCTGTTATGGTGGATCGCTTCGCGGATGATCAGGCTTTTCACGATAACGTCGAAATTGAGATGCAGCGCAACGGCGAGCGCTATGCGTTTCTGCGCTGGGGGCAGACGGCCTTCGATAACTTCCGTGTCGTACCGCCGGGTACGGGTATCTGTCATCAGGTGAACCTCGAATATCTGGCCCAGAGTGTATGGGCTGCCAATGTAAATGGTGAAGACTGGGCCTACCCGGATACTCTTGTCGGGACCGACTCTCACACCACTATGATCAACGGTATCGGCGTACTGGGCTGGGGTGTCGGCGGTATCGAAGCCGAAGCTGCGATGCTTGGCCAACCGGTGTCGATGCTAATTCCGGAGGTCATTGGCTTCAAGCTCACCGGCAAGCTACCAGAAGGCGTCACCGCGACGGACCTGGTACTTACCGTCACCCAGATGCTGCGTAACAAAGGCGTTGTCGGTAAGTTCGTCGAATTCTACGGCGATGGCCTTGCCGACCTGCCACTCGCTGACCGTGCCACGATCGCCAATATGGCACCCGAGTACGGTGCGACCTGTGGTTTCTTCCCCGTCGACGATGAAACCCTCAATTACATGCGCTTGAGTGGTCGCCCCGATGATGTAATCAAGCGAGTTGAAGCCTACTGCAAGGCACAAGGCTTGTGGCGTGAAGCCGGTGATGAGCCTGAATTTACCGACAGCCTGCATCTCGATATGAGCACAGTAGAAGCCAGCCTCGCTGGACCACGCCGCCCACAGGATCGCGTCGCCCTGCCCGATGTACCGGATACCTTCGACGATCTGCTCGCATTGCAGGTAACGCCTGCCGATGATGAGCAAGCACGACTGGAAAGCGAAGGTGGCAGCGGCACGGCCGTAGGCGGCCCGAACGCACAGGCAACAGTGACGATTGACGGCGAAGAACACACCATGAGCCACGGTGCTGTGGTGATTGCTGCTATTACCTCCTGCACCAACACATCGAACCCAAGCGTCATGATGGCGGCCGGTCTGGTTGCGAAGAAAGCCATAGAACTGGGCATGGCACGTAAACCTTGGGTAAAATCCTCACTCGCTCCCGGCTCGAAAGTCGTAACCGACTACCTTGAAAAAGCCGAACTCACACCGTATCTGGATAAGCTCGGCTTTAACCTGGTCGGCTACGGCTGTACCACGTGTATCGGTAACTCTGGCCCACTCCCCGACGAAATTGCCAAAGCCATCACCGAACATGACCTGACCGTGTCAGCGGTGCTATCCGGTAACCGTAACTTCGAAGGGCGTGTACATCCGCACGTCAAAGCCAACTGGTTAGCGTCACCGCCCCTTGTTGTTGCTTACGCGCTCGCCGGAAATACCCGCATTAATTTAAAAACCGAACCGCTAGGTCTGGATAAAGACAACAAGCCGGTGTATCTGAAAGATATCTGGCCAAGCAATGCCGAAATTGCCGAGGCCGTTGCCAAGGTCGATGATGGCATGTTCCGCACCCGTTACGCAGATGTATTCAGCGGCGATAAGCACTGGCAAGGTATTGATATCAGCGAAGGGAAAACCTACGCCTGGGACGATAACTCGAGCTATGTGCAAAACCCGCCGTTTTTTGATGACATCGACCAACCTCTCAAACCCTTAGAGAACGTCGAAAACGCGCGGGTTTTAGCGCTCTTTGGTGACTCCATCACCACCGACCATATTTCACCGGCGGGTAACATCAAAACCAGCTCACCGGCGGGTGAATATCTACAGAGTCTTGGGGTAAAACCTCAGGACTTTAACTCCTACGGTTCGCGCCGGGGTAACCACGAAGTTATGATGCGCGGCACGTTTGCCAACATCCGCATCCGCAACCAGATGCTCGGCAGCGAAGAAGGTGGTGAAACCATCCATACACCAAGCGGTGAACGCATGGCTATTTACGATGCTGCGATGCGTTACCAGAAAGAAGGCACGCCACTGGTTGTACTCGCAGGTAAAGAATACGGCACAGGATCAAGCCGTGACTGGGCAGCAAAAGGTACAATTCTACTCGGCGTAAAAGCGGTCATCGCCGAAAGCTTCGAACGGATTCACCGTTCAAACCTGGTCGGTATGGGTGTTCTGCCATTGCAGTTTATCGACGGTCAGAACATTGCTGACCTTGGCTTAACCGGGCATGAAACTATCAATATCAAAGGTATTAATGATGAGTTAAAACCCAACCAACTTCTTGAAGTCAAAGCGACGGATGACGACGGTAAAACCACATCATTTAAGGTGCAGTGCCGAATCGACACCAGTAATGAAATCAGTTACTTCAAAGCCGGTGGCATTCTGCATTATGTACTGCGCGAGCTGATTGCAAAATAAGCGCAACGGGATAACGTTAAGGAAAGTGGCAAAGCGGGAGTACCCCGCTTTGCCATCGACCAACCTCATCCATTCAATCGGGTGACCAGCAACTGCTCTACCCGCACGCCCTCAAGATCCAGCACCTCGAATTTATAGCCCTCGTACAGGCAGAAATCCGTCTTGCGCGGTAAGCGCTTCAGCTTTGTATTGGAAATGCTTTTGATGTGGCTAGCAGTATAGCCTGTCCCTTTTGGGGAGTGACCACTGTAAATTAGATTGCGCACAATTAAAATGATTTATTTCCATGAAACAGCCCATTTCATACGCTTATCCCAACATACGTACGCTAGGGTTTACCGGTTCACCTCTTTACCTGACACAAGCTTGACCCATAAAATGAGCCAACTAACAATAACAACCAAAAACATGATCAATCGTCCAGTCCACACCACTCTTGCCGCATGGCCTCTGGCCATTATTCGCGCCCTTAAGGCTCAAGACATTGACCCCGCTCCGCTATTTGAACAAGTAGGTCTGTCCGTTGCTCAGTTTAAGGACAATCCAGATGGGCGGGTGGACGTTCGCCGTATGACCCAATTCTGGCAATTAGTGGAGCAGGCCACAGGTAACGCCGCCTTCGGTCTAGAGGTGGCCAAATACGTTCAGCCCATGCATTTTAGAGCGTTGGGACTGTTGATGCTGACCGCTGACAATCTTGAGCAAGCCATTCAAAAACTGGCGCAGTATCACGCCATGGTGAGTAATTCGGCCAATATCGAACTGCATTACACACCAGAGCACATTCAGTTTGCCATTCAACCCATTCCCAGTGTGGACATCAGCCCCTTAGCCATAGACAGCTTTCTAGCAACGCTTCACCAGCTTGCCTTGCAACTGACCAGCAACCCAAAGCTAATCAACAAAGTCACACTGCAACGATCAGGTGAACCCTACCCTGAACGCTGGCAAAACGGCTTTGGCTGTGCAGTTGAGTTTAAGCAAACGCACAACGCTTTATGGTTTGATCGCCAACAGGTGGCCAAGAGCGACCTCATGGGCGATAAAAAAATGGCAGCTTACAATGAATCCATTGTGCAGTCTTACGTTCAAGACTTAACCGATAAAACCGTGAGCCAACACGTTGTCCATTACATATTCAGCCAGCTTGAGAAGTCCGAACCCACGGTCACAGGGGCGGCTCAACATTTGAAGTTAACGGAAAGAAGTTTGCGACGTCGATTGGAAGAGGAAGGCAATCAATTTCGTGGTTTACTGCAAGATTGCAAAGTTCAACTGGCTAAACAATACCTAAAAGACACTCAGTTACCCATTACAGATATCGCGCTCCGCTTGGGGTTTGCCGATCATAGTAACTTTACGCGAGCCTTTTCCAAGCTAACGGGTCAAAGCCCATCGGCATTTCGCAAAAAACACCTGCTTTAGTCATTGACGGTTAAACATGACACACCTTTGTCCGCTTAAGACCAAGGCATTCCTGCATCTCAGGGTTACACTGATCTAAAAATAAGAATACATGAGGCTCTTTTATGTTTCGTATTGCCCTGCTCGCCCTATCCGCTGCCTTATTAGCGGCCTGCGACAACTCGGTTGAATTTGAATCTGACGCGAACACACTTGGGCACAGTGCGCCCACCCCCACCACGGTAAAAGCCAACCAAGCGGTATTGGCACAACGGCCATTCAGCAACACAGAGGATTTTGAGCTTGCTCGCAAAGGCCTCATCGCCAGTGAAGACCATCTTGAAATTGCTCATTTAACTGGCAAAAGCTTGGTCTGGAACATGGATGAATACGGCTTTGTCGATGCCAATGGTGAAAACGCACCCGGCTCAGTCAACCCCAGTTTATGGCGCCAGGCGGCGCTGAATAACATTCACGGTTTATTTAAAGTCACCGACGGCGTTTATCAAATTCGTGGATTCGATTTGGCCAACATGACCATCATTGAAAGTGAGTCAGGCTGGATTTTAGTGGACCCTCTCACCGCAAGAGAAACCGCCCATAAAGCCCTCACTTTTGCACAACAACATTTAGGCAAATACCCCATCAAGGCCATTTTGTTCACCCACAGTCACATTGATCACTTTGGCGGCATACAGGGCATACTGCAGAACCTAAGCGACGAAGAAAAACAGAGTCTAACCATCGTTGCTCCAGCAGGCTTCGAAGAAGAAGCCACCAGTGAAAATATCATTGCTGGTACGGCCATGAGTCGTCGTGCCATGTACATGTACGGTAAGCGACTCGCCAGAGAGGAGCGCGGGCATGTGGGCACAGGATTAGGCAAGGGCCCAGCGTTTGGCAGCTTCGGTTTTGAAGAAGCCACCGTTCACATTTCCGAGCCCATCACCGAACTGAGCATTGATGGTGTGCCCTTCGTTTTTCAAACCGTGTCGGGCTCAGAGGCCCCCGCTGAATTTACCTTCTACCTTCCAAAACAAAAAGCGTTCTGTGGCGCTGAAATGCTGAGCCGTAATATGCACAATCTCTACACATTACGAGGCGCGAAGGTTCGTGATGCGAATATCTGGAGCCGCTACATCGACGAAGCACGCGTGCGCTTTAACCAAGCCGACGTGTACTTTGGCAGTCACCACTGGCCACTGTGGGGGCAAGAAAAAATCAACCATTTCTTGGAACAACAACGCGACACTTATAAATTCATACACGACCAGAGTGTTCGCCTACTCAACAAGGGCTATACCCCAAACGAAATTGCGGAAAGCTTAACCCTACCTGAGGCGCTTAACACACAGTTTCATAACCAAGGCTATTACGGCACACTCAAGCACAACGCCAAAGCGGTGTACCAAGCCTATCTAGGCTGGTATAACGCCAACCCAGCTAAGCTAGACCCTTTACCCGAAAAAGAAGCTGCGATTCGTTATGTTGAAATGATGGGTGGCGTGGACGCAGTCGTCGCCAAAGCGCAGACGCAATTCGACGGCACCGCCAACCTATCCGCAACCGATGGCACCCAGACTTATCGCTGGTTGGCAGAACTGCTCAACCATGCCGTATTCGCCGATCCTGACCACGCAGAAGCCAAAGCCCTATTAGCTAAGGTGTACGACCAACTGGGGTATCAGGCCGAATCTGCACCATGGCGTGATTTCTATCTCACAGGCGCTTACGAACTGCGCCACGGCGGACCGGATGAAGGCATCAGCCCAGCGGTCATGAAAGAAGTCCTGTTAAAAACCCCCGTGCACCTCTTCTTCAATAGCATGGCGGTGAACCTCAACGCGGACAAAGCAGCCGATACCGAACTGGCTATTAAGGTCACCTTTAGCGATTTAGATCAGAGCTACCTTCTAACCCTTAAAAACAGCGTACTGCACCACAAGGCGGTGGCCAAAGATACCATTGCTGACGCCACCCTAACCCTTACGCAGCCTCTGTTTGTCGATATGATCGTCGGTCATGCTGGCATCAAGGACACCTTGTTTGGGGATGATCTCACCGTGGATGGCAGTGTATTGGATTTAGTAAAGTTCTTTAGCCTAATCGAAAAGCCGGAAGGCACATTTAATATTGTGACGCCTTAGCCAATGTCTTCATAAAACTAAAAAGCGCCCAATGGTTCGACCATAAGGCGCTTTGATCTTTGGTGATCTCTGCAATATTGACTAGGGTTATAACATGACCCCTAAGCACCCTCTGACAAGCCTACTCCTTCTATGGGTACTCATTAGCACTCACGTTTATGCCGAACAGCTCGTCATTGCAGCGATATCCAGAGCCCGCATCACGTCACCAACGGGCGTCATACCATCCATCAACCAGGATTGCTCATCGCGTTGGATGATCAACTGATCGTCCTCATGAGTGATCAGCTGCCCCATAAAACCACTGAGCATGTCTTTCACTGTGACCAGCCCCACGACAGTCGCGTACTCGTTCACGACAACAGCGAAGGGTTGAGTCGCCGTTTTGAAGGCATTCAGACCTTCGGCCAGAGTCAGTGTTTCAGGGAGATAGAGAACGTCCCTGGCAAAGCTCAGCGCCGATAAGCCAGACATTTCCCCCTTCAACACCTGCTGCAGGATCATCTTAGATTCAACCGAGCCGCTGATTTTCTCCAGTGAACCATCGCATACCAGGAAATCGTTATGCGGATGATCGACCACCTTCTGAGAAATCGATTCGACGGACTCGTCCAGGTCAAAGTAAACAACCTGATCACGCGGCGTCATAACGCTGCTTATCAGTGCAGTATCGAGATCAAAAACATTGCCGATTAACTCATACTCCTGCTGCTGCAGGCTTCCGTCTTCTGCACCGGCATCCATCATGGCAACGATGTCTTCAGTCGTGACCTGCTCCTCACGCTCAGTAGGCAGCTTCAGTAAGCGCAGCACGGCATTGGTCACACCGTTAAACAGCACAACCAGAGGCATCACCATATAAGTCACCCAGCGCATCGGGGTCACCAGACGCACGGCAGTGGCTTCCGGCAGATTCACGGCTATACGCTTGGGCAGCAGGTCTGCAAACAAGATAAAGAGTGCGGTGATACAGAAAAACGACAGAGCAAAGCTGATCTGATCCAGCGCAGGCCCCTGATACACGAGAGCAAGACCTTCTTTTACGTATGGCGTCAGCGCCTCTTCCCCAATGATGCCGCCAAGAATCGAGATAGCGTTTAACGCAATCTGAATCATGGCAAAGAAAGCGCCGGGGTCCTGCTGCAGATCCAGCACATCCTGAGCCTTATGACTTCCCTCGCCTGCCAGTACACGCAGCTTAATTTTGCGTGAGGCTGCGATACCAATTTCGGCCATCGCAAAGCACGCGCTGGCGCCGATTAACAGCGCAATCGCTAACATTTCATTCATGGAGTCATCACCCGTCAAAGAAAAAGTAAACACAGGTGAACCGGCAGAGCCGCCTTCTCGTGGCAAGCGTTGGGAGGACGGGGTTCAGCGCTTAATATATGCCAGTTCTGGCAGGAAGCAAGCGAATAAACGTGGCAACGTACAACGCTGCCACGTGGTTGTAAATGCTACTTCTGAGTAAACACAGCGCAGTCGAGCATAGCTTGCATATTGGCCTTAGCGACGTCTGCAAGGTAAGCACGCCCACCTGAGTTACTGTCGATGTTAGTACCCGTCAGCTGGCTGCTGAGCTGGTCGTAGACATCGTTAATGATATTGTTGCCACCACACGGAGACGTCATGATGTTTGAGTCTGACATGTCCGTGAACTGGATGGTGGCCTGAGCAAAACTCAATACTGGCTGATCACCTGCATTGGCTGGCACGCTGACACCCATCAACAGGATGACGTGATCATCCTTGTTGTCACTGATTTCGTAGTCGATCTTACAGGACATGACCATACCCAGCTCAGTCGAGAACGAAACTTCCGGATACCAGACGCGGAAGTTATATCCTTGATACTCAAACTCAATCACCTGACTAAACGGCATCGCGCCGCTTGTGCCCGACTTCAGGCCCCAGGCGCCGACGTTTGAGACACCTGAACCCGTGCCCGACAACGCATCTGTGTAGCCATTGTAATTGAAATCCAGCGCATAAATTATTTAAGGTTTAGCCGGAACGGTGCATACAATTTCCAGCGAGTTATCTTGACCGCAATCATAGAGGATGTGCGATGGGTTGTAGGCAACACTGGATGGAAGGTTCCCGCGAATTGCGCCCCATATATCGATAACAAAGCTGTCTTGGTGAAGATCTGTATCAAAATCAAGAACCGCGTTATTCGGACGATTTGCTAATACCCACCAGTGCCCATGTACCGTAGGATCACCTTGCTTTATGACTTCAAGCTTTGACTTAAAATCAGAACGTTGCCCGAGTAATGAAATAATAATTCCGGCAGAACCATCACACCAAAGACCAGAGCCATCAGGTTCGCGCCGCTGACGAGCGCCGATATGCTCCCAGAACGCTTGTTGATTTACCGTTCTCTGCGCAGCAGCATTCTGAAGGGTCAGTGCAGTAGATAACCGCCCGCCTCGTTGATATAAAGCAAGACCTGCCTGCGTGTTTGTGTCGAGCCCCTGCCCGTATACCCGCCGACCGACGAAATAATCACAAAGAGTTTTAGCAATAGCGATATCATCTAAACGCGCCATAGTGACCTCCATTGTCGCAGTAAGTGTTCGATATTTAACCAGCCATCTACGAACAATGCCTGATATTGATGAAAGATCAATCACCTTGTCTGGAAAGGTTTTACAGACGCCCAGGTAAAGATGAGATCGCGTCGCGACTACAGCCACACCATTTCAGGTGGCGTATTTCATTGATTTATTGGCCCTGCCGGCCAGCAAAGCTATCTTCACTAACTGATAAATAATCAGACTAAACTGGGGCGACCATTTACGCTTGATCAAAAGTCTCGCGCTATGCCAGTCTAAGCCCTGAACACCCAGTACGTGTGTGCACTGCATCCTTTTTTACTAACGGAATAATCAATGAGTATTGAGCTGCCTGATATTGAACGAGCACTGGCCGAGCACGAACCCTTCTCATGGCTTCCTGCGGACGCCCTGTCTGACATGGCACGCTCAATCGAAGTGAGCTACAAGCAGGCCGGTGAAGATGTGCTGATTCTGGATGAGCCGATACACCACCTTCATTTTATACGTTCTGGTGAAGTTGAATTGTTCCGTCGGGATGGCAGTCTTTATAACCGCCTGCCCGCAGGCCATGTGTTTGGTCAGATGGGGCTTCTTATGAAGGGCAAAGTGCGCTTCCCCGCGACGACCCGCAAAGACAGCCTCTTCTATCTCATCCCGAGCGAACTATTTATCGATTACTGCGAAAAGTACTCGGAGTTTGGCGACTTTTTTGAAGTAAACGAGCACTCAATTCTGGAGCAAGCGACTCAGGTCGGCACGGACGACATGACGACCGTGCCCGTAACTGAAGTTATTAAAGCAGAACCGCTACTCATCACCCCTGACACGACGGTGGCTGAGTGTGCTGTTCGCATCTCCGAAAACTATATTGCCGCCGCATTAGTGCAGGATGATCAGGGCAACCTGCTCGGCATTGTGACCGATAGTGATCTGCGCGCCCGGGTCATTGCCAAGTCATTACCGTATGACACCCCCGTGGGTGAGATTATGAGCACAGAGCCACTGGTGATGGACGACCATGCCTACCTCCACGAAGTCATGCTCGTGATGCTTCGTAACAATACGCACCATGTGCCTATCGTTGATGATAATCGTGTGCTCGGTATTGTTTCTCTGCTCGACGTGGTCGCTCACGAATCGCAGAACTCTCTGTTGTTAGTGCGCAGCATTCTGTCCTCTGAAAGCATCGATGCACTTGCTCAACTTTCGGAGCAACTGCCCGCGGTATACGAACGTTTGGTTAACGAACACGCAACGTCTCATATGATTGGTTCTGCCATGTCCGTCATCGGAGCCAGCTTTATGCAACAGATGGCCAAGCTGGCAGAAGATGAGTTAGGGCCTCCGCCGGTGCCCTATTGCTTAATCGCACTCGGCTCATTAGCACGAGACGAGCAGCTTTTAGTCACCGACCAGGACAACGCTCTGATCCTCTCCGACGACTATGACGAAAATCTCCACGGCGCTTATTTCGAGAAGTTCAGTAAGATAGTTTGCGAAGGCCTGGATCGCTGCGGTTACCCTCTGTGCGAAGGTTTGATAATGGCGTCCAACCCTAAATGGCGTATGCGTCGCTCCGAATGGCGCGACCAGTTCACCGACTGGATAGACAGGCCCGAGCCAGAAGCTCTGCTCAACGCGTGTATTTTCTTCGACCTGGTCGCCGTGCACGGTACAAAAATATGGGCTAAAGAACTGCAGAAATTTGTTTCAACAAAAGCCAGAAACAGCAAACCGTTTCTGGCGTCGCTCGCGCGCAATGCACTCAAGCGCACCCCGCCACTGGGTGTATTTAAAAACTTCGTATTAGAAGAAGACGGGCGGCAAGGAAAGTCGTTGAACATTAAGCGTCGCGGCACAGCCCCATTAACCGATATTATCCGGGTTCATGCACTGGCCACCGGATCAATGTCGCAGAATTCATTTGAGCGCCTTGAAGATATTTCGAAGACTAAACTGCTCCCGCAAGAAAAATACGACGAGCTCACGAACGCACTGGAGCTGCTATACAGCTTGCGCGCACACCAACAAATGTTGGCCATCCGCGACAAAAGAGAACCTAATAATAACATCGCTCCTGATACCCTTAGCTTTACCCGGCAGCGTTCTCTGAAAGAAGCCTTCAATGTCGTTGCTCAGGCCCAGCGTTTTCTGAAGTACCGGTACACCGCTAATGGCTGATTACAGAAAGGGGCCATTGAAACGACCGGGCTCACTGCCCGACAGCTGGAGTGAATTTCAGCAATCCATGTTGGGGGGCTCCGCCAGCCCAAGCACCGGAAAGCCGCTGCCCGAAGAGCTTAAACGCTTTTATCAGGCAGAGTTCAGCTACATAGAGCAAAGCCTGAACGAAGCACGCTGCCTGGCCATCGACATAGAAACAACAGGCTTAGATTCAGACAAAGATAAAATCGTCAGCGTCGGGCTTGTTGAGTTTGATGCTAAGCGCATCTATCTGCCGACAGCCAAACATTGGCTGGTAAACCCGGGAGAGCTGAGCGACACCTCAATTGTGATACACGGCATCACACACAGCGATGTTTCATCTGCACCCAGAATTAATTCCATTATGCCGGAGCTATTGGACGCTATGGCCGGACGGCTCTGCGTCGTGCACTACCGGGCGATGGAGCGTGAATTTTTCAGAAAGCTGGGATTTCACCTCTGGTCTCAGCCTTGGCTATTTCCGGTGATTGATACCTTCGCACTTGAAGCAAGCTGCTTATCGCATAGCCAACGCTGGTACAACCGGCTACTAGGAAAACCACTCCCCTCACTCCGGCTACCAGACACACGCCTTCGTTATAACTTACCGGAGTACGAAAATCACAATGCTCTGGTGGATGCGATTGCAACGGCCGAGCTACTGCAAGCTCAGATACAGAAATGGAAATTAGGGAATCGTGCCGTCAAAGAGCTGTGCCTGTAAAAGCTCTTGGCAAACGCCCATAAAAAAGCCCGGCAGATGCCGGGCTTCTTTATAGCGAGTGCTTAACCCTTAGGCTCTGTACGTAAGCCCATCACTAAGCTCACACACATCAGCAACAACACAAAGGTAAACGGCAAGCCGGTTGAAATAGCACCGGCCTGCAGAGCCTCAATGGCTTCTTTACCACCAATCCACAACAGGGCTGCAGCAATAGCACCCTCAACAGATGCCCAGTAGATACGCTGAGGAACTGGCGCATCAACCTTACCACCCGCAGTGATGCTATCAATCACCAGCGAGCCAGAGTCGGATGACGTGATAAAGAACACCAGCACCAGAACGATCGCAATCACAGAAAGAACCATGCTCATCGGCAGTGCATCGAACATCTGGAACATCGCCAGAGGCACCGAGGTCAGACCGTTTTCACCCAGGAGACCAATTTTATTGGCCACCTGATCAATACCGATACCACCATAAACCGACATCCAGATCACCGTCACCAGCGTCGGTACAGCCAATACAGCAATCAAGAACTCGCGGATGGTGCGACCTTTAGAAACACGTGCGATAAACATACCGACAAATGGCGACCACGAGATCCACCATGCCCAATAGAACACAGTCCAGCCCTGCAGCCATGCTTCATCCGGACGACCATGCGGATTACTCAGTGGGATAATATTTGAAACGTACGCCATCAGAGTGGTAGGAATCGAGCCGAAGGCAACAGCCGCACCGACCATGGCAACAAATACCAGCAACACAAATGCAATCAGCATATTCACGTTACTGAGCAGTTTTACGCCGCCATCAAGGCCACGCACAACGGATACGATCGCCAGCAAGGTAACACCAACGATCACACCAATCTGCAGACCAACGCTCGGCTCAATACCAAAGACATGGTTAATACCGGCAGCTGCCTGGCTCGCGCCTAAGCCCAGAGACGTTGCCAGACCAAATAACGTGGCCAGAACCGCCAGAATATCAATGATATGACCCGGCCAGCCCCAGGCGTGATCTCCAAGGATCGGATAGAAGACAGAACGGATAGAAAGCGGGAGGCCCTTGTTGTAACAGAAAAACGCCAGAGACAGCGCAACAACACCGTAGATTGCCCAAGGGTGCAGCCCCCAGTGATACATAGTCGCCCCAAGTGCCATGCTCGCGGCTTCAGGCGTATTCGCTTCGACACCCAGCGGTGTTTCGTACCAGCCAGTGAAGTAAGCTACGGGCTCAGCCACGCCCCAGAACATCAAACCAATACCCATACCCGCGGCGAACAACATAGCCAGCCAGGATAACCGAGAGTGCTCTGCCTCAGCATCAGGCCCGCCTAAGCGAATTTTGCCCCACGGAGACACTGCGATAACAATACAGAAGACCACAAAGATATTGGCCGACCACACGAAAAACTTATCGAAGCTTCCGATAATATCCCACTTCAGGCCATCCAGAACTTCTTTCGCTACTGAAGCATCAGTGACTAATGTTGCAATCAAAAAAGCGAGGATAAGAGCACTGCTTATCCCAAACACAGGGTTATGGACATCGAACCCCCACTTCTGGACATTGTCCTGACCAATGGAGTAGTCAGTGTTGTCGATACTGTACTTGTCTTTGGGCTCAGACACGATATCTCCCGTCACGTTATAATTGATATTGAACCTGTACACTGTATAGGTTCAGGTGAGAATTTCAAATGCAGCCCCAATTTGAAGCATTAAGACAAGAAAAACCTTCCAACGAGGCCACAACCCCAAAAGAACTCAATCCGGTATCGATCACGAACACACAAAAGACAACAAAATTACAAAAGTCACATCGTTCACCACATCATCTCATACCGAAAAAACAATCTTATTGTTATTAGGGTCACGGATATACGCAGAGTACTTCGGGCCCCGAGGACCCGGCTCTCCCTCGCTTGTACCGCCTAACTTCAGCGCCAGATGGTATAGGCGCTTCACTTCAGATTCAGAGGCGACATTGAGTCCCATCATGGTGCCATTACCATGAGTGGCTGACTCGCCGTTGAATGGTTTTGCCACAGCAAAGGTAAAGTCATCGCACTGCCAGAAAGTCATCCGGTCGGTTGAAAAAACCTGCTTAAGCTCGGTGTCTTCAAACAAGGCGTCGTAAAATTGGATGGCACTGTTGAGATTATTAGTACCAAATACAAGGTAATCGAGTTTCATTGAGCTCACGTCCTGATGGATGAAAATCCGACGATACGCCTTCCCTACTGACAACCCTGTGTCAGTTGGTATTGATATTTTTTTGCTCAATATACGCAGCAAGAGAGACGGAGTCAGGCAGCGCACCTGTGGGCTCAGTCGATTCAAGGTGTTGAATAAGGTCGAGCCTCAACTGACGATAATCAGCACGCAATTCACACCAACAGCCCAGTGTCCACTTACCGCCCCAGTAAAACAGCCCCAGCGGGAACACCGTTCGTGTCGTCACATTGTCTGACAACGCCCTGTATTTCACTTTTAGCCAGCGCTTATCCCGAATCGCGGAATGAACCGCACTCCACCGCGGATAAACTTCGGTTCTGTGATAATACGCAGGCACGCGGACAACGCTTTCACTATCGCTTGTGTTCTCCACCCCACCCGGTAGTGCTGCTTCTATTTTCGCCAGCAGCGAATGAGCAGAGGCACCGACCTCTTTTCCGGTCAGCGCTGCCGTTAGACTCACGCCGGTGATCAATGCCTCCGAACACTACATGGACACCCACTCTAGTGCTTTCGCCTGATTGTTGAAAGATTCCGCCGTGATACTCTGCCTGTGCATTCGTTAATGGAGTAACACCGTGCCAAAGCCAAGAAAACAGCAGATTTCCCTTGATGCTACGCCGTATTACCACTGTATCTCCCGCTGCGTTCGTCGGGCTTTTCTCTGTGGCACCGATACAACTACCGGCCAGAGCTACGAACATCGCCGTGGCTGGTTAGAAGAGAAACTTCTGGCATTGCCCCAAACCTTTGCCATCAATATCGCGGCGTACGCCATTATGAGTAATCACTACCATGTCGTGCTCCATATCGACAAAACACAGGCAGATCAATGGTCTGACCTAGAAGTCATCGAACGCTGGCATTCTCTGTTCAAAGGTAACCTGTTTTCTCAGAGATTTGTTCGAGGAGAAGCACTGGATACTGCACAGCGCGCCCGATTGCAGATGATCATTGAGGAGTGGCGCTCCCGACTCTGCGACATCAGCTGGTTTATGCGCATTCTAAATGAAGCAATCGCTCGTGAGGCTAACCGGGAAGATCGCTGTACAGGTAGATTCTGGGAAGGTCGGTTCAAATCACAAGCACTTCTGGATGAAGCCGCACTTGCCGCTTGTATGGCGTATGTCGATCTGAACCCCGTTCGTGCTCAAATGGCAAAAACACCTGAGCTGTCTGATCATACTTCCGTTAAGAAGCGATCAGAGAAAGCGAAATCTACGAAGCAGCCAAACCACCCGAATCAGCAAGCCGAGGAACTGCACCCTTTCGTTGGCAATCCCCGTCAAGATAGCCCTAAAGGTATCCAGATGCGTCTGACAGATTACCTTGAACTCGTTGACTGGACAGGCCGTATTCTCCGCGAAGACAAGCGTGGCGCCATTTCTGAAAATGCTGAGAGCATTCTTACCCGACTCGGGATTGATGATTCGCAGTGGCTGGAGATGACGTCAAAATTCGAGCAGTGCTTTGCGACATTTGCAGGCAATGAGCAACGCCTACGCAGTGCCTGTGAAACGCTGAATTATCAAAGGCCACCCGGACTCAGTCGATGTAAAGCTGCATTCGGATAGCTACCCTGCCGAGAAAACCAACCGGTATTCTACAACCAGCACCTGCTGGTATTTTTCTTGCCTGAGATACTGAGAATTGAAAGGAAATCACCCGCTTTTTTGAAATAAGAACTCAATCACGGTGTGTGCATCACTCATGCTTGATTATCGCCGGTTTCATTCATCAAAATTATCGTGGCTGTCCGTTTTACCTGTGCCAATTGAGTGAAGAAAGCGATAGTTTTCGATATAAGCCAATTGATAAGCTCTTCTTATCCGAAATATCAGGTAGCCGACCAAAGTAACAAAAGCTGAAAGAAATACTATTTCAATACTCATCCACTAAACCTTTTCAAACCTAACCTTGTCTCTCGGCTTAAAGTCGCCCTCGCCAAGAAAACTACCAACAAGATGAGCAAGTGAACAACCAAGAACCTCTTGAGCAGCTTGCTCACCAGCATCGCTATAATTCGCCAGATTGCAAAACTGAGCGAACACTTCAAAGTTCTGAACAAGGTTGCGTACAAGCACATGCGCCAGGCTGTAACTCAGTTCCTGCCCCTCGTCGATTCTCGAAAAGCTATCGCCCGACCAGAACTCCTGAATTGTCTGCATATTCCAGAAAACCTGATGCCTGCTCACGATTTCTTGATCCAGATAAAGGTGATTTCCAGCCAGAGCATCTTCCATCAGGACAGCCAGACCTTCATCCAGCCACAGCGGAATTGGGAGATGGGACAAACAGGCATGAGTCAGTTCATGAACGGCCGTTGGCTCAGCATAGGTGATGTCTTGAGAAGGGAATATGAAATGACCATACCCCTCATTAATATACATACCAGCGCTCATACCAAACTCACCCTCTTCCGGATAAAAGAGGCTCACGTAGCGATAGTACTCATCACTGTCTTTGAAAATCACTGCGACGTGCTTGCCGAAACCATCATCCGCTGCGATACCGTTCAGGGTTTTAAGAATACGTTTCAGTGTTCGCTCTAGAAAAGATGAAAAGACATCTACATAGCGGTCGCTCTCATCCGAGAGGATTAAAAAATTTTCCGATTCGGCAATACGATAACTTCCACCAAACTCGTCTGCTATGGTTCCGAGCCACTTCTTACACTCAATCAACCAAAGCTGATGTTGCTCTTCGTCACTCAGTTCGGGGGGCATGCTATCTGCGATAGCCGCCCAATCAGGCCTGATGCTCATTAACAATCCTTGTCGTTGTAGGTCTGTTCTATCGGGGCAAGATCAGTGATCTTGCCCCGATAAAACGGACACGTTCGTTTTCATGCTGCTATTCGCTCGTATTCCATTGGTGAATAGTAATCTATTCCCGAATGCAGCCGCTTTCGGTTGTAGTAATCATTGATATACCTTGCCAAAGCATACTTCAACTTCTCTGCTGAATGGAATGTTGTATTGCGAATCAATTCAGCCTTCATTGAATGGAAGAACGATTCCATATGGGCATTATCTATACACTTGCCCGGTCTACTATGGCTATGCGCGATTCCCTGTTTGTGGAGTTCCTTCTGGTACTCTGATCCGCGATATTCAACTCCGCGATCCGTATGGAGCATCAGCCCTTCTTCCGGCCGACGTTTTCTTATCGCTGTCTGTAACGTTCTTCCGGTAACTTCCGTCGTTCTTTTGGTATCCAGGCTCCAGCTGACGAGGTAGTGTTCAGAATTCTGTGTCATTTCTTTATCCTATGCAAAAGAGAGATGACACATGACCAAACCAACATTCGACATGGAAGCCGCACTGCAAGCTCTGCGTGACGGCAAAAGCCTCAATGGCAA